>Ga0194048_10000002_pt1 | contig 230267 bp, 238 predicted proteins | sample JunL225m_MetaG_FD_161685 | JGI IMG/M metagenome (GOLD analysis project Ga0194048, IMG submission 161685) | Anoxic zone freshwater microbial communities from boreal shield lake in IISD Experimental Lakes Area, Ontario, Canada - Jun2016-L222-5m | ecosystem: Environmental > Aquatic > Freshwater...
GCTCGCGTTCCAGGCATCGATCTCGACCGAGGTCGCCGTCACGGCCACCCTCGTCTTCGGCTCGACGCTCGCCCTCGCAGCGCTCGCCCGTCGAAGCGTCCGCGCGGCGCTGCGCCCGGCAGTCATCCCGGTCCTCGCCGCGTACAGCATCGCGGCCGCCGTCACGTCCCCGCTCGTCTACTACGCGCTCCTCTCAAGCGGCCCGGTCTCACTCGCCCATCCGGGGAGCTTCAGCGCGGATCTGCTCAACCTGATCGTTCCGACCACCGTCACCGGCTGGGGTGGGCAGACCTTCGCGTCGGTCACCTCGCACTTTCCCGGCAACACCACGGAGCGTGACTCCTACGTCGGCATCCCGACCCTCCTGACGGTCGTGCTCCTGCTGCTGCGACGCCCGTGGCCGCGTGGAGCCGGGCTCATCCTCGCGACGTTCGGCGTCGCAACCTTCCTCTCGCTTGGCACCGACCTCTACGTCAACGGCCGTCACGTGATGAGGCTCCCGTCGTCTTGGCTCTACGAGCTGCCGGGGCTGGACAACATCCTCCCGTCGCGGCTCGCGGGCTACGCCACGCTCGCCCTCGCAGCGCTCGCCGCGTTCTGGATCGCCGCCGCCCGGGGAAGGGTCTTCGCGCGGCCCTACGTGCTCCCGGTCATCGCCGTCGCCGCGATCGCACCGCCGTTCTGGACCGGCGCGTTCGTGCAGACGCCCCCACAGCTCCCGTTCTTCCAGCATGGGGACGCGCGGGCCTGCATTCCGAAGGGCGCCACGCTCCTCGTCTTCCCCTTCGGTCGCTGGGGCGACTCGCTCATCTGGCAGGCCGAGAGCGGCTTCAGGTTCAACATCGCCGAGGGCGCCCTCGGCCCGCCCTCGGTTGAGGGGCGCTTCATCGCCGACCCCGTGGTCGAGAACCTGCACTACAACTTCGATGCGATCCCGCCGCCGTCGATGACCGAGCTACGGGGCCTCGCTGACCGGATGGGGGTCGACAAGATCGTCAGCGCGGCGACGATGCCCGCGATCCGCCCGTACTCCCTCGACGCGCTCTCGTTCGTGTACCCAACGGTAAGCCAGCTGCGGCAGCTCGGCCCGACCGAACGCGTCGCAGACGTCTACGTCACACCAGGCTGCGGGCCCGCCTCACTCCAGGCGGTGACCCGATCATCGACTGGTTGAACATGCGCCCGGCAAGATTCGAACTTGCGGCCTCTGCCTCCGCAGGGCAGCGCTCTATCCCCTGAGCTACGGGCGCGGGGCGAATCAGTGTAGCCGTGGCACCGACCCGGGACGAGACCGGTCGACTCCCAGTTGCGCAGGAACATGTGCGCGCGTATCTTCGCGCCGCAGGGCGCCACCACCCGATGGGTGATTCGACAGGGGGGAACATGGACGTGACGACCGAGCCGGTGCACCTCGAGCAGACGACAGCGTTTGCTCTCGAAGAGAAGAGCAAGCTCGTCAAGTCGCTTCGGCGATTCGACATGGTGCTGTTCACGGTCTGCGCCTTCGTCGGCCTCGACACGCTCGGAACCGTCGCATCGTACGGCCCCCAGGGGTTCCTCTGGCTGGTCGTCCTCGGCGTCGTGTTTGTGCTCCCGTACGCGCTGCTCATGGCCGAGGCCGGCTCGACCTTCGCCGAGGAGGGTGGGCCCTACGAGTGGATGAAGCTCGCCTGGGGCCGCCTCGCGGGCGGCATCGGCGCCGTCTTCTACTGGATCTCGAATCCGCTCTGGGTCGGTGGGTCGCTCGCGTTCCTCTCAACCGAGGCGTGGCGGAAGAACGTCTCCGGAATCGGCGAGGGGACGTTCGGGGACTACACGTTCAAGCTTGCCTTCATCTGGATCTCGATCGGCGTCGCGATCGCGTCGCTGCGCTACGGCAAGTGGATCCCGAACCTCGGCGCTGCGCTGCGGTTCCTGACACTCGGCTGCTTCTCGGTGACCGTCGTCATCTACGGCGCCAGGCACGGCTTCCACGGCTTCTCCGGGCACGACTCGGCTCCGACCCGCGGGGTCTTCATCGCGCTCGTCCCGGTGCTGCTCTTCAACTACGTCGGCTTCGAGCTGCAGAACGGGGCGGCCGAGGAGATGGAGAACCCCCACCGTGACGTTCCCGTCTCGGTCTTCCAGGCAGCCATGCTGGGAATGATCAGCTACATCTTCCCGGTGCTCGGGATCCTGCTCGTCCTACCGCTCGACAAGGTGACCGGAATCGGCGGCTTCATCGAGGCAGTCACCGAGGTCTTCACCGTCTACGGCGGCGCTGCACACCCGCTGCTGATCGTGATGACGATCGGGTTCATCGGCAGCCTGCTCACCTCGGGAGCGGTCTGGATGATCGGCTCCGACCGTGTCCAGGCAGTCGCCGCGCTCGACGGCGCGTTCTGGAGCTGGTTCGGTGTCTTCAACCGCAAGCTCGGCACGCCGGTTCGGGTCAACGTCATGTCCGGAGTCGTCGCGACGGCCTTCTGCACCGTCGCCCTCGAGTTCTTCAACGGCGGCGCTGACAGCACGTTTGGCGTCGTCCTCGACATCGCGCTGTCGACAACGCTCATCTCGTACATCCTGGTCTTCCCGGCGATCCTGAAACTCCGTTACACCCACGCCGACGTGCATCGCCCCTACGCGTTCCCGTTCGGGAAGGTGGGCATCTGGATCGGCACGATCTTCGTGACGCTCTTCATCGTGCTCGGGTCGTGGGCCGCCGTCTTCCCCTCGACCCTGGAGCGTCTGATCGGGGTCGAGTACGGGTCGTTCAAGGACCGCTGGGGCGTCTCGCAGCTGAAGTTCGAGGCGTACGCCCTCGGGACGCTTGGCGTGATCGTGCTGATCGCCATCGCCGGGTACATCGCGGCGGCGCCGAACCGGCGGCGCATGGTCGACGTACCGATCGACTAGCTCGACGAGCGCAGACGCGCCGGGTGCCCGGCAACCTCGAGGACGGCACCCACCGGAACCTCGACGCGAACGTAGGCCAGGGCGAGTCCGGGAACGGCGCTCGTGACGCGCCCGACCGACACGCCGTCGTGACGAACCTCATCCGCCTGGTGGGCCCTGATGTCGTTTGCGAACTCGACGACTCGCAGCGTTCGATTGACGTGACCGCGGTTGTGGAGCCGCGCAAGCGGCTCCTGGCCCGGGTAGCAGCCTTTCGTGAACGAGATCGCGCGCGTGTCGAGGCCGGCCTCCGCCGGCAGGATGCCGTCGTCGATCTCACGGCCCCAGCGTGGCGTGCGCGCGAGGATCCGGAGACGCTCGATCGAGTCGTCCAGCGGATCGGGCAGCACTGCAGGATCGAGCACCTCGACTGCCGGCTCGCCGTAGTCGCGGGTCGGGATCCCTTCGGCCTCGCCGAAGACGATCGCGGAGACATGCTCCTCGACCTCGATCTCGCACCTTGACGCGAACCGCATCCGGGTCAGATGGACGCGAACCGGCTCACCGAGCTCAGGCTCGGTGAGGAGGAGAAAGTCGTTCTCGCCACGGTGCCACACCAGGAGCGGCGCTATCACCCGCCCCTTCGGCGTGAGGATCAACGCCTCACATGACTCCCCCGCCAGAACATCGTTCGAGACGATCCGCTGCAGCAGGTCGGCGGCGTCAGGACCCTTGACCCGGACGTACGCCCGGGGTCGGATGAACGCCCTTGTCGCTGCCTCGGTCACCGGGCTAGTGTAGGTCGGGTGTTCCGGGCCAAGGCGGAAGACAAGGTGCGCGACGCGGGATACGACGCGGCACGCCTGCCACCCGGGCAGTACCTGACCGAAAAGTGGCCTGTCCTGCACGCCGGCGGAGTGCCCACGATCGACCTGAGCACCTGGCGGTTCCGCGTCTTCGGAGAGGTCGACCAGCCGCTCGAGCTGACGTGGGCTGAGTTCAGCACCCTTGCGCGAACAGACAACGTCCAGGACATCCACTGTGTCACGCGCTGGAGCCGGTTCGACGCGCGCTTCACGGGCGTCCACTGGCGCGAGCTCGCCGTGCTCTGCCATCCGAGGCCCACGGCGAGGTTCGCGATCGCTCACGCGGCGAACGACTTCACAGCAAATGTCCCGATCTCGTTCGTCGAGGACGACGACGCTCTGCTTGCAACCCACGCCGACGGCGACGAGCTGACGCCGGATCACGGGTACCCGCTTCGCCTGATCGTTCCGGGCAAGTACTTCTGGAAGAGCGCCAAGTGGCTGACGGGCATCGAGCTGACCTCGACCGACCGACACGGCTTCTGGGAGCGCTACGGCTACAACAACGACGCCGACCCGTTCAGGGAAGAGCGCTACGCCTTCTAGCGGCTGACTCGACCGAGGGATCTATCGCCCTCGTGCAGTCGCCGATGAGAGGTGTGACGCACAGTATCCACCCTCGTGTGATCTGAAAGGCTGGTCGCCCGCCGGCCTTTCGCCTTTAAGGAGCGAGGGCGCCGGCTTGAAGCCGGCGCCCTCGCTGAAACAGCTCACCGGGGAAGACGTGCTCCCCCGAAGCGAACTACATCATTCCGCCCATATCGGGCATACCGCCGCCACCGCCGCCGTTCTTCTCCGGCGCCTCGGCAACGATCGCCTCGGTGGTGAGGATGTTCTTCGCGATCGACGCGGCGTTCTGCAGCGCCGAGCGAGTGACCATGGTCGGGTCGATGATGCCGGCCTTGACCAGGTCCTCCATCTCGCCCGTGTCGACGTTCAGACCCTGACCCGGCTTCGCCGAGCGGACGGACTGGATGACGACCGAGCCTTCGAGGCCCGCGTTCGCCGAGAGCTGCCGAAGCGGCTCCTCGAGCGAGCGAAGGATGATCGCTGCACCCGTCTTCTCGTCACCCTCGAGGGTGTCGATCAGACCGCGGACCTTGTCGGCCGCGTTCAGCAGCGCGACGCCGCCGCCGGGGACGATGCCTTCCTCGAGCGCCGCGCGAGTCGCCTGGAGGGCGTCCTCGACACGATGCTTCTTCTCCTTCATCTCGGTCTCGGTCGCAGCGCCGACCTTGACGACTGCAACACCGCCCGACAGCTTGGCGAGGCGCTCCTGGAGCTTCTCGCGGTCGAAGTCGGAGTCGGTCGTCTCGACCTCACCCTTGATCTGCTTGATGCGAGCCTTGATCGTGTCCGCATCGCCGGCACCGTCGATGATCGTGGTCGAGTCCTTGTCGACGACGACCTTGCGGGCCCGGCCGAGCTGGGCGAGCTTCGTGTTCTCGAGCTTGAGACCCATCTCCTCGGTGATCACTTCGCCACCGGAGAGGATCGCGATGTCCTCGAGCATCCGCTTGCGGCGATCGCCGAAGCCCGGCGCCTTGACGGCGACGGCCTGGAACGTGCCGCGGAGCTTGTTGACGACGATGGTCGCGAGCGACTCACCCTCGACATCCTCGGCGACGATCAGGAGCGGCTTGCCGGCCTGGATGACCTGCTCGAGCAGCGGCAGGAGATCCTTGATGCCGCCGATCTTCTGATTCGCGATCAGGATGTACGGGTCGTTGAGAACCGCTTCCATCCGCTCGGAGTCGTTGACCATGTACGGCGAGAGGTAGCCCTTGTCGAACTGCATGCCCTCGGTGAACTCGAGCTCGAGGCCGAAGGTCTGGCCCTCCTCGACGTTCACGACGCCGTCCTTGCCGACCTTCTCGATCGCGTCCGCGATCACATCGCCGATCTCACGCTCACGCGAGGAGATGGTGGCGACCCGGGCGATGTCTTCCTTGCCCGAGACCTCGGTCGACTGTTCGATCAGGTTCTTGACGACGGCCTCGACGGCCTTCTCGATACCGCGCTTGAGACCCATCGGGTTCGCACCGGCCGAGACGTTCTTGAGTCCTTCGCGAACGATCGCCTGGGCGAGGACGGTCGCGGTGGTCGTGCCGTCGCCGGCGACGTCGTTGGTCGCGGTCGCGACCTCACGGACGAGCTGTGCGCCCTGGTTCTCGAAGACGTCCTCGACCTCGATCTCACGGGCGATCGTCACGCCGTCGTTCGTGATCGTCGGCGCGCCGTACTTCTTGTCGAGCACCACGTAGCGACCCTTCGGGCCGAGGGTGACCTTGACGGCATCGGCCAGGATATCGACGCCGCGCTGGAGCGAGCGGCGGGCTTCCTCGCCGAACTTCAGTTCCTTGTGAGCCATGTTCTCTTGTTCCTCTCTCTTCCTAGGCCTTGGTCTTTGCCTTGGCAGCGACCTTGGCCAGAACGTCGCTCTCGCGCAGGATCAGGTAGTCGGTGCCTTCGATTCGGATCTCCGTGCCGCCGTACTTGGAGAAGACGACAACGTCACCCGCTGCGACATCCATGGCGATGTGCTCGCCCGTGTCGGTGTTGCGGGGGCCGGGGCCGACAGCGATGACGCTGCCGCGCTGCGGCTTCTCAACTGCGGTGTCGGGAAGGACAATTCCACCGATCGTGGTCGTCTCTTCCTCGAGGGGCTCGACGATCAGACGATCGCCCAGCGGCTGCAAGTTCATTCGTGAAACCTCCGCTTCCGTTGCGCTTGTGACAGGTTCGTGACAGTCATCGGCACTCGCACGTGGTGAGTGCCAGCCGGACGAGCATAGCGGTCCCGGCGAGCCTTGGCGTCGAAATCTCAGTCGAAGGCGCTAAGATTCTTCTGTGAGGCGTGACCACTCGGCGGGCGCAGTGCTCGCACGTCATCACGGCGGCCGCTGGGAGTTCGCTGCGATCAGGCCGGGTGGCCGGACGATCGGCACATGGGCGCTCCCGAAGGGTCGGATCGACGAGGGAGAGTCACCGACGGACGCGGCCCTCCGGGAGGTTGTTGAGGAGACCGGCCTCCACGGTCGACTCCTGGCCGAGCTCGGGCACATCGAGTACGGCTTCGCCACGCGGTCGCGGCCCGTCAGCAAGCGCGTCGAGTTCTTCCTGCTGCTCTATGACTCCGGCGAGATCGGCGACATCACCGACGAGTTTCGCCACGAGGTGGATGCGACGGCGTGGCTTCCACTCGACGAGGCGCCAGCGACACTTGCCTACGCCGGCGAGCGCGAGGTCGCCGAGAGAGCACTGGCGTTTCTCGCAGGTCGTGACGGCGTATGATCGCCGGCGGTGCCTGCGTTCGCGCTCAACTTCTACTCGCCGGTCGTCGAGGCCCAGCTCCGCTCGCATCGCAAGACCGCGACGATCCGGCTGGGGGACAAGTCCCGCAAGTACGAGAAGGGGATGATCGTCTCGGTGCTCTGCGGAAACCGGTTCGGCCCTCGCGTGCATGTCTTCGACGCGGTGATCGACAAGGTTGAGGTGAAGCGCCTCGGTGAGCTCTCACCGCGGGAGATCGAGCACGACAACCCCGAGGTTCGGCGCACCGAGGAGATGGCGCACTTCCTGAGCCAGCTCTACAACCGCGACGTGACGGCGGACGACACGGTCACGGTGATTCGCTTCTCCGCGATCAGGCCCGCAGCGAACGCCTGAGGTCGCGGCCCGGCTCACGTCGGACGCGGCGCTCGCCGGATCAGCGTTCCGAAGAGCTCCGGGTCGCGCAGTCTCGCCCCGCACTGCTCGCAGTCGACCGCGAAGGTCGACGAGAACGGCGCCTTGCACGACGGGCAGCGATGGATCATCTCGCCCCCGCAGGCGGGGCACTCGGACGGAATCTCCGCCTCGAACTCCTCGAACCAGCGCCGGGCTGCGCCGCAGCGCAGGCAGAGCGCGGTCCAGTCGCCGAGGACTTTCCGGCGCTCCTCACGAAGCCAGTCGGCAGCTTTTCCCACAGCAGGACGATAGCCCGGCCCGGCGGACGGACGCGGCAGGTTTCGCCGGCGCAGTAGAGTCCGATGGCGATGGCCACCACGCGTGTTGCCGAGCCAAGCGGCTCCCTGCAAGAGGTTCACGAATGGGGCCTCGATCGTGAGGATCTGCTGGGGATCTACCGCAACCTGCTGCTGACGCGGGGCCTCGAAGAGCGGGGCCACATCCTCTACCGGCAGGGGAAGATCCCGGGCTCGTTCTACACCGGCCGCGGCAACGAGGGAGCATCGGTCGCGATCGCGACCGCGATGGGACCCGACGACGTCGGCACACCGCTGCACCGGAACATCGGCGTCCACCTCACCCGCGGCGTCGAGCCATGGCGGATCTTCTCCAACTACATGGGTCGCCTCGACGGCCCCGCGAAGGGCCGCGACGGCAACGTCCACATGGCCGATGACCGCCTCGGGCTCATCGCCATGGTCTCCCACCTTCCCGCCATGCTCCCCGTCGCCGTCGGCTGCGCGCTCGCATTCCGCATCAAGGAGGAGCGCCGCGTTGCGGTCGCCTGGTTTGGCGAAGGCTCCTCCGCGCGCGGCGACACCCACGAGGGGATGAACCTGGCCGGCGTCCGTCACCTTCCCGTGGTCTTCGTCTGCGACAACAACCAGTGGGCGTACTCCACCCCAACCCATCTCGAGTACGCGGTCGAACACCTCGCCGACCGCGCCGCCGCCTATGGCTTTGAAGGCGTCGTCGTCGATGGCACCGACACGCTCGCCGTCTACCGGGAGGCCAAGGCGGCGATCGAGAAGGCTCGCAACGGCGGCGGGCCGACGCTGATCGAGTGCCTGACCCTGCGGATGGAGGGCCACGCCGTCCACGACGACGCCTTCTACGTTCCGAAGGAGCTGTTCGAGGAGTGGGCTCACCGCGACCCGATCGAGCGCTTCCACACCTGGCTGCGCGACCACGTCCACCTCACCGACGACGAGGAGGACGAGCTCACAAGCCACGTCAAGAAGGTGCTGAACGACGCGCTCGAACGCGCCGAGGCCTCGCCACTACCCGACCCGACAACGCTCCTCGAGGGCGTCTACGCCGAGCCCGAGGAGCTCGAGACCCCTCACCACAAATGACACTCGGACCGACCAGTGAGAGGACGTACCTGCAGGCGATCGGCGACGGTCTCCGTCAGCAGATGCACCACGACAAGCGCGTGTTTCTGATCGGCGAGGACATCGGCGTGTACGGCGGTGCGTTCAAGGTCACGGTCGGGCTCCAGGAGGAGTTCGGCCCGTGGCGCGTGATCGACGCGCCACTCTCGGAGACCGCAATCGTCGGCGGGGCGACCGGCGCCGCGATGATGGGGCTACGCCCGGTAGCCGAGATGCAGTTCTCGGACTTCGTCTCGTGCGCCTGGGATCACCTCGTCACCGTGGCCGCGAAGCAGCACTGGCGCGCCGGGACGCCCGTCCCGATCACGCTGCGGCTTCCGTCCGGCGGCGGCTTCTCGGGCGGACCGTTCCACTCGCAGAACCCCGAGTCGTCGTTTGCTCACATCCCGGGCCTGAAGTGCGTCTGCCCCTCGACGCCCGCCGATGCCAAGGGCCTGATCATCGCGGCGATCGAGGATCCGAACCCCGTCCTCTTCTTCGAGCACAAGCACCTCTATCGCCGCATCAAGGGCGAGGTGCCCGACGAGCGCTACACGACACCGGTCGGGAAGGCGCGGATCCACCGGGAGGGAACCGACGTGACGGTCATCACGTGGGGCGCCATGGTCTACACCGCCGAGGAGGCCGCAGAGGCCGTCGCCGACCTCTCGGTCGAGATCATCGACCTCCGCACGATTCTCCCGTGGGACCGCGAGGCGGTGCTCGCGTCCGTGCGAAAGACGTCGAAGGCGCTGATCCTCCACGAGGACACGCACACGGGCGGCTTCGGTGCCGAGATCGCAGCGACGATCGCCGAGCACGCGTTCGAGGATCTCGACGCGCCCGTCCGCCGGATCACCGCACCCGACACGCCTGTTCCGTTCTCCCCGGCTCTCGAAGCGGCGTTCATCCCGCAGGTGGCCGACGTCGTTCGCGGACTCCGCGATCTGGCTGCGTACTGATGTCAGTACCGACGACCGTCGACGTTGTGATGCCCCAGATGGGCGTCTCTGTCTCCGAGGGAACCGTGACGAAGTGGTCGAAGAACGTCGGTGATCCGATCGCCGCAGACGAGACGTTGCTCGAGATCTCGACCGACAAGGTCGACACCGAGGTGCCGTCGCCCGGCAGCGGCACCGTCGCCGAGATCCTCGTGCAGGAGGGCGAGACGGTCATCGTCGGCACGGTGCTTGCCCGAATCGACACGGCCGCCGACGGCAGGGCGCCCGCATCGGCGGCGACCGTCACGGCGCAGGCCGCGCCCGCACCGGCCAACAACGGCCACGCCGAGCACACGTTCGTCTCTCCGGTCGTTGCACGGATCTCCTCCGAGCACGGGATCGACCCGACACGGCTCGCCGGTACCGGTCGGGGCGGCCGCGTGACGAAGCAGGACATCCTCGCCTTCATCGAGACCGGGGCACCCGGAGAGCCCGCCGCGGCACCTGCCGCTGCTGTGGAAGCCGTTGCCGCTGTCACCGCTCCGGCGGCACCGGCGACCGTCACACCTGCCGCACCCGCGCCGCCCGCGCCCGCCACACGAGAGGGCGCCGCGCTCGAGCCCGGCGAGACCATCGAACCACTGAGCCCGATGCGGCGCGGGATCGCCGAGCACATGCGGCGGTCGCTCGACACCGCAGCGCACGTGACGAGCGCGATCGAGGTCGACATGTCGAAGGTGGTCTCGATTCGCGAGCGACTCAAGGCCGAGCACCAGACGGTCTACGGTGTCAATCCCACCTACCTCGCGTTCATCGCTCGCGCAGCCGTGGCAACCCTTCGGGACTGGCCCTGGGTCAACGCCGAGATCCGGGGCGAGTCGATCGTGACAAAGAGCTCGATCAACCTCGGCTTCGCCGTCTCGCTCGAGGATGGCAAGGGGCTGATCGTTCCGGTGCTGAAGAATGCAGAGAGCCTCAACCTGCTCGGAATGGCTCGTGGAATTGCCGACCTCGCAGCCCGCGCCCGATCGAAGCAGCTGCTGCCCGACGATGTCCAGGGCGGCACGTTCACGATCACGAACCCGGGAAGCTTCGGCACGTTCATGGGCACGCCGATCATCAGCCGACCCCAGACAGGAATCCTCGGGACATATGCAGTCGTCAAGCGCCCGTGGGTCGTCCAGGACGACCTGGGCCAGGACGTCATCGCGATCCGCCCGATGATGAACCTGACACTCACCTACGATCATCGCCTCGTCGACGGCGCCTACGGCGCGCAGTTCCTGCGCGACCTCTCAGGGCGCCTGCAGACCTGGGGCGAAGCGGACTACTAGGCGCCTCATGCGCCGCACACGACGATTCCTTCGCCGTACCGTCGGTGCTGTGCGTCTGCTCGCACGAGACGAGCGGCTGCCGCGCCCCCTCCGCGGCCTGATCGGCCTCGGGCTTCTGCCGGTACCCGGCCCCTTCGACGAGCTGCTGCTTCTCGTCCTCGCAGCCGTCTTCGTCGCGTTCTACCGCGAGCCGCTCCAGCAGGCCTGGAAGACGGCAGGCCCCGCGGCGTAACTAGAGTCGAGAGATGGCCCGCGGCGCCTACCTCCTCAATCTCGGTCTCGTCGACTACGAGGAGGCCTGGGACCTCCAGCGCTCGCTCGCCGCGGCGGTCACCCAGGGAGCGATCCCCGACACGGTGCTGTTTCTCGAGCATCCCCCGACCGTCACGCTCGGGCGGCGCACCGACGAGGACGAGGTGCATATCCCGGAGGGGACGACCGTTGCTGTGGTTGAAACCGACCGCGGCGGGAAGTCCACGTTTCATGGCCCCGGCCAGCTCGTCTGCTACCCGCTCCTCGACCTGAAGCGACACGGCAAGGACGTTCGGCGGTACCTGCGCGACCTCGAGGAGACGCTGATTCGCACGGTCGCGGCGTTTGACCTCGAGGCGACGAGGATCGAAGGACTGACGGGCATGTGGCTCGAACGGCCGCCGCGCAAGATCGCATCGATCGGAGTCCACATCTCGCGCTGGGTGACGACACACGGGTACGCGCTCAACGTCGACCTCGATCCTGCGCCGTTCACCGACTGGATCACCGCGTGCGGGCTTGAAGACGCGTCCTTCACCACCATGGCGCGTGAGATCGGCCGGCCGATCTCGGTTGACGACGTCCGGGGCGCGGCGAGCGATGCGTTTGCCGAGGTCTTCGACCTCGTCTTCGACGAGCTTCCCGGGGACGATGCCGGGCTCTGGGCGCAGCCGCGGCACGCCCGCATGGCACGCGCCTAGGCGTTACGCCGCGGGCGGCACGGCGGGAAGGCTCACGCGAAAGACGGACCCTCGACCCTCGACGCTCTCGAACTCGATGTGGCCGTGATGAGCCTCCGCAATCGCCTTGGTGATGTAGAGACCGAGCCCGGTACCGGGACTCGCCTGCGAGACGGCCGCCCGTGCCCGGAAGAACCGTTCGAAGAGGTACCCCTGCTCGTCCGCGGCGATCCCGATTCCCGAGTCGATGACCTCGAGACGGACGGCGCCGCGAGTGCCGATCGTGCGCACGACGACGCGACCGCCGCTCGGGCTGAACTTGATCGCGTTCGAGACCAGGTTCTCGATCATCTGGCCGAGGCGGATGCGATCGCCCCTGACCCGGGTGGCACCTTCGGACTCGCAGACGACCGCTGCGTGGCCGTCGGCCGCCGGCATGCTCGCCTCGACCGCCTCCGCTGCGATCCTCGCGAGGTCGACATCCTCGATCCGCAGCTGCAGCCCGCCGTTCTGCATGCCCGCGACAAACAGCTGGTCGTTGACGACGTTCAGCAGCCGCTCGGTGTTGCGCGCCACAACCTGGAAGTGGCTTCGCTGCTCCGGCGTGAGCGGTACGCTCCGCTCGTCGTCAAGCAGCTGGACGTACCCGCTGATCGAGGTCAGGGGCGTTCGGAGCTCGTGCGAGACCGTCGCGACGAACTCGTCCTTGAGGCGGTCAAGCTCGCGCAGCTGCCGGTTCTGACTGTCGAGGGCGCGGAGCAGGCCGCCAAGCCGGAGCACGACGATCGCGGCCATCACCGCGACGCCCACGGCGCCGAGAACGATGTTCGCCGAGTGGCCCCGCACGCGCTCTACGGCCACGAACACCGGCACCGACACCAGCGCGAAGGCGATCACCGTCCACGTCAGACGAGGCAACGCTTCACGCTCCTGCGCCTCGGCGTCGGCCGGAGCCAGACGGAGCGCGGCCGCACCCCAGACGACGTAGCTCGAGAGGAACAGCACGTCGCTCGCGCCACCCGGGCTGTAGCCGGAGGAGAGTAGAAAGACCTCGTCAGCGGCGATGCGGAGTCCGACCGCGATGACGAGGAGCCGGAACGGCGCCGTTCGCTGCGTCGCGCCGATCACGAGCTCCGCGACGACGACGAGAAGGAGCACGTCCATTGACGGGTAGGCGACCTCGACGAGCTTCTGTCCAAGCGGGAGCTGGTCGTGGACGAAGCGCTGGACGACGAAGATCCACTGGAGCGTCCCGACCGCCACGAACACCAGCAGAGCGTCGAGGACGGCAGCCCGGCTCACCTGTCCGCCGAACTCCCGCAGGAGCAGCAAGATGCCGATCGCGTAGAACGGGTACCCACCGAGGTAGAACGCGTCAACGACCGCTGGCACCGGGGGCTCGTGGCCGAGATGTACCTCGTAGTACGTCGTGGCGATATCACCGGCGATCTGGAGGGCAAGCCCGAACCCGAGGAAGCGCCAGGCGGTCGCGCCGACGGTGATCGTCCAGGCGAGCGCAGCGCATACGGCCGCAACCGACGACACGCCAATCACCTCGAACCAGAGCGCCTGGGCAGCGCCGGAGAGCAGGTAGTTGACGCCGATCTCCACGGCGCCGAGAGCGAGGAAGGCCGTGGACGCGACTGCGCGCCAACGTGCGTCGAGGTGGCCGAACAGTCGGGTGATGGGGGACAGCGTCGTCATCGCACCGGCTGGTGCGAGCGTACCGGCGAGCGCCCGCGACGGGGATCAGCGGCTCTACACTGGGCAGGATGCAGGAGTCGCTTCCCGTCGCCGAAAGGCCGCGCCGGCCCGAGTGGATGAAGGTTCGCGCGCCGAGCGCGAACACGCGCTACTTCGACGTGAAGAAGCTGATCCACGGGGCGAGCCTCAACACGATCTGCGAGGAGGCCCGCTGCCCGAACATCGCCGAGTGCTGGGGGCGCGGCACAGCGACCTTCCAGATTCTCGGCGAGACGTGCACCCGCGCCTGCCGCTACTGCTACGTCAACTCGGGACAGCCGTCGGAGCCCGTCGATCCTCTCGAGCCGCTTCGCGTCGCTCAGACCGCCGCCCAGATGGGGCTCGAGCACGTCGTCGTCACCTCGGTCGACCGCGACGACGTTCCCGACCGGGGCGCAGGCCACTACGCCGCCACGATCCGAGCCTTGCGGACGAAGCTGCCGAACGCGACGATCGAGGTGCTCACGCCGGACTTCCTCGGCGTCGAGGAGCAGGCGCTCCACACCGTGCTCGGAGCGGGTCCGGACGTCTTCAACCACAATATCGAGACCGTGCGCCGCCTCCACGCGAAGATGCGGGGCGGCAAGGCGAGCTATGACGGCGCGCTCGCGCTCCTGCGGCGCGCCAAGGAGATCGCCGACTACCCCCTGATGACGAAGAGCGGCATCATCGTCGGGCTCGGCGAGACAAACGACGAGGTCGTCGAGACGCTGCGCGATCTCCGCGCCCACGGCGTCGACGTGGTCACCATCGGCCAGTACCTCCAGCCGAGCGCGAAGCACGCCAAGATCGACCGCTGGGTCCATCCGGACGAGTTCGCCTGGCTGCGCGAGCAGGGCGAGGCGCTCGGGTTCGGCTCGGTGTTCGCGGGCCCTCTCGTCCGCTCGAGCTACCGCGCGGACGAGCAGCGCCACGCGGCCGCCACAGGTCAGGGCGCAGTCGCGTACTAGCCTGGCTCAGCCGCCGTGCGGCTTGGCCATCTTGCGGTAGTCGAGCGCCTCATCGAGGATCTCGTCGCTGACGCCGGCCTCGCGCGCGGCCTCGCGCAGCGACTGGCCAGACGCCGCGGCAGCCTTCACGATCTCGGCGGCCTTGTCGTAGCCGATGTACGGGTTGAGCGCGGTTGCGGCGGAGAGCGTCAGCTCGGCGTAGTGCTCGGCCCGCTCGCGATTTGCCTCGATCCCGTCGATGCACTTCTCGGCGAAGAGGTTCGACGAGGAGGTGAGCAGCTCGATCGAGTCGAGCAGGTTACGGGCCATTAGGGGGATGAAGACGTTGAGCTCGAAGTGGCCCTGCATGCCGCCGATCGAGATCGCGGTGTCGTTCCCGATCACCTGCGCTGCGACCTGCGTGACCACCTCGGGAATGACGGGGTTGACCTTGCCGGGCATGATCGACGAGCCCTTCTGCAGCTCGGGCAGGAAGATCTCGGCGAGTCCCGCGCGCGGGCCGGAGCCGAGGTAGCGCAGGTCGTTCGCGATCTTCGTCAGCGAGACGGCGAGCACCTTGAGCGCCCCTGAGGCCTCGACGAGGCCGTCGCGGGCCGCCTGGCTCTCGAACGGGTCGGCGGGCGGGTTGATCGTGAGGCCCGTCTCCTGCGCAAGCCGTGCGCGAACCCGCGCTGCGAACTCGGGATGGGTGTTCAGCCCGGTACCAACGGCAGTGCCGCCGAGGGGAATCTGGCCAAGGCGACCGAGCGTCCCCTCGATCCGCGCCTTGCCCTCCCGCACCTGCGCCGCGTAGCCGGAGAACTCCTGACCGAGCGTGACCGGGACGGCGTCCATCCAGTGGGTACGGCCCGACTTGACGACGTCGTCGAACTCGACGGCCTTCGCGCCAAGCGATGCGGCGAGCCGGTCGAGGGCGGGGACGAGGTCGTTGACGATCTCTCCGAGCGCAGCGAGATGGACGGCCGAGGGGAAGACGTCGTTCGAGGACTGGCCCATGTTCACGTCGTCGTTCGCGTGGACGTCAGCGCCCGCAAGCGTGGCCATCACCTCGTTCGCGTTCATGTTCGACGACGTCCCGGAGCCGGTCTGGAAGACGTCGATCGGAAACTGGTCGTCGAGCTCGCCGTTTGCGATCCGGTCGCCGGCGGCTGCGATCCGTTCCGCCTTGTCCGCGTCGAGCAGCCCGAGCTCCGCGTTCACGCGAGCGGCGGCTGCCTTGATCCGGCCAAGCCAGCGGGCAACAGGGATCGGGATCGGCTCCCCGGAGACCGGAAAGTTGTCGATCGCCTTGCGGGTCTCCCCGCCCCAGAGCTCCTGCGCCATGGCCGCGAGTCTAGTTCGGGCACCGCAGCCCGGGCATCCGCAGTTTCGCGGAGGGTGGTGTCCGCAAAGATGCGGAGTCGATCCCCTCGATCGACCCGGGGGCGCTCAGCTGCCTGCGACCGAGAGCAGGTCGTCCCAGCGGACGAGCTTCACCCGGGGCTTGCCGAGCGGCTCCCCGAGTTCGCGTTCGCGGGCGTCGATCGCCTCCCAGCCGGCGTACGGAACGAACGCGACGCCGCGGTCGGTCAGCAAGGCTTCGAGATCGCCGTCGGCGGCATCCAGCAGACCCGCGCGTGCGTCTTCGAGGAGCAGGTCACACGTCTCCGTGGCGTCCTTCTTGTTTGTCCCGATGACACCGCTCGGCCCGCGCTTGATCCAGCCGGCGCAGTAGAGGCCGCGGATCGGCTGACCGTCCTCGCCGAGCACGCGGCCGGCAGCGTTCGGAATGACAGCACGACGCTCGTCGAACGGAACGCCGGGAACGGGAACTCCGCAGTAGCCGACGCTCCGAAGGACCAGACCGGCGGGAAGCACCTCGGTCTCGTCGGTCGCGACGGCGCGGAGCTTGCCGTCGTCGTCGGCAACGAGCGTGTTGCGAACGACCTCGACGGCCTCAACCTTTCCGTCGCCAAGGATCGCGACCGGTGAGACGCAGAAACGCAGCGTGACCTTGCGCACCTTCCCGGCCGGGGTCCGAACCGAGTACTCGCGCAGCAGGTCGACGTTGCGGCGGGCAGTCGACCGCTCCTCGGCAAGAGCCGCCTCGCTTGCCTCGTCGAGGACGAGGGCGGCGGGATCGACGATCACGTCGGCGCCGTGGAGCTCGCCGAGCTCCTTCAGCTCCGGGTTTGTGAACGCCGCCTGGGCGGGGCCGCGGCGGCCGAGCATGACAACCTCCTTGATGCCCGAGTCGACGATGGCGCGAATCGCAGCCTCGGTCGTGTCGGTCGGGTCAAGCTCGCCCTTCGTGAGCGCGAGCATTCGCGCAACGTCCATCGCCACGTTGCCGTTGCCAACGACGATCGCCCGCTCGTGCGAGAGGTCGAAGTCGAGATCCTGGAAGTCGGGGTGGCCGTTGTACCAGGCAACAAACGCCGTCGCCGGCCACGAGCCGGGGAGATCCTCCCCCGGAATCCCCATGCGCCGGTCGGACTGGGCGCCGACGGTGTAGATCACGGCGTCGTAGATGGCGGCAAGCTCGTCGTGGGTGACGTCCGTGCCGACCCCAACGTTGCCGAAGAAGCGGAAGCCATCCTGGCGTGCCGTCTTCTCGAAGACACGTGAGACCGCCTTGATCTCGGGATGATCCGGCGCGACACCAAGGCGGACAAGACCCCAGGGTGTTGGCAGCCGCTCGATCACGTCGACCCGAGCCGGCACGTCGGATGCAAGGAGCTGCGCGGCGGCATAGAAGCCGGCCGGGCCGGATCCAACCACGGCGACGCGCAGTGGACGGTCGCTACTCACGAGTCAGGCGATGCGGCGTCAGTGACTGCAGCCGGCGTGATGCTCGTGCCCGTGGCTGTGCCCGTCGGCGTCGTCTTCGACCTGGAAGCTGTGGCCGCAGCCACACGAGCTCGAGGCGTTCGGGTTATCGATCTTGAACCCGGACTCCTGCAGCGACTCGACGAAGTCGACCCTGGCACCGGCGAGATACTGGGCACTCGCGGCGTCGACGACGACCTTCACGCCGTGGAACTCGGACTCGTTGTCACCGTCGGCCGCACCACGGTCGAAGCCGAGCGCGTACTCGAACCCGCCGCAGCCACCACCCCTGATTGCGACACGGAGCACCTCAGCCTCACCGGCCGGCTCCTGCGCCATCAGCTCCTTGACCTTCTCTGCTGCCCGCTCGGTGAGCGCCAGCTCGGTGGTCTCGGTCGTCTCGATAGTGGCCATGGTGTAAGAAGTGTAGCCACAGCACCCGGGTAGGGGATCTCGGCCACCGTGGTAGCGTCCCGAAGCCGCACCCGCCTCGCAGGAGACGACTCTTGTTCAACGACTGGCTACCGTTCGCGATCTACGGATTCTTCGCTCTCGCCGTCCCCTCGACGATGGTGTTTGCGAGCTTCGCGTTCGCAACGCGCCCGAAGAAGCCCGTCCGCGCACGGACCATCCCGTTCGAATCCGGTGTCTCGCTCGGCTCACCGGCCAAGCAGCGTTTCACCGTCAGCTTCTACCTCACCGCGATGCTCTTCATCCTCTTCGATATCGAAATCGTCTTCCTGTACCCGCTCGCGGTGATCCTGCACCAGCTCGCGTGGTTCGGATTCGTCGAGTTCGCCGTCTTCCTCCTGATCCTGCTCGTGGCCTACGTCTATATCTGGCGGAAGGGAGCCCTCGAATGGCGGTAGAGAAGCGCCTGCGCGACCTTGGCATGCACTCCGAGCGGCTGCTCTGGCCGACGAAGGGCCCGGGCAAGTTCGAGAACGAGATCATCGACCTGGAGAAGGACGTCGGGCTGACGACGCTCGAGAAGGCTGTCGCCTGGTCACAGACGAAGTCGATGTGGCCCGACACCTTCGGGCTCGCGTGCTGTGCCATGGAGATGATGGCGATCGTCGGCTCGCGCTATGACATCGCGCGCTTCGGTATGGAGGCGTTTCGTTCCTCCCCGCGCCAGGCCGACCTGCTGATCGTCTCCGGTCGCGTCTCGCACAAGATGGCTGCGCCGCTGCGGCAGATCTACGACCAGATGCTCGAGCCGAAGTGGGTGATCGCAATGGGTGCCTGCGCGAGCTCCGGCGGGATGTTCAACAACTACGCGATCGTGCAGTCGGTGGACAAGATCGTCCCTGTCGACATCTACGTCCCGGGCTGCCCGCCGCGCCCCGAGCAGCTGATGGAAGGGATCATCCGCCTCCACGAGGGCGTCCAGGCCGGAATCCCGCCCGCGTACGAACGCCGGAGCGTCGCCAAGTGACATCCGAGGGCTACGCCGGTGTGCCAGGGCTCGTCGAGACCAAGGAGCAGCACGGCGAGATCACGCTCGTCGTTGATCCCGCTCGCCTGACCGAGGCCTGCCTGCACCTGCGCGACGCCGAGGGCTTCAACTTCCTCTCTGACATCGCGGCGGCCGACTACCTGGGCTGGGGTGCCAAGGGCGTCTCGGGCTACATCGGCACCGGGTCGCACAGCATCGTCGCCGGACGGAACCTCAACGCACCGATGACCCAGGGACTCCAGGTGCTGCCTGGAGGGAAGCGTGCGCGCTTCTCGGTCAGCTACCACCTGCTCTCGGTCTCCGACCGGCCCCGCCGCGTCCGCGTTCAGGTGTGGGTCGGCGACGGCGAGCCCGTCCCGACCGTGATCGAGATCTGGCCCACGGCCGACTGGCACGAGCGCGAGGCGTTCGACCTGATGGGCATCCCGTTCGACGGCCACCCGAACCTCAAGCGCATCCTGATGGAGGACGACTGGGAAGGCCATCCGCTGCGCAAGGACTACCCGATCGGCGGCGAGCCGGTGCGCTTCTCGGAGGCCGAGTAATGGCCGTCGCCCCCGAGCGCATGCGCGCACCGATCTACGAAGGCTCCCGGATCCCGAAGCCTGTCCCGACGCTGCTGACCGTCCCCGATGAGCTCCGCGCGACCGGCGACATCATGCAGGTCAACTTCGGGCCGAACCACCCGTCCACCCACGGTGTGCTCCGGCTGATCGTCGACCTCTACGGCGAGGACGTCGTCGGGCTCGAGGCCGTGATCGGCTACCTCCACACGGGCTTCGAGAAGAGCATGGAGCAGAAGAGCTGGTGGAAGGCGATCACGTATCCGGAGCGGATCGACTACCTCTCCTTCCAGGCCAACGAGCTCGTGTTCGTGCTCGCGATCGAGAAGCTCCTCGCGCTCGAGACGCCGGAGAAGGCGATCTGGATGCGGACCTGCCTCTGTGAGCTGAACCGCATCCACTCCCACCTGATCTGGCTTGGAACGGCCGCTCTCGAGCTGGGTGCGATCTCGATGTTCTGGTACTGCTTCCGCGACCGCGAGACGATCCTCGACCTGTTCGAGATGGTCTGCGGGACACGGATGCACACCCGCTACTTCCAGACGGGTGGGCTTGCCGAGGACATCCCGGCCGGCTTCTTCCCCGAGGCACGCAAGTTCGTCGAGTGGATGCCGAAGGGCGTCGACGAGTACGAAGGGCTGATCGACCGGAACAAGATCTGGCTCGAGCGGACGGTCGGGATCGGGCTGCTGTCGGCCGACGATGCGATCGCGCTCGGACAGTCGGGCCCGGCGCTCCGCGCGTCCGGCGTCGACTGGGATCTGCGCCGCGTCGAGCCCTACCTCGCGTACGCCGACTGCGACTTCCGCGTCCCCGTCTACTACGAGGGTGACGTGTACGCGCGGTACCGCGTCCACATGGAGGAGATGCGCGAGTCGGTCAAGATCATCGCGCAGTGCCTCGATCGCCTCGAGCGGATGGAAGGCAAGCCGTGGATCGCCGACGATCGCAAGGTCGTACTGCCGCCCCGCGAGGAGCTCCACACCTCGATGGAGTCGCTCATCCACCACTTCAAGATCGTCACCGAGGGCTACCGCGTCCCTGAGGGTGAGGCCTACGTCACGCTCGAGTCACCTCGCGGCGAGCTCGGCTGTTACGTGGTCTCCGACGGCGGGGCAAAGCCGTGGCGGGTCAAGTTCCGGGCGCCGTCGTTCGTCGCGCTCCAGGCCACAGCGACCTGCATGTCCGACGCCTACATCGCCGACATGATCGCCGTGGTCGGCTCCCTCGACACCGTGATGGGAGAGGTCGACCGGTGAGCACGCTCTACGAGAGGGTCCAGGAGGTCCGTGCCAAGTACCCCGAGGGCACACACTCGGCCGTCATCCCGGCTCTGCGGCTGGCCCAGGAGGCGCACGGTTGGCTCTCACCGGATGCGATCCGCGAGGTCGCCGACGCGCTCGACGTCACTCCCGCCTACTGCGAATCTGTCGCGTCGTTCTACGACCAGTTTCAGCTCGAACCGGTCGGCGCGCACAGCATCGAGGTCTGCACGAACGTCTCCTGCGCGCTCTACGGGGCGCAGCAGGTGCTCGAAGCGTTCGAGAGCGAGCTCGGCTGCCATGCCGGTGAGACGACCGAGGACGGCGCCGTGACGCTCCGAACGATCGAGTGCCTCGGCGGCTGCGGCTGGGGAACGATCGTCGCCGTCGACGGGCGCTACCGCCACAAGGTGAAGCCCGAGGATGCCGCCGCGATCGTCTCCGAGGTGCGCGCGTGAGCGCCGAGGTTCACGTTGTCCTCGCAGGCGCCGATGAGCGCGACCTGACGAAGCTTTCCGAGTACGAGGCTGTCGGCGGCTACCAGGCGCTCGCAAAGGCGCGAGCCATGGGCCCGGCCGCGGTCACGGACGAGCTCAACGCCTCCGAGCTGCGCGGCCGCGGCGGCGCGTTCTTCCCGACGGGCCGCAAGTGGTCGTTCGTGCCGAGCCGCGAGCAGAACCCGAACCCGCACTACCTGGTGATCAACGCCGACGAGTCCGAGCCGGGCTCGTTCAAGGACAACGAGATTCTCACCCGCGTTCCGCACCGCTTCATCGAGGGCTGCCTGATCACCGCGTTCGCGGTCGACTCGAAGGCTGTGTACATCTACATCCGCGGCGAGTACCTCGAGCAGTACGAGCTCCTCGTGGCGGCGCTCGAGGAGCTGAAGGCGCGTCCCGACCTGCGCGGCGACTGCACGATCGTCGTCCATCGCGGCGCCGGCGCCTACATCTGCGGTGAGGAGACCGCGCTTCTCGACTCGCTCGAGGGCAAGCGCGGCCAGCCGCGGACGAAGCCTCCATTTCCTGCAATCGCAGGCCTCTATGCCTCGCCGACTGTCGTCAACAACGTCGAGACGATCGCGACCGTGCCGCCGATCGTCACGATGGGCGGCGCCGAGTACGCGAAGTTCGGCGTCGAGAACTCCCGCGGGACGCGCGTCGTCTCGATCTCGGGACACGTCGAGCGATCGGGCAACTTCGAGATCGAGCCGGGCGTCACACTCCACGAGCTGATCTACGGCGAAGCCTTCGGTGGGGGCATCCCCGGCGGCCACACCCTCAAGGCCGTGATTCCGGGCGGCTCCTCGACGGTGATCCTGACCGGCGACGAGGTCGAGGTCGGGTACGACTTCGACTCGCTCTCGAAGCTGCGCACCGCGATGGGCTCGGCCGGCGTGATCGCGCTCGACGACTCGGTCTGCATGGTGCAGCTCGGGATCCGTGTCTCGGAGTTCTACGAGCACGAGTCGTGCGGCAAGTGCACGCCGTGCCGCGAGGGAACCCGCTGGATGACCGCGATCCTGCGCAAGCTCGAAGCAGGCGACGCGACCGAGCACGACCTCGACCTGCTGCTGTCGGTCTGCGATCGGATCAATGGCAAGTGCCTGTGCCCGCTCGGCGACACTGCCGCGATGGCGATCGCGAGCTACGTCGAGAAGTTCCGCGCGGAGTTCATCGCGCACCTCGACGGCGGCGGCTGCCCGTTCGACCACTCCCCGCTCGACGGCGTCCTCGCACCGGTTGCCCAGCACGCCCATCATCTCGGCCAGGCGGCTCTCGTATGAGCACGCCCGAGATGGTCACGATCACGGTCGACGGCCGTGAGGTCTCGGTGCCGAAGGGCACGGGCGTTGTCGAGGCCGCGCTCGCAGTGGGCGTCGAGATCCCGGTCTTCTGTTACGAGCCGCGCCTCGGGCCGCCGGTCGGCGCCTGCCGGATGTGCCTCTGCGAGATCAGCCCTGGCCCGCCGAAGCCACAGGCGGCGTGCACGCTGACCGCGGCCGAGGGGATGGTCGTGAAGACGGCGCTCACCTCCGAGATGGCTGCCGAGGCGCAGAACGCAACCCTCGAGTTCATCCTCGTCAACCATCCGCTCGACTGTCCCGTCTGCGACAAGGGCGGCGAGTGCCCGTTGCAGGATCTGACGTTCCGTTACGGCCCCGGCAACACGCGCAACCTCTTCCCGAAGCGCACCGTCGAGAAGCCGATCCCGATCTCGCCGATGATCGCCCTCGACCGCGAGCGGTGCATCCTCTGTTACCGCTGCACGCGCTTCAGCGAAGCGGTTGCGGAGGACGGCCAGCTCGTGCCGGTCAACCGTGGAGCCGACACCGAGATCGCAACGTTCGCCGACGAGCCGTACCGGGCGACCTTCTCCGGCAACGTGATCGAGCTGTGCCCCGTCGGAGCGCTCACCTCGACGCAGTACCGGTTCGAGGCGCGGCCGTGGGACATCCAGAACATCCCGTCTGTCTGCGGCCTCTGCCCCGTGGGCTGCAATACCGACGTCACCACCCGCGAAGGCAAGGTCAAGCGGGTCCTCTCACGCAACCATCCCGAGATCGACGAGGGCTGGCTCTGCGACAAGGGTCGCTTCACCTTCCCCCACCTGCTGGCCGTCGACCGGATCAAGGATCCGCTGCGCAAGGCTGGCCCGCGCCGACTCGAGCCGATGGGCTGGAACGACGCGCTCGACCAGGCGGAGGCGATGATCCGCGCCGCCGGCTCGGCGATCGTCACTGCTCTCTCCGGCACCGAGACGGTCGAGCAGGCCTACGGGCTCGCGAAGCTCCTGCGCGTCGGTGTCGGTGCGCACGCTGCGGTGCTCCCGGAGGCGATCCCCGACGCTCTCGACGGCTATCGCGCCCCACTCTCGTCGATCCGCGATGCGAAGACGATCGTCGTCCTGTGCGACGAGCCCGTCATCGAGCGCGCCCCGATCGTTGACCTCTGGATCAAGGCGGCACGGCGCAACGGTGCGACCGTCCTCACCGAGATCCCCGAGGAGGGGATCGCCGACGTCGTCCTGATCAGCGACGACGCCGAGCGCTGCGCCTGGTTCGCACGTGACCTCGACGCGAAGGCCGCCTTCTACCTCCCGAAGACCCCGAACGGCCGCGGCGTCACCGACGCCTGGAGCGCCGCCTCCGACGGTGAGCCGACCGACGGTGAGCCCAGGCTTCTGATCATCTCCGGTGACGATGCTGCGCTCGACCCGTCGGTCCGCGCGCTCGCCGCCCATGCCGACGCAGTCATCGGCATCGGCCTGTTCGAGGAGTCGTTCCGTGGCCTCTGCGACCTCGTCCTGCCGGGCACGAGCTACCTGGAGCGCGACGGTGCGACCGTCAACCTCGAGGGACGCCTCCAGCGCCAGCGCCGTGCGGTCATCGCCCCGTGCCCGGATGAGCTTGCGTGGATCGCGAAGCTCGCCGAGCGGTTCGACGTCGATCTCTCCCCGCACGCGTCGGTCGTCTTCGCGGAGCTCTCCGCGAAGTGCTTTGGCGGTGTCTCGTTCGCCGAGATCGGCGAGCAGGCCACGCTGCCGCCACGCGCGGTGTCCACCGCACCGGTCCCGAACCCGCCAAGCGACGTTCTTCCGGTCGGCGACGGCCTGAGGCTGATCACCTACCGGCCACTCTTCTCCGGCCCGGCGGTCGAACGGACACCCGAGCTCGCCTACCAGAGCGCCGCCGGCGAGATCCAACTCGCCCCCTCCGACGCCCGCTCGCGCGGCATCAAGACCGGTGACACCGTCACCGTCGCCTCGAACGGGACGTCGCTGGAGTTCCGAGCGCGCGTCGCCCGCGACCTCCCGACCGGCGCAGTTCGCATCCCACGCGCCGACGCAGCCGGGCTCCACGACTTCGTCGAGGTGACCAGGTGACGCATCCTCCCGAGGTCTGGTGGATCTCGTTCATCAAGGTCGCGGTGATCGTCAACCTCGTCATGGCGACCTTCGGCTACACGACCTGGCTCGAGCGGAAGCTGCTCGGCCGGATGCAGCTGCGGTTCGGCCCGAACCGTGCGGGCCCGTTCGGGCTGCTGCAGCCGCTCGCAGACCTCGTCAAGCTCGTGCGCAAGGAGTCGTTCTTCCCTGCGTCGTCACACAACGTCCCGTACGTCCTCGCGCCGATCATCTCGTGCGCGACGGCGATCGCTGCCTTCAGCGTCATCCCGTGGGGGCAGGGCTGGATGATCCACGGCTACTGGGTCGCCGGTGAGGTCGTCAACATTCCGATCTCGCTGATCCTGATCTTCGCCCTCGGCTCGATCGGCATCTACGGCTTCATCGTCGGCGGCTGGGCCTCCGACTCGAAGTACTCGATGCTCGGATCGATGCGGACATGCGCGCAGCTCGTCTCCTACGAGGTCTCGCTTGCGCTCTCGGTGCTCGGCGTCGTACTGATGGGACAGTCCCTCAACCTCGTTGACATCGTGAACAAGCAGCAGGAGACGGTGTGGTTCTTCATCCCGCAGTTCGTCGGACTCTGCGTCTTCCTCCTCGGCGGGATCGCGGAGACCTCGCGGCCGCCGTTCGACCTGCCTGAGGCCGACACGGAGCTCGTCGGCGGGTACCACACCGAGTACTCCGGCATGCGCTGGGGCCTCTTCCAGACGGCCGAGTACATCAACATGATCGTGCTCTCAGGCCTCTGCATCGCGCTCTTCTTCGACGGCTGGCACTTCCCGTTTGTCCACGCGCTCGACGTGTTCGGGCCGATCTGGTTCCTGGTCAAGCTCGGCGCGCTGATCACCGCTTTCATCTGGCTGCGCGCCTCCCAGCCGCGCCTGCGCTACGACCAGCTGATGCGGTTCGGCTGGAAGGTGCTCCTACCGGTCGCCACACTCAACGCTCTCGTGACCGCGTTCCTGGTGGTGTGGATCTAGATGGCGATGCTCGTTCCGAACACGTTCAAGGGCTTCGGCGTCACGTTGAAGCAGGTCTTCAAGAAGCCGATCACGCAGCAGTACCCCGAGTTCAAGCGGGCCGTCTACCCGCGGTTCCGCGGCCGGCATGTTCTCCACCTGCACGAGAACGGCCTTGAGAAGTGCGTCGGTTGCTCGCTCTGCGCCGCCGCGTGCCCTGCCGACTGCATCCGGGTCGTTGCCGCCGAGAACACCGCCGAGAACCGTGTCTCGCCCGGCGAGCGCTACGCCCGGATCTACGAGATCAACCTCAGCCGCTGCATCTTCTGCGGCTACTGCGAGATCGCCTGCCCCTTCGACGCGATCACCATGGGCAACGACTTCGAGATCTCCGAGTACAACCGAGACGACCTCATCTACACGAAGGACATGCTCCTCGCGCAGCCCGTCAAGCGTGTTCCGGTCGCCGACCGCGACCTGTACGACACCCCGATCCCCTACTACAAGTCGAACAGCTGATGGCAAACGTCATCGTCTGGGCTGTCTGGATCGGGGCGGCGTTCGGCTGCATCGCAAGCGCGCTCGCCGTCGTCACCTTTCGCAACCCGTTCTTCTCGGCTCTTGCCCTGATCGGGAACCTCGCCTCGCTCGCCGTGCTCTACCTGCTACTCGGCGGGGAGTTCGTCGCCGCGGGCCAGGTGCTGGTCTACGGCGGTGCCGTGATGGTGATGTTCCTCTTCGTGATCGCCTACCTCGGCGACAAGACCGGAGAGACACCGTGGGCGAGCGGACCGTCGTGGCAGCTGCTTGCAACCGTGCTCGCCGCAGGCGCGATCCTCACCGAGGTCATCGTTGCGATCGCTCTCGCGACAGGCGGCAACCTCTCCCGTGAGCCGCATGTCGCGCGCTCCTTCGGCTCCCCCGCCTCGATAGGCCGCCTCTTCCTGACCGACCACCTGCTCGCGTTCGAGGTCACGTCAATCGTGCTGCTCGTTGCGGCAGTTGGCGGCGTCGTCCTGGGATCGCACGCGCGGATGGAGGAGAACGATGCACGGCCCTGACATCCGCTACTACATCGCGATCGCGGGGATGCTGTTCGTGATCGGCGCCCTCGGCGTGCTCGTCCGGCGCAGCCCGCTGATCATCCTGCTCTCCGTCGAGATCATGCTGAACGGCGCGAACCTCGCCCTGATCGCCTTTGCCCGGCACGTTGGGCATGAGGATGGGCAGGTCTTCGCGATCGCGGTGATGGCGATCGCCGCATCCGAGGTCGTGATCGGCCTTGGCCTGATCGTCGCCATGGGCCGACGGAACATCGAGCTCGACGTCGACAAGCTGCGGACGCTGCGCGGATGAACGCCGCCGCCTGGATCTGCCTGCTGCTGCCGCTCGGCGGCGCTCTCGCCATCACCCTCGGTGGTGAGCGGCTGTCGCGACGTGGCGCCGGCTACGTATCCACGCTCACGACGATGGGCGCGTTCGCAGCCGCGATCGTCGCCTTCGTCAGCATGCTCGGACGCAGCGGTGACGCGCGGGGCGCGTCGACGACGTCATGGACGTGGCTCGAGGCCGGCACGTACCACTTCGGCCTCACGCTCCTCACCGACCAGCTGAGCATCGTGATGATGCTGATCGTCGCTGGCGTCGGCTCGCTGATCGTCGCCTACTCGGTCGGGTACATGGAGGGCGAGAGCGAGGAGCGCCGCTACTTCGCCTACATGTCGCTCTTCGTCTTCTCGATGCTGCTGCTCGTGCAGGGCGGCAACCTGCTGCTCCTGCTCTCCGGCTGGGGCATGGTCGGCCTCTCGAGCTACCTGCTGATCGGCTTCTACCAGGATCGGGCCTCGGCGATCGCCGCCGCGAAGAAGGCTTTCGTGATGAACGCCTTCGGTGACGCGACGATGGCGCTGGCGCTCTTCCTCCTGATCCAGCACACCGGCCACCTCGACTACGCCGGTGCGTTCGCAGGCGCGCCCCACGGTGGAACGATCGCAAACCTGATCGCGCTCGGCCTGCTCGGCGGCGCGCTCGCGAAGTCGGCCCAGCTGCCGCTCCACACGTGGCTGCCGGACGCGATGGAGGGCCCGACGCCCGTCAGCGCGCTGATCCACGCCGCGACGATGGTGACCGCAGGCGTCTACCTCATCGTTCGCACCCACCCTCTGTTTGAGTTCGCGCCGAAGGTCGCCGACCTCGCCGCCGGCCTCGGCGCCGCCACGCTGCTCATGGCAGGGTTCATCGCGCTCGTCCAGACCGACATCAAGCGCGTGATCGCGTACTCGACGATGTCGCAGATCGGCTACATGTTCGTCGGCGCATCGATCGGGGCGTACCCCGAGGGGATGTTCCACCTGATGACGCACGCATTCTTCAAGGCGCTGCTCTTCCTCAGCGCCGGCCTCGTCATCCATGCCCTCACCGGAGAGCAGGACATCCGCAAGATGGGTGGGCTCGGCAAGCTGATGCCGCACACGCGCTGGGTCTTCCTGATCGGCTGTCTTGCGCTCGTCGGCGTGCCGCCGTTTGCCGGCTTCTTCTCCAAGGACGCGATCATCGCGGCGACGCTCCAGCATGGCGCGTTCGGCTACGTGCTCTTCGGCTGCTGTCTTGTCGGAGCGTTCCTGACGGGCCTCTACACCTTCCGCTGCTTCTTCATCGTCTTCCGCGGCGAGCCGTCGGCCTTCGTCAAGGAGCACCTGCACCTCCACCACGGCAAGGAGGGCCCGCTCTCGATGGTCTGGACCGTCTCCGTTCTCGCGACGCTCTCGGTCGTCGGCGGGCTGCTCCAGTTCGGGCCGCTCTGGCACCCGCTCACCGACTGGCTCGGGCCGGTCGCCGAGCCGGTCGCCGAGGCCTCGAACTGGCAGGAGGCGATCGCGTCGATCGCGGCGGTGCTCCTCGGCCTCGCCGGCGCCTGGGTCGCCTACGAGCTCTACAGCGCCAAGTCGATGTGCGTCCCGAAGCCCGTCGCGCTCTTCGAGAAGAAGTTCTACTGGGACGAGCTGTACGACACGATCTTCACCCGCCCGGCGGCGCTCGCCGCCACGATGCTCGGCCGCTTCGTCGAGCAGCCCGTGATCGGCGGCTCCCTCACGATGATCACCCGTGACGTCCGCGTCGGCGCCGGTGGCGTCGGCCGCGCCCAGAACGGCCTCGTTCGCTCCTACATCCTCGCCCTGATCGCAGGGGTCTCCATCCTCGCCGTCGTCTTCCTCGCTACACGATGACAACCTGGCTGACAACGCTCGAGATCTTCCTGCCGGTCGCCGGAGCGCTCGTCGTGTGGCTGCTGCCGATGCCACGCGCCTGGGTGGGGTCGGTCGCAACGCTCATCTCGCTCGTCGAGGTAGGCGTCTGGATCACCGCGGCAAAGCGCTACGACTTCGGCTCGGGCGGCCTGCAGCTCGGCCAGCAGCACTCCTGGTTCAGCGATCTCGGGGTCAGCTACCACGTCGGGCAGTTCGCGTTCTCGGTCTGGCTCGTCGGCCTGACTGCAATCTGCGGCGCCGCAGCGTGCGCGTACGCCTGGTGGGCTGGACGTGAGCGACCACGTGCGTACTTCGGGTTGCTCCTCTTCCTGACCGGATCGGTGGTCGGTGTGTTCGCCGCGCAGGATCTGCTCCTGTTCTACGCGTTCTTCGAGGCCATGCTGATCCCGCTCTACATCCTCGTCGGGGTCTGGGGCGGCGCAGGTCGGCTCGGCGCGACGATCAAGTTCGTCGTCTACACGGTCGCGGGCTCGCTCCTCATGCTGGCCTCGATCGTCGTCTACGGACTCCAGCAGCACACGTTCGACCTGACGAAGATGGGGACGAGCGGCAACGACTGGCTGTTCCTCGGCTTCGCGCTCGCGTTTGCGGTCAAGGCGCCGCTCTGGCCGCTCCACGGCTGGCTGCCGGATGCCTACCGTGAGTCCCCGCCCGAGATCGCCGGGCTGCTCTCCGGTGTCATCTCGAAGGTCGCCGCCTACGGCTTCCTGCGCATCGCGATCGACCGCTTCCCCGGCCCGACACACGACTTCCGCACGCCGATCCTCGTCCTGGCGACGATCGGTCTGGTCTACGGGTCGCTGCTCGCCTTCCGCGCCCCCGACGTGCGCGGTGTGATCGCCTACTCCTCGCTCGCGCAGATGGGTCTGATCACCTACGGCCTCTTCGCCGCCAACGACCTCGGCTACGACGGGGCCGTCCTGCAGATGGTGAACCACGGCCTGATCTCGATGACGATGTTCCTCCTTGCAGCCATGGTTGAGCGGCGCACCGCCACCGGCGAGTTCGCGCTCCTCGGCGGGATGGCCAAGGGCCGCCCGGCGCTCGCGACCATCCTCATGACCACGGGTGTGATCGCGCTTGCCGTGCCGCTCTCGTCGAACTTCGCCGGCGAGTTCCTCATCCTGGCGGGCGTCCTCGCCCAGGGCTGGGCCTACGCCGTCATCGGCGCCGCCTCGATCGTCCTCGCTGCGATGTACATGCTGAGGCTCATCTCAGGCGTCCTGCATCAGGACCAGGGGGCCGCGGTCACCGATGCCGCTCTCGATCTCCGCCGCGGTGAGCTCGCGATCGTTCTCCCGCTCGTCGCGCTTCTCCTGGCTCTCTCGGCCTGGCCTGCCGTGATCAGCGGCCACGCAACCGGACACGGCCCCGGGACGGCCATCGCGAAGGGACAGAAGTGATCAAGACTCCACACGTTGACTGGTTCGCGCTCTCTCCGACCGTCTCCCTGACCGGCACCGCGGGGCTCCTGCTGCTCGTGGCTGTCTTCGGGCCGAAGCGCACGCGCAAGCCGATCGCCGCGATCGTTGCGGGCGCCGGGTTCATCACCGCATTCGTCTTCGCCGTCCTGCTTGCGAACGACAGTCCGAACGGGGCCGCGATCATCCACGACTCGATCTTCCGCGACCGCTGGGCAGCAATCGCTCAGGTGTTGATCGCAGCGTGCGGAGTCATCGGTGTCCTGATCTCCTACGGTGAGCGCTGGCGCGAGGAGAACATCGCGGAGTACTACGCGCTCCTGACGGCCGCCGGCGCAGGCATGGCGTTCTTCGTCCAGGCCTCCAACCTGATGACTCTCTTCCTCGGCCTCGAGTGGTTCTCGATCGCCCTCTACGTCATGTGCGCGATCGACATCGACCTCGTCGGGTCGCTCGAGGCCGGGCTGAAGTACCTGATCGTCGGCGCGGTCGGCTCCGCCACGCTCCTCTTCGGCTCGGCGCTCGTCTACGGCTCCACCGGGGAGCTCTCGTTCGACAAGATCGGCGCCGTCCAGGCTCACGACTCGCTCCTCGTGCTCGGTCTCGCGATGATCGTCGCCGGGTTAGCTTTCAAGACCTCCGCCGCTCCGTTCCACATGTGGACCCCCGACGCCTACCAGGGCGCCCCGACGCCGGTGACCGCATTCATGGGCTCGGCGACGAAGGTTGCCGCACTCGTCGTCACCTACCGGCTCATGCTCACGGCGTTCCCGGGCGATACCCGGCTCTGGACGTGGGCGCTCGCCGGCATCGCCTGCGCCTCGATCGCGATCGGCAACCTCGGCGCCCTCATTCAGCGGAACGTCAAGCGTCTGCTCGCCTACTCGTCTGTCTCGCACGCAGGATTCATGCTGATCCCGATAGCCGCAGCCAACGCCCTCGGCGCCCGGGCGCTCCTCTACTACCTGATCCCCTACTGCGCGATGTCGCTAGGCGCCTTCGCCGTGCTCGCCGCCAGGGAGCGGGAGCTCGGCGAGCCCGTCACGCTCGACAACCTCGCGGGCTTCGGCTGGGAGAGGCCCTTCCTTGGCGTCTCGATGTGGATCTTCATGCTCGGCTTCCTCGGCTTCCCGCTCACCGGTGGGTTCCTCGGCAAGTTCTACGCCTTCGCTGCAGCCTACGAGCACGGCTGGTGGTGGCTGATCATCGTCGGCGTCGCGGGCACGCTCATCTCGGCGCCCTACTATCTCTCGGTCGTCCGCTCGATGTTCCTGCGGGACAGCGCCGAGCTCCACCTGACTCCAGCCGGCGGCTCACCGCTCCGCGATCGTGCGCTCGACGTCGCAGTCGGTCTGTGCCTCGCCGTGACGGTCGGATCGTTCTTCGCCGTCGCACCGCTGATCGATGTCGCGCGGTCTGCCGCCGACGCGCTGCCCTTCTAGCGAGAGACGCCGGATGCTTGGCTAGGGCTTCGCGGGGCGAAGCGCAAGCCGTCGCGCGTACGGTGCCGCAGCGACGAACGCCTTGATCGCGAAGATCCCGAGGCAGGCTGCGAGCGATGAGACCGCGAGCGGCGGAACGCCGGTGACCGCAGTGCTCCGGAGAGCGCAGGAGAGCAGGAGCATGACCACAACGAGGCCCCAGAGAAGCGACTGGAGTGCAACGACCGCATCTCCCTTCGACTCGAGATAGTCACCGAAGACGATCATCGCAGCGACTGCGGCGAAGGGGAGTGCGCCGAGCAGGAAGTCGCGAGCGAGGGCATGCTGGCCGTGCGAATCGGCGAACGCCGCGAGAGCGACGAGACACGCCGGAAGCACACGTTGTCCCATGGCTTACAGCTTCGCTACCGGGTCGGACGGTCCTTCTATGCTCAGAGCGCCTTTTTCTAGGGAGGGGATATGACATGGCTTCGCTGACATGGCTTGGGCACTCGGCGTTCCGCCTCGAGACGGACCGCGGCGTGCGCATCTACATCGACCCGTTTCTAACGGGAAACCCGTCGACGCCTGAGAAGGAGCGCGTTCCCGAGCGCGTTGACGTGATCGCGATCACCCACGGCCACAGCGACCACGTCGGTGACACCGTCGAGCTCTCGAAGCGGTTTCCCGATGCCGCGATCGTCTGCCAGGTCGAGCTGAAGAGCTGGCTCGGGCGCCAGGGCGCGAACATCGGAACAGTCCCTGGGCTGAACAAGGGTGGAACGATGCGCATCGGCGATGTCTTCTTCAGCCTGACGAACGCGTTTCACTCGGCGAGCTCGGACTCGGGCGAGTACCTCGGTGAGGCCTGCGGTGTCGTGATCCGCCTCGAGGACGGCTCGACGCTCTACTTCGCCGGCGACACCTGCGCCTTCGGCGACATGCAGCTCATCGCCCACCTCTACGAGCCGGAGATCGTCGTGCTGCCGATCGGCGATCACTTCACGATGGGCCCGCGGGAGGCGGCAGTCGCCCTCGAGATGCTCGGTAACCCGCTCTGTGTGCCCTGCCACTGGGGCACCTTCCCGCTGCTCACAGGAACGCCCACAGCTCTCCGGGAGCTCGCGCCGGGCAGCGAGGTTCTCGACCTCAAGCCCGGGGATTCGGTCGAGATCCGCTGATGGCACGACTGGTCGCTGCCGACCCCGAACGCGACCACCGTCAGCTCGGCATCGTCCATGCGAGCGATCAGACTGCGACCTCCACGGGGGCGGCATGCATGGAGTGGTCTCGTGGGGTCTCGGGGCCCGGCTTCGGCCCGATCAGGCGCGAGCCCGGCTTTCCGGCCTGAGACGTGTGGGAGGCGCGGCCTGCGCCGCGCCTCCCACGAACCTCACTTCCCGCCTCGCGTCAGCTGACTGCGGCCGCTGCTGCGCGGCGGCGATGCAGTGCCGCGTAGTCGAGCACGATGAACCCGATACCCGAGAGCAGCAGGGCGAACCCGGTGACGACGCTGAAGAGTCCGAGCTGGTCGGCCATGTAGCTCACGTTGAGCGCGGTAGAGAGCGCGGTTTCGGTCACCCAGATGTTGCGCGCGGCGTTATCGACCGGACGGCCGTTCGACTGGAGAGCCGCGGCCGCATCGTTCGTACCCTTGCCGTCAGCGGTGGCGTACCGAGGCATCTGTGCATACGGCACGCCTCCCGTTGCCTCAAGCGCGTGGATCCGCATGTACTGCGCAAAGCAGCGCGCGGTCGGGCCCGTGGTAACGGCCTTGCCAGCGACCGAGCACGTCGGAATCGCGATCGTGAGACCCGCCTTGTCAACGGCCTCCTTGATCAACGCTGGCGTCATGTCGGGCGTGCCCATGATCGCCTCGTCCTTCAGGCTCGCCTGAACTGTCGAGCGGCCGGTGGCGCCAAGCACGATCACGGCCACGCCGAAGGCAACGAGGATCGCACCTGCGATGAACCCGCCGATTTCGACAAGCTTCTTCATGATTCTCCCCTCCTGAAAGCCAAGGTCGTCTCCTGGGACGGCGCCCCGATCGTCGAAGCGCTATCTGGAGTCTCCGGCGTGACCGGTAGGCGCGAATCGGGATTTCACCGCAGACGGGGTCGGGGAACGTGCCGAACTTCGGCTCAGCGGTCTCCCGGTAGGCGGACGCCGTCTGCAAGCGTCCGAAAGGACGGCACCGGATCGGCCTCGGGACGGGCGACGAGGAGGACGGCGCCGTCTCCATGGCCAGGCGCCAGCACCTCCACGAAGAGCTGCAGACCCACAGCAAGCGCGAAGGCCTTGTGCGCCTGCTCGCCGCCGAACGGCCGGAGATCCTCCTCGGCCGCACGGCCCGTCAGCACATCGCCGTAGGTGAGGTTCCCCATCGAGACGTCACTCACCACCGGATCTCCGACGCCAGAGGGAATCGCGATCGAGAGCGGGTTCGTGCCGGTGAGCCTGGGGCCACCCTCGGGATGTCCGAGCCGACGGGGCGACGTCGCGGTGAGCATGGCAACAAGACCAGCGTCAGCGAGCCGACGCGTCCAGGCCCCGAGAACGCCGGTCGGAAAGGTCGCGCTCGCGACGACGAGGCGGGCGTGCGCGGGCGGGCTCTCAAGCTGCGCCTCCACGATTGCCTGGAGCACCAGATACCCGAGTGCGCCGTTACCCTCCCAGCGCTCGTACCCCGGCTCGGCGAGCGTCCGCACTGGACGCGCCTCGGGATCAAGCCGCTCGAACGACTCCAGCCACTCGATCCGACGCACCCCGTGGCCGATGCGGCCCGTCTGCTCCGCGCTCAGGAAGTGATTGGCGAGAGTCTCGACGTCCTCGGGGCGGAAGCCGAGTACCGCCAGGCGCGAGCGGACTTCGTCAGGAGACAAGCTTGAGCGTCTTGGTGAAGCCGGCGCTGCGCGTCGCCTCGATCGCACGCGCGATCCCGAAGATCGCCTGCGCGGCCTCCGAGTCGGGGTCGGCGACGACAAGCGGCTCCCCGACATCGCCCGACTCACGAAGGCGGCCGTCGAGGGGCACCTGGCCGAGGAGCTTCACCCCGAGCTGCGTTGCCAAACGCTCACCGCCGCCCGCGCCGAAGACCTCGGAGGTCATGTTCTCGACGACACCGATGACCTGCATACCCGTCTTCCGGGCCATCTCTGCCGCCCGGCTCGCGACCTCCTGCGCCAGCAGCTGCGGCGTCGTGACGACAAGCGCCTCGGCACGCGGCAGCATCTGGCCAAGCGAGATCGAGACGTCGCCAGTTCCCGGCGGCATGTCGATGAGCAGGATGTCGAGGTCACCCCAGTGGACATCCTGGAGGAACTGCTCGAGCGCCCGGTGGAGCATCGGCCCGCGCCACATCACAGGGGCGTTGTCGTCAAGGAAGAAGCCGATCGACATCAGCTTCAGGTCGTGCTTGACCGGCGGGATCATCAGCCGATCGACGAGGACGGGCTTCTGGGTGATCCCGAGCATGTGCGGGATCGAGTGCCCGTAGATGTCGGCGTCGAGCACACCGACCTTGCGGCCGAGCGAGGCGAGCGCAGCCGCGAGGTTGACGGTCAGCGTCGACTTGCCGACGCCACCCTTGCCGGAGGCGACGGCGATCACGCGCGTCGTGTCGTCGAGCTGGATCGACTTGTCGTCGTCGGGGCGGCCACCGCGGAGCTTCGTGGTGAGAACGGCGCGCTCGGCGGGCGTCATAACGTCGAACTCGAGCCGCACAGAGGCGACGCCGGCTACCGCGCCGACCTCACGCGCGACCTGCTCCTGAAACGAGTTACGCAGCGGACATCCGGCAACCGTGAGGGCGATCGTGACCGTCACCGCTCCCCCGTCGATCTCGATTGCCCGAACCATGTCGAGCTCGGTCACCGGCTTGCGCAGCTCGGGGTCGATCACCCGAGAGAGCGCCTCGAGGATCGCTTCGCGCGAAGGTTCCATCAGCTGAGCGTACCTAGCGGCGGAGAGCGCCCGCGAGCAGCGCCACGTTCTCCGGCGAGCGCGCGGCGACGACCCGCGAGCGGGCCTTGAGGTCGAGCGGGATCTGCCCAATCGGCGGTCCATCGATCGTCTCGATCGCGAAGCCGCGCTCACGTACAAGGAGCTGCGCCGCGGCAAAATCGACCGTCCGAGAGGGCTTGAGACAGGCGACGGCATCGGTGCGTCCCGCTGCGAGGTGGCAGAACGTGATCGCCTGGGCGCCCATGACACGGACGCGATCGGTGAGCGGCGCCAGGTACTGGAGCCGGTCGTAGACGAGCGCGGCCCGCGTAGCCTCGATCGAGAGGAACTCGATGACCTCCTTCGGCTCGCCCGTCAGAGGCGTGTCGTTCAGGAAGGCGCCGCCGCCCTTGACGGCGCGCCACTCCTCGTTGGAGCCGAAGTCGTAGACGTAGCCGAAGTGGACGTCGTCGAGCGTGTCACCTTCTGCGACGGCGACGCAGAGCGCGAAGTACGGGATCGCTCGCTCGGCGTTCTGGGAGCCGTCGATCGGATCGACGATCACGGTCGTCGAGCCCGACCCCACGATCCCGACCTCCTCCGAGATGATCCGCACGCCGGCCCGCGCGAAGTGCGGCAGCACCGCGTTCTCCGCCGCCTCGTCGAGCGCGACGGTCGTGTCGCCGCCCTTTCCCTGCCCGACGGGGCGCTCGCGCTCAGCGCGAGTCGGCATCTCGGCGAGAACGGCCTTGACGTCCTCGACGGCGGCGCGAGCCGCTTCAAGCCATGGAGTCAACGGCTCAGAGTGGATAGAGCAGCAGGCCCGAGGTGAGCTTGGGATAGAAGAAGGTCGACTTCTGCGGCATCGTCTCGCCACGCTCGGCGAACTCCATCACCTGCGCAACGCTCGGGGCGCGCACGAGGAAGGCGACCTCCGCCATCTGCTCGTCGACGCAGTCCACCGCCTGCTGGGCGCCAGGGGTGTACATCAGGTTCGCACCCTCGGGAATGAACTTCTCGACCGCACGCGAGTCGAGCTCGTCGTCGGACTCAAGCCGCCAGAACGAGCCCCGGTGGTACATCGCGAGCGAGCGCGGGTCGTGCGTCGAGGTCATCAGGCCCTCCGGCACGTCGTCGATGAACTCGACGACACGATGGGTCGGAAAGATCTCGAGCCCCGGTGACCGCGACGAGACGAGCACGGCGAAGGTGTGCATCGCCTCGGGATGCTCCGCGCGATACGCAACAGCCGTCTCGTACCTGTGATGGCCGTCGGCGATCAGGAACGGCACGTCGATCTGCAGCTCCTGCGCGGGGAGCCGCCACAGCCGTGTCCTGACGCGACCGTCGGTCACGTCGACGTCCGGGTCGCCGGTCGGCGCGTCTACGGGCGGGTCGGCGTCGTAGATCAGGAAGATCGGTTCGAGCTGGGCCTTCGTCTCACGGAGAACCTTGAGTCGGCCCTCCTTCGCCTCGGCGTGGGTGCGCTCGTGGGGGAGCACCTGGCGCTCCGAGTACGGCGTCGCCTCGATCCCGCCGGCGATCCCGTCGCGGCTGCGCTCGACGCCATCCGGGCCCGTGTAGTCCTGCGTGATCCACCAGAGTGCAGGCTCCTCGTCGCGCAGGATCCCTGCGGCGCGCCAGTCGGCAAGCGCCTTCCCTGCATCTGCCGGATCCTCCGGAAGCGTCAGGTGAACGATGTTGTAGGGGCTCTTCGCGAGAAGCGCTTCACGCTCCTCGTCACCGATCACGTCGTAGGGCGGCGCAATCAGGTCGGCGAGGGGGCCTGCGGCCGACTCGTCATACCGGAGCGCTCGAAACGGCGTCACGCTGGGCACGACCTGAGGCTACCGTAGAGTGGGGCCGTGATCACCGACCTAGTGGAGGACCGGGTCGTCGAGGGCGTCTTCGCGGTCAAGGCGAAGCGGAAGCTCCGCACCAAGGGAGGTGCGGCCTACCTCGCACTCGAGCTCGTCGATCCAACTGGCCGGATCGAGGCCCGCGTCTGGAACGACGTCGAGCTGCTCGACAGCCGATTCGGCGAAGGCGACGCTGTCCGGGTGCTCGGGAGGGTTGAGCGCTACCGCGATCGGCTCCAGCTTGACGTCCGCACCCTCGAGAGCGCCGATGTCGATCCGGCGAGCCTCACGCCGAAGCTCCGTCGGGACAGCGAGGAGCTTGCCGGGTTCCTCGACTTCCTCGTCGCCGAGATCACCCACGAAGGGCTTGCCGGAACCGTCCGCGCCGTGCTCGCCGATCGGGAGCTTGCCGCCTACCCGGCGACGCCGGATGACCACCACTCCTACGCCGGCGGCCTGCTTGAGCACACCGTCGGGGTAGCAACCCTCTGCCGCGAGACGGCGCAGCTCCACCCTCGCCTTCGCGCCGAGCTTCTCCTCGCAGCGGCGCTCCTCCACGACATCGGCCGCACCGTTGAGCTGGGTCGCGGCCCCACCTTCATCCAGACCGATGAGGGCCGCTTGCTCGGCCACGTCCATCTCGGGCTACGCCTGATCGAGCAGCGAGCAGTGGGGCTCACCCCGGCGCAGCAGGCCGAGCTGCTCCACTGCATCGCGGTTCACCACGATGCGCGCGGCGCTCGCACCGCGGAGGCAGCCGTGCTCTACCACGCAAACCAGCTCGACGCGATCGCCGCCACTCGCCCCGTCGAATGACCGCGGGCCTCGACGTGTCGAGACCGGCGCCGAGGCTCAGACGTTGAAGCGGATGTTCAGAACGTCGCCGTCACGGATGACGTAGGTCTTGCCTTCAAGCCGTTGCTGGGCGCGCTTGGCAGCCTCGGCGTGCGACCCCGCGTCGACGAGGTCCTTCCAGTTGATCACCTCGCACCGGATGAAGCCGCGAGCGATGTCCGAGTGGATCGACCCGGCGGCGTCGACTGCGGACTCGCCGTTTCGCAGCGTCCATGCCCGGGTGTCCTTCTCGCCAGCGGTGAAGAACGTCACCAGGTCGAGCGCGTCGCGCAGGCGACGGACAACCTCCTCGAGCGCAGATGTCCCGCCGTCGCGGAACGCGGCCGCCTCCTCGTCGGGGAGCTCTGCGAGCTCGGCTTCGAGCGCGAGGTCGATCCCCCCCGGCCCGTTCTCGACCGAGATCAGCGGCTTCGTGGTCAGCGGGTCGAGCTCGGACGGCAGCTCGTCGGGGTACTCGGAGAGCGGCGCACCCGTATCGATGAAGGCAAGGACGCGACCGAGCTCCTCGAACTCCACCCTGAGCTTCAGGTCGCCCGACTTCGCCTGCTTCTCGACCCGCTCGAGCCGCGAGGCAACGTGGTCACGGTCGGCGACGAGCAGCTCCAGCTTGAGGTTTTCGAGATCTCGCGCGGGGTCGGAGCCCGGCGAGAAGCCGTCGAGCACGATCAGGAGCGCGTCGACCTGGCGGAGATTGCCGAGGAGCGCCGGACCTGTTCCGGGGACGTCCTGAACGCGGATCGTGGCGGTTGTGATCTTCTTCGCGCCGACGATCTTCGCGAGGTCGTCGAGGCGCGGGTCGGCGATCGTGGCCATTCCTACGTTCGTCTTGCCGTACTCGCCACCGCCGGTCTTCGTGAGCGCGGTGAAGAGGGTGGTCTTCCCGGATCCGGGCAGACCGACGATGCCGACTTCGAGTGACATGTGTTCGACCTTCCCTACGAGCCGAAGCCGACTCTGCCGTCGCGCGCGAAGCGCTTCGCAAAGACGATCTTCCGGACAGCCACGGTGTAGCGACCGTCACCGGCCTCGAAGGAGAGGGATCCGGAGTCTGTCCCGGCGAGCGCGCGATCGAGCTCGTCTGCGACCGAAGCCAGGACGTCCATGCTGAGCGCGGTCCCGCCCTCGAAGGCGATCTCGAGCCGGACGCGGTCGTCAGACACGGCCGACGAGCTCCGCAAGTACGCCGCCGGTGGCGTTCGGATGGACGAACGCCACCTCGAGTCCGAACATCCCGCGGCGTGGTGCGACGTCGATCAGCTCGGTTCCGTCGGCAGCAAGGCGTGCAAGCTCGGTCGCGACGTCGTCAACCTCGTAGGCGACGTGGTGCATCCCCGGCCCGCGCTTTGCGAGGAACTTCCCGACCGGCGTGTCGGGTCCGAGCGACCCAAGCAGCTCGATCCGAGACTCACCGACACGCATCGAGGCCGCCTCGACACCCTGATCGGCAACGGTCTCCCGGTGCTCGAGCTCGGCGCCAAAGAGTCGCGTGTACGTGTCGACCGCCTCGTCGAGATCCTCGACCGCGAGGCCGAGATGGTGGATCGCCTTCACCGACATGGCGGCGATGGTACCGGGACGCCGTGACAGGGGGAGGGCGGCAATGACATGATTGCGGCATGAGATTGCGCGCCGTGTCCGTCGTCGTTGCAGCCGCGTCCCTGGTTGCAGGCTGCGGCTCGTCGAAGCCGGCTTCCAACGGTGAGGCTGCGAAGACACCGACGCAGATCATCGCCGACGCACTCGCGGCGGCCGGTCGCGCGACGTCCGTGCACCTCACTGGATCGGGGACGAGCTCCGCGCGCCCGCTCCATCTCGATCTTCACCTCGTGATGGGCAAGGGCGGGACGGGGTCAGTGACGCTCGAGGGACTCACGTTCGACATCCTGAGGATCGGCGGGAAGGCGTACTTCCAGGGCGGACCCGGCTTCTGGAGTCACTTCGGGGGCAAGGACGCCGCGGCGCTACTCAAGGATCGCTGGCTCGTCGCGCCGGCGACGAGCAGGGAGTTCGCCTCGTTCACGCCCATGACCGATGCGCGAAGCCTGCTGCCCGACATCCTGAACGACCACGGGACGCTGAAGGTCATCGGAACGACGACCCTGAACGGGGTCGCGGCCATCGAGATCCGCGACACGACACGCGGTGGGACGCTCTACATCGCAGCCACAGGGGAGCCGTACCCGATCGAGATCGTTCAGCCGCCGGACGGGAAGCTCGACTTCGGCGGCTGGAACGACACCGTCGATCTGACGGCGCCGCACGACACGGTGAGCCTGTCTGCCCTGGACAAGCTCGGCGGCTGACCGGGGTCAGTGGGGGGCGGGCGGCTCGGCCGCGACAGCCTGCGGGACGCCCACGGCCTCACCCGCGTACGACTCCTGCTGGACGTCACCGAAGATCTCGAGCAGCTCCTCGCGTGCCAGCGTCTCCTTCTCGAGCAGCGCAGCTGCAACCTTGTCGAGTAGGCCGCGGTGCTTCGTGATCAGCCGGATCGCCTCGGCGTAGGCCTGGTCGGTGAGCCGCGCCTGCTCCTGGTCGCGCATCCGCTTGGTCTCCTCGGAGAGCGCGTAGTTGTCGGCGCGCATGGTGCGCGACGCGGCGCCCTCGCCCATCCCGTACTCGAACACCATCGAGCGGGCGAGGTCGGTGACCTTCTCGAGGTCGTTTGCAGCGCCGTTTGTGACGCGACCGAAGACAACCTGCTCGGCGGCACGTCCGGCGAGCGTGACGACCATCCAGTCGACGAGCTCCTCCTTGGTGTGGAGGTACCGCTCCTGCTGCGGAAGGTTGAGGGTGTAGCCAAGCGCGGTGCCGCGCGCGATGATCGTCGCCTTCTGAACAGGCGAGACCTCGCTCAGCAGGTGGGCCATCAAGGCGTGGCCGCCCTCGTGGTAGGCGAGGATCCGCTTCTCCTTGTCGGTGATCACGCGACGCTGCTGCAGACCCGCGATCACGCGGTCCATCGCCCGGTCGAAGTCGTCGCGGTTGATCGATGTCCGTCCAGCGCGGCCGGCGCTGATCGCTGCTTCGTTGCAGATGTTGGCGAGGTCGGCGCCCGTCAGACCGGCGGTGTGCCGCGCGATGAGGTCGATGTCCACGTCGTCGGCGAGCGGCTTGCCGCGCGTGTGGACGATGAGGATGTCGCCGCGGCCCTTCAGGTCGGGCTGCTGGATCAGGATCTGTCGGTCGAAGCGGCCCGGCCGGAGAAGCGCGGGATCGAGATCCTGGAGCCGGTTCGATGCGCCCATGACGACGACCTGGTCGCGCGGGCCGAAGCCATCCAGCTCGACGAGCAGCTGGTTGAGCGTCTGATCCTGCTCACGGTTGAAGGAGCTGCCGCTGCGTTTCATCCCGACGGCGTCGAGCTCGTCGATGAAGACGATCGACGGAGCGTTCTTGCGTGCCTCCTCGAAGAGCTTGCGGATCCGCGCTGCGCCGAGGCCGGCGAACATCTCGACGAAGGCCGAGGCGCTCTGCGCGTAGAAGCGCGCGCCTGACTCGCTGGCGACCGCCTTGGCCGCGAGCGTCTTCCCTGTGCCGGGCGGCCCGTGAAAGAGGACGCCCTTCGGAACCCGCGCGCCAAGCGCCTCGAACTTCTGCGGGTCGCGGAGGAAGTCGACGACCTCCTGCAGCTCCTCCTTCGCCTCGTCGAGCCCGGCGACCTCGTCCCAGGTGACCGACGAGTCCGAACCGGGGGTGATCTCCATCGGCTTGACCCGCGGCATCATCTTGAGCGTCCGCCAGAGCAGCCAGACGACGACGCACATCAGCAGGAAGAACAGCACGGGAAGCCATGTGAGCGCGAAGTCGCGCGCGAACGAGCTGAAGCTGGCGAGAACCGTCATCGCGGGACATATCGGCAGCATGTGCCCTAAGCCTGAGGACCAACGTGCTCGAGCGCGAGGCAGGCCGCGAGCGCGGTCGCCGCAAGTCGGCCGGCGGCACGGAAACGAGCGGGCGCGCGCGCCGCGAGGAGGTTGCCGGCGGTCGAGGCAAGAAGCATCGGGCCGATCAGGTGTGAGCCGCAGCGCTCGTGCTCCTTCGCGCTCTGCTCTCCATGCTCGTAGCTGCCGATCGCGATGTGCTCGGCGGCGGTGTCGCCGAGGCGGGAGCGGCGGACTCCCTCGACCACGACGGCGCTGCCGACGATCGAGGCGATCATCGTTCGTCGGTCAAAGGGAAACTCGGCCTCGGGCAGCACCCGCCGAACGCGCGGCAGGAACGCGAACGCCTCGGCAAGCCGTGCCGGGCCACGGAGAAACGGCCTCTCGACACCGGAGGCGAGCAGCCGCTTTCGCTCGGACGTGACCTTGAGCGCGCCCACGTCGTTTCGGACTTCGCAGGCCCACGCCATTGGCCCATGCACGAGCACGCCGTTTCGCAGCGCCATCCCGCCGAGCCGTAACGGCCGCATCGGCGGGGGTGGGTTCACGGCTAGCGACTCTCCGGAAGCCGTTCGAGCAGACCCTGAAGCGCCGCGGCAGCCGCACCGCGCGGGAGCGTGCGCCCGTCAACCGCGACGACCGGCATCACCTCGCGGACCGCGGAGCTCGTGAAGGCCTCGTCGGCGGCGAGAAGGTCTGCCAGAACAAATGCGCCCTCCTGGATTCGGTAGCCGGCGTCGTGCGCGAGATGCATCACGGCGCCGCGCGTGACCCCTGGCAAAACACCGGTCGAGAGGCTCGGGGTGCTGAGGGTCTCCCCGACGCGCCACCAGATGTTCGACATCGTCGCCTCAAGGACGGTGCCGTCATCAGAGATGAAGAGCGCGTCGTCGGCGTCGCGACGCTCGGCCTCCGCGATCGCAGCGAGCGCGCCGGCATAGCTCGTCGCCTTGACCCCCGCGAGCAGCCCGGCACCGTGCATCTCGACGGTGATCATTCTGATGCCCCGGGCACGCAGCTCCTCGAGGCCGTCAGGGAGCGACGCGACGGTCGCGACGAGCGTCTTCGACGTCCGGAAGAGCCTGAGCGCGCCCTCGTCGGTCTTCGCCGCGGCAGCAGCTTGCCGACCGAGCTCCGCGATCCCGTCCGGTGGCGGCAGCCGCAAGGACTCGGCCGACCGGATGAGCCGCTCCACGTGCCCTTCAAGCAGCACCGGGTGGCCGTTGCGGATTCGCACCGTCTCGAACGCCGCAGCCCCCCGCAGCACAGCCTCGTCATCGACGAAGAACACGGGCTCGGTCGGGTCGACGAGCCCACGGCCAGCAACGGCTACGGCCAGCAGCGTCATGCGTGCACCAGCCCTCCGACCGCGGCCAGGAGCGGCCGGGCCTTGACCCACGACTCCTCGATCTCGGCTTCGGCGTCCGAGTCCCAGACGATCCCACCGCCGACCCAGAGGTGCGCGTGCCCTGCGGCCACCGCAAAGGTGCGGATCGACAGGGCCAGGTCGAAGTCTCCACCCGGGTGGAGCACGCCCAGCGCGCCCATCGAGGCGCCACGGCCGACTGGCTCGAGTTCGGCGATCAGATCGAGTGCAGCGATCTTCGGCGCGCCCGTCACAGATCCGCCAGGGAACGTCGCCGTGAGGATCTCCGCGAGCGAGACGCGCGGGCGGAGTGTCCCCTCGACCGTGGAGATGAGGTGCGTGACGCCCGCGAGCTCCTGCTGGACCATCAGCTCGGGCCAGTGCACGGAGCCGGGCTCGCAGACACGGCCGAGATCGTTACGTTCGAGATCCACGATCATCACGTGTTCGGCTGCGTCCTTCGGATCGTCGATGTCCTCGCCAGCCGGCCGGGTGCCCTTGATCGGCTTCGTCAGGAGCCGTGAGCCGCGGCGGGCGAGAAAGAGCTCAGGCGAGGCCGAGACAATCGCGAACCCTTCGCCGAGAAACGGCCGTGGGGCGAGCGGCGTGACAGGCCGAAGCGACTCGGCGAGGCCCGCCGGGTCACCGTCGAACGATGCCGAGAGGTGCTGGACGAGGTTTGCCTGATAGACGTCGCCCCGAGCGATGCGGGACCGCACGGCGTCGATCGCGTGCGCGTATCCGTCGTCGTCCCAGGTTCGCTCCCACTCGCCAAGCCGGTAGGTACCCGCAGGGCGCTGCTGCTCGCTCGCCGGGCGGATTGTGCACGCCAGCAGTGGGAGCGCGCAGGGCTCGGGGGGTGCGAGTGTCTCCGCCCGCCGTAGCGGCTCCGAGAGGCCGTAGCCGAGATACAGGTCGGCGACGACTCCGTCGCGACCCCAGAAGCGCTCCGCATCGAGGTAGGCCTCGAGCCTCGCGAACGCACCGACCGGGTCGTGCACCTGGAGCACGACCCGAGCCTAGTTCACAGGCCTACCGACGCGTACCGAGCGTGAGGAGATACCGACGAGGCGCCCTGATGCGGGCACCGTCGCGGTAGGTCTCGTAGAGCTCGACGAACCCCGCATGAAACGCCTCTTTCGCGGCAGCGTCGAGCTTTCCGAGCAGAGCGATCACGGGAGGTGCGGTAGTCGAGAAGAGCTCCCACAGCTCCTCGCCGGAGTCCGTGTCAATCCAGAGCGTCCCATCTTCGAACTCGAGCTCGAAGTCCTCGCCGAGCATGTCCTCGACGTGATCCTCGCGGCCCCACTCGGTCGACTCGCGGCCTTCGAGTGGCTCGTCGGTGAAGCGGCGGTAGAGCTCGCCAAGCTTCGGGTTCGGCTTCCAGGCGGTGAAGCCGAGCCGGGCGCCGGGCTTGGCGACACGCGCCAGCCCGGCAGCGACGTTCGCGTGGTCGGCGGTGAAGATGAATCCGAAGTTCGAGGCGATCACGTCGAACTCCCCGTCGTCGTAGGGCAGGTACTCGACGTCGCCGACGTCGAAGTGGATCGCGAGGCCTGCGGCCTCTGCGTCGGCACGGGCCCACTCAACGATCGGCCAGGCACTGTCGATCCCCGTCACCTCGGCGCCGGCGCGGGCGGCACGAATCGAGACGTCGCCGATCCCGGACGCGAGATCGAGCCAACGCTCACCGGGATGCGGTGCGAGCCGATCGACGAGCTCGTCGTGCACAGGCGCGAGAACTGCCGCGAGCCGCTCGTAGACAGACTCGGGGAGGGCAGTCACCGGCGCGATGGGGTTGCGATGACCGACACTGCCAGGAGCATACTGCGCGAGATGACCGATCTCTTCGACGAATCCGCGTCACGACGGCTCGGCTCGGCCGCGCCTCTGGCCGAACGGCTGCGCCCATCGTCGCTCGACGGCGTGATCGGTCAAGACCACGTCATCGGTGTCGGTCGTGCGCTTCGGCTCGCCATCGAGGCCGACAGAGTCCCCTCGCTCATCCTCTTCGGTCCGCCCGGCTCCGGCAAGACGACGCTGGCGCGGATCGTCGCCCGGTCGACCGGCGCGGAGTTCGAGGAGCTCTCGGCCGTCTCCGCCACGGTCGCGAACGTACGTGAGGTACTCGTCCGTGCCCGCGATCGGCTCGGGGCGAACGGCAAGCGCACGATCCTCTTCCTGGACGAGATCCATCGCTTCAACAAGGCCCAGCAGGACGCGCTCCTCCCCGGAGTCGAGAGCGGCCTGCTGACGCTCATCGGTGCCACGACCGAGAACCCGTACTTCGAGCTCAACTCGGCGCTGCTCTCTCGCGCCCAGCTCTACGAGCTCGAGCCGTTGTCGGAGGAGGCGCTCGCAGAGGTCGTTCACCGCGGCGCCGCGGAGCTTGGGTGCGTGATCTCGGCCGAGGTCGCCGCGTTCGTTGGCCGGCGGGCTGGCGGCGATGCCCGATGCGCGCTTGGGATCCTCGAGCTCGCCGTCCAGACGGCGGGGGCAGAGCCCGTCACCGAGGCGCACGCCGAGGACGCCGCCCGGAAGCGCCCGCTGCGCTACGACAAGCGTGGCGACGCCCACTACGACGTGATCTCGGCCTGGATCAAATCGACCCGCGCAAGCGACGTGCAGGCCTCGGTGTACTACCTCGCTCTGATGGTGGAAGGTGGCGAGGACGCCCGGTTCATTGCGCGACGCATGATCGTGCTGGCGTCCGAGGACATCGGCAATGCCGACCCGCAGGCGCTCGTGATCGCCGTCGCTACGGCGCAGGCGGTCGAGCACGTTGGCCTCCCGGAGGCTCGGCTGAACCTGGCCCAGGCGGCCGTCTACCTCGCTCGCGCCCCGAAGTCGAACGCCTCGTACAAGGCGCTCAACCTGGCCACCGCCGACGTGCGCGAGAAGGGGCACCTGCCGCCGCCGGACGCCGTCCGTTCAACGGCCCATCCGGGGTCGCGCAAGCTCGGGCGTGGAGCGGGGTACGTCTACCCCCACGAGGATCCCGCCGGCTTCGACGTCGACTACCTCCCCGACGGCCTCAAGGGCAGCGTGTACTACCGCCCCTCCGGCAACGGCGCCGAGACCGACTGACCGTCGGGTCGGTCGTTAGAGGATGCGGGCGCCGAGGGCGCTCGCGGCGAACTCGACGGCAAGCTCGCCCGTCTCGTTGCCCCGGTCGAGGATCGGGTTCACCTCGACGAGCTCAAGGGAGTCGAGCAGCCCCGACTCGGCAACAAGCTCGCAGGCCAGGTGCGTCTCGCGGTAGGAGAGCCCGCCACGAACCGGCGTGCCGACGCCAGGCGCCGAGGTCGGGTCGACGGCGTCGAGGTCGAGGCTCAGATGGAGGAAGGCCGCTCCGTCGAGGAAGGCGAGCGCCTCACCGAGCGCACGCTCAACCCCGATCCGGTCGATCTCGCTCATCGTGAAGACCCGAACGTCGAGCTTGGCGATCAGCGCACGCTCGCCGGGGTCGAGTGATCGCACGCCAAAGAGCGCGGCGCGTTCGACGGACGGCGTCGGCCAGTCGGGGCTCGCAAACGCGTTGCCGGCAACCCCGAAGGCTGCCGCCAGCGGCATCCCGTGCACGTTGCCCGACGGGGAGGTGAAGGGGCGGTTCAGGTCGCCGTGGGCGTCGATCCAGAGCGCTGCCCCTGGGCCCGATCCCTTCGCCATGCCGCCGAGCGTCCCCATCGCGACCGAGTGGTCGCCGCCGAGGACGAGCGGGACGAAGCCCGAGGCGCGTGCGTCGGCGACGAGTGCGGCGACCTGCCCGCACGAGCGCTTGATCGAGTCGAGATAGCGGGCCGTCGGATCCCCGACGTCGGTCGCCTCGGCGACGTCGGCCGCCACGTCACCCCAGTCGGCGCAGGCTCGGCCAAGCGACTCGATCCTGTCGTGCAGGCCGGCGTACCGGATCGCCGAGGGTCCCATGTCGACGCCCCGCCGGCCGGCTCCGAGGTCGAGCCCTGCACCGATGACAGCAACCGGACGCCTCTCGTGGTCATCTCTCATCTCGCAAGGCTAACCTCGAAACGATGGAAATCCAGTCTCTCTCGTCTGCCGAACCATTCACGACCAAGGACGGCTCGACGATCAGAGAGCTCCATCACACCGCGTTGCAGTCGCTTGCGGAGGCCTCGCTCCCGGCCGGAACCACGACGCAGCGCCACTATCACCGGCTCACCGAGGAGATCTACTTCCTGCTCGAGGGCGAGGCCGACATGGAGATCGACGGTGTGCGCCGCGCCGTCGGGCCGGGCGAGGCGATCCTGATTCCGCCCGGCGCGTGGCACGCGGTCGCCGCGGCGACCGACCTTCGCTTTCTCTGCGCCTGCTCGCCGGCGTACGCGCACGACGATACGTACCTGGAGTAACCCCGTCGTCGCGCAGGGCGCCGCTAGACTTCTCGCGGCAAGGCGAGGTAGCTCAGTTGGTAGAGCACACGGCTGAAAACCGTGGTGTCGCCGGTTCAAGTCCGGCTCTCGCCATTCTCACGACGTCAGCGTGAGGACGTCACCTTCGCGAAGCCCTGTGAGCTCCGCCGCGCTGGCCCCGTTCGCGGCGAGGGCGACGGCGCCGAACGAGTCGATATGGAGGAGGAGCCCGCCAGGGGCGACGTCGGCGTAGATCTCCGCCACGGTGGCCCCGACCACGAGCTCGCCGCCTGCGATCTGCACGCGTTGAGCGAGTCGAGCGCTGGCGAGATGCTCACGGCCGATGTTGAGCTCGAGGTTTCCGAACCGGTCGACGCCGAGGACGACTGCAGCGATCTCCCCGCCGGCGACGCGCGGCTGCGGCAGGGCGAGCCGCACAAGGGCGTCCGGGTCGAGCTCATCGCCAAGGTGCTCGAACGACACGCCCGCCGCAACGTGCGCCGCGACAGGCGCGAAGATGTCGCGGGCGTGGAACGTCCTGGAGACGGGCTCGAGGTGATACCTGGCATTCGTCAGCGCGCGAGCCGCGGTGACTCCCACGGTGTCTGCTGCGAGCGTGAGCAGACCGTTGTCGGGGCCGACGTAGGTTGCACCGTCGGAGGTGCGGATCGCGACCCCGTGCCGGGCGCCACCGACGCCGGGATCGACAACCGCGAGCGTGATCCCGATCGGCAGGAACGGGACAGACCGCGCAAGGACGCTCGCACCGCGACGCACGGCCTGCGGAGGGACGCCGTGGGTGATGTCGATCACGCGCGCGTCGGGGGCGATGCGTGCGATCACGCCGTGACAGATACCGACGAACTCGTCGGCGCGACCGAAGTCCGTCAGGAAACCGATCTGGCGGTGCATCAGCTCACGCCGCTGGCCGCGTACTGCGCGATCGCGGCGACCAGTCCCTCGAGGTCGTGCGTGGGTGCCTCGACAACGACCTCGACGCCGACCGAGCGAGCGACGCGCGTGGTCTCCGGGCCGATCGAGATCGCCGGGGCATCACCGCCCGTCCAGGCGTAGGCGCGCGCCGCCGAGCCGGAGGCGAGAACGACGACGTCGCCCTCGGGCTTCGACGGTTTGAGTAGCACCGTCGAGTAGAGCGGAACGAAGTCGGCGGACAGCGCGTCGATCGGGCCGCGGCGGGAGTTCTCGGCCGAGAGGTAGACAACGCGGCCTGCGGGTTGCGGAAACTCGGCGACCATCGCATCGGCGGTCGAGACGGTCGCGACGAACGACGGCTCGATTCCGTGCTTGCGCAGCGTCTCGGCGGTGCCCGGGCCGACCGCCGCCACCTTTGGCAGGTTGCAAGCGCGACGCGCGACCTCGTCGGCACCGTTCGGACTCGTCACAACCGCCCAGTCGTAGCCCGCGCAGTCGATCAGCTCATCCGACGTCTTGACGATCTCGATCAGCGGGCAGACGACAACGTCATGCCCGAGCGCCTCGATCCGCTCGACGAGCGGTCCCGCCTGGGCGCGAGGGCGGGTGACGATCACTCTCACGCAGCGCGCTCCGCAGAGGCGGACGCGAGGGCTGCGGCGACCTCCGCTGGGTCGCTGCCGCTGCGGCGTTCGATCCAGGAGCCGTCCTCCGCGGCGATCAGTGCGACAAGCTGGCTTCCGTCGTGGTGCGCAGCGACCGGTGAGAGGCACCCTGCGCCGATGATCGCAACGCAGGCGCGCTCGGCCTCAACCTGGCGGCGCGTCTCTGCGCAGTCCCCAAGCGCGACGAGCTCCTCCTGGCCTGCACGCACCTGCAACGCGAGCGCGCCCTGCGCCGCCTCGGGAAGCATCACGTCGACCGGCAGGCGCAGGCCGATCTCTCCTTCAAGACCAAGGCGGTCGAGGCCACAGGAGGCGAGCATCAGAGCGTCGAGGCCACGCTCTCGCGCCTTGCGAAGCCGCGTGTCGATGTTGCCCCGAAGCGGCTCGATAGAGAGCGTCGGCTCGAACGCGAGCAGCTGGGCGCGACGACGCACAGACGCGGTACCGATCCGCATGCCAGGGCAGATCTCCGCGGCACCGATCAGGGCGTCGCGGGGGTCGTCACGCTCGAGGTAGGCGCCGACGACGAGCCCTGCGGTGTCGGTCGAGGTCATGTCCTTGGCCGAGTGGACGGCCACGTCGATGCGGTCACCAAGCAGCGCCTCCTCGATCTCCTTCACGAAGACGCCGCGCTCGCCGATCTGTCCGAAGGGGCTCTTCCGGTCACGGTCACCGGCGGTCGTGATCGGCACGAAAGCGACATCGTGGCCGGCGCGGCGCACGATGTCAGCAGCGATCTCCGCCTGCGTGAGCGCGAGCCTAGACCCGCGCGACCCGATACGAACGAGCACAGCCAACCCTCCTTCCGGCACGGACGGGGCGGCAGGCACGGTTGCCCTGAACACGCAGGAACGCCGTCGGGATCTGAGTGGGAAGCGGCCGGGCACCGCGAGGCGGCTGCTCCTTCACGGCTTCTCCTCGAGGCCGAAGAGGTGACGGACGGTGCGGACAACCTCGATGCCGTCACCATCGGACGAGGCCTGCTTCATCCGGATCGTCGGCAGGTGGAGAAGCTTGTTGAGCATCTGCGAGGTGACGAGCTCGATGACCTGACGCTGATCCTCGGGGAGCTCCGGCAGCTTGGCGAGCTCGTGCGCGCGGATCGCCTCGGCGTGAGACCGCAACGCCGCGATCGCGGGCACGACGTCGAGTGACGACTGCCACTCGCGGTAGCGCTCAGCCTCTTCGACAACGAGCTTCTCGGCACGAGCCGCTTCGACGCGGCGGCCCGCCAGGGTCTCGGCGACCACCGCCTCGAGGTCATCGATGTCGTAGAGGTAGCACCCGTCGAGCCGCTGGATGTCGGGGTCGACGTCGCGCGGCACGGCGATGTCGATGAAGAAGAGCGGCTGCCGACGACGCGACGGCACGTCGGCGGCGCGCACGAGCAGACCGGGGGCGCTCGTCGAGGTGAGAACCACGTCGACCTCTGCCAGCTTCGCGGCAACCTCCTCAAGAGGAAGCGCGGTGGCGCCAAACCGCTCGGCAACGCGCCCGGCGGCCTCGGCGCTGCGGTTCGCAACATAGGCGATCGTCGCTCCACGAGCAGAGAGGCTTCCTGCCGCAAGCTCGCCGATCCGTCCCGCGCCGACGAGCAGGACGCGGCGGCCCTTCAGATCACCGAAGACCTGCTCGGCGAGCGCGGCAGCCGCCGAAGGCACGGAGGCCGGGCTCTCGCCGATCGCCGTCTCGGTGCGGACCCGTTTGCCGAGCTGGAGGGCCTGGCGAAAGACACGGTCGAGGATCGGGCCTGGCGATGCCGCGTCGAAGGCGGCGCGCACCTGGCCGAGGATCTCGCTCTCCCCTGGCACCAGCGAGTCGAGCCCCGCGGAGACGCGGAAGAGGTGGACGGCTGCCGCCTCGTCGTGCATCCGGTAGGCGACGCTCCGCAGCGGCTCCCCCGCAAGCTCCTCGAGCGAGGCGAGCGCGCGCGTCTCGTCCTCGCCGGCGAGGTAGACCTCGGTGCGGTTACACGTCGAGATGCAGACGGCATCCCCGAGCCTCGTCGCGAGCGCCGTCGCTGCCTCGAGCGGCAGGCTGACCCGCTCACGCAGCTCAACAGGGGCGACATGGTGCGAGATGCCGACGAGCGAGAGTCTCAAAAGTGCGTTCCCGCGAGGACGATGCGAGCGACGATCACGAAGCCAAAGCCGAGCAGCGCGAGATACGCAGCGTTCCGTCCGGCGGGGCGGATCCCGAGGATGACCGCGTAGACGAGCCAGGTGAGGATCGTCACCGCCATCAGCGCGTCGACGCCGCCGTGGTCTTCGCGGAGCCGCACGATCCCCGACACGAGGCCGACGGTCAGCAGCGGAAGCGAGACGGCGATCGTCCGGAACGTCACCCGCTCGAGCACGACGAGCGACGGCAGCTTGAGGCGCAGGATGTCCGTCGCGCGCCGCTTCAACCGGCGCTCCTCGACGAGATAGAGCGTGGCGAGCGCAGCCGCGAGCGTGAAGCCAGCGAACGCTGCGATGACGAAGCCGACGTGGACGACGAGGAAGAGGTTCGAGTAGTTCGATCGCTGACCCGCCGCGGTGCCGCCGCCGATCCGCGCGACGACAAAGAGGAGCGCTGCGACCGGCATCACGGCAAGGCCGAGCAGCCGGTAGCGCTGCTGGCAGCCCCAGATCAGATAAGCGCCGACGACGAACCAGACAAACAGGTTGAGCGAGCCGGCCCAGCTCGACCAGGGGAAGCCGTCGACACGGGCCGCCTGAACGCCGAGCAGCCCCGTCTGCGCCAGCCAGCCGAGCCGGACACCCCAGGTGCCGAGCCGGGTGTAGCGCGGGGAGGCATAGGCAAACGCCGCCTCTCCGTAGCCGAGGAGAGCGGGCCAGAAGAGCAGCTCAGCCATGGTCGACGCCGCGCTCGCGAAGCTCCTCGACGAGGGCGGCGAGCTGGCGCTGCAGGCGCTGGAGCTTGGAGGCGATGATCAGCACGTAGACGAGCACGCCGAGGAACACGACGAGATAGGCAGCGGCGGTGTACTTCTCAGCGGGGGTCATGTCAGCAGCTCCCTCAGTTCTTTCAGTCGGGTGTCGAGCCGCTTGCCGGCGAGCTCGATTTGGTAGAGCGAGATGAACAGGAACGTCATGGCGAGCCAGGACACACAGAAGGTCAGGAACTGCATATGGGTCATCGCGGGTCCGCTCGCCTTGAAGACAACCGGGTGGATGAAGCTCTTCGAGATCCGGATCGCCAGGAACGAGATCGGGATCAAGACCACGCCGAACAGCGCGTAGACGGCGCACATGTTCTCGCGCGACGGCCCAGCGTCGACCGAGTACCGGAGCATGAAGTAGGCGCAGTAGAAGAGGAAGAGCACGAGGAAGAGCACGAGCTGATCGTCGCTCCAGACCCACCAGACCCCCCATGAGATCCGCGCCCAGAGCGACCCCGTGATGAGCGTGAGCGATCCGAAGATCACGCCCTGATGGATCGCGACGTAACTCTCGAGGTCAGCGCCTTCTGGCTTTCGCCACAGGTGCATGAGAGCCTTCCATGCTCCCCAACCAAAGCAGGCGTAGCCCGTCAAGGCGATCGGAACGTGGAAGTAGAAGATGCGCTGAGACAGACCCTGGTCGCTGTCTGTCGGCGCGAAGAAGAAGATCAGCGAGATCGAGGCGGCGAACAACACCATCGTCGTAACGATGTGTGCGGCAACGGGGATGCGGGACAGGGCGGCTCTCATCGGCTGAATCGTAGACCCCAGCGGGTCATGTCTCGGAGACCACGTACTCGAACGCCGCCCAGGCGAGCAGCACGAACACGCAGTCGTAGAGTCCGAGGAACGCCAGATACTTGCCACCATTGGCAACAGTGCTGGCCCCAACGCCGCCGACGACGACCGGAATCGCGAGCGGCAGGAAGAGCAACGGGAGGATCAGCTCGCGCGCGCGGCTGGCCACGGCCATCGCGCCCGTGAGCGTTCCGACAGCGGCGATTCCGATGTCTGCGAGCAGCACTGCGAGGAACGTCCGTCCGCCGAGACCGGAGAAGAAGACCGAGAAGGCAGGAAGCGCGATCACCTCGGCGACGATCAGGAAGGCCAGGACAGAGATCGCCTTCGCGACCCAGATCGCGCTCCGGTCACACGGCGCCATGATCAGGGCATCCATCAGGCCCTGCTCCCGCTCGGGGACGAACGCGCGGGTGAGTCCCAGGAGCGCTGTAAAGACAAGCGCCGTCCAGAGAAGCCCGAGTGTCGCCACGGACTTCGTGTCCGACGGTGTGACGAAGTGGAAGATCGTGAGCGCCGAGATGATGAACAGCAGCATCGACGGCACCGTCTCCTTGGCGCGGAGCTCCAGGAGCAGATCCTTGCGCGCAAGCGCCACGACATCGGCGATGTAGCCGGTCATCCGAATGCGAGGTGGCCGGTCGCGTGCCGCTCGACACGGGCCGGGTCGTGGGTAGCGACGACAAGCGCGCGGTCGGCCAGCTCGTCGAGGGTCTCGTCGAGAAGCGCCGATCCGGCGGCGTCGAGCGCGTTGAAGGGCTCGTCGAGCACGATCAGCGTCGGGGAGTGGAGCAACACGCGGCAGAGACCGAGGCGCTGCTGCATGCCGCGGGAGAAGGTCGAGACCTGGTCGTCGCGGACGCCCCAGAGGCCGAAGCGCTCAAGCAGCATCCCGATCCGCTCGCCCCGCTCTTCGACGCGGTAGAGCCGACCGAAGAGATTCAGGTTCTCGAGCGGTGTGAGCTCGCGATAGACGAGCGGGTCGTGGCCCAGATAGCCGATCCGCTCGCGGGGCGGCAGCTCGAGCTCGCCCTTCGTCGGCGCAGCCAGACCGGCCAGGACGCGAAGCAGCGTCGTCTTCCCCGACCCGTTCGGGCCCGTGACGAGCAGAAAGCCGGGTGCGTCGAGCTCGACATCGACACGGTCGAAGACGCGCTTGTGGCCATACCGCTTTGAGAGTTGCCGGGCCCTGATCGTGGCTGCCTCGGTCATCGCGAGACGGCGTCCGCGATGACCGCGCCGAAGAACGCGAGGCTGATGACGCCGTTCATCGTGAAGAACGCGGCGTTCAGCCGTCGGTGATCGCCCGGGGAGACGAGCGAGTGCTCGTAGGCGAGGAGGCCGGCGACGACCGCGGCACCTGCCCAGTACCAGCCCCCGACATCGAGACCCAGCCCCACCGACACGAGCGCCGCAACCGTCGCGAGGTGGAGCCCCCTTGAGCCAACAAACACGCCTCTCTCCCCGAAACGGACAGCCCACGAGTGCAGGCCCTGGGCTCGATCGATCTCGAGGTCGAAGAGCGAGTAGAAGAGATCAAACCCGGCGACCCACGCGGCAACAGCGAACCCGAGCGCCCAGGCCTGCCAGGGGAGATCGCCCTTGACCGCCACCCAGCCACCGACCGGAGCGAGGCCATCGACCAGGCCAAGCCAGATGTGACAGAGCCACGTAAACCGCTTGAGGTACGGGTAGATGACGAACGCGGCGACCGGAATTGGCCACAGCCAGCGAACGAGGGGATCGAGCTGCCAGGCGGCGACGAGAAACACTGCGAGCGACCCGAAGCAGAACGCGACGACCGAGGCCGCGGAGAGCGCGCCGGAGGGAAGCTCGCGATTCGCGGTGCGAGGGTTTCTCGCGTCGATACCTGCGTCGATCAGCCGATTGAGCGCCATTGCAAGCGAGCGCGCTCCCCCCATCGCAACGGTCACCCAGAAGAAGTCGCGAGCCGATGGCACTCTGCCGAGCGCGAGCACCGAGCCGACATAGGCAAACGGAAGCGCAAAGACGGTGTGCTCGATCTTGATCAGCTTCGCAAACAGCGATGCGAGCGCGAGGGAGCCCGACCGACGGCCGGCAGAGAGCGTGTTGCCCATGCTGGCTACGTGTTGACGTGGTCGGTGGCGGTCTTCTGATCCGCCAGCAGTCGTAGCGCGTGCGTCAGTGCGGGGCGGAGCACGGCATAGCCGTCACGACAGGCACCGGGCGAGCCGGCGAGATTCACGACGAGCGTCGAGCCGACGGTGCCGGCAAGGCCCCGGGAGAGCAGTCCGTGGGGTGTCTTCGAGATGGAGTCGGCACGAATCGCCTGCGCGATCCCGGGCGCCTCGCGGTCGAGCACCGTCCGGGTTGCCTCGGGTGTGACATCGCGTGCGGCGAGCCCGGTGCCGCCGGTCGTCAGCACGAGCGCCACCTCGGCAGCGAGCGCGACGATTGCCGAAGCGATCTGGTCGGCCTCGTCAGGGACGAGGCGACGGACGACGTCGTAGCCGTCCTCCCGCAACAACTCCTCGAGCGCCGCCCCGCTCCCATCCTCCGCCTCGCCCCGCGAGACGCGGTCGGAGACGGTCAGCACGGCTGCCCTCAAACGATGTCCTTCGTCTTCTCCCGGAGTGTGATCTCGGAGATGACCATGCCCTTGTCGATCGCCTTGGCCATGTCGTAGATCGTCAGAGCCGCGACGCTGACTGCCGTCAACGCCTCCATCTCGACTCCGGTCTGCGACGTCGTCTCCGCATACGCAGTGATGTCGACCCGGTCATCGCCGACCGCAAGATCGACACCGGCTACCGAGAGCGGCAGCGGGTGGCAGAGGGGGATGAGGTCGCTCGTTCGCTTGGCGGCGAGGATCCCCGCGAGCTGCGCGGTGGCCAGCGCGTCACCCTTTGGGAGGTCGCGGATCCGGCGGGCGGTCTCGGGTGCCATCAGCACCGTTCCGGTCGCGACCGCGCGGCGGCGCATCGGGGGCTTGTGGCCGACATCGACCATCTTGACCGACCCCGAGGCTTCGTCAACATGCGACAGCTCAGTCATGCCCGCGATCGTAGCCCGGATCGGCGGTGAAGGGCGCTGCCCACGTGTTCTCACCCGCCGTTCAGCGGACGCTCGCCGAGCGTGACCGGAACGACGAGCCGGTGACCATGGCGCACGATCGTGAACCGCGCAACCTCTCCAGGCAGGAAACGAGCCGAGATGATCCGAATCACGTCGTCCACACTGGCAACGGGGAGCCCGCCGATCCCGATGATCACGTCCCCACCGAGCGTGATCGCCTGGTTCGCGAAGATCACGTTCTGCGTGCCCGCACGGAGGCCGGCCTTCTCGGCACCCGTGCCCGGCGTCACAACGTCGATGAGCGCTCCGCGTTTCACGGAGTAGCCGTACTGCCTGGCGATCGTCGGCGTGAGGTTCTCTGTCTTGATTCCTGCGTACGCATACGAGACGCGACCCGAGACGACGAGCTGGGAGAACGAGCGTTTCGCGGAGTCGATCGGGATCGCAAAGCTCACGCCCTGGAAGCCCGTCCTGCCCGTTCGCATCTGTGCATACAGGCCGATCACGAGGCCCTTGGAGTCAAAGAGTGGCCCGCCCGAGTTGCCCCGGTTGATCGGTGCATCCGTCTGGATCGCGTCGACGAGGTCGTAGGCGGTCGTCAGCGACGGGATCGTCCGACGGGTCGCCGAGACGATCCCGATCGAGAGCGTGTTCTGGATGCCGAACGGCGTACCGATCGCGGCGACAGGCTCACCCACCTTCACCTGCGCCGATGTCCCGAGCGGAACGGGTACGAGCGCGTGCGCCGCCGGATCCACCTTCACGATGCCGACATCGTCGAACGGGTCCCAACCGACGATCTGGGCCCGGACGCGGTCGCCGTTTGCGAACTGCACGAACACCTTGCTCGCGGCGCGCCCCTTGCCGCTGGCCGCATTCGTCGCTGCGATCACGTGGGCCGCTGTCATGACGTACCCCGACTTCGAGACCACGAAGCCGGCCCCCTCGTCAAGGCTCTGGGAGCCGCCGTTCTTCCCCGGGAAGTACGCGAAGATCGTGACGACTCCGGAGATCCGCTGGTTGTAGATCCTCGTCGGCTGGAAGCCATTCGCCACGAGCGGCTTCGAGATCACGATCGGCGGCGGGGTGATCACGCTGTCGAGCGGATCCCGCACGACGACCGTCGTTCGGGTCCCGCCATTGAGCCAGCCGCCCGTCTGGCCGGCGACAACGGCGCCCGCGGCACCCGCTACCGCCGCGGCAAACGCAATGAGGACGACGACGGAGGGACGCACGCAGCGCAGATGTAACCAGTTTCACCGGCGGTCTTCGAATCCCGCCTCAATTCGGTCGTCGTCGCCACCAACGGCGATGCTCCCCGCCCGGGGTTCCTACACTTGCGCGGCGATGTCGGCTTCGACTCTCCCCGCTCGCCGCCGAAGGCGCCACCGTCGGCGGCGACGCGGCACGCTCGACCGGCCGGTCAACGGGCACCTCTACCGGGCCTCGTTCCTCCTCGTCGTCTTCCCGCTGCTGCTAGCCGCCTTCAGCGTTCGCCAACCGGCGCCGCTCCAGAAGCCGACGCTCCCACCGGCGTTCGATGCACGCGCAACGATTGCACTGGCCCGCGGGTTCGCTACGGAGTTTCCCGACCGGCGGCCGGGGACATCGTCCGCCATCGCCGCCGGGCAGTGGTTCCGGAACCAGATCGCCGCCTACGGCCTGCCGGTCTCGACCGACGCCTGGAGCGAGGACGTCCCGGGAGCGGGTCGCGTCACCCTGCGCAACCTCTATGCCGTCGCGCCCGGTCAGTCTCCTGACGTCATCGTGGTAATGGCGCACCGGGACGATCTGGGCATCGGGCCCGGTGCCGACGACAACGCGAGCGGCACGGCGGCACTGATCGAGCTCGCGCGAAGCTACGCCCAACCGGAGACCGAGAGCCAGGGCACCGTGGTCTCGCCACACACGCTCATCTTCCTCTCGACGGATGGAGGCGCGTACGGCGGTCTCGGTGCTGTCCGTTTCGCGCAACGCTCCCCGTATCAAGGCCACATTGTCGCCGTCATGAATCTCGATGCACTTGCCGGGACAGGCCCGGCGAGGCTGCTCATCGGTGGCGATGCGCCTCGCTCGCCCACAGCGTCTCTCATAGCGACAACCAGGGCCCGGATCCTCGACCAGACAGGCTCCGCGCCTCTCATGCCCGGCTTCTCCGCGCAGCTCGCCGATCTCGCGTTCCCCTTCTCACTCTACGAGCAGGGCCCGTTCGTCGGTGCCGCGATCCCGGCCATCACGATCACGACCTCCGGTGAGCGACCTCGAGCCGGCTTCGGGGACACCGTGGCCGGCCTACAGCGGACCCGGCTCGCCTCGCTCGGGCAAGCGGCCCAGGAGATCCTCGGATCGCTCAACCAGGGCCTTGAGCTCTCCCCGAGCGCCGCCAGCTTCGTCTGGGTTGACGGCCGCACGATCAGCGGCTGGGCCGTCGAACTCGTGCTAATCGCGCTCCTGATGCCGTTCCTGATCGCAATTGTCGACCTCTACGCGCTCTCGCGGCGCCACCATATCCCCGTCATGCCGGCGGTTCTGTCGCTGCGCGCGCGGCTTGGCTTCTGGCTTTCGGTCGCTGCACTCTTCGCGTGCTTCCTCCTGCTCGGCCTCTGGCCAACCGGGCCGCCGCGGCCGGTGAATCTCGAGACGGCGGTGGCGGGGACGTGGCCGGCGCTCACGCTCACGGCGTTTGGCCTGCTCGTCGCCGTGTCCTGGGCCGCGACACGGCCGCGCCTTGCCTCGCGCACGCCGCCCACACCCGAGGATCAGCTCGCCGGAGCCATCGTTGCGCTGGTAGGCCTGGCGATCTGCGGCCTCCTCACGATTGCGACCAACCCGTTCGCCCTGATCTACGTGCTCCCCGCCCTCCACCTGTGGCTCTGGCTCCCGCAGCTCCGGGCAGTGAGAGCCGTGGTGCGCGTTGCGCTGTTTGTCGCCGGGCTGATCGCCCCACTGCTCCTCGTCACGTCTCTCGCCGCTCGATACCACCTGGGCTGGGATGCGCCGTGGTACCTGCTCCTTCTGGTCATTGTCGGCTACATCAAGCCGGTGCCGGTGTTGCTCGTGCTCGCTGGCGCGGCAGCGGCTGGGCAGCTTGCCGCACTTGCGGCAGGTCGCTACGCCGCGCCCCCGCACGAGCCCCCGCCCGGCACCGTCCGTCGCGCGATCAGGATCGGACTCCTGCTTGCCCTCCGCGCACGAGCCAGCGAGTGGCCGGTGTCGGCGCGGCGTAATCCCCGACGCTGACGCAGCGTGCCACCCGGAAGGCGGACGCAGCCGTTTTCACGTGGAATGCCGGTTGTCCCGGCGCGTGGCGCGTCGCGTCGCCGTTTTCACGTGGAACGCGGACGGTAGCGAGGTCGTTCTCGCTAGAGCGCGAGGTAGCGCACCGGCGCGCCGGCGGCGAGATCGCCGTCGCCGCGCGGAACCAGAACGAGCGCGTCCGCAAGAGCCGCCTGGGCGATCATGTGCGACTCCTGGCCCGAGAGAACGTCAAGCATGACCGCGTCGCCTTCGACGCGCGTCCTGGCGCGATGCAATGAGTCACGTGCAGCCGCCCGGCCAGCTGGGCGGCCAAGCCGGCCCGGAAGAAACGCCGGGGTCGGATCGGCGAGCCCCTGCATCGCCAGCAGCGCAGGACGGACGAAGAGCTCGAACGCGACGAGCGACGACACGGGGTTTCCTGGCAGACCAAAGACGAGAGTCGCTCCCCGTACGCCGAATGCAACAGGCTTCCCGGGTCGCATGGCGACACGCCAGAACACCTCCTCGACGCCCAGCTCTGCCTCGGTCGCACGGACGAGATCGTGCACTCCGACCGAGACCCCGCCGGTCGTGATGAGAATGTCAGCCTCGAGGCCACGTTCGATTGCGGTCCGTGTCGCCGCTGCGTCGTCCTCGACCGGCGGGTGCCGTTCGACGACTGCGCCCGCCGACCTGAGCTGCGTCGCGAGGATGAAGCCGTTCGCGTCGTAGATCTCGCCGGGGGAGAGCGTGTCGCCGGGCGCCCTGAGCTCCGTCCCCGTCACGAGCACCACAGCCCGGGGCAGCCGTGCGCAGCGAAGGGTCGTCACGCCGGCAGCTGCAAGCGCCCCGATGTGAGCCGGTCCGATCCGCACGCCGGCTGGCACGACGACGTCCCCGACTCGAAGGTCCCCGCCCTGAGGTCGAATGTTGTCACCCGCGCCAACAGAGCCGATCGTGACGCTGTCGCCGACCTGCACGACATCCTCTATCGGGACGACCGCGTCAGCCCCGTCGGGCACGACGCCGCCCGTTGAGATCTCCATGATCTCGCCGGAGACGAGCGGTCGCTCGGACGGTCGCCCCGCCGCCACCCGCCCGCCGATGGGAAGCGTGGCCGGAACATCGGCCACGCGAAGCGCAAAGCCGTCCATCGCAGAGGCTGCGAAGGGTGGGAGGTCAACCGCGGCGCGAGCAGGCTCATGCAGCACCCTGCCTGCCGCGTCTTCAAGTGCAACGTCCTCCGCGGCAAGCGGGTGTGTGCGCTCGAGCACGAGGGCAAGCGCGTGCTCGATCGAGAGAAGCTCTTGGCTCACGAAAGCCACGATATCGCGACTGGGCGGATCACTCAGTGGACGAACATCCGGGGCGCCGGGATCGCTGGCACTGGACGGCCCCGCCGTGGCTCGGTCGGCGCGACCCGGGTGGGCGAAACGAGGGGCAGGGCGGGAGCCGTCGCGAGCGTCCCGAAGGTGGTCGCGGGCGTGAAGGCCGCGAAGGCTGGGGGGTGAACCGGGGACGGGAACGGTCGGGCGGGGAGGCCCTGCTCGGCGGTACGCATGTAGAGGTGCCAGATCGGGACAGGGAACGTCGCGCCAGCGACAGAGCGACCGTGGACGGAGAGCATCGGGATCTCGCCGGACTGGTACCCCATCCACACCGCGGTGGAGAGATCGCGCGTGTATCCGTCGAACCACGCATCTGCGTGGTCCTCCGTCGTCCCGGTCTTGCCGGCGTTGGGATGAATGCCGTCGCCCGAGCCGGCACCCGTCCCGTACGCGGCATTTGCGGCGAGCACCTGGTTGACCTTCCAGGCAACACCGTCCTGGAGCACACGTCGGGTGTGGGGCCTGCCCCAGCCGGCAGTCCGGTCGGCCCGGCCGCCCGGCAGGATCACCTTCCGGATCGCCAGTGGACGGGCGTAGATGCCGCCCGAGGCGAACGTGGCGTAGGCCGAGGCCATGTCGAGAGGAGACACCGAGAGCGGGCCGAGGCCGATCGAGGCGACGGGGGCCTGGCTAAGGTGCACGCCGAGCCGCCTGGCCATCTTCCAGACCGTCTCGGGGCCGACGTCAAGGGTCAGCTGCGCGTAGACCGTGTTGTCCGAACGGAGCGTCGCGTTCGTGATCGAGATCGGACCCGCGTAGGTGTGGTCGTACGTCGAGACCGACCAGGGCTCGCCGTTCGTGAGGCACTCCGGCGCCGTGCAGGTGAACGCGGCGGAGACGTACGTCGTCGTGTCCGGGTTGATCCCCTTCTCGATCGCCGCGGCCAGCACGAACGGCTTGAAGGTCGATCCCGCCTCGCGGGTCGACTGCGCCGCCAGGTTGTACTGGTTGCCGACGTTCCCCGGAGTGACGGCCGTCATCGCCCGGATCGCGCCCGTGCCCGGCTCGATCGAGACGATCGCCGCAGCAGGGTCGTTCGACTCGTAGAGGGTGTCGCGGATGGCCCTGTTCGCCGCCGCCTGGAGCTTCGGCTCGATCGTGGTATAGACCCGGAGGCCACCTTCGCGGACCGTGTTCGCTCCGTACGTGCGCTCGAGCTCGTCGATCACGTACGAGACGAAGTAGGGCTGCTTGATCGTCGCGTAGACGCGACCGGGCCGGAGATGGATCGGCTGTGCGACCGCCCAGCGGTACTGGGCACCGGAGATCGCGCCGTCGCCGCGCATCGCCTGGAGCACCTCGTTCCGTCTGGCGATGGCCGCAGTTGGGTTGTGGAGCGGGTCGTAGAGGGATGGCGCCTGAGTCAGGCCGGCGATCAGCGCCGCCTCGGGAAGGTTGAGCTCACGGGCGTGCCGTGAGAAGTACGTCTGGGCTGCAGCCTCGGTGCCGTAGGCGTGGTTGCCGTAGTAGACGATGTTGAGATAGGTCGCGAGGATCCGGTCCTTCGACCAACGGTGGCTCAGGCGGATCGCCAGACAGGCCTCTTTCAGCTTCCGCTGCAAGGTCTGCTCGCGGCCGGTGTAGAGGTTGCGCACGAGCTGCTGGTCGATCGTCGAGCCACCCTCGACGACCTTTCCTGCGCTCACGTCCCGCCAGAGCGCTCGGGTGATCCCGACGTAGTCGATACCGCCGTGCTGGTAGAAACGCCGATCCTCGATCGCCACGCTCGCCTTCGGGAGCCAACGGCTCATGTGTGCGAGGGTCACCGGAACGCGGTTGCGCTCGGCCGGGATCGATCCGAGCAGCGTGCCGTCGGCCGCGTAGACAAACGAGTTCGAGCCGATCGCCACCGGCTGAAGGCTCGAGAGGGTGCAGGTCGACGAGAGCGCGGCACCGGCCCCGAAGCCGATCATGAAGACGGTGCCGCCCGCGATCCCGGCGACCACGACAAATGCTGCGCCGGCGCGCTTCGCCCGACGACGGCGGGCGGCACGACGACGAACGCGCGCATGCCGCTCGGCGAGGAGTGCATCGAGATCTGCGCGGCGACCCACGGTCGCTACTCCGCTGCCCGAATGATCCCGAGCTCCCGCAGCTTCTCGTGGATCGCGAGTCGCAGATCGCTCTCGGCACGATCGACGTCGTGTTCGTTCGCCACCCAGCCGCGGACCGTGATCTCGGCATCCTCGCCAAGCTCGGTCGCATACGCCGACGATGCGCCCTCGCCGAGGGCCGTGACGAGCCCCGTCAGGTCGGTGGAGAGGGGAACGCGCACGGTGACCTCGGCGAGCGAGCGGGCGCTACGGATGGTCGAGTTGCGGATCGTCTCGGACGCGAGCTTCTCGTTCGGAATCACGAGTCGCTCGTTGTTCCGCGTCCGGACCCAGGTGTAGGTCAGACCGATCTCCTCGACAACACCGCGGGTGCCGTCGACCTCGATCTCGTCCCCGAGCCTGACCGGCTGACTGAACGCGATCAACAGTCCGGCGATGAAGTTGCCGATCGTGCGCTGGGCCGCGAAGCCGAGCACCAGGCCGAGCACGGCCGAGGAGGCCAGGATCCCGCCGGCGAGAAGCCGCACCTCCGGGATGACGAGCAGCGCGGAGATGACCCCGACGAAGACGATCGTCGAGAACACCGCTCGCCTGAGCACCAGGTAGCGAGTCACGGTCCCGGGGGCGAGCTCGCGACGGCTCATCCGCGCGTCGATCACCCGTGCCAGCGCCGCGGCGATCAGGATTGCGCTGCCGGCGATCGCCGACCGCAGCCAGAACGCGCTCATGCGGCGGCCCTACAGTCGTCTCCGCCGCGCACGCGCGGAGGGGCGCTGTTAGCCTCGTGAGGAGTGAGCGGACGGTCGGCCACGATGAGGGCGAATCATCTTACGCCTGTGGCCGCGCTCCTCCTCCCGCGGTGGCCTCGGCATGCCTGACGTCATCGCCGAACGTGTGAAGCTCTGGTGGTGGGCGCTCCTGATCGGGATCCTTGCCTCGATCGAGTACCTCGGCCGCTTTCAGGGTGGGAAGCCCGACCGCAACATCCTCTACGCCTATTCGACTGCCGTGGCGTCGGCCGTGGCGTACGGGGTCATCCTCCTTGCCGTCCTCGGCATCGCAGGCCGCCGCCGCGACCTGCTCGCATTCCGCCGCCCCTCGTCCTGGCCCGTGGCGATCGGGCTTGCCGTGCTGCTCCTGATCGGCGTCTACATCGCCGTCGCGCTGCTCGACCCGGTGCTCCACGGGAGTCGAGAGCAGGGGCTGACGCCCACGAGCTGGCAGCCGAGCCACGCCGGCGCCTACGCGGCCAACTTCCTCGTTGTCGCTGGCGTCGCGCCGTTCGTCGAGGAGTTGACGTTCCGTGGAGTCGGCTACTCGTTGCTTGCCCGCTACGGCCGTTGGACGTCAATCCTCATCGTCGGTGCCTGCTTCGCGCTCGACCACGGGCTCGTGCAGGCATTCCCGGAACTCTTCATCTTCGGGTGCGCGCTCGCCTGGCTGCGCTCGAAGACGACGAGCGTCTTCCCCGGGATGCTCCTCCACGCCACGTTCAACTCGATCGCGCTGGTAGCCGCAGTCGCGACGTAGACCGCTACTCCTCGTCGGTCTCGGCGAAGTCCTCCGCCGACACCCGATCGAGGAACTGCCGGAACTCATCGACGATCTCGTCCTCGTCCACGTCGTCGCCCTCGTACGCGATGGACGACTCCTCGATCACATCAGCCGCTGCGTAGATGGGAGCGTGGGCCCGCACGGCAACGGCGATCGCATCTGACGAGCGGGAGTCGATGTCGATCTCCTCGCCGTTCTGTCGAACCGTGATCGAGGCGTGAAACGTGTTCTCGCGAAGCTCGGTCACCGTGACCCGGACGACCTCCACGTCGAGCTCGCCAAGGATGTTCACGAGCAGGTCGTGGGTGAGCGGGCGGGGTGCGGACGTCCCCTGGAGCTTCATCACGATCGATGCAGCCTCCGGGTGGCCGATCCAGATCGGCAGGTAGCGATTCCCGGTCTCGGTCTTGAGAAGCACGATGGGCTGCTTGCCCACGGGATCGAACGACACCCCGTAGATCGACATCTCGACCATCCCCGGTACTTTACCCCTGCCCTCGGGGGCGGGGAGGCTCGCTACACTGCCCGGCGCGGGCGATTAGCTCAGTCGGTTAGAGCGCCGCTCTGATAAGGCGGAGGCCCGTGGTTCGAATCCACGATCGCCCATCAGCTCTACCGGACATACCCCGAGTCTTGGGGCCTCTGTCCGGTAGAGCCCCTGCGCCCGCTTCTGCGAGTCGGTCCCCTGCTGATACGGTACGGAGGTACACGAGCGAGTACCGGTTGCGCACAAAGCGCTTCCTCTGCCCGTTCTTCATGGCAGGAGGAGGTGTTTTTCATATGGCAACAGGAACCGTGAAGTGGTTCAACGACGCGAAGGGCTTTGGCTTCATCTCGCCCAGCGACGGGAGCAAGGACGTTTTCGTCCACTTCAGCGCGCTGACGGGTGATGGCTTCAAGTCGCTCGCCGAGGGTGCGAACGTTCAGTTCGAGATTGTGGATGGTCCGAAGGGCCCCCAGGCTCAGAACGTCAGCGTCACCGCAGGCTAGTTCGAGCTCTCCGGGGTGCGCCTTCGGGCGCACCCCAACCTCTTATCCGAAGGGAGCCGTCATCGCAGCAAAAGAAGAGAAAGTGGAAGTGGAAGGCGAGATCATCGAGGCCTTCCGGAGCGGCATGTATCGCATCGCGCTCGAAAACGGGCACGAAGCACTCGGCTACACGGCCGGGAGGATGCGCCGCCACAGGATTCGCATCCTGCTCGGCGACAGAATCAAGCTTGAGCTGTCGCCCTACGACCTGACCCGTGGACGCATCGTCTACCGCTACCGCCCCTCCGACCACTAGCGCCGAGTCCGAGCATTCGCGCCCGCGCTTCCGCGGACGCAGTCATCAGCTCGCGTTCCTCGTCGCCGTCCCGGTCGGTGTCGTGCTGGCACTGCACTCCCACACGGTCGCCGGCCGTGTCTCCGCGATCGTCTACGCGGCCGCGGTCGTATTCATGTTCGGTATGAGCGGGCTCTACAACGGTGTGACCTGGTCACCTGCCGTTCGGCTGCGGCTCCGGCGCGCCGACCACGCCGGCATCTACCTCCTGATCGCCGGGAGCTACACCCCGATCGGGCTTCTCATCCTCACGGGCACCTGGCGGGTCGTCGTGCTCGCGGTCGTCTGGAGCGGCGCGGCACTCGCAATCCTGCTCAAGGTCGTCTGGGTCCACGCGCCCAAGTGGCTTGCGGTCGCGATCGCCGTCTCGCTGGGGTGGATCGGCGTCGGCGTGATGCCGCAGGTCGCCGCTCGCGCCGGACTCGCCCCCTGCCTCCTCCTGCTCGGGGGGGGTGTGCTCTTCACCATGGGAGGGCTCGTCTACGGCTTTCGGAGACCCGATCCGTTTCCGAAGGTCTTCGGCTACCACGAGGTTTTCCACGGATTCGTGATCGCAGCCGTTGCGCTCCAGTACGTGGGTATCGCGTTCTACGTCCTGCCCGGCTCCTGAGAGCTAGAGGACGTCGAGCGTCTCGGCGAGCTCTTCGAGGTCATGCTCGTCCTCGAAGGCGATCTCGATCCGACCCGCAGCAACCCGCACGTCTAGCCCTGTGAGACGCTTGAAGCCTTCGCGCACCCGGGCCGCGAGCGCCGGGTCTACGGGGCCCTTCGTACGTGGCTTTGTCTTGGCGCCCGACCATCGGGCAGCCCGCTCCGCCGCGCGAACCGACATGCCTTGCGAGACGATCTTCCGCGCCAGCCGACGCCGGTCGCCCTGATCGGGTACCGCCAGGACCGCGCGGGCGTGTCCCTCCGAGAGCTCGCCGCGCTCGACCATGGCGAGGACGTCGTCCGGGAGGTCTAGCAGACGCAGCTTGTTCGAGATCGCCGGCTTCGACCGGCCGACCTTCTCCGAGACGTCTCCGAGGGAGAACTCGAACTCGTCCATGAGCAGCGCGTAGCCGCGCGCCTCCTCGATCGGCGAGAGATCCTCGCGGGCCACGTTCTCGACAAGGCCGAGCAGCAGCGTGTCACGGTCGTCGGTTTCGCGAATCACGGCCGGAATCGTGGCCACACCCGCCTCCCGGGCTGCGCGCCAGCGCCGCTCGCCGGCGATCAGCTCGTAGCCGCCCTCGAGGCGGGGACGGAGCAGCACGGGCTGAATGACGCCCTGGCTGCGGATCGAGTCGGCGAGACCCGCAGTCGTCTCGTGGTCGAAGCGCCGTCGTGGCTGACGCGGGTTGGCATGAATCTGCTCGATCGGCACGTTCGCCAGCTCGGGCGCTCCGCCGCCGATCAGCACCTCGAAGCCGCGGCCAAGGCCGCGGCGCGGTGCGGCCGGCGGCGTCGGGTCAGCTGCGTTTGACAAGCTCCATCGCCACCTTCCAGTAGGCCTCGGCGCCGCGCGAGCGCCGGTCGTAGTGAGTGATCGGGATTCCGTGGCTCGGCGCCTCGGCCACACGAACGGAGCGTGGGACGACGGTGTCGAAGACGAGGTTGCCGAAGTGTCGACGTACCTCGCGCTCGACCTCGGCGGCCAGGTTCGTCCGCGCATCGCTCATCGTGATCAGGACGCCGCCGACCGAGAGCTTCGCGTTGAGTCGACTCTTCACGAGGTTGATCGACTGCATCAGCTGCGCGAGCCCTTCCAGCGCGTAGTACTCCGCCTGCACCGGCACGATCACGCGATCCGAGGCCGCGAGAGCGTTGACGGTGAGCGGACCGAGCGATGGGGGGCAGTCGAGCAACACGAAGTCGAAACCGGCGGTGTCCGCCAGGGATTCGGCGAGGTAGCGCTCGCCGTCGCTGTGGCGCGAGAGCTCGACGGCTGCGCCGGCCAGCTCTGGCTTCGACGGGATCAGGAAGAGGTTCGGGAACGCGGTCGCCCTGGCGAGCTCGCTGAGCGGAGCGCCGTCGAGAAGGTCGTAGCTCGATGTGTCGCTCGCGCGCATACCGAGGCCGGACGTTGCGTTCGCTTGCGGATCGAGGTCGATCACGAGCGTCCGCTCACCGGCCTCTGCGAGACAGGCGGCGAGGTTGACGGTCGTGGTCGTCTTGCCGACCCCGCCCTTCTGATTCGCGAACGCGTAGACCTTCCCCGCCATGGAACCATTCTCGCGAAAGACCCGGATGGTGCCGCTCACGCGAGAGGCCGCTTGCGGGCCACGCCGACCCGGCGTGGGAACCCCGCCGGAGTCGGGGACGTCTTGCGCAGAACGATGAGCCCCTCGGGCCCGTCTTCGAGCTCGCCTCCGAGGCGTGCTGCGACGGCGGCCACCTTCTCGGGCTCCGCGCTCGCTCCGACCCAGAGAATCACGACTCCGCCGGGCCGCACGAGCGGCAGGCACCACTCGGCTGCAACGGGAGGCGGGGCCAGAGCCTTCGCAACCGCCACGCCCGCCCAGTCGGTTCCCTGCTCCTCGACGCGTCCCCAGACAACGCGAGCATTCGGCGGGACCCACTCTTCGAGGAAGTTGCACTTCCGTCGCTCGGCCTCGACCAGCACGACCTCGTGATCCGGCAGCGCGTAGGCAAGAGGAATGCCGGGTGCTCCACCGCCGCTGCCGACGTCCACGATCGGCCCTTCAACGTCCCTCGCGAGCGCCACCGCACGCAGGGAGTCCTCGAGCAGCACCTTGCGGGCGGTGGGCAGGTCGAGAGCGGTCAGGCCTGCGGTGTCAACGACGGCGTGGAGCCAGGCCTCAAGCGGGCTCGACAATGACGTACCGATACGGCTCGACTCCTTCGCTGCCAGTCAGCACGCCGTCGACATCCTTCAGCCGCTCGTGCACGACCTTGCGTTCGGCGGCACTCATCGCCTCGAGACTCACCGTCGTGCCTGTCCGGATCACGTCGTCCGCCGCTCGCAGTGCAGTTGCCTCAAGCGTCTGGCGCCGGCGATCTCGGTAGCCGGCCGCGTCGATCACGATCTCGGTTCGTGCCTCGCCCTCGTGGCCGGCAATCGCGTTTGCCAGCAGCTGGATCGCGTCGATTGTCTGTCCGTGCCGACCGATCAGAAGGCCCAGGTCGTCGCCGTCGCAGCGGCCGACGATCACCCCTTCGTGCTCCTCGATCTCAACGGTGCAGTCGACGCCGATGGCCGATGTGACGTTCTCCAGAAGCTCGCGGACGTGCGCGGCTGTGTCGGACTCGTCATCGCGAGGCGGGGCCGTCGTTCGAGCGATGCCCGCCGCAGAGGCGACCACTCGGGCCGGGGCGTATCCGACACCCAGCAGGCCCCGCTTGCCCTCGCTGACGACCTGGTACTCGACGGTCTCCGGGTCGATCGACGCCGCACTGCGTTCGAGTTCCTGGAGTGCCTTCGCCTTCGCCTCGGCGACGGTCTCGCCGGTGGCCTCGGCCGTCAGGGTCGCTGTCATCGGTGCGGGCCGCCCCTGTTGCGCTTGACGCGCCGCGGGCCGCGCGCAACAGGGTTCGGCCTCGGCTGCTGCGCTGCGCGCTCGGGCTCCGCCACGGGTGACTCGGGCGGTGTTCGCGACGACCGCTTCGGTCCGGCCGGCACAGGCGCTCCAGGCTTAGCTTTCGGGACGAGCTGACGTGTTACCACGCCCTGGCCGACCGTCCAGAGGTTGGTCGTCACCCAGTAGAGAACAAGTCCGGCCGGGAAGTTCGCGATCACCGAGATGAAGATGAGCGGGACGATCAGCATGATCGTCCGCTGCGACTTCTCCATCGTCGTCGACATGAACCACGTCGAGAGGATCTGGCTCCCTGCATAGATCACCAGCAGCAGGTACCCCGACCAGTGCGCGCTTGCCTTCTCGGCGATGCTCGGAACGATGTGAAGCCAGGAGAGGTCAGGGTGAGTCTCGGGTGCATGAAAGTGCTTCAGCACGAGGTAGAGCGAGATGAAGACAGGGAACTGCGCAACCATCGGCAGGCACGACGCCGCCGGGTTGACGTTGTTCTCGCGGTAGAACTTCATCGTCTCTTCGTTCAGCTTCGCGCGGTCACCCTTGTACTTCTTCTGGATCTCCTTCAAGGCGGGCATGTGCGCCTGCATCGCCTGCATCGAGTGGATCTGCTTGACCGTCAGCGGGACGAGCAGGATCCGAACGACGACCGTGGTCGCAACGATCGACCACGCCCACGGCAGATGGAAGTCGTAGTGGAAGCGGTCGAGAAGCCAGCGGACAGCGTCCTCGAGTGGCTGCAGAAAGCTAAAGACGAGCGTCGCGACGGCCATCAGGCGTGGTCCACTCCGCCGCGCGACCAGGGGTTGCACCGCAGCAGGCGCCAGCCGGCACGGAGCGAGCCGTTGATGAGGCCGTCCTTGCGCAGGACGTCGAGTGCGTACTGCGAGCAGCTCGGGTGGTACTTGCAGCGTCCGCGGGGCACGAGCAGGCCGAGCGTCCAGCGGTAGAGGTGGACGGCGCCGATCCCGATGACCCTCACGCGGCGGCCCTTCCGAGAACCTCGTCGACCCGTTCGGTCAACCAGTCGTGGCCGCGCGTGTCAGCCGCGTCGGGGAGTCCGTGGCGCACGACAAGAACGTAGTCGTTGGTCGGCGCGACTGCTCCCGCACCGAGCTTCACCTGCCAGATCTCACGCAGCTGGCGCTTGATCCGGTTGCGGACGACCGCGTTGCCGACGGCCTTCGGAACGGCCAGTCCCAGGCGGGGATCACCGTCCTGCTCGGAGCGCGTGAACCAGTACAGCGTGAGGAAGCGTGTCGACACGGAGCGGCCGTGGCGATAGACGGCGTCGAAGTCGCGAGAGCGGGACAGGCGGTTCTTGCGCTGCACGCCTACGCGGAGAGGCGCTTGCGGCCCTTTGCGCGACGGCGCTTCAGGATCGTCTGGCCGGCACGCGTCGCCATCCGGGCGCGGAAGCCATGCTTCTTCTTCCGCCTGCGTACGTTTGGCTGGTATGTCCGTTTCATCAGTGAAGGGGTCGGACACAGTGGCCGCGACGACCGCAGTATAGACGGATCAGCCCACCCGGAGTTGTCCACAGGTCGCAACAGGTGCAAAAGCCGTGGAAAAGGCCCCCTCGGCCGGGGTCCCACAACCGTCTATCCACACCTGTGGAGAGTCGTGTGGAGGAGCCATTTTTTCCTGCATATAGGGATCTTTTGGAGGTTCTACAGAGACTCGCAACCTCATTGAGCACCTCTTGCGAACGGTGCTATTGTCGCGCTCCGACATCGGTACGAGGAGAGGGTCTGACGGCGTGGAGCATGAAATGGAGCTGACTGCTGAGCGCCTCTGGGACGACGTCGCCGCACAGCTACGCGGCGCGCTGAACGAGAAGACCTACCTCACCTGGTTCGGTGAGGTAGACGTCGTCTCCGTCGATACAGCGACCTTCACCCTGTCCGTACCAAACGACTTCACGCGGGAGTGGATCCGAAGCCACTTCGTCGAGCTGATTCGCGCCGCCGTCAAGGAGGCGACCGGTGCCGAGTTGCGGCTCGAGCTTGACGTTCGTCCACAGGTCGCGACGGCCGAGGAGCCCGAGTTCGTGCGGCCGGCCGCTCCCGGCATCCCGAGCATCGCCGCGCCGTTCATCGAAGCCGCCGCGCAACTCCCGCCGCTTCCGCCGCGTCTCGGCACGGGGAGCATCAACCCGAAGTACACCTTCGACTCCTTCGTGATCGGTTCGTCGAACCGCTTCGCGCACGCCGCAGCACTCGCGATCGCCGAGGCGCCCGCGCAGTCCTGGAACCCGCTCTTCATCTACGGCCACACCGGGCTCGGGAAGACGCACCTTCTTCACGCCATCGCGAACTACATCGGGCAGCACTCGTCAAACATGAGCGTCTGTTACGTGACCTCGGAGACGTTCATGAGCGACTTCATCAACTCGATCCGCGACAAGCGGATGGACGGCTTCAAGCAGCGCTACCGCGCCTACGACGTGCTCCTGATCGACGATGTCCAGTTCTTCGAGCACAAGGAGCGGATCCAGGAGGAGTTCTTCCACACCTTCAACACCCTCCATGAAGCGGGGCGCCAGATCGTGCTGAGCTCCGATCGGCCGCCCCGTGACATCGCAACGCTCGAGGACCGCCTCCGGTCGCGGTTCGAGTGGGGCCTCATCACCGACATCCAGCCGCCCGACCTCGAGACGCGCATCGCCATCCTCCGCCGAAAGGTGATGGTCGACGGGATCCAGGTCGATGACCCGGAGGTTCTGACGTTCATTGCGAGTCGCGTGACCAGCAACATCCGCGAGCTCGAGGGTGCGCTCACGCGCGTCGTGGCCTTCGCGGGCTTCACCGGCCGGCGGATGGAGGTTGAGCTCGCCCAGGACGTGCTCCGCGACGTCTTCCCTCAGGGCGAGGCGGCGGCGGTCTCGATCGAGCAGATCCAGTCGCTTGTCTGCGAGCGGTTCAGCGTCAGCATGGACGAGCTCGTCGGTGACCGCAGATCGCAGAGCATCGTGTATCCGCGGCAGGTCGCGATGTACCTCGCCCGTGAGCTGACCGACTCCTCGCTTCCCAAGATCGGCAAGGCGTTCGGGGGACGCGACCACACCACGGTGATCCACGCAACCTCCAAGATCGCACGCATGATTCGTGAGGACAGGTCTGTGTACAACCTGGTGCAAGAACTCACCGTTCGCGTCAAGCAGGCGCGTTGACCGGAATGCCCTGTTGGTAACCGCGGATCCATCCCCGTCCGGTCCCACAGCCAGAATGGCTTCCCGCCTGCCACAGGGAAGGTTTTCCCCTAATCCACAGGCCCTACGTACTACAACTGTATTTTTAAATACATGATTGACTCAGAAACAATGCTCACCGGACTGTTGAAACTCTCCCTCTCTCGCGAAGCCCTGGCCGAACGCCTGGGTCTCGTCTCACGCGCCGTCTCGTCCCGCACAGCAGTGCTCGTCCTCGGCGGCATTCACCTGCGTGCCGAAAACGGTCGCCTCGAGCTCGCTGCGACAGACATGGAGATCTCGCTCCGCGCCGGTATCGACGCTGCCGTGTCGACCGAGGGCGAGGTTGTCGTTCCTGGTCGCCTGCTCGCCGACATCGTCAAGTCGCTGCCGGCGGCCGAGGTCTCGATCGAGCACATCGCCGAAGAGGGCGTCGTCGAGATCGTGTCGGGCACGGCGACCTACCGACTCCACACGTACTCGACCGAGGACTTCCCTCGCCTGCCAGAGATCGATGAGTCCACGCTGCACGCAGTCGACCGCGGTGCGCTGCTCGAGACCATCGCACGTGTGAGCCGGTCCGCTTCTCGCGACGAGAGCCGTCCGGTTCTCACCGGCGTGCTCGTCCGTTTCGAGCCCGGGAAGCTCATCATGGCCGCGACCGACTCCTACCGGCTTGCCGTGAAGGAGACCGCCACGACGGTTCCACTTCCCGACCTCGAGGCGATCATTCCCGCCCGGGCGCTGCAGGAGCTCGCGCGCATCGCTGCGTCGAGTGACGAGATCAAGCTCGGCGTTCAGGAGAACCACGTGGCGTTCGGTGCAGGCGGCGCCTGGCTCACAACTCGCCGTATCGACGGACAGTTTCCGAACTACCGGCAGCTCCTACCTGAGACGTTCGAGCACGAGCTCGAGCTGCCCCGTGAGGAGGTGCTGGATGTTGTTCGGCGCGTCTCGCTGATGGCGCAGCGCAACTCGCCCTTGCGCCTCCGGTTCGCCGAAGGCGAGCTCACGGTCTCTGCGCAGACACAGGACGTTGGAGAGGCACGCGAGTCGCTTCCGGCGGCCTACACCGGCGAACCGCTCGAGATCGGCTTCAACGCCGAGTTCCTGCGCGACGGGCTCGAGTCGATCGAGTCGCCGACAGTTCGCTTCAAGCTGATCAGCCCGCTGCGCCCAGCAGTTCTCGAGGGTGAGCGCACGGACTACACGTACCTGATCATGCCGATCAGGCTCGCGGGCTGATCGTCCGGCACGTCACCCTCAGGAACTACCGCTCCTACGCGTCCCTCGACCTCGAGCTGAGTTCGGGTGTCGTCCTCATCACGGGCGACAATGGCACCGGCAAGACCAACCTGCTCGAGTCGCTCCATGTCGGTACGCAGGGGTTCTCCCCCCGCACCCGGACCGACGGCCAGCTGATCCAGCTCGGTGAGCGGGCCGGCATGTTGACGCTCGACGTCGAGCGGCGTTCCGCACGACACCGGATCAAGATGACATTCGCAACCAGCGAGGCGAAGACCGCGGAGGTCGACGGCGCGAGGCTCCCGTCGGCCGAGACGCTGCGCCGCGAGTTTCCGACGCTCGTGTTCACGCCTGACCGGCTCGCCGTTGTCAAAGGCGGACCGGCTGTCCGACGCGCGTACTTCGACCGCTCCCTCGCGCGCCGTCATCCGAACCACTCTGCCGCGTCGCAGGACTACTCGGCGGTGCTTGCGCAGCGCAATGCTGCGCTGCGACGCGTGCAGCTCGGGTTGACGCCACGCTCAACCGTCGACCCGTGGACAGCGCGGATCGCAGATCTGGCCCGAGAGCTCGTCGCGCTCCGGGTTGCGATGCTCGACACGATCGCGGTGCCCTTCGCCTCCGTCGCTGCCGACCTCGGCCTGCCCGATGCGCGCCTCGCCTATGAGGGACAGGCCCCGGAGCTGGCAGACCTCGAAGGCCGCCTCGACCTGGACATCGCTCGCGGCGTGACGGGTATCGGCCCGCACCTGCACGATGTCCGGATCGCATCCGGGACACGTGATCTGCGGAGCTTCGGCTCCCAGGGTGAGCAGCGACTTGCCCTCCTCGCCCTGCTCCTTGCGGAGGCCGAGCTCCTACCGTCGCCGCCCCTGCTGCTCCTCGACGACGTGCTCTCGGAGCTCGACGGGCGCCGGCGCGGCGTGCTGGCCGAGCGAGTCGCGGCGATGGAGCAGACCGTGATCACGACAACCCACCGCTCGATGCTCCCCGGTGAGCCGACGCAGGTCGTGGAGGTGTCCCCTGGACAGGCTCTCTAGCGAGGTCCGCGGCCAGCTTGGCCGGTTCGGGCCACAGGGCGGGCTGGAAGAGCTTCTTGCCCGGTGGACGTCTGCTGTCGGCGAGAACGTCGCGAGGAACGCCTGGCCGGCCCGCATCGGCCGCGACGGGACGTTGCACGTGCACACGAAGGACTCGATCTGGGCCTTCGAGCTCGGCCACCGTTCGACCGAGCTGGCCGAGCGACTGGGCGTCTCGTCCGTCCGGTTCGCCCCCGGTACACTCCCTGTGGACGAGGAGCCGGTCGCGCTGATCGAGACCGCCGTCCCGACCCCCGAGCAGCAGGATGCCGCGGCGGAGATTGCGGCGGGAATCACCGACGGAGCACTCCGTGAAAGTGTGCAAAAAGCGGTGAGTCTCGGGCTCGCACGGGCCTCCTCAGACCGGCCCGTCTGATACACTACAAAACGCCCGCAAAACGGCTGTTTTGCAGGCATTTTTTCTGACCTTTTCCTGATCGCGCAGCCCTTGTCAGATACGTCCTACTCCGCAAAAGACATCACCGTCCTCGAGGGCCTCGAGCCCGTCCGGCTTCGCCCGGGGATGTACATCGGCTCGACCGGTCTGCGCGGCCTCCATCACCTCGTCTGGGAGGTCGTGGACAACGCGGTCGACGAGGCGCTCGGAGGGCACAACGATGCCGTCGAGGTCACGCTCCACCCCGACAACTCGGTGACCGTAGTCGACTTCGGTCGCGGCATCCCCATCGACATCGTCGCCGATACAGGGCTGCCGGCCCTGACGGTCGTGCTGACGAAGCTCCACGCGGGCGGCAAGTTTGGCGGCGAGGGCTACAAGGTTTCGGGCGGTCTCCACGGCGTAGGTGTGTCGGTGGTGAACGCCCTCTCCGCCTGGCTGATCGCGACCGTCAAGCGCAACGGCAAGGTGTACCGCCAGGAGTTCGAACGTGGCGTGCCGACAACGGAGATGACGGTGATCGGCGAATGCGGTGACAGCGAGACCGGCACCACGATCTCGTTCATGCCCGACTCGCAGATTTTCGAGGAGATCGAGTGGTCGCGCGACACGTTGCGCCAGCGCCTCCGCGAGACGGCCTTCCTCACGCGTGCACTCCGGATCAAGCTTTCCGACGAGCGCGAGGGTGAGTGGAGCGAGGAGTTCCACTACGAGGGCGGGATCAGGGACTTCGTGCGGCACATCAACGCCGAGAAGGATCCGCTCCATCCTACGATCGTCTACTTCGAGGCAAACGACGCCGACGAGCGCGGCTCGGTTGAGGTCGCGATGCAGTGGAACTCGAAGTACGTGGAGTCCGTCTTCTCGTTCGCGAACAACATCAACACCCACGAGGGCGGCTCGCACCTCTCGGGTCTCACCGCTGCGCTCACGACGACGATCAACAAGTTTGCGCGCGACGAAGGGCTGCTCAAGGAGAAGGACGACAACCTCGAAGGCGAGGATGTCCGCGAAGGTCTCGCCGCCGTTCTCTCGGTGAAGATCCGCGAGCCCCAGTTCGAGGGACAGACGAAGACCAAGCTCGGCAACCCGTGGATCCGCGGCTTCGTCCAGCAGTCGGTCAACCAGCACCTCGCCCAGTACCTCCACGAGAACCCGGCAGACCGCAAGCGGATCCTGAGCAAGGCGATCGACGCCTCGCGGGCCCGCCAGGCAGCGCGCAAGGCGCGCGAGGTCAGCCGCAAGGGCGCCCTGATCGGTGGCGGTCTCCCGGGCAAGCTTGCCGACTGTCAGTCGAACGATCCCGAGCGCTGCGAGCTCTACCTCGTCGAGGGCAACTCAGCCGGCGGCTCGGCGGTCGAAGGCCGCGACAAGAACTTTCAGGCGATCCTGCCGCTCCGTGGCAAGGTCATCAACTCGGAGAAGAACCGGATCAACAAGGTGCTCTCGAACACCGAGATCCAGGCGATGATCACGGCGATCGGCGCGGGCTTCGGAGCGGACTTCGACCTCGAGAAGCTCCGCTACCACCGCATCATCGTCATGACCGACGCCGATGTCGACGGCTCGCATATCCGGACGCTGCTCCTGACATTCTTCTATCGCCAGATGAAGGAGCTCGTCGAGGGTGGCCACGTGTACGTCGCCGTGCCGCCGCTCTACCGCCTCAAGGTTGGCAACCAGGAGCGCTACGTCGAGAAGGAGTCCCACTTCGAGGAGATCCTGATCCGCGAGCGCGCCAAGGAGGTCGAAGGAACAGACCGGACGGGCGAGACCTTCCGCGTCACGGAGCATCTCTACCAGCGGCTCGTCGCCGCGCTTAACGAGTTCGACGGCTGGCACTCGCGCATCCGCGCTGACTACGGACACGCACCGGCCTCCTTCGTCGTCGACCATCGCCTCGTCGAGACCGAAGCCTCCTCACCGGGAGAGGTCGAAGGTGCGCTCGCCGGTCTGGGCGACGAGCTCTACGCGCTCGAGTTCGCCGGCGCGACCGGCGAGACGGTCCGCATCAAGCTGATCGAGCGCGACACGAGCGCTGCCACGCACGTCGAGATCCCCGCCGCGCTGCTCGCGAGCCCCGCCTACGCCGGGCTACGCAAGGCCTACGCGAAGCTCGGAACGATCGCCGGACTGCCGCCGTTCACGATCACCCTCGGCAAGAAGTCGCGTCCGGCTCCTTCGTACCGCGGGCTTCGCGAGGCGATCCTCGACCTCGCGAAGGAAGGCATTCAGCTCAGCCGCTTCAAGGGCCTCGGCGAGATGAACTACGACGAGCTCTGGGAGACCACGATGAACCCGGAGAACCGGACGCTCATCCAGGTCGGTGTTGAGGACGCCGCGCTCGCCGACAGCGTCTTCTCGATGCTGATGGGCGATCTCGTCGAGCCGCGCCGCCTCTTTATCGAGCAGAACGCCAAGTACGCGAGGCTCGATGTCTAGCGTCGATCCGCTCGGCGCAGGCCGCATCGAGCAGCGGGAGCTCGAGTCCGAGATGCGGACGAGCTTCCTCGATTACGCGATGAGCGTCATCGTCTCGCGCGCTCTGCCGGACGTGCGCGACGGCCTCAAGCCCGTTCACCGCCGCGTCCTCTACGCGATGCACGAGACCGGCCTCCAGCCGAACCGGCCGCGCGTCAAGTGCGCCGCCGTGATCGGCGAGGTCATGAAGAGCTACCACCCGCACGGCGACGCGTCGATCTACGACACGCTCGTCCGCATGGCCCAGACGTTCTCGCTGCGCTATCCGCTCGTCGACCCGCAGGGCAACTTCGGCAACATCGACGGCTACCCCGCCGCGGCCTTCCGGTACACCGAGTGCCGTCTCTCGTCGATCGCGACAGAGCTGCTGCGCGACATCGACGCCGACACGGTCGACTTTGGCCCGAACTTCGACGGCTCGACCCGCGAGCCCCTCGTGCTGCCGGCCCGCTTCCCGAACCTGCTCGTCAACGGCTCCTCGGGTATCGCGGTCGGCATGGCGACGAACATGCCGCCACATCAGCTCGGCGAGGTGATCGACGCGATCGTCGCGATGATCGACGACCCGTCGATCGACGTCGACCGGCTGCTGACGCACATCAAGGGCCCCGACTTCCCGACCGGCGCGATGATCCTCGGCCGCGACGGCATCCGCGAGGCGTACCGCTCTGGCCGCGGACGAATCGTCATGCGCGCGCGCGCCCACATCGAGGAGCTGCGCGGTGGCAAGACGGCTGTGATCGTCTCCGAGCTTCCCTACGGCGTCCGCAAGGGCGGAGACGAGGGCGTGATCAAGAAGATCGCCGACCTCGTCCGCGAGAACACGCTCAACGAGATCTCCGGCATCAAGGATCTCTCCGACAAGTCGGGCATGCGGATCCAGATCGAGCTCAAGCGCGAGGCTGTCCCGCAGGTCGTCCTGAACAAGCTCTACAAGCACACGCCGCTCCAGACGACGTTCGGCTACAACGCCGTCGCGCTCGTCGACGGCGTGCCCCGCACCCTCTCGCTCGTCGAGCTGATCCGGCACTACCTTGACCACCAGCGAGAGGTCGTGACACGCCGGATGAAGCACGAGCTGCGCAACGCCGTCCGGCGCGCGCACGTGCTCGAGGGGTACCTGATCGCGCTCGACAACATCGACCGCGTCATCGCTGCCATCCGGGCCTCCGAGAGCACCGAGGCGGCCCGCCAGGCCTTGATGGGCGAGTTCGGGCTCTCCGAGATCCAGGCGTCGGCGATCCTCGAGATGCGCCTAGCTCGCCTTACGGGGCTCGAGCGCAAGCGGATCGAGGAGGAGTACCGCGACCTGCAGGAGCGCGTGGCCGAGCTCCGCGCGATCCTGGGCGAGGAGGCCAAGATCTACGGCGTCGTCCGTGAGGAGCTGCTCGAGCTGCGCACCGGCTACAACGCGAAGAACGAGCGGCGCACCGAGATCGTTGCAAGTGAGGGAGAGCTCGAGCTCGAGGACATGATCGCCGAGGAGCCGATGCTGATCGCGATCACGCGCTCCGGCTACATCAAGCGGCTCTCACCGACCGCGTACCGCGAGCAGCGCCGTGGCGGTGTTGGCGTGATGGGGATGGACCTCAAGGACGAGGACTACATCGAGCATCTGTTCATCGCCTCCACCCACGACTACGTCCTCTTCTTCACGTCCGTCGGCAAGGTCTACCGCCTGAAGGTGCACGAACTCCCGCTCGGATCGCGCCAGTCAAAGGGCCGCGCGATCGTCAACCTGCTGCCGTTTCGCCAGGACGAGCAGGTGCGCGCCGTGATCCAGACACGCGCCTTCGAGGAGGCCGAGTACCTCCTCTGCGCGACGAAGAACGGCGTCGTCAAGAAGACGAAGCTCTCCGAGTACAACACCCCGCTCAAGGCCGACGGCATCATCGCGATCAAGATGCGCGAGGGCGACGAGCTCGTCGCCGTGCGTCACTGCTCCGAGGGCGACGACATCCTGCTCGTCTCCCGCAAGGGTCAGGCGATCCGCTTCTCCGAGCAGGACGTGCGCCCGATGGGCCGCGCGACCGAGGGCGTCCGGGGAATGAACCTACGGGCCGAGGACGAGGTCATCGCCGCGGAGGTCGCGACCGACGACTCCGATCTGCTCGTGGTCACCGACAACGGCTTCGGCAAGCGCACCCGCGTCTCCGAGTACCCACGCAAGGGCCGCGGCGGGATGGGCGTCCAGACGGTCAAGCTCACCGAAGCGCGCGGCAAGCTCGCGGGTGCACGAGTCGTCCGCGACGGCTACCAGGTGATGTTGATCTCGACTGGTGGCACCGTGATCAAGATGCCCGTCGAGGACGTCAAGCGTCTTGGCCGCTCGACGCAAGGCGTGATCGTGATGCGCCTGCGCAAGGACGAGATCGTCAGCTCGCTCGCCCCGGTCGTCGAGACCGGCGATGAGGATGAGGCGGACGGCCTTGTCGAGGACGTCGCAGCGACAGTTTCAGGCGCCGCCGACGCTGCGGTCGCCGCTGGTGAGGATGTCGACGTCACGGACGTCGCCGTCGCCGACGAGCCCGAGCTCGCCGACGAGCCCGAGCTCGACCCCGACGACCTCTAGGCAGCCGCCCCGGCCGCGCGCAGCGCGACCACCGCGACCTCCGGCGGAACGGGATTGATCCACACCCCTGCGCCGAGCTCGAGACCGGCGAGCACGGTGGTACGAGGGAGCACCTCGAGATGCCAGTGGGCTCCGTCGTGCAGCCATGCGTTGAACGGCACCGGGCCCCCGTGCACCCGCTTCAGGCAGCGCACCGTCTCCGAGAGCAGAAGCAGCGCGTCGCCGAGGAGCTCGCTGTAGAGACCGTCCGGGTCGGGATCCACCGGCGCGATCTGGACCTCGTAGGGCGATCGGCTCGCGATCGGGCAGCCGGCGACGATCCCGCCGCGCTCGAGGAACGGCAGCACCTCGGCGGGGCCAGACTCCGCGAGGAGAGCGGGCGGCGGGCCGGGGAGCCAGACGAGCTGCGAGTGCGAGTGCGTCCGAGAGGCGCCAGCCGCCGCGCCCTCGTTCAGGAACGCAAAGACGGTGCCGTCGGTGTCTGCCGCGCGCCGCTGCCAGGCCTCGGCGACGCGTTCGACGGTCGCATCGCGGAGGTCACCGAACGAGGTGCAGTGCGTCGGGCCGTGCGCCACAACCTCGTGGCGCACGAGGGCCGGGTAGAGGTTCGGCACGACCCGCACATCCCAGCCCGTCGGCCCGTCACCGGCGCGAAACGTCTCGGCGGTGGACATGTGCTCGTTGCCGGCGCAGAACGGGCAGGCGTCCGGCTCCTCCTGGGGTCTGTCGGCTCGACCGGGAGCCACGGCGACCCAGCGGCCGGCGCGGGCATCACGGCGGAGGTCGCTCACTCCTTGGTGCGCGGCGGCTTCGGCAGGAACGACGAGATGATGTCGACCGGGGCCGGGAAGACGATCGTTGTGGACTGGGACGATCCCAGCTCGAGGAGCGTCTGGAGGTAGCGCAGCTGGAGAGCGATCGGATGATCCTCGATCACGATGGCGGCGTCCTTCAGGCGCTCCGAGGCCTGGAACTCGCCCTCGGCGTTGATTACCTTTGCGCGCCGTTCGCGCTCGGCCTCGGCCTGGCGCGCCATCGCCCGCTGCATCCCCTGGGGGATCTCGACGTCCTTGACCTCGACGATCGAGACCTTGATGCCCCACGGGGCGGTCTGCTCGTCGATGATCCCCTGCAGGATCGCGTTGATCTTCTCGCGCTCGGAGAGCAGCTCGTCGAGAGAGTGCTGACCCAGCACCGATCGGAGCGTCGTCTGGGCGATCTGGGAGGTCGCGACCATGTAGTTCTCGATCTGGACGATCGCTGCCTTCGGATCGACGATCCGGAAGTACGCGACGGCATTCACGCGGACGGGGACGTTGTCGCGCGTGATCACCTCCTGCGGCGGAATCTGCAGCGTGATCGTGCGGAGGTCGACCTTGACCATGCGGTCGACGATCGGGATCAGCACGAAGAGGCCGGGCCCCTTCGGCTCCGGAAAGAGCCTGCCGAGCCGGAAGACGATGCCCCGCTCGTACTCCCGCGCGACCTTCAGCGCGCTGATGAGGAAGAGCACGACCATGAAGACGACGGCGGCAAGGATGATCAGCGCGGCGGTCATGTCCTGAACCTACACCCGATGGACGTCGAGGGTAAGGCCGCTGAGGCCGTCGACCCGAACGTGATCGCCGGGCGCGAGCGGCTGTGCCGAGTGCACCTGCCACAGCTCGCCGTGGACGAACACGAGCCCTTCATCGCGAACCACACCCTCCATCCCGATGATCTCCTGCGGCCCGACTAGCACGGGCCGGTGACGTACGGCGATCGCCTTTGCAACCGCGACCGCCCAGAAGCCTCCGATCGCGAGCGTAAGCGCCACCACGAGCGGCACCGAGGTCTTGTACGGCGCCGGCGCGGCGTGGAACAGCGTCGAGAGCCCAACCGCGAGGGAGAGAAGCCCGTTGACCGTCAGGGCGCCGTGGGTCGGGACGTGCAGATCGATGCCGAGCAGAGCGATGCCGAGAAAAACAAGCCCGAGCCCCGCCCACGAGAGCGGCAGGACAGAGAACCCGAAGAGCGCTGTCAGCAGCGAGATCCCACCGAGCGCACCGGGGAGGACGATCCCCGGGTGGAAGATCTCGAAGCCGATTCCCGCAATCCCTGCGAGGAAAAGCAGGGAGACGACGTTCGGATCGATCAGCGTGCTCAGGAATCTCGTCAGGAACCCCGGCTTCGTCTCGACAAGCACGGCGCCTGCTGTACGAAGCGTGAAGTGGCGGCGCAGCTGCGGCAGGTCGATCGTCCTCCCGTCGATCGTGCGGAGAAGCTCCGGCAGTGACGGGGAGACAAGGTCGATGACGCCTCTGCGGAGAGCCTCGTCGGCGGTGAGGTTCGAGGCCTTGCGGACAGCGGCGTCGGCCCAGGTCGTGTTGCGCCCGTGTGTCTCGGCGAGACCGCGGAGCGACGCGGCGGCGTCGTTCACGACCTTCCGCCGCAGGTCGCTCGAGATGTTCGCCCCGCTCGAGTCGATCGGCGTCGAGGAGCCGATGTTCGTTCCCGGCGCGAGCGCGACGACATCGGCCGCCTCGGAGATCCACACACCTGCCGACGCCGCGCGCGCGCCGTTCGGGGAGACGTAGACGATCACCGGAATCTTCACGGAGAGCTCCTTTTGCACGATCTTCCGCATCGACTCGGAGAGCCCGCCGGGTGTGTCGAGAACGATCACGGCGGCGGCGTATCCGCCGCTCGCAGCGCGGTCGAGGCGACTGTTGAGCCAGTCCTGCGTCACCGGGTTCACGTCGGCTGCGAAACGGATCTCGAGCACGCGGGGCGCGCCGGGCGCAGGGCCTGAAACTGCTCGGGCCCAGCCGGGAACGCTTGGAACCGTGGCGGCGGCGCCGAGCACGACCAGCAGAAGTGCTCTTTTCACTGCTGTAAGGATTGTATGCGGAGAGGGCTTGTGCCCTTGAAGGCGAAGCCAGCCGTAGGCAGGGTTCGTACTGAACCGATCGCCGAAGGACACATGAGAAGAGCGCTCACCTGCATCGCAGTCCTGCTCGCCCTGCCCGCCGCTGCCCGCGCCGGGGGCGTCAGCATGGTGTCGCGCGATGTCCCGCTTGGCACGCGTGCCGCCCAGGCAGTCGCGCCTGTCGGACACTTCAACATGCTCGGGCTGCACTGGCGCGGGACAGGCTCCGTCTCCTTCCGAACGCGCGCGCTCGGGGGAGGCTGGCAGCCGTGGCAGACCGCCGACACCGACTCCGCGCCGGTCGCCGCCTGGCATCTCGGCAACGCAGTGTGGGTCGAGGGCTCAGACGGCGTGCAGTACCGCGCGGTCGGCCAGGTGTCGCGACTCCGCGCGTACTACCTCTGGTCGCCGCCGACGAGCGGCGCCACACGCCGCCTGGCGATCTCGGGTGCCACTGCGATCGTGACTCGCGATCAGTGGCAGGCCGACGAGAAGATCGTTCGGGCAAAGCCGAAGGTCGCACCTGCCCTCAAGCTTGCGGTGGTGCATCACACGGCGAACTCGAACACCTACACGCAGGCGCAGGCCGCCTCGATCGTCCGCGGAATCGAGACCTACCACGTGCAGGGAAACGGCTGGAATGACATTGGCTACAACTTTCTGATCGACCGGTTCGGCACGGTCTACGAGGGCCGCGGCGGTGGGATCGAGCGCAACGTGATCGGCGCACACGCCGAGGGGTTCAACACCGGGACGGTCGGGATCGCGCTGATCGGCAACTTCATGCATGCCTCGCCGCCGCCGGCGATGCATGCCGCCCTCGTTCGCCTTCTCTCCTGGCGCCTCGACCTCGCACACATCGATCCGCTCTCGACGGTGTCGTACGTCTCGGGCGGCAACCTCAAGTTCAAGGCCGGCACGCGGGTCGAGCTACGGGCGATCTCGGGCCACCGAGACAGCGGGCCAAGTGAGTGTCCCGGGAACATCGCCTACGGCCTGTTGCCCTCGGTCGCACGAGAGGTCTCGACGACGGGGCTACCGAAGCTCTACGGGCCGACCGTCACCGGCGGGATCGGCCGGGACGTTCGCTTCCGAGGGCTTTTCTCTGGTGCCGTGCCCTGGGCAGTCACGGTGAGGGACGCCGCTGGCGCGCTCGTCGTCCGTCACACGGGCAGGTCGCAGGGCCTCGACTGGTCATGGAACTCTGCCGCGGCGGGCGCAGGGCCGTTCACCTGGACGATCGGTGCAGGCACCGACCTGCTCCCAGCAACCGGGCGACTCGGTCGTGCTCTCGACGCCCCGAAGCCGACGACCGGCCCTGTCGGGCCGTCGGTGGCGCCCCCGACAGCCGCGCTCGGGCTGCTCTCCGGGATGAGCGCTTCGCCGACCGTTCTCTCGCCGGCGGCTGACGGGTCGGGGCTCATCACGACTGTCGGCTTCACCTTGGGGTCGCCGGCAACCGTGACGGCCCAGGTGGTCAACGTGGGTAATCCTGCCGCTGCCCCCCTCAAGCTGCTCTCCTCCGGTGTCGGTGCTGGGCCGAACACCTTCACCTGGGATCTGAGCGTGCTCGCCGACGGGCGCTACCGGCTCGACGTGACGGCGACGGCATCCGGGGGGACGACCGCGACCGCGTCCATCGACCTCGTCGTCGACCGAAGCCTCTCCGGCCTGGCAGTGTCTCCCTCGGTCTTCTCACCGAACAGTGACGGCATCGCGGACACCGCCGCCTTCACGTTCTCACTCGGTGCGTCCGTTCCGGTCCAGGTCACCATCCAGCGGGCGGGAGCGACAGTCGCGACGGTCTACAGCGGGCAGCTCGGCCCGGGCCCACAGACAATCGGGTGGGACGGCACGAGCGCCGGGGCCCGGCTGGGCGACGGCACCTACACCGTCGTCGTAACTGTGACCGACCCGTTCGGGACGATCTCGTTGCTCCAGACCGTCGTGATCGACACGACGCCGCCGACGCTGACGGTGGTGGACGGTCCCGGCCTGCGCTTCCAGCTCTCCGAGGCGGCAACCGTGACGGCGATCGTGAACGGCCAACCCGTATCGGTCGCTGCTCCTGCGGGATCGGTGACCGTTCCCTGGACGGGGGGTCCGGTGACGTCGTTCAGCGCACAGGCCCGTGACAGCGCCGGGAACCTGGGCGCGACTGTCAGCGGTCCGTGAGCCCGCCGACCCACGCGTCGTAGCCGCGCTCGAGGCGGTCGAGGATCTCGACGAGCAGGTCGAGCCGGTCGCGTTCAACGGCCGCGGCGCCGGGCCACGGAGCCTCCCCGACGTTCACACCGATGCCGAGCACGACGTGGCCCGCCGACTCCGCGAGGATCCCCGCGACCTTGCGGCCGTCGAGCAGGACGTCATTCGGGTGCTTGATCGTTGCGCCAGCTCCGACCGCACCTGCGACAGCCTTCGCAGCGACGAGCGTCAGCTCCGGCCAGTTGGCCACCGGCAGCGGCGGCCGCAGCACGACCGAGAACGAGAGCCCAGCTCCCGGCTCGTCGATCCACTGCCTCCCGAGACGCCCTCGGCCTGCCGTCTGGTGCTCGGCGAGAGCGACGGTCCCGTGCGGCGCATCGTCGGCCGGAAGGGTCTGCGTGGAGGGTGTTTCGGCCGCGTAGAGGTAGTTACGACCGTAACTTCCCCGCAGCTTCGACACTACGACCTCCGGTGAGAGCTGCATCGCCCTCTAGAGTAGGTGTCTGTGGCGCCGACGCTTCCCCTTGGGCGTGTGGAGATCGAGGCGATCCTTCCGCACCGTCCGCCGTTCCTGCTCATCGATGAGGTGACCGAGCTGATCCCCGGCGAACGCGTCGTGGCGACGAAGACGGTGACCGAGGAGGACTGCGCGGGTCACTTTCCGGGCAACCCGATCATGCCGGGTGTGAAGATGATCGAGGCGCTCGCTCAGTGTGGTGCTGTTGCTGTCCTCTCACAGCCCGAGAACGCCGGCAAGCTCGTGCTCTTTGCCGGGATCGACGAGGTGCGCTTCAAGCGGATCGTTCGGCCAGGCGAGGTGATCGATCTCGTGTGCGACGTCGAGACCGTTCGCGGCCCGGTCGGTAAGGGCAAGGTGCGCGCATCCGTCGGTGGCGCGCTCGCCGTGCGCGGCACGCTGACCTTTGCGGTGAGCGAGTGATCGGCCTCTCGACCGGCAAGCGCGTCTCGATAACGGGCCTTGGGTGTCATGTGCCTGACCGCGTCGTCACGAACGACGATCTCGCGAAGATCGTCGAGACGTCGGACGAGTGGATCGTAAGCCGTACCGGCATCCGTCAGCGTCGCATCGCCGCCGAGCACGAGGCGATGTCCGACATCTCGCTCCCGGCCGCCAGGCGGGCGCTCGAGATGGCCGGTGCCGACCCGAAGAGCATTGACCTTGTGATCGTCGCGACCGTCACACCCGATATGGCCTTTCCGGCGACGGCCGCGATCGTCGCCGACGCGCTCGGGTGCACGGACGCCGCTGCCTACGACCTCTCGGCCGGCTGCACAGGCTTCATGTACGCGCTCGCTCAGGCACAGGCAATGGTCTCCGGCGGTTACTCCAAGCGCGCCCTCGTGATCGGCGGCGACGTTCTCAGCCGCACGCTCGACTGGACGGATCGCTCGACGCTCATCCTCTTCGGTGACGGCGCGGGTGCTGCCGTCGTCGAGCCGGTCGAGCACGGAGGCTTTCTCGGGTTCGAGCTCGGTGCCGACGGTGGCGGCGGCATGGAGCTGACCTTCCCGAACAGCGGCTCACGGGTGTGTCCGCCCGACGAGCGCTTCCTGCGCATGAACGGCCGCGAGGTCTTCAAGTTTGCGACGCGCGTGATGGTGAGCTCGGCTGAGGCGATCCTCGAGGCGTGTGGCAAGACGGTTGCCGACATCGACGTCTACGTGCCGCATCAGGCCAACGTCCGCATCATCGACCACGCAACGAGCAAGCTCGGCCTCCCTGAGGAGAAGGTGATCGTCAACGTCGACCGGTACGGCAACACGTCGTCGGGCTCGATCCCGCTCGCACTCGCAGACGCCGCCGACGACGGCCGCCTCGAACCTGGGAAGCTGGTGCTGATGACCGGGATGGGCGCCGGTCTGACATGGGGCTCTGCGCTGATCGAATGGACGCACGCAACGAACGGAGCGACGGCATGAGCAAGATCGCCTTCATGTTCCCGGGCCAGGGATCGTTCTCGCCCGGCATGGGGCACGAGATCGCCGAGGCCGAGCCGGCGGCGATGGCAGTGTTCGACCAGGGGAGCAAGGCGTCGGGTCTCGACCTCCGCGCGCTTTGCTTCGCGGGCACCGAGGAGCAGCTCATGGAGACCGAGGTGCAGCAGCCTGCGCTCGTCACGACCTGCCTTGCGATCAACGCGGCGCTGCGGGCTCGGGGCGTCGCTCCCGACTACGTGATCGGTCATTCGGTCGGCGAGTTCTCGGCCCTCGGGGCAGCGCACGCGCTGAGCATTCCGGAGACGATCGCGCTCGTGCGCGAGCGCGGCCTTGCCACCGCAGCAGCTGCCCGCCAGAGCCCCGGCTCAATGGCGGCGATTCTGGGTCTTGCTGACGAGGCCGTCGAGGCGATCTGTCGTGGCGTCGCGAACGTGTGGCCTGCGAACTACAACTGCCCGGGCCAGATCGTCATCTCGGGCGAGACGGACGCGGTCGATGAGTGCTGCTCCGAGGCGCAGCTCCAGGGCGCGCGTCGCGCGATCCGCCTGCGCGTCTCCGGCGCGTTCCACTCGCCGCTCGTCGAGCATGCCGCCGAGCGGCTCCGGCCGGCGATCGACAGGCTCGACTTCAAGACTCCGACCGCCCACTTCATGTCGACGGTCACGGCCAAGCTCGAGGACGCGCAGCGTTTCAAGTCGCTCCTGATCGAGCAGCTGACAGCGCCCGTCAAGTTTACGCAGGCTGCCGGCGAGCTGATCTCCCAGGGTGTCACGACCTTCGTGGAGGTGGGGCCGGGCAACGTGCTGAGCGGTTTACTGAAGAGGATCGACAGCTCCGTCAGGGCGATCTCGGTCAACGATCTGAAGTCGCTCGAAGCGGCCGTGAACGAGCTTGGCTGAGTTCTGCTCACTCGCGGGCAAGACCGCGCTCGTCACTGGAGGCTCACGAGGCATCGGCGCGGCAGTCGTCCGGGAGCTCGCGCGAGCAGGTGCGCAGGTTGCGATCGGATATCGCTCGGGTGCAGATGAGGCCGAGGCGCTCGCAGCGGAGGTCGGCGGCCGCGCGATCCAGGCCGACGTCTCCTCGGCCGAGGACGCCGCACGCCTGATCGAGGAGGCTGGCGATCTCGACCTGCTCGTCAACAACGCGGGGCTGACGCGCGACGGCCTGCTCGCGAGGATGACCGACGAGGACTGGCACGAGGTGATCGAGACGAACCTGAGCTCGGTCTTCTACACCTGTCGTGCCGTCACCCGGCCGATGATGAAGAAGCGCGCCGGTTCGATCGTCAACGTCAGCTCGGTCGTCGGCGTCCACGGGAACTGGGGTCAGACGAACTACGCAGCCTCCAAGGCCGGGATCATCGGCTTCACGAAGTCGCTCGCCCGCGAGCTCGGGTCGCGCGGCGTTCGTGCGAACGTCGTTGCTCCGGGGTACATCAAGACGCGCCTCACCGAGGTGCTGCCGGATGAGGTCAACGCCACGATCCTCGGTAACACGCCTCTGGCGCGCCTCGGTGAGCCAGAGGACGTCGCGGGAGCGGTACGGTTCCTCTGCTCGGACGAGTCATCGTTCATCACGGGCGATGTGCTGCTCGTCGACGGCGGAATGGGGATGTAAGTGGAGAGTGCAAGCGGACGGCGACGCGTCGTCATCACCGGTCTCGGCATGGTCACCTCGCTCGGCAACAGCGTCGAGTCGACGTGGCGCGGGCTACTCGCCGGACAGTGCGGGGTCGGCCCCATCACCGTCTTCGACACTGCCGACTACACCGTCAACTTCGCCAACGAGCTGAAGGACTTCGACCCGACGGTCTGGATCGATCGCAAGGCGTCGCGGCGGATGGATCGTTTCGCGCAGATGGCGATTGCCGCTGCGCGGATGGCGCACGACGACTCGGGGATCGATGTCAGCCTCGATCCCGAGCGTGTCGGCGTGTCCATCGCGACCGGCATCGGAGGCCTCCAGTCGTTCCAGGACTGCTACGACACCCTCCGCGACCGCGGGCCCGACCGGGTCAACCCGTTCTCGATCCCGTCGATCATCCCGAACATGGGCGCGGGCTGGGTCTCGATCGAGCTTGGCGCTAAGGGGCCGCTCCTGAGCGCCTGTACCGCCTGCGCCGCCTCGAACATGGCAATCGGCGACGCGCTCGACGCGATTCGCTGGGGCCGCGCCGATGCGATGATCGCCGGTGGAGCCGAGGCGCCGATCACGAAGGTTGGTGTCGCAGGGTTCGACGCGATGCGTGCACTCTCGCGCCGTGGCGACAACCCGAAGCGCGCCTCACGTCCGTTCGACAAGAGCCGCGACGGGCTCGTGATGGGCGAGGCCTCCGGGGTGATGGTGCTGGAGGAGTTGTCGATGGCGCAGGCGCGCGGAGCGAAGATCTACGCCGAGCTGATCGGCTACGGCATGTCCGCCGACGCGTCCCACATGACGGAGCCCGACCCGACCGGCCAGAGCCCGGCACGCTCGATGCGTATGGCGCTCGCTGACGCCGGCGTCGACCCGACCGAGATCGGCTACGTCAACGCGCACGCGACGTCGACGCCGCTCGGCGATTCGGCCGAGACCCGCGTGATCAAGCTTGCACTTGGTGAGGCGCACGCCTACCGAACAGCGGTCTCTTCGACGAAGGGCGCGACCGGTCACTGCTTCGGTGCGGCCGGTGCGATAGAGGCGATCTTCACGACGCTCGCGCTGAAGGAGCGGATCGCTCCACCGACGATCAACCTGGACGAGCCCGACCCGGACTGTGACCTCGACTACGTCCCGAACGTCGCTCGCTCGCTGCCCGATCTCAACGTGGCGCTCTCGAACTCGTTCGGCTTCGGTGGCCACAACGCCACCATCGTCCTGCGCCGCTTCGAAGGCTGACCGACGCCACACGCACCCAGCGGTGCTATATCTGACACCACGCGCTGCCGCAGGTAGCGCACCACTGTCGGGTCAAACAGACACCACTCGGAGGTTCTCTTGGATCGCTGGGCAACTTTCGACTGCTACGGAACGCTGATCGACTGGAACGCGGGAATCCGCGCGGAGCTCGCGCGCGTCTTCGACATCGACGAAACCGTCGTCGATGCGCGGGAGGCCGACAGCGAGAGCGACGAGCCCTCGGGGCCGAGCGCCGCGGAGAAGGAGCTCGACGCCCTGCTCCACCGCTACCACCAGCTCGAGCGCGAGATCGAGACCGACGGCACGCAGAGCTACCGCGCCGTCACGACCGAGACGATGCGTCGCCTGGGTGCACCGGAGAGCGAGGCGGGCGGCCTCGCCGACTCGCTCCCCTCCTGGGAGCCGTTCCCCGAGACGGTCGACGCGCTCGAGGAGATTCGGGCGCGCGGCTGGAAGACGGCAATCCTCTCGAACTCCGACCGCGACCTGATCGACGCGTCGATCGCGCGCCTGGGCGTGCCGTTCGACGAGACCGTTGTCGCCGGCGAGATCAACTCCTTCAAGCCCGCCATCCGGCACTGGCAGGAGTTCAGGATTCGAACCCTGCTGCCGCCCCACAGGCAGATCCACGTCGCCGCGAGCCTGTTCCACGACATATCCCCGACGCACAAGCTTCGCATCCCGAACATCTGGATCAACCGCCTGGACGAGCCCGCGGGCCCCTCACCGACGATCGAGCTGGCCGACCTCACCACCGTCGCGGACGCGCTCGACAGCCTGATTCCGGCCTAGCCGGAAGACGGGTGTCCACCGTCGGCGATCGGTGTCGGTCCAGCTGGGACTAAACTCACCGGCGCGATGACCGAGGCGCGAATCGAAGTCAAGGTCGAGCAGGACCGGAAGGCTCCGTCTGCCAAGAAACATCCGAACACCTGCCCGAGCTGCGGCTCTCACTACCGCGACGATGAGCTCGAGGCGTCGCTCCACGTCTGCGGGCAGTGCGGCCACCACTTCCGGATGACGGCCTGGGCGCGGATCGCGCAGCTCGCCGACCTCGGCTCGTTCGTTGAGGAGGCCGCGGACGTGCGTTCCGCCGACCCGCTCCACTTCTTCGACCTACGGCCGTACGTCGAGCGTCTGAGTGAGGCCGAGCTCAACACCGGACTCAACGAGGCGATCGTCGTCGGCTCCGCCACGATCGAGGGCCACCCGCTCGAGCTTGCCGTGATGGACTTCTTCTTCATGGGCGGCTCGGTTGGGAGTGCGGTCGGCGAGAAGTACGTGCGCGCCTGCGAGTCGGCGAGCGAGCGCGGCTGCCCCCTCGTGACGGTCTCCGGCTCCGGTGGCGCTCGCATGCAGGAGGGCGTGCTCTCGCTGATGATGCTGCCCAAGACGATCTCGGCGCTCGACGAGCTTCGCGACGCCGGCCTCCCGATGTTCAGCCTTCTCACCGACCCGACCACCGGCGGCGTCACGGCGAGTTTTGCGTCGCTTGGCGACGTCATGATCGGCGAGCCAGGTGCGTTGCTCGCGTTCACCGGCCCCCGGGTCGTGCAGCAGACGACCAAGGAGAAGCTCCCCGACGACTTCGGTCGTGCCGAGCAGAACCTGCGGTTCGGCCATCTCGATGCCATCGTCCCTCGATCCGAGCAGCGGCCCTATCTGGCCCGGCTCCTGCGGCTCTTTGCCCGGTGAAGCCGAGAAGTGGCTGCGCCTGCGTCTCGGGCGGCTCACGAACCTGCCCTTGATCGGCGGGACGCGAGTACGCGGTGAGGCAGACAGGCTCCGGCGGCAGCTCGAGAAGCTGAAGTCCGGCCCCGAGGCCTCCGAGGAGCAGATCTGGGGCTACGTCGAGCTCGCGCGGCACCCCGAGCGTCCGTACACCCTCGACTACGTCGAGCGCATCCTCGACGACTGGATCGAGCTGCACGGTGACCGTGGCCGCGCAGATGATGGCGCGATCGTCACGGGTCTCGGCAAGCTCGACGGACGCACGGTCGCCGTTGTCGGTCACCAGAAGGGCCGCGACCTGAAGGATCGTGTCAACCGTCAGTTCGGGATGGCCTACCCGGAGGGCTATGCGAAGGCGGTCAGGGTGATGGAGCTCGCGGCTCACTTCGGATTTCCGGTCGTGACGCTGGTCGACACCCCGGGCGCCTACCCGGGCGTCCTCGCCGAGCAGCATGGGCAGGGAGGGGCGATCGCACGCGCCCAGGCTGCCATGGTCAGGCTGAACGTCCCGACCGTCGCGTGCGTGATCGGTGAGGGCGGCTCGGGCGGCGCGGTCGCGATCGCCGTCGCCGATCGGGTGCTCATGCAGGAGAACGCGATCTACTCGGTGATCACACCCGAGGGGTGCGCCGCGATCCTCTGGCGCGACGCAGCCGAGGCGAAGAAGGCCGCTGCGGCGTTCAAGCCCGACGCGCTCCACTGCTTCGAGCTCGGCGTGATCGACGGCATCGTTCCCGAGCCGGCCGGTGGCGCACAGAACGATCCCGACGCCGCCGCGGCGATGCTCAAGGAGAGCATCATCGCTTCGATCGACAGTCTTGTGGACATCCCCGCCGCCGAGCTTCGCCGTCGCCGCCGCGCGAAGTTCCGCGCGATGGGCGTCGTGGCCTGACACCGAAACGCACTATCTCATCCACAGGCTTTTCAACCGTAATTGCGCTGCAATTGCGGTAATCCGCCGGTCGCAACCGTTGCTATGAGCGGGTTTGTCGCGGGGAGCTACCCACAGGGTCTCGGCTGTTTTCCACAGGCCTGGTGGAAGACGCAGCGCGTGACGCGAGGCTAGACAAGGCTCCGCACACCGTCGACGACGAGCTGTACGGCGATCGCCGAGAGCAGCAGACCGAACACGCGTGTGAGAAACGAGAGGATCCCGGGGTTGATCGTCCTCGTGACCCGCTCGGCAACGAGGAGGGCGAGGCCGACGCAGGCAACGGCAGCCAGGATGGCGATGACTACCGAGGCGTGCCCTCCCGCACTCGGGTAAGTCCGCCAAAGCACCATCGACGTTGCGATCGCACCGGGTCCCGCGACGAGCGGCGTCGCGAGCGGAACGAGCGCGACGTCCTCCGAGTCGCCGGTCGGGAAGTCGGTGCCTCGCAGCATCTCGAGTGCGACCAGGAGGAGGAGGAGTCCCCCGGCGATCGAGAGACTCCCGATCGAGACGTGGAGGTAGCGGAGGATCAGCTCGCCGAACATGGCGAACCCGACGATCAGGGCGCCTGCTGCGATGACGGCGCGGATAGCGGCCCGCTGTCGCTCTGCGGGCCGCATCTTCCGGGTGATCGTCAGGAAGACCGGCGCGTTCCCGAGCGGGTCGGTGATGACGAAGAGCGTCACGAAGGTCTCGCCGAAGGCGCGCCAGTTCACGGCGTGATCGTAGGGCGAAGCGCGCCTCTATGCTCGCAGGGTGAGCGCGATCGTCGTCGAGCACCTCCATGTCGTTCGCGGTGCCCGGCCCGTGCTCCCGGATATCTCGCTCCGCGTCGAGCCGGGAACCGTCACGGGGCTGCTCGGGCCGAGCGGCTCTGGCAAGACGACGTTGATGCGCGCGATCGTCGGCGTCCAGAAGATCGCAGGCGGAGACGTGACCGTGCTCGGGTATCCGGCCGGGACGCGTGAGCTTCGCTCGCGCGTCGGCTACGTGACCCAGGCGCCGTCGGTGTACCTCGATCTGACGGTGCGTGAGAACCTCGCGTATTTCGCCCGGGTGCTCGCTGCCGACCCAGAGCGCATCGACGCGGTCCTCGACATCGTCGGGCTGGCGGCGCTTGGAAGCCAGATCGTGCGGACGCTCTCGGGCGGTGAGCTCTCGCGACTCTCCCTCGCGACCGCGCTGCTCGGCGAGCCCGAGCTGCTCGTGCTCGACGAGCCGACGGTTGGCCTCGACCCCCTCCTGCGTCGCGATCTCTGGGACACCTTCCGTCGGCTCGCCGCCGCCGGAGGGACGCTCCTTGTCTCGTCGCACGTGATGGATGAGGCAGAGCGGTGTGACCGGCTTCTGCTGCTTCGGGCGGGTGAGCTGATCGCCGACGAGTCGCCGGCGTCCCTGCGCGAGCGAACCGGCTGCGAGCGGCTCGACGATGCGTTCCTCTCGCTCGTGGAAGCCGAGGTGGCATGAGCCTTCGGGTGACAGGTGCCACGGCGCTGCGCGTCCTCCGTCAGCTTCGCCGTGACCCTCGGACGCTCGCTCTTGTCTTCTTCGTGCCGCCGCTCCTGATCACCCTGTTTCGGTACGTGTTCGACGGGCAGCCGCAGACATTTGACCGGATCGGCGGCCCGATGGTCGGCATCTTCCCGTTCAGCTCGATGTTCGTCGTGACGTCGATCGCGATGCTCCGTGAGCGCACGAGCGGCACCCTCGAACGGCTGATGACGCTCCCGCTCGCCAAGCTCGACCTGCTCCTCGGGTACGCGATCGCGTTCGCCGGAGTGGCCACGGCGCAGGCCTGCATCACCTCGGCCGTCGCCTTTGGGCTGCTCGGGCTTGACGTGCAGGGCGCGGTGCCGGTCGTGATCGTGCTTGCGGTGGCAAACGCCGTGCTCGGGATGGCGATGGGGCTGTTCGTCAGCGCCTTTGCCCGCACGGAGTTCCAGGCTGTCCAGTTCATGCCGGCGTTCGTCTTCCCCCAGCTCCTCCTCTGTGGCCTGCTCGTCCCGCGGGCCCGGATGAACCACGTGCTCGAGGCCGTCTCCACCGTGCTCCCGCTGACGTGGGCTTACGACGGCATCGCACACGCGGTCGCAGGTACCGACGGCATCCGGGTGCTGCGGGACGCGGCGATCGTCGCAGCCGTCGCCGCGGTTGCGCTCGCGCTCGGGGCGACGACGCTGAGACGCCGCACCTCCTGAGATGAAGGCCGAGCCGTAGATGACCGAGTAGATCCCAGATCCGACCGGTCGGATCTGGGCAGCTGACTCACCGCAGGCGACGGAGCAAGGTGAGCGCGCCGGCCTTGTCGAGCATGTCGTTCAGGTTCCCACACTTCGGGCTCTGAACGCAGGATGGGCAGCCGTCGTGGCACGGGCAGCCGCGAATCATTGCGACGGTGTCGGCGACCCAGCCCTCGAACTGGCTGAAGCCACGCTCGGCGATCCCGACCCCGCCGGCGTGTCCGTCGTAGATGAACACGGTTGGCCGTCCGGTCTGCTCATGGAGGTTTGTGGAGAGCCCACCGATGTCCCAGCGGTCGCACATCGCCCAGAGCGGCAGCATCGCGATCAACGCGTGCTCGGCGCCGTGGAGCGTCCCGAGCAGCTTGGGCGTCGCGTCGAGGCCGTCGAGCAGCCGGTCGTCCGGGCTGAACCAGATCGCCTCGGTCGGGAAGCTTGCCGGGGGGAGGACGAGCGGGACGAGCTCGATCCGCTGCTGCGTCCGCGCCGACCTCCGCTCGTACCCGACGACCTGCTCGGTCACCTCGATCTCGCCGAAGACGAGGTCGAGGCCGGCGCGGCGCTTCTCGAGTAGCGGCCGAACGACTGTCGTGGCCGTCTCCTTCTTGGCCTGCGTGTACCAGTCGCCCGAGAACGGCTCGACGATCGCGCGCATCGCCGACTCGTCCAGCTCGCGGACGAGGTAGCTCTCGCCGAGGTGGAGGTACACGGCGCCCTCGTGCACCGTCGAGTGGGCTCGGGCACGCTCGATCGAACCGATGATGTCTCCGGACTCACCGTCGATGATCGCGAACGAGTCGGGGCTAGCCGAGCGAAGCGAGATCCGCGATGCCGGATGGTCGCGGCCGCCCCAGACGTAGCCGTGCGCGGTTGCCTTGAGCTCCGGATCCGCGGCGGCCGCGGCCAGAGCCGCATCGCCGAGAATCGCGCGGTCGGCCTCATCGATCGGCGCCTCGTAGGCGGCTGCGCGGACGTGACCGGCGAGCACCCGCGGGCTCGCAGGGTCGAGGAGCGCTGCTTCTACGTGACGCCGAAGCAGCTTGTCCGGCTCACGCATGAAGTACTGGTCGAGCGCGTCCTCGCTCGCGACGAGGACAGCTAGCCCGTGACCGCGCCGCCCGGCCCGGCCCCACTGCTGCCGCAGGGAGGCGACCGTGCCGGGGAAGCCCACGGAGATCACGACGTCGAGGAGTCCGATGTCGATCCCGAGCTCGAGCGCGTTCGTCGCCGAGACGCCCAGGAGCTCCCCGGCCGCGAGCCGTCGTTCGATCTCACGCCGCTGCGTCGCCGTGTACCCGGCCCGGTAGGGCGAGAGGGCGGAGTCGTCGCCGAGGCGGTCGGCGGTGAAGCGGTGGATCAGCTCTGCCGCCTTGCGGCTCTTCGCGAAGGTGAGCGTGCGCAGGCCGTGCTGGACGAACCCCGCCTGGAGCTTCGCGGCCTCGGCGAGTGCCGAGCCACGCAGACCAAGCTCGGCGTCCTCGAGCGGCGGGTTCCAGAGGACGACGGTGCGCTCGGCCCTCGGTGCCGCGTCGTCCCCGATCACGGTCGTCGGAGCTCCGGTCAGTTCGGTCGCAAGCTCGCCGGGGTTCGAGATCGTCGCGGAGGCCAGGAGGAATTGTGGCTCTGACCCGTACATGCGCGCGAGTCGCCTCAGGCGACGCAGGACGTTCCCGACGTGTGATCCGAAGACACCGCGGTAGATGTGCGCCTCGTCGACGACGACGAACCGGAGGTTCGCGAGCAGCTCCGCCCAACGGTCGTGGTTTGGGAGGACGCCGACATGGAGCATGTCCGGGTTCGAGAGGACGATGTTCGCGCTCCGCCGGATCTGGGCCCGGTGGTCGGGCGGCGTGTCGCCGTCGTAGATCGCGGGCCGCAGCCGGGGGATGCGATAGCCGGCGAGCGTGCGGAACTGGTCCTGGGCCAGGGCCTTCGTCGGGTAGAGGTAGAGCGCGCGCGCCTTCGGGTCGCGTGCGAGCGCGTCGAGGACCGGCAGGTTGAAGGCAAGCGTCTTCCCCGACGCAGTCCCGGTTGTGATGACGAAGTTCTCGCCCGCGGCGGCGGTCTCCCACGCCTCGCGCTGGTGGTCGTAGAGGCTCTCAACCCCGATCGCGTCACGGACGCGCGCAGCCAGAGCGTCGGGGATCGGCGCTGTCCGGGCCTCCCGAGCCGGCTCCTCGCTTCGGTGGGCGAGCTCCTCGCCGGAGAGCAGCTCTTCCGGAAAGACGGGCCCGACGTTTGCCACGCGGCCGATGCTAGCCTCGGTCCGCCGGGGTGCCCTGTCGGGGCTGAGATCACACCCGTAGAACCTGATCCGGGTCATGCCGGCGAAGGGAGGTAGGGATGGGAGTACCGAGAGCTCTGACGATCGCGACCTCCGACAGCGGAGGTGGCGCAGGGGTCCAGGCCGACCTGAAGGCGTTCGCCGCCGCGGGGGCGCACGGCCTGTCGGCGTTCGTCGCGTTGACCGCGCAGAACACCGTTGCGGTGACCGCGATCCACGAGCTGCCGCCGGAGTTCGTGGTCGCCCAGCTCGACGCCGTGTACGACGACATCGGCGTCGATGCAGCCAAGACGGGAATGCTCTTCTCCCGTCGGCTCATCGAGACGGTTGCGGATTGGCTCGAGCGGCATCCGTTGCCGCTCGTCGTCGACCCGGTTCTCGTTGCGAGTTCCGGCGCGCCGCTCCTCGAGGAGGGGGCGGTCGAGGCGCTTGTCTCACGCCTGTTTCCCCTCGCAACCGTTGTGACCCCGAACCTCGACGAGGCGATCATGCTCACGGGGTCGGAGGGGACGCGGCGCTCCCTTGCCGTCGCGTTGCACGCGCTCGGCGCGCCGGCGGTCATCGTGACGGGCGGGCACGGGAGCGATCCGGTCGACCATCTCTTCGACGGGGAACGACACATCGAGATCCCCGTCGTGCGCCACGCGGTCGCTGCGACCCATGGCGCGGGCTGCACGCATTCGGCGACCCTGACGGCGCTCCTCGCCCGCGGCCTCTCGTTGGTGGAGGCGGCGCGAGGGGCAGCCGCTGCCGCCGGCACGGCTGTCCGGCAGGGTCTTGTCGAGATCGGAGCCGGCGATGGCCCGGTCGACATTCTCAATGTGAAGGGGAACAGATGAACGCGGGACAGTCCCTCCGCCTGCTGCGCGAGCGCAAGCCGCTCATCCACCAGATCACGAACTACGTGGTGATGAACGAGACGGCGAATGCCACGCTGGCGCTCGGTGCGCTCCCGGTGATGGCGCATGCACCCGAGGAGGTCGAGGAGATGGTCGGGTACGCAGGGGCGCTCGTGCTCAACATCGGCACGCTCTCTTCCCGCTGGGTCAACGCGATGCTCGCGGCCGGGAGGGCGGCCAATGAGCGCGGCGTGCCCGTCGTGCTCGATCCCGTCGGCGTCGGCGCCACGAGCTACCGCACCGAGACGGCCAGGCGCATCCTCGCCGAGGTCGCCGTTGCCGTGCTCCGCGGCAACGCGGGCGAGATCGCGACGCTCGCAGGCGTTGCCGCCCAGATGCGCGGTGTCGAGTCGATCGGTGCTGACGCGGAGCCGGGGCAGATCGCACGGGCGGCGGCTCGGGCTCTTGGCGTCGTCGCGTCGGTGACCGGCGCCGTCGACCACGTCTCCGACGGTGAGCGGGTCATCGCGATCTCGAACGGCCATCCGCTGATGGCGTCGATCACCGGCACGGGGTGCATGTCGAGCGCTCTCACCGGCTGCTTCGTCGCGGTCGCGGAGTCGCCGTTTCAGGGCGCCGTCGAGGCGCTCGTCTCATTCGGCGTCGCCGGAGAGGACGCAGCGGCCCGGTCTCGCGGCCCGGGCTCGTTCCACGTCGAGCTGTACGACGCGCTCGCCGCGCTCGATCCTGACACGCTCAACGGGAGAGCGCTCCTGTCGTGAGGCTCCACGCGATCGTCGAGGACATCGAGCAGGCGCACCGGGCGGTCGCCGCGGGCGCGACCGTGGTGCAGCTGCGCGTCAAGGGTCCGACGGACGTGGTCGTCGCGGCCGGCCGGGGCTTCCGAGATCTCGCAATGACGTTCATCGTCAACGACGATGTTGAGGCGGCGCTGGAGCTCGGTGCCGATGGTGTCCACCTCGGGCAGGCGGATCGCGGTGCGAAGCGCGCCCGCGAGCGCGGGTTGTTGCTTGGCCGCTCGGCGTCCACGTACGAACAGGCCGTTGCTGCCGACGCGGACTACCTCGGCGTCGGCCCGGTCTGGGGGACGCCGTCAAAGCCTGACGCCGCTCCGGCGCTCGGGCTGGTCGAGCTCGAGCGGATCTGCCGTGACGTCTCGACGCCGGTGATTGCAATCGGCGGCATCGACGCGTCGAACGCCGCCTCGTGTGTCGCAGCCGGGGCAGCGGGGGTTGCGGCGGTGCGGGCGGCAGCGGACCCGAAACTGCGGGAGGTGGTCGATGCGGCTCTCGGAGCTCGGTGAGCTCGGTCTCCTCGCCTCGCTCGAGCAGCGGGGCCTGATCACCGGAGTGGAGAACGACACGGCGCAGCTCCGCGACGGGCTCGTCGTTACCCAGGACGCGCTTGTCGAAGGGGTGCACTTCCGGCTCGACTGGATCTCGTGGCGTGCGCTTGGCCAACGCGCGGCGGCGGTCAACCTCAGCGACCTCGCGGCCTCGGGTGCGACGCCCGAGGCGCTCGTCGTGACGCTCGCCGTGCCGGGCACAACGGCCGTCGCGGACGTCTGCGCGCTCTACGCCGGGATTGCGGAGTGCGGCGTCCCGGTTGTCGGCGGCGATACGACGTCCGCACCTCAGGTCGTGCTCAGCATCACCGCTCTCGGGCGCTCCGATCGGGTTCCGGGTCGCGCGGGAGCGCGCCCGGGGGACAACCTCGTCGTCACGGGCCCCCTCGGCGGTGCGGGGGCTGCGTTCCGGAATGGCAGGTACCTCGCCCCGCCGCTTCGGCTTGCAGAGGGGCTGCGGCTCGGCCGTCACGCCTCGGCGATGCTCGACATCTCGGACGGCATCGCCGTCGACGTCTCACACCTGGCCGGCCGCTCGGGCGTGCGGTGCGTCGTCGACCTCGACGCGGTCCCGCTCGCCCCAGGTGCTGCGATCGACGACCTGGGCTTCGGCGAGGACTACGAGCTCCTCGCCGCGGTGGCCGATCCGGACGGCTTCGCCGTGATCGGGACGGTCGTGGAGGGAGCCGGGGTGGAGCTCCTTCGAGACGGGATCGCGACGGCTCTGCCTGGCTGGGAGCACTTCGCCCGTGACGGCGGGGCCGATGATCGCTGAGGGAAGGGTCGGGTCCCGCGTGGGCGGCGGCCTGTCACCGGTGGCCGCGGTCGCGCTCGCCATCGCAGTGCTCGGTGGCGCCTCCTTCGCCTGGATCTACGGCAGCAAGCTGCCCTACGGCGGTGGGCCGCCGATCCGCTCCGACGGCGTCGGGTACTACATCTACCTCCCGGCCGCCCTGCTCGACCACGACCTGACGATGTGGGCGACGATCGACCGCTCATTCGGCGGTCTGCCACCGGCCGAGCAGGTGCTGCAACCGGTGCAGCCCACCGGACGGCTCCTCGACCAGTACGGGATCGGAGAGGCGGTGATGATTGCTCCGTTCTTCGGCGTCGGCCACGTGATCGCGATCGCCGCCGGCACGCGACGGAATGGGTTCTCGTGGCCCTACCAGGCGGCTGCGGCGGCAGCGGGGTTGGCGTACTTCCTGCTCGGCATCGCGCTGCTCGGCTCGCTGCTAGCCCGCTGGTTTCGGCCGAGCACGGTTGTGGTCACGCTGCTTGCGATCACGTTCGGCACCGACGCGTTCAGCTACGCGACGTACGACGCGATCTTCAGCCATGCCTTCTCGTTCTGCGCGATCGCGCTCGTTCTACGGCTGGCGGTCGCGACCTCTGAGCGTCCCGCCGTCTCGAACGTCGCCGGCCTTGCCGCTGCGGTCGGGCTCGCGATGCTCGTGCGACCGACGAACCTCGTCATCCTCGTGTTCTGTGGGCTCATCGGGGTCAGATCGCCGCGCGACGTCGTGCCGCGCGCACGGGCGCTGGCTGGGCGCCTCGACCTCGTCGCGATCGGGGCAGGGGTGTTCCTGCTCGTCCTGCTACCGCAGTTTGCGTACTTCTTCGAGATCACCGGGAGGGTCTTCGTCAACCCGTACACGCGAGATCGTGGCTACCTCGACCTTCTCCACCCGCACCTCCGAGGTGTGCTCTTCAGCGTCCGCAAGGGGCTCTTCTTCTGGTCTCCCGTCCTCGTCCTTGCCGCGGTCGGTCTCGCCTGGCTTCGTCGGACTGTGCCGTTCCTCGTCGTCCCGGCGGTCACGTACCTCGTTGTGAACGCTTGGGTGGTGTCGAGCTGGTCGATCTGGTGGTATGGAGGGTCGTTCGGCATGCGGCCGTTCATCGACGCACTTCCGGTGTTCGCCCTTGGCCTCGCGGCACTGATCGAGACCGCCTCGAAACGGCTAGTTCGCCCCGCTGTCCTGACGGTTGTCGCCGCGACAACGCTCCTCTCCGTTCACCTGATGCTTGCCTACTGGCACGGCGCTCTCGACTACGAGAACATGGATCTCGCGAAGTACCAGGCCGCGTTCCACCAGCTCTACTTCGGGCTGCACGCGATCCAGCCCTGAGGGGCCCCGCCGAGCACCGCCCCGAGCGCGGTCCCCGTGGCGGCCCTAGATGTAGTCCGCGAACGCCTGCCGGAAGTGCGCGGCGGAACGGGCGCCGACGACGGTCTCCTTGACCTCACCACCGTCGAAGATCATGACGGTCGGGATCGACAGAACCTCGTACTTTGAGGCGACGACGGGGTTCTCGTCGATGTCGACCTTGACGAACTCCACGCGATCAGTCTCTGCGGCGAGCTGCTCAAGGATCGGCCGGATCGCATGGCACGGGCCGCACCACGGTGCCCAGAAGTCGACGATAACGGGCCTCTCCGAGGAGAGAACATCAGCGGCGAAGCTGGCATCGGTCACGTCGCGCATCAGCAGCCCAGGCTACAGCCGGCCTACGAGCGACCGGAGCCGTAGGCGCGGGACGTACCACATGGCTTCGGCGACGATCGATCTGCTCATCTTCGAGTTCCCGGCCTCGCGGTCGATGAAGCGGATCGGCACCTCTTCGACCCGGAAGCCGGCCAGGACGGCTCGAAACGCCATCTCGATCTGGAACGCGTATCCGCGGGCACGCACAGCTTTCAGATCGACCGTCTCGAGCACGGTGCGGCGGAAGCACCGGAAGCCACCGGTCAGGTCGTGAATGCCCGCTGCCAGCCAGAGCCGGGCATAGATGTTCCCGCCCATCGAGATAGCGCGCCGCAGCCGTCCCCAGTCGGGGATCGAGCCACCGGGGACGTAGCGCGAGCCGAGCACCAGGTCGGCTCCTGCCTCGGCGGCGGCGATCAGCCGTGGGACGTCGTTCGGATCGTGGGAGAAGTCGCAGTCCATCTCGATCACAAGCTCGGCACCGTCGGCGAGCGCGCGCGCGAAGCCGGCGAGGTACGCGGGGCCGAGCCCCTCCTTGGTCGCGCGGTGGAGCACGTCCACAAACGAGCGCTGCGCGGCCAGCCGGTCTGCCAGGGCGCCGGTGCCGTCCGGGGAGCCATCATCGATGACAAGGACGCGGTCGCCGTCGCGGAGCACCGCCCCAAGCGCGTCGATCATCCGTTCCAGATTCTCGAGCTCGTTGTAGGTGGGAAGACAGACGGTTGCGCGCATCGTTTCGGGGCGGAGAGGTCTGCTCAGACTACGTGGCGCCGCCCACGCGCACGCGGGCCCGTCGGCGCCGGGGGCCGTGCGTAGCATTGGCAGGGTGACGAGCGCCCTGCCGCAGAACACCGAGCTCGCAGCCCAGTTCGACCTGCTGGCCGACCTGATGGAGCTCGAGGCCGCCGACGGCTTCCGGATCGCCGCCTACCGTCGCGCAGCGCAGCGGATTCGAGAGACGTCGAGCTCCGTCGCGCAGCTCGCGCTAGACGGAAGGGCAAAGGACCTCCAGGGCATCGGCAAGACAATCGAGCAGAAGATCATCGAGGTGGTTGAGACCGGTGAGATCGCTGCGCTCACCAAACGCAAGGCTGACGTCCCCGTCGAGGTCGCCTCGTTCATGAAGCTTCCCGGCCTCGGACCGAAGACCGCCCGGCGGCTCTGGAAGGAGGTTGGGATCACGACGGTCGCCGACCTGCACGCGGCAGCCGAGGCGCAACAGCTGCGCGGCCTCGCGGGTCTGGGGGCGAAGTCGGAGGAGCGAATCCTGGCCGAGCTCGGCAAGCCACGCGCAGCGGAGGCGCCACACCGGACGTTGCTCGGCACCGCTCTTCCGCGGCTGCACGAGGTCGCGGGCGCGCTGGCCGCGCATCCTGCTGCGCTCAAGGTCTCGATCGCCGGTTCGGCGCGGCGTGCACGTGAGACTGTCCGCGACCTCGACCTGATCGCGACCGCGACCGACCCCGCGGCGTTGATCGACGCCTTCTGTACGCAGCCGTGGGTCGTCGAGGTCGCCGCCCACGGACCCACGAAGGCGACGGTGGTCGGGCAGGACGGTCTCCGCTACGACCTCAGGGTCGTTCCGCCCGAGTCGTTCGGCAACCTGCTCCAGCACTTCACCGGCTCGAAGGAGCACAACGTCGCGTTGCGAGAGGACGCCGTCCGCCGCGGCCTGTCGGTCTCCGAGTACGGGGTCACCGATAGTGCAACCGGTGTGGTGCATGCCTTTGCAACCGAGGAGGAGGTGTACGCGTTTCTCGGCTACGCGTGGATCCCGCCGGAGCTCCGTGAGAGAAGCGGCGAGCTCGACGCCGCCCGTGCCGGTGCGCTCCCGCGGCTGATCGAGCCGCGAGACATCCGCGGGGATCTGCACACCCACACGACGTGGTCGGACGGCCGGAACACGCTCGAGGAGATGGTCGGCCGGGCGGTCGAGAAGGGCTACGACTACTACGCGATCTGCGACCACTCCCAGCGGCTCCGTGACGGGCTGCTCGAGCGGCAGTCAGAGGCGATCGCCGAGCTGAACGAGCGGGTGCCGTTGCGGATCCTGCGCGGCGTCGAGGCGAACATCCGCGCAGACGGCGAGATCGACGTGTCCGAGGACGAGCTCGCGCGCCTCGACTGGGTCGTCGCATCCGTTCATCACGGCTTCGACAAGGATCCCACTGGGCGGGTGCTCGCGGCGATGGAGAACCCGTACGTCGACTGCATCGGGCATCTCACGGGTCGCAAGATCGGGCGACGCGACCCGGCGCCGATCGACGTCGAGCGGGTGATCGAGGGGGCGCTTGCGACCGGAACCTTCCTCGAGATCAACTCGCAGCCGGACCGGCTCGACCTGAGCGACGTCCATGCACGAGCCGCACGCGAGGCCGGCGTCAAGCTCGTGATCGACTCGGACGGCCATCAGACGGCCGCGCTGGACTACGTCGGCCTCGGTGTCGCCCAGGCCCGCCGGGCCTGGGCGACGAAGGACGACGTCGTCAACACGCACACGTGGACCCAGATCGAGAAGCTGCGCAAGCGGCGCCCATGAGCTTCCGCGACGACCTTGCTGCCGCGTCGGAGTGGGCGGCGACCTACCTCGAGACGGTCGGCGAGCGCCCTGTCGCCTCGGTGCTCGCACCGGGGGAGGTCGCTGCGCGGCTACCGGCCGCTGCGCCAGAGCGCGGTGAGCCGTTCTCGGCGATGCTCGCCGACCTCGACGAGATCATCGTGCCGGGGCTCACCCACTGGAACCACCCGCGCTTCCTTGCGTACTTCGCGAACACAGGCTCCGAGCCCGGCATCCTCGCAGAGCTCCTCGTGGCCACCCTGAACGTCAACGCGATGTCGTGGGGCACGTCACCGGCTGCCACGGAGCTCGAGCAGGTGACGCTCGACTGGCTCGCTCAGCTCCTCGGGCTCCCTTCAGGGCTCCACGGGCACATCGAGGACACCGCCTCGACCTCGACGCTAGCGGCGCTTGCCGCAGCGCGCGAGCTGCGGCCAGGCGGGGCCGTCTACGCCTCGGAGCATGCGCACTTCTCCGTCGAGAAGGCCGCTCGGATCCTTGGACTTGAGTTCCGCGCCGTCCCGGTCGACGACGACCTCCGGATGCGAACGGACTTCTCCCTCGACGACGCGACGGCGGTCGTTGCGACGGTCGGAACGACGTCGTTCGCTGCCGTCGATCCGGTCGAGGTGCTCGCCGAGCGCTGCGAGGCGGCCGGCGTCTGGCTCCACGTCGACGCCGCGTATGCGGGCGCGGCTGCCGTCTGCCCCGAGTTTCGCGCCTGTCTCGCCGGTGTCGAGCGGGCCGACTCGATCGTCGTCAACCCCCACAAGTGGCTCTTCACCCCCATGGACTGCTCCGCGCTCTGGACGCGACGCCCCGACATGCTTCGCGCCGCGTTCGCAGCGCACGGCGACTACCTCGCCGCCACCGACGGTGCGATCGACCTCCGCGACCACGGCCCCGCGCTCGGCCGACGCTTCCGGGCACTCAAGCTCTGGTTCGTCCTCCGCTGGTACGGCCGGGAGGGGCTCCAGGCGTTGATCCGAGAGCACATCCGACTTGCCGCGCTCTTCGAGGAGTGGGTCGCGGCGGATCCCGACTGGGAGGTCTCGGCGCCCCGGCAGTTCTCGCTCGTCGCGTTCCGACACCGGCGCGCCGACAACGACGAGATCGCCCGGCGGGCGACGGCGACCGGCTCCGTGTTCGTCGCTACGACGAAGCTGCGCGGGGAGAGCGTGCTGCGGCTCGCCATCGGCAACGGGCAGACCCAGCAGGCCGACGTCGAGCGCGCCTGGAACGTGCTCCGCGAGTGCGCGCAGTGACCGCTGAGCCCCGGGACGCGATCGTCGCGTCGCCGACCGAGCTTCGTCCAGATACGTCAACGATCCAGAAGGTGGTGCAGCTGTGCTGATCTCAACCATGAACGACATTCCCGGCTACGCGATCGACGAGGTGCTCGGCGAGGTGTTCGGTCTGACGGTTCGCTCGCGCAATCTCGGCTCGCAGCTTGGTGCGGGGCTCAAGTCGATCCTCGGCGGCGAGCTGAAGGGGATGACGAAGGCCCTCGTCGACAGCCGCGCGGATGTGATCTCACGGATGGTTGCCGAGGCAGAGGCGAAGGGAGGCAATGCCATCCTGGCCATGCGCTTCGATACGTCGGAGATGGGGACGAACTGGACGGAGATCTGCGCGTACGGAACCGCAGTCCGCGTTCGTAAGCTCTGACGCGGTCGCCGGTCGCGGTGTGCTGCGTGGCGGTCGTCTGCTGCGTGGGCACCGCATCGGCTGCGCTTGCGATGCGGCATGGGTCACCGCTGCCGGTGGCGCCAGGCGCGCCGCTCCCCGGCCCGCGGCCCGTCGTTCCGGCGGTGCCGCCGCAGCTCGACGGAGGGCCGTACGTCGCACCGGTGCCCCGGGGGAACGGTGCGGCCGACACGTTCGGCGCGGCTCGGGCTGACGTCTCCTACCACCACGGCGACGACCTCTTCGGACGCCACGGGGAGCCGGTGGTCGCGGTCGCAGGCGGGGTGGTGTTCTCGGTCGGCTGGAACCCCGAAGGCGGCAACCGACTCTGGCTGCAGGACAGGCAGGGAAACGAGTTCTACTACGCCCATCTCTCGGCGTTCTCGACGCTCGCGCGAGACGGCGCCCATGTCCGTGCCGGGGACGTGATCGGCTTCATGGGTGAGACGGGCGACGCCGAGGGAACACCGACACACCTGCACTTCGAGGTGCATCCGGTCTCGCTCCTGGCGCTCGGCTACGACGGTGCGATCGACCCGACCGCGTTCTTGCACGCCTGGCCTGCGCCGCTCCCCGCTCTCGGTCCGATCGGCGGGTGGACCGCAAGCCAACCCGGACTCCCGCGCGGACCATCACCCGGGGCGGTGCTCCTCGCCGTCTCCGACATCTCGGGCCCGCGAGGCCTCGCTGCTGGTTGAGACTGGCGCTCGACGGGCTGTGCAGGCAGGGACAGTCCCCGTTCGGGGACAGTCCCTGCGGTGCTAGACGGTGCCGTTCGAGCTTGCGGTGGCGTGGCTCTCGCCGTCGCCGCCGGTGTCGAGCAGGTCCTTCAGGAACGATCGCGTCTCGCGACCCGTGACCGGGTTGAAGAGGATTCCGAGGGCGAGTCCGGCGATCAGCAGCTTGCGACTGCGGCCACCGCGAACACGCTTGCCCTGAAGCCGCTCGTTCGCCGTGCGGAGATCCTCGATCGCCTCACGCAGCTTGTCACGGATGTCGTCGTCGGTCGCAACGCGGCTTGCCAGCGTGATCGGGCGACCGCGATCGCCCATCAGGTCGCCGTAGAGCTCGCGAGCCGTCCCGAACGCATGGAGGAGGTCTCCGCGTAGCTTCTCGTCACTCATCGCCCGTTCGACGTACGGTTTGATGATCTCCGCCACATCGCCGACCTTGTCTCTCGTCTTCGCCATGACCGTTCGCTCCTCTCACATCCGATTCCGACGCCTTCCACTCTACGCCTGCGGGTGCACCCTGGCGCTTGCCCTGCTGGTGGCGGGCTGCGGGGCACAGAAGGCCACGACGCAGACCATCCGTGGCGCCGGCTTCAGCTTCCAGTCACCCGCGGATTGGACGTTTGGCCAGAGCGGCGACTCCTGGAGCGCGTCGCTCGGCTCGGTCAACCGGGTCGAGGTTCTCGCCCTCGCACTCGTGAAGGCCTACGACCCTGCACGCTTCGCCGCCGCGACCAAGGAGCTCGACCAGGTCGCGGCGAGTCTCGCCGGGCAGCTCCACGGCAAGGTCACGGGTCGCTCGACGGTCCAGGCCGGCGGACGCAGCTCCCGCTCTTACCGGATCGCCTACGGGGACAAGATCCAGCAGATCACCTTCGTGCTCGACGGAAAGCACGAGTTCGAGCTGCTGTGTCGTCGCGCTGCAGCTGCCAGTGACGCCGGCTGCGCGTTGCTCCTGACGAGCTTCGCGCTCGACTGACGTCTAGCCGCGCCGCGGTTGTGCAGCCTGGGTCTCGACCACGGTCGGGGCCCGGCGCGCCCGTGCCCGGCGGCTTCCGTCGAATGCGGCGGCGAAGACGTCCTCGATCGTGTCGGCCGGGATGAACTCGATCGCGTTCCGGGTCTCGGGCGGCAGGGCGTCGAGGTCGTCGACGTTCTCGCGCGGCAGGATCACGCGCTTGAGCCCGGCCCGCTGAGCGGCAAGCGACTTCTCGCGGATGCCGCCGATCGGCAACACCTGTCCGGTCAACGTGATCTCCCCGGTCATGCCGACGTCCTCGGCGACGGGCAGGCCGCGGACGAGCGAGGCGAGCGCTGTCGCGATCGTCACGCCGGCTGACGGCCCGTCCTTCGGGACCGCTCCCGCGGGGACATGAATGTGGATGTCGTGCTTCTCGAACCAGTCCTCCGCGAGGCCGAGGTCGGTGCCGTGCGCGCGAACCCACGAGAGAGCTGCACGAGCCGACTCCTGCATCACCTCGCCGAGCTGCCCGGTCACGGTCAGGTTGCCCTTGCCGGGGTACGCCGTTGCCTCGATGAAGAGGACGTCGCCGCCGGCTGCGGTGTACGCAAGGCCGGTTGCGACCCCGGCGGCCGATGTGCGTCGGCGAACCTCGCCCGAGAACCGACGGGCCCCCAGCCAGTCGCGCAGGCGCTTGTCGTCGACGCGGGTCTTCTGCGTCTTGCCCTTCGCGACGGCCGTGGCTGCTTTGCGGCAGACGTCGGCCAGGCGGCGTTCGAGGTTCCGGACACCGGCCTCTCGGGTGTACTCGCGAATGATCGTGCGGAGCACCGTGTCGGAGAGGGTGAGCTGTGACCGCTTGAGTCCTGCGGCGAGGAGCTGCTTCGGCAGGAGAAACTTCTTCGCGATCCCGAGCTTCTCGGCCTCCGTGTAGCCGGTCAGCTGGATCGTGTCCATCCGATCGAGGAGCGGGCCGGGGATCGTGTCGAGCGTGTTCGCCGTGCAGATGAAGACGACCTTCGAGAGGTCGAAGGGGAGATCGAGGTAGTGGTCCCGGAATGTCCGGTTCTGCTCCGGGTCGAGCACCTCGAGCATCGCGCTCGACGGGTCGCCGCGCCAGTCCGAGCCCATCTTGTCGATCTCGTCGATCAGGATCACCGGGTTCATCGACTCCGCGTCGCGAAGCGCGCGGATGAAGGTGCCAGGCATGGCTCCGATGTAGGTGCGCCGGTGGCCGCGGATCTCCGACTCGTCGCGGACGCCACCGACCGACATCCGCACGAACTTCCGGCCGAGAGCCTTGGCGATCGACTGCCCGAGCGACGTCTTGCCGACGCCGGGGGGCCCAACGAAGCAGAGGATCTGCCCCGAGATCTGGTTGCGGAGCTTTGCAACGGCGAGGTACTCGACGATCCGGTCCTTCACCTTCTCGAGGTCGAAGTGGTCGGTGTCGAGCACCGTGCGCGCGTTGTCGAGGTCGAGGTTGTCCTCGGTGGTCTTGCCCCACGGCAGCGTGATGATCCACTCCAGATAGGTGCGAATCACGCCGTACTCGGCGGCGGCCGCGGGGAGGCGCTCGAGCCGCGCGAGCTCGCGGTCGGCAGCCTTGCGGACGTCGTCTGGCAGGTCGAGCGCCTCCAGGCGCTCGCGTAGCTCGGCTACCTCGGCCTGCTCGGGGTCTCCCTCGCCGAGCTCCTGCTGGATCGCCTTCAGCTGCTGGCGGAGGAAGTACTCGCGCTGGCCCTTGTCCATCTCGGACTGCACCTGCGACTGGATCTTCGAGCCGAGCTCGAAGACCTCGACCTCGCGGTTCAGGATGACGGAGATCTGGCGGAGCCGCTGCTCGATGTCGACCTCCTCGAGGATCTTCTGACGCTCGTCGGTCGGGAGCGTTCGGAGGGTCGAGGCGACGAGGTGTGCCAGCGCGCTCGGCTCTTCGATGTTCGCTGCGGCAAGCTGCAGCTCCTCGGGGAGATAGGGCGCAAGGCCGATGATCCGGGCGAACAGCCCCTGCACGTTGCGTGTCAGCGCCTCGACCTCGGGGGTGCCGGTGTTGATGTCGGGAAGGGCCTCGAACTCGCCGACGAGGTACGGGTCGCTCGACACCTGCTTGACGAGCCTCACCCGTTCGAGGCCTCCCACGAGAACGCGCAGCGTCCCGTCGGGAACCTTGATCATCTTGTGGATGACCGCGATGGTTCCGATGTCATAGATGTCGCCCCAGCCAGGCATATCGACGGAGGCGTCCTTCGCCGTCACGAGGGCGACAAGTCGGTCGCCGGCGAGCACGTCGTCGATCAGCCGCACCGATCGCGGCTGTCCGATCGCCAGGGGCGTCATCGATTGGGGGAAGACGACCATGTCCTTGAGTGGCAGCAACGGCAGCGTCGCCGGAAGCTCGAACTCGTGCTCGATCGTGTCGGGCATGTCGAACTCGATGTCCGTCATCGCCGCTCGACCTCGATCGTGTGGCGCCCGCGTGCCGTCGCACGGTCGCCGATCGGGAGTGAGACGGTGACGACGCCGTGCTCGTAGCGGGCACGGGCGCGGTCGGGGTCGATGCCCTCGGCGAGCCGGACCTGGCGCTGGAACGGGCCGTACTCGATCTCGACCTGCTGGTAGACGCAGCCTTCGACGCGTGGCCGGGTGCGCTCGCCCGCGATGACGAGCGTCTCCTCACCGACGACGAGCGAGATCGACTCCGGCGAAACGCCGGGGAGCTCGATCACGACCGTGAGCTCGTGTGGCTCCTCCGTGCGGAAGCTGTCGATGTTCGGCCGGAAGCCGCCCCGCCTTCCGGCAAAGCGCGGGACGTGCCAGAGGTCGGAGAAGAGCTCTTCGATCTCCTCCTGCAGTTTGTCGAGGCCGCGTCGCGTCACTGCCGCGAACGGTACCCGGGCAACTAGGGTCTGCGCCGTGGAGCGCTGGACGAGATCCGTCTTGCGGCATCGCCGCGCCTGGCTTGCCTTCTGGGTCATCGTGCTCACCCTCGGCGGGTTTGCGAACTCGAAGCTGGCTCCGCTCCTCTCGAACACGTTCGCGGTGCCGGGAACCGACTCCGACAAGGTCCGGTCGGTGCTCGAGCAGAACTTCGGTGACCGACCGGACGGCTCGTTCACCGTCATCTTCGAGGTTCGAGACAGCCGCGACCCGACTCTTCTGCACCGCCTGCAGGCGGCCACCGCGGCGGCGGCGACCGTGGTTCCGAGCGGCCACGCGACCGCGCTGAACGTCGCAAGCCGCCACATCGTCTTCGGCGACATCGTCTCGACGCTCAACGTCGCGCAGGCAAAGAGCCACACGGAGCCACTGCTGCGCGCGCTCGGTCACCCCGCCGGATCTACGCACACCTACCTGACCGGCGCCGGGCCGATCCAGCACGAGCTCGACCCGATCTTCAACCACGACCTCAAGCGCGGCGAGTTCGAGATCGCAATCCCGATCGCTCTCCTCGTGCTGCTTGCAGTCTTCGGGCTGTCGTTCTCGGTCACGATCCCGCTCCTGTTCGCCGCCTGCACCATCATGGGGACGCTCGGGATCGTCTACGGCGTCGCCCATCTCGCGGCGACACCCACCTACACGACGAACCTTGTCCAGCTGATCGGGCTCGGGATCGCGGTCGACTACTCGCTCCTGATCGTCTACCGGTTCCGCGAGGAGCTCGCGCGTGGACGATCGAAGGAGGACGCGATCATCCGGACGATGGAGACGGCGGGCCGCGCCGTGCTGTTCTCCGGCGTCGCCGTCGCGCTCGGCCTGGCGCTGCTCGTCGCAATGCCGCTCCCGTTCATGCGGATGATGGGGATCGCTGGCTTTCTGATCCCGATCGTCTCGATGCTTGCCGCTGCAACGCTCCAGCCGGTACTCCTCCACTACTACGGGCGACGGGGGATTGCGCGCAGAAGGATTCTCCCTGGCGAGCCGGCCGACCCCGAGAGAGGCATGTGGGTGCGGCTTGCCCGGTCGATCATGCGTCGCCCTGTCGTGTACCTCTGCTTCGGGACGGCCGTCCTGGTCGCCGCTGCGGTTCCGACGTTCTGGTTCCAGCTGACGCCCGGGTCGACCTTCGGGATCCCTCGCGCACAGCAATCAGTCGTCGGCTTTGACAAGCTGCGGGCGGCGCTCGGGCCGGGAGCGATTGCACCGGCCCAGGTGGTCGTCGAATCACCGGACGCGTCCGTGCGCTCGGTGCCTGCCCAGGCAGCGATCGGCCGTCTCGTCGCCGCGGTGCGAGCGGACCCGGAGGTCGCTGCGGCGTACACGGGGACCACGGGGCGGTACGTCGACGCTACGGGCCGTTACGCGCAGGTGATCGTTGTCGGCCGCCACGACTACGGCTTCCCCGAGGCGCAGGCCTTCATCCACCGGCTCCGTGGCTCGCTGATCCCGGGAGCCGGGTTCCCGGCTGGCACCGCGGCCTACGTGGGCGGGGCGCCAGGTCAGGGTGTCGACTTCCTCCACGAGGCGTACACGTGGTTTCCGCCGCTGATCGGGGCGGTGCTCGTGCTCACCTACATCCTGCTGTTGCGCGCGTTCCGCTCGCTCCTGCTCCCCCTCAAGGCAGTGTTGCTCAACCTGCTCTCCGTTGGCGCCTCGTACGGAATGCTCGTCGTCTTCTTCCGCTGGGGGGTCGGCCACGACCTGCTCGGGCTCTACCAGTTCGGCCAGGTGGAAGGCTGGATCCCGATCTTCCTGTTCGCGATGCTGTTCGGCCTCTCGATGGACTACGAGGTGTTCATCGTCACGCGCATCCGGGAGAGCTGGGACGCGGGCGACGACAACGTGACCGCGGTCGCGCACGGCCTTGAACGCACCGGGCGAATCATCACCGCGGCCGCGATCATCATGTGCGCCGCGTTCTCGGGATTCATCGCCGGTCGGATTGTCGGACTGCAGGAGTTCGGCCTTGGTCTCGGCGTTGCCGTCTTCGTCGACGCAACGATTGTTCGCTCGCTGCTCGTGCCGAGCATGATGGCCATCCTCGGCCGCTGGAACTGGTGGCTTCCGGCCGGGGTCGCGCGGGTCATGCGCGTGGAGCCCTCGCCGCTTGTCCCGCCGCCGGCAGGCGGCTGAGTAATCCGCCGGCTCGCCGGCGGATCCGCCACGCCTTCGGCGATGCCGCCATGTGGGACGTTGTCGCGTGCATCTCGATTGCCGCGGCGATCGCCGGCGCAGCCGCGGCGCGGGGTCGTCGGGCGCCCGCGGCGGTAGCATCGGCTTCGATATGAAGGGTCTCATCTGCGCCGGTGGCACGGCGACCCGGCTCCAGGAGCTGACCCGTGTCACGAACAAGCACCTGCTCCCGGTCGGCCGCTGGCCGATGGTCTACCACCCGCTGCAGCTCCTCCAGCGCGTCGGGGTGCACGAGGTTCTCCTCGTGACGGGCAAGCAGCACGCAGGCGACTTCATCGACCTGCTCGGCAACGGCCGTGTGCGCACCCGCTCCGGCGACGAGCCGCTCTTCGATCTCGATCTCACCTACAAGGTGCAGGTCGAGGCAGGCGGAATCGCCCAGGTGGTCGGCATGGCCCGCGAGTTCGCCGGCGACGACAAGCTGCTCGTCTGCCTCGGTGACAACATCTTCGAGTACGCGCAGGCCGACGCGATCGCCGCCTGGGACGACGGCGCGCTCGTCTTCACCAAGGAGGTCGACGATCCGGAGAACTTCGGCGTCGTCGTCTACGACGAGGCCGGCGGGGTCGCCGACGTCGTCGAGAAGGCAGGGAGCGTCGACCTGCGCTACCCGACACCTCCCTCGAACGACGCGGTGGTGGGTCTCTATGGCTACCCGCCTGACGTCTTCGAGATCATCGACGGCCTCGACCCGTCGAGCCGTGGCGAGCTCGAGATCACCGACGTCAACCGCGAGTACGCCCACCGCGGCGAGCTGAACGTCGCGCAGGTACAGGGCTGGTGGCACGACGGCGGCAAGCACTGGGCCGACCTCGCCGAGGTCGGCCGCCTGATCGACGCCGGTGGCGTCAACAAGTGATCGTCGAGCGCTTCCCGCTCAACCGCCACGCAGACGAGCGCGGCTGGTTCTCGGAGCTCGGCCGCGCGAGCGCGCTCCCGAAGCCCTTCCGGCAGGCGAACCTCTCGTTCTCCCGCGCAGGCGTGATCCGTGGACTGCACTTCCATGAGCGCGGCCAGGACGACCTCTTCCTCTGCCTGCAGGGCATGGTGCGGGTCGTCGTGCTCGATCGCGAGACCGGGGAGGCGTTCACCGAGGACATCGGCGAGGACAACCCGGTTGCGATCTACGTTCCCGGCCGCAACGCCCACGGCTACGAGGCGCTGACCGACGCGCTCTTCTGTTACCTCGTGACCGAGGAGTACGACGCGGCGTCGCCAGACGAGCAGACCCATCCGTGGAACGACCCTCGGGTCGTCGACCTTTGGAGCACGCGATCGCCGCTGCTGTCGGATCGGGACGCGTCAACCGGGCTCTGATCACCGGCGGCGCGGGCCAGCTCGGCACCGCGCTCGCCGAGGTGTTCCCCGGCTCGATCTCCGTTGACGTCCCCGAGTGGAACGTCTGCCTGCCCGCGCCCGTAGGGATCACGGACGACGCCGACGTCGTGCTGCACGCGGCTGCGTGGACGAACGTCGACGGGGCAGAGGACGACCCGCAGGGTGCAGCCGCCGTGAATATCGGGGGCACCCAGAACGTCGTCGAGCTCGGGCTGCCGTTCGTCTACTACTCGACCGACTACGTCTTCGACGGCACGAAGGGCACGCCGTACCTCGAGTCGGACTCGCCTCACCCGCTCTCGGTCTACGGCCGTACGAAGCTCGGCGGCGAGGCTGCGGCGGGTGCTCGTGCTTGGATCGTGCGCTCCTCATGGCTGTTTGGTGCGACCGGCCACAACTTCGTCAAGACGATGCTCCGGCTCGCGTCCGAGCGCGACGAGGTTTCGGTCGTCGATGACCAGCGCGGCTGCCCGACGTACGTCCCGCATCTCGCGCAGGCGACACGAGAGGTTCTTGAGCTTCCCTTCGGTGTCTACCACGTTGCGGCGCAGGGGGACTGCACGTGGGCCGACCTCGCCGAGGCGATCTTCGCGGACGCCGGGATGGACTGCCATGTTCGCCGCATCACGACGACGGAGCTCGGCTCCAGAGCTGCGCGGCCCGCCCACTCGATCCTTCGTTCCGAGAACGGCGCTCCGGAGCTGCCCCACTGGCGTGACGGCCTGCGCGAGTGCCTCACGGCACTCGGGATCTGACTTCGCTTTCGGGTTCCGGCTGGAGCCCGGGGTCGGGGTGTTTCTCGACGGGTAGCCTTGCCGCATGCGCGTGCTCGTCACAGGTGGCGCCGGGTTCATCGGCTCGCACTTCGTCCGTCTGCTTGCCTCGCGCGGCTACGACGTCGTCGTTCTCGACAAGCTGACGTACGCCGGCAATCGCGCGAACATCGCGGATGTCGAGCATGAGTTCCACCAGGGCGACATCGCTGATACGGAGGCCGTCGCCACCGCCGCCCGCGGGTGCGAGGCGATCGTCAACTTCGCCGCCGAGACACACGTCGACCGCTCGATCAGCGGGCCCGCCGAGTTCATCGTCACCGATGTGCTCGGGACCCAGGTGCTCCTCGATCACGCGCGCCGCCACGACCTCCGGCTCGTTCAGGTCTCGACCGATGAGGTCTACGGCGATGTCCCGTTCGGTGCGCCAGCGTGCACCGAGGAGTCGCCGCTGCGGCCGTCAAGCCCGTACTCGGCCTCGAAGACCGGCGGCGATCTCCAGGTGCTCGCGTACGTCCGTACGTACGGCATCGACGCGTGCATCACGCGAGGCGCGAACAACTACGGCCCGATGCAGTACCCGGAGAAGTTCCTGCCGCTCTTCATCACGAACGCCTTCGACGGCGAGCCGCTCCCGGTGTACGGCGACGGGAAGCAGCGACGCGAGTGGCTTCACGCCGAGGACTACTCGACCGCGATCGAGCTCGTGCTGCGCAAGGGGCCGTCCGGCGAGGTCTACAACGTCGGCGGGCAGGAGCGCGAGAACATGGACGTCGTCCGCCGCATCCTCGAGCTCACCGGCGCGTCGCCTGACCTCGTCCGTCATGTGAAGGATCGCCCGGGTCACGATCGGCGCTACGCCGTCGACTCGACGAAGGTGATGAACCTTGGGTGGGCGCCGGCTCACTCGTTCGACGCGACCGGCCTGGCGGCCACGGTCGAGTGGTACCGCGAGAACCGCCCCTGGTGGGAGCGGATCAAGTCGGGCGAGTATCGCGCGTACTACGAGCAGCAGTATGCGGCTCGTCTGAACGGCTAGCGGTCTTTACAGGGGCTTCAGGACCGGTTGCTACGGTGGCAAGGTGCTACGGCGCGCGCTCGCTTCCGTGCTGCTGGTCGCGCTCGGGCTAGGCGGAGTCGCCTCCGCCAACCTCGTCACCGGCGACTCGTCGTCCGGTCCCGCACCGGTTGTCACCACGACTCCCTGTCCTCCGGTAGGCGGCACGACGACGCCGGTCGTGCCCGTCTCCACCACGCTTGCCACGACGACTGCGCGGCCGACGACGACCGGGGTGGCGACGACGACCGTAACGACGCTCATCGCGTCGCCGCTGACGACCGGCACCGCGACGACCGCCGCGACGACCGGCCTCACGACGGCGAGCACGGTGACCACGACGACTGGTACGACGACGACAGCCGGCACGACCACCGCTCATGCCACGGCGACGGGGTTCATGTCGACGGCAACCACCACAACGGGGGCGACGACTTCGACTATCACGACGAACCCGTGCACGACCAGCGCCGTCACGACGACCGCGGCTCCGACGACCGTCACGAGCCAGGCGCCAAGCGTGATCGTCGTGACGGGTCACGGCTGGGGCCACGGGATGGGGATGAGCCAGTGGGGCGCCGACGGCTACGCCCATCATGGCTGGAACGCAGCGCGCATCATCGCGCACTACTACCCCGGCACCACGGTTGCGATCCAGCCCTCCTCGGCGGTTCGCGTGTTGCTGCTTGCGGGCGTCCGCCGCGTGGCGCTCCGCTCCGACTCGCCGTGGCGCGTCACCGATGGCGCGGGAGCTGCCGTTGATCTCCCTCCGGGCGAGCTCTCGGTCGCTGCCGATCTCTCGCTCGCGGGGAAGACGCTCGTCTCCCCGCTCACATTCACGCCGGGGCAGACACCGGTCGCGGTCGGCAGGCGGTCCTACCACGGCTCGCTGCAGCTTGTCTCGAACGGCTCGACGCTCCAGGTCGTCAACCGGATCGACCTCGAGTCGTACCTCGACGGCGTGGTCGGCGCCGAGATGCCGTCCAGCTGGCCGGCTGCCGCCCTTGAGGCTCAGGCCGTTGCGGCGCGATCGTATGCCCTCGCCGAGCTGCAGACCGTCGTCACCGCGCGTGCGTTCGACCTCTACGGCGACACTCGCAGCCAGGCCTACGGCGGCATGGCCTCCGAGGTCCCGTCGGTGACCGCCGCCGTCGCGGCGACCGCAGGCCAGGTCGTTCTCTACAAGGGGAAGGTGGCGACGACGTACTTCTCGTCGAGCTCCGGCGGCAGGACGGTCTCCGCTCTCGAGGCGACCGGCAGGGCCGTGCCATACCTCGCGTCGGTCGACGATCCGTACGACACCCTCTCGCCGTACCACGACTGGGGGCCTGTTCTCTTCGACGCCGCGAAGGTGGGCACTGTGCTGCGAGCTACCGGCGGACTCCTCGACCTGCAGACGACTGTCGGGCCTTCGGAGCACGTGGAGACGGTCTCGGTCGTCGGTGTCGACGGGACGACGTCGGTGACCGGTGCGACACTCCGGCAGGATCTCGGCCTTCGCTCGACGCGGTTTCAGATTGGCTGGCTCACCCTGACGCGTCCGGCGGATCCGGTGATCTACGGCGGGAGCGTTCGAATCGACGGGATCGCCCGTGGGGTCGGCCCGGTCGCGCTCGAGGCCGAGGTGCCGGGTGCAGGCTGGCAGGGCGTCGCCTCGCTCCTGCCAGACGCCTCCGGGGTGTTCTCGATCGTCGTCTCACCGCACCTGACGACTCGCTATCGCCTCGCGACTGCGACAGTGCGCGCCGCGATGGTGACGGTTCCTGTGGTGCCCCTCGTGGACGCGACTCTCGCCGCCGGGCTCGTGCGCGGCACCGTTCGTCCGGTCGTCGCGGGCGCCTCGGTGCAGGTACAACGGCAGAACGGCAATGTCTGGACCACCGTCGCCACTGGCAGCACCGACCCTGCCGGCTCGTTCACCGTGGCTGCGCAGCTCGATCACGGGGCGTACCGGGTGCGCTGCGCCGCAGGCCACGGGCTCTCACCTGGTGTCTCGGCACCGCTCCTGGCGGTGTCCTAGGTGACGCGGCGGGCGGCCTTCGTGGCCGTCGTCGCACTCGTTGTCGCCGCTCCGGTGCTCGCCGCGGCGGGCGCGCAGACATTTGGCAACACCGAGCCGCTGGCCGCCAAGCAGTGGTACCTCGAGCAAGACCATGCGTGGGAAAGCTGGGCGTACCCCCCGCAGCTCCCCGAGGTCAAGGTCGCGGTGATCGACTCGGGGATCGACGCCCATCACCCCGAGTTCGTCGGGCAGATCGCGGCCGGCCACTCGTTCGTCCCAGGGGTCTCGTGGCGCGTCGACACCGACGGGCACGGAACGTTCGTCGCAGGTCTGATCGCCGCGAACCCGTTCAACGGGGTGGGGATCGCCGGTCTCGGATTCAACGTCAAGCTGCTGATCGCGAAGGTCGTCGACTCGAGCGGCGCTGTTCTGTCGCTCACCGCCGAGACCGACGCGATCTACTGGGCTGTCGCCCAGGGCGCGCGGGTGATCAACCTCAGCCTGGGCGGGCTGCGTGACCCCGGCGACAGCATGCTCGACTCCTACTCGGCGCTCGAACGCAAGGCGATCGAGTACGCGACGTCCAAGGGCGTCCTCGTCGTCGCGGCTGTCGGAAACGGGACGGAGGCGCCGAGAATCCCGTGGGGGTACGCCGACTACCCGGCCGCTCTGCCGCACGTACTGGGCGTGGCGGCCCTACGCCAGGACGGCTCGGTGCCTGACTACTCGGATCGAGACCCGATCTACGTCGACATGGCCGCTCCGGGTGACGGAATCTTCTCGACACTCGCACGCAACCTGATCGACAAGACCCGACCCGAGTGCGCAGGCGACGCGTACTCCGAGTGCGGGCCGCCCGAGTTCCACGAAGGGATCGGGACGTCGTTTGCCGCCCCGCAGGTCGCGGCGGCAGCGGCGCTCCTCTTCGGGGTCGATCCGACGCTGACACCCGACCAGGTTCAATGGGTGCTCGAACGCTTCGCGAAGGACGTGAGCCCGTTGAACGGCTGCCCGAGGTGCCTCTACGGGCGTGACGCAATGACCGGCTGGGGCCGGCTCGACGTCGCAGCCGCGGTCAGGATGGTGACGAAGCACACCGGGCTCCCGACCCCCGATGCGTTCGAGCCGAACGACGACGCGGGGAGCGGCGTCGCGGGCGCCCACCCGTTCGGACCGCCCGGAACGATCACCGCGTCGCTCGACTACTGGGACGATCCGATCGACGTCTACTCCGTGCGACTGACCAAGGGAGAGGCGTTCTACGCGCGCCTCTCCGGTATCGCGCACGCCACCACCTCGCTCATCCTCTGGGATCCGGCGACCGGCGGCCTGGAAGGCGTGCGGGCAAAGACGGGGCGGCTCGTCTCGGCCTCGGCGGTCGTCGGCATCCAGCAGCGGCTCTCCTACCGCGCCGGAGTCGCCGGGATCTACTACCTCCAGGTCACAGTCGGCACGCCTCCGCGAATCCGAGGAGTGATGCCGTACCACCTCTCGGTCGCGACTGAGCCCGCGGCGCCCGCCGCGAAGAAGTAGCACCCAACTGGCCCCCGACTACTGGTTGTCGAGGAGCTCGTCTTCGGCGACGTCCCGCAGGATGCGTGCGGGGTTGCCGACGACGAGCTTGCGAGCCGGGACGTCCTTGGTGACCACGGCACCGGCTCCAACGAACGCGTCCTCACCGATCTCGATCCCGGGGCACAGCACCGCCCCGCCACCGACACGCGCGCCCCGCCGAACGGTCGGGCCCTTGATCAGGCCGTGGCGGCGTTCCGTGCGGCCCATGAAGTTGTCGTTCGTCGTGACGACGCAGGGGGCGATGAAGACGTGGTCCTCAAGGGTTGTGTAGGCCGTGATGTAGGCATCGGCCTGGATCTTTGTCATCGCCCCGACCGTCGTGTCGTTCTCGATCAGCGAGCCCCGGCCAAGGACGACGTCGTCACCGACGGTGACCCGCTCACGGACGCAGGACTGGTCGCCGAGGATGACCCGTGCCCCGATCGTCGATCCCGCAAAGACGATCGCACCCGTCGAGACGATCGTTCCCGCTCCGATCGCGGTGGGCGGGAGCGGCTCGCGCTTCGCGGTCGAGCGGGGCGAGAGCGACGGTTGCTTGCCGACGACTGCACCTTCGAGAACCCTGACGCCGTCGCCGAGCACCGTTCCCGGGTAGACGATCGCAGTCGGATGGATCTCGGCCACGGCTAGCCCTGCGATGCGCTGAGCGACTGCTGCAGGCGCTCGAGCGCGCGGACGACCGTGAGACCGTCGCGGGCCTCGGCGCCTGTCCCGCCCTCGCGGACGAGCCGCAGGAAGTGGGAGATCTCGAGCCGGAGCGGCTCGTCGTTCGAAATCTTCGGGCTGACGATGTCGCCTGTTCGCGTCCGCCACTCGCCGTACGTGCCGGCTGCGGGCTCCTCGGGCGCCTTCTCGTAGACCGTGATCTTGCGCTCAAGCTCCATGTCGTCGAACACCGCCATCTTGTCGCGGCCGACGACCGTCAGCTTCCGCATCTTGTGCGGGTCGAGCCAGGACAGATGCAGGTGGGCGATCTTCCCGCTCGGGAAGCGGAGGTAGCAGAAGACGACGTCCTCGACGCCGGCGGTAAGGAAGGCGTTTCCGTGCGCCCACGCCTCGGACGGCTCCTCGCCGACCAGGTAGAGGATCACCGAGAGGTCGTGGACACCGAGCGACCAGAGCGCGTTCTCGTCCTTACGGATCGTCCCGAGGTTCTGCCGGTTGCCGTAGATGCAGAGGACGTCACCGAGGTCGCCGGAGTCGACGAGCGCCTTCAGCTTCTTGACGCCGGGGTGGTACAGGAGCAGGTGGCCAGGCATGAGCACGAGGTTGCGTGACTCGGAGAGCTCGACGAGCTCCTCCATCTCGGATGCGCGCATCGCCGGGGGCTTCTCGACGAACACGTGCTTGCCCGCCTCGAGCGCCTGCTTGGCGAGGGCGTAGTGCGTCGGCACTGGCGTCGCGATGACGACGGCCTCGAGCTCGGGGTCGGCGAGCATCGCCTCGAACGAGGAGGTGGCGGTCGCGTTCGGGTAGCGCTTGGCGAAGCCCGCGAGCCGCTCCTCGCCGGCGTCGCAGATCCAGGTCAGCTCGGCGAGGGCGTCGACGTTGCGGACGAGGTTCGCGCCCCAGGCTCCGAGTCCCGCCTGGCCGATCCGCACGGGGCGATCGTCGCTCACAGCTTCCAGACCTTGCCGTCGACCTCGTGGCCCTTGGTGGCATTCCGGAAGTCGACGACAACCTTTGACCGCCGGACGATTTCGGCGTAGTCGATCACCGAGTGCGCGGTCACGATTGCGACGCAGTCGTACGCCTCGGGCTCGAGCGCAACCGACTCCATCCCCTCGAAGACCGGGACGTGCGGGTCGTGGTAGGAGACGTCGGCGCCAGCGGTCTTCAGGAGATGCACGAGCTTCTCGGCCGGGGTCTCGCGGCAGTCGCCGATGTCGGCCTTGTAGGCGACGCCGAGGATGAGGATGCGCGAGCCGGAGACCGACCGCTTGAGCCCGTGGTTCAGAGCCTGCGAGATCACCGAGCGGCAGAAGTACGGCATGTTGTTGTTGACCTCGCCGGCCAGCTCGATGAAGCGGGTCGAGAAGTCGAACTCGCGCGCCTTCCAGGAGAGGTAGTACGGGTCGAGCGGGATGCAGTGCCCGCCGAGCCCGGGGCCGGGCTGGAACGGCATGAAGCCGAACGGCTTCGTCGCTGCGGCGCCGATCACCTCCCAGACGTCGATGTTCATCCGGTCGCACAGCTGGGCAAGCTCGTTGACGAGCGCGATGTTGACGGAGCGGTAGATGTTCTCGAGGAGCTTCGTCAGCTCGGCCGCCTCGGGCGTCGAGACCGTGTGGACGGTGTCGATGGCCGTGCGGTAGACGGCGGCGGCTGCCTCGGTCGACTCGGCGTTGATCCCACCGACGACCTTCGGGGTCGTCTTCGTCGTCCAGTCAGTGCGGCCCGGGTCGACGCGCTCGGGCGACATCGCGAGGTGGAAGTCCTTGCCCGCGACGAGTCCGCTGCCCTGCTCGAGGATCGGCTGGACGACCTCGCGGGTCGTGCCGGGGTAGGTCGTCGATTCGAGCACGATCACCTGGCCGGCGCGGATCACGGGTGCGAGTGCGCGGGCGGCCGACTCGACGTACGAGAGGTCAGGCTCGCGCTGCTTCGTCAGCGGCGTCGGCAGCGCGATCAGAACGGCGCCCGCTGCGGCCACGTCCGCGTAGTTGATCGTGGCGACGATCCGACCCGCAGCGACGTGCGGCGCGAGATCCTCCGAGGCGACATCCTCGATGTGGCTCTCGCCTCGGTTGATCGCGTCGACGACGGCCGGGACGACGTCGACGAGCAGGACGCGACGCCCCGCATCGGCGAAGGTCTGGGCCAGTGGAACGCCGACGTACCCGGCGCCCACGATTGCGATGTCAAACGAACTGCCGGTCACGGGCGCGAAGGGTACAGAGCCGCCACGATGCGATCGGACGCATACCCGTCGCCGTAGAGCTGCGGGGCCCCCTCCGGGAACCGCGCCGAGTCCGCGGCGGCAGCAATCACAGAGGGTTCGTCGTCGACGAGGACGTTGGCGCCGGCCTCGACAGTGTCTACCCATTCGGTGTTCGCACGGAGGGTGACGCACGGCACGTGGTGCCAGTACGCCTCCTTCTGAACGCCGCCGGAGTCCGTGACGATCACCCGTGCGGCCGCGGCGACGGCTGTGAAGTCGAGGAAGCCGAGCGGGTCGATCGGTTTGAACGGGAGAGGCCCGAGCGTCGCGAGCGCGGCGCGGGTGCGCGGATGGACGGGGAAGACGATCGGGTCGTCGATCTGTCCGAGGCCTTCGACGATCCGGGCGAGTCGCGCCGGGGCGACGTTCGCCTCGCGGTGGACGGTGACAAGCGCGTAGGTCCCCGGCTTGACCCCGATGCGGCGGAGGGCGTCGGAGCGGCGCAGCGCGATCGGCGCAAACAGGCGGTGAGCGTCGGCCATCACGTCGCCGACGACCTCGCACCGTCCCGGGGCGCCCTCGTCGGCGGCCTGGCGTGCCGACCGCTCATCGGGGCAGAGGAGCAGGGTCGCGATCCGATCGACCGCGATGCGGTTCCGCTCCTCCGGCATGGAGAGGTCGTAGCTTCGGAGGCCAGCCTCGACGTGAGCAACCGGCACACCCCCTGCGGCCTGTGCGCCCGCGAGGGTGGAGTTGGTGTCGCCGTAGACGACGACCCAGTCGGGCTGCTCGGCCTCGATTGCCGCCCGGATCCCCGGCACCATCGCGTGGGGGTCGGAGCGACGGACGTCGAGCTCGTAGCGTGGCGCGGCGAGCCCGAGCTCATCGAAGAAGATCTGCGAGAGCTCGGGGTCGTAGTGCTGTCCGGTGTGCACGACCACCTCGTCGATCCCCGCGGCCGCGAGCGCCGCCGAGAGGGGCGCAGACTTGATGAACTGCGGCCGGTTTCCGACCACGGAGAGGACACGCATCTCCGCCAGACTAAATCGTTGCGAGTGGCTCGACGCGAACGGTCGGCGATCACGGCGACCAGGCTCACGCGGAACCTGCGCCGAGTCTCTAGACTTCAACCCGCCCTGCGGGCCGTTAGCTCAGTTGGTAGAGCAGGGGACTCTTAATCCCAAGGTCGAAGGTTCGAATCCTTCACGGCCCATGTCGCAGTTCGCCGAGGCGCCCCGGATCAGCGAGGGGCGCTTCGGCGGACAAGCGCTACGAGCGTCCCGGCGGCGCCGATGACCACGAGAGCGATGCCGATCGCGTTTGTCGTCACACCCGCGTCGTGCGGCTGCGCCGACCATGCGACCGAGGCGCCGACAATGAGGACGAGGAGGCTTGCGATGAGCGCGGACACCCCATGGACACTAGTGCCGAGACTCAACTACGTGACGTTTGAGACAACGGGAAACGTGGCCGCGACAGTTCTTTCGCAGGGGTTTGTGACATTCCAGTAGGTTTCGCTCCGTGCGTAGGGGATCTCTACCTCTGATGATCGGCATTGGCGTCGTATCGTTCGCGATCGCCGCTGCTATTGCCGTCTTTATCCCATGGTTGCCACCTCCGGCGACGCGGGAGGCTGGACGCATCGTCTTTGTGTACTGGTTCGCCACCTGGATCTCGCTGTTTGTGTTTGCGGTCGTCACGGCAGTTCTCGTCTACTGCCTGCTGAAGTTCCGCGTCAAGGACGACGACCTGTCCGACGGCCCTCCGGTTCACGGCCACACGATGCTCGAGATCGTCTGGACGACGATTCCGTTCATTCTCGTGAGCGCAATCTCGTTCGTGAGCGCAATCGTCGTTGCGCAGAACAGCCACGCTGGCGCGCATCCGCTCAAGATCAAGGTCGTCGGCCAGCAGTTCGCGTGGCAGTTCACCTACCCGGACGGCAAGACGTACACGAGCATGCATCTCCCGGTGAACACGCACGTTGAGCTGTCGCTCACGTCAAAGGACGTCATCCACTCCTTCTGGGTGCCGGAGTTCAACCAGAAGATGGACGCCGTGCCGGGAATGATCAGCAAGATCGTCATCACGCCTGACCGGATCGGGAACTACGACGTGATCTGCACCGAGCTCTGCGGCCTCGGCCACTCGCTGATGCGCAGCCAGGCGATCGTGATGACTCAGGCCGACTACGACGCCTGGTACAAGGCCGGCGCACCTGCTGCGCCTGCAGGTGGCGACCCCGGACTTGCGGTGTTCAACGCGAACAACTGCGGCGCCTGCCACGTCTTCAAGGCCGCTGGGGCAGTGAGCAAGGTCGGGCCGTCGCTCGACGACCTCCAGGCGCAGGCCGATCGCGCCGGTCAGCCGCTTGAGGACTTTGCCCGCCAGTCAATCGTTGATCCCAACGGCTACCTCGAGCCCACCTACCAGGCTGGTCTCATGCCCGCGAACTACGGCACGACGATCCCCTCGGACCAGATCGACCAGCTGGTGCAGTATCTGGTGAAGGACGCCGGCTAAGCCCCGGCCCGGAGAACCCATGACCGACACGACTCACGCTCACGACACGCACGACACGCACGCCCACCACGCTCCGGCGCCGCCGCGCACCGGCATCCACCGCTGGACCGGCCCGGGCTGGCTGCGCGCCCTGTGGGTCACGCCGCTCTTCGGGTTCGCCTGTCTTGGCCTCGTCGCGCTGATCCGCTCTGCCGCGAACTGGCATCCCCTCTTTGCGAGCGGCCCGATCGTCACGATCGCCACCGTCGCGTTCCCGATCGGTCTCCTGATCGGCATCGGCGCGTTCGACTTCTGGGCCTACTACGTGGCGGGCCGTCCGACATACCAGGACGACCACTCAGGTCACGGCGCCCGCCGCTGGCAGGACTACTTCCGGCCAAACACCGACCACAAGGTCATCGGAATGCAGTACCTCGCCACCACGATGTTCTTCTTCCTCGTCGGCGGTCTCATGGCGCTGCTCTTCCGCGCCGAGCTGGCGCAGCCGGGCGACCAGTACTTCAACCCGCAGACGTTCAACGTGCTGATCTCGAACCACGCTGCGCTGATGATCTTCACGGTCGTCGTACCGGTCTTTGCCGGTCTCGGCAACTTCGTGATCCCGCTCATGATCGGCTCGGCAGACATGGCGTTCCCGCGCCTGAACGCCCTGTCGTTCTGGCTCCTCCCGATCGCCGGCGTGATCATGGTCGTCGGAATGGTCACCCCGGGCGGTGGGCCGTCGGCAGGCTGGACGTGTTACGCGCCGCTCTGCTCGCATCAGCCAATGGGCCAGATCTTCTTCAACATGGGCGTGCAGTGGGCCGGTGCGAGTTCGATTCTGACGGCACTCAACTTCCTCGTCACGATCATCACCATGCGCGCCCCGGGCATGACGTTCTGGCGGATGCCGCTGCTCGTCTGGGCGAACTTCGCGACGTCGAGCCTCGTCGTGCTCGCGACGCCGTTCATCGCCGGCTCACAGTTCTTCGTGCTCTTCGATCGCGTGATGCACACGAACTTCTTCGAGACCGTCAACGGCGGCTACGTCGTGGGGTACCAGCACATCTTCTGGTTCTACTCGCACCCGGCCGTGTACATCATGCTGCTCCCCGGATTCGGGATCATCTCCGAGATCATCTCGGTCATGGCGAGGAAGCCCATCTTCGGCTACCGGCTGATGGCGCTCTCGCTGCTCGCGATCCTCGTCCTCGGCTTCTCGGTGTGGGCACATCACATGTTTGTCGCGGGCATGGCGAGCTGGCTGCGCGTCCCGATGATGGTCACGACGCTCCTCATCGCCGTCCCGACGGGCATCAAGATCTTCTCGTGGCTTGCCACGCTGTGGGACGGAAAGATCCACTTCAACACGCCGATGCTCTGGGCCGTCGGGTTCATCTCGATGTTCACGATCGGCGGTCTCTCGGGGATCTACCTCGGCTCGGTGCCGATCGACATTCACGCGAGCGACACGTACTTCATCGTCGCGCACATTCACTACGTGCTCTTCGGCGGGTCGATCTTCACCGTGTTCGCCGGTATCTACTACTGGTACCCGAAGATGACCGGCCGGATGTACAACGAGAAGCTTGGCCAGCTCCACTTCTGGCTCACGTTCATCAGCTTCAACGCGACCTTCTTCCCGATGCACTACATCGGACTCCACGGAATGCCGCGTCGCGTCGCCGACTACACGAGCAACTACGCCGACATGAACCTCTTCATCTCGATCGCCTCGTTCGGCCTCGGCATCTCGACCATCGTCTTCCTTTACAACATGCTGTGGTCTTGGAAGAACGGCCCAGCCGCAGGCGCCAACCCGTGGCGCGCGATGACGCTCGAGTGGCAGGTGAGCTCGCCGCCGCCGATCTTCAACTTCGACGAGATCCCGCAGGTTGTCGGCGGTCCGTACGAGTACGGTGTCCCCGGCGCCCGGCACGCGATCTTCGGCGCTGCAAAACCCGAGCCTGTACCCACCGATTGAGCGGCTTGCCACACGTTCTAGTGATCGCGAACGAGACCGCCGCATCGAGTGCACTCCTCGATACGCTCCGCGAGCGTGCGACGGGTGACGACGTGACGGTCACGGTTATCGCACCGGTCAGCGAGCCCCGCCACGGGTACGTCGTCTACGACGACACGCGTCGCGCATCGGCCGGCCGTCGCCTTGAGAAGACGCTCGGAATGCTGCATGGCTCCCATGTCCGCGCTCAGGGATTCGTCGTCGAGACGAGCCCCGTGCAGGCAGTCAAGGACGCGTTCGAGCAGCTAGAGCCCGCACCGGACGAGATCATCATCTCGACGCATGCCTCGCAGCGCTCAGGCTGGCTTCGCCGCAACGTCGTCACGGACATCGAGCGCGCAGCGCCCGGGATTCCCGTCCGGCACGTCGTCGGTGATGTCGGCGGCGCGCCCGACGAGACGAACGTCCTCGTCGTCGCCAATGAGACCGTTCTTTCCGACGAACTCCTCGACCGCATTCGCCATCGTGCGAACCAGGGTCGGGCGAGCTTCCTGATCGTCGCTCCTCAGAGCGACGGCATGGAGCATCCGGACGCCGACCGCCGCCTGCGCCGCGCCCTCTCGGCGCTTCGCAGCGAGGGCATCGACGTCCACGGTCAGGTCGTTCATCCGGATCCTGTCACGGCCGCCCTCGAGGCGACCCATGACGAGAGCGTCGACGAGATCATCGTCTCGACGTATACCGGTGAACGGTCGGGCTGGCTCCGCCGTGACCTGGTCGGCCGGCTTCGCGCCGAGACCGGCCTCCCCGTCGACCATGTGGTGGCTGAATGAGCGCGCACGCTGAATCCTTTGGACAGGCCCTTGCCCCCGTCGGCTCGGCGAATGAGCATCCGCCGCCGATCCATCACAGCTCGCGGATCAATCCCGCGGTGCTCGGAATCATCCTGTTCATCGGATCCGAGATCATGCTGTTTGGCTCGTTCTTCACGGTGTACTTCTTCGACCGTGTCGTCAACGTGCAGGCCTCATGGCCGCCCGTTGGTGCAGACGGCCAGATCTTCGAGCGCCCATGGTTCATGGCGCTCATCAACACCCTGATCCTGGTCACGTCGAGCTTCACGATGCACTGGGCGACCGTCGCCTGCAAGCGCGGCAACCGCGCCGGCCTCTGCGCCGGAATGGTGCTCACCGTGCTGCTCGGTCTCACATTCCTGCTGACCCAGATGGTCGAGTATCACCGCATCGGGTTCAACACGAGCGACACGGCCTTCGCCGCGACGTTCTTCGGCCTCACCGGCCTCCACGGCGTTCACGTCTTCATCGGTCTCCTCATCCTGCTCGGCATGACTGTCCGCGCGTTCCGCGGGCACTTCAGCCCCGAGCAGCACACGGGGCTCGAGGTGGGCGGCATCTACTGGCATTTCGTCGATGTCATGTGGATCGTCGTGTTCGTGACCGTCTACGTCCTGTAACGGCCATGCGGAACCCCGTCAGGACCGAGGCAGACGCGTTTCGGTTCCTCCTGCGGACGATCGTGTACTTCGCCCTCATCGTCTCGGGCGGGTTGATCAACCGTTGGCTCGGCCTGGGGGTCTTCATCCTTGCGACAGTGATCGTCGCCGCCCGGTTGAGCCGCAAGGGCCCCCACATCGCCCCCGCGTTCGAGGCGTCCGGCGCCCACCCCGGGACGCAGCATCGGGTTCTCGTGGTGGCGGACGAGACCGTGAATGGCGACGAGCTCATCGCCGAGATCGTCCACCGTGCGAGCCGTAACAGCGCGCGCGTGTTGATTGTTGCGCCGGCGCTCAATTCGTACCTGCGTCATTGGACATCCGATGAGGACGGGGCGCGGCTTGCCGCCCAGGAGCGAATCGACGCCTCGCTCGTTGCGCTGCGCGCAGTCGGTGTCGATGCAACCGGCGAGATCGGGTCCGACGATCCGCTTCAGGCGATCGAGGACGCGATCCGCAGCTTCGCCCCCGATGAGATCGTGATCGCGACGCATCCCGAGGGGCGCTCGAACTGGCTCGAGCGTGACCTCGTCGCCCACACCCGGGAGCGCTTCGCTCTCCCGGTCGCGCACGTCGTCGTCGATCCCGACGTCGACTAACGCCCCGCCGGGTCGCTACACCGGTCGCGAAGCGGGGCACAGGTGTGTGTGTCGCGCGAGTTCCAGGCCGCGGGAGCTACAGCGGGCCGACGCCGCGTAGACCGAGAACGTCTAGGAAGGTTGGACGCATGTGCGCCCAGCGATCAGCGCGAGCTGCGGGAGATCAGCCGACGGCGCCGGTGTCGCAGTTCCAGGTCTTGCCTGCAACTGATGCGACGTACACGGCGATGTCCTTGGCGGTCTGCCCGGTGGCGAGGTTCGCCGGCATGCCCGGGTTTCCGGTGCCGGTGTCTGTCTCCGAGTAGGCGATCTGACCGCGGACGACGTCACGGATGGTCGACGTCTTGAAGCTCTGGCAGCGATCCGGCCCGAAGGCTGCGTCAAGATCGGGGCCGATCGATGAGGTGCTGCCGGCATCGACCAGTGCGTGGCAACTGGCGCAGCTCGGCGAGGTGCCGCTCATGAACGCCTTCTTGCCCGCGACAGGATCACCATCGGAGGCCGAGAGGTGACCGACAGCGCCACAGCCCGCGGTGAGTACCGCGGTAGACGCGAGGAGAGTCATGAGTACGACGCGCACCGTTCGGCAGTTTATCGACCGCGCGAACCCCGCGCGGCAGTACCGTCACTCACTTCGCCGGGTCGAGCTGCTTGAGTGTCCTTCGCACGGTCGGAGCGAGCGAGTCCTGCGGTGCGAGCCTCAGAAACGCGCGGTACGCAACGATCGCCGTCTTCGTGTCCCCGGTCGTCTGCGCCGCCTGGGCGAGTGAGAACTGGGTCGTCGCATCCTTCGGGTTGAATGCCGCAAGCTTCTGGTAGACGCCGAGCCGGTCGCTGAGATACCCGAGCAGCTTCGAGTAGTCGCTGTTTGTCTGCGTCGAGGTGTCGGTCGACACGGCCGAGGAGATCGGGTTCTGGATCCCGGAGATCGCCTGGCCGAGCTTCGAGCCCGACGACGGTCGCAACACCGAGGTCGGTGCGAGCACACCCGACTTCGCCTGGTCGAGCGAGTACGACCCCTGGTAGGCCTGCGCCCGAGAGAGGTACAGGCCCGCGAGTTCCTGCAACGCGTTTGCATCCTTCGGCTTCAGCGTGGAGTACTGAACGAGCGCAGAGATCGCATCGTCCGGCCGCTTCTTCTGCTCGTAGGTCGTCGCGATGTCGCGCCAGGCCTTCGCGTTCTTCGGATTCGCCGCGGTCTTCTTCTGCAACGAGGAGATCGACGCACCGCCCGAGGATGAGCTGTTGAAGAGGTTCTGCATCGCGCTCGAGATTCCGGTCGAGCCGGAGCCGACCCCGAAGACGACAAAGCCGATGCCGAAGACGAACGCCAGCAGAACGAACACCCACTTCGCATGCACCTTGAGGCGGCTGAAGAAGAGCTGCTCCTGCCACGCAGGCGGCTTCGGCTTCCTCTTCCGCTTCGCCGCTGCGAGCGTTACGGCAGCATTCGCCGGCGGGCGGCGCTTGCGGTGCTGCGTACCTCGTGCCACGTGGTGTCTCCTTGGCGGTAGCGGGTCTGTCCGTCGACGACTGTTTCCAGGACGCCCATCGGCGACCCGCCGAACACGGCGGCGACAACGGGATCGTCGATGGGATCGTACGGGGTCCCGGCCAGCGAGAGGACCGTAAGGTCCGCTCGCTTCCCCGGCGTGAGGCTGCCGATCTCCTCGGCACGGCCGAGGGTGCGTGCCGCGTCGAGCGTGACCAGGCGAAGGGCATCGCCGGCGCCGAGGGCATCGGGTCGGCGCTCGACCGCCCGGGACATCCCGATCGCGGTGCGCAGCTCCTCCCAGATGTCGAACGACGGGGTCGACGCCGGCGAGTCGGTGCCGAGCCCGACGCGGATCCCCGCCGCGCGCAATTCGGTGAGGGGGGCGATTCCGCAGCCGAGCAGCGCGTTCGAGCGCGGACAGTGCGCGACCGGCACGTCGCGGGCTGCGAGGAGCGCGATCTCCTCGCTCGTCACATCGACGCAGTGGGCGCACAGAAGGTCGGCGCAGAGCACGTCAGCGAGCGTGGCGACGCTCCGCAGCCCGGTCGGCTCGACGAGGTACGGCCTGCTTGGAGCCATCGCGCCCTCCCCGGAGACGAGGTAGGCGTTCTCGGCACTGCTCTCGGCAAGGTGTGTGCCGACCGGAATGCCGAGCGAGAGGCACCAGCGGTAGACCTCTGCGGAACACGTGTACGGGGCGTGCGGTGAGATCCCGAGCTCGACAAGGTCGGAGCCGACGATGCGGCCTCGCGTCTCGGCGAACTGCGTCTCGGCGACGGCCGGGTCCGAGCCGAACACCTCGAGATAGACGATGGCTCGTAGGCCGAGCTCGCCCGCGGCCGTCGCGGCGGCTCCCGAGAAGGAGTAGTCCGCGGTTGTCGTGATGCCGGCACCGAGAGCGTCGGCGGCGCCTCGCCGGGCGATCGCGAGCATGTGCTCGTACGCCAGGTTTCGTTTGCGCGTGATGTGCGTCGTGAGCCAGCTACCGAAGAGCTCTCCGTCACCGAAGCCGGCGTAGACGGCGTACTCGAGGTGCGAGTGGGCGTTCACGAGCCCCGGCAAGATCACGGCGTCCGCGTAGTGCCGGTCGGCTCGCCCCTCGGACACGTCGACGATGCGTCCGTCGGCCCAGGTCACCCGTCCGTTCTCGATCGGTGGGCCGTCGACCGGAATGACCCAGTCGGCGGAGACCGCTCCGGTCACCGCGCTGCGGGGCCGCGGCTGCGCGACGCGCCGAGCCTACGGTCAAGCAGCACCGACAGCCAGATCGATGCCTCGAACAGGATCATCAGCGGCACCGTCTCGAGCGTGACCGTGACGGGATCGACACCCGGCAGCGCAACGCCAAGACAGGCGATGATGAAGTACGAGATCCGGCGATTGCTCCGCAGCTGCGCTGTCCGGATGATCCCGAGCCGGGTCAGCGCGACGACGAACAGTGGCAGCTCCCAGATCAGCGCCATTGCGAGCTCGACGTGCGTGCAGAAAGTGAGGAACGGCTTGGCCTGGACGTTGCCGCTGTAGACGTTGCTGTCGTAGCCGAGCAGGAAGTGGAGTGCGGCCGGCAGCACGATGTAGTAGCCGAACACGATCCCGATCGCGGCAAGGATCCACGCGACGAAGACGAAGATGCGGATCAGCTTGGCGTGGCCCTTCTCAAACGCGGGCGTGAAGAACTGCCAGATCTGCCAGAAGATCACCGGCAACGCGAGGATGAAGCCCGTGTAGATCGAGAGCCAGAGCGAGGTGAGGAAGCCCTCGGCCGGCGTGAAGGTGAGGAGCACGCCGTTCTGTCGTGCCATCAGCTCCTTCGGAACCTGCATCTCGAGCGCATGGATCAGGCGCTTGTGAAGGGCGAAGCCGATCACGCAGCCGACAGCGACCGCACCGATCATCACGAAGAGGCGCCCCCGAAGTTCATCGAGGTGCTCGACAATGGATGCTTCCTCGCCGTGGTCCAGGCGGCGCGGAAGCCTTAACCGCGGCACCCTTGGCATCTTCTACCTAGGAAACGGTTTCGGTTTCGCGCTCGGACTCGGCGGGCGCTGCCGTTGCATCTTCAACCGCGGCGGCCGGAGCCGGGGGCGGAAGCTCTGAACGGGTGACTTCGGGCTTCTTGCCTTCGCCGCTGACGGAGTCCTTGAACTCGCGCATGCCGGTTCCGAGCGAGCGACCGATTTCCGGAAGACGCTTGGCACCGAAGAGGAGAAGGGCCAGAAGCAGAAGGCCGACGATTTCCATGGGGCCGATGTTTGGCATGCGCAGCATCCTAGCAGGGCCTCGCGGCGTCGGGGCAGTGAGATTTCGGTCTTGTACCGAGAGCCTCCGACCCTTCCCGGGCTCGCCAATGCGGTCCCGCGCGGCTACCATTCCAGACCCGTCGCTTCGCGGCGGACATACGAGGCCCGCCAGTTACGGATGGGCCGGATCCTAGGAGAGGTCTCTTGGCGCTACTCGAACTGAAGAATTTGCACGTCGCCCTCGAAGATGGAACCGAGATCGTCAAGGGTGTCGATCTCTCGATCGACACCAACGAGGTGCACGCGATCATGGGGCCGAACGGCTCGGGGAAGTCGACGCTCGCCTATGCGATCGCGGGCCATCCCGCCTACGAGATCACCCAGGGGGCGATTGTCCTCGACGGTGTCGACCTCACGGGCGCCGCGGCTAACGAGCGCGCCCAGGCCGGGCTCTTCCTCGCGTTTCAGTACCCCCACGCGATTCCGGGCGTGACCGTGACGAACTTCCTGCGCACCGCGATCAACGCTGTTCGCAAGGGACGTAACGGCGGCGTCGACGATCCGATCACAGTGAAGGAGTTCCGCGAGGACCTCTTTCTCCAGATGGATCGCCTGAAGGTGTCGCGGGAGCTCGCGTCGCGCTATCTCAACGACGGCTTCTCCGGCGGCGAGAAGAAGCGCGTCGAGATCCTGCAGATGGCGATGCTCCGCCCGCGGATCGCGGTGCTCGACGAGACCGACTCCGGCCTCGACATCGATGCGCTGAAGACCGTCGCTGGCGGTGTCCAGGAGCTTGTCGGCCCCGCGATGGGTGCGCTCGTGATCACCCACTACAAGCGGATCCTCAACTACATCCACGCTGATCGCATCCACGTCTTCGTGGATGGACGGATCGTCGAGTCCGGCGGGCCCGAACTGGCCGATAAGCTTGAAGAGACCGGTTACGAAGAGTGGGAAAAGAAAGAGGCAGCCTGATGGCACAGACAGAGTCCGAGATCGCCCAGGAGATCGGTTCCGACTACGGGACGAAGTACGGTTTCTCGAATCCGGATGAGGCGAAGGACTACTTCTTCAAGTCGGGCCGGGGTGTCTCGCACGAGGTCGTCGAGGCGATCGCGGAGCACAAGAACGAGCCGGACTGGATGCGCAAGGTGCGTCACCAGGCGCTCGACTACTTCTTCGCGCGTCCGATGCCGAACTGGGGCGGCGATCTCAGCGGCATCGACTTCGACAACATCTACTACTACATCAAGCCGACCGAGAAGCAGGTCGACTCGTGGGAAGACCTGCCGGCTGACATCAAGGACACCTGGGACAAGCTCGGTATCCCCGAGGCGGAGAAGAAGTACCTCGCCGGGGTCGGTGCCCAGTACGAGTCCGAGGTCGTCTACCACAAGCTCCAGGAGTCGCTCAGCGCGCAGGGCGTCCTGTTCCTCGACATGGACTCCGGGCTGCGTGAGCACGAGGAGCTCGTCAAGCAGTACTTCGGGACAATCATCCCCTCGAATGACAACAAGTTCGCCGCGCTGAACACGGCGGTCTGGTCGGGCGGCTCGTTCATCTACGTACCGAAGGGCGTCAAGATCGAGCTTCCGCTCCAGGCCTACTTCCGGATCAACGCCGAGAACATGGGTCAGTTTGAGCGGACGATGATTCTCGTCGACGAGGGTGCGTACGTCCACTACGTCGAAGGGTGCACCGCTCCGATCTACTCGAGCGACTCGCTCCACTCGGCGGTCGTCGAGATCCTCGTGAAGAAGGGCGGCCGCTGCCGCTACACGACGATCCAGAACTGGTCGAACAACGTCTACAACCTCGTTACCAAGCGTGCCGTTGCCGAAGAGGGCGCGACGATGGAGTGGGTCGACGGGAACCTCGGGTCGAAGCTGACCATGAAGTACCCCGCCATCTGGCTGATGGGCGACCACGCCCACGGCGAGGTGCTCTCGATCGCGTTCGCCGGAGCCGGCCAGCATCAGGACGCGGGAGGCAAGTGCGTCCACGTGGGCCCGAACACCACCTCGGTGATCACGTCGAAGTCGATCTCGAAGAACGGTGGGCGCGCCGGGTACCGCGGGCTGCTCGAGGTCGCGAAGGGTGCGAAGGGGGCGAAGTCGAAGGTTGTCTGCGACGCGCTCATCCTCGACGACGCGTCGCGCTCCGATACCTACCCCTACATCCGGATCGACGAGAACGAGGTCGACATCGGCCACGAGGCGACCGTCTCGAAGATCGGCGACGAGCAGCTCTTCTACCTCATGTCGCGCGGTCTCTCCGAGTCCGAGGCGAGCGCGATGGTCGTGTCGGGCTTTGTCGAGCCGATCACGAAGGAGCTTCCGCTCGAGTACGCCGTCGAGATGAACCGCCTGATCCAGCTCCAGATGGAGGGCTCGGTTGGCTAACGCCGACGCGGTTGCTCGCTATGCCGAGCTGCCGCTGCCGACGACAACCGAGGAGTCCTGGCGTTTCACGGATCTCCGCGGCTTCGACCCTGCCTCGTTCGGCCATGTCCCAGGGACAGTCCCTGGCGTTGAGACCAGGTCTGGCGGGACCATGCTCGACCTCGACGTGGCCGGTGTGGCGTACGTCACCGAGGCCGGGATCCAGATCGACCGGGCGCCGGAGGGCATCACCTTTGCGCCGCTCAACGAGTCGCACGAGCTGCTCTACTCGCTCGTCGGGTGGAACGAGAAGTTTGCGGCGCACAACGCCGCCGTCTGGGAACACGGGCTGCTCGTCCACGTCCCGAAGGGCGTCCAGCTTGAGCAGCCCCTCTACGTTCGGATCACGAACACCGTCCCGGGCGGCTCGCTCTTCTGGCGACTGCTCGTCGTTGCCGACGAGGGGTCGAACTTCTCGCTGATCGAGGAGTACGCCTCCTCGGATCCGGCGCTCTCGTCGTACTCCAACGCAGTTGCCGAGGTGTTCGTCGGTCAGGCAGCGAAGTTCGAGTACGTCTCGATCCAGAACCTCTCCCGCGAGACGTGGCACTTCGCGACGCACCACGCGCGCGTCGAGCGCGACGCCGTCCTCGACTGGGTCGCCGGCGGCTTCGGATCGAAGAAGGGCAAGATCCGGATCCAGAACGACCTGAGCGGTCCGGGAGCCACCTCCCGCGTGACGGGTGCCTACTTCGCCGACGGCGAGCAACACCTCGACTACGACACCTTCCAGGAGCACATGGCTCCGTCTACCGAGTCCGACTTCGCCTTCAAGGGCGCACTCCGCGAGGATGCCCGCTCGGTCTGGCGCGGGATGATCCGCGTTGAGCAGGAGGCGCAGAAGACGAACGCCTACCAGGAGAACCGCAACCTGCTCCTGTCCGACTCTGCGCACGCCGACTCGATCCCGGGGCTCGAGATCATGGCCAACGACGTCCGTTGCACCCACGGCGCAACGATCGGCCGGGTCAATCGCGAGGAGCTCTTCTACCTGATGGCGCGAGGTCTCAGCCGTGCCGAGGCCGAGCGCCTCATCGTTCGCGGCTTCTTCCAGGACATCCTCGACCGGATCGATCTCGAGCCGGTTCGGGAAGCTCTCGGCGCCGCGCTCGAAGCGCGAATCCCGCAGGCCTGATCAGAGCGCCACTGCGAGGGCAGGCCATGGAGCGCGCATCGTGGCCGACTGCGGTGCGAAGAAGCACGTCGCTACAGTAGGCCCATGGCGGTTCGCGAGGCGGAGGTGCTCGATGCGCGCAGGCTGCGTGGCGACTTCCCGATCTTCGAGCAGGAGTTCAACGGCAAGCCGCTTGTCTACCTGAACTCCGCTGCGACATCGCAGAAGCCGCGGCAGGTGCTCGACGCCATGACGGAGTTCTACGAGACGTCGTACTCGAACGTGCACCGGGGCGTCTACGCGCTCAGCGAGCGTGCCACCGCGGGCCTCGAGGGGGCGCGCGAGAAGGTGCGAGCGTTCGTAAATGCCCCGACCGACCGCGAGATCATCTTCGTGCGGAACGCCACCGAGGCGCTCAACCTCGTCGCGTACGCCTACGGCCTTGCCAGGCTCGGCCCGGGCGACGTCGTCCTTGCGACCCAGCTTGAGCACCACTCGAACTTCGTGCCCTGGCAGTACGTCGCTCGCCGCACCGGCGCTGAGTTCCGCATCATTCCGATCGACGACAACGGCGACCCGCAACTCGATGCCGTCGCGGAGATCGAGAACGTCAAGATCGTTGCGTCGAACATCGTCTCCAACTCGCTCGGCACGATCGCCGACACGCAGCGCATCGCCGCCTTCGCCCACGAGCGTGGCGCGATTCTCGTCTGCGACGCGGCACAGGCCGCTCCCCACCTTCGCCTCGACGTGCAGGCCCTCGGCGCCGACTTCATCGCCGTCTCCGGCCACAAGATGTGCGGGCCGAGCGGCATCGGGTTTCTCTGGGGCCGCACCGAGCTCCTGCTCGAGATGGAGCCGTTCCTGCTCGGGGGCCACATGATCCGCGACGTCGGTGACGAGCAGTCGACGTGGGCCCAGCTCCCTGCGAAGTTCGAGGCGGGGACGTCGCCCGTCGCCGAGGCGGTCGGGCTCGGCGCCGCGATCGACTACCTCGAAGCGGCAGGCCTCGACGCCATCGCCGCCTACGAGCACGAGCTCGTCGCCTACGCGCTCGACGTCCTCGGAGAGATCCCGGGAATGACCCTGTACGGGCCACCGGCGGAGCGACGAGCCGGCATCGTGATGTTCGATGTCGAGGGCGTCCATCCGCACGACATGGCGCAGATCCTCGACCTCGATGCGATCGCGATCCGGGCTGGCCACCACTGCTGCCAGCCGCTGATGCGAAAGCTCGGTGTCCCGGCAACGAACCGGGCCAGCTTCTACCTCTATACGCTTCCAGATGAGATCGACCGGCTCGGCGCCTCGGTACGCAAGGCGAAAGAGCTGCTCGGCTGACCATGAGCGACTTCGACGACCTCTACCGCGAGAACATCCTCGACCACTACAAGAACCCGCGCAACTTCGGGACGCTTGCCCACGCCCACGCCCACGCCGAGGGCCAGAACCCGCTCTGTGGCGACGAGGTGGCGATCTCGGTGATGTTCGCGGAGGACGGCGAGACGATCGAGGACATCCGCTTCGAAGGGCGCGGCTGCGCGATCTCGCAGGCGTCAACCTCGATGCTCACGGAGCTCGTCAAGGGCAAGAAGCTGTCGGAGGTCGCGGCGTTTCCCAAGGAGGAGCTGATCGACGAGATCGGCATCCCGCTGACCCCGGTACGCCTGAAGTGCGCAATCCTCGGCCTCGGGGTGCTGAAGGTCGCACTCCATCGCTCGAAGGGAACGGCACTGCCCGACGAATGGCAGGGGCTCGACATTGCCTGAGATCGACGTCGCTCCGCTTGCCGATCTGCCGCCCGGAACGATGAAGCTCGTCGAGGAGGGCGACGTCTCGGTCGGTGTCTACAACTGCGACGGCGAGTTGCTCGCGATCGAGGATCGCTGCTCCCACGACGACGGCCCGCTCTGCCTTGGCGCGTGGAACCCCGCGAACGGGACGGTCGTCTGCCCGCGTCACGGCGCCTCGTTCGAGATCAAGACCGGGAAGGCTCTCTCGCTTCCCGCCTACCTGCCGGTCAAGACATTCCCGGTCCGGGTCGAGGACGGGATCGTCAAGATCGACGTGTGACTGCCCCGGTTCGCTGCTGGCCCACGGACGACCCGGCCTACCAGGCCTATCACGACGAGGAGTGGGGCCGGCCTGTCCGGGATGAGCGCGGGATCTACGAGCGGCTCTGCCTGGAAGGCTTCCAGTCGGGGCTCTCGTGGCTGACGATTCTGCGTAAGCGTGAGGCGTTTCGTGGGGCGTTCGCTGGGTTCGAGCCCGACACCGTCGCGACCTTCGGCGACGCCGTTATCACCCGTCTCCTTGGTGACGCCGGGATCGTGCGGCACCGCGGCAAGATCGAGGCCACCATCGCAAACGCCCGTGCGACCGTTGCGCTCCGCGCTGGCGGCACGCCACTACCCGAGCTCTTCTGGGCGGAGGCATCCTCGCGGCCGCAGCCCCCACGCTCTCAGCGAGAGTGGGTTGCCTCGACGCCGGAGTCGGCTGCGCTCGCCAAGCGGCTGCGCGCCGCCGGGTTCCGGTTTCTCGGCCCGACGACGATGTACGCCGCAATGCAGGCGTGTGGCGTCGTGAATGACCATCTCGCGACCTGCTGGGTACGGGAGGCGGTCGAGGCGGAGCGTGGTTGAACTTTCACCAGGCCGGCCGACCGGGGGCGCTAGCTCGTAGAGGTGCGTGCCCGGGACCGTCTCCGGGAATCGCCTCGACGACATCCCAGCGAGATCCCGAGAGAGGGGCCGACGTGTGTCTTTGCCACCGGCGGTCTTTCTCGTTAACCGGAGAAGTTCTTCCAGTACCGGCTCGGGGTTGGGCCCTTCTGGCCCTGGTACTTCGACCCCAGCGCACCCGACCCGTACGGGGTCGCCGCAGGTTCGGTCAGCTGCATGAACGAGATCTGCCCGATCTTCATCCCGTAGTAGATCGTGATTGGCAGGCTGGCGACGTTCGAGAGCTCGAGCGTGACGTGCCCATCCCAGCCAGGGTCGATGAACCCGGCAGTCGAATGGATGAGGAGCCCGAGGCGTCCGAGCGAGCTCTTGCCTTCGAGCCGGGCAACGAGATCGTCGGGCAGCTTGACCCGCTCGAGCGTCGAGCCAAGCACGAACTCGCCCGGGTGCAGCACGAACGGCTCGTCGCCGATCTCGACGAGCTCGGTGAGATCGGGCTGCTCGGCCTTGACGTCGATGTAGGGGTAGAGGTTGTTGCGGAAGACGCGGAAGTAGCGATCGACGCGGACATCGACGCTCGAGGGCTGCAGGAGCGCCGGGTCGTACGGATCGATCTCGATCCGCCCGGCGGCGAGCTGCGCTGTAATCGTCCTGTCGGAGAGCACCACGATCGCGGATTCTGCCACGTGATGGGCCTACGGGGGCTCAGCTAGGCTGGCGCCATGGCGACGACCCGCGCAATTCACCTGCAGACCGAGGTTCCGGGGCCCCGCTCCCGGGAGATCTGCGAGCGCATCGAGCGCAGCGTCGCAAGCCCACTCGCGCTGACGTTCCCGGTGGTCGCGGCCTCCGCGCGCGGCGTCACGATCACCGACGTCGACGGCAACAGCTTCATCGACTTCACCGGCGGCGTCGGCAGCCTCAACGTCGGCCACTCGCATCCCGCCGTCGTTGCGGCCGCGCAGCAGCAGCTTGATCTCTTCGCCCACACCGACTTCACGATCGTCCCCTACGAGGTCTACGCCGACCTCGCCGAGCGTCTGGCTGCTCTCGCGCCGATCTCCGGCCCGGTCAAGGCAGCGTTCTTCAACGCCGGTACCGAGGCCGTCGAGAACGCCGTCAAGTTCGCGCGGGCCTACACCAAGCGCCCCGCCGTGATCGCGTTCGAGGGTGCGTTCCACGGGCGCACGCTGCTCTCGCTGACGCTAACCTCGAAGGCGACACCGTACAAGGCGGGACTCGGCCCGTTCGCGCCCGAGGTCTACCGGGTTCCGTTCCCGAACGCCTATCGCGGGATCACGACGGCAGACGCGCTTGCCGCTCTCGAGCGGGCGTTCTCCTCCCAGGTTGCGCCGACGAGCGTCGCTGCGATCATCATCGAGCCGGTGCAGGGCGAGGGCGGGTTCCTCGCCGCCCCCCCCGAGTTCGTCGCTGGCGTGCGGGCTCTGTGCGACACGCACGGCATCGTGCTGATCGCCGACGAGGTGCAGACGGGCTTCGGCCGCACGGGACGCTTCTTCGGCATGGAGCACACGGGGATCGAGCCCGACCTGATCTGCGTCGCCAAGTCGATCGCGAACGGTCTGCCGCTCTCTGGCGTGCTCGGACGCGCCGAGATCATGGACGCCCCGGCTCCCGGCGGGATCGGGGGGACGTACGTCGGCAACCCGGTCGCCCTGGCGGCTGCCCTCGCGGTGCTCGACACGATCGAGGAGGAGCATCTCGTCGAGCGGTCGGCGGCGATCGGTGAGACCATCCGCGCCCGGATGCTCGCGTGGCAGGAGCGCTGGCCAGTCATCGGCGACGTGCGTGGTCTCGGGTCGATGCTTGCGATCGAGTTTGTCTCCGATCCGATCTCGAAGGAGCCCGCCAAGGAGATTGCGCACGCCGTTATTGACGCTGCCCTCGCGCGTGGACTCCTCCTGATCACCTGCGGCATTCACGGCAACGCCATTCGCGTTCTCGTGCCGCTCGTGATCACGGACGCGGAACTCGAGGAGTCGCTCGATGTCTGGGCGGACGCGCTCGAGGCCACGCTGGCGTAGCCCCCGCTCGCCCGTTTGCCGCGTTCGCTCAGGGCGTTAAGGAGATGCGCTGCGTCACCCCGCCGAACGCGACCTGGCCCGACGGGATCTACTGCCATACGCCCGACAGCCGTGTCGTTCGGCTCTCCCGGGACGGCACGACGCTCACGCAGGTCGCCTCGCTTCCGGGCGCGCTAGAACGAGAGGCAGGCTCGGCGGTCGTGCCGTGCGAGTGCGAGTGCGAGCAGGCGCTCGAGGAGCGTCGGGTACGGGACCCCGGATGCCTCGAACAGCCTGGCGTACACGCTCGTGCCCGTGAACCCAGGGATCGTGTTGAGCTCGTTCACGAGCACCGTACCGTCGCGCGCGACGAAGAGATCGACCCGCGCCATACCCTCGCACTCGGTCGCGACGAACGCCCTGACGGCGCACGCGCGGGCACTCTCGGCCTCTCCCGGCCCGATCCGCGCCGGGATGAGGAGATCCATGCCGCCCTCGTCGTACTTCGCCGAGTAGTCGTACCACTCGTGATCGCCGACGACGATCTCGCCGGGCAGAGATGACTCCGGATTGCGGCTTCCGAGTACGCCGACCTCGACCTCGATCCCGTCGACGAACTCCTCGACGAGCACCTTCTCGTCGTGGCTGAAGGCGAGCGCGACCGCGGCACGGAACGTCGCATCGTCGCCGGCCTTCGAGATCCCGACCGATGAGCCAAGCCGGGCCGGCTTCACAAAGACCGGGTAGGAGTAGGGGTGGGCGACTTCGTCGCCGGGGCGAAGCGTGATGTTCCGGGTGACGGGGATGCCGTGGTCGCGCAGGACGGTCTTGAAGAGATCCTTGTCCATGCAGAGCGCCGACGCGGTCACGCCGGCGCCGACGTAGGGCACACCCGCGAGCTCAAGCAGTCCCTGCACCGTGCCGTCCTCGCCGAAGGGGCCGTGGAGCACCGGAAACACGACGTCTGCCCCGAGGAGCGCGGCGCTCACCTCGGGACCCGGCAGGGCGGCCCGGGCGCTGGCGGGGGCTCCGGGCAGGCTCCACGCACCGTCCCGGTCGATCTCGATCGGGACGACCTCGTGCCCAAGCTCGGTGAGTGCGCCGATGACGGCAGAGGCCGATGCGACAGAGATGTCGTGCTCGCTCGACCGCCCGCCGAGCAGCACCGCGACCCGGAGTGCCCCCGCGCGCGTCGGGTTCACGGTGTCGTTGTCACCACGGGCGGCGGGGTCACGGTTGTGGTCACGACCGTGGTCGTGGCCGTCGTCGGCGTTGTCGCAGCCGTGTAGTGACCGACGGTGAGCGCGATCGTCGTTCCCTGCTCGACCGAGCCCTTCGCCGGGATCTGGTCGAGCACCAGGCCGTCCTGGCTTGGAACGGTCACCTCCTGCTCGACGACCGACGAGACCAGATCCTTCTGCTGTAGCAACTGCTCGGCGTCGGCGACGTTGTCGCCGATCAGGTAGGGGATCGAGACGGTCTTCGGCCCCTTCGAGACCGTGATGGTCACCGTGCTGCCAGGCGTCGCATCGGCGTTCGCAGCGGGACTCTGGTCGATCACGTTCCCTGCCGGCTCCGCTGCGTTCACGTCGACCTCGACGACCTTGAAGCCGGCGTCCATCAGGGTGCTCTTGGCGTTCGCGATCGGATCACCGATCACGTTTGGGACTCCGAGAAGCTGCTGGCCGCGCGAGACGTTGATCCTCACGGTTGAGCCAGCCGCAGCCTTGACCGGCTGCCCGTCCTTGACGGCCGGCGGGTCCTGGGCGATGACGGTGCCCAAAGGCTTCGCCGAGTAGACGTCGTGTCGATCGACCGTCAGACCGACGTTCGTCAGCGTCGAGGTGGCCAGGTCGACGCTCATCCCGATCACCGCCTGGACGATCACGGTCGGTGTTCCCGAGGAGACGACGATCGTCACGGTCGAGTCCTTCGCCACCTTCACGCCCGAGTCCGGGTTCTGGCTGATCACGCTTCCGGCCGGGACGATGTCGCTCGATGCGCGCTCGACCGCGACCTGGAGGCCCTGCGCTACGAGGAGCTCGACCGCGTTTGCCTTCTTCAACCGCCCCACGTTCTGGACGGCGATCGTCCGGTTCGTGTCGATCTGCGACTGGATCTGCTGGTAGAGCAGGAAGCCGGCGATCCCCACGATCGCGATCGCGAGGAGGCCGAGCAGCCAGGGCCAGAAACGGCGACGCCTCGGGAGCTCGTCGTAGTAGCCGGGCTTGCGGTATGCGGGCGGTGCCGGCGGCGGCGTGCCGCGAGGCGAGATCATCGTCGCTGCCGAGGAGATACTCGTGGCCGAGAGGATCTGTGTCATCGCCTCCTCGGTCTGCGGGGCGATCGCCACACCGCGAGCGACGCGATCGAGATCGGCGGCCATGTCCTCGGCCGAGTCATAACGCTGGTCGGGCTCCTTCGCGAGCGCTCGCATGACCACCGCGTCAAGGTCGCGCGGCACGTCGGGACGGAGCTTCGACGGCGGATCGGGGATCGTCGAGAGGTGTTTCATCGCGACCTCGACAGCGACATCGCCGCTGAACGGCACCTCGCCGGTGAGGAGCTCGTACAGGACGATGCCTAGCGAGTAGAGATCGGATCGCGGATCGACCGGAGCGCCACGCGCCTGCTCAGGCGACAGGTACTGGGCCGTGCCGACGATCGAGCCGACCTCGGTCATCTGCGAGGTGCCCGAGCGGGCGATCCCGAAGTCCGTCACCTTGAGACGCTTGTCCGAGCCGAAGACGATGTTGTGCGGCTTGATGTCTCGGTGCACGATCCCGTGCCGGTGTGCAAATGCGAGTGCTTCGAGGATCTGTCGTGCGTACTCGATCGACGTCTGGATCGGGGCCTGCCGGTGCTTCACCAGCAGCTCCTTGAGCGTCGGCCCGTCGAGGTACTCCATCGCGATGTAGTAGGTGCCCTCGGCCTGGCCGCGGTCGAAGATCTGCACGATATTCGGATGGCCGAGCCCGGCGGCGTTCTGCGCTTCGCGGCGGAACCGCTCGACGAACTGCTCGTCGCGGGCGTGGCGCTCGTTCAGCATCTTCAGCGCGACCTTGCGTCCGAGCTCCTGATCCTCGGCGAGGTAGACGTCGGCCATCCCCCCGGAGCCCAGCTTGCGCAGGACGAGGTACCGGCGGTCGAAGACTCGGTTCAGAAGGGGGTCGGAGGCCATTGCGAGGTCGTGTTGCGGGCTACGGGGACATGTTCGACGGGGGCTGGAGGATCGCCTGCATGATCGCTTTTGCGATGGGTGCCGCGATGGCTCCACCGAAACCGTTCAGCTGATTCTCCACGACGACGGCGCCCGCCACCGTTGGATGATCGGCGGGGGCGAAGAAGATGAACCACGCGTCGTACACGTTGCGCGTTCCGGTCTCGGCCGTACCGGTCTTTCCACCGACGATCACTCCCGGGATCTGGGCGCGCGTGCCGGTGCCGGCCTGGACGACCTGCACCATCATTCCGCTGATCGTTGCGGCGGTCTGCGGGGTCGTCGAGTGGCGAAGCGCGTGCGGATGCATCGTCGCGATCACCGAGCCGTCGGGTGCGACAACCTGCTTCACGAGCTTCGGCTCCATCTCCACACCGCCGTTTGCGATCGCGGCGGCAACCATCGCCATCTGGAGCGGCGTCGCCAGCATCCTCTCCTGCCCGAAGGCGAGCCGCCCGGCGTCGACCTGCGTGTCGGCGTTCTCCGGGTCGTACGGTTTGTGGGTCGCGAAGTCGTAGAGGCCGGATGGGGAGCGGGCATCCGACGGAGTCTCAAGCGGGGGCGATGAGTAGAAGCCGAACCTCTTGGCCTCGTCGAGGATGCGCGCCGCACCGAGCTTCTGCCCGATGTCGCAGAAGACCGCGTTGATCGAGTGCTGGAAGGCCTCGATGAACGTCACGTGCCCGTAGGCCTCCGGACCGTTCTGGTCGAGGGCGTTCGACACCTTCTTGCCGTAGTCGACGCAGTACCCCGGATCGTCGAAGGTCGAGGTTGCGGTGTAGAGCCCGCTGTCGAGCGCGGCGGCCGCGGTCACGGTCTTGAACGTCGACCCGGGCGGGTAGAGCCCCTGCGTGGCCCGGTCCAGAAGTGGAGCAGACGGCGAGCAGTTCGCCTTCGTGCGCTGGATCTTGGCGTACCCGGCTGGCTTCTCGATCAGGTTCGGGTCGTAGGTCGGGGAGGACGCGATCGCGAGAACCGCCCCCGTCTGTGGGTCGAGCGCGACGGCCGCACCACACCCGGCCTGGTCGAGCAGGCTCTGAGCGATCTGCTGGGCGCTGACGTTCAGATTCAGGACGAGGCTGTTGCCCTTGACGGTTGTGCCCTTGAGCCGGTCGCCGATCGCGGTCAGGATGGTGCCGATGTTCGCATTCGACGCCGTCAGGTAGCTGTTCTCTGACTGCTCAAGGCCGGCACGGGAGCGACTCTGCGTCGAGTACCCGAGCGTCTGCGAGGCGAACCCGTGGGTCGGGTAGGTGCGGTAGTAGAACGCCTGGCCGTCCTTCGTCACACGCCTGTTTCCGGCCAGGACGGTCTTGCCGTCCGAGGCGAGGATCCGCCCGCGTTCGATCTCGAACTGCGCGACGCGCTGGATCTCGTTGTCCTGCCTATCGGCGAGGTTGGCCGACGCCCAGGTCTGCCAGTACGTCGTGGCGACGACGAGCGCGCCGAGCATCAGGAGCGCGACGACTGCGACGCGGGAGATCTGCCTGTTCATCGGGCGTTGGCCCGATCGGAGACGAGCAGGAGCCCCGCAAGCAGGATGAAGTTCGCGACGATCGACGATCCGCCGTAGGAGACGAACGGCAGGGTGATTCCTGTGAGCGGGATGATCCGCAGGATCCCGCCGACGATGATGAACGTCTGCAACGCGAAGCCGAACGTGAGACCGGCGGCGAGGAGCTTCGAGAAGCCGTCGTCAGCCTGCAGCGCGATCTTCATCCCGCGTGCGACGAACAGCATGAACACGAGGACGAGCGCGGAGACCCCCACGAGGCCGAGCTCCTGGGCGAGGGCGGAGTAGATGAAGTCGGTGTTCACGTAGGGGATCAGCTGCGTCCCTTCTGGCGTCGTGAAGGTTCCCTTGCCGAGACCGGTGCCGCCGAAGCCGCCGTTCGAGATTGAGTAGAGCGACTTGACAAGCTGGTAGCTCTGACAGTCCTGGCGGAGCGCGAGGCCGCCGGTCTGCGGACACGGCACAGGCTGCGATGTCCACGGCTGGAGCCAGATCGTGATCCGTTCGTGGACGTGAGCGATCTCGCGGTAGGCGACGAACCCGCCGACGGCAAAGAGACCGAGACCGGCCGCGACGTACGAGAGGCGGTTCGTCGCGATGTAGAGCATCGAGATGAAGATCCCGAAGTAGAGGAGAGCCGAGCCGAGGTCGTTTGTCTGGACGAGCACGAGCATCGCAGCGCCCCAGATCAGCAGGAGCGGGCCGACATCCTTGAGCCGCCCCTGGGAGAGCACCTCGCGCTTCCCCCGGAGGTAGGAGGCAAGGAAGACGATCAACGAGATCTTGGCGAGCTCGCCGGGCTGAAACTGGAACGAGCCGACGTGCACCCAGAGCCGTGCGCCGTTCACCGTCGTTCCGAGCCCAGGGATCCGTGGCGCAAAGAGCAGCGCGAGCGCGCCGACTCCGAAGAGGTACTTGTACGACTCGAGGACGCGGTAGTCGCGTCGAAGCCCGACGAGCACGATCGCGAAGAGGGTGACGCCGACGACGAGCCAGAGGCCCTGGCGGAAGGCGTCGCTCGGCCCGAGCCGGTAGATCTCGGTGAGCCCGATCGCCGTGAGAAACCCGGCGAGCGGCAGGAGGTACTGGTCGGCATCGGGCACGGTGACGCGCGCCACGGCATGGGCGGCGAGGTAGAGACCGATGAAGATTCCGGCGTAGCCCATCGAGCCCCAGGAGATGACCTCCTGGCGGGCGATGTAGACGCTCGCGAAGCCGACCGCGGTGAGGGCAGCGACGGCGACGAGGTAGGAGAGCTCGCGGTTTCGTGCCGTCATCGGGCGAGGCCCCGCGCGACGAGCACGACGATCAGGCCCGCCAGCAACGCGATCAGGAGCGCCGAGAGCGCCATCCGTGCCATCGGCCGAGGTGACAGCACCGCTGTCTCGCTCCCCGGCGCCACGAAGGCCGCGAGGAGCTCAGGCGGCAGCCTGACACCGTCCTCCGGATGCAGCGTGTCCTCCTCGTCGAAACCCGCCACGGCGAGCGCGGGAATCTCGAGGGTCTGTTCGATGTCGTCGACGTCGGCGACATCGAACAGCACGGTCGTGATGTTGTCCTCGCCGCCCCGCTCGTTCGCTGCCGCGATCAACGCGCGCGCCGCCGCGTCGAGGTCTCCGAGGTTGCGCCCAAGGACGCGGGCGATCGTTTCGGCGTCGAGCATCGTCGTCAGGCCGTCCGAGCAGAGCAGGAACACGTCCCCGGCGACCGCCTCCACAGAGAAGGCGTCGACGTCGACGTCTGCGTCCGTCCCCAGAGCGCGAGTGATGACGGAGCGCTGCGGGTGCACCTCGGCTTCGGCGGGCGAGAGCTCGCCACGGCGCACGAGCTCGGCGACGAGCGAGTGATCGTCGGTGAGCTGCTCGAGCTCGCCGTTGCGTAGCCGGTAGGCGCGCGAGTCGCCGACGTGGCCGATCGTGACCGTGTCTGCGGAGGAGACGATCGCGACCGTCATCGTCGTTCCCATCCCCGATGCGGACGCGTCGGTCTGGGCACGGTGGTGGACCCGGCGGTTTGCGCCCCGGATCATCTCGACGACGCCCTCCTCGCCGCTCGAGGCTGTCGCCTCGCCCTCGCGGAGCGCAGCGGCGGCAAGCGACGAAGCGACCTCACCCGCCTGGGCGCCGCCCATTCCGTCCGCGACCGCGAAGAGCGGCGGCTCACAGATGAACGAGTCCTCGTTTCGCCGACGCTTGCGGCCGGTGTCGGTTCCGGCCGCGCTCCGCGCGACCCTCACGGCTCGAACCGGAGGTCGGTTGCGCCGATCCGGATCACATCGCCGGCGATCAGGCGTCGATCGCGGGTGACGAGCTCGCCGTTGACGAACGTTCCATTCGTCGAGCCGATGTCCTCGACGTACACCCCATCACGGCGCGGCTCGAAGCGCGCGTGGCGCGACGAGGCGAACTCGTCTCTGGGGATCGCGACGTCGTTCGAGCCGCCGCGCCCGATCGTCAGACCGGACGCTGCGATTGCAACGACATCGCCCTCGGTCAGCGCGGCGCTCTCGACGACGACCAGGTGTCCAAGCTCGCGCGCGGGAGGTTGGGGAAGGTATGCAGCCACCTGCTGGGGGCTCAGGATCATCGACTCCTGCGGGAGACGCAGATCGCGCGAGGCGGAGCGGACAATCCGCCAGATGAAGAGGTAGAGCAGGACGATGAACGCGAGCTTGAGCGCGAGGAGTGTCGTCTCGACCTGGGCCGACGCGATCACGCGAGCTCCTCCGCGAACACGACCTCCGTCGAGCCGATCGTGAAGCGGGAGCCGTTCTCGAGCTGAAGCTGTTTCACCCGCCGTCCTTCGACCTCGATGCCGTTTGTCGAGTCGAGGTCGACGACGGTGTACACGCCCTGGTCGTGCCGGATCTCAGCATGGCGCCGCGAGGCGTTGGGGTCGGGGACCTGGATATCGCAGTCCTTTGACCGTCCGAGCACGACGGTTGCGGTTCCGAGCTCGTGGCGTCGCCCGGCGAGCGTCACCGTGGCGACCTCGCGGATCTCGGCGATCTCCTCCGGCGCGTCGGGTTCGGCCTCGATCGGTGCGGGGAGCGGCACCGGGGCCGGCTCGACGGGCTTGTAGATCATCGTCTCACCCGGCGCCGTGCTTGGTGTCGGCGCACCGGTGGGCTGCTTCGCGCCACGCACGAGCCGGGTTGCGATCCCGAAGACACCGATCTCGAGGTCGTCGTCGGTCTCGAGCTTCACCGCGGGTGCGGTGAGGAGGACGTAGCGCTCCCTGCGGGCGTGCTCGCTGAGGTAGTCCTGCAGCTCCTCGCGGAGCTGGTCCTCGTAGCTTGCGAACTGCTCGCGGTCGGCCGGGGCAAGGTACAGCGTGTACTCGTTCGGGACGTACACGCGCGATACCGACACGCTCCGGTGATCGTCCATCTCCTTCACCAGCTTGCGCGCAAGCTCGACCGGCTGGACGTTCGCCTTGAAGGCGCGTCCGAATACCCCTTCGAAGAGGGTCTCCAACTTCGACTCGATCGTCTTGAGAACGTTCATCAGCTCAGATTTCCCCGCGAACCAGTGTAATCCCCCGTCATCGTCACGCCGGTTTACGCTCCGAGGAGATGATCAAGTACATCGGGTCGAAGCGCGCACTCGTCCCGCTGATCCGGGACGTGGCCGCCACGCTGCCAGTTCGAAGCGCGTGCGACCTCTTCGCGGGCACGACGCGCGTCGGTCAGGCGCTGCGTCAGCTGGGGCTCGAGGTGCACTCGAACGACCTCGCGACGTACTCCGAGGCGCTCGGTCAGGCTTACATCGTCGCCGACGAGTCGCTCGACCGGGCACGTCTCGCTGAGATCCTCGCCGAGCTGAACGCGCTACCCGGCACCGACGGCTATGTCACCGAGGCGTTCTGTCACACCGCCCGGTACTTCCAGCCCGCGAACGGTAGACGGATCGACGCGATCCGTGACGCGATCGACGAGTACGCCCTCTCACCGCTCGAGCGCGGCGTGGTGCTCACCTCGCTCCTCGAGGCGGCAGATCGCGTCGACAGCACGACGGGGCTCCAGATGGCCTATCTCAAGGCGTGGGCGCCGCGGTCGAATGCGCCGCTCGAGCTGCGGATGCCAACGGCGGTCGAGGGCCCGGCTGGTGCGGTCACGCGCTCCGACGCCAATGCGCTCGCACCCACGCTCGACGTCGATCTCGTCTATCTCGATCCGCCGTACAACCAGCACGCCTACTTCTCGAACTACCACGTGTGGGAGACCCTCGTCCGATGGGATGCCCCGGAGGGATACGGGATAGCGAACAAACGAATCGACTGTCGCGAGCGAAAGAGCCCGTACAATTCGAAGCGTTCGGCACCTGCAGCCCTTGCCGATGTGATCGGTGCGCTCCGGGTGCCGTGGCTCCTCGTCTCGTGTAGCGACGAGGGCTTCATGGGTGCGAGTGAGCTCCACGAGCTGCTCGTTGAGGTTGGTTACATCGCCCGCATTGACGTCGAGCACAAGCGGTACGTCGGTGCTCAGATCGGCATTCACAACCCCGCCGGACGGAAGGTTGGGACGGTCTCCCACCTGCGCAACTGCGAGCACCTCTTCGTCGTTGGCCCCGATCGCTCCGTGGTGGAGCGGGCCGCAGCAGTCTCAGGCGCGCTTCGGTAACGCGAGCACTACCGCAGTCGCCCAGGCGGCCGCAAGGAGGGGAAGAAGCGGCGCTGCCGGCGCGGCGGCGGCCGTTACGACGAGGAGCGCTCCGCCCCCTGTCGCAGCGACCCACGGGCCTCGGCCGCGAAGCAGCGGGATCGCCGCGGCGGCTGCCGCGAGAACCAGGGCCTCCGTCACGAGAGCCGGGTAGCGCGACAGCGTGTGCCAGAGCTCGTAGGCAACCGCCGAGGGGCGATTGCTCCCGGCGATCCCGAGCCCGAGCGGCGGGGAGCCGGCCCCGAACGGCAGCTGCCGATGGCCCACGCCTGCGACGACGAGAGCCAGGAGAACGGCCGCGGCTGCCTGGAGCGCACGGCGGGCGCCGCCCCGTGCGAACTGCGCGACGAGCGGCACGAAGCCGAGCGCTGCGAGCGGCGCAAGAAGCGGACCCGTGACGAGCATCAGGGCGCCACGGGTGTCGTTCCACGACAGCGCCGTCCAGAGCAGGGCAAGCCCGGCGAACAGGAGCGCAAGACCGAGAGAGATGTTCGCGAGCGGGAAGAACGTGGCGGCCAGCGCGAGGCCGATGCCGACGCGTGGCCGGAGGAATCCGATTGCGGCTGCGGCTGCGGTGAGCCCCAGCCCGAACCCGGATGGGTAGAACGGGAGCTCGGCTGCGACCCACCCTGTCCAGGTGGCCGCGAGCGCGGCCGGGACGACCCGGTCGGGCAGCGACATCGCGAGCCGCTGCTTCGCGCGTGCCGGCGGCGGGGTCTCATTGCGCTCTCCACCGCCACTTCCACGCTTGCGGCGGCGCATGTGGGCGCGCAGGTCGAGAGCGAGGTTGCCGGCGCTTGGCCTACGCAGGGGGTCGAGGACGAGCGCCTGGGCCACGGTCTCTCGTAGGCGCGCAGGGAGGTCAGGACGGATCGTCTCGAGCGCCGGTGCACCCGCGCGGATTCTGCGAGACGTCTCACCCGAGCTGTCACGGCGGAATGGATGGTGGCCGGCGAGCGCCTCCCAGAGCAGGACGCCGACCGCCCAGACATCTGTCGCAGCTGTCGCGTTCTTGCCGAGGAGCCGCTCCGGCGAGATGTAGGCGAGCGTGCCGGGCACGTCGCCGATCGCGGTCAGTGTGTCGAACTCGGCCATCTGGGCGAGGCCGAAGTCGAGGAGCCGCACGTCGATCGCATCCCCCTCGCCGAGCAGGACGTTCGACGGCTTCACGTCACGGTGGACGATCCCGCGCTCGTGAGCGTGCGCCAGCGCCTCGAGCAGCTGCGCGGCGACCTCGACCGCGTCGCGGTCGCCGAGCTCGCCGGCGGCGAGTGCCTGGCGCAGCGTTCGACCCGGGATGTACTCGTAGGCGATGAAGATGTGGCTCGGATCACGGGCGAGCGCATAGACCCGCTGGCACCGCGGATGCCGGAGCGCCGCGGCCGCCCGTGCCTCACGTTCGGCCCGCGCGGCGATCTTTCCCTCGCGCGGAACCATCTTGAGGGCGACGTCGAGACCGGTCTGTTCGTCACGGGCCAGCCACACGTGGCCCATCCCGCCCGACCCGAGCGGACGCACGGCGCGGTAACGTCCGAGTATGAGTTCGCGCGCGAGTGCAGTCGAAGACATCCCTGGCTTCTACTTCGCGGTCGGGAGAAGTCCTCTCGCGCCGCTCTTCCTGCGATAGTTCCGGGGACGCTGATGGACGACCACGACGACGACATCGAGTTCGACTTCTTCGAGGACGAAGAGGACGCCACCCAGGAGGCCTCCTCCTCGCGCGTCCGCATGCCGCGACGAGGAGCCCGCGGGCCGCGGCGCTCGATCGCCCCGCCGCGCGGCTCGGCTCCGCTGCTGCGCCTGCTGGCGCTCGTCGTGCTCGTGATCTTCCTCGTGTTGATGTTCGGGCTGCTGATCCAGTCGTGTGCGAGTGCGTCGAAATACGATGCATACGCGCACTACATCGACAAGGTCAACACGATTGCCGGGCAGTCGACACAGGACGGGAAGACGCTCGCGAAGGCCCTCACCACACCGGGACTCTCGGTGGCTGCGATCGACAAGAAGCTCCACGCCCTTGCCGATGACGAGATGCAGAACGTCGCAGCCGCGCAAGAGCTCAACCCGCCTGGGCCGCTGCGGCCCGAGAACGGCCATCTGATCGATGCGCTCGAGCTTCGGGTCAGCGGCCTCCTCGGGCTCGCCGACACCTTCAAGACGACCGCCGGTGCCTCCGACGCGGCCTCAAGCGCTGCGCTTCTTGCCGCGCAGGGTCAGCGGCTCCTCGCCAGTGACGTCGTCTGGGCTGACTTCTTCAGCCAGCTTGTCACCGAGGAGCTCCAGCGGGGGGGCATCAGCGGTGTCGCGGTTCCGACGTCGCGCTTTGTCGCGAGCGGTGAGGATCTGAGCGCGCGCGGCATGGCTCTCGTGCTGCAGCGGATCAGCGGGGCGTCCACGGGCGGGAGTCCGGCGGGGACCCACGGGACAGATCTTGTCTCGGTCGCTGCCCTGCCGAACGGCACGACCGGCGCGTCGCAGGTGCTGATGGCCGGGTCGCTCATCACGGTGACCGCGACCACGAGCCTCGCGTTCGTCGTCACGATCCACAACGGCGGCGATGCACAGGAGGTCCAGGTTCCCGTCACGCTGACGATCGACCGGTCGAGCGCCCAGGGCGGTCCGATCACAAAGACGCAGACCCTCCAGCTCGTCGATCCGGGCCAGCAGGCGACGGTTGTCTTCGGTGACCTCGGGCAGGTGCCGTTTGCACAGCAGGTGAACATCCGCGTCGACGTCGCGCCGGTGCCAGGGGAGAAGAACACGGCCAACAACTCCGCCCTGTATCCGGTGATCTTCTCGCTGCCGGCCGGGTAGGCCGTGCACGTCACGACGACGATCGCCGCGGCGCTCGCAGCAGCAGGTGTCGCTCTCGCCCTCGGTTCGATGGGCCTGGCCTGGGTGGCCTGGGTTCGCGTCCAGCGGGTCAGGGAGGCGCAGCGCTCGCTGGTCGGCGGAGGCCGAAAGGACCTCGTCGAGTTCGCCGTCTCCCTCCAGGGTCGCATCGACGACCTCCACCGGGCGGTGGATGAGGTCGCGGCGGGACTTGCTCGTGTCGACCGTCGCGTTGACGACACGGTCGCGAACTCGGCCATCGTTCGCTACGACGCGTACGAGGACACCGGCGGCCACCAGTCCGCATCGCTTGCGCTGCTCGACAGCGCGCGCAGCGGCGTTGTGATCACTGCGATCCAGGGTCGCGACTACGCCCGGATCTACATGAAGGAGCTCGAGCGCGGCAAGCCGTCGGTGGCGCTCTCACCGGAGGAGCAGGAGGCTGTCGACCGCGCGATGGGTCGGTAGCTCGCCTCCGCGTCGCGGTCGGCAGCGCGCCGATCCGTGCGGTACTTTTCCAGTCAGGGTGCAGCAAGTTCTCGTCTTGAATACGAGTTACGAGCCGTTGAACGTGTGTTCTTTGCGGCGTGCACACGTGCTCGTCTTCAAGGGGAAGGCTGAGCTCGTCGAGGAGCTCGATCGCCCGCTCTGCTCGTCGACCGGGCGCTTCCCGTGGCCGCACGTGATCCGGCTCCTCAGCTACGTCCGTGTTCCACGGCTCGTGCAGCGGAAGATCTCTCGGCGGGCGCTCTTTGCTCGTGACGGGTGGCGCTGCGTCTACTGCGGTGCGTCGGGTGGCCGACTCACCCTCGACCACGTCATCCCGCGCTCCCGCGGCGGCGGGTCGTCGTGGGAGAACGTCGTCACCTCGTGTGCCCCCTGCAACCACCGGAAGGGCAACCGGCTGCCGCACGAGATCCAGATGGAGCTCCATGTCGTGCCACGGCCGCCTGCCCCGGTGCTGTTCATCCGGCTCGCGACGCCGAAGATTCCGGCGCGCTGGGAGAGCTACCTGGCGGCCTACACGGCAGCCTCCGCTCCGACGTCGGCTGCTGCGTAGCTAGCCGCGCTCGCGCGGGAGGTCGGCCTGTTGCTCCCACTCCGACCATGAGCCGGGGTAGAGCCGCCCGTCGCGCCCCTCGAGATGGAGCTGGTGGAGCGTCACGCAGGCGGTGATACCCGAGCCGCAGTACGCCACGATCTCGCCGGGCGGGAGCTCCGGGAGCGGCACGTTCCACGGCGCGTTGAGAGCACCAGGGATGCGCCCAGGGTGGCGATCGATCGGGTTCGACTCGCCACGCCAGCGGCCCGGAAGGCGGGCGTCAACGATCGTCAGCCCGGAGAGCGAGGCGGCGATCTCGGCGCAGCCGATCGTGTCATCCGCTCTCGGGTGCGGGCTGAACGGGACGGGCTCTGCGTGTTCGTCGCCCCGGCGCACGGGGCCGTGCCAGTCGCCGAGATCGATCACAGCGCAGTCGAAGTGCCGCAGGAGCCACCAGAGTCGCTCGGCACCTCCCAGGGAGCCGTAGGCGATCACGAACACCCCGGGGCCGATTCCCGCGCCGCCTGCGCCTCGCGCGAAGTCGTCGGGAGCCGGGAGCGGATGACGGCCGGAGGCGCCCGCGGCACCCGAGAGGTCGTTCTCCACGTCAAGAAAGACCGCGCCCGGAACGTGTCCGGCCCTGTACTGCGTGCGGCCAAGGTCGGGGTCGTCGAGCGCCCAGCGGCAGTCGGCGAAGACGTATCTCACGTGGGCACCCTAGCCCGGCTCCGCTCGTGGCCTGGCCATGGAGAGAGATCTGCAGATGGTTCGGCCGGAGTTGCCGAGGGTCACGCCCCTAGAGGAAGGCGGAGCGAACCGAGAGCGCGTCTGGTGTCTCGGGCGACGTCCCGTACATCGGACACTCGACCCGCCCGACGATCCGGCCGCGCGCATCGGCGACGAGGAACCCGGCAGTGCGGTTGAGGTCGAGCGCCATCAGACGGGTGTCTTCGCGGTCATCACCCACCATGCGACCGCGAGGGCGACGAGGTACACGGATGAGACGGCGGAGAGGGCTACGGGCTGCCAGCCGCCCGTGGGCTTGCGGGTCCACCAGAAGGCGAGGCCGGTTGCAATCACGATCACGGCGATCCCGGCTCCGGCGACGCCCGAGCCGATCTGCAGCCACCTGACTGCGTCGGGCCAGCCCTCGTTTGACTTTGACCAGGCACCAAAGACCAGCATCAGGATCCACGACGGGACTGCGACAGCGGCGAGTGAGACGAAGGCCACCCGGGCGAGTTGATGCTGCTCGGAGCGACGCTGCGCGGCGAACGAGACGACGTTGACGACGCCGATCGACGCGAACAGGGCGATCGACGCGACGACGTGGACGTAGACCTGAAGGTCTGGTCTCACTGTTCCGGCTGCCAGATCATGAGGGCCAGGATCACAAGCAGAGCCCCTGTCGTTCCCCAGCTGAGGGCAAGACCGATCGGCGCTCGGAGCCGCGCGCGGAGCTCCGGGCTCGGCTCGTCGCCGGCCTGCGCGAGCTCCTCTGCGTGCTCCCGTGTGACACGGTCGCGCTTTGCACCCTTCTTGCTCGTGATGCTGACGACGACGAGCAACACGAGCGATGCGACGATCCAGAACGCGCCGAAGGAGTAGCCCCGGTGGTGCGCGAGCCAGAGGCCAAGCACGTAGGCGAGCAGCTCACCCGCGCTGAGAGCGATCACCGCGGCTCTCCCAAGACGGAGCAGCACAGCGATATCGCTCGGGCGTTCAGTGCGCAGCAGGAGGGCTGCGAAGACCGATGCGAACACGGCGCCGCCAAGCAACAGGAAGGCTCCGGTCACGTGGAGTGCGAGCAGCCACTGGGTGCGATCCACGGCCCGGAGCGTACGCTTGAGGCCGGATGGACGCTCGCGAACGACACCTGAAGCTCCTTACCGGAACGATCGAGGCCGTCAACTCAACGCTCGACCTCGAGGAGGTACTCTCGCAGGTCGCGAGCGGTGTCGCGGAGGCGCTCGATGCCGACGCGTGCTTCGTCTACCTCTACGACGAGCGCTCCGGTGAGCTCGTCCTGCGCGCAACGCACGGAACGAAGGTCGAGGAGATGACCCACCGGCCCCGGATGCGACCGGGCGAGGGGATCACCGGGTCTGCGGCCGAGCTTCGCGCCCCGGTCATGATTCCGCGTCGCGCGAACCTCGACGCGCGATTCAAGAACTTCCCGAACCTCGTCGAGGACGAGTACGAGTCGATCCTTGCTGTGCCGATCCTGGCGCGCGGCGAGCGCCTGGAGGGCGCGCTGAACCTGCGGACGCGCGAGCCGCGCGAGTTCAGCGACGACGAGATCGACCTGCTCCTCGCGATCGCCGCGCAGGTCGCCCAGTCGATCGAGCACGCGAAGCTCTACGCAGAGGCCCAGCGACGGGTTCACGAGCTTGAGGCGCTCGCCCGGATCTCCCAGGCAGTCTCCGAAGCGCTGTACCTCGAGGAGTCGCTCGAGGCGATCGTCAAGACGACGATGGACGCGCTTGCGGCGTCAGGCGCGGCGCTCGTGTTGGAGGACGGCAAGATCGCGTGGCCGGAGGGACACGCGGACGTTCATGCGATTCGCCAGCCGCTCCGGTGGCGGGGCAGGACGATCGGCGAGCTTGTCGCCGACCGCGGCACACCGTTCACCGACGCCGACGCCGATCTGCTCGCGTCGATCGCGCAGCAGGCAGCAGTTGCGCTCGAGCATGGTCGCGCCGTGATGCGCGGGGTGCTCGCTCAGGAGATCCACCACCGGGTCAAGAACAACCTGCAGACGGTTGCCTCGCTCCTGCGTCTCCAGGCGCGCGCGGCCGGGAACATCGATCCGCGGAAGGCGCTCGACGACTCCGTCAACCGGATCCTTGCGATAGCTGCCGTCCATGAGGTGCTCACCGAACGACGCGAGGACGATGTCGATCTCGCCGATCTACTCGGCCGGCTCAGGGCGATGCTCGTGCAGGGAGTCGGCGTCGGCCGTGAGGTGAGCGCCGAGTTCGAGTCGATGCTCCTGCCAGGCCAGCGTGCGACATCGCTCGCGCTCGTCTTCTCCGAGCTCGTCGGCAACGCGATCGAGCACGGCGGCAAGCATGTGACGGTGACGCTCGCCAAGGACGAGGGGGATGTGGTGCTCGCGGTCACTGACGACGGCGCGGGCATCTCGGGGGAGCCGGATGCCGGAACGGGGCTGTCGATCGTCCGGGCGCTCGTGCGTGACGAGCTCCGCGGCACGTTCGAGCTGACGAGTAACGGTTTGACGCGCGCCGAGGTGCGCTTTCCCGCCTAAGGTGACGCTGTGAGGATCCTGATCGCCGAGGATGAGACGATCATCCGCCTCGACCTGCGGGGCGTGCTCGAGCGGTCCGGCCACGAGGTCGTTGCCGAGGCGCGTGACGGCGAGGAGGCGGTTGCTCTTGCTCGCCTGCACGAGCCCGAGCTCGCGATCATGGATGTGAAGATGCCGAAGCTGGACGGGATCGATGCGGCGCGCACGATCCTCGAGGAGCGGCCGATTCCGATCGTGATGCTGACGGCGTTCGGGCAGCCGGAGCTCGTCGCACGGGCTGTTGAGGCTGGGGCGTTCAGCTATCTCGTCAAGCCGTTTCGGGAGCAGGACATCGTGCCGGCGATCGAGACGGCCCGCGCGCGTCACGAGGAGCTGACGGCTGCTCGTGCCGAGGCCGACACGCTGGGCGAGGCGCTGATCGCGCGCAAGGCGATCGAGCGGGCGAAGGGGCTCCTGATGGAGAAGGAGGGGCTCTCGGAGGCCGACGCATTCAGTCGCCTTCGTAAGGCGAGCCAGGTCTCCGGGCGGCCTCTGATCGTGATCGCAGAGGCTGTCATCGATACCTTTTCTGCGTCGTGACGACGCTTACGCCGCCAAGAGAGCGAGTCGATCAGAGTACGGGCTCCGGGACGGGGGACGCCTGGCGCGTGATCGTGCTCAACGACAATCACAACACCTTCGAGGGTGTGGCGTTTGCCCTGGCGAAGACGATTCCGGGAGTCGACTTCGACAAGGGACTCAAGCTCGCGACGAGGATCGATGCGAGCGGTCAGGCCGTCGTATGGTCGGGCCATCGAGAGCCGGCAGAGCTCTACCATGCGCAGCTCGAGGGCTACGGCCTGACGATGGCGCCGCTCGAGCGTTAGTTCGCGGTCTCGAGGAGCGTCTCCCAGCGCGTCAGGAGCGCCTCCATGTCCTTGCGTGCGGCGGCGTGGGCGGCGACGAGGTCGACGTTCGTCCAGTCGTCGGCGAGCTTCCTCTCGAGCTCGGCGACGCGCTCCTCGGTACGGGCGATCTCCCGCTCGACCAGCTCGAGTGGGCTCGGACCGCGTGGCCGCTCGCGCTTCGCCGGAACGGCCTTCGGCTTTGCTTCCTTCGGCTTCTCGGCGGGTCGGGGCGTCTCTTCACGCGTGTGGTACTCGGCCCAGCCGCCCGGATATGACCGAACCTGCTTGTCCTCGAGCGCAAGCAGACGGCCCGAGACAGCATCGAGCAGAGCCCGATCGTGGGTAACGAGCAAGACCGTGCCCGGGTAGGCCTCGAGTGCAGCCTCGAGAGCCTCACGGCTGGCGATGTCGAGGTGGTTCGTCGGCTCGTCGAGGACCAGGAAGTTCGCGCCGCTCGCCACGACATGGGCGAGTGCGAGGCGGCGGCGCTCGCCGCCGGAGAGCGCCGTGACGGGCTTCTCGTGGTCCTCCCACCCCGAGAAGAGAAAGCGACCGAGGAGCTTCTGCGCGTCGGGTCGTTTGAGACCGGTCGCACCCATCGTCGCGTCGAGCACCGAGCCGCGCTCGTCGAGATCGGACTCGTGCTGGGAGAAGTAGGCAACCTCGACGTCGTACCCGAGCTTCACCTTGCCCGCCTCCGGGGCGCGGTGGCCGAGGATCGTCTCGATCAGCGTCGTCTTCCCGGCCCCGTTCGGGCCGACGAGCGACACGTGCTCCCCTCGTTCGAGCACGAAGGAGGCGCCGTCGAGCAGCTCCTTGTCCCCGGCGCGCAGCACGAGGCCCTCGGCCTCGAGCACGATCCGGCCGGACCGTTTCGGCTTCAGGAACTCGAACCCGAGCGTCCGCCGTTCGGTCGGCGCGGTCTCGACACGGTTCGACTTCAGGCGCTCGATCTGCTTGAGCTTCGCCTGAGCCTGTTTTGCCTTCGACGCCTTGGCGCCGAAGCGATCGACGAACCGCGTCAGTCGTTCGATCTCATCGGCCTGGCGCTCCGATGTGCGCGCCGCGTGCTGCGCGCGAGCCGCCTGCTCAAGTCGCCAGACGTGCCACTTCCCGGGGAAGTACACCGAGCGTACGCGGTCGATCTCGAGCACGGCCGTCGTCACTGCTTCCAGGAACCAGCGGTCATGGGCGACGAGAATCACGGCTGCATCGATCGTCCGTAGCAGCTCCTCGAGCCACTCGAGGGACTCGATGTCGAGGTGGTTTGTCGGCTCGTCGAGGAGCAGCAGGTCGGGCTGCGCAGCGAGCGCTCGCGCGAGCGAGGCCCGGGTGAGCTCTCCACCGGAGAAGGAGGCGACGGGGCGGTCGAGGTCGTCGTCGGTGAATCCGAGCCCGCGGACGACGGACGACGCGCGGTCGCGCCAGTTGTAGCCGCCCGCGTGCTCGAGGCGCGCCTGGGCAGACGCGTAGCTCGAGAGCGTCTTCTGGTCGTGGGCGCCCGCGGTCATCGCGGTTTCGAGCTGGCGAAGCTCGCGCTCGATCGCGGCGAGATCGGCCGTCCCGGCGAGGACGTAGTCGCGTAGCGGCTCCTTGCTCGATGCGGGCGGGCGTTGGTCATGGAGCGCGACCCGTGTGCCCTTCTCCCAGGCAAGCTCACCCCCCTCGAGCGTGATCTCGCCGGCGAGCGCGCGCAGGAGCGTCGTCTTGCCGGCCCCGTTCGGGCCCGCGAGAGCGAGGCGATCCTGCCGCTCGACCTTGAACGAGACGCCGTCGAAGAGCGGCGAGCCCGAGATCTCCTTCCGGAGACCCGACGTCACTACGATTGCCATGGCACCAGGTATTCAAGAGGAGATGGGATGAAGAGGGGTCTCCGCAGGCGGATGTTCATTGCGAGCACGGCCCTGGCCGTGCTCGTCGGTGCAGCGTTCGTCATTCTCCTCATCACCATCCTCCAGTTGCGGAACCAGTCGCGGCAGGCGGGCCGCTCCGAACAGGTGATCGCGACCGCGAACCACCTCCAGACGCTGGTCCTTGACCTCGAGACCAACGCCAGACGGTACGCGGTTACGCAACGCGGCGTGTTCTTGAAGCCGCTGCGCACCGCGAGCCTCCAGTTTCCCGTCGTCGCGAACAGGCTCGTCACCTACTCGAAGGGCGATCCTGTTCGCTTCGCCCGGGCACAGCGAATCAAGGCAGATGTCACACGGTACCTCGACACGTGGGCGATCCTCGTGATCACGGCGGCGGCCGATGACCCCGCGAAGGCGAAGACGATCGTCCTCGACTCATCGGGCCAGCGACAGGTCGATGCGCTCCGTGCCACGTTCACCACGTTCGTCGACGCCGAGCAGCAGCAGGTCGACGACTCGCGCCTCCGCGCCGATCGGACCGAGAGCTACGCCGTGGTGATCGGCAGCGTTGGGCTCATCGGCTCGCTCATCATCATCACGATCTTCGGCATCTACATCGCCCGCCGGGTCGTTCGGCCGATCCGGGTTGTCGCCGGCGCGGCCACGCGGCTCGCAGCAGGCGAGTACGAGCATCGCGTCCCTGCGGGAGGGTTGGACGAGATCGGTGAGCTGACGAACGACTTCAACACGATGGCCGAGGCGATCGAGCGCCAGCAGCACGTGCTTGCGGGACAGAACGGGGATCTCGAGCGTCTCGCAACGATGTTGCGCGCGGTCATCGACTCGAGGATCGACGGGATCGCGCTCACCGACCTCGAGGGCAAGGTTCAGATCGTCAACCGCCCGCTCATCAAGTTCTCCGAGGAGCTCGGGATGTCGCGTCGCGGGACGGTGATCCGACAGCTGCTCTCGATCGAGGACAAGATGGTCGACAAGGAGCGCTTTCGGGAGACGATGGAGCGGCTCCGTCTTCACCCGGAGGACGCCTCCGCCGACGAGTTCGAGCTCTTCGACCCCTACCAGGTGCTCATCGGCTACACGTCGCCGGTGCAGGGCGAGAATGGCAAGCTGATCGGACGAATCTGGACGCTCCGGGATGTCACGCACTACCGCGAGCTCGACCGTCTCAAGGACGAGTTCGTCGCGACCGTCTCGCATGAGCTCCGAACACCGCTCACCTCGATGATGGGCTTCCTCGAGATGGTCCGGGACGGCGAGGCCGGTGAGCTGACCGAGGAGCAGCATCGGTTCCTCTCGATCGTCCATCGGAGCTCGCAGCGACTGCAGCGGCTCGTCGGTGACCTGCTCTTCGTCGCGAGGCTCGATGCGAGCGGGCTTCAGCTTGATCTGCGTGACGGGGTGCGGTTGGACGAGGTCGTTGCAGAGATGGTCGAGTCGTCGGCCGCAGTCGCGCTGGCGAGGAACATCGACCTCCGGGTCGAGAACAGGGGGCCGGTCGTCATCAAGGCCGATCGCGAGCGACTCGGGCAGCTCGTCGCGAACCTGATCTCCAACGGCCTCAAGTTCACCCCGTCGGGCGGGAGCGTCACCGCGCGGGTTTCGATCGAGGGTGATAGCGCCGTGCTCGAGATCGAGGACACGGGGATCGGGATCCCGATCGCGGAGCAGGAGAGGCTCTTCACGCGCTTCTTCCGCTCGTCGACCGCAACGGAGCAGGCGATTCCCGGAACGGGGCTCGGGCTCGGGATCTCGAAGGCGATCGCGGAGGCGCACGGGGGCGGGATCACCGTCCGCTCGCAGCCGGGTGTCGGAACGTGCTTCCACATCGAGCTTCCGATCTCCCCGGACGACGAGGGGCGCTCGGCCTGACCTCCGAACGCCCCGTCTGCCTGATCGACACCTCCGTGCGCTCTGAACAGCCCCAGATCGAGGGTGGTGCGGCTTCCGCTGCGCTCGCAGCTGGTCGTGTAGATAGGCTCGGGGCATGAGAGTTGCGGTTGCCTTCGACCACCGCGGGGTCTACCTCCGCGAGGCTGTTCTTGAGGCGCTCGTCGGCCACGAGGTGATCGACCTTGGCACCGATAGCCCTGAGGTTCGCGTCGACTATCCGGACAAGGCCCGGCAGGTCGGAGAGAAGCTCCAGTCCGGCGAGGCAGACCGCGGGATCATCGTGTGCGGCTCGGGCGCAGGAGCGTCGATTGCCGCCTGCAAGATGGCCGGCGTTCGCGCTGCGATCTGCCACGATCTCTACAGCGCACACCAGGCCGTTGAGCACGACGACCTCAACGTGCTCTGTCTCGGCTCCGAGATTGTCGGTGCCTCGGTTGCCCGCGAGCTTGTCGCGGTGTTCCTCTCCGCCCAGTTCGACGGAGGCGAGCGCTACGTCGCTCGTCTCGACAAGGTGGCGGCGATGGAACGTGGCATGCAGGGCTGATGACCGGCGAACGGCTCCGCGCGCTCGCGGAGCGCGGTCAGGCGGTCTGGCTCGACAGCCTCTCGCGTGACCTCGTCCGTGGCGGCGGACTGCGCCTGGCGATGGAGGAGGACGCCGTTAGCGGCGTCACGTCGAATCCGACGATCTTCCAGCGGGCGATCGCCTCGACAGACGCCTACGACGCCGAGATCCATGCGTTGGCGGCGGCAGGTCTCGACGCGACGTCGACCTTCTTCGCTCTCGCCGTCGTCGATGTGCAGGAGGCCTGTGATCTGTTTCGTCCGGTCTGGGAGCTGACGGGCGGGAACGACGGCTTCATCTCGCTCGAGGTCGACCCCCGGCTGGCGTACGACGCTGACGCGACCGTCGGCCAGGCGGTCGAGCTTCACGCGGCGGTCGACCGTGCGAACCTCCTGGTCAAGATTCCCGCGACCGAGGCTGGCCTCCCGGCGATCGAGCACTGCATCGCAGCTGGGATCTCGGTCAACGTCACGTTGATCTTCTCGCTCGCGCGGTACCGGGCTGTCATCGAGGCGTACCTGTGCGGGCTCGAGCGGCTTGTCGAGCGAGGCGGCGACCCGGCCGCTGTTCGGTCGGTCGCGTCGTTCTTCGTCTCTCGTCTCGACACCGAGGTCGACCGTCTGCTCGCTCGACACCACGAGCCAGCCCTGCTCGGGCAGGTCGGCGTTGCGAACGCCAGGCTTGCCTACGCCTCCTTCCAGGAGACCTTCGCGAGCCAGCGGTTTGCGAGGCTCGCCTCCTCGGGCGCGGCGACGCAGAAGCCGGTCTGGGCGTCGGTCTCGACCAAGAATCCGGCCTACCGCGACACGATGTACGTCGAGGAGCTGATCGGGCCCGATACCGTCAACACGATGCCGCCGGAGACGGTCCAGGCATTTCGCGACCACGGGGAGGTTCGCGGAGACACCGTGCTCGAAGGGGTCGAGACGGCGCGCGCAGTGCTTGAGTTGCTCGCGGCGATGGGCGTCGACTACGACGTGATCGTGGCGGATCTGGAGACCGAAGGTGTTCGACGGTTCGTCGACTCCTTCGACGAGCTCCTGGTAGGAATCGAGACCAAGTCGGCGGGGCCGGCGCCAGTCCGATGACCGAACGCCGGCAGCTCGTCGAGCGCATCTGGGCTCGTGATCCCGCTGTCTGGACAGGCCGAGACGAGGGGCGGTGGCTCGGCTGGCTCGACGAGCCAGCGCGTATGCGGGCCGACGTCGAATCGATCGCGCGACTCGCCGAGGATGTGCGAGGTGATCTCGAATCGGTCGTGTTGCTCGGGATGGGCGGATCGTCTCTTGGTGCCGATGTCCTGCGCCGGGTCGTTCGCAGCGAGAGCTTCCACGTCCTCGACACGACGCACCCCGGGGCGATCCGCCGACTCGAGGATCGCATCGACCCTGCGCAGACGCTGTTTGTCGCCGCGTCGAAGTCGGGAGCGACGGTCGATACCCGCGCGCAGCTTGAGTACTTCTGGGAGCGGGTGCCGCGTGGCGAGCAGTGGCTTGCCATCACCGACCCGGCTTCGGCGCTCGCCTCGCTTGCGCGCGAGCGGCGCTTTGCTGCGGTTGCCCCAGGCGAGCCAACGATCGGTGGACGCTACTCGGCGCTCTCGCCGTTTGGACTCGTTCCGGCCGCGTTGCTTGGTATCGACCTTGTCGCTCTCCTCGACAGCGCGCTTGAGATGGCAGCAGCGTGTCGGCTCGACGACGGGAACCCTGGTCTTGAGCTCGGCCTCTCGCTCGCTGCCGGCTGGCGGGACGGTCGGGACAAGGTCTGCTTCACCGACGTCTCCGGGTTTGGCCTCTGGGTGGAACAGCTCGTCGCCGAGTCAACCGGGAAGGACGGGAAGGGCCTCGTGCCGGCCGCCGGCGAGCACGGCGACGGGCCTGACCGTCAGCGGCAGCAGATCAGTCACATCGACGCGGCGAGCGTTGGTGCCGAGTTCTTCCGCTGGGAGTTCGCTGTCGCGGTTGCCGGGGCTCTCCTCCGGATCAATCCGTTTGACCAGCCGGACGTGCAGGCGGCGAAGGACCGTACGAAGGAAGTGCTCGCAGGCCCCGACCGTCCGCTCGGCTCGGTGTCGTCGCTCGAGGCGCTGCTTGCCCAGGCGGGCCCCGGTGACTACCTCGCCATTCAGGCGTTTGTCGATCCCGACGCGGCCGCACCACGGATCGAAGCGCTCGCCGAGGAGCTTCGTTCGCGCACCGGCTGTGTCGTCACCACCGGCTTCGGGCCCGGGTACCTCCATTCAACGGGCCAGCTGCACAAGGGTGGAGCGAACAACGGGCTCTTCCTCCAGGTCGTCGATGGCGGCCGCGACGAGCTGCCGATCCCGGGGTGGGACTTCGGGTTCGGTCGCCTCATTCGCGCGCAGGCAGCAGGTGACCTCGCGGCGTTGCAGGAGCGGGGCCGCCGGGTGGCCCGGATTCAGCTCGACGAGCTTCCGTGAGCGGGCATGCACCTCGCACCGAGGTGCTCTAGGGTGCGGACCGTGCGGGTACTCGTTCTCCTTGTTGCGGCTGGCCTGGCGACGGCTGCATTTGCCGCCGCCACCACAGCTCCCACGGTGATGGTGACGACGAACGAGCTGATCCAGGCGGTTGGCACGAAGACGTTCTGCAACGTCGGGATCAGCAAGACGCTGATGCCGGGGAAGCTGGCGATCCTCTGCTTCAAGGGGACGACGAAGGGCGGGATCTACTACCCGACGTACATGGTCGGGCTCGCCGACGACCCGACGCTTGGTCGCCGGGCGGCGGTTTACGCGTACAACGGCAAGGGGAGCCCGGCGCAGGTGTACCGCACTCCGGCTGCGGCGACGGCGACTGTCCCGCTGCTTCGGCTGGCGACCGGCGAGGTAGCCCTCCTGCCCGGCCATCGGATTGCGTGCAACGTCGGCAAGGGCAAGGACGGCATTGTGATCATCTGCCTCTCTGTCTCCCCGGGCACGCTTGTCCCCGCTCCGAACGGCCTGACGATTCTTGCAGGGGACGCGGGTGTCGCGGTCGCCCGGCTCAGCACAGACGGCAAGAGCGAGCAGAAGCTCGTCGTGAAGACGAACCCCTAGCGGGAACCGAGGAGCGCGACGACCTCGTCGTGCAGGACACTGTTCGTCGAGACGAACGAGTGGTCGGGCGCCGGGGCGCCTCCCTCGAAGGTCGAGCAGCGCCCGCCTGCCTCCTCGACGATCAGGCGGACGGCCGCGTAGTCCCAGAGGTTGAGGATGGAGTCGGTTGCGACATCGAGCGCTCCCTCGGCGACGAGGCAGTGCTGCCAGAAGTCGCTGTAGCCACGGGCGGCCCAGGCGCGACCGGTGACCGTCGCCCATCCGGGCGGCATCTGAGGCGCGGCGGTCGTTGAGACGACGGCGTCCTCCAGGCGGGCGACGCGCGAGACGCGGCACGGCTGTCCGTCGACGCGTGCTCCCTCACCGCGGACTGCCGACCAGCGGCGGCCCAGAGCCGGCGCGGAGACGACGGCGACGTCCACCTGCCCGTCACGCTCGAGCGCAAGCAGGGTTCCCCACACCGGGAGGCCGCGCACGTAGTTCTTCGTCCCGTCGATCGGGTCGACAATCCAGCGGCATGCGGCACCGTCGTCACCCATCTCCTCGCCGAGCACACCCTCGCCGGGCCGCTCGCGGGCAACGAGCTCTCGGATCGCCTCTTCGGCTGCCCGATCGGCTTCGGAGACCGGCGTGAGGTCAGGTTTTGTCTCGACGACGAGGTCGAGGCTCCGAAACCGCGCCAGGGTGATCGCGTCGGCCGCGTCGGCGAGCTCGTGTGCGAAGCGGATGTCTGTGGGATCCACGATCCGCCACGCTAGCCGACGGGTCTATCCGACAACGGTGAAGCGATCGCCGGTGATGGCGATCCGGACAGGCCTTGACCACGTCATGCGCTGGGCGCCCGTCGGAAGCGCCTCGTCGATACCGCGTACGCGGTAGTACCAGGTGCCCGCGTCCGTCCTCGAGAGCGGCAGCGTCACCGACGTCGACGGTGTGCGGATCCGATGCGCGGGATGCCAGGGATAGAGGGTCCGGGAGATCTCGACCTGGTAGCGGGTCGCGCCGAGGGCAGGCTCCCAGGCGACGATCGGCGTCGAGTAAACCGACGGCTTCGAGCTGGCACCGGCGACAGACCGCCCCGACGGGGAGACGCCGCTGACAAACGGGCGCCCGGCGGAGGTGACGACAGGGCGGGAGACGGTGCGGAAGGTCATCGCGGAGCCCGCCTCGCACGAGTCCTGGGGGACGGCGAGATCGCGGTAGGTGAGTGCGCCACCGGTGGTCGCGGCGCTCACGGTGACCGGTGTTGTCGCGGCGGCGGCAGCAGCCGCCTTGCTCACAAACGGCGGCTCGGCGGCCACCGGCACGACCGTCCAGTAGTACCGGCCACTCCATAGATTCACGACGGTGGCTCCCGTCTTGGCCTTCAGCGTGCCAACCTGCGAGCCCGGCGTCTCACCCGAGACGATCCTGGCACCGGTTGGGTCGAACGCGCTCCCCTCCGAGCCTGCACCGGTCAGATACGGCGGGGCGTCCTGGGCTTCGGTCAGCGTGGTGACGTCAGCTGGAAGCGCCATCGGGCCACCGATGAGACGCGGCGCAAACGCCGGCGAGCCGACGACCGACCCGGTGAAGATCCGGTTGACGCAGTGGTTGTCGGTGAAGATGTAGACGCGGTACAGCGGCGACCCAGGGTCGACACCCTGCGTCACAACGTCCTTCGTCGGTATCCAGGCAAAGCCCGGCGTCAGCTGGTGTGCAGGGTTCGTGCCTCCGGCCTTGCCCCAGACGTCCGAGACGACCGCGCTCGGTGTGAGCTTGCCGATGGCGTGCGCGGGGTTCACCGTCGAGAAGACGGGGCTCCAGGGGCCGTAGGAGACCGCGGGGAGGCCGTTTGTCGCCTGGGTCACGCCGCTCACGTCGCGGATCGCCCGGACGCGCCAGTGGATCGTCCCGATGCCGAGGTTGGAGTGAAACGTGAAGAACTCGCGCTCATCGGCGACGTTGGTGGTTGTCTGGAATGAGATGACCGGCACGAGATCGGGGTACAGGACCTCGTAGGAGGTGGCTCCCTCGATCGGCGCCCAGCGGACGAGCCCTTCCGGCGCGGGAAGCTGGTGCGGAACATCTGCATCGGCCCAGCGGAGGTTGAACCCGAGCGGGGCGCTCCACGGCGTTGCGAGGATCCCGCCCGCGGAGATCCAGCGGACGTGCGCCCAGAGCGCGTAGGGCGACCCGGTCATCCAGGGGAGCTGCCTGGCGACGGTCTCGGCGGGGATCTGAACCTTCGTGTCCTTGAAGACGATCGAGGCATCGTCAAACGCCGAGGACGTCGCAAGCTCGAACTGGTAGTGCCCGCTGGGAGTCCTGACGGGATTCCAGGCAAACAACGGCGTGCGCGGATAGGACGTCGCGGTCGGCTCGTCCGCGCGGAGGAGGAACGCATGCAGGCCGGCAGGCGCGGTGGCCACAGACGTCGTGCTGGTCGCAGCCTGTGGAACGAGCTGGAGCGAGAGCGAGAACGCGAGGACGAGTACGACGAGATTACGAGGCATCTCCCTGCTTGTCGGCAGGGCGCCGCTCCTCCTTGAGGGCCTCTTCCAGTGCGAGCGCCGCTGCGAGGACGAGACCGTCACTCCCAGGGCGGCCGACGATCTGGAGCGAGGCGGGCAGCCCGTCCTCTGCCGCGCCACACGGGAGCGCCAGGGCGGGCCAGCCGAGCATGTTGAACGGGAAGGTGTAGCGGACGAAGCGCTCGCGCTCGGCAACCTCGTCGATCGAGGCATCGGGCGCGACGAAGCCGAGCGTGGGCGTTAGCAGGAGGTCGAGGCCGTCGATCGCGGCGAGCGCGTCACGTGCGTACTCCACGCGACGGAGCGCCGCAGCCGCGGCCTCGACCTCGCTGATGGAGAGGCACCGTTCGATCTTGACGCGGATGTTTTCGCCGTAGAGCTCGCTCTGCTCGGGGTAGATCTCGCGGTGGACGTCGCCGACCTCGCGCATGAAGACCGTGTAGCCGTCGGGTTCGGGAAACGCCACCGTGCGAGGAGCCCCAAAGAGCCCGGCCGCGTGCTCGACGCGGGCCCGGACGAGCGGGTCGGCGCCGTCGACCCAGGCAAGGCCGACAGCCAGGTCGGTGAGGTCGATCGACGGGATCTCGAGGCCCGGCGCGAGCACGCGCATCGGGTCGACGAGGCTGGCGACGTTACGTGCCATGGGCCCGACGTGGTCGAAGCTCGGAGCGAGCGGGAAGACACCGTCGAGGGAGACGAGGCCGTAGGTCGGCTTCAGCCCGGCGATCCCGCAGCAAGCTGCCGGAATCCGGATCGATCCGCCCGAGTCTGTTCCGAGCGCGACGTCGGCGAGGTCGAGGACGAGGGCGGCCGCCGATCCGCCGCTTGAGCCACCGGCGGTACGACCGTGCGCGCCGGGATTCGGGACGGTGCCGTAGTGGAGATTCTGGGAGGTGACGCCGTAGGCGAACTCGTGGAGGTTCGTCTTGCCGACGTTGACGTACCCCGCGGCCTCGAGCAGCGCGACGGCCGCCGCTGTCTCCGTCGGGATGTGGTCGGCGAAGACGACTGACCCGTACGTCGTGCGCACTCCGGCGGTGTCGAAGAGATCCTTGACCGCGAGACGGATCCCTGGACCCGGGTCGAGCCGCGTGATGAACACGCCGTCGGGAGCCGCGGCCATCAGGGACGCTAGCTCGCGTGAACGAGAAGCCCGGCGGCGATCGTCCCGGCGAACAGGACGACGAAGACGGCGGTGAGCGACCAGGCCCAGCGGAGGTTGCGACGCGACAGCGTCGGCCCCGGCACGATCGCGTTGTAGAGCGCCTCCGGAGGCGCGGGTCGCGCCACTAGACGAGGACGGCGTCGAGCGCCATCGCGACGAAGAGGAGCGCGAGGTAGATCATCGAGTAGTGGAAGAGGCTGACCGCACGCGGCCGCGTCGTCTCCCGCCAGAGCGCGTACGCCATCCAGGCGAACACGCCGCCGAGCAGCAGGGCGGCGACCCCATAGACGAGACCGAAGACTCCGAACGCGACCGGGACGAGGGTCGCGGCGACGAGAGCGATCGTGTACCAGACGATCTGGCGCGCGGTCGCACGGTCGCCGTGGGTGTTCGGCAGCATCGGCACGTCGGCGTTCGCGTAGTGCTCCTTGATCATCAGCGCGAGCGCCCAGAAGTGCGGCGGCGTCCAGAGGAAGACGATGCCGAACATCACGAGCGCGCCCCAGCCGAGATGGCCGGATGCCGAGGCGTAGCCCACGAGCGGCGGCACGGCGCCGGCGGCGCCGCCGATGACGATGTTCTGCGCTGTCGTCCGCTTCAGCCAGCGCGTGTAGACGAAGACGTAGAAGAGGTTCCCGGAGAGCGCGAGGAGTGCGGTCGGCAGGTTCACGATCGAGTCGAGCAGGACGAACGACAGCGCCGAGAGGGCGATCCCGAACTCGAGTGCGTGGACGGGCGTGATGCGGCCGGCGGCAACCGGGCGTCGCGCAGTGCGCTCGCCCATCAGCTGGTCGATGTCGCGGTCGAGGTAGTGGTTGAACGTCCCGGCGCCGCCGCAGGCGAGCGCCAGGCCGATCATCGTGACTGCAAACACGCCCCAGTTGGGAACGCCAGAGGCTCCGACGAAGACCGCTGCACCGCCTGTGAGGAGCAGGAGCGACATGACACGGGGCTTCGTCAGCGTGAGGTAGTCGCGGGCGGTGTCGGCCTCGACCGGCCGACGGCTCGGGCGGAGAGACTTGAGCGTGACGCCGCGGAACGCGAGGACGCAGACCCACGTGGTCGCTGCGAATGCGAGTGCGGAGGCCGTCAGATGGACGCTCCGCCCGGTCAGGCCGGCGGCGATGCCGAAGAGGATGAGAGCGCTTGTGGCAGACGGAAGCAGCGTTCGGGCAGAGACCCACGCAAGGATGACGAGGCCGGCGAGCGGTGGGAGTGCAAGGGCGGCGAGGAGCTGATGAGCGGTTCCCCAGTCGCCGGCACCCGAGATCACGGCGAGCCCCGTACCGGCAACTGCTCCGAGCGCGAGGATGCGCCCCCAGGGGCCGATCAACGCTGCCCCTCGCGTGTCAGCCGACGGCGCACGTCGCGCAGCGGCCGGGCGCTCGAGACGAACGGAACCTGGTCGAAGTTCCAGGGTGAGGGCGGCGATGTTGCGTACCACTCGAGCGTGTCGGCGAGCCACGGATCGTTCCCGGCGCGCACGCCGACGCGCGTCGTCCTGGCCACATTGGCCGCGAAGACGAGCATTCCAAGCGCGATGAGGAACGAGCCGATGGTCGAGATCATGTTGTACGCCTCCCAGATACCACCAGGATCGTACGTGTAGACCCGGCTTGGCATCCCGAGGAGTCCGAGAAGATGTTGCGGGAAGAACGCAAGATTGAATCCGACGAAGACGAGCCAGAAGTGCGCCGCACCGAGCTTCTCGTCGAGTTTCTTGCCGAAGATCTTGGGCCACCAGTACGTCAGGCCGGCGAAGATTCCGAAGAACGACCCGCCGAAGAGGACGTAGTGGAGGTTCGCCGAGGCGAACGCTGTGCCGCTCAGCTCCCGGGAGATCGGGGGCACGGCGAGGAAGATCGTGGAGAGCCCGCCGAACGCGAACACGCCCACGAAGCCGACGGCCCAGAGCATCGGCGTGTCGAACGAGATGTTCCCGCGCCAGAGCGTCGCGAGCCAGTTGAAGATCTTGACGCCGATCGGCGCGGCTACAGCGAGCGACGTGATCATGAAGAACGTGTCGAGGCCGACGGGCATCCCGGTCGCGAAGACATGTTGGCCGAAGCCGATGAGTGCGAGTGCGGCGATTGCGATCGTCGAGAGCGCGACGGGGCGGTGGCCGAAGATCGGCTTGCGCGAGAAGACCGGGATAACCTCGGAGACGATTCCCATCGCGGGCAGGAGCATCAGGTAGACGGCGGGGTGTGCGAAGAACCAGAAGATGTGCCGGTAGAGGATCGGGCTGCCGCCGTGGGCTGCATCGAAGAAGTGGGTGCCGGCGCGCCGGTCGAGCAGCATCATCGTCAGGCCGCCGGCGAGGATCGGCAGTGTGACGAGCAGCAAGCCTGCGTAGGAGACCATCGACCAGACAAAGAGCGGGACGCGGCCAAGAGTCATTCCACGCGCGCGCATGTTGCGGACGGTCACGATCAGGTTGATGGCGTTTGCGAGGGAGGCGAGGGTGAGAACCTCCAGGGAGAGCAGCCAGAGGTCCTGGCCGCGGCCCGACGGCGCAAGCGTTGCCAGGGGCGCATCCGACGTCCAGCCGTTCTGCGGGGCACCGCCCTTTGCGAGGAAGCTCGAGTAAAGGACGACACCACCGAAGACGTAGAGCCAGTAGGCAAGCGCGTTCAGCCGCGGGAACGCGAGCTGCCGCGCGCCGATCATCAGCGGGACGAGGTAGGTGCCGAGCCCGGCGAAGATAGGAATGACGACCAGGAAGACCATCGTCGTGCCGTGGATCGTGAGCACCTCGTTGTACGGGCCGCGGGTCAGGAACGTCTGGTGGGGCCGTGCGAGCTGGGTGCGCATGAGCAGCGCGAGGAGACCACCGATCACGAAGAAGCCGAGAGCGGTGAAGATCGTGAGCCGACCGAGTCGCTTGTGGTCGGTCGTCGTCAGCCAGGCCGTCCAGCGGCCAAGACGCCAGTCGGCGCTGTACGGGACGACGACCTGTTCGCGGTGACTATCCACGGACGCCCTTCAAGGTGTCGGTGTAGGCCGAGAGGGCTGCGAGCTGGTCGTCTGTCCAGTCGCTTCCGGATGCAGGCATCTGGCCGATTCCCTCGCGCAGGATCTTGGTGAGGTTGCCGCGCGTCATCAGTGCCGGGTTCGCACCGAGCGCTGGGCCGACGAACGTGCTGTCCATGCGGTGGCAGGTTGCGCAGACGTTGTCGAACTCCTCCTTGCCGAGCGCGACACCGGAGGCCTCGCTGAGGCGTCTTGCGATGAACGCCTCGTAGGCGACCCGGGGGACGACATGGATCCGGGCGCTCATCTTCGCGTGCTGGATCCCGCAGAGCTCGGTGCAGCGCGCGACATAGCTGCCTGTGGGGGCTTTGAACCAGGTCGTGTTCGTCCGGCCGGGGATGGCATCGGTGCGGCCGCCGAGCGCGGGCACGAACCAGCCGTGCGCCACGTCGCCGTCTGCAGAGACGACCTTCTCGACGACGACCTCGCCGGCCGGGGCAATCATCGTGCCGACCGAGACAGCGCCGTTCGGGTAGCGGAAGAGCCAGTAGAACTGGCGTCCCTCGACCGTGATCGTCGTCTGGGCGGCCGCCCCCGTGGCGGGCGCGTCGGTGACATCCGGGAGGCGCGTGATGGCGTAGGTCGCGATCCCGGCCAGGATGACGACCGGCACGACGGCCGAGGCGATGCTGAGGCGTCCTGCGCCCCGGATCTGCGGGCCGTCGGCGGTGCGCGCGCGGGCTCCGCGGCGGTAGCGCAGCACGATGGCGACGAGGAGACCCTCGATGATGAGGAGAGCCGATCCCGCGACGACGAGGACGAAGAGGGTGATGTCACCGATGGCGTGCGCGTTCGGTGAATGCGGGCTCAGGGGGAGCACACCACCGTTGCCGGCGTTCGCAGCGCCCCCGAGTGCGAGCGCTCCTAGGGACGTGAGCACGAGTACATGGGCTCTCCGAAGCACGCGAACTGGCATGGTATAGCGGGTGGAGACGAGAACGCGTGTTGACCTGCCCCCGCAGGTGACCGGCACTTTCGAGGTGTTCGTCAGTGGCGTGCCCCAGACAGAGGGCGCCGACTACGAGCGGATCGGGCAGAGCCTCTTCTTCACACGGACGATCGAGCAGGAGGGAAAGCTCGGCTTCGTGCGCTGGGCGTCGATCGCTCTCGGGATCGCCGGGACGTACCGCAAGAACGACTCCGTTGACGTGATCTACGAGAGCGGCGGGCGCCGCACGGTTGCGACGCTCATCCCGGTCGTCGTCGTCGATCCGCCCGCTACGACCTAACGTCGCGGACGCTCCGGAAGCCCCGGAGCCGGAGGCTGTTGCCGACCACGAAGAGGCTTGACGCGGCCATCGCCGCAGCCGCGATCATCGGGTCGAGGACCCCGGCCGCGGCGAGCGGGATCATCGCGACGTTGTAGGCGAATGCCCAGAAGAGGTTTCCTTCGATCGTGCGCAGGGTCGCCCGGGACAGGCGGATCGCGTCGACGGCCGCTCGGAGGTCGCCGGAGACGAGCGTGAGGTCGGACGCCTCGATCGCGACGTCCGTGCCGGTGCCGATCGCCAGGCCGAGGTCGGCGCGGGCGAGTGCCGGTGCATCGTTGACACCGTCGCCGACCATGGCGACGATCTCGCCGGCTGCCTGGAGGCGCTCGACCTCCGCCGCCTTCTGCGCCGGGGAGACCTCGGCGAGAACGACTGTGATCCCGACCTCGTCGGCGACGCGCCGGGCCGTCTCGATCGAGTCGCCTGTCAGGAGCACCGGGGTGAGCCCGAGGGCCTTCAGCTCGGCGACGGCGAGCGCGCTCGAGCTCTTGACCGAGTCGGTCAGCAGCAGCCTGCCGCGAGGCGTGCCGTCCCAACCCACGGTGACTGCACCACCGCTCGATCCAACCTCGACCTCGTGGCCCTCGACGATGCCACGGACGCCGACACCCGGGAGGCTGCGAAACCCGGTGACGGCCGGGAGCTCCGGTGACGCAGCCCGGGCGGCAGCAGCGACTGCGCGTGCGATGGGATGTTCCGAAGCGCTCTCGACAGCGCCCGCCAGCCTCAGGATCTCGGCCGGGTCGGCGTCGCCGATCGGCTCGACGCCTGTCAGGGTCATGCGGCCGGTTGTGATCGTGCCGGTCTTGTCGAGGACGATCGTGCCGATCCGCCGGGTCTGCTCGAGGATCTCCGGCCCGCGGATCAGGATGCCGAGCTGTGCGCCGCGGCCCGTCCCGACCATCAACGCGGTCGGCGTCGCGAGGCCGAGCGCGCAGGGGCAGGCGACGATGAGAACCGCAACGGCGGCCGTGACGCTTGCTCCGACCGGGTCGCCGATTGCAAGACGCACGACGAGGGTGACGAGTGATACGCCGATGACGGCCGGGACGAACACGCCGGAGACGCGATCGGCGAGGCGCTGGACAGGCGCCTTACCCGACTGGGCCTCGTCAACGAGGCGTGCGATCTGGGCGAGCGCCGTGTCGGCTCCCACCCTGGTCGCGCGCACGACGAGCCGCCCGTAGGTGTTGAAGGTGGCGCCTGCGACGTCATCGCCGGGTACGACCTCGACCGGTGCAGGCTCGCCGGTGAGGAGTGAGGCGTCCACGGCCGACTCACCTTCGACGACCGACCCGTCGGTTGCGATCTTCTCGCCGGGTCGGACGACGAAGAGGTCGCCCCGCCGAAGATCCGCGATCGGAACTGCCTGTTCGACGCCGTCACGCAGGAGCGTCGCCTCCTTGGCGCCAAGCTCGAGGAGCGTTCGGATCGCCTGCGACGAGCGCGCGCGGGCACCGGCCTCGAGACGTCGTCCGAGCAGGATCAGCGCCGTCACGACGGTCGCTACATCGAAGTAGGTGTCGCCACCTGTCCCGGCTGCGACGACTCCCGCCGACCAGACCCAGGCCGTCAGCGTGCCGAGTGAGATCAGCGTGTCCATCGAGGCCCCGCCACGGCGCGCCATCCGGATCGCAGCACGATGGAACCCGTAGCCCGCGACGAAGACGACCGGAGTCGACAGCGCGAGCGCAACCCACTCCGAGTAGCCGAACCGCAGCGGCCCGACCATCTCGATGAGCGCCACGGGGACGGCGAGGACGATCGCTAGGGCAAGGCGTCGATCGAGCGCGCCGAGCTGGTGTTCGCCGGCGGCGGCCGAGACGTCGTGGGCCACGGTCGCGTGGTACCCGGCGTCCTCGACGGCTCCGACCAGCGTCTCGACGGAGACGATGTCGCTCAGGCGGACAGTCGCCTGCTCGGTTGCGAGATTCACGCTTGCCTCCACGCCCGGGATGCCGTTGAGCTTCCGTTCGATCCGGACAGCGCACGACGCGCAGGTCATCCCGTCGAGGGCGAGCCGGAGCTCGGTCGTGGCCGGGTCGACCGCGGCGGCCATCAGGCTGCCCCGCAGGGCGCCTCGACGAGCGTTCCCATCTTGATCTCTCGCCTCATATACCCCTGTGGAGTATCGTACCAGGCGGGTTCCGACCCCGAAACCGGGGATCATCTACGCTGAACGAATGACAACTCGGGGCGTGATCGGCGCTCGTCGGAGGCGACTCGTGGCCGCTTCGACCCTTGCCGGGCTCGCACTGGCCACGCCGCCGACGAGCCTCTCATCAGATCCGTCGGTGAGGCCCTGGCCGATCGGCCAAGGCCCGCGCTACGTGCCGAAGCCGCGTCCGGCGCCGATCGCCTCGGGTGTGCCGGTTCAGGGGCTTCGCTGCGCGTCGCGCGGGCCGGCTTTTCGGATTCACTTCGAGCTGTTCGCCGATCGCCAGGTCGTTGTCATCCCCGCCGGGATCGGCGTCGCGGCGCCGTCGGTGCGGGTCGGCGGCGCCGTCGACCCCGGCGGGTGCGTCTATCCGATTCGGACGCTCGACCAGACCGGCGTCGTCGAGGTCTCCCGTGGGGTGTCGCTCCGACTCGCCGACCTCTTCACGATCTGGGGCCAGACGTTGACGACGCACGGCCTCCTCTCCTTCCGATCCACCGATTCCGTGCGCGCCTACGTTGACGGCAGACGGTACGCGGGCCCGGCAGGGTCGGTTCGGTTGACGCCGAAGCTTGAGATCGTGGTTGAGATCGGCGCCTACGTCTCGCCACACAGGTTCTTCCTCTTCCCGCAAGCCGCCGCGTGAGGCGCGCCTTGCTCGGAGTCGGGCTGCTCGTCCTTGCCGGCTGCGGCGGCTCGTCGACGCCGGGCGTCCCAACGATCGCGCCGGCTCGCACCTACGCCGTCACCGGCTTCACCCCGGCCGGGGTGATCGCAGCGGGGAGGCCCGTCAGCATCTCGTTCAGCATTCGCCAGCCAGACGGCACACCGCTCACCGCGTTCAAGCAGGGCTCCGGGCCGCACACCGGCGTTCACCTGATCTTTGTCCGGCGTGACCTCTCGACAGTCATTCACCTCCATCCGGCGCTCGACGGGTCGGCGACGATCACAGCGACGGCGACGTTCCCCGAGCCCGGGCCCTACCGGCTCGTGATCGACGTCTTCCCTGCGGCGGGACCACAGTCGAACTTTCAGCTCTTTCGTGAGCTCACTGTCGCCGGGACGTATGCGCCGGTGGCCGCCCCGGCGCCGACGGCCACCGTGACGGCCGGCGGCTATCGCTTCACGCTGACGGGAGCGAGTCACCTTCGGGCCGTCAAGGCGGCGCTCGTCTCGGTTGCAGTCACCGGCCTCGATGGACGCCCGGCGACGCCCACGCCGTGGTTCGGGGCGCTTGCCCACGCCATCTTCTTCCGACAGGGGACCCTCGACTACTTCCACACCCACGTCTGCGCTCCCGACGTCTCCGGCTGCACGAGCGTGCTCGGCGCCGGTGGTGCGAGCGGTCGCCCGACGACGCCCGGCCGCATTGACCTCGGGGTCCTGATCCCGGTCGCGGGCACCTGGCGCCTCTTCCTGGAGCTCGTGCTCGGCGGCCGGCTCGTGACTGCGCCGTTCACACTTGTGGTTCGGTGAGGATGGCGGCGCGCCCCGGCGTCCTCCACGACCCCTTCTGAAAGGAGCACGATCAATGGACAGCTCAGCTCGCGTTGCTCGCAGCCGCTTCATGGCGCTCGCCCTGGTCGCGGGTGTGGGACTCGTCGGCGCAGCCTCCGCGGCGGCGCACCCGCGGGTCAGTCCCTCCGTCGCGCTCGCCAGGTCATCCGAGGTCTTCAGCCTTGCCGTCCCGACCGAGAAGGAGGGTGTGGTGACGACGATCGTCGAGCTCACTGTCCCGGCCGGGTTTGCGATCGACTCGTTCGTTCCCGCGGCCGGGTGGACGCGGGAGGTCGCCGCGAGCGGCGCAGGCGAGTCGGCCGTCGTGCAGAAGGTCACGTGGACGGCGGCGCCCGACGCGGCGACGCCCACCGGCGAGGACGCGCTCTTCCAGTTCCTCGCCGAGCCGTCCGCTGCCAAGACGTACACGTTCGGGGTTGAGCAGACCACCTCGGACGGCTCTGTCGTCGAATGGACGGGTGCGCCGTCAGCCGACGACCCGGCACCGACGGTAGAGGTGCGCTCGTCGCTCGGCGGCAGCAGCGGCAGCTCGACGCTCGCGCTCACCGCACTCGCGCTCGCAGCGCTCGGTGCCGTGCTTGCGGTGATCGCGCTTCTCGGCGGAGGCGGGGGGCGCGAGCTCGCGTGAGAGCGCGTCGGCAGATCCTGCCGCTGCTCGCGGTCGTCGCGACCGGCCTCCTCCTTCCTGTCGCCGCAACCGCACACGCCTATCTCGTTCGGACGACCCCGTCCGCGAGCGGGACCGTCGACCAGCCACCCCGGGCGGTCACGCTCACCTTCGATGAGGCAGTCGAGCCACGGTTCGCACTGATCTCGGTCACCGACGCAGCTGGTCATCAACAGACGTCGGGCTCGTTGCACCGTGCGGCGACCAACCCGAACACGCTGGTCGTCCCGCTCCAGCGCGTGTCGGAGGGGTGGTACCTCGTCTACTGGCGGGCGATCTCGGCCGATGGCCATCCGGTCAGAGGGTTCTTCACGTTCGCGGTCGGGCCGAACCCCGGGCCGGCGCCGCAGTTCGTCGTTCCCTCGATCGCCGAGACGGCTGCCACGCCTCAGCTCGTCGCCGCGCGGTGGTTCGTGTTTCTCGCTGTGATGGGGGCGATCGGTCTCTTCACGCTGCGGATCGCGATCGCCCGCCCGATCGCCCGGCGGGTCGAGGGAGCAACCCTGGGGGCGCTCGACCGTGCATTCGGCGTCACGGCGGCGGTGGGGCTCCTGGCGATTCCGCTGTACCTGCTGGTTGCGACAGCGGCGTTTGCGTTGCGCTCGGCATTCGATCTGGCTGCGGTCGTTCCGCTCCTGCACGCCTCGGAGTTCGGCCGCGGCTACGTCGATCTTGAGATCTGCTTCGCCCTCTTCGTCGCGGCGGCCGCGGTCGCGCTCTGGGTCGACCGGCCTGCCCGCGCGAGGCGCTCGGTCGCCGAGATCCTGTCGGTTGTCGGCGCCTTCGGTGCCGCGGCGACGGTGTTGCTCGTCCCGGGAGCGGCGGGCCACGCCGCTCAGACCTCGCCGCGCGTCATCTCACTCGTCCTCGACTGGCTGCATCTCGCGTCGGGGTCGGTCTGGCTCGGCGGGTTGGTCGGATTGGTCGTGGTTGCACGCGGCGTCCCGGCTCCCACCCGAGCCGCCGCGCTGGCGGTCTGTGTGCCACGGTTCTCGGCGGTCGCACTTGGCTCCGTCGCTGTTCTGCTCGGCTCCGGGATCTGGGCGACCGTCAACCACATGCCGACGTGGTCGGCGCTCTGGCAGACCGCCTACGGGCAGTCGATCCTCGTAAAGACGGCGCTGCTCGTCGGAGCGATTGCGCTCGCGGCGGTCAACCTGCTGCGCCTGCGTCCGCGTCTTGCCGCCTCCGTTGGTGACAGAGCAGGGAGTGAGGTGCCCGCTCGGCTGCTCCTTCGCCTGGTGGGTGGTGAGATAGCGCTTGTCGTTTCAGCCGTTCTCGGGGCCGCGGTGCTCTCGAGCCTTCCGCCTCCGCCAAGGTCGCTTGCGCTCGAGGGTGGCGCGCTCGCCCGGGTCGGCCCTGGGCCGGTCACCCATGTCGTGAGCGTCGGCGGGTACACGCTCGACCTGCACGTCACCCCGAATCAGGCAGCCGCGCTGAACACGTTCTCGCTCAACGTCACGCGCAAGGGGGTCCCGCTGACAGGCGCAGCCGTTACGGCCACGTTCGTGATGCTCGACATGAGCATGGGGAACCAGGTCTACCTCCTCGACGAGACCTCGCCGGGCATCTACGCGCGTGACGTCGCGGCACTCGTCATGGTGGGGCACTGGGGGCTCTCCTTCCAGATCACACCGGCCGGGGGCGAGCCGGTAACGGCCTTCATCGTCGATCATGCGACCGGATGACGGGTCCTCGTCATGCTTCTCTTCCGGAGTGCTCTTGACTGACCGCCGTCCAGCCCTGCTTCTCCTCGCGCTCCTCGCGGCGCTCACGCTCGCCATCCCCGCGGCGCGCGCCGATGGTGACCCCGCGAGCGACATGCTGATCTCGCAGCCGCTCTTCTATCCCGTGCTCGACAAGCACCTCTCCGAGGCCGATGTCGCCGGGCTGCGCCAGCTGCTCTTTGACGCCGACCAGGCCGGGCTCACGCTCAAGGTCGCGATCATCGCGACGAGGTACGACCTCGGCGCGGTGCCGAGCCTTTACGGCAAGCCGCAGACGTATGCCTCGTTCCTCGGGCAGGAGGACTTCTACTACTTCAAGAACGAACTGCTCGTCGTGATGCCGGGAGGCTACGGCCTCTCGCAGGGCGGCAAGCCTGCACCGGCAGCCGACCGAGCTGTCCTCGCCGCGCTGCCTGCCCCGGGAACGACCGGAGGGACAGCGCTCGTTGCCGCTGCGGTGCGAGCGGTGCGGGCGCTCGCTCTCGAGCGCGGGATCGAGTTGCCGACAGCGACCTCGAAATCCTCGAGCAGCAACCGTGACCGTATCCTGATCGCCGCCGGAGTCCTTGTCATCGCCGCGTCCGGCCTCGGCTTTCGCCAACTCCGTCGGAGGAGCACAAGATGAAGCGCACGATTCTCGTCCTTGCGGTGTTCCTCAGTGGCTGTGGAGGCAAGCCGGGCTCGACCGAGCCCACGGGTCTGCATGGTGCTCCTGTTACCCCTGCGGTGCCTGCGCCCGACTTCACGCTCACCGACCACGCCGGGCACCGGATCTCGCTCGCTGCGCAGCGCGGCCACTGGGTGATCATCACGTTCCTCTATACGAAGTGCCCCGACGTCTGTCCGCTGATCGCCGGACATCTGAACGGTGCGCTTCGCACGGCTGCGGCCAAGCGCGCAGGCCTGCGCGTGCTCGCAGTGAGCGTCGACCCCGTCGGTGACACGCCCGCGGCGGCGCGCCGCTACGTCCGTGAGCGCGCGCTTCTGCCGACGTTCTCCTACCTGATCGGATCGGAGGCCCAGCTTGCGCCGGTGTGGGCCGACTACCACGTCGCCGCTGTTCCGGGCCCCAGCGGGACGATCACGCACGGGGCGTTCGAGATGTTGATCGACCCGCAGGGACAGGAGCGGGTCTGGTTCGAGTCGACTGCGTCGACGGCGGACTTTCTCCACGACCTGGCGCTGATCGAACCGAGCAGCTGATGCGCGAGCCGGCGCGCCCGCCGCTCGAGATCCCGGGGTTTCCGCTCCGGCCCGGTCGCGCAGCGTTCTCCCGCCGCGTGCGGCTGCGCCTCGCAGTCGGCCTCGCGCTCTGTGTCGGTCTGGCGGTCGCTGCCGGTCTGACGCTCGCGACGTCGAGCAAGGCGCCGTCACGGGTCGTGACGATCCCGGCGATCGACCGCGACGCCTCGCCCGCGCTCATTCGTGCTGCCGAGGCGGTCGGCTTTCGCCCGCTCGGGCAGGGCTTGGGGGTCGGCGGGATCGAGGACGGACCCGCCTCGGCTGGCGGCGCGGCTCCCAGCTGGCTGCTCCCGGTCGGAGCGACGGCTCCGCCATTTGCGCTGCGGACTCCAGCGGGCAAGCTCGTGAGCCTCGCCTCCTTCCGCGGCAAGGCGTTGCTGCTCGAGTTCTTCGCCACCTGGTGTCCGCACTGCGCGGCCGAGGCGCCGCACCTCGCGCGCCTTGCGGCGGGCATGTCCACCTCTCGGTTCGCGTTCGCCGCCATCGACGCAAACGGGGGCGACGCTCCGAGCGTCCTTGCCTTCCACGTCTACTTCGGCCTAGCGTTTCCGGCCCTGCTCGACCCGGGCGGACAGGCGGCGACGTTCCCCGCGCACGGTTCGCCGGGCCCGGTGTCGCTTGCCTACCAGGCGCGCGCCTACCCGACTTTCTACGTGATCGACCCGAACGGCCGGATTGCGTGGCGCGGCGTCGGGGAGCAGCCCGACGAGCTCCTCGTCCAGCAGCTCGACCGCGCCGTCGCCTGAGCTCGCTTGCGGCGGCCGCGTCCCGGTCGCATACTGGCTCGCAGATGGGCTCCTTCCGTCCCGCCCGCCGGGTCGCCGGCCCGCACGGGCAGGCGTGGGAGATCTACGTCACCCGGACGAAGGCGCCTGCCTGGAGCCCGATCGGATACTCCTCGCCGGGGGAAGATCTCGTCGGGTCAGGCATGGGCATGGGGGCAAACCCGGTGCTCGCCGAGACTGCGCTCGTCTCGATGCTCTTCATGATTCCGCAGTTCATCCTCTTCGACGTGATCTGGCCCGTCGTCCGGTATCTCCTCGTCCTGCCGTTTGCCTTCGTGCGCGGGCGGCGGACAGAGGCCGTCTGGATCGAGGCGATCAACTTCTACCCGCATCGCGAGGCGCTCCTCTGGACGTCGACCCGCACGCAGCTACGCGGCGTCGTCGAGCAGATCGCAGTTGGTCTGGCTGTCGGGCGTGTCGAGCAGCCGATCGGCGCCGTCTACTGCGGGGCTCACGAAGGGTGACCGGCGCGGGCTGGCGTACGAGACCGGGTACCGTTCAACGGTGATGAGGGGGCGAGTATTCGAGGGGCGGGACAAGGTCGAACGGCCCGCCGACAAGGAGGTTCGCCAGGCAAACCTCCGACGGATTCTCGCGCTCTTCCGGCCGTACCGTCTGAAGCTGTCGGTCGTCACGGTGATGATCCTGATCGCCTCCGGGCTCGGGGTGATCTCGCCGTTCCTCCTGCGCGAGGTGCTGAACACCGCGATCGACACCTCGGTGCAGCCCTATCGCGTCCACATGGGGCTGCTGACTGCGCTCGTCGCCGGGATGATCGGGATCTCGGTCGTGACCGGGATCTTCGGCGTGATCCAGTCCTACCTCTCGACCCAGGTCGGGCAGAGCGTGATGCACGACCTGCGCACCTCGGTGTACCGCCACCTGCAGCGGCTCTCGCTCGCGTTCTTCACCAAGACTCGAAGCGGCGAGGTGCAGAGCCGACTGGCCAACGACATCGGTGGCGTCGACAACGTGCTGACCTCGACGGCGACCTCGGTGATGTCGACGATCACGACGGTGATCGCGACGGTGGTCGCGATGTTCATCCTCGACTACCGACTTGCGATCGTGGCGCTCGCGCTGATGCCGGTCTTCGTCGTGATCACGCGGCGGGTCGGCAACGCGCGCCGTCGCGTGGCGAAGGTGCGCCAGGAGTCGATGGCCGACATCGCCTCGCTCGTACAGGAGTCGCTCTCGGTGTCGGGGATCCTGCTCGGCAAGACGATGGGTCGCTCCTCGGAGCTCGCACAGCGATTCGAGTTCGAGTCCGACCGGCTGGCAGAGCTCGAGGTCCGAAGTCGGATGACCGGCCGGTGGATGATGCAGTCGATCCAGATGACCTTCGCGCTGATGCCGGCGGCGATCTACTGGTTCGCGGGGTACTCGGACACGCGCGGTGCCTCGATCTCGATCGGCACGATCGTCGCGTTCACGACCCTCCAGACCCGTCTCTTCGCACCGATCGGAAGCCTGCTCAGCATCTCGGTCGACGTCCAGAGCTCCCTCGCGCTCTTCGACCGGATCTTCGAGTACCTCGACCTCGAGGTCGACATCGCGGAGGGAACGAAGGAGCTCAACACGATCCGAGGCGACGTGAGGATCGAGGACGTCTGGTTTCGATACGGGGCCGAGGGCGACGCCTGGGCGCTCTCGGGTGTTGACATCACGATCCCGGCGGGGACGACAACGGCGATCGTCGGCGAGACGGGCGCGGGCAAGACGAGCCTCGGCTACCTGGTATCGCGGCTCTACGACGTCTCCAGGGGCCGGGTGACGATCGACGGCGTCGACATTCGCGATCTCACCTTCGACTCGCTGGCCGCGTCTGTCGGCGTTGTCTCCCAGGAGACGTACCTCTTCCACGCGACCGTGCGCGAGAACCTCCGGTTCGCGAAGCCGACCGCCACGGATGCCGAGGTCGAGGACGCGGCCCGTGCCGCCCAGATCCACGACCTGATCGCCTCGCTCCCCGAGGGCTACGAGACCGTGGTCGGCGAGCGCGGCTACCGCTTCTCCGGCGGGGAGAAGCAGCGGATCGCGATCGCGCGGGCAATCCTGCGCAACCCGCCGATCCTCGTCCTCGACGAGGCGACCTCGTCGCTCGACACGCAGACCGAGCGCGCCGTTCAGCAGGCGCTTGGCCGTCTGGTCGAGGGCCGCACGACGATCGCGATCGCTCATCGCCTGTCGACGATCCGTGAGGCCGATCAGATCGTCGTGCTCGACCGCGGCCGGATCGCCGAGACAGGTACGCACGACGAGCTCGCAGCTGCTGGCGGCCGCTACGCGGCGCTGATCGCCCGCGACGCCGACACCATCGGCGCCTCCGAGATCGCCGAAGTCGTCTAGCTCAGCGCGGGGCGCAGGAGGCGGGCTTGCCCGTCTTCGCAACCTTGCAGCGGGCGGACGTCGCCTTCCAGTGGACGTGCCCCGACTTCTTGGTGACGCCGGCGCTCACGATGAACGTCCCGGTAAGCCCTGAGTACGGCATCGTGAACCGGGCGGTGCAGTGACCTGAGGACGTCTTGCCCGGAAGGCGGCAGATGACCTTCGTCATCCGCACGCCGTAGGCCTGGTAGGTGCGTTGCATCGAGATCCCGACCTCCGTCGAGAAGAGCGCCTCGCGCGGTGTCATCGCCCGGGCGACCGGCGTGGCCACCGCGACTGCGGCGGTCAGCACGAGAAGCGCCCGCATCAGCAGCTGATCTTCTTGCCCGTCTTGGTGTTCTTGCAGAAGGGTGAGCCGGCCGTCCAGTTGACCATCCCGCTCGAGAGGAAGTCGGCCTTCACCTTGTACGCGCCGGAGACGGTGGAGCCGGCAGTGAAGTTGGCGGTGCAGGTCGTGTGGACGACCTCGGATTTCGGAAGCGGGCACGTCACCGAGACGATCGTGAGGCCGGGTGCCGCCTTCGCGTACGTCTTCGTCATCGCGGCTTTCAGCGTCCGCTCGAGGTATGCCTGCTGCGGATCCTTCGCGAACGCTGCGCCGACCGGCAGGAGGGCGCCGACCGTGGCGGCAGCGGCAACCAGTCGAGTGAGCGGGAACGCCATCTCTTGATGGTAGACCGGCTGCTCGCTGTTTGCTCGGGAGTCGAGGGATCCCTCGACTCCCGGCTGGCGCCGCCGCCCAGAATCCGCTTATGTACCGGGTGCATGGCGGCAACCGCGCCCATCTACACCGGGCCGTTCGGCAAGCTTCAGGCCGAGCGTCTGTACTGGCGTGCGGGGTTCGGCCCGCGGCAGGGCGACGCGGAGAAGCTCTCGAAGCTCGGGCTTGCGGGTGCCGTCAAGTGGTTCACCCGGCCGACCGACACGGGGCTGCTCGGTCCGGATCCGCACGACGAGAAGGGTCGTGCGCTCGCGCCGGCCGACGCGGTCGGCCACGACCATCTCTGGTGGCTCGACCGGATGGTGCGAACGAAGGCGCCGCTCGCCGAGCGCATGACGCTCGTCTGGCACGACTGGTTTGCGACATCGAACCAGGGCGTCGGCCAGCAGCAGCTGATGCTCAACCAGAACCAGCTCTTCCGCCAGAACGCGCTCGGGTCGTTTGCGACCATGCTGCTCGCCGTCACGACTGACCCGGCAATGCTCATCTGGCTGAACGGCAACCAGAACATCAAGACGCGCCCCAACGAGAACTACGGCCGCGAGCTGATGGAGCTCTTCACGCTCGGCGCCGAGCGCGGGGCGTACACCGAGACGGACGTTCGCGAGCAGGCCCGGGCGCTGACCGGCTGGACGGGAAGCGTCACGAAGGGCGTCCCGTCGGCGTTCGTGCTCGATCCAACGCGTCACGACAGCACGAACAAGACGATCTTCGGCCAGACGGGCAACTTCGGCTGGCAGGAGGCGTGCCAGCTCTGCCTCGGCCACGCGATGCACCCGTCGTTTTTCGTCTCGAAGCTCTGGAGCTACTTCATCCCGACCCCGATCGATGCGACGACGTTGAAGGCGCTCCAGCGCCTGTATAGCGATCGCCAGATCGTCCCGGTGCTCGAGGCGATCCTCCAGCACCCCGACTTCTACAACGGCCCCCGCATGGTCAAGCCGCCGATCGTCTTCAACGCCGGTCTTCTCCGCATGCGCGCACGCTGGATCGACACGTCGGTGTGGTGGTCACTCTGTCAGGCCGCAGGCCAGCAGCTCTTCTACCCACCGGACGTCTCGGGCTGGGACGACACGCGCTGGCTCGATACCGCGACGTTCCGCTCCCGCTGGTTCATTGCCGCGCTCGTGCAGGGTGCGAGCTCCCCGAAGACGTCACCCGCGGATCCGGCGAAGCTCGTCGAGCGCTCGATCCAGTACTGGGGCTTTCCGACCGTCTCGGCGCAGACCCAGACGCTCCTTGCGGCCTTCGCCAAGGCCCAGCTCGCGCGCAACCAGGCCCCGGCCACCGTCGAGACGGCGATGCGCCGGCTTGTCGCCACCTCCCCCGACCTCCAGACTGCGTGAGCGAGAGAGCGCCTCGATGAGCTGCCGCGACTGCACCCGTACGGATCTTCTCCGCCGTGCCGTTGCCGAGGCGGGCCGCGGCCTGCCCGAGATCGAGCCCGGGATGCCGCTCCCGGCCGGGACGGGCATGACACGCCGCGACTTCGTCTCCCGCACCGCCGGGCTGGCGCTTGCCGTGTACGGCGGCAGCGCGCTCTCGCGCTTCGCACTCGACGATGGCATCGCCGCCGCCGCGGCCGGGCAGCCGGCCAACCAGAAGGTGCTCGTCTCGGTCTTCCTGGCAGGTGGGATCGACTCGCTCTCCGTCCTCTTCCCGGCCGGTGACCCGCTCTACTACTCGCTTCGACCGAACATCGCGGTCGGGCAAACGCAGGGCACGCCATTCGCCGAGGACAGTCGGCTGCGCTGGCATCCCACGGCCGGAGGCCTCTCGACGCTCCATTCCGAGGGCAAGGTCTCGGTCGTTCCTGCGATCGGATACAGCAACTCGGACCAGTCGCACTTCACCTCGCGCCACTACTGGGAGGTGGGTGCCACCGACCGCGGGCTCCGCACAGGCTGGCTCGGCCGCTACCTCGACCGCGTCGGCACGATCGACAATCCGCTGCAGGGGCTCTCGTTCGACACGACGCTCCAGCCGGCTCTCGCGACGGTGAAGATGCCGGTCGCAACGCTGCTCGCCGCCGACCAGTACACCTTTGCGCCACCCGGGCTCACCGCGCATCCGCTCGAGGCGTCGATGTTCCAGGAGGCGGCGAACATCGGTGCCGCCCACGCGGTGTCGAGCGACGCCGGTCTCGCGACGGCCGGCAAGGCCGCTCTCGCCTCCCACCATCTCGCCGCCGGCCTCGGCGCGTTCGCCTACGGGTTCAAGACGCCGGTGCCGTACCCGAGCTCGACCGACCCGTTCCCGCACCGGATGGCCGGGCTGGCGGCGATGATCGCCGCCGGGCTCCCGCTGCGCGTCGCCACGATCACCTCGCCGGGGCACTTCGACACGCACGCGACACAGGCGACGGCGTTCAATAGCGGCCTGCAGCTGACGTCGGACACGCTGCTTGCCTTCCAGCGCGACCTCGAGTCGCGCGGGGTCGCCGATCGCGTCCTCGTCCACGTCTGGTCGGAGTTCGGCAGGCGCGGTGGCGAGAACGCCTCGGCAGGCACCGACCACGGCTCGGCCGGCATCGGGTTCCTGATCGGCACACGCCTCAAGGGCCAGCAGCTCGGCTCGTTCCCCGGTGTCACCGGCGGGCTTGACGGGAGCGGCAATCTGCGCTCGACGGCCGACTACCGGGGGGTCTACGCGTCGATCCTCGAGCAGTGGCTCGACGCCGACGCGAACTCGATCCTGCCGGGCGGCGCAGGGTTCCAGCGGTACTCGCTCCTCAAGTGAGGCGCCTGCTCGCCGCGGCGCTTGCCGTGGCCTGCGTGGGCGCGGTGCCGGCCGGCGCTGCTCACGATCCGAGCCGGCTGCAGGTGACGGCGAAGGAGTACTACTTCAGCCTCTCGCGCCGTTCGATCGCCCGCGGCCCTGCGATCGTCGAGCTCGTGAACTACGGCGAGGACCCGCATGACCTTCGCTTCCGCCGCGTGGGCGGGACGTACCTCTACCGCACCCCGATCGTGCAGCCCGGCCAGTACTACGACCTCACCGTCAAGCTCGCGCCGGGGACGTACCGCCTGTGGTGCGGGATCGCGAACCATCGCCAGCTCGGGATGACCGCGACGATCGTCGTGCGCAGCTAGAGGAGCGGGCGCCGGCTCTCCGCCTGCGCGATCGTCGCCGTCACGGTCGAGGCAACCGTTGGCACCGATGCGCCGACGACGAAGCCGTTCATCGTCTCCGCGACGTTGTAGATCCGGGATTCTTAGCTTCGACCCAGGTTGTGCGGGTAGAACAGACAGCATGAACCGCACACGGCTTCCCATTCTGATCGTTCTCGGCTCCGCAGCAGTTGCGGGGCTTGTTGGCTTTGCGTCCGGCACGACTGCCCGGACGGCTTCACTCTCGACGGGGTCGAGCTTGCAGTCCGACTTTGTCCGCGCCTTCAAGCACGTGTCGCCGTCGGTTGTTCAGATCCAGACGACCGACGGGCTCGGTTCCGGCATCGTCTTCGACCGCAAGGGCGACATCGTGACAAACAACCACGTTGTCGGCACGGCAAAGACCTTCACGGTCACGACCTCGACCGGCAAGCAGCTGAATGGCACGCTTGTCGGCACGTTCCCGCAGGACGACCTCGCGGTGATCAAGGTCGATGGCGCCGGGCTCCATCCTGCCGCCTTCGCCGACTCGGGAAAGCTCCAGGTTGGTGACATCGCGATGGCAATCGGCAACCCGCTTGGTCTCAGCTCGAGCGTGACCGAAGGCATCGTCAGCGCGCTCAACCGGCAGGAGCCCGAGGGCAACGGCTACGTCCTTCGCAACGCGATCCAGACAAGCGCGGCGATCAACCCCGGCAACTCCGGCGGCGCGCTCGTCGACATCTCGGCCCGCGTGATCGGAATCCCCACGCTCGCAGCAACCGACCCGCAGCTCGGCGGTGCTGCAGCAGGGATCGGATTCGCGATCCCGAGCAACGTCGTCACAGACATCGCTGGCCAGCTGATCAGGTACGGCCACGTCGTCACCTCCCACCGCGCCTACCTCGGCGTCTCGATCGCCGACACCGGCTCGGCAAACGGGGTCTACATCTCGGCGCTCACCGCCGGCACCCCTGCTGCGACCGCAGGGCTCAAGGTCGGCCAGCTGATCACCGCGATCAACGGCACTGCGACACCGACGTCGACCGAGCTCGGGACGGCACTCGCCGCCCTCAAGCCGGGCCAGGTGATCACGATCGCCTACCGCACGCAGGCGGGCACCGTGGGCAGCGTCAAGCTGACGCTCGGCGAGTTCCCCGGCGCAACCGGCTAGAGACGATCTGCGGGCGAGGGGTGCGAGGTGTCTGCCTCGTGCCCCTCACCGCTTGCACGGACATCGCTGATGGCCGTCGTCTGGTCGTAGCCGAGCGCTCGCAGGAGGTCCGTCGCGATCGAGCGAACCTGGCCGATCAGGACGTCGGTCGCGAAGCCCGTCTCCTTGCCAAGTGTGAGGGTGGCGCAGCGCGCGGCGCCAAGTGCTCGGGCACGAGCCTCGGCCTCATGGCCGCCGTGCTCGAGCTCGAGCTCGAGCTCCCTGACTGCAGCCGCGAGTTGCGAGACGGCCTTGTGGATCGTCTCCGGGATCTGCGGCTCCAGCTCGACGGCGCGCGTGCAGGCGCGCGCAAGCACGCGGATGTTGCGGACAGCCAGCTCCAGCTGGGTCGCGGCTGTCGCGTAGCGCTCGATATGGCCCCGTTCGCCCCAGTGGAAAGGAGCGAGCAGCGTCGTCTCCTGCGCCGCGACCAGCGCCTCGTGGAGTCGCGCCACCAGGCCGTCGAGGCTCCGGGCCCGGTCGAGCGCCCTGGTCGTCGCCTCCAGGTCTCCGGTTGCCAGGGCGGCGGCGATGTCGTCGAGCACGCCGGCAACGGCCGCAAAGGTGGGTGCTCCCGCCCGACGAGCGAGTCGGAGTGGGTCGCGGGGAGCAACGATCAGGACGGCGATCCCGACGCCGCCGCCGACGAGCACGTCGACGAAGCGCGAGGGCACGAGGCCGCCGGAGGTTCGCACCGTCGCAACGATGACCGCCGATGTTGCGGCCTGGCTGACGAGCAGCGGTCGCCCACCGAGGAGGACGGCGGCCGCCATCGCGAGCAGCACGACAAGGCCAACCTGCACGGCGCCGGTTCCGATGGCGGAGATGAGCAGGTCACCGACGGCGATCCCGACGGCCACGCCGAGCACCATCTCGACAGCTCGCCGTGTGCGTTTGCCAGGTGCGAGGCCGAGCGCGATCACGGCCGCGATCGGCGCGAAGAAGGCGTTGCTGTGACCGAGGACATCGTGGGCGAGCAGCCACGCGATGCCTGCGGCGGTGGAGGTCTGCGCGAGTTGGATGCCGGTTGCGCGGAGCGCGCGCACACGTCTACGCAGGCGCAGGCCGACGGTCAAGCCGGTTCTAGCCGTTCGGACCCATCCCGGCGAGGTCGGAGGAGAGCGGCACGCCTTCCGGCCCCTTCCCGAGGTACGTGTCGCGGAATGCTGCAAATGCCTTTGCGTTGAAGCTCGAGCAGGTGGCGATGTGCCCGATGCCGAAGTCGCCGTGGCGGCTATAGGTAGCTGGATCGCCTGTCCACGCGGTCAGCGCGATCTTCTTGCCGAGACCGGTGATCGGGGTGCCGAACATCCCGTCGGTCTTCCCGTCGTAGAACGCGGCGAGCTGGTCGACCGTGGCGGATGGGACGTCCGGGCCCCACCAGATCACGACGGCGCCGTGCTCCTCGTTGTGCACGACCTGGCGGGGGTTCACCGCAGTCCGATAGAAGCCCCACACAGCCCACTGCCCGTAGTGGCCTCCCGCGGTCGGCGGGAAGGTCGACCAGCGGGTCGGCACGGTGAGCGTCTTGACGTCGTTGTGGTAGTTCGACTTGTCCTTCGGGGGGAGCGGCTTGACGTCCTTGTAGGTGCAGCCTGCGGCGCGCATCGTTGCGGCGATGCTCTTCGCGGACCCGCCGCCGCTCCACAGCGACATCGCGCCGACACCGACGATCACGATCGCGACGACGGCCCAGCCCCAACGCGGAACGGCAGCCAGCGCTGAGGCTCCGCTCGACGCTTTTCCGCCTCGCTGCTGCGGCGCCTGCACGCGCTGCGGAGGCTTCGGTGTCCGAGCTTTCTTCGCCACGAGACAAGCATACGGTCCGCGACGGCGCAGAGCCGCAGCAGCGCGTGTCAGGCCGGGTGCTTCTCCGGGTACCAGGCGTGGGCGGGCGGGCCGTACGGGGCGCGCGCCTGCTCGATCGCCTGCTCGATCCGCGCGGTGAGATCCTTTGCGCGGGCCATGTTCGGCGGGCCCGGCTCGACGGGGATCGGCTCGCAGACGATGATCCTGATCCGCGGGAGGCCCACCTTGAGCTTCGCCGGGCGTAGCGCACGCTCGCTTCCGACGATGCAGACCGGGACGATCGTCGCCCCGGTGGACATGGCCAGCTTCGCCGCTCCGCGGTGCCAGGGGCGGTGGCGGTGCGGCAGGCAGGTGCCCTGCGGGAACATGCCGAGGGCCTGGCCCTCGAGGAGGAGGCCGCCGGCGTGGCCGACCGCGTTTCTGTCTCCTGTCCCGCGCTCGACGGGGAACGTGCCGAACCAGCGCATGATCGTGCGGAGCACGGGGTAGCTGTAGAGCTCGGCCTTCGCCATGTACCGGATCGGCCGTTTCGTCGCGAGGCCGAGCAGCCACGGGTCGATCAACGACTCGTGATTTGCGACGAGCAGCACGGGCCCGGTGATTGGGATGCGCTCCGGGTTGCGCACCTCGACGCGGTAGATCCACGCGAACCAGACGCGAAAGCGGATCAGCTCGAAGACGGTGTAAAGGGGAGGGCGTTTCATGTGTCCGAGGCGCGGCAGAGCGTGAGCTGGACGTCGCGTAGCGCCCGGGTGCGGAACGCAGCTTCGCAGAATGCGAGGTAGAAGTCCCAGGTTCGCTCGAACCGAGCGTCGTAGCCGAGCGCGCGAACCTCCTCGATCCGGTCGTGGAAGTTCGTCCGCCAACGCCTGAGGGTCTCGGCGTAGTTCGAGCCGATCTCGGCGGCCTCCGTGATCTGGAGGCGAGACGCCGCCCCACTGGCGGCTGTGAGCGCACCGAGCGACGGGATCAGGCAGCCCGGAAAGATGTAGCGCTCGATCCAGTCGGGCGTCTTGCGGTAGCGGTTCCAGCGCTCATCGGGAACGAGGATCGTCTGCACGCAGGCACGGCCAGCGGGTTCGAGGAACCGATCGATAGCAGCGAAGTACGTCGGAAACTCACGCTCGCCGATCGCCTCGAGCATCTCGATCGACGCAACCTTGGTGTAGCTCCCGTCGTGGCGCCGGTAGTCCTCCTCGAGGATGGCGATGCGGCCGTCGAGCCCCGCAGCGGTGTTCCGTTCCCGGGCGAAGGTGGCCTGAGCGTGCGAGATCGTGAGCCCGGTGACGTGGGCGCCGTACTCGGTGGAGGCGAAGCGCGCGAAGCCGCCCCAGCCGCACCCGATCTCGAGGACGCGATCGTCCGGCCCGAGCTGGAGCGTCTCGCAGATCCGGCGGTACTTGCGTCGCTGCGCGTCGGCGAGGCTGTCGTCGGCGCTCTCGAAGATGCCGCAGGAGTACGTCATTGTCTCGTCCAGCATCAGCTCGAAGAGGTCGTTGCCAAGGTCGTAGTGGTAGGCGATGTTGCGCCGCGCTGCGAGGAAGCCGTTGCGGCGGTTCGGGCGGGGGCGAGCCTCGAGGATCCGCCGCAGCGTCGTGTGGCGTTGCGCGGCTGCCTCGGCGTTGCGCAGCAGGAGCTCGAAGAGACCGACGAGATCGTCTGTGTCCCACTCGTTCGCGGTGTACGACTCGCCGAGGCCGAGCTTTGCCCTGGTCGCGATCCGCCGGAAGATCCCGTTGTCGTGGATCGACATCGAAACGGCAGGGCCGGAGCCGTAGCGTCGCGTCGTCCCGTCGGGGAGTTCGACGACGAGGGTGCCGCCTTCGAGGTGCCGGAGGGCCCGGTCGAGAGACGCCACTGCGATCCGATCGAGGAGCGGAACCGCCGCAGCGCGCGGTTCGGAACGAACGATCCGTTCGCTCATGTCGCTCCGTCCGGGGTAGGGGGATCGAGGTGGCCGTCGCCTGTACCCGATCCGGTCGCCCCGAGCGAGCCGACGCCGGGCACGAAGGGGGGCTTGTGGTGGAAGGGCACGCGCTTGAGGAAGAGCCGCAGTGCCTGCCAGTGGATCAACGCGGTGACCTGCAAGGGCTGGAGAGGGTAGCGCAGCAACGTGCGCGCGAGGCTGCGATTTGAGAGCTCGCGCCGCCGACAGTGGAGGACGGCCGTCAGCGGTGTGCCGCCTGCCCGGTCGTGCACGTTGATCCGCGCCCACACCTCCTCGCCCGGCTGTGAGAAGGCGTACTCGTAGAACTGGTCAAGCCCGAAGAACGGCGAGACGTGGAGCTTCTTGTCGTGCTCGTACCGCAGAGACGGGCCGTGCAACACCTCGGGCATCCGCTCCCCGAACGTGTTCCCGAGCTCGGAGACGATGCATGCGAGCTCGCCATCTGCCCGGTAGCACCAGAAGAACGAGACGGGGTTGAACACGTAGCCGAGCACCCGGAGCTGGGTCAGCATCAGCACTGACACGATCGTCGGATCGTCTGCGAGACGAAGCACTGCCTCCTTGATCGGGCTGCCGTCGAAGTGGTCGGAGTCATGGAAGGTGACGACTCCCCGCCGGTTCACCCGGACGAGACGCAGTTTGCGCTCGAGCTCTGGAAGCTCATCGAGGTCGATCAACCAGTAGGAGACCGGGTACCGGAAGGTGTTTCGCGTGGGCGTGCGGCGGGAGTGAATGAGCGTGCCCGTGTAGAGCGCCGACCTCACCAGGAGACCCCGATCGCCGCCGCGGCCGCGACGCCGGACGCGAGCCCGCTCTCGTGGAAGCCGTTGCCGAGATGCGCGCCCGCGTAGTGGGTGCGGCGCTCGCCCGAGAGCGCGCGGAGCGCTTCCTGGCCGGCGAGCGTTTCGAGTGTGAAGAGCGGGTGGGCGTACGCGAACCGGGCCAGGACGTGCTCGGGCGCGATCTCCTGATTCAGCGTGACGCAGTAGTCCGTGGTGCTTTCGAACTGCTGGAGACGGTTGAGGTAGTAGGTGAGCGTCGGCGCGCCGTTCTCGCCCATACGGTAGTTCCATGAGGCCCGTGCGGCTCGCGCGCGTGGGAGCACTGAGGAGTCGGTGTGCAGCACGGTCTCGTTCACGGTGTACCGGAACGCACCGAGGGCGCGTCGTTCGGCGTCGCTTGGATCCTCGAGCAGCGCAAGCGCCTCGTCGGCGTGGGTGGCGATTACGACCTGGTCGAAGCGATGCATCGTGCCGTCCGCCGTGCGGACGTCGACGCCGTCGCTGTCACGACGCAGCGACCGGACCTCTGCGGCCGTCCGCAGCCCGGTGCCGAGGCGCGCCCCGATCGCGTCGACGTACGTCCTGCTCCCACCCGTCACCGTTCGCCATGGCAGGCGTCTGAAGCCGAGCATCCCGTGGTTGTCAAAGAACCGGATCATCGTCGCCGCCGGGAACTCGAGCGCGCGCCCCGGCGCCGTCGACCAGAGTGCCGAGGTGAGCGGGACGAGGAAGTGGTGGCGAAACCGCTCGGAGTAGCCGCGGGCGTCGAGGTACTCCTGGAGGGAGGCCTGCTCGAAGTCTCCCTGCTCGAGTGCGGGGAGCGCCGTGCGGAGCCAGCGGGCGATCTCCCCGAGCAGCCCGTAGAACCGGGGGTCGAACGCGTTGCGCGGCTGGGCGAACGGCCGCCTCCCCGAGTACTCGAGGCCGCAGTCGGCGCAGCTGACCGAGAACGACATCTCCGACTCCTGTGTCGCGACTCCGAGCTCGCGAAAGAGCCGGATCAGGAGCGGGTAGGTGCCCTCGTTATGGACGAGGAAGCCGGTGTCGAGGGAGAGACCGTCGTGGACGACCGTGTTCGCATGACCACCGGCCAGTGGCTCACGTTCGAACACCTCCACCTCGTGGGCCCGCGCGAGCACGTAGGCTGCTCCGAGCCCCGCGACGCCTCCTCCGATGACGGCTACCCTCACCGCCGTCCTCCGTCCCGGTGCGAAGATTGGTTCATCCTGATCGACGCCGCCCCCACATCCGTTGGCACCGTCCGCGCCCGGACGAGCCTCCCAAGCCAGGTGATCACGCTGATCGCCGTGGTCGTTCCGCCCCTCGGGCTTGCGGTCGCGATGGGACTGCTCTGGAACGTTGCGTTCCATCTAGTTGACCTGCTGATCATGCTCGGAATGTACGTCGTCTGCGCCTTCGGCATCACGATCGGCTTTCACCGGTACTTCACCCACAAGGGATTCGAGACGTCGACGCCGGTCAAGGCCGCACTCGCGATCCTCGGCTGCATGACGATGCAGGGGCCGCTGACCCAGTGGGTCACTGACCATCGCAAGCACCACGCCTTCTCCGACGGTGAGGGCGACCCGCACTCGCCGCACGGCCACGGCGAGGGCGTCGGCGCCGTCATCAAGGGGTTCGTGCACTCGCACGTCGGCTGGATGTTTCGCACAAAGGGCATGGAGCGCGGGTGGCAGTACGGCAAGGACCTCTACGACGACCGCCTCATCCGCTGGATCGACTGGCTCTACCTGGTCTGGGTGGCGGCGACGCTCGGGATCCCGTTTCTGATCGGCTACGGAATCGGCGGCACCGATCGCGGTGTCGAGGCGATGCTCTGGGGTGGCCTCGTGCGGATCTTCCTCTTCCAGCACGCCACCTTCAGCGTCAACTCGATCTGCCACCTCTACGGCCGGCGCGACTACCCCTCGCGCGACGAGTCACGCAACAACTGGCTGGTCGCGATGCTGGTCTTCGGTGAGGGCTGGCACAACAACCACCACGCCTTCCCCGCCTCTGCGCGCCACGGCCTGCTGCGCTTTCAGTTCGACGCATCCTGGTACCTGATCAGGGCGATGGAGAGGCTCGGGCTCGTCTGGAACGTGCAGCTTCCGGCTCAGCGTCAGCTCGATCGGCGCCGGCTTCAGAACGACGCGAGCTGAGCCGAGACAGCGCGCGTCCAGGCGCTTGCGCGCGGGAGGGGTACGAGTCGCCCGCTTGGTGACCTGACGGCGATGCCGTGGAGTGCGCCGTGGATGAGGGTGTAGCTCCCAGGAACGCGCGCTGCGCGGGCACGGTCGAAGCCGCGTCGGGAGCTTGCAGCTGAGACACCGGGAATCCCCGGCAGCCAGCGGTCGAGTGAGCCGTGGATCACGTCGAGACGCCGTCCGGCAAGCGTCTCGAAGCCGAGCCGGTCGGGGATCCACGGTGCGAGGCCGAGCACCCGTTCGACGCCGTCTCCGGCCGCAGCCCGGATCGAGACGGCGCCGCCCATTGAGAAGCCAAGGAGCATCGTTCGCTCACCACCTGCAGCGACGATCGCCGCGGCGGTGTCCTCGACGCAGCGGTCGAGCTGTCGCCAGGACTTGACGCGATATCGCACCTCGGCGAACCCGAGTTCGGGATGATGCGGCGCGAGACGAGCCACGAGCCATTCGAGACTTGCGCTCCAGGTGCCGGCCACCTCTGCGGCCTGTCCGCCGTTGACGCACACGACCATGCGCTCGCGCCCGTCGCCGGTGAGGCGCAGCTCCGCTCCCGTCGAGAGAGTGACGATCTCGCTCATCCCGACCATCTTCGTTGCAAAGCGCGGTCCGGCCGGTCGGTGGCCGGCTCTCCTACCGTTCCCATACCTTCGGCAACACGAAGCGCATATGCGACGGGTTCAGAGTCGCGAGTGCACCTCCCCAAGAGGTGAAAGCGCCCCGCATGCGGAATCGGGCGCTTTCTTTTTGGACCGGCACGTGTATGCGACGTCAGCTGCTCGTTGTCGGTCGGCTGATCTCGGTGACGTCGCGTGCCTCTGCCTCGTACGGGTTCGCGGCGTACCCGAAGCGCAGGTAGGAGAGCGGCATCGCGACCGGCCGGTGCTGCATCTGCCAGACGTGGCAGAGCTCGTGACAGACCAGGTCGGCGTCGCCGGCGTCGGTCGTCGGCTCTCGCCGGAGGAGGATCGTGTTCCAGGCGGCGTACCCGTCGAAGCGGCTAAACCACGGCAGGCGGTAGAGCAGCGGCACGACGAGGACGCGCACGCGCTCGATGCGCACCGGGCGGGGATACAGGGCCGTGGCGTCCAGGCGGAGCTTCGCGCGTTGCAGGATCGCGTGACGCTGCGTTGAGGCGAGGGCCGGGCGTCGGCTCACGCTACAACGCTAGCCACACGCGCCCCAGAGCTCACGCGTCGCCCGACTGCCCAGACGGAATATCTCTTAAAAGAAGCGGGCGGCTCTCGCCGCCCGCCCCAGTCCTGCAATCACAAAGAAACCGGTTTCGCTTGTCCGGAGGCGAGGTGTACCGCGCCGCCGGAACGCAAGCTTGTCGGTCGCTTACGTGGTGGTCTTGACGACCTTCTTGCCAGCCACCGAAACCACATACGCAGCAACATCCTGGATCTGCGATGCGGTCAGAACGTTGTTCCAGGCCACCATGTTCGTCGGATAGACCGGCGTCTCCGGCAGACCATTCGTCACCGAAGCGATGACGACTGCATACGTCGCCCGGGGCTTAACCCGGTCGAGGTCAGGTCCAACCTGGCCGTGCGAAGCTGCATCACGCAGCGAGTGGCACGCGTAGCAGAAGTACGTCTGGAAGATGACCTTCCCCTTCACCGGGTCACCGGCATTGGCCTTGCTCTGCGCGAACGCCGCGGGGGCCGCAAACGCCACCGCGATGGCCAGCACAGCAACAACGCCGATACGACGTCCCACCTTGATCTTGTGCATTGCCATACCTCCGTTCAAACGATCTCGGGCTCAGTTTCGACTATACGCATAAACGACAACGATCGACAATGCAAGCGTCATCGAGACGAACTTCGACGGCATGTCTCGAATCCCCCTTACCGGTCACACCACGGCGACCGGTCTTCGCCTCTGGGTCGGCTAGCGCCTCGCCGTGACGACGAACTTCGAGACGTCGTAGACCTGTGAAAAGGTCACGGCGCGAAGAAGATACTCCGCCTGGATCCCGCCGACGCCTTCCTCGATGGACGTCACCACGCGAGCGTAGGTGACCTTGTCCTTGTCGAGGTCGGGGCCGATCGTCCCGCGCGTTCCAGCGGCCTGCATGATGTGACAGCGGCCGCAGAACTGGACGAAGACCCGCTTGCCGTTCACCGCGTCGCCGGGGTGTTCCACCCGGGTCTTCGCGGCGGTCTTGGAGTGTGATGCGAGAGCAATCGGGCTTGCGATCGCCAGGGCGACCACGGCCGTGACTGCAAACCAACCAGACACCACTCTCCGCGACATGTGGCGGAACTGTAACGATTCCTGCCGCGGACGTCCAGAGGAAAAGTCCGCATTCGATCGGCACCCCAATTGGGGGAGATCCCGAAGCGGCGCGGGGAGATCAGAGCGCGAAGCGCTCGACGTGCAGGTGGCGGCGCGGAAGGTGCGCATGGTGGAGTGCCGAGTCGATCGCCTCGATCATCGCCGGGGGGCCGCAGAGGAACACCTCGCGCTCGGCGAGATCGGGAACGAGTTCGAGCAGGTGCGTCGGTGAGAGCAGGTCACGGCCCTCGCCGGCGGCGTGATCACCGACGACGTAATGCACCGTGATTCCTCGCCGCGCGGCGAGCTCCGCGATCTCGTCGGCGAAGACGATGTGCTCGGTCGAGGCGACACGATGGATGAGCACGATGTCTGCCTGCATCTCTTCGGCGAGGGCCCGGATCGGGGTGATGCCGATCCCGCCGGCGATCAGCAGGACACTGTCGCGGCTGCGAGCTGCATCGGTGAAGCTCCCGAAGGGGCCGTCTGCCATGACCCGCGTGCCGACGGCGAGCGCAGGCATCCTGCGAGTGTGGTCGCCTGCCGCCCGCGCGGTGATCCGCAGCGACTCACCGTCGGGTGCCGCACTGAGCGAGAAGGGATGCGCGCTCCACCAGTGCCCGGCAGCCAGGAAGCGCCAGATGAAGAACTGTCCGGGCTGGGCTCGGAGACGGTCGAGGTCGCGACCGGTGATCCGGATCGAGACAGCGTACGGACCCTCCGGTGTCACCTCGGCGATACGGAGGCGGTAGCGCCAGAGATGGAACAGCGGGAGCAGCACCCGGAGCGCGACGAGCGCGATCGTGCCGTAGAAGAGGCCCTGCCAGTACTGCGAGGGCCAGTGGACCGGCTGGCCGAGCACCCCTTCGGGTGAGGGCGGCCCTGCGAGGTTTGCCGGGTTGAGGTCACCGCCGGTCGGGATCTGGTGGAACCACGCGAGGGCGATGCCCGCGTACGTTGCGAAGTGGATGCCGTACCAGACCTCGTACGGAAGTCGTCGCCGCACGATCACGATCGACGTGCCGATCACGACGAGAAGCAGGACGGTCCCAGCCGTCGCCGTGACCATGCCCGTCAGGAAGTTCTGCGCCAGCAGCCCCCACAGCTCGTAGAGGATCGAGTGGTGAGCCCCGGCGGCGTACCCCCAGACGGAGAGCACGACGTGGGCGATGATCAGATCGATGCAGAGATGACCGTTCCAGCGATGCCAGACGCTGCGGCGGTCGAAGCCCGCAACACGCTCGAGCCACGGGAGGCGCGCGAGGAGCAACACCTGCACCAGGGCAAGGTAGGCGCCGAGCAGGCCGGTGATCCCGCCGATCCGGGTCACGAGCGTCGCCGTGTTCGTGTCGATGCCTCGGAGGTTGTGGTTGTGGATCCACAACCAGACGATCAGGCCGACGTTCGCGAGAACGAACGTCCAGAAGATGGTCGAGGCGAGTCGCCGCAGACGGCGCTCGCACCGATGGGCCGGGTGCGCGTCGCTCATTAGCTCTGCACATCGCAGTCGGCAGGCATGACGGCGGCAGTATCGCGGCCTGCGTCGGGGTGCGTGCGGGTGAGCGTCATCTCGTCGGCCGGCCTCACGTCACGCTCCTCTGACGCGCCAGCGACACGACGCGTTCGACCGCGTCCCCAAGCTGCTTCGGGATCTCGACGGCCGAGCGGTTGACGGCGAACCAGTTCATCGCCCGCTCGGGCTTGTGCCGGTGGCCGTGCAGATGGGCAACCCACTCGAAGTCGCGCGCGAGCTCGATCGTCCGCTCACGGCCGGCGACCTGCGCGATCGCCTCGTTGACGGCACGCTCCGACGCGATCGGACGCCGCCCGGGGGCCGCATCGCGGTCGTGGATCACGAGGTAGGGGATGCGCGTGAGGTTGCAGATCTGGGCGATCACCGGGATGTTCGGCTTGCCGCCGCACTCGATGATCGAGATGCCCTCGAGGTCGGCGTCGTATCCGAGTGCGCGGAAGAAGAACGGGAAGACGAGCTTCTCTGTCCGGCCCTCGACGAGCAGGGCGGCCCGGGCGAGGAGCAGCTCGCTTCGCTCGGCGTCGAACTCGTTGAGTGCTCTGAAGACCTCGGTCTCCGGAAGCGGCTCCGGGCGCCGCACGGTCGTCTCGCCGGACGGGGCACGATCGACGAGCGCCAACTCGTTGAGGCGCGCGACGTTCAGGAAGGTCGCCGCATGGGTGGAGTAGACGACCTGGTTGCCCTGGGTGGCGAACTCACGGAGCAGGCGATAGAGCGCGCGCTGGGCGTGCGGACGCAGGAAGAGCTCGGGCTCCTCGACCATCAGGAAGAGACCGCGGCGCTTGCTGTGTAGCCACCCCTCGATGAGGAGCATGAGCGCGAGCGCCGGCGACGGGGAGTCCGCGAGAGCTGCTCTGATCTCGTCGGAGGTCACGGCCCCGGCGGGGACGAGCCCAGCTCCGCGTTCGGCTGCCGGAAGGAAGAGCACGTCGGGGGGCGTTCCCGTTCGCTCCTCCCTGGCTCCCTCCGGATGCGCGGCGAGCGAGATGCTGCGCCCGCGGGCCAGGTCGGCCTCGAGCCGGATTGGCCCGACCGAGCCGATCGTCGTATCGGGCGCTTCGAGCGGTGGTGCACCCGGATCGAGCAGCTTCCAGATCGCGAAGAGCAGGTTCGACTTGCCCGACCCGGCCTCACCGACGAGCGCGGTGAGGGGGCCGGGTGTGAGCGTGATGTCGAGCGCCGAGCGAAACCCTCGGATCCGGATCGTCCGGACGGGTGTCGTCAAGCGGCCACCGGGCGGTGCTCAGCTCTCGAGCAGGCCGTTTGCGAGGGCGTAGCCGACGAGCTCCGCCCGGCTTGAAAGCCCGAGCTTCTGCATGACGTGCGAGCGGTGTGTCTCGGCGGTGCGGACCGAGATGAAGAGCTGCTTGGCGATCTCCTGGTTTGTGTACCCGAGCGCGAGTAGCCGCAGCACCTGACGCTCCCGCTCCGAGAGCGGGTCGGCGTCAGCACGCTTCTGCGCCTCGGTGTCGGCAGCAACGAGCCGGGCGCCGAGCTCGGGGTTGACGTACCGGCCACCCGCCGCCACCTCGCGGATCGCCGCCACGACCTCGGTGTCGGCGGCCTCCTTGAGGACGTATCCCATCGCCCCGGCCGAGAACGCTTCGCGGACGTACCGCGGATCGTCCTGCATCGACAGCACGAGCACCTTGACGTCGGGATGCTCATGCAGCAGCTTCGGCACACCCTCGAGGCCGCTCTCGCCCGGCATCACGACATCGGTGAGGATCAGATCGGGCTTGGTGGAGCGCGCCTCGAAGATCGCGTCGCGGACGCTGCCTGCCTCGGCGACCGTCACCATGTCTTCCTCCGCATCGATCAGCATGCGGAGTCCCGCGCGGACCACGGCGTGGTCGTCGACGATCAGGACACGGATCGTCATGCGACGGGCACCTCGACGATGATCGTAGTGCCAGCGCCGGCGCGCGACTCGAGGCCAAACCGCCCGTCGAGGAGCTCCACACGCTCGCGCATCCCCTGGATGCCAAACCCGTCGGTCGTGCTTCCCGGTTCGAACCCGCGTCCGTCGTCTTCGATCACAGCGACCACTCCCCCGTTCTTCCGTGTGAGCAGGATGCTGACACGCCCGGCCTGTGCGTGCTTGACGATATTCGTCAGAGCCTCCTGCACGATGCGGTAGAGCGCCGTGGCGACCTCGGTCGCCAGTGCGTCGTCGCCGAGCCGGGCTGCGAAGTCGACGGTGATGCCCGTCTTCGCGTGCCATGTCTCGGTGAGTCGTTCGAGTGCTGGAATTAGACCGAAGTCGTCGAGCGCCTTCGGACGCAGCTCGACCGCGAGCCGACGTACGTCCTGGAGCGTCGCGACGGTCATCTCCCGCAGATTCGCAACGGCCTGCTTGGTGCGGGCCGGATCGGAGGTGTCCTCCAGCGCGCGGAGCCCGAGCAGGATCGATGTGAGCGACTGGCCGGTCTCGTCGTGGAGCTCGCGGGCGAGCCTCCGTCGCTCGAGCTCCTGCGCTGCGACGACACGCCGGAGCGAGTCGCGAGCCACACGCTCCGAGATGTCGACGGCGACCGCCGCGCGACTTGCGAATGCCTCGGTGAGGCGCTGGTCGTCATCGGAGAACGTTCCGTCGCCTGGGCCGAGCTTGTCGTGGGCGGCCAGCACGCCGATCGCCCGGTTGCGGACGATCATCGGAACGAACAGCCCGCTTCGCACCGCGATCATCCGTGTCGCGCGTTGGTCGACGTCCGGATCGTCGACCATCGAGTTGACGCGCTCGCTTCGACGCTCCTTGAGGATCCGCCCGCTCTTCGACGCTGACCGGCGGATCGTGCTGCCGAGCAGCTCGTCACCTCGCTTGCCCGCGACCGCGGCGAAGCGGAGCTCATCGTCGCCCGACGGCAGCACGACGGTGACGAAGCTCGCGTCGAGCAGCTCCCTGAGCCGGCGTGCGACGAGGTCGAGCAGCGCGTCGATGTCGGTCTCGGTCGCGAGAGCGTTGCCGACCTCGATCAGGGATTCGAGCCGCGAGGACCACCGCGTCGCCGACTCGAAGAGCCGGACGTTCTCGATCGCAACTGCGGCCTGCGCCGCCAGGAGCGTCGCGAGCTCCTCGTCCTCCTCGGTGAAGTCGTGTCCGCCGTGCTTCTCGGTGAGGTAGAGGCTGCCGTAGTTGACGCCGCGCAGGAGGATCGGGACGCCGAGGAATGTCCGCATCGGCGGGTGGTTCGGTGGGAATCCCACCGAACGCGGATCGTTCGCGAGATCGTGGAGTCGAAGCGCGTGGGTTTCGCGCATGAGGGCGCCAAGGATCCCGAGGCCAGCTGGGCGATGGCCGATCGCGGTCTCGGTCTCGGGAGGAACGCCGTGCGTATGGAACTGCTCGAGTCCGTTACCGGCTGGATCGATCACGCCAAGCGCCGCGTAGCGAGCGCCGGTCAGTGACGCGGCGGCCTCAACGAGTCGCGTGAGGAGGGCGTCGAGTGAGAGCTCGGAGGTGAGTGTCATCCCCGCCTCGACAAGCGCTCGCAATCTGCTGCTGGTCCCGGCTCCCATGGATGACTGTGGCGCGACGCCTCGAGCAAGCCTGTCGGGCACGCGGGAGGCCGCCATCCGCGGCCGTCCGGATTCAGGCTGCGGTCTTCCCGCGAGCGCCCTCGACCTGGGTGGCGATCTCGTGCAGCGCACCGACCCCATCGAGAGAGGTGATCTCGAGTCGTCGCCTGCCGTCGAACACGAAGACGAGGCGAGGGCCGGCGCGGCCGACGAGAGGGGCGCCCCGTTCGAAGAACACCTCCCGGAGCTCGGTGTACGGCAGCGTTCGCTCCGCATCGGGCCCCGTCGGCGCACCCGAGAGGTGGATCTCGTTGAGGCGCAGGTCGAGCCCGGCTGCGTGGGCTGACCCACCGTTCTCGCGCCAGACGACCGCGTAGCTCATGGGGTGCATGGTTGCGGGTCGGGTGGTGCGGTGCGTCGGGGCGAGCCGCGACTCCGATCCGGGGAAAGCCGCGATCTAGCGGGTCGCCGGCACGATCACGACCGGACAGCGCGCGTGCTGGGCACACTGGTGACTGACCGAGCCGAGCATGAGCTCGGCGAATCCCCCGTGGCCACGTGAGCCGACCACGAGCAGCGCAGCCTCCTTCGCCTGGGCCAGCAAGACCGCAACAGGGGGGCCGTTCACCGCTGCCCCGGCCATGTCGATGTCGGCTGCCTCGTCCGCGGCCGCTCCGAGTGCCGCCTGGACAACAGCGTTCGCTCCCTCGTGCGATGCCTCGAGTAGCTTGCCCTCATCGAGCGGCATGTATCCGACCGCGAGGGGCATGTACGGCAGCACCCAGGCGTGCACTGCCCGCAGCGGTGCGCCCCTGCGCCGTGCTTCGCCGACCGCCCAGCGCAGGGCCTGGAGCGCGTGCTCCGATCCGTCGATGCCGACCACGACCTCGTTCATCTCCCGCCATCCTGCCGGATCCCGAACGGTTGTGTCATCACGGGAGCAGGCTCCGAACTGCCTGAGCGACCGCCGCTCCGTCGGTCGGTGAGCTGAGGGCAACGGACGTTGCGTTAGCAGCAGTTGATCCGACAAGGATTGTCGGCGTTGACGTGACCGCGGCGGCCTTCGCCTCCGTGTCGAACGCCTTCGCCTCCGCCGCGATCGCGGCGGAGCTGCTCTCTGTCATGATCGCGGGGACGCGGAGCCCGGGGATGCTTGCTGCCGCCGCCTGCACCATCGCGTCGTCGAGCCAGCCGGTGTTCTCGGTCGCCTGGTTGAAGTAGAGGAGGTCGACGAAGTCGAAGAGCCGGTTCTGTTTGCCCGCCGCGATCGCTGCGCTCCGGCCGCGCACCGAGTCGGCGCCGATGAACGCAAGGAGCCGGACCTCGAGCTTTGCCTTGCCGGGGCGGATGTAGCTCGCGACGAGGCTCGGAAGCGCCTGGGTGTCGAACTGCTGGCAGTACGGGCATTGCAGGTCGACGTACTCGACGATCGTGACTGGTGCAGATGGCGCACCGAGGACGTTGCCGTTCTGGGGAATCCCCTTGAAGAGCCTGTGAACGTCGGCGGCGTTTGGCAGGGCGTTTGTGAGCGAGCCGACAGGCGGGACGTTCGCGGTCTTCGATGATCCGCCACCGAGGCCGATGGCGAGCGCAATACCGCCGCCCACGAGCACGACAGCCAGTGCGGCAAGCAGAACCTTCGGCGATGCCTGTCGCGCCGGCCGTCCAGTCGGAGGCTTTGGTGTGACGGGCTGGCGCCTCGCTCGCTTGCTCTGTCTTCCGCTGGGCATGGCTCAGCTCCCTTCCGCGGCGCTATCGCCGGGTTCGAGTGTGGCGAGGATGAGGAACGCGAGGACGAGGGCAAACCCGGTCAGCGTGAGGACCGGGATGGTGACGTACCCGAACTGGTCGACCCACTTCGTCGCGCAGCCGCCCGGCGCCGAGAGCTGGCATGCCTGGGTCTGACCGACGACGCCGTTCTCCACGAGCACGTGGTAGGTCGAGATCCCCGCCCCCACGATCGGGAGTGACAGCAGGTAGCGGGCGACTCGGTGGTCGTTTGCGAGCGCGGCAAGGAGCGCGATCACGGAGACCGGGTACATGCAGATCCGCTGGTACCAGCAGAGCTCGCAGGGCACGAAGCCGGCGATCTCGGAGAAGAAGAGGCTGCCGCCGGTCGCGAGCGCAGCGATGAGAAACGCGAGCCAGAGCTCGTATCCCCAGACGAGCCGCCGGATCGCTGCGAGGAGGGAGCCTCGGCCGAGGAGTGCTGCTCCCGCCGCGAGTACGAGGAGCGCGATCAGCGCCTGTCCGGCGATGCCGAGGGCGGCGAGAGCGACCGTCACTCCGTGGGTCATGCGACGGCCTCGCAGGCGAGCGTAGTTCTCCGCATTGCGGCCTCGGATTCTGCGGATGCCCGTGCCCGTCCGCTCCGCGACGATTGGCGCGACAGCGTCCAGGAGGAGCAATGACAGACGAGGGGTATCGGCTGAAGGCCGGAGACGTGGTTGAGATCGCCGGTGAACACCTCGGTGATGAGAGGCGCTACGGAGAGATCCTCGAGGTTCTCGGCGGTCCGGGGCACGAGCACTTTCGGATCAGGTGGGCCGACGATCACGAGAGCGTCTTCTATCCGAGCGACGTTGCTCGGCTGCGGCTGCGTCACGACGGGCATCACGGGTAGCAGCGAGATCGCGCCGCCTCGAGAATGACGCGCTGCTCGGCGCTCGCGACCAGCCGCCGCGTACGGTCGACGACGTCGATGTTGACCGAGATCGCGTCGATCCCGGCGCGGACGAGCAGCTCCGTGTACTCCGGATGCACCGAGGGTGCCTGGCCGCAGATCGAGGTCTTCAGCCCGAGCGCTCGTGCCTTTGGTATCAGCGCCTCCAGGTAGGCGACGACGGCGGGATCACGCTCGTCGAAGAGCTCGGCGAGGTACTCGGAGTCGCGGTCGGCACCGAGCAGGAGCTGAGTCAGGTCGTTCGAGCCGATCGAGATGCCGGCGACACCCAGTTCCGCATACGCCTCTAGGTTGAAGAGCACCGAGGGCACCTCGGCCATCACCCAGAGCTCGAAGCCCGGGCGGTCAAGTAGTCCGGACTCGCCGATCAGGGCCTTGCAGCGTGCGAGCTCGGTGGTGGTGCGAACGAACGGGAGCATGACGTGGAGGTTCTGGAGCCCGGCGTCCCAGACCCGGCGAATGGCGTCGAGCTCGACGCGGAAGATCTCGGGATCCCGCGCGTAGCGCAGGGCACCGCGGACGCCGATCATCGGGTTGGCCTCCTCCGGCTCGAATCGATCGCCGCCCTCGAGGTTGCGAAACTCGTTCGTGCGGAAGTCGGTCGTGCGGTAGGTGACGGGTCGTGGAGCGAAGCCAGCCGCGAAGGTCGTGAGGCCCTCTGCCATGCGGTCGACGAACTCCTCGCTCCGGCCCTGCTCGAGGAGCAGGCGCGGGTGCTTCCCCTCGAGCGCCTCGAGCAGCATCAGCTCGGCCCGCAGCAGGCCAACGCCGTCGACGGCGAGCTCCGAGGCGCGTGCGACCTGTGAGGGCTCCGAGAGGTTGAGGAGGAGCTTCGTCGCGGTGATCGGGGCGGCGTTCGTGACGACGTGGACGGTTTCATGCTCGACCGCTGGAGCCGCCTGGAGCCCTTCCAGCACGATGCCGCGGGTTGCATCGACGGTGACGAGATCTCCGTCGTGTAGCACTGTCGTCGCCTGCTGCGTCCCGACGACGCAAGGGATTCCGAGCTCACGCGAGACGATCGCCGCGTGGCAGGTCATTCCGCCGGAGTCGGTCGCGATCGCACAGGCGCGCCGCATCAGCGGCACCCAGTCGGGTGCCGTCATCCGGGTCACGAGGACGTCGCCGTCCTGGAACTTCGCGGCGTCGGCGATCGTCCCGAGCATCGCGACCTTGCCCCCGGCTCGGCCTGGTGCAGCGCCAAGCCCGCGGACAAGCACGCGGCCGGTTGTCGCTGCGGCGGGCGTCTCCGTCCCTCCGGATGACGTGACCGGGCGTGACTGCAACATCCAGATCGTCCCAGCGGCGTCGATCGCCCACTCCGTGTCCTGAGGGGTGCCGTAGTGACGCTCGATGCTGCGACCGAGGTCGGCGATCGCGCGAACCTCGTCGTCGCTCAGGGTGGGGCGAAGACCCTCGTCGCGCGAGAGCGGGCGCTCTGCGGTGCCGCCTTCAGCGAGGGGCTCGATCGTCGCCTCCTTGGGGTGGATCTCGCGAACGAGGATCCCGAGGCTCTCCTTGTCGACAACAAATCGGTCTGGTGAGACGTGACCGCTCACGACGGACTCGCCCAGGCCGAAGGAGCCTTCGATCACGAGCCGGTCGTCTGCACCGCTCGCCGGGTCGATCGTGAACATCACGCCTGCGCGCTCGGACGCGATCTGCGCCTCGACGACGACTGCGATGTCCATGTCGGCCTGCCCGAAGCCGCGCTTGGCGCGGTAGAAGATCGTGCGAGCGCCAAAGAGCGAGGCCCAGCAGTGATGCACGGCCTCGACGACCCCGTCGGCGCCCCGCGTGTTCAGGAAGGTCTCGTTCATCCCGGCGAAGCTCGCGGCCTCGGTGTCCTCGGCTGTCGCCGACGACCGCACGGCGACGGGTGCCGAGGGGTCATCGCCCGCGACCTCTGCGTAGTGGAGTCGGATCGCCTCGGCGATGTCGGCCGGCATGGGTTCTGCCTCGACGAGCCGGCGGGTGTCCCGAGCCGCCAACTCGAGCGCCGCCGAGTCGTCGACATCGAGGCCGGCGAGACGCTCCTCGATCCGTCGGCGCAGCCCTGTGCGGGTCACGAACGCCGCGTAGATCGGCGCGCCGACGACGAATCCCTGCGGGACGGGAAAGCCGGCCGCGGTCAGCTCGCCGAGGTTCGCGCCCTTGCCACCGGCGAAGAGCACGTCGGCCCGGCTGAGCTCCGCGATACGCCGGATGCCCCGTTGGACGTCGGCGCCGGTCTCGATGGTCGTCATGTGTGATCCTCCTTCGACTATCGGATTCACCTTCGCGGCGCTCGCGTCCACGGGCATCGGCGGAACCGCCGAACGGCTCGTTCGGGGAACTACGGAGCAGCGGGAGTCGGATGCTCGCGCTCGGGCGTCCAGTCTCCGCGGAGACTCCTGCGGGAATCCCGCATAGCCGGGCCGATCGAGGGATAAGCCGCAGGCGCCGTCCGGCGGCTCCCCGATTTGGCTGCTCGCCTCAGCAGAAAGGGTTCGTTCATGAACCCGACGATCTCGATCGGCCGGATCTTCGGGATCCGCGTCGGGTTCAACTGGAGCTGGTTCCTGGTCTTCGGCCTGATCGTCTGGTCGCTTGCCGCCGGTGTCTTTCCGAGCCAGGAGCCCGGCCACTCCCACGCCACGTACATCGCGATGGGAGCGACCGCGTCGATCCTGTTCTTCACGTCGCTCCTGCTCCACGAGTTCGGTCATGCGATTCGCGCCAAACGCGAGGGGATGGTCGTCGAGGACGTGACGCTCTGGCTCTTTGGCGGGGTCGCACGGTTCTCCGGAGAGTTCCCGAACGCTGCGGCGGAGTTCCGGATCGCGATCGCGGGGCCGCTCGTGACGCTCGTGATCGGCTCCGCCTGTCTCGCGGCCACCGTCATCCCGGGCCTCCCGGCGACGGTTGACGGGGTCGCCTCGTGGCTCGGCTACATCAACTTCCTGCTGCTCGGATTCAACCTCCTGCCGGCGTTGCCGCTCGACGGAGGCAGGGTGCTTCGCTCGGCCCTCTGGCAGCGGCGCGGCGACTTCGCGTCGGCGACCCGCACGGCTGCGAGCGTCAGCCGGATGCTCGCCTTCGGTCTCGTCGGAGGCGGGTTTGTCGTCTTCCTCGCCGGTGGCGGCATCGGGGCTCTCTGGCTGGCCTTCATCGGCTGGTTCCTGATGCAGGCGGCCGGCTCGGAGCTCCGCTTCATGCTCGTCCATGAGGCACTCGCCGGCCTTCGGGTTCGCGATCTGATGCAGCCCAACCCAGTCGTCGTGCATCCCGGCCGGACGATCGCCGAGTTCATGGCCGAGGTCGCCGGGGCTGCGTGGTTTGCGAGCTACCCGGTTGTCGCGGGCGGAGAGGCGATCGGCGTGCTGCCGTTTCGCAACGTGCTCGCGGTGCCGTCGACGGAGTGGGGTGTCCGGCTCGTCCGCGAATGCATGATTCCGGCGACGGAGATGCTCGTCTTCGCCGAGAGCGACGCAGCCGTCGACGCCTTCGAGCGTCTCGCTGCCAACCCGCTCCAACGAGGGATCGTGCTCGAACACGACGGTGCGGTCGGGCTGCTCTCGATCACGGACATCGCCCGCACGCTCGGGCGTTTCTCGGCGGGCCGCGCGGGGTAGAGCTAGAACTCGCGCCGGTGAGGGCAGTGGCAGTGGCGCAGGGTCTCCCCGCAGCTCCCGCAGCGCCGACCGAACTTCCACACCAGCATCCGCTTCTCGGTACCGGCGACGATCATCAGGAGCCCGACGCCGGCGGTGAAGCCGATGAAGCTGGCGAGCTGGAGGCCGTTGCCGATCATGCCTCCACGGTGCCGATCAGGCATCGCGTGGGCATCCGTAGGAACCCGTCCCGTTCTCGCACGAATTCCGCGCGCGAAGGTGTGCCGGGCACTATCGCGACGGTCATGCCACCGTAGTTTGCCGCGACGGCGATCAGCGCCCGCTCCGACGCCTGATCGGCGCGCCGCCGGGACAATCAGCTCATCACATCGAGACGAAAGGACGGCCTGCTGATGGGAGTCATCGTTGTTGGAGTCGACGGGTCGGACGGGTCGGTTCGTGCGCTCCGTTTCGCCTACGAGGAGGCGCGTCTCCACGGCGCCGACGTCAAGGCCATCAGCGCCTGGCACATTCCACCGGCGGCCTACGAGGCTGGCTGGGTACCCGTGCCCATCGATCTCGGAAGCTTTGAAGCTGCCTCCAGGGCGACCCTCGACAAGACGCTCGAGACGGCCGGGGCCCCCCCGGTAGGCGTGGCGGTAACGGCGATCGTGCGTGAGGGGCAGGCGGCTGACATCCTGCTCGCCGAAGCTCGCGGTGCCGACCTCCTCGTCGTGGGTTCGCGCGGACTCGGAGGCTTCCGCAGCCTGATGCTCGGGTCGGTGAGCCAGCAGGTCGTGCATCACGCCCCGTGCCCGGTGGTTGTCGTGCCGGTGGACGTCGCGGAGGCGCATCCGGCCTGAGCCGATCGCTCCTCGTGGCGTACGCGACTCGCCACGGCTCGACCGGAGAGGTCGCCGAGGGGGTCGTGGGGGCCGCGACCCCGGCGCTCGCGGGCCGCTGAGTTTCGCCGCCGCTCCGCGCCCGCTAGAGTCGGCAGCAGTCATGCCGCACGTCTCGAGCGCGGACCGCCTGCGCGGGCTGGTCGAAACAGGGATCGCTCTCAACGCAGAGCTGACGCTTGAGGGGATTCTGCGACGGCTGGCCGAGACCGCCGTCGGCCTCACCGGCGCTCGCTACGGCGCACTCGGGGTGATCGATCGTGCCGGAACCGGTCTGGAGCAATTCATCACGGTCGGGATCGACGATGAGATGAAGGCGCAGATCGGCGACCTCCCACATGGACGCGGAATCCTCGGGATCCTGATCCAGTCACCGAATGCGTTGCGACTGCGCGACCTGTCTCAGGATCCCCGCTCAGTCGGGTTCCCGCCGGGCCATCCTCCGATGGGCGCGTTCCTTGGCGTCTCGATCATGTTGCGCGGCGCCGCGTTCGGGAACCTCTACCTGACCGAGAAGGAAGGCGGGGAGGAGTTCACCGACGAGGACGAGGAGATCGTCCGGCTGCTTGCTGCCCAGGCCGCCGTTGCGATCGAGAACTCCCGGCTCTACGAGTCGTCGCGGAGCTGGTCGCGTCAGCTCGAGGCACTCAACGAGATCTCGGAGGCGCTCCTCACGGAGCCCGAGCTCGTCCGGCTGTTCGAGATTGCGAGTGAGAAACTCTGCGAGCTGCTCGACGCTCGCTGCGTGCTCGTCGCGAACCCGGGAATCGACTCGTCCACGCTTACCGTGACTGCCGCGAGCGGCGAGGGGGCGGCGAAGCTCATCGGTGTCAAGGTTGACGAGGCCAGGTCGAAGGCCGGCCGAACGCTCGAGCGACGGCGAGCCGAGCGGATCGACTCGCTGATCGACGATCCCGAGGTCGACCAGACGCTGCCCAGACTCGTCGGGGCACGTGCCGGTCTCTACGTGCCGCTGACCGTTGCCGGTACCCCGCGTGGCGTCGTGATCGCCTTTGACAAGCGCGGCGCGACGGCGCGGTTCTCCGACGCCGACATGCGGCTCGCAGAGGCCTTCGGCAACAGGCTGACGCTGGCTCTCGCGCTCTCCGAGCGCGTCGGGCGCGAGTCGGTGCGCGCGCTGCTCGAGGGCCAGGAGCTCGAACGGAGCAGGTTGGCCCGCGAGCTTCATGACGAGACCGGTCAGGCCCTGACGTCCATCCTCCTCGGGCTGAAGGAGCTTGAGCGCGACGTCGGATCCGAGCCGATCGCGCTCATCCGCGAGCTCGTCGGATCGGCCCTTGCCGACGTGCGCCGACTCACGGTCGAGCTCCGGCCACCGTCGCTCGATGACTACGGGCTTGCCCCGGCGCTCGAGCGGCTTGGTGCGGTCGTCGGCGAGAGGAGCGGGCTCAACGTCAGGCTGAACATCTCCGAGCGGGTCGAGGCGCTCGGGGCAGAGCACGAGACGGCGCTCTACCGGATCGTGCAGGAGGCGCTCACGAACGTCGTCAAGCACGCGAGGGCCAGCTCGGTGAGCATCGTTGTGATGCGGGGTAATGGGGTCGCGCGGCTCGTGATCGAGGATGACGGGATCGGATTTCGTCGCGAGGACGTCCGGCCCGGCGCTCTCGGCCTCGTCGGAATGCGCGAGCGGGTGGCACTGCTCGGCGGAACGTTCGAGATCGAGTCGGCGCCCGGCGCCGGTACGACGCTCGTGATCGTGCTTCCGTTCGCCTGACGCTCCGTCCGCGGCCACCGGGTTCGTGCAGTAGAAAGCCGCATGCGGTCTGCGCGCGATCCACAGCGCCGTTTCCGTCTGCATCGGCGAAGCTTTCGGCATGACGGTTCCGATCAGTGTCATCATCTGTGACGACCACGCACTGGTGCGTTCAGGGCTGCGCAAGCTCCTTGAGTCCGAGCCCGGTATCGACGTCGTCGGCGAAGCCGCGAACGCCGATGAGGTCGTGGGTGAGGTCAAGATGACGCGACCAGACGTGCTGCTTCTCGACATCGTCATGCCGGGACGAAGCGGGATCGATGCGCTGCCTGATCTGCAGGCCGCCTCGCCCGCGACCAGGGTCCTGATGCTGTCGATGCAGGACGATCCCGTGTATGTCCGTCAGGCCTTCGCTGCAGGCGCCAACGGGTACCTGCTCAAGGAGGCAGCCGATTCGGAGCTCGTCCAGGCGATCCATGACGTCGCTGCCGGACGGCGGTACGTGTACCCCGTTCTGGGCGCGCGGCTCGCAGCCGCGGATGCCTCGACCGAGGCGCGCGACGACGCCGACGTTCTCTCCGAGCGTGAGCACGAGGTTCTCCGACTGCTCGCGCTCGGCCACACGAATCAGGAGATCGCGCGGATGCTGTTCATCTCGATCCGCACCGCCGAGACGCATCGCGCGCGGATCATGCAGAAGCTCCGGCTGAAGACGCGAGCCGAGATCGTCCGCTACGCACTCGCCTCAGGCGATCTCGACGCCGAGCGCACCCGCCAGGCCGTCTAGCTCCCTCGCTCAGTCACCCGGATTTGCGGGCAATCCGCACGAATCCTGTCGGATTCTGCGGATGCCGCGGCAGAGCCATTTCTGGACGATGCTCGAAATCGAATCGGGAGGGTGCGAGGGATGAACGTCGCCGGCAACAGGGCGGGTGAGCAGCCGTGGGCTTGAGCGGACTCACTGCCGTACTCGAGATCTCGTTCACGATCGTCTGCGTCCTGGGCATCGTGTTCGTGATCGGTATCGCGAGGTCGACGCGCGGTGACGGCCCTACGCTTGCGACCGACCAGGCCGCGCTCGGAGAGCGCGAGAAGACCTGGTTTGCCGTCGTCGTCGTTCTGCTCGTCTCCGTCCTCGTTGCGACGATCTTCTTCACCCCGTACGGGCGCAGTGCAGGCTCGGACGCGCAGGTCGTGGAGGTGCAGGGGCTCCAGTTCGCGTGGATCGTCCCGAACACGCCGATCAAGGCCGGTCGCCAGGTCGAGTTCGTGATCACGTCGAAGGACGTGAACCACAGCTTCGCTGTCTACAACAGCGCCGGGACGATGCTGTTCCAGACCCAGGTGATGCCTGGCTACACGACCAAGTACGTCTACACATTCCATAAGCCCGGCACCTACCACGTGCTCTGTCTCGAGTACTGCGGCGTCGGGCACGCCAACATGCAGGCCGACCTGAAGGTGGAGGCATGAGCCACAACCATCGCGCCCCCGTCATCGAGCCGCTCGGCCCAGGGGCAGACCTTGACCGCTCCCGCTCGCTCGCTCTCCGCTACCTGATCGCATCGACCGTCATCCTCGGTGCGAGCGGCCTGCTCGGCCTCGTCCTGCGTGACAGCCAGGCCGGCGTTGACCGCGTCCACGACGGCTGGTGGTACGCGATCATGACCGCGCATGGTCTCGGCGCGTTCGTCGGTTGGGCCGCGTTCGCGTTGATGGGTCTCTCGTTCTGGGTTCTCGCTCAGGTCGGCTTCCCGCTTCGTCGCGCTGGCGCGTTCCTGGCGCAGCTCACCTGGTGGCTGATGGTGGTCGGAGTTGCCGGCGTCGTCGTCACCTGTCTCGTCTTCGAGTTCGGCGGCTCGTGGGTCTTTCTCTACCCGATCACCTTGCATGGGGCCGGGGTGTGGGGCAAGTGGACCGCGTTCTTCTTCTCGGGCTCGGTCCTGCTCGTCGGCCTTGCGATCATCACGTGGTGCCTGTCGATCCTCGACACGGTCACCGGCCCGGCGCTCGGTGCTGTCAAGAAGGGGATCTTCAACCGGCTTGGCGTCGCCATGGGCTTCGGCTACGTCGCGCCGAAGCGGTTTGCGACGGAGTCGAAGTCGGTGCCGTACTCCGTGATCCCGCTGACCGTGATCGCGATCGACATGATCATCGCGACGCTCCCGCTCGCTGTTCTGCTCGTCGAGATGATGGTGCAGGCGCTCACCCCGAGCGTGCACGTCGACCCGCTGCTTGCGAAGAACATCCTCTGGTTCTTCGGGCATCCGGTCGTCTACCTGCTGCTGTTCCCGTCCGTTGCGCTCTACTACCTGCTCGTTCCGCGGTACGCCGGTCGACCGCTCGTCGCGGGGAACATCATCGCGGTCGCCTGGGCGATTGCCGTGACAGCGAACGTCCTCGTCTGGGCACATCACATCTACATCGACTACCCGTCGGGATCACCGCAGGCGGCGCTCAACGTGACGATGGAGCCGCTGACGTTCTCGGTCACGATCGTCTCCGCACTCTCTCTCTACAGCCTGTTCTTCACGATCTTCCGCTCGCGATTCCAGTGGAATGCCGCCTCGACGGCAATCTTCCTCGGGCTCGCGAGCTGGATGATCGCCGGGTTCTCCGGGCTGATCAACGCCACGATCGCCTTCGACCAGATCATCCACAACACGCTCTGGATCGTCGGGCACTTCCACCAGATGGCCTTCCTCGGGATCGGCTTCACCGTGATCGGGGCGACGTACGCGTTCCTGCCGCAGTTCGTCGACAAGCCGCTGTACAGCGAGTCGATGGCCCGCTGGCACGTGTGGATCACGTTTATCTTCACGATGTACAACTCGTCGATCTGGATGTACCAGGGGCTGCTCGGCGGGCCGCGCCGGTTCGCGATCCTGCCGCACCGGTACGACTCGATGAACCAGCTCGCGGTGCCCGTGTCGCTGATCATCGGGCTCGCCCAGATCCTCTTTGCCTGGAACATCATCCAGACGATGCGGGGCAAGGGTGTCGGTCGCACCGAAGGGGCCGGGATCGGCTCCACCCGGGCGATCATCGTCGGCAGCCTCGTCCTGACGCTTGCATCGGTTGGCGGCTGGGCTGCGTACCGGGCCCAGGCGTCGACGACGTCGTCGACGGCGACCCCGGCCACGACAACGACAAGCGGGGAGTCACCCGAGTTCACGGCCGGTAAGCAGGCCTTCGCGAGCGCTGGCTGTGCTGGCTGCCACACGCTCAAGGCGGCAGGTGCGGCCGGTGCGGTCGGACCGAACTTCGATGTCACGGCACCCGATGAGGCGAAGGTGATTGACCGGGTCGCGAACGGGCGCAACGCGATGCCTCCGTACAAGGGCAAGCTCACGACCGAGCAGATCAAGGACATCGCGGTCTTCATCTCCCAGTCGGAGGAGGGCTCGGGCTAGGTCTTGGCACTCGGGGCCTGGCAACTCGACCCGCTCCCGCTCGCCGCGGGGGCGGGAGCGCTCGTCCTCTACGGACGAGGGTTCCTGAGATTGCGAAGGAGACGGCGGTCGCTCGCGAAGGCGAGCACCGCCGTCTCCTTCGTCTCGGGCGTGCTCGTCGCGGTCCTCGCGGTCGTCTCGCCGCTCGACACGCTCGGCGAGAACAGGCTTCTGACGGCGCACATGGCGCAGCACCTCCTCCTCGGAGATCTTGCCCCCGTGCTCCTCGTCCTCGGGATTCGCTCTCCGATGGCGTTCTTCGCCCTGCCGCCGAGCATCCTCGGGCCGCTCGCGCGCAACGGAGCCGTTCGGAAGGTGATTGCATCCGTTCTTCGACCGATGGTCACCCTCGGGCTCTGGGTTGCGGTCGTCTACCTCTGGCATGTCCCGGCGCTCTACGACGCGGCGCTTGAGAGCGTGCCACTCCATGCGCTCGAGCACGGTCTGTTTGTCCTCGTCGGCCTCCTCGTCTGGATGCAGATTCTCGACCCGGGCCGGCGTGGACATCTGGCGCCGGGCGGTCGGGCGTTGTTTGCCGTCGGCGTGCTCCTAGCCGGGATGCCGCTTGCCGAGATCATGATCGCGGCGGGGCCGCTCTACCCGCATTACGCGGCGCTCACGAATCGCCCGTTCGGCTGGTCGGCCGGCGCCGACCAGACACACGCGGCCCTCGCGATGATGGCTGAGCAGGTCGCAACGCTCGTTACGGCGGCGGCCCTGCTGCTCTGGCAGCACCTCGAAGAGCTCGATCCGGCCCCCGTTCTGACGAGCGTTGCGGCAAAACCCTGAGCCGGCATCGGCGCAGGACCGGATTCGCCGCTGGAAGGGCTGTGCGAGTCTGCGGTAAAGGAGGACACCGTGAGCACACTCTTCATCATCATCGTCGCTGTCTTCGTCATTGCAGTCCTCGCGCTCGTCGGCTACGGCTTCTTCGAGATGTCGCCGTTTGCCCGGCATTCCGACCAGCTTCGCGACCCGACTACCGGTGAGCGTCGCTGGGAGAGCCCGCACCTCGACTGATCAGAGGAGCGGTGGTTCGCGCAGGCGAACCGAGAGACAGGTGACGCAGGCCTCGAGCTTCTGGAACTCGGAGATCGCGCCGCACAGGCACCGGGATCACGGTCGCGCCTGACACACCGACGAGCTCGAGCAGCTGCGCCACGTCGGGTATCTCGTCCGCCCGACTGGCGATAGCCGGCCGACCCGCCGGACGAGTGCCTTCATTCGTCCTTGATGAACACGAGGTCGTAGAACACGCTCCCGACGCCCGCCGACCACGTCGAGATGTACCGCTCGCGGAGCCCTCGCTGCTTGCGGTGTAGAAGGTCGAGAAGCTCGGGGAGATCCGCGTCCTTCGGCAGCAGGCCGAACTCGCTGAGGAAGACACCGTCGCCCCGAGCGAGACCCTTCGCGTTTGGCCCGTAGGCGATCGAGTTACCGTGCGGCAGGACGATCGTCCTGCCGAACCGGCCGAGCGCCTCCGCGAGCTCGGAGAAGTTCACATCGTTCGTCACCTGGATGACGCGCTTCGGCTCGTTGCCGTAGACGCGGAAGGCGGCCCGCGGAAACTCAGCTCCGGTTCCGTCGGGAAACCACATGGAGACGAAGTCGGGGAGGGTCTCCTGCGGTGCCCGGTACTGCGCGGTCTCGGCGAATCGTTCGGGGAAGCCGTAGTCGTGAGCGAGCAGGAGTCCACCGGCCTCGAGGAGCTTCGCGAGTCCGGCGACCAGTGTGGTCGACTCCTTCGAGGTCGTCGTGATCGTGCCGGGCGGGAGCACGAGCGCCTCGGCGGGTGGGGTCGCCTCGATCCGAACCTGCCAGCGGTCGCCGTCGAAGTGCGAGTGCGCAGCCAGCTCGTGCCGATGCCCATTCGGGTCGCAGTAGTGGACGGCGCAGGGGAGGTCGTCGAGGAGCTCGTTGAGGATCGCCACGTCGAAGCGTTCGGCGGTCTCGCGTACGAACTGGTTGGCCTCGGCGTGCACGAGCCCGAGGTTCACCTGAGGGGATTCGGGGTCGGAGAGCAGACCGACGAGTGCGACCCGGCTGGCCTCCGGTGAGCCGGCTGCGCTGTCGTCGAGACCGATTGGGCCCGACGGCGGCGTACCTGCCCAGGCCTTCGGCCAGTCGGCCCGTTCGCGTTGGAATGCAGCGTCGAGCGAGTCGCGCGCGAACTCGACGGCGACGTAGTCGATCCGCTCAAGTGTCGAGTCGCCGTCGACGATGAGCTCTCGGAGCGCCTCGAGCAACGTGCACGCAAACGCGCAGTTGTTGGCGCCGATCTCAAGGATCCGGATGTGAGTGCGTCCGCGGGCCGCGGCCTGGGCGGCGATCAGTCGCGCGACGGACGCTGTGTACGGCGACGCCATCGCCTCGGTGCCGAAGAAGACGTCTCCGCCGACGACGTTGTAGTAGAGCGCATTGACCTGCGCCTTCGTGAGCGAGTCGCTTGCCATAGATCTGCAGTCTTGCAGCGCATGACGCACGCGGTGAGCGGGAGTCGGTTCGGCCAGGGACCGGGCCGCGACTGTTCGCCGGACCGCGTGGTAGAACACCGACACCGTGAAGAGAGCCGCCCTAGCCTGGCTCGCCGGCACCGTCGTCGTTCTCTATACGGCCTGGAGCTTCGGTTACATGCCGTTCCACGGCAGCAACTGGGTCCGAAACGACTCGAACCACTACCTGACGATCGCGCAGGGTGGGTACGTCGCCATCCCGTGCGGCGAAGGCGACGATCCGCCGCACTGCGGGAACACCGGGTGGTTTCCCGGGTACCCGCTGCTCATCCGCGCAGCGCATCTGACAGGTCTCTCGTGGCCCTGGGCGGGACTCGTCGTCGCGTGGGCCGCCGGTCTCGGGGCGCTCATGCTGATCTGCCGGTTCACCCGGTCATGGCCCGTCCTGCTCTACGCGTCTCTTGCTCCCGGGGTTGTCTTCACACGCTCGGTCTTCCCGCTCTCCCTCGCCCTCGTCGCGACCCTCGGGTTCCTCTGGCACATGCGTCGCGAACGGTGGCTGCTCGCTGGCCTCTGCGGTGCGGCGGCCGTGTGTGCCTACCCGACTGCCGCCGCGTTGGCGCTTACCGGGCTCTGGGGTATCCGGCGCTCGCGTGGCCTCCCGTCGCTTCTCACGCTCGCGGGGCTCGTGCCCGCGTTCGCGCTCGAGCGGATCGAGACCGGGCACTGGGACGCCTACTTCCTCTGCCAGCAGAAGCCGCTGCAGTACGGCCCGCACCATGACCTCCGCGAGCCGTTCGCGCGTCTGATCGGCTCGTTCAAGCTCGACCACGGTGTGATGCAGGCCTGGCAGACGATCGCCGTCACCTTGTTGTTTGCGATCGCCGTCTGGGTGTGGTCGCGCGACCGTGACTGGCTGCTGCTGGCCTGGGCGGTTCCGGCCTGGCTGGCGGCGTACTCCGAGTCGTGGGTGGCGGTGTACCGCACCGAGGCAGCCTTGATGCCGCTCGCTCTCGTGCTTCCTCGCCTCCCGAAGCCGGTCGCGTGGGCCTTCGCCACGTCGGCCGTCGCGCTCGCGATCCCGATGACGGGGTTCTTCGTGCGCAGCACGCTCATGTGACCTGGCGCGGATCCTCCGCACCGGGATAGGGGAACCCGCCGATGTCAGCGGCGGCGGCCTGCCCGAGACTCCGGGCGACGAGATAGCAGCGAAAGGAGTTCGGCCATGTCCCCTGCCAGAAGAGGGATTCTCATGAGCGTCGCTCTCGTGGCGCTTGGACTGACCGCCGTCGGCTCGGCCCGACCGGCGGCAACGCCGACGAAGATCTTCGAGATCGGGAACATCTACGGCGTTTCGAACGGCGCGAGCGCGCCGTCGATCTTCACGACGTCCAAGCCGTGGACGATCGTGGAGGTCTGGACGTATCACTGGAACGACGCGAAGGGAACGACCGCGACGGGCACCGTCGGGTTGAAGAGTCTCGCCACCGGGAAGATGTACGGGCCGTGGTCGACCGTCGGCTCCGAGGGGCAGGGTGGCGTGCCGAATGCCTACTGGCACACGACGGTGAAGGTAACGATCCCGGCCGGCCGCTACAAGGTCGTCGACTCGAGCCCCGCAACGTGGGCGCAGAACAGCGAGACGGCAGGACGCGGCATGACGTGGATCATGGCGTTGCCGGCGGCCGATCTCACCTGGCCTGCGCTGCCTGACGCACTCGTCTCAATCGCTTCCGTCTCGAACGGGTGCGGCGGAGGCGTCGCAAGCAACGCAAAGCGCTACGGCGATACGTCGGTGTATCTCAACTCGAACAACCCGTTCGGTACGCGATACACGGTCAACTTCCGGAGCGCGTGCAACCTCCACGACGCCGGCTACTCCGGCGCGAAGGTGCACGACGTGCTGAGCGGCAAGACGATCGACTACTACACCTGGAACCAGGCCGGTGTCGATGAGAAGTTCCTCACCGATATGCAGAAGATCTGCGAGATCCAGATTCCGCCCGAGGCGAGCGTTGCAATCCAAGACTGTCAGGGCAACGGCGGCAAGACATCGCTCGGAGCGAAGTCACGGTACGACTTCGTGACGACCGCCGGATCGCTGTTCTGGCGGAACCGGCCGAACCTGAACGGCGGCTGGACGCAGGGGAGCGGTGAGGACGCAGTCCGGCTGAACCTCTCCCAGGACGTTCGTAGTGTGACCGGGAGCTGGCAGAGCGGCACCGGTGACAACCTCCTGAAGGGTGAGTTCCGCGGCACGCTGATCAGCCGCGATCAGGACAGCATTGTCAAGGGGTATGCGAAGGTGACGAAGGGCGGCACGACCGCGATCCGCCCCATGAGCTTCACGGTCGATCCCGATACGCCGAATCGGATCGAGGCCGCCGGGCTGGGCCTCGCCGGGACGCTGACACGGGCGTAGGAGTGCAGGATGGCGGGCCGGCGTCGAGCCGGCCCGCCCCGGCTCCGGCAGGTCCGGCGGCTATCTTCGACGAAGGCGCGGCTCCGGCTCGGCCGATCGGCCGTCGGGGTGCTCGCGCCACATCCCATGACTCGCACCGTCCGCCTCCGCCCCTGGCAGAAAGCCGCCCTCGACCAGTTCGTCGCGTCGAGCGGCTCGGACTTCCTCGCCGTCGCGACGCCCGGATCGGGCAAGACGACATTCGCGCTCACGGCCGCCCGGCATGAGCTCGCAGTGCGGCCGCGCAAGCTCGTTGTCGTCGCGCCGACAGCTCATCTGAAGAGCCAGTGGGCCCAGGCCGCAGCCGCGTTCTCGCTGCATCTCGACCCTTCGTGGTCGGCATCCGACGGCCGTCTGCCTGCCGACATGCACGGGATCGTGACGTCGTACCAGCAGGTCGCCTCGAGCGCAGCGACGCTGGCACGGATCTCCGAGGACGCGTTCGTCGTCCTCGATGAACTCCATCACGCCGCCGATGACCGCGCCTGGGGCGGTGCGATCCTCGAGGCGTTCAGCGGCTCGAGCAGGCGACTCGCGCTCTCGGGTACGCCCTTTCGGTCTGACACCCGCGCGATCCCGTTCGTCACCTACCGTGGCGAGGAGGCGGTTCCCGACTACGAGTACGGCTACGGCGATGCGCTCGCCGACCGGCGGGTCGTGCGTCCTGTCTACTTCCCTGCGACGAACGGCCAGATGGAGTGGTCGGCGCCCGACGGGTCAGTGCACTCGGCGAGCTTCGACGACCCGCTCGAGGCCGCCCGGGCGAGCCAGCGGCTCCGTACCGCTCTCTCCCTCGAGGGGGAGTGGCTGCCGACTGTGTTGCGGGCCGCCAACGCGCGACTGATGGACGTGCGGCGCGAGCATCCCGAGGCCGGGGGGCTCGTGATCGCGACCGACCAGGATCACGCCCGTGGCATCGCGGCGCTGCTCAAGAGCCGCTTCGGGACGTCGGCGCGGGTGGTCACCTCGGACGATCCCGGCGCCTCGGCGGGGATCGCTAGCTTCGCGGCGGGCTCGGAGCCATGGCTCGTCGCGGTACGGATGGTCTCAGAGGGGGTCGACATCCCCCGGCTCCGCGTCGGCGTCTACGCGACGACGACCTCGACTGAGCTCTTCTTTCGCCAGGCGGTGGGGCGGTTTGTGCGCTGGATGCGCGGGGTCCCGCGACAGCGGGCCTGGCTGTTCATCCCCGACGATCCGCGGCTGCGCAAGCTCGCTGCCGGGATTGCCGAGCAACGTCGGCACTCGCTCCGCCGTGACGGCGACACCGGCCTTGATCTGGAGGAGCGCGAGGAGCGCGTCGTTGAGGCAGACGAGGAGCAGATGTCGCTCTTCGCGGTTATCTCCGCGGTCGCGACCGGTGCGGGCGAGGTTCTCGACGACTCCTACCTCGACGACCTCGACGAGTCCGAGGAGGGGCCGAGCCAGGACTTCGAGCTGACGCTCGCGCCGCCGCCCCCACTGCTCGGTGCGGACTCCTCGTCCGCGGAGGGCGGCGTCTCGACGCTCACGCGCCGGGAGGAGAAGACGCGGTTACGGGACGCGAACGCCAGCCTTGCTCGTGACCTCGTGCGGCGAACCGGGCTAACTCATGCCCAGGTCAACGCCGAGCTCAATCGCCTCTCCGGCGTGAGACGGGTCGCCGAGGCGACGATCGACCAGCTCGAGCGCCGCCTTCGTGACGGCGACCGCTGGCTCGCGCGCAGCTGATGCGCCGTGTGGCGCCGGTCGGGGGCCGTCCGCGGTGCGTGTGTGTGGTACACCCTGACGTGCAAGGAGGGCGTGTGAGGAGAGGAAGTACAAGATGAGTTTGCAAATTGGTTCGGTTGCACCAGATTTCGAGGCCGACACCACCGAGGGCCGGATCCACTTTCACGAGTGGCTCGGCGACTCGTGGGCGGTGCTGTTCTCTCACCCGAAGGACTTCACCCCGGTCTGCACGACGGAGCTCGGCTACATGGCTCGGATCAAGCCCGAGTTCGACCGTCGCAACGTCAAGCTGATCGGGCTGTCCGTCGATCCGATCGACAAGCATGCGCTCTGGGCGAAGGACATCGAGGAGACGCAGGGCACAGCTCCGAACTACCCGATGATCGGTGACGTCGACTTCAACGTCTCGAAGCTTTACGGGATGCTCGGTGCTGACGTCTCGGGCGATCCGGCCGACCGCACTGCCGCCGACAACCAGACGGTGCGCAACGTGTTCGTGATCGGTCCCGACAAGAAGGTCAAGCTGATCCTCATCTACCCGATGACGACCGGCCGTAACTTCGACGAGGTCATCCGGGTGATCGACTCGCTCCAGCTGACCGCGAAGCACAAGGTCGCGACTCCTGCGAACTGGAAGCAGGGCGAGAACGTGATCATCGCCGGCTCCGTCTCAAACGACGAGGCCCGCGAGACGTACCCGGACGGTTGGGACGAGCCCCGTCCCTATATCCGGATCGTGCCCCAGCCCGTCTAGGGCTCAAGCGACGACAGGTGTGAACCGAACGGCCCGGCCTCATCGCCGGGCCGTTGTCGTCTCTGGGCGGCTGGTTGCGCCAGGAGCTCTTCGAGATCGGCGAGCCGCACGCACGGTGTCGGGCCGTCGGACTCGCCGAGGTCGGCGATGAGGAGGGCCGCCTCACCGAACTCCTCGCCGGCGGTGTACTCGCTCGGCGTCACGACACAGGTGAGTCCGGCCCCGACCGCGGCGAGCAGGCCGTTTCGGGAGTCCTCGACGGCGATCGTGTCGGCCGCCGCGACTCCCAGGGTCGAGATCGCAAGCTGGTAGATCGCCGGGTCAGGCTTCTTGGCAGCGACCACGTCGCCTGCAAACACCGCGATCTCCGCCGCGAGGGACGGTTCGAAGACGCGGCCGATGACAGCCCGGACGGCGGGCTCGGTTGAGGTCGACGCGACGGCGAGCCGCCAGCCGTTTGCATGAGCCTCTCGCGCCAGCCGGGCCACGCCGGGTCGCGGTGCAAGGTTGCCGCGCTCGAGAGCAAGCTCGAAGAGCGCGGTCTTGCGGGCATGGATCGCGGCGATCAGCTCGCGCCGCTCCTCCGGGCCGGTCGGCAGCCCGTTGGCTGCGACGAGCTCCGGCGTGAAGAGCGAGGCGATCCGCTCCTTGCCGCCGCCGATCAGCAGGCGTTGGGCGTACCTGGTGGGCGTCCACTCGACTGTGAGCCCGAACTCGGCAAACGCCTCGTTGAACGCTGGCAGGTGCAGCGCACCTTCGGTTTCGGCGAGCACGCCGTCGCAGTCGAAGACGAGTGCTCGCATCGGCGTCGATGGTACGCGGCGGGTGCCTCTGGCCAACCGGCCGAGGACACCCGCCGCCGTACGCGAGCGCTAGTAGCGGTAGTGGTCGGGCTTGTACGGGCCGTCGGCGGAGACGCCGAGATACGCGGCCTGCTCGGGCGTCAGCTTCGTCAGCTTCGCTCCGAGTGCCTCGACGTGGAGCCGCGCGACCTTCTCGTCGAGGGACTTCGGCAGGACGTGCACGCCGATCGGGTAGGCCTCGGTGCGCGTGAAGAGCTCGATCTGCGCGATCGTCTGGTTCGAGAACGAGTTGCTCATCACGAAGCTCGGGTGGCCGGTCGCGTTGCCGAGGTTCAGCAGGCGGCCTTCCGACAGGACGATCACGGCGTGACCGTCGGGGAAGACCCACTGGTCGACCTGCGGCTTGACGTTCACGCGCTTGACGCCGGGCACCTTTGCGAGCTCGGCCATGTCGATCTCGTTGTCGAAGTGGCCGATGTTGCCGACGACGGCGTTGTGCTTCATCCGCGCCATCTGGTCGGCGGTGATGATGCTCTTGTTGCCGGTCGTGGTGATGAAGACGTCGGCGGTCTCGACGACATCCTCGACCGTGACGACCTCATAGCCCTCCATCAGCGCCTGGAGCGCGCAGATCGGGTCGATCTCGGTGATGGCGACGCGGGCGCCCTGGGCGCGCAGCGATGCGGCGGAGCCCTTGCCGACGTCGCCGTACCCGCAGACAACGCAGAGCTTGCCGGAGAGCATCAGGTCGATGGCCCGGTTGATCCCGTCGACGAGCGAGTGGCGGCAGCCGTAGAGGTTGTCGAACTTGCTCTTCGTGACGGAGTCGTTGACGTTGATCGCGGGGAAGAGGAGCGAGCCGGTCTCTGCCATCTGGTAAAGGCGGTGAACGCCAGTCGTCGTCTCCTCGGTGACACCCTTGATCGCGGCGGCGATCTGCGTCCACCGGACGGGGTCTTCTGCGAGGGAGCGCTCGAGCAGGCCGAGGACGATCTGGAACTCTTCCGAGTCGGCGCTAGCCGGGTCGGGCACGGCGCCCGCCTTCTCGAACTCGACGCCCTTGTGGACGAGGAGCGTGGCGTCGCCGCCGTCGTCGAGCAGCATGTTCGGGCCGCCGTCGGGCCATGTCAGGGCCTGCTCGGTGCACCACCAGTACTCCTCGAGCGTCTCGCCCTTCCAGGCGAAGACCGGCACGCCGTGGGGACGCTCGGGCGTTCCGTCGGGGCCGACCGCGACTGCGGCGGCAGCGTGATCCTGGGTGGAGAAGATGTTGCAGGACGCCCAGCGAACCTCGGCTCCGAGCGCGACGAGCGTCTCGATCAGCACGGCGGTCTGGATCGTCATGTGCAACGAGCCAGTGATTCGGGCGCCGCGCAGCGGCTGCTCGGCACCGTGCTCGCGGCGGAGTGACATCAGGCCGGGCATCTCGTGCTCGGCCATCTGGATCTCCTTACGTCCGTACTCGGCGAGCGACAGGTCCGCGACCCGATGATCGGTAGTGGACAGTTCGCGAACGGCCATGTCGGTCAATGTGGACTCCTTGGTCTCTGGGGGCGCCGGTCGGATACGCGGGCCTCGGAAGATCGAAAGCGGGGCCCGTTTGGGCCGCGTGTCAGTGTACGCGCTGCCTCGGCCCTGATGTCGTCGCGCGAGTAGCCACGGAAGGGGCTTACGGGCAGTCGTTGCCAGTAACAGCGAACGCTGTGCTCGTCCCCGAGACGCGTGCTGCGTTCTGGACGGTGACAGTGTCACTCGATGTCCGCCGGGTCGGGGTGATGGTCCCGTTCGCACGCCCAAGCCTCCACGTCACCGTAAGCGCCCCGGATATCCCGCCGACGCTGTCGGTAGCCGTCAGAGCGCCGCTATAGGTCGTGACGAGACTCCCAGCCGCATCGACGGCCCGAACTGAGACTTCGAGCGGGGTGCATGCCTTGACGGTGTTCTTGGCACTGACCTTGACGCTGACCTGGAACGCAGCGAGCGGACCGATCACGACGAAGACCTCACCGGTCCCCGCGGCTGCATTGTCTGTCACCTGTGCTCGTGTCCCGGCGGACGGGAGCGTCGCGGTGACGGCCTTCGTGCAGAGGCCGGCGGTGCAGCTCATAACGGTCGTCGCGAACGCGGCACTCGACAGCGATGGTGTTCCGGCGTAGTTTGCGACTGCGGAGTTGTTGACGTCGAGTGCAGTCGCCCGAACGGTCAGCGTGTCACCTGTGTTCAGCTGGCTCGGCGCTGAGTTGACCGAGAAGTGGTCGACCGTCCCGAACACCTTGAATGCGGCACTGCGGCCTGTGCCGAACCCATCGGTCACGGTCACGACATCCGAATTGCGCGGCGTTGTGATGACGAGCGTGCCGACGCCGACGCCGTTCGACCAGGTCAGCGCCAACGTTCCGTGCTGCCCGGTGAGGTCGGTGTAGGTCACCGGGCCGGCAAAGGTCGTGAGGACGCCGCTGCCTGAGCGTGCGGTCACACTGACGCTGGCCGGCGTGCCTGCTGCGACCAGCGACGGCGCAATGCTCACCTGGAAGCTGCTCGGGTGCACTGTGGAGGCCGCGAGCTGGCCGTCGGTGCAGACACTGCTCACTCCGACGTTGTTTGCATCACCTCTGTAGACGGCCTGCCAGGCGTATGTTCCCACAGCTGCCGGCGTGAAGTTTGCTGACCTGGGAACGACGCCGTTTGTGACGGTGACGGTGCCCTCGTCGGTGCCGCCGCTGCCGCCAACGCACGCGGCGATCGACGGATACACCGTGTAGGCCACAGTGCCGCCAGCATCGCTGGACGCGGAGGAGAGCGTGGCCTTGTCCGTCACGGCGGTCCCGACGGTAACGGTCGAGGCCGAGAGGGATGTTGCAATGGACGGCGTCGCGAGCGCAGTGCACGACGGGTACCGGAACGCGCCGACACGCGTCTGCCAGTTGAGGCCGGCGGTGGCGTAGTACATGTTCGTGTACCAGAACGTGCAGCCGTTCGGATCGAGCGTCATGGCGCTGTAGTCGCCCCACCGTGCGCACGCCGAGGAGCCGCAGTTGCCGGACTGGGAGCCACCCCCCGTCTGGAGGGTCGTCTCACCCTGGGGAAGGGTGTTCGCCGTATCGCCGACGAGCCGACCGGTGTATCGAATGTCCGGGTTGACACTTGCCTTCGAGGTGCTGTAGCCGAGTGCGACATCGCCGAGATGGTCGACGGCGAGGCTTCCCATCCAGCGGCCCAGGCCATCCGAGCCGAGGTTGCCGTAGATCTGCTGTTGCGCCGGTGTCGTCGCCACGGTGCCGCCCGTGACGTCGATCTGGGCCCACTGGATTCCGTCAGGCCCCGATGCGGACGTCCGCACAGTGTGATTGACCCAGAGCGACTCGGTCCCGCCGATGTTCGAGTACTGGTTCTGCATCATCATCCGGTCGCCGATTGAGTCGAGGGTATTGCCGGAACTCGGAACACCTGCCGGGCTGTTGTACGCGGTCTGACTGACGTTTGTCCGCGAGCTGAATGTCGTCCCAGCGCCGCCGTAGTCGGGGTGGAACTTCCAGACCTCGAAGGCGTAGAGGCTGAACGACTCTGAGACGAGCAGGTTGTTCCTGCCGCCCGGGGGGAGGGTGCTGCCCGAGAGGTTGCTCGGCAAGAGGCTGAAGACCTGATTTGAGCCCTGGTCGACGACGACCGAGCGGAGGGTTGCGCCCGACTCCAGATCGGTGCGGTTGAACGCGTAGACGCGAACCTCCTTGTAGGTCGAACTCCCGCAGTTGGCGCTCGTGCAGTCGAACATGTTTGACGTCATGTAGATCCCGTCGGGCCAGAGCCCCATCTTCGGGTAGTCGGGCAGCCAGGGGTGCGACGCGTCGTCGGCACGGACGCCGTAGAGGTACCAGCCGCCGGTGACCGGGTCTGAGCTCTTGGAAACGGCGATGCACTCGTAGTAAGGGCCGTCCTGGATGTTCGTCCAGGCGAAGTCGGCGACGATGTAGCGGTCGGCGAGGTGGTCGTAGATGACGGTCGGGTCGCCCTGGTTGTTTGTGTCGCAGGCGGTTCCCGTCCTCGCGCCCGACCAGAGGGTGTTGAACGTGAAGGCCGTAAGCGGCGCGCCGCCGGTCTTGCTCCAGATTCCGATCGCCGTGTTCACGGCCTGGACGTAGAAGCCGCGGCCGACCGCGCCGACCGTGTCCGGGGGATGACCCGCTCCCCAGGTCGCAAAGTCCAGTCCGTTGAAGCTGACCGTCGGGGTAGGGGCGCCGGAGGGAACGGCTGGCACGAGCGGCGCGCTCGGGATCGTTGTGTGTCCCTGTGGCGCTGTGAACTTGGACGCGAGCGGCTCCGGCTCCTCGGCCTCGATGCGCTCGGGGGGCTTCGGTGTGGCGCTTCCGTTCACCTCAGCCTGGCCCCGGATTGTCCTGAGGTTCCCGTCGTACTCCGCGGGGTCGACGGCCGCGCCATGACGCACTGAGACACCTGCATCGCTAGCCGGTAGAGGCTCGTCCGTGGCGGCACGCTCGGCGCCTGTCACGGCAAGCTCTGCTGACTGCGCGGTCGTCCTCGCGACGTCTTTACCGGGACTCGATCCGCGGGTGACATCGAGCGCCAGCGCGACAGCGCTAACGACGATAAGAGCGGCCGCGCCGACTCTGAACTGTTTCGTCACGAAGGCCCCAGCCTAGCTAGCGGTGTCGGCCTTAGGCTTGCAGTTTTGACGGAATGGCTTGCTCTGGGGAGTTCAGCGCAGTCCCGTATCGATGGCGAAGTCAACCTTGAGCATCCGCTGCACGCGGACACGAACGGTGGCCGGCACGATCATCTGTCCGAAGGGCTGCGAGCTGGCCGTCACCGCATATGTCCCGGCAGTCAGAGCGATCCGGTAGTTACCGCGCGCCCCGGTGCGTGTCGTTGCGGAGTGACCCGCGCGAGTGAACGTGAGAACGACCTTTGCTGCCGCACCCTCGCAGGGGATACCGGCACGGCAGACCGGCGTGGTTGGCCCCTGCATCACCGTGCCGTAGAGACCGGTGGTGGGAGTTGTCGCAGCTGCCGACAGCGCCCCGGTTACGGCGGTGGCCAGGGCGGCTGCGACAAGCCCGAGTGAGCGAGGCAGGGTCACATACCGATCATGCCCGTTTACCCTGTCCGAGCAGCCGCGGCTTCGGTGGCTATGGCGCGGCGCCGTAGCCGACCCGGATGTTCTCGGCGGTGACCTCGATCACGCCGTCTGAGACGAAACCCACTTCTCGACGCCGTCCTGCGCGAGGGAGTGGTCGTCGAGCTGGGCGCGACCCGACACGCCGACACCGCCGACGGTGAGTCCGCCGACGATCACCGGGTAGCCACCTGAGAGTGAGACGTAGGTGGGGTTGTCTGTCCGGAGGTTGCCGTCCTTGCGATGGACGTCGCCCGTCTTCTCCTGCCACTCGCCCGACGGCAGCAGCGTGTGCGCCTCGTGGGCGGTTGCCTGGCCGGTGAGTGCCGCCTGGCGCGCCTTCGCGATGGCGAACTTGACCGTTCGGCCCGACGCGCCGTCTGTGCGCTCGACGAGGAGCGGATCCCCGAAGACGTCGGACACGCAGACCGTGACGGCCCGGTCGCCATCGGTCGAGGCCGACGCGAGGATGAACTCCGCGATCCGACGGGCATCGACGTGGCTCAGGCTCTTGAGCTCTCTCATGGCTCCGGGCTCTCCTCTTGGTGGTCTCGTGGGCCGTTCGGCAGTG
>Ga0194048_10000003_pt1 | contig 164454 bp, 130 predicted proteins | sample JunL225m_MetaG_FD_161685 | JGI IMG/M metagenome (GOLD analysis project Ga0194048, IMG submission 161685) | Anoxic zone freshwater microbial communities from boreal shield lake in IISD Experimental Lakes Area, Ontario, Canada - Jun2016-L222-5m | ecosystem: Environmental > Aquatic > Freshwater...
GCCCGTCCACAGCGCGTAGATTCACTCCAGCGTCGTTGGCAGCATCCATAATGGCGCGGGCTGCAAGCTCTAGCTCCGAAGCCGGGCTCCAGCCACCACGACGCCGGTACTCCGTCTGACCGATGCCAACGATAACCGCCCCTCGCTTGCCCATGAGTGCATTCCTTGACGGCCGCCAGCATGGCGGACTGGGGAACCATACCCCGACTTATCTATCACTGGCAAAGATATTGTGAAGTGTGATCACACGGTGCTACGCTTGTCCCTCTCGGAGTGGATTCATGAGCATTAGTTTAAGGGGCATCCGTCCAGATTTCGAAACTATTCCGCAGCTGCTGCGGAAGCGGGCCGCTACTCATGGTGACGCCGCCCTGACGGTGTGTGGCGAACGCCGAAATTTTGCGGCTCTAGACCAGCTATCGGATGATCTCGCCCGAGGACTCGCCTCGCGCGGCATCGGTCGGGGCGATCGTGTGGCCATACTGCTGCCCAATTGTATCGAGCAGGCGCTTCTATGGTTTGCAGCCGCCAAACTTGGGGCTATTGCGGCGCCACTAAATATCGCATTGGGCCCTGTCGATCTGGCTTACAGCCTTGCTGACGTGGGCCCCGCGATGTTAGTAACAGACGAGTCGGGTTTTCAGAGGCTGGGAAATATAGATAGAGCGGCATTAAAAGGGATATGCCTCGTGTCGGCGTCCACCGCGCTAACGCCCGGCACCATTCCAATAGCGGAGCTATACCTCAGAATCGGAGCTAAGCTGCCTAATGTCTCCAACCCTGGCGACACTTGCTGCATCATCTACACAGGTGGAACGACGGGGATGCCCAAGGGCGTGCAGCTGTCGCATTTCTACTATATCGTCGCGGCGTATCGATGGGCTGAGGCGCTTGCGGTAACGTCGATCGATCATCATTACTCGGTGTTACAGTTCTATCATATCGGCATTCGCAGCAATGCCATTATATCGCCGCTCGTCAACGGCTACAGCTCCACTATCGATTTATGGTTCAGCGTCAGGAACTATTGGTCACGTGTTCGTGAGACTGGGGCCACTATTATCGACCCCATGGGCACGATGTTTACATTGTTGTATCAGCAACCCACTTCGTCGCTAGACAAGGCACACAAGGTGCGCGCCGCTTGGGGTGCTACCGCCATGCTTCCCCCAGGAATTGCCAGTGGCTTTGCCGAGAGGTTCGGCATCCACTTGGTTCCGACCTTCGGCGGCACTGAAATTGGCGGCTCTGCGGTCGTCAACACACCAATCGGAACGCCTCATCATGAGGGCACGAATGGGCGCGCAAACGGTTGGTGTGAGTTGCAAATTTTTGATGATAACGACTCCCCTCTGCCGACCGATACTGTCGGGCAAATTGTCGTACGGCCGACTATTCCGTTTTCCATGATGAACGGTTATCACAATGCGGCGGCTCGCACGGTGGAGTGCTGGCGAAACCTGTGGTTTCACACCGGAGATCTTGGATCGCTCGATTCCGATGGTTATCTGAGCTTCGTCGGCCGTCAGGCTCATTGGCTGCGGCGGCGCTCCGAAAACATATCGGCCTACGAGGTAGAGTCCGCGATTGCCGCGCACCCGTCGGTCAAAGAAGTCATCGTTGTTGGCGTTCCATCTGAGCTTGGCGAGGACGAAGTCAAAGCATTTGTACTACCCGCTGCAGACAGTGCCGTGACGCCTGAAGAGATTGTACATTGGTGCGAGCAGAGGCTTGCAAAGTTCAAGGTGCCTCGCTTCATTGAATTTGTGACAGACTTCCCACGTTCCGCGGCGAAGCAAGAAATCGAACGTCATAAGCTTAAGGCAATGAGCAACGAAGGCGCTTGGGACCGCCAACGGGAAGGCGCATGAACCACACGGCACTTACAAGCCCTGCACAAGCGCAGGAATGGCTTGCGCGAAACAACATCCGCGCGGTGCGCGTAGAGTGGTCGGATATCAATGGACTGGGCCGAGGAAAGCTGGTGCCAACCGCACGCTTTCCGCAGATCTGTCGCGAGGGTATCCAATTCTCAAACGCGGCACTAACGTTCGACATCCAGTCCATCCCGGCGTCAGTAGCCGGCATGGGGGCCATAACGGGCTATCGTAACGTTAGAGCATTGCCGGATCTTGCGACACTGCGTGCTTGGCCGGTTGAACCCGACGTCGCATGGTGTCTCTGCAACATCGAGACTTTGGGCGGCGCGCCCATTAATGCCAGTCCACGGGACTTCGCGGCGCGCATTGGCAAGCAACTCGCTGCGCAAGGTTTTTCTGCACGAATAGCGCCCGAATTGGAGTTCTATATTGCGGACAGCAAGGGTGCTGCGCTGGAGAATGGTTCCCCCTGCTATGGCACGGAGTCATTACACCGCTTTCAGGCAGCGCTCCAAAGTGCATGCAGCGCAACGGCTGCCTTCTGGCCACTGGAGGCCTGGCATCATGAACACGGTCCCGGCCAGTTTGAAATTAATGTAGGGCACGCACCTTACATCGACGCAGTCGATGCGCTGCACGGTGCCCGCATTGCGATCCGTGAGGCAGTAGCGAGGCACGGCCTGAGAGCAACTTTCATGGCAAAGCCCTATAACGGGCTTAATGGCTCCGCCTGTCAACTGAACCTGTCGCTGCAGAATGACTCCGGCGAGAACCTATTTGCGAGCACTGCTGCACCTAATGCACCATCGGCATTGTGCTTACATTTCATTGGCGGCGTACTTGCGCACCTAGACGAAATCGCCGCCGTGCTCCTGCCCAACGGCAACTCATTTCGCAGAGTCGTACCTGGGCACTTTGCTCCGATCACGAAGGCGTGGGGACTCGACAATCGTACCGCGGCCGTGCGCGCCATTGTGGATACTCCTGCATCGACACGGGTCGAGTTGCGCGTGCCAGGTGCGGATATCAACGCGTATCTCGCTGTAGCCGCTTTCGTGGCCGCGGGTCTCGATGGGATTACGCGCAAGCTCGATCCCGGCCCGGCAGCTGAAGGCGATCTCGATAGCGGAGATCACCCGAAAGTTGTCACTGATTGGGCAGAGGCGCTGCGGCTGTTCGAGCAGTCAGACTGGGTACGATCCGTCTTCGGACCCGAACTGGTTGGCGCCTTTCTCGGTGTCAAGCGCCAAGAATTCGGGCGGTTCAGCCATTGGGTCAGCGACTTCGATGCGAACGAGTATGGCCAACTCCTTTGACGTATCGCCGAGGGCATATGTGCAGGATTTATCCTGTAATTTCCTGCAACGAATGCTTATCTTCGCGCTAGTGAGATGGCTGTGTCCAGACTCCCACCGTCTACAGGTGCGCCTTCGCGCGTCGATAAAACCATCGACCTGCGAAACGAATACGCCATCCCGCCCGCTGACGGAGGCCAAAATCACTGGCTCGAGCCCGCATCGCTTGGTCAGTACAACGTCTTCTATCTTGCGGACGTCACCGGCGCAAATGACATTGCGGCTCTGCAGGAAGCACCGCCACCACCGAGCCGTAGCTGGGATTTGCGCGCGTCGCGCGCAACCCCGAGGAGGCGCAATCGACGGCCACGCACCATGTAACGGTGACGACCACGCTCAATTGGCTGGCTGACAGAGACACCGACTGGGCCCGACAGATGGTTGAGCGGGTGCTAGCACCGAACATCAGGGCGCTAAACCTAGCGACTAGGCGCACCACGCAGGTAATATTTCCCGGGAGGCGACTGGGCAGGCGGGCTGCCCGTACCGGCGACGGCGCTGGCCCGACCCAGTCTAGACTGCGCGCCCTAAACACGCACCTGTGCAGCCGTGCCGCTAGCCGGCACAACATTCTGTGATCACAAAACGCCATAACTTGAGAATAGCCTTCAGATTGACTGTGTGATTGACGCAACTCACCTTGGCCTGTGTCACAATCACGGCCCTCGCAACTTCGCGACGGAAACGCCGGATTGCTCCATGGACGGCCTAGTAACAGGTGTCGCCAGTAGAACCATGGCGCAGGTCAGCCGCCGGCTGCTGCCCTTCCTGCTGCTGCTTTACTTCATTTCCTGGCTCGATCGCGCCAATGTAAGTTTTGCCGCGCTGCAGATGAACATCGACCTCGGCTTCAGTGCTGCGGTCTACGGCTTCGGCGCTGGCATTTTCTTCATAGGATATGCGCTGCTAGAGATACCCAGCAACCTGCTCATGATCCGTGTCGGTCCGCGGCTGTGGATCGCCCGCATTATGGTCACCTGGGGCCTGATCTCGGCCAGCATGATGTTTGTTCAGGGTGAGCGGAGCTTCTACGCCATGCGATTTCTGCTGGGCGTTGCCGAAGCAGGCTTCCTGCCAGGCATCATCTACTACCTGAGCCAATGGTTTCCGGCAGCAGTGCGCGGTCGCGCAGTATCGTTGTTCATGATCGCGATACCGCTCTCTATCGTGATTGGCGGCCCGCTATCCGGGTTACTGCTGCAGATGAACGGCGTTCTCGGACTCCGGGGCTGGCAGTGGATGTATCTCATTGAGGGGCTGCCGGCAGTGGTTCTGGGTCTGGTGGTGCTCATTTATCTAACGGATTCTCCCGCGCAGGCTCGCTGGCTCGCCGCCGAAGAGCGCGAGTGGCTGAGCGCGCATATGGAAGCTGAGCACGCCAGTGCCCGCGACAAACATCACATCAATCTCCGCCAGGCATTGGTGCATCCCACAGTCTGGAAGCTCGCCCTCATTCTGTTCGCTTGCCAGACTGCCAGTTACGGGCTCACGCTGTGGATCCCGCAGATTGTCAAGAGCTGGTCGGGGCTCAGCGACCTGCGGGTTGGCCTGATTTCAGCGCTTCCCTACGTAGCCGCTGCGCTTGGCATGGTCCTCATCGGCATCAGCTCAGATCGTCGCAAGGAGCGCTTTCTGCACATCGCGATTCCCTGCGCGATCGGCGCCGTCGGTTTCGTCGCCAGCGCCTACCTGACCTCTCCGGCAGCTGGGCTCATCGCACTGACCATTGCCGCCGTAGGCGACTACAGCATCCGCGGTCCATTCTGGGCGCTACCAGGCCGCTTTCTGTCCGGTAGTGCTGCGGCGACTGGCATCGCTCTTATCAACAGCATGGGCGCGCTGGGCGGATTCGTTGGACCCTATCTCGTGGGATATCTGAAGAGCCTCACCGGCAGTTTCGAAAGCGGCCTGTTGTGCCTCGCCCTGCTCCTGCTACTGGGCGCATTTGGCACCATGCGACTGCGCGCAGCTGTGGACTGAAGCGTGAACAGTATCCGTTTTATATGGCTGGCAGCGTTGGTCTTCGTTGCACTGGCGCTGGGCTTCACGATCGGCGGCATTCCAGGAGTGCTGATGGCCGCCCATAGCGCCAAACCGTTACCGCTGGTCGCACTGCGGTGGGTAGTCGCGGCTGCCGGCACGTATATGGCGGCATCGATGTTGCGCTCGGTATTGGTAGGGCGCGCGCGAGGAAACAACATGGGGGAGTTGCAATGACCATTACTTTTCTGGCTAGGCTGTTACGCTGCGCGATCCTGGTAGCGCTGGGTTTTGCAACGCAAGCACTCGCAGCCTGGGACATCACCGACACCGGCCAACCCTACGATGACGTGAAGATTACCGTCAACGAGGGGACGTGGATGAGCGTGGACGTCAGTCCCGACGGCAAGACCCTCGTGTTTGACATGCTTGGCGACCTTTATCTCATGCCGGCGACGGGCGGAGAGGCCAAGGTACTGCGCCAGGGCCCTGCCTATGACCGCAATCCGCACTTCAGTCCTGATGGCAGCAGGATCACCTTCCTCAGTGACGGGGGCGGCTACGACAATGCCTGGGTCATCAACGTCGACGGCAGTGGAGCGCGCGAGGTATCTCACGAGACTTACAGCTATGTCGGAACCCCGGCATGGACGGCAGACGGCAACTACATCATGGCGCGGCGCTTTAGTGTCGAGGGACGACGGACTGGGGCGCCTTTCGGCAACCATCTGTGGCTGTATCATACAGCCGGCGGAGCCGGCAGAAAAATCGTCGAAGCGCCGGGCGCTGTCGCGGAACCGACGCTCTCTCGCGACGGCCACTGGCTTTATTACACGGAAGACAGCGCCCCGCCTGCCGGCAAGCCGAACCCCGACGACGCCAATTTCGTCATCAAACGTCGTGACCTGACAACCGGCGCGACTATCACGCTGGTCACGGGGTACGCGGGCGCGATGACGCCGCAGATTTCGCCCGATGGTGCATCGCTGGCGTTCGTGCGTCGCGTTGCGACCAAGGACATCCTGTTTGTCTACGACCTGAAGAGCGGCAAACAGCGCCCCGTGTTTGATGGCCTCAGCCGCGATTTAAAAGGGCACAATACCCTGAGCGGTTTCTATCCTACGTTCGGTTGGTTCCCTGACAGCCGCCATGTTGCCATCTGGGCCAAGGGCGCACTTTTCAAAATCGATATGGGAACGGGCGAGTTCCGGAAAATACCGTCCAGCGCCACGGCCACTCACCGGATCACGCGGGCCGTGCGGGCGGCACAGAATCCGCCCGATAAAACGTTTGCTGCCCGGGCCATCGACTCACCGACGCTGGCACCGGATGGCAAGACGCTGGTGTGGAGCGCAGTTGGGCAGCTATGGAAGAAGCTCCTGCCAGAAGGCAAGCCGGAGCGACTGTCGTCGGAGCATGACTTCGCCTATAGCCCAAGCTTTTCCCCGGACGGACTCCAGATTCTCTACGTCAAGTGGGAGGATGCCGCCGGCAGCACGTTGCAATCTATCAGCCTCGATGGCAAGTCTATCAAGACTGTCCTCGCTTTCGATGCCAGGGTCGCCCATGCCGCCTATGCACGTGACGGCAGTAAGATTGTTTTTCAAGTGCAACGCTCGAATCCGTTCATCGGCGGCTATCACCAGCGCTCAGGAATCTACTGGTTGGCCGCGGCGGGCGGCGGAGTTCATTTTGTCAGCAGCGAGGGCTCCGACCCAGTCTTTTCAGCTGCGGGTGATCGTATCTATTACAACCTCGCCAATCAAGGTGCTGAAGGCCTCTCTATCCTCAAAAGCGTGACGCTGGAGGGGACAGACCCACGCGAGCATATCCGCTCGCCGCATGCACACCACCTGCGATTGAGCCCCGACGGCCGCTGGGTAGCGTTCCAGGAAAACCATGGGCTTTATGTGGCGCCCTACCTTGAGAGCGGCGTAGCCATGTCGCTGACGACTCCCTCGGGCGCAGTCCCAGTCACGAAGCTGACTCAACATCGTGGCCTAGATCAGCGCTGGTCCGCAGATGGCACCCATGTCCAATGGATTTCAGGAAATGACTATTACAGCGCCGCCATTCCAAGCGATGCAGGCGACTCACCGCCGTCCTTTGTCAACCTTGGCCTCGAGGTTGCATCCGACATCCCTGAAGGCACGATTGCGTTCACGGGTGGCCGGATCATCACCATGCGTGGCGACGAAGTCATTGAAAACGGCGTAGTAGTGGTGGAACGTAATCACATCGTCGCAGTAGGCCCAGCCGGAAGCGTGCGCATTCCGCAAGACGCGAAGACCTATGATCTGTCAGGAAAGACCGTCATGCCAGGCCTGGTGGACGCGCATGCCCACATGGTGCTGTCCCCCCAGCCGGATGAGTTCATGGTGCAGCAATTTTCGCGCTACTACGCCAACCTTGCCTATGGAGTGACGACCACCTTCGATCCCTCACCACATACCAACCAGATCTTCGGCCTTGCGGAAATGGTGCGGGCCGGGCGTATGGTGGGTCCGCGCATCTTCACCACCGGTTGGAGATTGATGGGGTTCTTGGGAGACTCATTGGACGACGCGCGCGTCACCTCACTTGAGAGCGCGCGCGATCATGTACAGCGTCTCAAAGATGCTGGGGCCATCGCCATCAAGAGCTATGTCCAGCCAGGACGCGTCGAGCGCCAGCAACTTGTAAAGGCCGCGCGGGAACTGGGCATGATGGCGATGCCAGAAGGAGAAGGTCAGTTCGATCACGACCTAACCTTCATTCTCGATGGCTACACCACAGTCGAACACAACTTGCCAAATGACACGCTCTATGACGACGTGGTCCAATTGTGGGCGTCCTCAAAGACTGCCGCAACGCCAACCCTGCTGGTGACTCAGGGAGAACTCAATGGCATGCAGTACTTCTACCAGAGCTCACCGCACGTGTGGGAGATGGAGAAATTGCGCCGCTTCACGCCGGCTGCCAATAACTATAGCGCATTCAGGGGTGGCGAACGCGCGTTCAGGCCCCTGTGGGCGCACCAGCGCACGCTCGCGGCACCCGATCAGGTTTACGAAATCGGCACGCGCTCAGTTGCGCGCACTCTGAAACGACTCAATGACGCCGGAGTCATGGTCAACATGGGTTCGCACGGGGAAATAGACGGCATTGGCGCCATCTGGGAACTCTGGCTCATTAATCAGGGCGGCATGAGCAACCATGACACCCTGCGCGTCGGCACCATCAATGGCGCCAGAACACTCGGCATGGACAAAGACCTCGGTTCACTCGAAGTCGGAAAGCTCGCGGACCTCATTGTGCTCGATAACGATCCTCTCAAAGACATCAAGGCGCTGGACACCGTCCGCTACACGATGATCAACGGCCGCCTTTATGATTCGCTCAGCATGAATGAAATTGGCAACTACGATCGCCCGCGCGGCAAATTCTACTGGGAAGTGGATATGCACCCGACCATCGATTGGAATGACTCGATGATTGGCCAGCCCACAGGAGGTGGCGGTGGCGACTGGCAGGGCGATGAGGATTCGGTTGCCACTGAATGAAGAAATGTCTGCAGCACTTCCTTCGGCGAGCTGGGTGTGAGCTGCGACGCGCCCAACAGATTGGCGAGCACTATGCCGTCGTGGGATCTTGCAGCGCATCTACGTATGTGAACTTTAGAGACATTGCGTTCGCTTGGCGCAAATTTCTGGCTTGCGCGGCAGCGTTGCTTTGGATCTCCGGTGCCAGCGCGGCTCCGCCGGCTGTACCGAGCGACAGCGCGCCGCCATGGGACGCGGCGCTGGCCGATATCGACCAATTATTCACAGCTTTCGCCGCAGAACATCACGTACCGGGTCTCGTCTATGGCGTCGTGCGCGACGGTAAACTGGTGCATGTGCACAGTATCGGCGTGCAAGACATCGAATCGAAGCTGCCCGTCACGGCCGATACGAGCTTCAGAATTGCTTCAATGACCAAGAGCTTTACCGCGCTTGCCGTGCTCAGGCTCCGGGATGAAGGCAGGCTGAGTCTTGACATGCCCGTAACAAAGCTGGTGCCGGAAGTGCGCGTGATCCCGAAGCCAGGCGACGCCGCGCATCCGATTCGCCTGCGCCAGTTGCTCACGCATACCGCTGGGTTTGTGACTGATGATCCATGGGGCGATCGACAGCTCGACATGTCGGATGCCGCGTTCACTCGCTTCCTGAAGGCAGGAATTCCGCTGGTGCGAGAGCCGGGCGAGGCCTTCGATTATTCAAACACGGGCTATGCGATTCTGGGCCGCGCGATAACCCGCGCCTCCCATCGCCGCTACCAGGACTATATCAGTCAGACCATCCTGGAACCGCTCGGAATGCGCTCGACCGTTTGGGAGTACCACGACATTCCGATCCAGCATGCTGCTAGGGGGTATTCATGGGTTGACGATCATTATGAAGCGCAGCCCGCGCTGGGCGATGGCGCCTATGGTGCCATGGGCGGACTCAGCAGCACGGCCAACGACTATGCTCGCTATGTCGCGTGGCTGCTGTCAGCGTGGCAAGCCGATGCTCGCCGTATACCCGGCACGATGGCGCCAGCCACTGTTCGCGAGATCGGGCGAGCTGCCGTGTTGAGTCAGGTGGGTGAGCGCGCGAGTGCGCCGGACGGCAAGCCGTGCCCGGTTGTATGGATGTATGGCGCTGGGTTCAACGTCGTTTCAGACTGCGAATTAGGCACCATGATGCGTCATCCCGGTGGTCTGCCTGGCTTCGGCTCGCAGGTGCTGTTGCTGCCACAGTTCAAGCTTGGCATTTTTGCGTTTGCAAACCTGACTTATGCACATCTCTCGGATCCCGTCGTTGATGCCGCAGCACGTTTGAAGCGGGCAGGCCTGCTCAGCAGCGCTGCTGGTCCCCTCAGTCCGGCGCTGCAAAACGCAGCAACAGTTGCCCTGCGCATGTACCAATCTGGAGACGTCGGCGCTCTACAAGCCGAACTCAGCGCCAACGTCCTGCTCGATCGCAGTGTGGCCCGTCGCGACGCGGAAATTCGCCGCTACCGCGAGCAGATTGGTGCCTGTACATCCATCGCGCCGCTCGAAATCCTACATCCAGGCGCTGGTCGTTTCAGTCTTGCCTGCGAACATGGAACGCTGGGCGTCGCCATCCTGCTTGCCCCGACGTCCGCGGCAACGATTCAATACCTTGAATTCACGTTAACCTCACCTCCCTCGACTCCCCAATAACATTTCCGAGATGAGCCATATCAATGCGGGGGGACGATGGATGCAATCTCCCTCGTTGCCTTTTCTGGCAGCGTCGTTCCAGTCTTTACAATGCAGCGACTAACCACCACTTCTGATGCACGCCGCATGATCTGTATGGGTTTTCCCGATGTCAAAAACACCTGAGGGCAGCAGCCTCGATTAGGCGCTGTTTTTTACTTTCGACATGGCTACACGCTCGTCGTAATCTAAAAAAACGCATTAGACTTGGCTGTAAAAAAATTTCGTGATCACTAATATAAGCCTCTCTCTATAATACGAAAAGTGTTAAGATTTTCGTCGAATTTCAACAAAACCCAGCGCGCAATAGACTCCACCGCGAGGCAAGCCTAGCGGCTATGGGCCGGGGACACAGGGAGAATTCCAGATCATGCCAAGTTCCCCAGACGCCAACACTGTGATCGGTAATTCGAAAAGTTATCTGTCGGGGACTGAGGCGCTGGTTCGTGCCCTGCTGGAGCAGTCAGCACGAGACGAGGCAGCTGGCATCAAGACCGGTGGCTTTGTGTCGGGGTATCGCGGGTCTCCACTTGGACACGTCGATGAACAGATGTGGGCAGCCGAGAAAGAACTTCGGGCGCGCAATATCGTGTTCCAACCTGGCGTCAATGAGGATCTGGCAGCTACTGCCCTATGGGGCACCCAACAGATCGGGTTTTTTAAGGATCCAAAGGTCCAAGGAGTATTCGGCCTGTGGTACGGCAAGGGCCCCGGAGTCGACCGCAGCGGTGACGCCCTACGCCATGCAAACCTTTGGGGCACTGCACCACTTGGCGGCGTCGTTATGGTCGCAGGTGACGATCCGATGGCCCGGTCTTCCAGCATTCAGCAGCAGAGCGAGCATGTACTCGCGTCGCTGGCGATTCCAACATTCAGCGCTGGAACTATCCAGGAACTGTACGACTACTGCCTAGTTGGCTGGCAACTGTCGCGGTACGCAGGTGTCTGGGCGGCTATCAAGTCGGTGTCGGACATTATCGAATCGAGTTCCCCAGTAGACCAGGATCCCAGGCGGACACTGACTGTCATTCCGGAAGACTTTACGATCGAGCCTCCGGGTGTGCATATCCGCTGGCCAGATTTGTCGCCCCAACAGGACGAGCGACTCATGACGCGTCGCCTGCCCGCCGTGCATGCGTTCGTGCGCGCCAATCGCCTCAACCACGTCACCTTTGGCGCTAGCGCCCCTCGCCTAGGCATTATCAGCCATGGCAAGGGCCATACCGATACGGTTGAGGCGCTGGCCGGGATCGGAATTGACGCGGCAGTGGCCAACCGAATCGGTCTGGCTGTTTTCAAACTGGGCGTCATCTGGCCGCTGGAGAACGAAGGCGTTCGGAACTTTGCCCGAGGGCTTGAGGAATTGCTCGTCATTGAGGAAGGGCGTGCGTTCGTGGAGCCAGCGGTCAAGAGCGCGTTGTACGGACTGCATGTAACGGGACTACCCGTGATATCCGGGAAAGACGTTCGCGGACATGCGAATGCGCTTGCCTCACACGGTGAACTCTCCCCCGCGGCGATCGCCGGCGTCATCGGGGAGTGGCTGGCCCCGTACTTTCAGTCGCCTGAGATCGAGGCACGTTTGGCAACGCTGAATGGTATTGGGCAACGTCTGGGTAGGCGCAGCCCATTGGTACAACGCCTTCCGTATTTCTGTTCCGGCTGCCCTCACAACACGTCCACTAAGGTTCCCGAAGGCAGCCTGCAACTGGCGGGGATCGGCTGCCACACGCTAGCGATGATCATGGACCGCGGCATCGTCGGGTATCCGCAGATGGGTGGCGAGGGCGTCGCCTGGGTTGGTGCCTCCCCCTTCGTGAGCACTGAGCATACGTTCGTCAATGTTGGTGACGGAACCTACTACCACTCCGGCTCAATGGCCATCCGCCAGGGCATTGCTGCGAAAGTCAACGCCACCTACAAGATTCTGTTCAATGATGCGGTCGCGATGACGGGTGGACAGCCCATCGATGGCCCCATCAGCGTGCCCGCGATCACCGAGCAAATGCTGAGCGAGGGCGCAGTGAGGGTCGCGGTTGTTAGCGACAGCCCCGAGAAATACGACGTCTCGAAGCTGGCGCCTGGCACGACAGTGCACCATCGCGATGATCTGGATCGATTGCAGCGCGAATTGCGGGAAGTCAAGGGCGTAACTGTCATCGTCTACGAGCAGACGTGCGCGACCGAACTACGTCGCCGCCGCAAGCGCAAGCTGGTGGTAGATCCAGCACGCCGCGTGGTTATCAATTCCCGCGCCTGCGAAGGTTGTGGCGACTGTGGCAAGCAGTCCAACTGTCTTTCGATCCAACCTCTGGAGACTGCCTTCGGGCGTAAGCGCACTATTGACCAGTCGTCCTGCAACAAGGACATGTCGTGCGTAAAGGGTTTCTGTCCGAGTTTCGTTACGGTCGAAGGCGGCGAACTCGCACGGCCCGCTATAGGCAAGCACGCAATATTCGATTTCGGGAGCCTACCGGAATCCATGGTCGCTACCATCGATGGCGTGCACAGCACTGTGATTGCGGGCATCGGTGGTACCGGCGTGGTCACCGTATCCGCGTTGCTCGGAGCCGCGGCAAGAATCGAGAACCGCTCTGTCCAGGTCCTCGACCTAACCGGGCTGTCGCAGAAATTCGGCGCGGTCTTTTGCCACGTAAAAATTGCCATAGACGATTCGCAGCTGCGAACGCCGCGTATTGCCCATGGCAGCGCACAACTGCTGATCGGAGCCGATCTGGTGGCTAGCGCACAGGCCGAATCAGTAGCGCTACTGCGCCAGGGCGGCAGCAGCGCGATAATCAACGAGCGGCATACGCTAACCGGCACGTTCGCCCGCGACCGGGACTTCCATCTGCCGGGGCGGGAGCTGGCCGCAACGATCAGCGACTTCTGCGGCCCCGGCCGTGCGCATTTCGTCGACGCGAGCAGTGTCGCGGAGACCCTGACCGGCGACTCCATCGGCGCCAATCTGCTGCTACTCGGCGTGGCAAGCCAACGCGGGCTGCTGCCATTGCGCGCCGCGTCCATCGAGCAGGCTGTCTCCGAGCAGGGACTCGCCGTCGCCTATAATCTGAACGCCTTCCGCTTGGGGCGACTGCTCGCCCACGCCCCAGAGGCCGTCGCCGCAGCTTTAGCGTCGCTTGGGAATGGCGCACCCACCGATGATGTGCCAAAGACGCTGGATGAGCTTATCAGCCATCGCGCCGCAGACCTATGCGGTTACCAGAACGAAGCCTATGCCCGCCGCTACAGCACGCTGGTAGAACGCGTACGGACGGCCGAGCGCTCCTCAACCAACGGCAACACTGCGCTGAGCGAGGCGGTAGCGAGCAATTACTACAAGTTGCTAGCCTACAAGGATGAATACGAGGTCGCCCGGCTCCTGTCGAGCGCGGAATTCCTTGCGTCGATTCGCAGGCGATTCATCGGCCGCTACGCCCTTAAGTTTCATCTGGCGGCACCGCTGCAATCATTATTCAACGGCCCGTCTACAGTGCCCAAGAAGCGCACCTTCGGGGCATGGATAGTGCCACTCTTCCGCCTTCTTACGCACCTGAAGAGTCTACGCGGGACGGTATTCGATCCGTTCGGTCGCACAGCGGAGCGACGGATGGAACGAGAACTGATCCGCCGCTATGAAGTCACGATCCGGCGGCTATTGGAACGCATTTCGTCAGACAATATCGAAACCGCTGTGGCCATTGCCTCCATTCCGGAGCAGATACGCGGCTACGGGCACGTCAAGGCCGCGAGCGTCACGACAGCCGCTCAAGAAGAGGCACGCCTGCTGACTTTGTTCGAGGCAAGCCATTAACGTGAAACAAAAGGTTTTTCAAGCCTGATGTGCCCTACGCTAGAGGAGTGCAGGGCAAAGAATCAGGCCCAAACAGTTTATTACGGAACGCTGCTCTCACAATTTCTGCGAGGCGCAGTGTCTGTCAGGCCAAGCACGGCCGGCCGTCGCAATTTAGTAGCCTGCGATTTCCTTTAAAACCTATGTCCGCTGGCGGCAAACCCACTGGGAACTGCCCATCGAACGGGCCAAACGAATGAAGGAACCCCGCTCCGAGAACGTGCAGCCAGGGAAGCCGATTGCGGTGTTGTCCTCGACCGGATCACTGTGAAGCATGGCGCCTTGGGATTCGGACCTTTATTGTAGAGCACACAATGGCCCCTCTAGCGATCCGTACCGAGCGGCGGATCGGAGGTTGAACGACGTTCTCCATATCTTCGCAGTAGTCGCGACTGAACACCGAGTGTCTGAATAGATCTGCCGGGAAAAGGCCAGAGTCAGCGCGAAAATCGGCCACATCAAGCCGGGCAGTTATTGGAAGAACGGACAGTACGATCGCTGCAATTGAACGCGGAGGCCTGACCTACTGCACGGTGTAATTTTCTACGCTCTCAAGGAAGCACCGGTAGTAATCAAGCAATGGCACGAGCACTACAACCGATTCCTGCCTCTTGATGCACGTGGATACAGACAACCTGCTGCGCGGCAAGGTGTGTGCCTGATTAGACAACTAGGAAGATGACACGAGAGCCTCGAAAGGCTACTTAACAAACACACCCAACAAGTGAACCAAGCAAAGCAGATAGGCCAAAGACAGCTCTGACCCGCTGCATAAGCTAGTAGTCTCGTCGGGCAATCGCGTGATCGCCCGACGGACTCCCTCAAACTAGAACGTACCTTTGTACACTAAGCCGATATTACGCGGCCGCACATAGGCATTCATCACGTATAGCGCCGGACCAATAGGCGGAAACTTTGCCAGCGTATCGTCTCGATTCAGCAAATTATCCCCATAAGCGCTGAGCGAACCCCACTTACCGGAAATACCCACACTGAGGAACAAATTCCTCACACTGTCATTGATATATCGGGAATTGTTAGGGACATCCGAAAAATTTGGCGAAGACACCCGATAACGCGTGTCGATATTGGCCGCCAACCCGTCCGTCAGCTGTGTCTCATAGTTTATCGACAACGTGGCTTTATTCTTCGACACGAAGGGCAGCTTGCGTCCGTCCGAAATAATCAAGCGGGGCGGATCAATATTGTCGTAAACATTGCCAATAATTGACGAGTCAACATAAGCGTAGGTAAGGCTCATCCTGAGGCCCGGGGCAACCTTTCCACCGGCTTCGAACTCAAGGCCTTGCATCTTGGCCTTGCCGGCATTCACGTTGTACGTCCAGACGTTGTCGTAGGTCCGGATCGGCACCTGCAGATCAGTCCAGTCGTTAGCGTACAGGTACACGTTAATATACCCATCAGCCCACGGCGTCGCCTTCAGGCCGACCTCAAAGGCTGACAATTTATCGGGATTGGCGGCGGCGCTGGCCTGCGGGTAAGTGACGAGCGATATCGAGTTGATCGTGGCTGCACGAAAACCTTCCGAATATTTCGCAAATAGCATGGCCTTCGAATTCAACTTATAACTCACACCGATTTTGGGTGACGTGGCCGTCGAATCGGCATTCGTCGCGGTGGTCGTGCCGGCCGGCGGGAATCCGAGCGGGAAATGTGACCCCGTGAGCTGAAGAAAATCGAAGTCTTTCTTGTCAGAGAAATAGCGCAATCCGGCCTGCAGAGACCACCGGTCCGTCAACTGATAATCGCCGTCGGCAAAGATGGCCCAGGACTTCGCTGTCATATGGGTTAGCTGTTGCGGATGGTCGATGTAATGGATTGCCGGTACATTAAAAGTAAAGTCGTCGTTGACGACGCGCGTCTCGTCTTTGTAGTAGGCACCAACCGTCCAGTCGAGCTTCTGATCGCCGTTGGACACTAGGCGCAGTTCCTGCGTAAAGGCCTTGCTTTCAAAGCGATCCCGGGTTGAATCAACATTGCCGGGAATAAAGAACGGAGGGAATACCGCCACAGCTCCGGCGGTAATGTCCCGGATGGCTTCACTGTTAGACACGGTTGCGCCTGAGGCAGAAATCAGCGAGGCGAACCCGAAATCATAGTCGATGGTCAATGCGGCTATTGTAGACTTGTCGTCTTGTGTGGACAAAGTCTTAACAGGACCGGCACCGTGGCCGGCCGCAGCAGGATTCAACTCGCCCGGCGCCGAACCGAGCTGATCGCCGTCTAACTTGTCTGTGTGGTAGAGCAAGGAAGCATCGATGGTCAGTGCCGCCGACGGCGTGTAGCGCAACGCAAACCTTCCATCTGTCAGGTTGCCCTGATTAGAATCTTTCAAGTTTAGGTCCGGGATATCAATCCAGCCTTCGCTCTTGCGGTTGCGGACGGCCATAGTTACGGCTAATACATCCTTGATGAGGGGAATGTTCACCGCCCCGCCCAAGTTATAGCCTGTGCCACCGCCGCTCGTTGATTCAACGCCGCCGTCATAACGGCCAAAAAACTGCGTACTGTCGGGCTTCTTGGTAATTACTCGCAGCGTGCCGCCCTCCGAGCCATCGCCGAATAGCGTGCCCTGCGGTCCGCGCAGCACTTCAATGCGTTCGATGTCCCACAGGCCAACCTCTGGCATGTGACCTGGCACATAGGACATCACTGTTTCGTCGATATAGAAACCATTAACCGACGAAGCCTGGTTACTACTAGACACATCGCCAGCGCCGCGGATGGTCAGGCGCATATTTCCGGGGTTCGACTGCGCAATGCTCACGCCAGCCGTATTGTTACCAAAGTCTTGGATGCTGGTTATGCCTTGCTTTTCCAGCTCAGCACCGCTGACCGCGTACAAGCTAATTGGAATATCTTCAGCGATCTGTGAGCGTTTCTGAGCCGTTACCACAATGTCCGCGAGTGTTGCATCGGAAACCTGGGCACGTGTTGGCGCCGCAGTCTCCGCCTGGGCAGTAAGTGGCAGACCCGCCACGACCAGGCTAATCAGTAGCGATCCGCAGATCTTACGACTGAGATTAATGTATCGGCTCATAGTTCTCCCCTGAATTGCCTAGACGGTGAGGCATAATAATTTAGTGATCACACGCCACTGTATTGCAAATATCACAGGAGTCAAGTCCGCGCAACAAAGAGCCTCATTGGTGTGGCGCGCGCGCGACACGTGGCAGGGAGCCACGAGGCGCTATCACCGCTACCCGGGCGGCCGGACCTCAAGTACCAGTTTGCCGAGGTGATCACCTGTAAAGAGTCTTCCAAAAGCATCGGGAAAGCGTTCGAGGCCACTGATTACATGCTCCCGTGCCTTCAGCGCGCCGCTGTTCAGCCACCCTGCCAGCGCCGTGCTGGCTTCGCCATAACGGGCGGCATAGTCGAATACCAGAAAGCCCTCCATCCGTGCCCGGTTGGTCACCAGTGATAGATAATTTGCCGGTCCCTTCGCCGTCTTAGCGCAGTTGTATTGCGATACAGCGCCGCAAATGATGACGCGGGCTTTCGGCGCGAGGCGATTGAGCACCTGATCAAGGATTTCACCGCCAACATTGTCAAAGAAGATGTCGACACCAGTCGGACACGCCGCGTGCAACGACCGGCCCAAGTCTCCGTCCCGGTAGTCGATGGCCATGTCAAATCCTAACTCCTCCTGCAGGTAGCGGCACTTACGCTCGCCGCCGGCGATTCCGATCACCCGACATCCGTAAATCCTGCCTATCTGCCCGACCAGAGCCCCAACTGCCCCTGCCGCAGCGGAGACCACGAGGCAGTCCTGCGGCCGAGGCTGACCGATGTCGAGCAGGCCGAAATACGCTGTCATTCCGCTGAGCCCGAGCGCCCCGAGGAATCGGGGCATCGTCGCAAGCGTGGGTTCGACCCGAGTAAACATTCTAGCGTCTGCGGTCGCGTAGTCCTGTACACCGGTGAGGCCAACTACCACATCGCCGACGGAAAAGCGGTCGCTATAAGATTCCATGACAGTGCCGATACCGAACGCCCGCATGACCTCGCCGATGGCCACTGGCGGCTGGTAGGATTCGCCCGCGTTCATCCACCCACGCATGCCAGGGTCGAGCGACAGGTAGTGGACCTGGACGAGTAGCTGTCCTAGGGCAGGTCTCCCGACCCGGGATGCACCGTACTCAAAGTCGCTGTGTAGCACGTGGCCAACTGGGCGGGATAGCAGCCTGAACTGGCGATTCGATAAATTATTCACTAAAAATACCAGCTAATCACACAGGCCGTGAGGCGTCCATCGTAACGCGGCAATTGGCTTGGCGTACGCAATTGAAGGGTGCATTATGGGCGTCTGGCCGCCAATTTTATGGCGCCTCGCGAGGAAACCGACTAACCATGACTGCTCCGAAATCAGCGGCCACAAAGCCCGCACCCCGCAAGCGTGGGCGCCGTCCCGTTCACCTTCAACTTGATCTCAAGCCCGTATTTCGCGAGACCATAGTGGACCGCGTGTATGCCCAGCTGCGCGATCTGGTGATACGCGGACAGTTGCGCCCGGGCGTCACCTACACTATCCGGGGCTTAGCACGAGCAGTCGGCACGAGTGCGATGCCAGTACGCAGCGTCCTGCACATGCTGGTCGCAGAAGGAGCACTCGAATTGCTGCCAAACCGGAGCGTCCGCGTGCCCCTGGTTTCCGCAGAGCGTTACTCCGAACTATGTGCGATCCGGGCTGCACTCGAAGGGCTGGCGGCCAGCATGGCCGCAAAGAACGCGCCGCCAGGGCTTGCTCTGCAACTTAAAGCGGTCAACGCGCAGTATGTCTTGGCGCTTGCCGGCAAGGATCGGCAGCCCATTTTTGATGCCAACCGGCAGTTTCATTTCATGCTCTACGCTCACAGCGGCGCACCCGCCCTGCTGCGACTGATCGAAACGGTCTGGCTGTTAACAGGGCCATACGTCAACGTCACATTCGACAACCAGAATGCTTCCAGCAAGGCGAAAAGCGACCACGCACAGATCATCCGGGCCATTAGCCAGCGGGACCCTGAGAAGTGCCGCGCAGCCATAGAGAAGGACATTCTCGATGCCTGCCGCTTTACTATCCAGCAACTGCACCGTCAGGCAGCGATGCCCTGAGCGCGGACGGTGATGTTCTGTTCTAAAAACTGGTAGAATCTGTGATCACAAAATGATAATGTTGGGGGACTACTGAAACTTAAATTTTTATATCAGATATCCATTGGCCCTCCCCATTACAGATCAGACAATAAAAAAATCTGCACCTGACAGCAGTGCGGCGATGCCCGATCCTTACCTTCTCGGCAGAGGAGGCAAATGGCCGGACGTAACCTGGCCGAACGGGGCCCGGGTGGCCGTCTCTCTAGTAGTAAATTTTGAGGAGGGCGCGGAACAGTCCCTGCGCTACGGGGACGCGGCTGGCGAGCGTGCGGGTGAGGTCGGCTCATCAATTCCGGCGGGAGTGCCAGATCTTGGCATGGATCAGCTGTTCGCCTACGGCCTTCGGGCTGGCTTCTGGCGGGTGACAGACCTGCTCGAACAGTTTAATTATCGTTCGACTTTTCTGTTCTGCGGCAGCGCCGTAGAACGTGCACCCACGCTGGCGCAGAATGCTGTGGCGCGCGGCCATGAGGCGGCAAGTCACGGCTATCGCTGGGCCAGTCACGCGCTCATGCAATCAGCTGAGGAGGAAGAGCGGGAAATACGCCGTGCCAGCGCTGCACTGGTTGCCGCCGGCTGTGGCGAACCGCTAGGCTTCTATTGTCGCTGGGCTCCAAGCGTGCACACGCGTGGGATTCTCTCGCGACTTGGCTTCGAATACGACAGCAACGCCTACGACGACGACCTGCCCTATTATGACGATAAGGTCCCGGGCGAGCCGATGCTGGTGCTGCCCTACGCCATGGACACCAACGACTGGAAGTTCATTGATAGCGATCCATGGGGGTCTCCCCGCGCCTACTTGGACTATCTAAAGTGCTCGCTGGATGTGCTGCTCGCTGAAGGCGAACGCGGATTGCCACGTATGCTCAACGTGGGCCTTCATCTGCGCATCGTCGGCCGGCCAGGCCGGCTGTGGGCGCTGAGGGAGTTTCTGACCTACCTGAAAGAACTGGGTCCACGGGTATGGGTCGCGCGCCGTATCGATATCGCCCGCCATTGGCGGCAGGCGGAACCGTGTCGCAGAGACGGGTAGTAGCGGCTAAGCTGCGGTGCAAGCGTGGGCCGCGCTCAGCGCCAAGAGCAAAGATACTGCTGTTGTCGTTAGGAGGCACGATCAGCGCGTCTGCCAACGCAGAGTCACATCGCTACGCTGCAGGTCGTGGAAATCTGTCAGCGCTACTCAATTCGGTTCCTAAACTCAGGCTGTTGGCAGACCTACGCGTCACCGTCGGATGGGATTCCGGTAGCCAGGACATCACGGACGCTGCCTGGATCAAGCTCGCCAAGTGGCTTGAAACTGTCCGGGTGTCGGACACCGCGCTCGGTATTGTCATCGCGCACGGTACCGATACGCTCGAGGAAACGGCGTGGTTTCTGGATCTCGTCACGACGCGAGGTGCGCCGGTGGTATTGGTCGGCGCCTGCCGACCGCCAAAAGCACTGAGTCCAGACGGGCCGCGGAATCTTAGGGATGCAGTGCTGGTCGCGGCGAGTCCGGAGTCGCGCAACCGCGGGGTGCTGGTCGTCATGGACGAGACAATCTACGCAGCGGCCGACGTAGTAAAGTCACATACCACGGGCTTGGGGGCGTTCCGCGCCACCGCCGCCGGACCGATCGGTCACGTCCAGTCAGATGGAACAATTCATTACCACCATTCACCGGATTCAGAAAATGCCTCGACCCGGTTCCCGATTCCCTCGGGGCGCACGTTGCCGCGAGTTGACATCGCCTACATGTACGCCGGTGCGAAGGCAGATGTGGTCGAACACGCTATGAAGGCCGGGGCCCGCGGCCTAATTATCGCCGGTGTTGGCAACGGCAACATGCCGAGCGGCGTGCTGACAGCCGTACGGAAAGCTGTACGGCGTGGCGCCTACGTCATCCGCTGCAGCAGAGTTGGCAGTGGTTTCGTAGCACAAAACGTCGAGATTGCCGATAATCTCATCGGCACGGTCGCCGGTGGCTGGCATTCACCAGCCAAGGCTCGCGTGCTATTGCAACTGTGGCTGGCAGCCGGAGGAAGCAACGGGGCGGAACTGCAGGAGCTTCTGGTGTGCTGAAGATTCCTCTTAGCACTCACACCGTCGACGAACTCTTTGCCGACGTCGAACTGCGCTGCGCATCGCTACAGCGCACCGGGTGGACGGACTGGTCCGACGATGCCTTTGGCCAGCGCCGCTGCATTCTGGCCGAAGCGGAAAAGCTTGCGCCTAACCACTGCGGGGCGACGACTGCAGATGCCTCGGTACGCCTCAACGCCACACTTTATCGCCGAGAGTTACAACTTCGCATCGAAGCGATCGACTTTCGCCTGCACGCGTTTCCAGTCAATCAACTGCTAGGCGTCCCCAATCAGACCAGCGACGGTCTGCGAATTCCCTTTCACCTCATGAACCGACGTCCGCTGGAAGCATTAGCAGACGCGGAAGACTACATCGCACTGGTCGCGGCCAGCGAGCATCATCTGCAGCAAATGGCCGACGCACTGCGCGTCGGTCTGCGCCGCGGAATTCTGCCTCCACCGCAGGCCGTTGTCGGCGCGCAGACCGTTCTGCGCGACATACTGCGGGGCAACCCCGTAACGTCCCATGGCGACACACACCCAATCCATCAGGACTTCATGACACGCGCCGCGCGCATACCCGGCATAGCGCCAGCGAAATTGCGTGAATGTGAGCAACGCCTTGTGGCGGCGGTCAACGGGCCGCTCCGCCGCGGCTATCTGCGCATTGAAGAAGTGCTTGGTGAAATGTCGCGCACCGGCCGTTCGACCTTCGGCGTCTGCGATCTGCCCGACGGCGAAGCGTATTACGATCACTGCCTGCGACTCTGGTCCGGCACCTCGGAGGACGCTGATCATATTCACCGTCTTGGACTTATGGAAATTGAACGGCTCAGCGAAGAGATCCGCTCCCTCCACACGGGTGCCCCGACGCTTAAGAGCTTTGCAGAACTCGCAGATCATTTGCGTGCCGATCCGGATTACTGCTACCCGAATACGCCTGAGGGCGCCGCAGCGTATCTAGCCCGGGTGCGCACTTTGTCCAGTGCGGTATTTGCAAGGCTGGATCAAGTGACCAGTTGGCGGCCAGCGGCTTCGCTGCAGATCGACCCGGTAGAGCCTTCACGCCAGTCCAGCAGTCTGTATGCGGAGTTTTACCCAGCGTTAGCCGGCAAGCCCAGCCTGTACCTTATCAATACCGGCGACATGACGCGCTTGCCGCGATCGGAACTCGCCGCGCTAGCATTTCATGAGAGCGTACCTGGCCACCACCTACAAATCTGCACTACACAGGAGCGTTCCGACCTGGCACTTTTTCGGCGGCGACCCTTCCAGTATGAGAGCTACTGCGAAGGCTGGGCCGTGTACTCCGAACAGTTGGGCTGCGAACTCCTGGAAGATCTGCTCAGTACAAGCGACCGACTCGGCTGCCTCACACGACGGCTCTGGATGGCAGCGCGCATGGTCATTGATACAGGCATTCATGCGCGACGCTGGACGCGCAAACACGCGGTAGATTTTTATGCCGCTAACACATTCGCACCGCGAACGATGATCGAACAGGAAGTCGACCGGCTGAGCGTGTGGCCCGGGCAGGCCGTCTCTTACTACCGCGGTTACTTGGCGTTTAACGGTTTGCGCACGGCGCCGCAGCGCGGGAATCTTGGTCTTCGCGCCTTACACGATCGAGTATTCCAACTGGGTCCGGTGCCAATCGGAATGCTGCCACAGGAGCTATTCAATGCATAAATTCAGATATCGAGTGCTATTCGCGGGACTGATCGCCAGCATGCTAGTCAACCCAGGGTACGCGCAGGGTACAGCAACTGACTACGCGCGCGCCGAGCGATTTGGCGGCAGCAACCTCAACAAGCTAACGTTCAAGCTGCGCGCCGAACCACATTTCATCGGTAACTCCAGCCGCTTCTGGTATCGCATCGATACGCGTGACGGCCGCGAGTTCGTACTAATCGACGCACTACGAAACACCCGCGCCCCGGCCTTCGACCACGCACGGCTCGCATCGGCCCTGTCGGTCTCAAGCGGCGCCCATTTCGCAGCAGGCGCGCTGCCGATCAATGATATCGAATTCACTGACGATGGCCACACAATCACAGTCCGACTCGGTGTACAGCGTTGGAGCTGCGATCTCAGGAGCTACCGCTGTGACGGGTTACCAACCCTAGCACCCGACGAGCTACTTTCGCCTGACGGTCGCTGGGTCGCTTTCCTTCGGGACCATAACCTTTTCGTCCGCTCGGTTTCAACGCGAGAGGAGCTTCAGCTAACCGCCGACGGCGAGGCAAATTTCGACTACGGATCACATGCAGGCGCAGGCCTTTCGTTTGTCACCGACCAGATTGAGCACGCACCGGCCCTGCCACTCGCCCTCTGGTCGCCGGACTCCAAGCGCCTGCTGACGCACCGCCTCGACCAGCGCAAGGTGCGCGAGATGTACCTGCTGCAGTCGGCTCCACCGGGAGGGCCCCTGTCGCCTGTGCTCTGGCCATACCGCTATCCATTACCGGGCGACGCAGTGGTACCAACGGTACAAATGAATGTCTTTGACATCGAGGGCCGCGCGCGAGTGCCTTTCAGTGGTGATCCGCAGCTAGTGCTGTACGACACGCCACTCGAACTGGGCGCATTCCGGTGGAGCAACGACAGCGCAAAAGTGTATTTCCTCGAGGCAGAACGCGGCCTCAAGTCTGTACGCTTCGGTGTCGCCGACGCCCAAACCGGCGCCGTTCATGCAATTCTCGAGGAGCGCAGCGCAACCTATGTTCAGGCAAACGCAGGTAACGTTCAGGTTATCGGCGATGGCACTGAGACACTGTCCTATTCAGAACGGGATGGCTGGGCGCATTTATATCTGCACGACACCGCGACAGGAGCAATCAAGCACCAGATTACCCATGGTGAGTGGCGCGTCGAGCAAGTACTCTGGGTCGACGCAAAGGAGCGTCGTGTCTATTTCACTGCCCGCGGCCGCGAAGCCGGGCGCGACCCGTACTTTCGCCACTTGTACCGGGTACAACTCGACGGCTCCCATCTCGAATTGCTGACTCCAGAGGATGCGGATCACGAACTCAGTTTCGCCCCCGACGGCACCTGCTTCGTAGATACCTACTCACGCGTCGACCTACCGCCGGTGTCGGTGCTACGCGCCGCAGACAGTAAGCTAATCCGCACGCTCGAAACTGCCGATATCGAGTCGTTGAAAGCCATCGGCTGGAAGCCGCCCGAGCGTTTCTCAGCGAAGGCCGCTGACGGTTCAACAGAGCTGTACGGCGTCATCTATCGGCCGAGCAACTTCGATGCATCAAAATCATACCCGGTGGTCGACAGCATCTATCCGGGTCCGCAGAAGATACGTACTTCCAAGAATTTTCTGACGCTGGGCCGCGGCGAGTCGGAATCGCTTGCAGAACTTGGCTTCATCGTCATTACTGTTGACGGCCGCGGCACGCCGTATCGCTCGAAGGCTTTCCACGACGTGTCCTATGGACATATCGAACAGGCGGGGAACCTCGAGGATCACATTACCGTGCTGCGGCAGCTTGCATTGCGTTACCCTTACATTAATCTGGAGCACGTCGGCATCACTGGCCACTCGCAGGGTGGCTATTCGGCCGCGCGCGCACTGCTCGAGTACCCAGAGTTCTTCAAGGTCGGAGTCGCATCAGCCGGCGTACATGACATGAGCGGATACAATGCCAACCTGGCCGAGACCTACCAGGGCATGCCGGATGGCACGAATTATCGGGCCATGGGGAACAGCCAACTGGCAGCAAATCTGAAGGGCAAGTTGCTGCTGATCTATGGCGACATGGATGACAACGTTCCGCCGACCTTGACCGTCCAGCTGGTAGATTCCCTCATCAAGGCCAACAAAGACTTCGACCTGCTGCTGCTGCCCAACGGCAATCATATGAAGACCTTCACCGACCCCTACGTCACACGCCGGCGCTGGGACTTTCTCACGCGGCATCTGCTCGGCGTCGAGCCCCCAGTTGGCTATGCGATCGGAGCGGTCCACTGATCTCGCCTCCACTGGGGGCGCCGGGGCAAGCGTCTACTCCAGAATCTGACCAACGACGTGTAGCTAGTGCCCTCTATCCGTGGTACGTGGTCGCGGTGCTATTCCTCGTTAATGCGCTGAGCCTGATTGACCGAAACATACTGTCGATCCTTGCCCCGGATATCAAGGCCACGCTCGCGATCAGCGATGCCGATATGGGCTTCCTGTTCGGAACCGCATTTGCGATCTTCTACGCGCTATTCGGCATGCTCCTCGGTCGGCTAGCCGATCGATGTCACCGCTTCAAGTTGATAGCGGCAGGTCTCGGCATCTGGTCAATCATGACCGCTCTGTCAGGCGTGGCCGGATCCTATGCGCAGCTTGCACTTTCCCGCGTCGGTGTGGGCGTAGGCGAAGCGAGTGTTGCGCCAGCAGCGTATTCACTGCTCGCCGATTTCTTTCCGCCGCAACGCCGTGCGCTCGCGTTTGCGCTTTGCGGCGCGGGTCTCTTCGTCGGTGCAGGGCTTAGTCTGCCGCTTGGTGGCTGGATCGCACACGCCTGGATGCAGCGCTACGACGCGGCAAGCGCACCCTTCGGACTAGCGGGCTGGCAAGCGGCGTTCCTCGCAGTGGGAATTCCCGGCATACTGCTGGCACTCTGGCTTCTCACGCTCAGAGAACCAAGGCGGGGCGCAAGCGATGGTCAGGTTGCACCGGCAGATCAACCTCTGCGGTGGCGCGATCTGATCAGGGAAGCGGGTGCAGTCTTGCCACCGTTCACGCTGTGGAGCGTAGCCCGCATACCAGGCGGGCTGTGGCGCAACCTATTACTGCTGGCTGCCGCCGGTGCGACTACTGTCGTACTGGTGCGGATAAGCGGCGACTGGGCGCAATGGATTGGTGTAGGCGTCGGTACTTATGCGGTGGCCTCGTGGGCCCAGATGCTGCGCGCTAGCGACAGGCCAGCATACGCCCTGCTATTCGAAACCCCTGCCGTGCTGCTCGCGCTGCTTGGATTTGCAGCAGTTGCATTGGTTGGCCAATCCCTGACTTTCTGGATACCGTCGTATGCGATACGCACATTCGCACTTCGCTCTGACGTGGTTGGGTTTGCCCTAGGTGTTCCAGGCGGATTCGCGGCAGCTGCCGGCTGTGTCGCTGGCGGCTACCTTTCCGATTCCTGGAAGCGCCGCGATCCGCGCGGACGCCTTTTCGTCTGCATGCTGGCAGCGATCCTACCCGCGCCCTTTGTCATTGTGTTGCTACGCGCTACGACAATCGAAACGGTCTATCTCATGTTCCCACTGATCACCTTCGCTGCTTTTCTCTATCAAGGCTCGGCGGTCGCGGCCATGCAGGACTGCGTCCTGCCGCGCATGCGGGCAACTGCCTCATCAACATTCGTACTCGCCGTGTCGCTGCTGGGCCTCGGGCTAGGTCCATACGGCGTCGGCAAGGTGGCGGCTGTCAGCGGGTCTCTTCGTGTGGGCATCATGAGCCTGATCGCAATTATCCCGCTCGCCATGGTTCTCCTGTGGCAAGCAAGTCGCGGCATCCAAGCCGCAGAGGAGGGCCGCGAGAGACGGGCGCGGGGGTTCGAGGAGCCAGCAAGCATTGGCAGGTGATCGACGAAGGTGCATCGTGAAATCGACGGAGATTATTTGAGGCGTAGCCAATTAGGCCTGCATGCCTTGATAGGTTCGGTTTATGAAGACGCACATGTAGCCACGAAGAAAAGTGGAATCTACGACTTGGGACCTACTTATTGGGGTTCTCTTCGCTCCTCCCAACAGAACAACCATCGACTCGCAAGCGAAGCTTATTCCTTGTTCGCCGCAATCGTCAGCAGATAAGCGAGCACTACACGGAAAATCACACTAACGAAGACCGACATCTGCGATTCCGGCGTGCCGAAGCGATCGTGAAGGTACGCAATAAGTGGACGGGCGATAGGACCGCTGCGTACTGTCATCGCTGTCAGTAGCCCTTTCGCTCCGGCGTCGTCGGCAGTCAGGCGATCCACCAACCAGAAGCCAGCAGCGCCACGTCATGAAAAAGACAAACGGTGCCGCTTCCGTAGCGCCATTTCTTGAGGCATTTAGCTGCAGTCCGTGGATTCGAGCGAGCCAATCGAGCTTCAACCACAAAACGAGCTCTTTGCATGCAGCGATGTAATAGCGATGCCCGTGCAATGCACGGGGGCAACCACCAGCGGACCGACCTTTTCGCCAGCAGCCTGCCCGGCATCTACATGAGCGAGAAGATCATAGAGCAGATACCCGGCTAGTAACGCACCAACGTCGCGCGGTGACGAAACATTCTCTTCTTATATGAAGTCACCATCCACGGCCTGACTTCGGAATTTCCCTCTCGCATACCTCAGCGGCATCGTCAAACCAATCGTCGGATAGAATTGGTGTAATTACTTGCGCTGCTTGATCATCGACATGCCAAACGTCGTACTAGAGATGGCGATCAAATTATAGTCAGGTCTCCAACTCAAAGCTGAGGCCGGCGTTTACGCGTAGCCGCTCTATCAACGCCGTACCGAGAGCAGAAGCAGGCGTCCACATGCCGCCCGGCGTCTGCTCACGTGACGCATCGTGCGTCAGACATACCGCACACTCACCAAGGATTTTTGAGGTTGATCCATAGCCAGGATCCTTGTCTCCGCGTACGGAGAGACGCAGTGTCCGCCCATCTGGCCATTCACCGATGAGCAGAATATCGTAGTAGCCGCTGTCCCGTTCTTCGCGAGTCGGGCCGGTTCCAGGCTCTGGGTCTTGCCCAGTCAGGTCGAACCCGCTTGAGTCGTCAGTCGTGGGTCCGCTTGTCATCAGCATCTCATCGTATTGGAACGCTGCGCCCCATGGCATGCCGAGCAGCCAATTGCTCCTATGAATTGCCTTGGTGTTTATCGGAGCCATCATGAATGGGACCACCCACGAGCCGGCCGTATAATCCTGATAGGGCTGCGTTGCATCGGGCTGCGGCGTTCCCTCTAAGCCAGGAGTCAACGCAAATGGATTGGCTAGCACCGCAAGCAGGCTCGGATCGCGCTGCACCGCCGCCATCGTCGCGATTCCACTAGCCGCCGTACCCCCTGACATTCGGCCCCGGATGGCGCGAATTCTTCCACGCACACGCGGCGCCACTGATCCGTAACGAAGTTTCGCTTGTGCTTGCAGATAGTAGACGCCGAGGTCGAAGGGAACCGAGTCGAATCCGCATGAGAAGACGATACGCGCGCCGGAGGCTTTGGCTCCCGCCTCATGTGCTGCCAGCATACTGGCGATCCAGTGGGATTCGCCCGTGAGATCAACATAATCTGTGCCTGTTTTGGCGCACACCGCCACCAGCGAATCTCCATAGAGCTGGTAAGGCCCAACAGTTGTAATGATGGTCTTGCACTGCAGTGCCATTTCTTCAAGCGACGCAGGGTCAGCGGCGTCCGCTGCGACCAGTGGCAACGTAGTCGGCGCACCGATACTGGCGCGCACCTGTGCAAGCTTGGACTTGTTGCGCCCTGCCAATGCCCACCTGAGTTCGCCGCTCACTCCGTAGGTGGCGAGCAGGTACTCAGCGACGAGTCGCCCGGTATATCCGGTCGCCCCGTACAAAATGATATCGATGTCGCGTGTGCTGCTCACGATAGTTTAATCTCCAGGTCCTGTTGTGATCCTGTGCCGCGAACAATCCGGTATACCCCCACGGTCAGCAGCGGCAGAGTGAAGATCACTAGGAATCCCCACGCCACCGTTCCATATCCATGTTGTACCAAGGTAATCACTCCCACATTCGAGAGCGCGCCGCTCATGAGGATAGCGGCGGCCGCCACCAGCCCATGCCGGACGCGACCCATCGCACGCCCGGTCCTTTCTAGGTACCAAACATCGAGCCGTTCGTTAACTCCTTGCACGATGCCAACCGCGGTCTTGATCATGGCGCCGAATAGCACCAGGATATAGGCCACCATCAGACCCGGCGCATGGATGTTGCCGATCATCCAGTGCGTCGGCAGGCTCTCGGCCAATATAGCCGGGTATGCAGCCAGGAACGATAGGTGAAACAGAGTGCCGAGAGTCATTGCTAAGACAGCCGCCAGAAGCCCGCTGATTGCAGCCTGTCGCCGCGTCTCGATATGCCGCGCTGCGTACAGAATGATGGGCACGCCAGAGGAATTATAAAGCACATATTGGCAAGCGCTGACAAACCAGCCGGGCCGCACATCAGAAAAATCCGGCCGCATAACAGCCATTCCGTAGTGCCGCACAACGACGACAAAGTAAGTCACAAACACTGCGGCGAGCAGCACGACCCAAAGCGACAGGACCTTGATCACAATTTCGCGGCCATAGTAGTTCAAAAGAACTATGAGCCCAAAGGTGAGAGCGACACCGATCCAGGTCGGTATACCGAACGTGTCCCTGAGGATAGTGCCGGCAGCGGCTCCAGTGATGGCGAGGACCAGCAGCGTCGTTGTGATGCCTAGGATCTCGTAGCTGACCCACGCGCGGCCAATCAAAATCTTCATCAAATGGCGATAGTCGTAGACGCGAAACCGGCGTGACAGTTCGAAAGTCAGCCCCACCACGATCCACATGCCCACGGTGGCAACCAACATCCCGAGCATGCCACCACCGCTGCCGTACTTAGTAAAGAACTCTACAGTCTCGCGACCGGTTCCATACCCACCGCCGGCAATTATCGCTTCGAATATCGCCGGCGGCACCAGATATATCTGCACAAATTTTTGCAGCTTCATTAACGTTTCACTCGCATTCAGGTTGGAATCTTGCCACGCAATATCGCGGCGAGCCGATCATTTCCGATGTTCCCGCCGGAAATGACGCACACTACACGCCCGCTGCCGCCGCGCCCTGCGAGCGCGGCCGCGAGCGCCAGCGCCCCCGCTCCCTCGGCAATTACGCGGACCCGCTCTGCCAGCATCTGAATGGCCGATGCAGTCTGCTCCAGCGTGATCGCACATGCATCCGAAATCAGATGGTGCGCGCCTTCCCACATCGGCAACAGCAAGGCCCTACCACCCGCTCCTTCTACAAAGGACGGACGAAACTCGCTATCAATCGGGCGACCCGCGGCAAAGGCAGCCGTCATTGGCGCTGCGGTCTCCGGCTCCACGGTGATCACACGTGTTTTCGGGCTCAGCGCGCGCAGTGCACTTGCGACACCGATAGCGAGGCCACCGCCACCCCACGGAATTAGGACGCAGTCGATAGCCTCCAGCTCTTGTACCAGCTCCATTCCTATGGTTCCGTTGCCCGCCATCACCGAATCGTCCATCACCGGATGTACGAAATACCCCTCGATACCCGGAGAGCAACGCCTCTCGAGGGTTCGCCACCATTGGTCATCGGAGACTTTGACGACCCGGCCACCGAGACGCTCAACGGCGTCGACCTTGTTTGCCGGCACATGAGTGGGAACCACTACCGTGGCCGGGACGCACTCAACGCGCGCCATCCAGGCCACCGCCTGCGCCATGTTGCCGGTACTGCAGGTCAGGATGCCCCGGCTGATCGCAGCTCGGCCAGCGCTGCGGATCGCGTTCGCTGCACCCCGGATCTTGAACGATCCCGTGGGTTGAAGATTTTCGAGTTTCAACCAAATCTCAGCCGGCAAGTCTGACCCTGGGAGGCGTATCAGCGGCGTATGCACCGCGATTCCCAAGATGCTCTCGCGCGCCGCTTCGATCTCGCGCAGTGAAATCACCCGCGGTAACGCTCAAGCCACGCTAGCGACTGTTCCGTGCGCTCGCTGGCGCGATATTCCGCACCAAGCCAACCGGCGTAATCAAGTCGATCAAGGGTCGAGAACAACATTCCAAAATCGATACTGCCAGTACCCGGAGCGCCACGTCCCGGCATGTCAGCGAACTGCACATGACCGACACTAGCGATATTCTCCTCGAGCGCGGCGATCGCATCGTCGTGCATCTGATGCATGTGGTAGATGTCGAACTGGAGAGCTACGTTCGGATGATCAGACGCACGGATGACATTCATTGCACTATCGACGCTGGACAGAAGTACTCGATCGAAGTCGCGTGTGTTCAGCGGTTCGATGAGCGCTGTGATCCGTCTTTCACCCAATAGTTCGCCTGCGAATCGCAAGTTTTCCGCGAGTACGCCAAGGCAGGCATTTCTTTCACCCTCAGCCGCTACCCGCGACGGACCGACATTCACCCTCTGACAGCCAATAGTTTCAGCAAAATCGGCGACCCACTGCATCACCTCCTGGAACTCCTGCTGACGCCCCGGCACTCCCGACAGACCAAGCCCGCCAGAGACCAGATCGCCTACCGGCGAATTGCAAAGTACAATTTCAACACCTGCATCGCGGGCCGCGTTCGCAATCTGCTTCGGGCTAGCCGATTCGGGGCTCATCAGTTCGACGCCCATGAACCCAGCCTGGCGCGCGGCGTCGAATCGCTCCAGCAAAGGCAGTTCCAGAAACAAAAAACCAAGATTGGCATCAAAGCGTCGCACCACATCGGTCCTATAAGCTCTGTGATTCGCGGGCGTAGACGGCAAAGGCCTGCTCCGCCGCGGCAATCGTCGAATCGATATCCGCATCCATCATTGGTGTAGAGCCAATAAACTGAACCTGCGCGGAAACAAATACACCTGCATTGAGCAACGCACGGTGCAACATAAGCGAGTGCTCACGCTGCTTCGGGCCACAGGCGATTACCATATCCCGATAACTGTCGAAAGGCTGGTCCGTCAGAGCGACAGCGGTCAGGGATCCCTCGCCAAGCACCGTAGCTGGCACGCCGGCACCCTGCGCTACGCCACGCAGGCCATTTCTCAGCCGCTCGCCCTTGGCATGCAAGTCGGCGTAAACCTCTCGCGTTAGTAACTGCATCCCAGCCAATCCTGCAGCCATGGACATCGGATTTGCCGTAAATGTGCCGCCAGCAAATACTTTTGGAAAGCCGTTGGCGCGTGGCGAAGTGAAGACTGACATCACGCTATCACTGCCGCCTACAGCGCCGATCGGCAGGCCACCGCCGATGATCTTACCGAGCACGACGATGTCAGGCGTTACGCCGAAAAATCCCTGCGCGCCGTGATATCCGACGCGAAACGAAAATACCTCATCAAAGATCAGCACAATACCGAGGCGCGCCGTCTCTTCCCGCAGCATGCTGAGATACTCAGCGTTAGCATGAATAAAGCGCATGTGCGAGGGCATCGGGTCGATAATAACAGCGGCCAGATCAGCCGCATGCTTACGAATCAGGGCGCGCGTGATGTCGGTGCGGTTAATTGGCGCGATGACCATGTGCTCGGTAATCGACTCCGGCGTCGACTCGCCGAAGGCGACCTTGTTGGGCTCTGACAAGGGGCCCCAGTTGTCTGGAAACGAGAACCAGCTCGTCTCCAGCTCCGGGTACTGACCGTGATATCCGCCCTCCATTTTGAGGATCTTTGGACGACCGGTGTGCGCACGGGCCACTTTGACCGCGAGCATCGCCGCCTCAGTGCCTGTGTTGCAGAAGCGAACCTTCTCAATGGCAGGAACCCGCTCAATGAGCAGTTCCGCCAACTTAACCTCGGCTTCCGTGGGCATGAATGAGGAGGTGATGTGGCGCGCCTGCTCCTGCATTACCTGGACGAGCACTGGATGTGCATGACCGTGTATCTGTGCCGAGAAGTTATTAATGAAATCAATGCGCTGTACGCCATCCACATCAGCAATCCTGCAACCGCGGGCGTCGGCGGCATAAATCACGTACGGCGGATAGGACACCGGATGACGGGTAATGCCACCAGGAAAAGCTGCAGCCGCTCGTTGGAAGAGTTTCGCTGATTTCGACTCATTATCTGGAAACACACTGAGCTCCTCTATGATTACGGTAGGGCTTCAGAACCACGTCGGTTAACGCGATGCTCATGGCGCGCAGCTCATCACTTGTGAGGCGATCACTGTTCATCTGAAAGGCCACCGCAATGTGGCAATCTGGAAAGTAGAGCATTGCACTGCGATAACCCGGATAAACACCGTTGTGAGACCATTCCCGGCCGCGTGCGCTGTGGCGAATTGCAACGCCCAGTCCGTAGGCGGAACCCTCCGGACCCATGTGGAGCTCAGCGTCCCTGACCATCAGACCATCCACGGCCAGAGGCAGCGCACGCCCCTGATAAAGCATCCAGGCCCAACGAGCTAAGTCGGAGGAATTGCTGATGAAGCCGCCGCCTGCCCATTCAGACAGCGGATTCCAACGGAAGATGCCCTGCTCGAGGGCAGTCGACGGCAGGAGCAGCGGGCTGACCCCGGGCGTTGGTGACTTCGTGCTCCAAGCCTCGGGCTGGTAGAGATAACCCTGTACCACCCCTGCATGTAGCGAGCCAGAAGCCGGAGCCGTATGGCCGAGTTGCAGCGGATAGAGGAAGCGTCGCGTCACCTCTTCCATTAGGCCGAATCCGCCGGCCTTCTCGAGCGCCAGCTGCAACAGGATGTAGCCAGTATCAGTGTAGTAGTAGCCCTTCCCAGCCGGGAAGCGGGGCGGCACATCGAGGATGAAGCCGACAAGCTCACGTGGATCGATCACGACACCCGGATCGGTAGCGAGCCGCTCACGTACCAGTGCGGCGAACCCTGCCGACACGACGTGCTCACCGACGCCCGAAGTATGCGTGAGCAGGTGCTGCAGCGTGATATCGGAACCATTCGGCAACCGACTGTACCAAGACTCATCGCCCAACCACTTGGCAAGCTTATCATCGAGCGTAATTCTTCCCTCAGCAACCAGCGCAAGCGCAAGCGCAGCGACGAACGTTTTGCCGATGCTACCAGCAGGCATCCTACTGTCCGGCAGCATCGGCAGTCCGAGCTCCGCGTCTGCGCTACCGACCGCCACACTGCCACTACGGCCGTCAGGAAGCACAAATGCGGCTGTCGCGCCATAAAAATTTCGCTGCACACGCTCGCTGTCGAGCTGCGTGCGCAAGGCCCGTTCAACAGCAACGGGATCCACAGCTGCCCCGCTGGTTGCCGGTGCAAGCACCAGCACACTGATGCCAAAGGTTGCCATCGCGAGGCTCCGCCATGCGCGGAAAGCAGAAATACCGTCCATAGTTGCTCCTACTCGCGCCACGGCGTACAGACCAATACTAATCAACTAAATCCGCCTGTCAATCGATGATCTTTGTGATCACAAAATGTATTGCTTCGCGTCAGTCTTCGGGATTAAGCTTGCCCGTACGGATTCGTCCTATAGTAACTGCGATAGCCCGTCAAACTCACAGTCTCATCTGAATACCGAGGGGAAGATTTATGAATATCCAAAAGTCACTGATTGCCTCCATAGCCCTTGCCGCACCCGCTTTGCTATGTGTTGCCGGCATCGCCCAGGCGAAAGGTGAGGTCTATCGCTCCTATTGCACGTTCTATGGCGCGAAGTCTGCTGAAAATATCGGCGACCGGCCCGATCACAAAGTCACGGTTGGTACCAATGCTTGCGAGGTAACGGGTGGGGTTCTAGAGGGCGGCATCATGACGGCCCAAACCATCTATGAGTGGGACGGCCCGAAAGCCACCCTCCTGATGGGCAATGGCGTGCTACGCAAAGAAGGAATGATAGTCGTCTACAAGCACCTCGAAGGCCACACCGATGTGATCCATGACGACAAGGGCACCCACTACGTCGCAACGGGCACAGGCGTGGTTGCATTCGCGTCGGGGGCCGCCGCCAGCATGTCTGGCAAGACCTATACTTTCACGATTGTGACACCGGAAACAGGCAAGTATTATTTTCAGATCACGATGGACTAAAATAACTGCTGCCTTTGGGAGAAGCGCATGGGTTACAGCATTCGGATAAATGGCGAGCGCCGCAACGTTGATGCCGATGGCGCCACGCCGCTGCTCTGGGTGCTGCGCGATGAGCTAGACTTAAAGGGCAGCAAATTCGGCTGCGGCATGGGTATGTGTGGTGCCTGCTCCGTGCATATCGACGGCAAGATCACACGCTCCTGCGTCACACCGCTCGCGAGCGTCGGCTCGCGAGCGGTAACGACGATCGAAGGCGTTGGCGCCACGGAACTCGGCAAAGCGGTGCAGCGTGCCTGGCTTGACGTTGACGTGGTGCAGTGTGGCTATTGTCAGGGCGGGCAAATCATGGCTGCAACCGCGCTGCTCAAATCCAATCCCAACCCCAGCGACAGCGACATTGACGCCGCGATGAGCAATCTCTGCCGCTGCGGCACCTACCTGCGGATTCGCGCCGCCATCAAACGCGCCGCAGACTGGGCGCGCGGGCCAGCACGGCCCGCCAAGTCAGGAGCGTCAACATGAGCCGTGGTAGTCTAAACGGGAACCCAAGTCCTGGAACTGACAGTGGCGTACTGCACTCGCGGCGGTCCTTTCTGACGGTTAGCGTGGCGGCCTGCGGCGGGTTGATGCTCAGCTACAGTCTGCCGTTGACCGCTTTGGCGGACACAGGCGCTGCGGGCACGATCTCGCCCATCAAACTCAACGGATTCATCAGCATCACGCCAGACGGCGCAGTCACCATCATGGCGATGAATCCGGAGATCGGTCAGGGCGTCAAAACGTCACTGCCAATGATCATCGCCGATGAGCTGGATGCAGACTGGAGCCGGGTACGAACCGAGCAAGCTGAAATCGATACGGAACGTTACGGGCGTCAATACGCCGCGGGCAGCACCGCAACCCCGATGAACTGGGATCCGCTGCGACGTGCCGGCGCCGCCGGCCGCCAGATGCTAGTTGCGGCGGCTGCGCAGCAGTGGGCCGTGCCGGAAAGTGAATGCTCGACCACGGCAGGCGTCGTGCACCATGTAGCCAGCCAGCGCAGTCTCGGCTATGGCTCGCTTGCGGCGTTGGCGGCGACCATGCCCCCGCCAGACCTCAAGACCGTCAAACTCAAGAATCCGAAAGATTTCACCATCATCGGAACGCCGATCCCTGGGGTCGACAGCCCGCTAATAGTGACCGGCAAACCATTGTTCGGCATTGATGTCACCGTTCCGGGCATGCGTTATGCCGTTTTTGCAAAATGTCCCGTATTCGGTGGCAAGGTCGTTAGCGCTAACATCGACGCGATCAAAGCGCTGCCGGGCGTGCGCCAGGCGTTTCTGGTCAAAGGCGGCGCAGCACCCAACGGCCTCGTCGACGGCGTGGCTATCGTGGCCGACCGCTGGTGGCAAGCGAGTTCGGCGATGGACCGGCTTGAGGTAGTCTGGGACGAAGGCGCCACAGCACAGCAGAGCAGTGCCAGCTTTGCTCTGACTGCCGCTGAACTAGCTAAGCAGCCGCCGACCAAATCGATACGCGCTGATGGCAACGTCGATGCTGCGCTCGCGAGCGCGGCCCGCGTCGTCGAGGGCTCCTACTCCTTCCCGTTCCTCGCGCATGCCACGCTCGAACCGCAGAACTGCACAGCGTGGGTTCAGGAAGGCAAGGTCGAAATTTGGGCGCCTACACAAGTGCCGCAACCTAGCCGCACTATGGCTGCTAATACATTGGGTGTACCCGAATCTCAGGTCACGGTTCACATGACGCGCTGTGGCGGCAGCTTCGGCCGGCGCCTCAATGCCGATTTCGTTGCAGAAGCCGCCTGGATCGCTAAACAGGCGGGTGTGCCAATCAAGTTGCTGTGGACTCGCCAGCAGGACCTGCAGCACGACTTCTACCGACCGGCAGGCTTTCACAATTTCAAAGGCGGCCTGGACGCGAACGGCAAACTGATCGCGTTTCGCGACCATTTCGTGACTTTCGGCAGCGATGGAAAATTCGCCGATAGCGCGGGGCTTCCGCAAAACGAGCTGCCGGCGCGACTAGTACCGAATCTGGAATTCGGCGCCTCGCTGATGCCGCTCGGTGTGCCGACCGGATCGCTTCGGGCGCCTGGCAGCAACGGCCAGGCCTTCGCCTTTCAGTCTTTCCTCGATGAACTGGCTCACGTCGCGGGCAAGGACCCGTTGGAGTTCCGCCTCGAACTGCTCGGCGAACCGCGGGAGTTGGCTGTGCCTCCCGGCAGCTCCGCGTCGCAACCCGACTTCAATATCAAGCGTATGCGTGACGTCCTGTTACTGGTAGCCGATAAGTCGGACTGGAGCAAACGCCAGCAGCTGCCTGCCGGTCGCGGCATGGGTATTGCGTTTTACTACAGCCATCGTGGTTACTTTGCTGAGGTCGTCGATGCCAGCGTGGGCCGAAACGGCATAGTCAAGGTCAACAAAGTCTGGGTAGCCGGTGACGTCGGCAGCCAAATCGTCAACCCCAGTGGCGCAGAGAATCAGGTACAGGGATCTGTGCTGGACGCTCTGGGGGTGGCTCTAGGGCAAGCAATCACGATCGAGGCAGGCCGCGTAGTGCAGTCAACCCTCGCTGAATTCCCACTACTTCGCATGGATCAGGCGCCGCCAATCGACGTGCACTTCCTGACCTCCGACTATACCCCAACTGGCATGGGGGAGCCCGCGCTTCCACCACTGGCGCCGGCGCTCTGTAATGCAATTTTCGCTGCAACCGGAAAGCGCGTGCGGCAGTTGCCCATCGATCCGATGCTGCTCAAGAGCGGCTGAGCAGACGTGAACCTGTTCAGCGGCTTCTCCGGTCACGCCGGCCGGCTGACCGACAGAGCACCGGCGCGAACAGGCAGCGCAGTCCACATCCGACGCCTCGTGTTGCGGTTCCGCACAGGCGCCGAGTCCGGGATGTGGGCAGCGTTGATGGCGTCCAGTCTGGTGCTCGCTGGCTGCGTACATCCTCCTGCGGATACAACAGGCGAATGGCGTGTCTATGGCAGCCATGCGAGCGGTGATCGCTATTCACAGCTCACCCAAATCAACCGCGGAAACGTCGCAACGCTACGCGAGGCCTGGCGCTTCGATATGAAAGAAGCGGGCGAGTCGCAGACCAATCCGCTAATAATCGGCCGCATTCTCTACGCCTACACGCCAGACCTCAAGGTAATCGCGCTCGACGGCGCCTCGGGGCGCCTGCTGTGGACTTTTAACGCAGGCCTCAAGGGCATGCCGATGGGCGGCGGCAAAACGTTTACCGGGCCCTCGCGCGGTCTGGCGTACTGGAGCGACGGACGGCGTTCCCGCCTGCTGGTCGGCGTGATGAATTATCTATACGCACTCGATCCTAGCACCGGTCTGCCGCTTGCCGACTTCGGCGAACAAGGAGCAGTAGACCTACGTAAAGAGCTGCGTGGCGACTTTAACGAACACTACGTATCGCTAACGACGCCCGGCGTCATCTACAAGAACCTGATCATCGTCGGCTTCAGAACCACCGAGACCTTACCAGCGCCACCCGGCTATATCCGGGCCTACGATGTGCTTTCCGGCGAGCTGATCTGGACCTTCCACACGATTCCACAACCCGGCGAAGCGGGGATCGAGACCTGGCCGCAGGACGCGCAGGGTGTCGCCGGCGCCGCCAACGCCTGGGCCGGATTCGCGCTCGACGAGCGGCGCGGCATCGTCTATGCGCCCACCGGATCTGCCGTCCCCGACTTCTACGGCGCCAACCGCCTCGGCGACAACCTCTACGCCAACACGCTATTGGCGCTCGATGCGGCCACAGGCCGCAGGCTGTGGCACTTTCAGACCACACATCACGATATCTGGGATCGGGATCTTTCGTCACCGCCGTCGCTGGTAACAGTACAACGCGAGGGAGGACGAATCGACGCGATTGCTCAGCCAACCAAGCAAGGATTTGTTTACGTCTTCGATCGGGTCACCGGCGCACCACTCTTTCCGATCGAGGAAGCGCGATTTCCACCAAGCGACGTGCCGGGTGAGCTAGCCGCACCAACACAGCCACACCCGCTAGCTCCAGCGCCCTTCGCGCGCCAACTTCTGACCGAGGATCTCCTGACGAACCGAACACCGTCTGCCCACACCTGGGCCGTGGAGCAGTTCCGAAAAATGCGTAGCGATGGCCAGTTTGTTCCGTTCACCGTTGGCAAACAGACAATCGTCTTTCCCGGCTTCGATGGCGGCGCCGAATGGGGTGGATCGGCCTTCGATGCGCGCACCGGCATCCTCTACATCAATTCAAATGATGTCGCGTGGAGTGGCGCACTCAAGGCCAGTACTGACAAGGAGGGCACCGTTTCATCCTTTTATCAGGGGCAGTGCTCCGCGTGTCACGGAGCCGACCGTGCTGGTTCGCCACCGGCGTTTCCGTCACTGCTCAACATCGAGAATCGGTTGAGTGCCGAGGCCATCGCCGCGGTGATCTCCGATGGCCGGGGTCGCATGCCGCCGTTCCGAAGCATCCCATCCTTTGCGCTTGAGAAACTGGTCGACTTCCTGCGCACTGGTCGTGAACCCTCGCCCGCGCTGTCGCTAACGTCGGAGTCCGTTCCCCTCACAACCAACAGCCGCGAGATGACCGCATCGCTGCTCGCCGACGGCCTTCCGACAAAATACCGTTTCACGGGCTACCGGAAATTTCTCGACCCGGATGGCTACCCCGCCGTCTTGCCACCCTGGGGAACACTGAATGCGATCGACCTTAACACCGGGCGCTATCTGTGGAAATTGCCACTTGGACAGTACCCCGAACTGGCCTCTCAAGGCATGGCCGATACTGGGAGCGAGAACTACGGGGGACCGATCGTAACAGCAGGTGGCGTGCTGTTTATCGGAGCAACCCTATTTGATCGCAAGCTGCGCGCCTTCGACAGCACTACCGGCGCTCTTTTGTGGCAAGCCGACTTACCCTTTGCCGGCACGGCGACGCCCGCGACCTATATGATTGATGGCAAGCAGTATGTCGTCATCGCGACCAGCAATGCACGTAATCCAAAGTCGCCGCAGGGCAGCTCTTACGTGGCATTTGCACTTCCGTAAGATAAGCCCAACTCCGAACCAGGACGACGCCGATGAAAGAAGAAGCAACAAAGCGGCGATTCCGTTCGAGCGCTTGGCTGACTGACGCGGGACATACAGGCTTTGGGACACGCAGCTACCTGGGCAATAGTGGTAGACCCCGTGATCAGTATGACGGTCGACCGGTGGTGGGCATCTGCAACACCTGGTCCGAGCTGACGCCCTGCAATTCCCATTTCCGCACTCTCGCCAAGCATGTCCACGACGGAGTTCTTGAAGCAGGTGGCTTTCCGCTCGAATTCCCCGTCATGTCGCTGGGTGAAACCCTGATGCTGCCGACAACCATGCTGCATCGAAACCTGGTAAGTATGGATGTCGAGGAATCGTTGCGATCCAACCCACTCGACGGCGTGGTACTCCTGATGGGTTGCGACAAGACAACGCCCGCACTACTCATGGGCGCGGCCAGCGTAGACCTGCCAACCATCGGTGTCTCGGGCGGACCGATGTTAAATGGCAATCGGCACGGAGAACGATTTGGCGTCGCGGACGTCTGGAAACTCTATGACGAGGTCCGAGCCGGTCGCGCGCCGCTTACTGACATGGCTGAGGCAGAACCCTGTTTGGCTCGGTCACACGGGCACTGCAATATCATGGGTACAGCCTCAAGCATGGCCTGCATGGTCGAGACGCTGGGCATCGGACTGCCAGGAAACGCCGCCATCCCAGCCGTGGACGCCAACCGCAATCTGCTCGCGCGCCTCGCCGGACGGCGCGCGGTTGAGATGATCAGGGAAGGCCTCACCCTCTCGAAGCTTCTGACCCGCGCCGCATTCGAAAATGCGATTCGTGTCAACTCCGCAATCGGAGGATCGAGCAATGTCGTGATCCATCTAACTGCGCTCGCTCGCCGCGTCGGCATACCGCTCCATCTCGCCGACTGGGATCAGCTGGGAAAATCCGTACCTCTGCTGGTAAATCTGCAGCCCTCTGGCACACATCTCATGGAGGAATTCTATTACGCCGGCGGATTACCCGCCGTACTACGCGAAATGGGGGCAAATGGCCTGCTAAACAACGACGCGATGACGGCTAATGGGCGCACCCTGTGGGAAAATTGCCGCGACGCGCCTTGCTACAACCCCGACGTCATCCGCACCCTCGACAAGCCACTCAAGACCAATAGCGGCATGACGGTGCTGAAGGGTAATCTTTGTCCAGACGGCGCCATTATTAAGTCTTCTGCGGCCACACCGGAGTTATTGCGCCACACCGGTCGAGCGGTAGTATTTGAGAATGTCGAAGATTTGCACGCGCGGGTCGAAGATCCTGATCTACCGATCGATCGAACGAGTGTCATGGTACTTCGCAACTGTGGACCGAAGGGCTTTCCCGGCATGCCGGAACTGGGCAACCTGCCAATCCCGAGTAAGTTGCTGAAGGAGGGAGTCAGCGATATGGTCCGGATCTCAGACTCACGTATGAGCGGCACTGCCTTTGGCACCGTGGTATTGCACATCTCGCCGGAAGCCGCGATCGGAGGACCGCTGGCGCTCGTACAGGACGGCGACCTTATCGAACTCGACGCAAACATTGGGTTATTGCATTTGCACGTCAGTGACAGCGAACTGGCCTTGCGCCGTGCAGCGTGGCGACCAGCTGCGCAGGTTGCTACGCGTGGTTACACTCGGATGTACGTTGAACACGTGAACCAAGCACACGAAGGAGCGGACCTAGATTTTCTGGTCGGTTGCAGTGGCGGCGCCGTGCTGCATGGACCTGCGACCCACGCCAAGCCCACCGGCAACCCCGTTGACAAAGACGACGCCTAACGAGCGCTGCACTCCTCGAGATTCAAAGTTTAGCCGCGACGACCAAGCCAATGCATGAGGCCCTGCACGTTGATTGCGATGTCTCCGTCTAACATGTGATGCCGGCTGGCGAGATCGCCGCGCTCTCCATTTCGATCGAGCACCGAAGCACACCAGTCAAACATCTCTTGGCGCATGCGCTGTTCACGCTGTGGGTCATCATGGTAGCGCTCCGCGATACCAACGTAGGCGTCAATTCCAGCGAAAAGGTCAGACGCGAGTTGCTCCACGCCAGTGACCCGTCCGTAGTGCGTCAGGTAGACGGCTGCAGGTTTCAGACCAACGATGCGGCTGATCGAGGCGCGCATCTGCTCGGGATCGAACTGGGTCGGCGGCGTGGCTGGCATAATGAACGTGCGCGTACCGGAATCGAGGTTTCGATAAGAGACACCAAAAACATCTCCTGTAAATACAGAATCCGCGCACGAATCATGAATTACATGATGGTGCAGCGCGTGACCGGGTGTGTGCAAGAATTGAAATGGACGATCTCCCAGCGACAGCTGTAGGCCATCGCTGCTAACGACGATCCGCTGCTGCGCAATTGGCTTCATCTCACCAAACACGCGCCTGTACATGGCTTCTCCATATACCTGAATCGTCGCGGCGATGAGCTTTTCAGGTTCAACGAGATGCGCCGCACCGCGCGGATGCACGACCACGCGCGCGTTCGGCAGTTGTTCCATCAGCGTACCGGCGCCACCAGCATGATCTAGATGAATGTGCGTCAGGAACAGCCAATCAACCTGATCGCGTTTTAGCTTCAGCGCCTCGAGCGCCTCAAGCAGCAGTGGAACCGCGAGCGCTGTCCCACAATCGACGAACGCTGCGCGCCCCCCGTGGACGACTAGGTGGCTGGCGTCGACCCCCGCTTCCAGATGCAGCGTGTCAATCGCATACACACCATCCGAGTATTGCGTCAGGCCACTCAAAGCCGACACGCGAGACGAGGTGTGCGCGACGCGTATAAAGAAATGGAAGACACTGCGCGCAGATTGAGCATGGAATATTTTCTTTGAAAGCGATGGATAACCCTATACTAATGGACGCCATTCTACTGTCAACCACCTGATCCGATTGCATTCTGACTTCGACACAGGCAACGCTAACTTGGACAATCTGGCTACTACGGTAAATAATATGACTATGGATAACATCGGGGCCGTGACTCAAGAAATTCTCTTTCTCGGTACCGGTATCATGGGAGCACCGATGGCTCGCCGTCTTGGCTTGGCCGGCCTCTCAGTTGTGGCTTGGAACAGAACAGAAAACAAGGCGCACGAACTGGCCGGTGCTGGCGTTCGCACAGTGCGCGACTTGCGCGACTTAGGCTGTAAATTACGCCTCGTGGTCGTCATGCTGAGCACAGGCGAGGTGGTCGATCAGGTGCTGTTTTCACCTGCCGCCGGCTGCCCTGTTGTTGAGATCCTTACACCCGGCTCTGTTGTCATCGTCATGAGCTCCATTTCTGTTGAAAGCGCATTACGGCAAGCAGAGCAACTCCAGGCCAGAGGCATCGATTACGTAGACGCTCCGGTTTCAGGGGGCGAGCGGGGTGCGATGGCCGGGTCGCTAACCATTATGGCAGGGGGCGGGATCGACACCTGCCAGCGAATCCAACCAATCCTCGCCCACCTAGGCACGATGACGCGCGTCGGCGCAGTGGGGTCTGGACAACTGTCGAAGCTCGCCAATCAACTGATCGTCGGCATTAGCATCGGCGCTGTAGCGGAGGCGCTAGTATTGGCTGAGCTAGGCGGCGCCGATCCTCGGGCCGTATGCAACGCGCTCCAGGGCGGATTCGCCGACTCTACCGTTCTCAGACAACACGGCGCGCGAATGCTCGATGGCCGGTTCGATCCGGGAGCACACTGCACAACCCAACTCAAGGATCTCTCCACAGCGCTCGCGCTTGGCAGCAAGCTAGGCGGCAACTTCCCGTTGCTCACTCTGTGCACTGAACTGTATGCCACACTGTGCAGGTCCAACCGACAGTCTCTGGATCACAGCGCACTTTATTTGGAAGCGCGCGATCGAACCCCGCTAGGCAGCAGCTAAAATCCAGATCTTCGCTGAATACCCGGACCGAGGCCAAGGTCGCCGCATCGATGAATAGTTTGGCATTACATGGTCCATGGCGCCTGCCGAGTACCATCGACGCCATAACGCAGCAAGGTCTGCACCCAAACCTCCCGATTCAGCTGCCCCTCGGCGACTAGCGCCGCCAGCGCGGCGATGACGATATGCTGACGATTGACTTCGAAGAACTCGCGCAACGCCGCGCGCGTGTCGCTACGACCGAAACCGTCGGTACCCAACACCACGAAGCGCGCATCCACGTGGGCGGCGATCAGTTCGGGGTACGACCGCACGTAGTCTGTTGCAGCAACGATTGGCGCGGCGCCAGGCAAGCATCGCCCAACGTGGCTCGTCTGGGGCTCTGTGGCCTGCAAGCGATTATGGCGCTCGACAGCGCGCGCGTCCCGAGCCAACTCGCTGAAGCTTGTAACGCTATACACATCACTCGCGATATCAAATTCGGCTTGCAGTAATTCAGCCGCAGCCATCACCTCGCGCAGGATCGCTCCTGAACCTAGCAGTCGCACGCGCGTGGGTGCATTAGCAGAACCATGTCCAGCAATGCGGTACATGCCCTTGATAATGTCCTCGGCCACGCCCTGCGGCATGGAGGGCTGCGCATAGTTCTCGTTCATGACCGTAATGTAGTAAAATTCGTCCCGCTGCTGCTCCATCATTGCGCGCATGCCGTAATCCATAATGACTGCGATCTCGTAAGCGAAGGCCGGATCATAGGAGCGGCAGTTTGGGATCGTGGCCGCCACCACATGGCTGGTACCGTCCTGGTGCTGCAGCCCTTCGCCGCCGAGCGTGGTTTTACCGGCCGTCGCACCAAGTAAAAAGCCACGTGCGCGCTGATCCGCAGCGGCCCAGATCAGATCGCCGACGCGCTGGAAGCCAAACATCGAGTAGTAGATATAGAACGGCAGCATCGGTACCCCGTGCACGCTATAAGAGGTCGCTGCCGCCACCCACGACGACAATGCGCCCGCCTCAGTGATGCCCTCCTCCAACAGCTGTCCGTCACGCGCCTCGCGATAAGAGAGCATCGACTGCGCGTCCTCTGGCTCGTAGAGCTGACCCACTGGAGAGTAGATGCCGATCTGGCGGAACAGGTTAGCCATTCCAAAAGTGCGCGCTTCGTCGGCCACAATGGGCACGATACGCGGTCCCAGTGTGCGATCACGTAGCAGAGCCCCCAACATGCGCACTACCGCCATGGTGGTGGACATCTCCTTTCCGGCGCTGTCCAGCGCAAACTGCGCGTAGGTCACAAGTGCTGGCACTGCCACCGTCTCGGCATGACGTCGGCGGCTCGGCAGGCTTCCGCCCAAAGCGACACGCCGCGCCCGTAGGTACGCCATTTCCGCGCTATCATCGGCTGGCTTGTAGAACTGTAGGCTGGCCACAGCCTCGTCGGACAGCGGCAGATTGAATCGGTCGCGAAAGGCCTTCAGCGCATCGATATCGAGCTTCTTGGCCTGATGTGAGGTCATGCGTGACTCGCCCGCATCGCCCATCCCGTAGCCCTTCTTGGTCTTGGCAAGAATCACTGTCGGCCGGCCTTTGTGGGCACGGGCCGTTGCGAACGCCGCATAGAGCTTACGTAAGTCATGCCCGCCGCGCTTGAGCAAATTAATCTCGGCATCCGACACAGATTCAACCAACATGCGCGATTCGTCGTCGACATTGAAGAACTTGGCGCGGTTGTAGTCGCCATCTTTCGCGCCCAGATTCTGGTACTGCCCATCGACTGTTTCGGCAAACCGCCGCAGCAGTACATGTCGCGTATCGCGCGCGAACAGCGCATCCCACTCTGAGCCCCACAGCACCTTGATGACGTTCCACCCGGCGCCGGTGAACAGCGACTCGAGCTCCTGGATCACCTGGCCGTTACCACGTACCGGGCCGTCGAGCCGCTGCAGGTTGCAATTGATGATGAAGGTGAGATTGTCGAGTCCCTCGCGCGCCGCTAGGGTCAGACCACCGATTGCTTCGGGTTCATCCATCTCGCCGTCACCGAACACGCCCCAGACATGACGATCATCCGCAGGCTTGTGCCCGCGATGGTCGAGGTAGCGCATGAAGCGCGCCTGGTACACGGCGTTGATCGGCCCGATGCCCATAGACCCCGTCGGGAACTGCCAGAAATCTGGCATCAGCCACGGGTGTGGATAGGAACATAGCCCCTGACCGCCAACTTCTTGACGGTAGTGCGCAAGCTGCGAATCGCCCAAGCGCCCTTCGAGGTAGGCACGCGCGTATATGCCTGGCGCTGAATGGGGCTGGAAGAACACTAGGTCGCCCTGTGAGTCTCCACCAGCCGCGCGGAAAAAATGATTAAAGCCAACTTCGAATATCTCCGCCCCCGATGCATAGCTCGCGATGTGGCCGCCCAGATCGCCGTAGGCCTGATTGGCACGGACTACCATTGCCAGCGCGTTCCAGCGCATGACCGAGGTGATGCGCTCTTCGAGCTCCAGATCCCCGGGATAAGCTCCCTGCTTCTCGACCGGAATGGTGTTGCGATAGGCGGAATAGGGCTGCACCGAGGCACGTATGCCCTGCTGCCGCAGCTGATCCTCAAGCTGATTTAGCAGAAACAGCGCTCGCCCCGACCCGCCGACGCGCAACACACCCGCGAGCGAGTCTAGCCATTCACGGGTTTCGGTAGGATCGTCGTCGACGGGGACCCCGCCATGACCGTTGGAATCGATATTCATGCAAAAGCAAAGTAGCGGTTCGGCGCCGATAGTTGCTGCCTATTTTTGCCTTTTATGAGACAATTTTAAGCATTATCTGCTGCAGATAGACAATTTTCGATATGAAAAAATCGTTACTTACCCTAGATGCAAAAGATCTGAAGATTCTTGATGAAATTCAGAAAAACGCCAACCTGACCAATGCGGAGCTAGCGCGACGTGTGCGTCTCTCACCCTCACCGTGTCTCGCACGGATTCGCGCACTCGAGCGGAGTGGCGTCATCACCCGCTACGTGGCACTGCTGGACGCTCCCAAAGTTGGCATGAACGTCAGCGTCTTCATTCAGGTCAGCCTAGAGAAACAGGTGGAGAGCGCGCTCGAGAATTTTGAGGCCATCATTACCCGCTATACCGAGGTGATGGAGTGTTACCTGATGACCGGCGACTCTGACTACCTGATCCGCGTGGTGGTTGAAGACGTGCAGGAGCTGCAGCGCTTCATCGTGCAGGAGCTGTCGAAGATCCGCGGCGTTGCAAACATCCGTTCCAGCTTCGCGCTCAAGCAGGTGAAGTACAGTACCGCGCTACCACTGCGAATCCAACGCGCGGAGGCTTGAGTCAATGAGCGGGGTTTTGACCTATCGAAGGACCCGAAACGGGACCTGTCCACTCAGCGCACGGGTGTCTATCACGCCAACGCCGGCTCCGATCGCTATTTGAGGAGCCCATAGCGTGGATGGCGTTGTTCAACGTCATACTGGAACTCCGAACTGCGGACCTTTTATCACTGGACGAGCACGCAGCTGAGACGTGACAGAATACCCATGCCGAACCGCCAGTGAATGAGCTTCCCCATGTGGGGATGCACGATCTGAAGCGCTTATTGGGCCGACGCCGACGTCAGCAGAGAGCCCCCACAGGGCCGTCCAGATCAACGCAAACACCCTAACACGCATACGCCCAAACGGAGCTGACTAACTTCCTTACTCCTGCAAACTTCCCGGGTCGACAGAGCCACTCAACAATTCCTCAGCCGCGCGCGTTCGTCGCAAGAAAGTCAGAATTGAGTTCCGTAGAGAACTGATAAATTATGTGTTCGACCGCTTCGTAAAATCTTCAGGCATAAGCGCCTTGCGAAGGCCTCGCCATGCAATTGCACCCAAACCGTCGAAGAGGAGCTACGAGGCCTTGAGTGATCTAGACTATCCCTTCCACGACCACACCATCAGGGTCACCGAGTGCGGCCACATCCGCCTCGGAAAACGCAAAACCAACTTGAGTCAGGCATTTGCCGGCCAGAAGGTGGGCTTCAAAGAAATCGAGAAGAAAATCTGGCTCGTGCGCTTTATGCAATACGACTTAGGCTCTGTAGATAACGAGTCCGGTCGCATCGAGTAGGACGACATGCGTTCGACGCAAAGGCATTACCGATGTCCCCGGTGTGGGCACAAAGGAATTGGCGCGCCCGGACGGATTCGAACCGCCGACCACTTGGTTCGAAGCCAAGTACTCTATCCAGCTGAGCTACGGGCGCCTGATAGGCCACCACAGTAGCAAATTCAAGGCCAACGGAAAGTCCAATTAGCGCGTAGCGAGCGATTCGGCAATTTTTGCTCGGCTTGTACGAGTAGCCCTGCACATGAACGTCTCATGCGGCCCGGATTCGGCGCCAATGATTCGCTTTTGACTCGCCGCCCCCACGTCACTTTTAGTCCGGACGCCCCAGCGACTCAACGTGCGGCTGCTCGGTCATTGCATGGTCCGCCAGCGTTCCAATGTGATGCCGCCCCTTGAGGGCATACCAGAGCAATCCGGTACCGAGAATCACGGCGATATAAACAAAGGCACCCCATGTGTTGTACCAAGGCAGCCCGTACAACGACTCGCGCGGCCATGCCAAATTGATCGCCATTGCCAAGCCCCAAACCACAGCGAGCAGATTGACTAACAATCCCCACCGACCCATCGAGAAGTATCCGTCGGCAGGAAGATCTGGTGGCGGCCACAGTCCCTGCAGACGCCGCGTGAGCATCGGCATCGTCACCATCAGATACGCCAAATAAATCATGATCACAGCGATCGAGGTCAGCACGGTGAATATCTTCGGTTGACCCACGTTGATGACGAGAATCAGGGCGGCGATGATGCCAATAGTAACCGCCGGAACAATCGGGGTCTGGGTCTTGGCATTCACACGGGCGATTCGCTCACCAAATGGCAAGGCATTATCCCTTGCCATTGCGAACGCCAGCCGAATGGCTGCGGTATGCACCGCCAACGCGCACACCGAAACCGCGATGACAATACAACCTAAGAACACTTTGGCGAGCGGTCCCCACATGACCTGCTCGACGATGTACTGCAACCCGCCGTCGCTACTAGCGATCTTCGGGTCATCCAGATTTGGCACCGACAGCACCGCGAACACGAGAATAGAGCCACCAATCACAAACGACGCCAGAATGGCGCGCAGGATGGCGCGAGGTGCGGTGCGCCTAGGCTCTAAGGTTTCTTCGCCCAGGGAACTGGCGGTATCAAACCCGTACATGACATAACCGGACGCCAGTGATGCCATCAGGAACGCCCCGAGATACCCACCGTCCCTGCCCACGCCAACACCATGGGTAGAAAAAAAGACCTCAGGACCCCGCGTCGTATGCAACGCGAGAATCAGCGCAATTAAACAAGCCGCAATAAGCTCAATGAAAACACCAGCGCTGTTGATGATCGCCATCAATCGCACCCCCAGTGCATTAATGAGGGTAGTTATACAAATGAGGACGGTACCGAGAATCACGGCGTTCTCAGCGAAATCATATTGCCCGCTACCGTCCCCGATGATCTGAAATCCACGCCATAGCCTCGGCAGATTCAGCTGCAGCGCCAATACGACCGCAGACAAGCTAACGATTGATGCCGTGAGCATCAACCAACCTGAAGACCAGCCGACTACAGGGCTACCGAGCAACTTAGACCAATTGTAAACTGAGCCTGCGATAGGGTATTTGGCAGCCAGCTCCATGAAGCACAAAGCGACAGCGAGTTGGCCCACAAGTACCAACGGCCAGGACCAGAGGTACGCAGGCCCCGCTGTGCCGAAACCGAAATAGAACAACTGGAAAGTCCCGGTCAGAATCGAGATATAACTAACACCCGCGGCGAAACTGCCGAAAGCGCCGATACTCCGGTCGAGCGTTTCTCGATAACCGAAGTGCTCCATCCCGCAATCTGATTTGCCAGTCGACTCTTTACGCATAATGACTATGGTCCTGTCTGCACTAGTAATCCATGGCTGATGCTACCGGTTCTGTGCGCAACATGCGTGGTGGCCTAGAGGCTCGTGGGAGTGATGATCGCAGCAGCCCGCAGGCAGTCGCTCGGGGACTATTCCACACAGCCACAGGCGGCGCAGAGCACACCGAATAGACGCTATCTCATTGATATAAATACTCTTAATCGCTCCATACCCACACTTATCCAAACGCCATGACCATTCCGGAGCGTAAGAACATTGCGCGCGGTTACGACAGCTCAGACGCTGTCAGCCCCCAAAGTGACCAATGCGGGCGTTTTTGGAGCCGCCAGAATTCAGCGAAAGCGCTCACTGCGCCGCACATACCATACCCCTACGCGCCGAATCTAAGACATCACAGCAATCAGAAGATCTCCATCGACTCCCATCGCACCCAATGAGCGCACGTCCGCGACCGCAGCGCAGTGCTAGCGGGTTAGGCTGTGTCTACCATTGGTGTACAAAAAAATACGAAGTCGTGAACACCGGCATTAGGATCGACCTGCGCAACGGCACAGCGAAGTCACTATCCTGCAGCAGTCGGGATGTGACTAGTCTTTAAGGAGTAGGATAGAACCATGCATTCCGCTGAGCCCGACCGGCCCCATCGCCTGCCTCGGTACTTGGTTAATACCTACAGTTGGGCTTATTTACGACCGAGATCCATCCGACTTCTTGACCATAATTTTGTAGTCAATCTCATCTTGTGGGGCCAGTCCAGACAATTAATTGGCGCGGTCGTCAATCGTCTCCAACCAAACACCCGCGTTCTCCAAGCGGCGTGCGTCTACGGCGATTTCTCAAAAAATATATTAACGCGGATCGGTGCAATGGGCGCACTGCAGGTCATCGATGTCGCGCCGATACAACTGGCAAACCTCCGAGCAAAGTTGCAAGGCCAGACCAACGTCACCTTCCATCTTGAAGACCTGACGCATCCAGTTATCGGATCTTTTAATCGAAATTCATGCGATGCGGCCTGTTGTTTTTTTCTCTTGCATGAAATGCCAAACGAGCTGCGCATGCCCGCCCTTGGAAATTTGATCGGCGCGCTTAAGCCAGGCGGCAAGCTGATAGTGACCGACTATCATCTACCCGCAAAATGGCACCCACTGCGGTGGATCATGGCACTGGTATTCAAATTTCTAGAGCCTTATGCACAATCCTTGGTCGATATTTCCATTGAGAGTCTTCTACCAAAAGACGCCATGTATCTATTAGAAAAGCGCCTTTTCTTCGCCGGCCTGTATCAAATGGTAGTCATCACCAAGCAACCCTGATCGAAGAATGTGTCGATGACGGAGCTGTTCCCGTTTTTTCTCAAACGTCTTTTTTAAATAGACCGCAGCAAACGCGTACCGTCCGCATCGCCAACTGACGCGCAGGTGGCGCGCCAGTTGCGCCGCGGTGCAGGCTGCGCGTCTTCCAGCCTCGCTGCCCACGCAGCCCTACGCTGGCATGACCCCCTGCTCGGGGCAGCACCAATGATCGTCGACCGAGCTGGGCTGCCGACGCATCGTGCGCGGGACCGAGAAACGGGATCTGGGCGTGTTCTTCAACACGCAGATACATCGGCGCATCGCCACATAGCAACGGCGTCAAGCATTGCGATTTCTGTTTGGGTCCGCTATCGGCACTAGCACCCCTCAGAAATAGTCGACCGGCAGCACCACAAGCGCGGGTTCTTCTGGTTAACATAGGGCATTGTCGTTGGCAGCGCGGCCCGTCAATCGCGACTGGCCTTTGTCTGGCGCAATAAGCGGAGTCAACTCATGGGTCATAGAGCGATGTGGCCGTCGTGCCTGGCCTTGTGCACCTTGCTGGCTGGACCCCTTGCGCAAGCGGGTGGCCCCACGCACGTCGCAACGCTGGAGGAGAGCCTAAGCCGCACGGACATCCGCGCGCCGGCGATTTCTCCAGATGGATCGCGCGTCGCCTACCTCCGCAGTGAGACCGACTGGAAACAAAACGAGTTCGTCTGGCAGCTTTGGCTTGCCGACGTGGCCAGCGGCACGAGCGTCCAACTCACTCGTGGCAAAAAATCAGCCGGGATCGCCGAGTGGTCGCCCGACGGACACTGGCTTGCCTTCGTTACGGAGCGCGCAACAACTGCGGTCGAGCCGGTGACTACGGCCGACACGAACGGCGATACTAAAGAGGAATCGGAGCCTGCTGCCAAGCAGGTCTGGTTGCTGTCATCGCGCGGCGGTGAAGCGTGGCAACTGACGCAGTCGCCGACCGATGTCGAGGAGCTGCACTGGGCGCAAGACGGGCGGTCGATCGTGTTCACAGCGACCGCACCCAACAGCAAGGCCAGCAAGGCTCGCACCATGCGCTACAGCGCCTATACGGTCGTCGAGAAGGACTACGACCAGAAGGCACTGTGGGCAGTGGACGTCGCCGCCGCAACCCGCTTGGCCCGTCCGCTCACCGCGATGCCGCTCACGGCCGACCCAACCCTCAGCGTCAATAGCTTTGCCATCTCCCCCGATGCGACGCAGATTGCGTTCAGTGCCACCCGCAATCCACTACTGGCCTTCGCGGACGAGGAGGACATTTACCTGCTCGACCTTGGTCACGGCAATGCCGTGACCAAGATTGTCGCGTTACCAGGCCCCGACAACGCGCCCATGTTCTCGCCCGACGGCAGCCAACTGGCCTTCGTCACGAGCCTCGGGCAGCCATACGCCTATTATGCGAACGCGCATATAGGCGTCGTGGACCTGCCGACTGTACGGACCCATGTGGCAAGCTCGGCGCGCGACGTGCGCGACCTTACGGCAAGCTTCGACGAGAGCCCGCAGGCGATCCGGTGGGTAGCGGGCGGGATCTATTTCGGCGCCACCCAGAAGACGGCCGCATTCGTGTACCGCCTCGATCCGGCCACGGGTCGGATCGAGCGCATCACGACGGGCGACCACTGGATCATCGATGAGGCGTCGGTGACGCCCGACGGCAGCGCTGTCGCATTCATCGCCGCGGATCCCACGCACACGGCCGAACTTTATGTCTCCCCAACCACCAACTTTGCTCCAAAGGCACTCACAGACCTCACGGCGCAGGTGCGCGGCTGGACGCTCGGGACGGTCGAAGTCGTGTCCTGGAGAAGCCAAGATGGCACCGTGATCGATGGTGTGCTGCACAAACCTGCCGATTACGACCCAGCGCGCCGCTACCCGCTACTGGTCCATATCCACGGCGGACCGACGGGCACGTCACAGCCGAGCCTGCTGCCACCAGACTACGCCTATCCCGTGCAGGCCTTCCTCGCGAAGGGCGCGCTAGTACTGGAACCGAATTATCGGGGCAGTGCCGGCTATGGCGCCGCATTTCGCGCACTGAACGTGCGCAACCTAGGAGTTGGCGATATGTGGGACGTCATGAGCGGCGTCGACGCGATGATCACACGCGGCATTGCGGACCCGGATCGACTCGCGGCAATGGGTTGGTCGGAGGGCGGTTACATCTCGGCGTTTCTGACAACGCATACCGACCGCTTCCGCGCAATCTCGGTCGGCGCCGGCATCAGCGACTGGAGCACGTACTACGTCAGCACTGACATTACGCCTTTCACGCGCCAGTACCTGCATGCGACCCCTTGGAATGACCCCGCGATCTATGCCAAGACCTCACCAATCACCACGATTCGCCAGGCACGCACACCCACGCTGATCCAGCACGGCAGCGAGGATCATCGCGTACCGGTTTCCGATGCCTTCGAACTGTATCGGGGCCTTCGGGATCAGAACGTCGACACACGACTGATCCTCTATACCGGCTTTGGGCATGGCATCAACAAGCCAAAGTCTGCGCTGGCCCTACTGCAGGCCAATCTAGACTGGTTCAACCATTACCTGTGGAACGAGCCATTTCCAACCGATTCGGCGCTGTACGGCACGAGCGAACTCGAGCAGGGCGCATTGGCAATCCCATCGACGACGACGCACTAGCGCGAATACAGACCCGTGACCGAGACTTACTCTCCCAGGCGCGATCGCTGGAGCTTGTTCTTGGCATAAACGCTGCCGCGCACCCGGACGTCAGTTGCCATGTAGATTGCTTTGGGGAACCCGTATGCCACTGAGCCTGCTATTGGTTTTTGTGGTGAGACACGGGCTATTGCCCCGCGTTTATCTACAGCGCCGTCGGCGCCAGTGGCAGTGGGTAATTCGAGACCATGGGGTGGCCACCGAGGCAGTCGTGGTCTGCGTAACGCCCGTACGCAGTCGCGATAGCGCCTATACGATTGGGCCTGAACTTACATCGCGTTCCGGCCAGCGCAAGAGCAGGCGCCAATCCACGCGAGTGTCTATATCCGCTCGGCACTGTGCCCGCGCGGGCTACGGCGCCGGGTCAACCGTTGCGCATCCGGCACTTGCCCCAGATGCCCGCAGAAGCCGTCCCCCACGGCTGAACTGTCGTCCGCCGTAGTCGTCCATCGGGCGTGACCGCATTGGACCTGCAACGCCCGTCTTGCTCGACGTCACCGGACAGCCCGCGTGGAGCTGCCGTAGCGCGCTGTCAGGGGCTAGCTTCTTGGTCGCTTAATCATTCACGTGGACGCGTCGTAGGCATCCCCAGAACAATACCGATGCCAGCGCTCTTGACGCGTGTAGGGAGGTAGCGCTTGCAGTGGCTCTTGGGTTAGCGTTCAGTGGCTGCGATGATTCATCTCAGCTGCGTAGAGCGGCTATTTCGCTTAGCTTCAGGAATCATTATGAAACGCGCCTCGACTGTGCACCTGACCGTGTCTCTCGCTGCGGCTTTATTCGTCGGCGACGCCTATGCCCGAATTGAGCCCGCTTGCCTCGGCGCCATCAAAGGTGCGTATCTCACGGATACTTCGGGCGTCGGCCCCAGTGGCTCGGCGGGGATGCTCATGATCACCAGTGACGCGCTCATGCACTACACGGATTCGCACCAAGACGGGAATAATGGCGCTTTCCCGCCATTCTCCGATGCGGCTGGCATCGTGACCGAGTGCGAGGAGCGCCGTAACGGCGCGCATGCATTTAAAGGCTACATCATCGACTTCAATCTAAAGGCACTCGTCGGAGGCGTCAGTCAGGCCGTCACCGATCCTGGCATGGCACGCCTTGAATATGCAGGGACGATTGACCGAAGCGGTAACTTAGTAGGGACGTTTACCCTAGTGGTTGGTTTAATCCCTGCCAATGGCCCCACAGCAGCCGGCACATCGTTCAACGGGCCCATTCAAGGCACCCGACTACGTTAGAAACACGGCGCCAATAGAGCTGCTACCCGGCATTCTTGGCGCCTAGGTCAGACTGAATCCGGTATGCCACGGTCATTCTCCTCTGATTAATCTGCGGTGGCGCAGGCCCGTCGTAACTTGCGATTGCCTGTAATCCGTTGCATCCGATATCGGGACATAGTGCGCCCGCGAATGGTTGGGACGCTTCGGCTGGCTCAAATTGGGATCAGCTAGTCCCGAATGATTTGGATGTGCTGCTTCTAAGTAACTTTGCCGCGGCCAATACGCTCCTCGTGCTCTAAACGTTCGATCGCTAAAGAGGCTACATGCCGGAACTTGCGGGTGATGACCGGCAGGTTGGACCGCTGTCGTATCTCGGCCTAGATCATGCGCTCACGAGTCGCGATCTGGGCCTGTGCTAGGTCGTGTTGCTGGGTGGTTACCCGCTGTCACACGCCGCCCACCTTGTAGCGGCACTGCCAGACGGCACAGCGGCGGCGGCGGTAGAGAATCAGGGCTCGGTCGAGTAGGCCGTGGGTGGTTTGCGCCCTAACAGCCACCGCCGAATTAGCCCGCGTGCAGACGGGCTGGATGGTGTGCGGGCGGTGTGCGACGACGCTCTACAGTTAGCCTGTTAGGGTAACCGCGAGTATCTACACAGGAAAATGGCGCGCCCGGAAGGATGCGAACCTCTGACCACCTGGTTCGTAGTTCGACAAGGCCCTGCGGCGCACCAATTTATCGGATCTTTTAGTTGTCTAGATTCAAGCGGTTACATTACTCGCCACCGGGACATTGTTGCAATAACAGCACCACTGGGCACTACGAAGCAGCGTGGATTCCCGCAAAATCCCCACAATCATCTGGTCTTTCCAGAGTCGGCATGGCGGCTCTACGGCCCCTAGGACAGCAGGATACCCTTTCCAAGCAGCTCTTTTTTGACAATTCTTAGTTGTTCATATTTATATATTTTGATATCCTTTACTTGTTCAATTAATAGAACAGTCATCCTCCCGTAAATATGCGAACGACACTCCATGACTTGGGAAACCGCCAACTCGATGCGGCCCTCTCCCCATGGCGCGCCTTGCGGCCGAGCCAACTGGTCGGCCGCTGCCTGCAGACCATTCGCCAGGCCCTGGGCCTAACGACACGCCAGTTGGCCCAGCGCGTCGGCGTCTCGCAAGCCGCCGTGGTCGCAGCCGAGCGTAGCGAGGCGGACCAGGACATCACCCTGGCGACCCTGCGCCGCTACGCGAACGCGATGGATTGCGAGCTTGTCTATGCACTCGTACCGCGGCGCTCGCTGCAGGAAACAATTGAAGCGCAGGCCGAACGCGTGGCCCGCGAGGAAGTATCCCGCGTCCGCCAGTCGATGGCGCTCGAAGACCAAGCCACGAGCAAGACCTTTGCAGAGCGCCAAGTGAGCCAACTCAAGCGCAAGCTGCTCGAGGGGCGGCCGTCACGCCTCTGGCGATGAAGCCCGAATACCCCCCCGGCGCGACACCCCTCGATGCCGACGAGCTCGCGCAGCTCATTCCGCGTCATGTCACCCTGCAACGCGAGCTCAACGAGCTGGAAGAAGCCAATATCCTCCTGGCCATCTCATGGCTGGGCGAACGTCGCCGTGGCGATCCGCTTGATGAAGCTTTCGTGCATCGGGTGCACAAGCGGATGTTCTCGGGTGTCTGGCGCTGGGCAGGCACCCCGCGGCACTCGGACAAGAACATCGGCGCACCTTGGTTCGACATCTCGGCACGCCTGCGCACGCTACTGGACGACGTGCGCTTCCAGGTGCAGCACGCAACGTGGGAGCCGCGCGAACTTGCGGCCCGCTTCCACCATCGTCTGGTGGCCATCCATCTCTACCCCAACGGCAACGGCCGGCACGCCCGGATCATGGCGGACCTGCTCATGCAGCAGATGACAGGCCAGCGGCTCGACTGGGGCACAGCTTCGTTGACCACGCCTGGCGAACGCCGGGCGCAGTACATTGCCGCCCTGCAGGCCGCTGATCGCGGTGACTACAAGCCACTGCTCGCATTCGTAGGTCCGGTCAATTGAGAAATGGGCCTACCGACTCTTCCGCGGCGCGTGCAGGCAGTGGTCCGCGGATCTGGTGCATTGGCGGCGCGGTACCAGCGCGATTCCTCCCCGTCACCTGACGCTATGAGAGCGCCGTTTCCCACTGCTGCTTCAGGGACCATCTGGCCCTGCGCCCTGGCCCGAAATTGCATTGCTGCTTGCGGATGCGGTGTGCCAATGCGATGCCGGCAATGGTGACAGCAGCCTTCTGGTAAGACCTCAGTCTGAGCATTGCCTGGCAGCGCACCTTCACTGCGCGATGGTCCTGCTCGACGATGTTGCTCAAGTACCTGCTCGATCTGACGAGCACGTACTTCCAGCGATGATCTGCGCAGCGAAGCGCGCGAAGAGCCTGGTGGCTCGCCCTGTAGCCGTCGAGCGTGATTTTCCGCGAGAACCGTGGCGCCACCGCAGCGGCCGCTCTCCGGAAGAACTCCATCCCCGCTTCTATGCTTCGGGTAGGGCTCAACAGCGACGCCACGGTCTTGCCATACTTATCTACCCCGCGGTAGAGGTACATCATCTCAGCACGGACTCTTATATAAGTCTCGGCCACCCGCCACGACGATGCCACGCGCCGACTGCACTGATTGAAGCGCCGCTCGTATTCCGGAACGTATCGAAATACCCACCTCAGGATGGTCGAGTGCGAAACACGAATGCCGCGCTCGGCCATCATAGCGACCAAGTCGCGGCAGCTCAGTCGGTACGTAACGTACCAACGGACACAGGTTTCGATGGTCTCGCGCGAGAACCGGCAACGCCGGTAAATAGCATCCCGCTCTATAGGTTGGGTCACTTCGGGCGCCTCGGGCAAAAGGCGCGGAGTCTACACGGCCGCCGTTAATGCACCAGAACCCCGGGTAAGCTGAGAGCGTGCAAGTGACTGATCAGGAGACGGGAAGTTGGCGCGCCTGGAGAGATTCGAACTCCCGACCCTCTGGTTCGTAGCCAGTAGGTCGCTTTCATCACCGGTAAACCTCTCTACGATTGCCGATCCGGACCACCAAAATGCAGAGCACGTTATCTTCAATGTTGGCGATGACCCGGTAATCACCAACCCGATACTTCCATAAATTCCCCAACCTACATCCTCTCAGAGCCTCCCCCAAGCTTCGCGGATCTTGAACATGCAGAAGTCTCTTATGCAGGAAATCGAGGATTCGGCGGGCTACCTGCAGGTCAAGTTTCAAAAGTTCCTTCTTGGCAGCCTGGTCAAACTCAATCCGCCAAACCAAGCTCGTCCTCCACTTGTTTCAAGGAGTAGGTCTTGCTTTTCCCATCGCGAACGCGGGCCAATCTCTTCTCAGCCAGAAACAAGTCCTCCAGATCGTCGAGGTGTTCGACAATGGCTTCTCGGGCATAAAAACTCTTGGTGCGACCGGTCGCCTTGGCCAGCGCTGCAAGACGCTCTTCAATCTCTTCGGGCAAACGTAGAGCCAACATGAGGCGCCTCCTAAATTGCTATACAAGTATAGCGCTTTTCTCAAGCCCGCGGGAGTTGGGGGCCGACACTGTGCTCTTGGTGTGCAACGGGTGTGCAAGCGCAACCATTGCCCGAGTTGATCGGGCAAGTCGCTGAAAACGCTTTGGGAAATGGCGCGCCCGGAAGGATTCGAACCTCCGACCACCTGGTTCGTAGCCAGGTACTCTATCCAGCTGAGCTACGGGCGCGTGCTTGAGTAGCTGATGCCTCTTCGGCATCCCGTCGCCCGGTGACCCGTTCGACGCGTGAGGGCGCGGATTTTACACAAATTATTGGCTCGGGGTGGCAAATGATTCTGGTCCCTGCCATCCAAGCCTAGGCTGGCAAGGCCAGATCTCGGACGACCGGCATTTAAAAATCCCACCGAAATAGGACCCCTTAGATAGGCCTGACCCGAACACCCGATCGCAACCTGATCGGGGTAGTATTGCCCGGATCGACAGCATCAGCGCTGCGCTTGCACCAATTTACGAGCGTAGAAAGCACCATCCCAGAACCTGCCGGCATACGCCGGTACCCGATAAAACAGGGTGACTGCAATGAATCGACCCCAACGCCTGTGCGCCACCGTTTTGTTGGCAAGCCTCATTGCGACAAACGCCGGGGCAGTCGATCCGTGGGAAGCCACCCCGTCCACCCTCACCGAACGGCAGTTACCGAGCCTTGTGCAATATTACGAAGCACTGCACGCGGACCCCGAACTATCCCGCCTCGAAGCGCATACCGCCGCGGACTTAGCGCGAGAACTGCGCGCGGCAGGTTTTGACGTCACCGAGCACCTCGGTCAATACACGGTACCCGGCCAGCAGGGCTACGGGGTCGTCGGCATCTTGCACAACGGTAGGGGCCCTACGGTTTTGATCCGGGCCGACATGGATGCGCTGCCCGTGGAGGAGCAGACCGGACTGTCCTATGCGAGCCACAAGCACATGGCCGGCAGTACGGGCGGCGACTTTCCGGTCATGCATGCCTGCGGTCATGACGTGCACGTCACCTCCATGGTCGGCGTGGCGCGGGTATTGGCCGCCCTACGCGACCAGTGGCACGGGACGCTGATGCTGGTCGGACAACCCGCTGAAGAGACCATCGACGGCGCTAGCGCCCTGATTCGCGGTGGCCTCTATGACCGGTTCCCTACGCCGGACTACGCGCTGGCGCTGCACAGCACATCGACAATCCCGGCAGGGACGGTCGGCGTCGTCAGCGGCTACGCACTCGCAACCTCGACCTCAGTCGATGTGACTGTCCGGGGCGTCGGCGGCCACGGCTCACGCCCCGAGGATGCGCGCGACCCGGTGGTGTTGGCCGCCGGGATCGTGATGCAACTACAAACCATCGTGAGCCGCGAAATTTCGCCCTTCGATCCGTCGGTATTGACGGTCGGCTCCATCCATGGTGGTACCAAGCGCAATATCATCCCGGACGAAGTAAAGCTCGAACTGACCCTGCGTACCTACACCGAATCAACACGGGCCCATATGATTCAGGCCGTCGCGCGCATCGCGCGGGCTGCAGCGCTAGGCGCGGACATGCCGGAAGATCGATTGCCGATCGTGCACGTCATCGAAACCGAGCAAGCACCGGCGCTGTTCAACGATCCGAAACTGGTCGCGCGGATCCGGCCGGCGCTGGAGGCCACCCTCGGTACAGCCCAGGTGCGCGACTATCCCCGCATCATGGGCAGTGAGGACTTCGGCAACCTGGGGCTCAATGGCAAAGTGCCGGTCACCCTATTTTGGCTCGGCGTCAGCGATCCGGCCAAAGCAGTGGAGGCCGAACGCACGCACGAACCCTTACCCAATATCCACTCCTCCCATTACGCCCCTGCAGCCACTGCGACGCTACGGACCGGTGTGATTGCCATGAGTACAGCGGCGCTCGCGTTATTGGGCCGGTAAAGGGTGCCCAGCCGTCGCGAATGCGCGTTCGCGCCAGCGGCATCGCAGCGTGTGACAAGCCACTTCGGATTACGCATAGCTAGGCGCGCAAGGGAGGGCTGAGCACCGCCCGGCTTGTGTCACGAAACCCCCGCTCAAGATGCGGTCCGGCCCAAGACATAAAGAGTAATTTTAGTTGTAAATCAAGTGCTTGGAAAAATTACTAAGTCCTAAGCCGGCGCAGACTGCGCGGGACATGACGGTCTGCTAGGCGCTGATTTGAAGCCAACGCACCCCTGCATCCGAGAGGTAGCCCGGTCGCCTGGCTGATGAAAAACCCGCCCTGAATCAGCACTTTGTCCGCTATTTCTGGCAGAATCCGCGCCCACTGAACCGTGGCCGGAGCCCGTTTCGGCCGCAAGACGGTCGGAGCCGGGGGCTCCCGGTCCCGGTTTGCTATTGACCGCATCACCCAAAACCGCACGGAACCTGCCATGCCCCGCACTACTCCGCTTTCCGATATCCGCAATATCGGGATCATCGCCCACGTCGACGCCGGCAAGACGACGACGACCGAGCGCATCCTGTACTACACGGGGCGCAAGCACACCATCGTCGACATCCATGACACCAAGGACCTCAAGTCCTCGACGACGACCGACTATCTCGAGCAGGAGCAGAAGCGCGGCATCACGATTCAGTCAGCCGCTGTCTCGGCGTTCTGGCGCAAGAAGAAGATCAACGTCATCGACACCCCGGGACACGTCGACTTCACTATTGAAGTGAACCGTTCGCTGCGCGTGCTCGACGGCGCGGTCGTCGTATTTGACGGCGTTGCCGGTGTAGAACCGCAGTCAGAGACCAACTGGCGTCTCGCGGACAACTACGAAGTGCCGCGCATGTGCTACGTCAACAAGATGGATCGTAGCGGCGCAAACTTCCTGCGTTGTGTGGACATGATCAAGAAGCGCCTTGGCGCGCGCCCACTGCCGATCCACCTGCCGATTGGTTCCGAAGACAACTTCAAGGGCATGATCGACTTGGTCGAGATGAAGGCCCTGGTTTGGGAATCGGATGACAAGGACGCTGAGTGGAAGGTCCTCGATATCTCCCCAACCATCGCCGATGATCTGGGTATTGAAGTGCCGAGCGATCGTGCCATCCTCGCCGACATCGCCAAGTTCCGTACGGAACTGGTCGACACCTGTCTGGAAATGGACGACGTGGCGATGGAAGCCTATTTGGAAGGCACCGAGCCGTCGGTAGAAACCCTGCGCGCCTGCTTGCGCAAGGGCACGATTACATCCGCCTTCACCATCGTCCTGTGCGGTTCGTCGTACAAGAACAAGGGCGTGCAGCAAGTACTCGACGCGGTGGTCGACTACCTGCCAGCCCCAACTGACGTCGCGGCCATCAAGACCGTCGATGCGGATGGCAACCCAGTGGGCGAGCGCATTTGCTCGGATGATGAGCCGTTCTCGGCCCTCGCGTTCAAGGTCATCAACGATGCCTACGGCGCGCTGACCTTTATTCGCGTGTATTCCGGCGTGCTCACCAAAGGCATGTCCATCACGAACACCACTCGCGGCAAGCGAGAGAAGATTGGCCGCATGGTGGAAATGTTCGCGAAAGAAGCGAATCCCATCGAAGAAGCGCGCGCAGGCGACATTGTGGCACTCGTCTCGCTCGCCGAGACCGATACCGGCGACTCGCTGTGTGACACCTCGGCACAGGTCGTACTGGAGCGCATGCGCTTCCCAGAACCGGTGATCAGTGTGTCTGTGAAGCCCAAGAACAAAACCGAACTCGAGAAGTTCGGCGCAGCGCTTGGCAAGATGGTTCGCGCCGATCCTTCGCTGCGGCTTGAAACGGATCGCGAAACCAGCGAGACGATTCTGCGCGGCATGGGCGAGTTGCACCTTGAAGTGACCCTCGATCGCATGCGTACCGAATTCGGCGTTGAAGGCATCATGGGCCAGCCACAGGTGGCGTACCGTGAAGCCTTCACGAAGTCGATCGAAGAACACTACGTGCATAAGAAGCAGACGGGTGGCTCGGGCCAGTTCGCAGACGTATGGATCAAGTTCGAGCCGCTCGAGCGCGGTTCAGGCTTTGAGTTCGTCGACAAAACGGTCGGCGGTTCGGTCCCACGCGAATTCGTACCGTCCGTCGAAAAGGGCCTGCGCGTGCAGCTCGAGGACGGCGTGCTCGCGCGCTTCCCGACCGTCGACTTTAGGGCGACCTTGTTCGATGGCAGCTACCATGACGTCGACTCGAACGCGCTAACGTTCGAAATCGCGGCCAAGGCGTGCTTCCGCGAAGGCATCCGCAAGGCAGGTCCGGTCCTGTTAGAGCCGGTGATGAAGGTCGAGACCGTCACCCCGGGCGACTACCTGGGCGATGTGATCGGCGACATCAACCGTCGTCGTGGCTCCATTCTGGATCAGTTGGAGCGCGGTGCGAATATCGCCGTCGTGGCCAATGTGCCACTCTCGGAAATGTTCGGTTACATCGGCCATCTGCGTGGCATGACTTCGGGTCGCGCTTCGTACACCATGGAGTTCTCGCACTACGATCAGGTTCCGCGCAACGTGGCGGAAGCGGTGATTGAGGCGACCAACAAGCCGGCGGCCGGCGGCTAATGCACACCGGGTGACGGGGCTTGCCCCGTCGCCCGCAGTTGCAAAAAAAGGGCGTCTTAGGACGCCCTTTTTTTATTGACGACATGCCCAGCGCCTGATTTAGGGGTCTAGGCGCCCCCCCGGATTGAGAGAGACGGGCACAAAAGCGCTGGCCTGTACGGCCATGGCAGCTCGTCCCACAAACAATGCATGCACTCGAAACGCGTCCAGCACTGTAGTTAGGTCAACTTAAGCATTCTTGACCCGACAATCTGCCGGGCATTACCGCATTGCGATCCGATCGGCGCCATCGCCACGCCAAAGCGGCTATCGGCTCAGGCAACCCTAGATCAACGAGCGCGCCTGACGCCCCTGAGCGCATGGCAATCGATGAGGCGACTTACTCGCCTGCCAGAAGGTTATAATTCCGTTTTCCCCGAGAAAAACCGTGCTACAGCCGGATTTGACCTGAACTATGTGGATCGTCCACCTCGCCCTACGCCGTCCCTATACGTTCATCGTGTTGGCGCTCACGATCCTGCTGCTCGGGGGCTTTGCGATCCTGCGTACGCCAACCGACATTTTTCCAAACATTCGCATTCCAGTCGTCGCTGCGATCTGGAACTACTCTGGCCTGCCACCCCAGGAAATGGCGAACCGTATTGTGCTCATGCCCGAACGGGTAGCGCAAACCACCGTCAATGACGTCGAGCACACGGAGTCGCAGTCACTGAACGGCATTTCGGTGGTGAAGTATTTCTTCCAACCCAACACCAAAGAAGATCTCGCGTACGCACAAATTGGCATTGTCTCGCAGACCCAGTTACGCGCGCTGCCCGTAGGCACCACTCCACCGTTCGTGCTGGCCTTTAATGCCTCGACCGTGCCTATTTTGCAGATCGCCGTCTCCAGTGATTCGCTGCCGGAGGCCAAGGTATTCGATCTGTCGAACACCATTCTGCGCACTGGCTTGGCGACGGTGCAGGGCGCCTCCACACCGTGGCCCTTCGGTGGCCAGCAACGGCAGGTGCAGGTCGATCTAAACCCACAAGCGCTGCAGGCGTACGGCTTATCCGCTGCGGACGTCAGCACCGCGATCGGCGCACAGAACCTGATTCTGCCGACCGGCACGCAGAAGATAGGCGATCTGGAGTACTACATCGGTCTGAACGCCAATGTGCGCACGGTCGAAGAACTGAACTCGCTACCGATCACGGTCCGTGGCGGAAAAATAATCTACGTGCGCGATGTAGCGCACGTACGCGATGGGTTTCCACCACAATCCAACATAGTCCGCCGCGATGGCCACCGCGCCGTTTTAATGAGCGTCCTGAAAACCGGCGATGCCTCGACACTCGACATCATTAAAGGCATTAAGAATCGTCTACCTGGTATTCGCGATACCCTACCCAAGGAACTGGACGTTAATTTAATTGGCGATCAGTCGATGTTCGTACGGGCCGCCATCAGTGGAGTGGTCCGCGAGGCCATCATTGCAGCGGCCCTGACCGCACTCATGATCCTGCTTTTCCTTGGCAATTGGCGCAGCACGATCATCATTGCCATTTCGATCCCACTCTCTATCCTCACCTCAATTATCTGTCTGTCCGCATTGGGCGAGACGATCAACATCATGACACTTGGCGGCCTGGCTCTCGCTGTCGGCATTCTGGTCGACGACGCCACCGTCACGATTGAAAATATCGAGACACACCTCGCACGCGGTCAAGATGTCCAGAGCGCCATCCTGAAAGGTGCAGAACAAATTGCACTGCCCGCACTCGTCTCAACGCTGGCGATCTGCATTGTTTTCGTACCCATGTTCCTGCTTCCAGGCATCGAAAAATTTCTCTTCGTGCCCTTGGCTGAAGCGGTTATTTTCGCAATGCTCGCGTCCTACGCCCTGTCGCGCACTCTCGTGCCCACGCTCGCGAAATATTGGTTGAAAGCACACCAGGCAGGTAACGCCAATGTCGCTCGGGGCGTCTGGGGCCGATTGGAGGCCGGCTTTCAAGCCCGCTTCGAGCAGGTACTGGCAGCCTACCGTGGCTTGCTGGAAACGGCACTGCAGGCGGGTTGGCGTTTTGTGGGGCCTTTTCTGCTCGCCATGTCGCTGACCGCACTCATTGCGTTTCCGATAGGCCCGCTACCTGGCCTCGGGCAGGACTTTTTTCCGGCGGTAGACGGCGGACAGATCAAGTTGCACCTGCGCGCACGCACCGGCTCGCGCATCGATACGACCACCCGACTCTGTGATGCCGTCGAGGCGAGTATCCGACGGGTGATCCCAGCAGATGAAATAGAGTCCGTCGTCGACAATATCGGACTGCCAAACAGTGGCATCAATCTCGCCTATTCGACGTCCGCGCCCATTGGGCCCGGGGATGCGGACATCTACGTCATGCTGAAGCCTCAGCATGCACCGACACAGCAGTACGTGCGCTTGCTGCGGCAACAACTGCGCGAAGAATTCCCCTCAGTCCAGTTCGCGTTCTTGTCGGCTGATATCGTAGGACAGATCCTGAACTTTGGGCTACCTGCACCAATTGACATCCAAATTTCGGGCTTCAACGTTGAGGGTAATCACGCTTATGCGAATGTGCTCTACGATCGCCTCAAGACGATACCTGGCATTGTCGATCTGCGGGTCCAGCAGGCCGTTGATTACCCGACGCTGAACGTGAATGTCGATCGGTCGAAAGCGGCAATGGTCGGGCTCACCGAGAAGGACGTCGCCTCGAGCTTGCTCATTTCGCTGTCAGGCAGTGCGCAGACCGCGCCATCATTCTGGATCGATCCCAAGAGTGGCACTACTTATTCAGTCGTGACTCAGACGCCGCAGTACTTGATGTCGACGCTTGCCGACCTCAAGGCCACGACCGTGACGGCCAGTAGTGCAGGCGCGAACGGCATGAGCCATGAGTTATCGAACCTTGCCGACTTCCACAGAAGTGCCTCACCCGCCGTAGTGACCCACTTCAATGCCAAGCCGGCAATGGACGTGTTTGGTTCAGTGGACGGCGCTGACCTCGGCTTCGTGGCCAGTGCAGTGCGCACGGTCCTAGCGGAAGTCAAAGCACAGGCGCCACGCGGCACCACCACGACGATCAAGGGCCAGATTGAGACGATGAACTCCTCATTCACTGGGTTACTGCTGGGCCTTGCGGGCGCGGTTGTGTTGATTTACTTGCTGATGGTGGTCAATTTCCAGTCTTGGTTAGACCCATTCATTATCATTACCGGACTACCGGCCGCCTTGGCAGGCATCGTCTGGATGCTGTTTCTCACGCACACCACGGTCAGCGTACCGGCGCTGACAGGCGCTATCATGTGCATGGGTGTAGCGACCGCGAACAGTGTGCTCATCGTGAGTTTTGCGCGCGACCGAATGCAGGCAGGCGACAATGCAATGAAGGCGGCCTCATTTGCTGGTTTCACCCGCTTCCGGCCGGTCGTGATGACCGCAATGGCGATGGTGATCGGGATGGTACCCATGGCCCTCGGCTTTGGCGAAGGCGGCGAGCAGAATGCGCCGCTCGGTCGTGCAGTCATTGGCGGCCTTATTTTCGCGACCTTCGCGACCCTGTTTTTTGTTCCCACTGTGTTTTCGATGATTCATGGTCATCGCAAGCAATCGCCGTCGCACGGAGACGCGCATGTCTAATGCTCTATTATCGGGTGACTCGGCGCCGGATGCGGCGCGCCGCACCCGGCAACTGCGTCTGGGACTGATCGTGGCGGTCCTTTTGCTTGCTGCATTTGGCGTTGGCAGCCGACTATTTGATCGCCGCCATCTGGCGGAGCAGACCCAAGCCGCCGCTATTCCAATCGTCACGACGCTTAGGCCTGCGCCTGCACCGGGTGGCGAATCGCTACTGCTGCCGGGTACGGCGCAGGCTTACGCCGAAGCGGCGATCTATGCGCGCACCAGCGGCTATGTAAAGTCTTGGAAGACCGATCTCGGCGCACGCGTGCGCAAGGGCGCGCTACTGGCCGAAATCGATACGCCCGATGTTGACCAACAGTTTCATCAAGCGCAGGCGGACGTCGCTACGGCACGAGCAAGCTATGAGATTGCACGCACCACCGATCTACGCTGGCGCGAGCTCCTCGTTTCCGAATCGGTTTCGAAACAGGACGCCGAACAGAAAGCCGCAGATGCAGCGAGCCGGCAAGCCGCACTGCAGTCGGCTGAGGCGAACCTCGCCCGACTCCGGGAACTACAAGGCTTCAAGCGAATCCTAGCGCCCTTCGACGGCGTCGTCACCCAGCGCGCAACAGACGTGGGCGCACTCGTCAGCGCCGGTCAGAACGCAGGCGCGCCGCTATTTCGGGTCGCTGATGTAAGTCGACTGCGCATCTACGCGGCGGTGCCGGAAGCCTATGCTGCACAGATTCTGACTGGCACGGGGGCGACAATTAACTTCGATGGTCGTCCTGGCAAGTACAAAGCCACCGTCACGTCCACCGCAGGCGCGCTCGACCCGGCGACGCGTTCGCTGCAGATCGAGCTACAAATGGATAACGTGCGGGGCGCCCTGCTCGCCGGCGCTTATGCGCGGGTGCACTTCGACCTCGGCGCGCAATCGCAGTTGCCGCGCATCCCGGTCACGGCGTTATTGTTCCGAGGCGACGGCCTGTGGGTGGCCACCGTGGGCGAGGATCATCACGTCGCGTTGCACAAAATCATCCCAGGGCGCGACTTTGGCACCGAGATTGAGATTCAGGACGGTGTCGGACCGGGCGATGTGGTGGTCGCGGATCCGCCGGACTCACTGATGGACGGCGCATTGGTCCGTATTGCACCGGGCAAGACCCCCTGATCATGCGCATGTGCACGCTCCTGCTCGGGTTGATGCCGCTGGCGGCCTGCACCCTGACCCCAACGACTGCCGCCATGCCCACGCCGGTGCCCGCGGTGTATGCGGAGGCGGGGGAATGGATCGCCGCCGAGCCCGCCGACGCGGCCCCCAAAGGCCCATGGTGGACCCGATTTGATGACCCAGCACTCAACCTGCTTCAGGGCCAACTGACCGAGGGCAGCCTGTCCCTAAAAATCGCGCTCGCGCGCCTGGAGGCCGCCCAGGCCACTGCACAGGCCGCCACAGGCGCGTTATGGCCCAAGATCACGGCTGGCGTCACCGGCCTACGCGCCGAGACGTCGGCCCACGCCCCCAGCTATTCGGCGCTGCGCGCCAATCCCGCCGATGATTTCACGGCTGGCGGATCACTGTCGTATGAGATCGACCTCTTCGGTCGGGTCCGCGCCAGTGCCCGCAGCGCGCAGGCGCTCGAGGCCGCGGCAGCAGGGGATCTGGCGAGCCTGGAGTTGGCATTGCGCGCCGAGTTGACCAACGATTACTTTCAGTTGCGGGCTATCGATGCCGAGGTCGAGGTACTGACCCATACCCTCGCCGACGACCAGAAGGCCTTCGATATTACGGACCGGCTCTACCGCGGCGGCGCGGTGCCTAGCAGTGATGTCTCCCAGTCCCGCTCGCTGCTTGAGAATGCGCAAACGCAACTATCCACTGCACGTCTGCGCCGCGCCCAGACCGAACATGCGCTGGCGGTCTTACTCGGCCACAACCCGTCCGAATGGCATCTGCCCTACGCACCCCTGCCGCCCACGGTCAGTCTGCCGCCGGTTGCACCCGGTCAGCCTTCGACCTTGCTGCAGCGTCGCCCGGACGTCGCCGCCGCAGTGCGCCGGGTGGAGAGCGCCAACGCTGCCGTCGGCATCGCCCGCAGCGCCTATTTTCCGGTCTTTACGATCGGCGCTGCGCTCGGCCGTGAGAGCACGCAGAGCGCTACTTGGTTCGAAGCGCCAGCGCGGTTCTGGAGCGTCGCGCCATCGGCGTTGGTGACCTTGATCGATGGCGGACAGCGCCGCGCCCAAGTGCGTGGCGCCAAAGCCGCGCTCGAAGAGGCCACGGACAACTACCACCGCACCGTGCTCAGCGCCTACCAGGACGTAGAGGACAGTTTGGCGGGCGTGCGGGAACTGAGCGATGCGCAACACAGCGCCGAGCGCAATGCAGAAGCCGCGCACAGCACGTGGACCCAAGCCATGCATCGCTACAGCGCTGGCGCAACCACCTACCTGGAAGTGGCTGCGGCCCAAAATGCGCTCTTGGTCGCACGACTGAACGCCATTAGCCTAGAACAAGGACGGATCGCCGCCACGACGCAACTGGTGCGTGCCTTGGGCGGCGACTGGCATTGAGCAGACGCCCAAGCGCGCAATCCTAGCGTAGAACCGGCAAGCTGCCGGCAGCCGCCTTCGCGCTGCGCGCCGACACCACATGATCGATCAAGCCGCATGCACGGTCTTGCCGCCCAGAATCGTGCGCACAATGCCAATATCGACCAATCGGTCGGGATCGGTGTCGTGCGGATCGGCACCCAGCAGCACGCAATCGGCTAACTTGCCCGGGGTGAGCGAACCTTTGCGGTCTTCCTCGAACGAAGCATAGGCCCCATTGACCGTACAGACGCGTAGCGCCTCCTCTACCGTGATTCGCTGCGAGGGGCCCCACACACGTCCTGCGCGATCCTTGCGCGTCACCATGCTCTGTAAGGCCATCATGGGCTCATACGGTCCCGGCGTGAAATCGGAGGCTGGTGCAACCGGGATACCCGCATCGATATAACTGCGATGGGTAAACATGTGTTCCATTTTCTCCTCGCCATACTCCGACCATTTTTCGCCGTGGTAATACGCATAGGTATAGAACGGCGCGGGAATCACACCCAACGCTTTGATGCGAGCGATCAATTGCGCGTTCATGAGCGAACAATGTTCGATGCGCAGCCGTGGATTGGGGCCGACCCAGCCTTTCAGCGCCCGTTCGTACGCATCTAGGACCATCGCAATGGTGACATCGCCATTGGCGTGGATACCGATCCGAAAGCCATGGGCTAGCGCATCGTCCACGGCCGCATCGATCTGCTGCTGATCCATGGTGAGGATGCCGTAATCGTCGGGCCGACCGGCATACGGTGTCTGCATGCGCATGGTGCGCTCCGAAGCCGATCCATCGGCAGCGTACTTCACCGCACCGATCCGGATCATCTCGTCGCCAAAGCCAGAGCGCAGTCCTGCCATTTTCATGCCCGCGTAGATTGGATCCAGGCCAGACGGCATCGCCGTAATCCGAAAGCACAACTCGCCCGCCGCACGCGCGTCCTGATAGGCGATAAAGTTATCGCGCTCGGTGAAGGCATCGGTGGTCGAAGTCAGTCCACAAGCCGCCATTTTTCGCGAACTCAGCGCCGCCGACTGGGCGCGTGATGCCCGATCCTCCACCGGCCACGTGCCGACCTTTTCAAACACCCCAACGGCCAGCTCCGCCACCTTCCCGGTCAACTCGCCCTGCTCCCGGAAGTACTTCCCGCCCACCGGGTCGGGCGTGTTCGGGCCAATGCCCGCGAGCACAAACGCCTTGGAGTTGACCACCGCCGTATGGCCGCCGCGGTGGCGCACCATCACCGGATGGCTAGTGACCACGGCATCGATGTCCTGGCGGGTGAGCGCACGGCCCTCACGGAACTTCGTGTCGTCGTACATGATGCCGATGACCCAGTCGCCCGGTGGGGTCCGCGCCGCTTGGCGCGCAAGCGCCGCCTTCACCTCGGCAATACTGGCCAGCCCGACATCCACGCCGGTAGCCGCGCTCTGCAACAGCGGATGGCTATGGGCATCGATAAAGCCGGGCAGCAAGGTCTGCCCCCGTGCATCGATGGTGCGCGTGTGCGCGCCCGTAAACTGCCCAACATACGTGGCACTACCCACGGCCAGGATGCGGTCCCCACGCAGCGCGATCGCCTGTGCACGCGGCTGCATGGCATCCATCGTATAAACCCGGGCGCCGGTGATCACCGTGTCCGCAGCGCCCTCAGGGCGGTCCACACAACTGCCGGCACTGTGGCGCTGTACGGCTGCCGCACATGCCACCGGCAGGCTCACGGCCGCACTGGCCAAGAAAAAGCGGCGTGACAGGGTACTCATGGCGTCAGACCTCAGGTTGCAATGGCGGCGTTCCCCCACGGGATTGGCCGATACTAAACCCGATCGCCCAACACAGCCGTACCGACGGGCCTGGTATGAAAAAAAAAGCCGCTGTTGGCCACTCTGGAGGCGAGGGTTGAAAAACCGCTCGTCGGGACGAACTATTGCGTCGCCTGCGCTTATGGCGAAAGGGTGACCCGATTCCGTCAAACAGGGTCAAGGATTGCACGCCTGCGGTGATGCGAAAAAGGGCGCAGTGGTGCAGGCGACCATCAAGTACGCATGTGGATTTGGCGCTTCGCCGACGCCATCGCGATTCCTGCCATCAGCATGTCGAGCGGGTCGGTATCGACTGAGTCAAGCGCAGCAGTCCGTATGCGAGTCAGCTTGAGCAGGCCTGAGACGCGGTGAGACTGTCTGCGATTTCGCAGGTCGCTACATTCGCCATCATCTTCGCGGAAAATGTCGTGAGTAATTGACATTTAGGCTGACGCTCCTGCATCTCGCGCAGGTCGGCGGCATGCCGGTGCGCATTCTTGTATGCGCAGTGGGAGGCATCGTCACGATGCTGTCAGTCACCGGTGTCTATATCTGGATGAGGAAGCGACGTGTACAACTCATGTCTGCGCTAAAGCATTCCGGGATGGCGTCGCGTTAGTACGGAACCCAGTCAGGCGATCGTGGCGGCCAAAGCGTCACCCAGCAGCCGCCGGCTAGCGTGGACCGAATCGGGGATAGCTATTGGGTTCCCGGGTAAGCAGCTGCAGGAACCTCATGTTCAGGAACAGCTTGTTCAGCCCCAGTAGTTCCTCTTGCAGGATTCCCACCTCCGCGAGGCTGTGCAGGTAAACCGACGCCGTCTGGCGCTTGGCGATGCCCGCTTCGACGACGTTCTCGATGCGGCAGTAGGGCTGGACGAAGATCAGGTCGATCAGCTCGCGGCTGTATTGCTTCGGGACCACCTTGCGCGCGTAGTCAGCCGTGTCCTCGATCAGGGTCCTGACCGCCGCGATCTTCGCCAACGTCCACTCGGCCGTCTCCTCGACGGCCTGCAGCATGTAGAGCAGCCAGGGTTCCCATCGGTGGCTGGTCGTCACCGAAAGGAGTGTGTCGTAGTAGGCCGCCTTGTTCTGGATGATGTAGCGCGACAGGTACAGGACGGGCTGGTCGAGCAACCCCTGCTCCACGAGCATCAGGAGGTTCAGGATGCGACCCGTACGACCGTTGCCATCGGTGAACGGATGGATCGCTTCGAACTGGTAGTGGGCGACCGCCATGCGGATGACAGGGTCGAGATCCGCCGCGCCGTGCACGAAGCGCTCCCAGTTCCCGAGCTTGTCGCGCAGTCGTGATTCGACTTCGGGAGGCGTGTAGATGACCTCACCGGTCCTGTCATTGGCGAGTCGGGTACCGGGCACCTTGCGCACTTGCATGCGCGTATTCTTGATGATGCTGCAGATATCCTCCGCGGTGCGCGTTGTCAGCGGCCGCTTCCTGATCGAGTCGAATCCCGCCTGGAGCGCCGTCCGATAGCGCAGGGCCTCCTTGGTCGCCGGATCCGTTGGCATCGACGCAAGCCGCGCGTGTCGAAACAATGCGTCGCTCGTCGTGACGATGTTCTCGATCTCGGAGCTGGCCTGCGCTTCGAGCAGGGGAATCGTATTGACCAGGACAGTCGGGTTGGGAATCAGCGCGGTGGCCTGCCGCAGCGCTGCCAGCGCCGCCCTCGCCCTGACGCAGGCCTTGAGCACCGCCTTGGTCTCCAGGTCGACGGCCGGCGGCAAGTCGGGCAGGTCGTTGTAGGGGCGGGAGGGATCGAAACCCATATGTCGGAAAATATCAGAACTATCGACATTAGGCCATCTGCATGTCGATGGAGTCGACATCAACTGGGTTACGCCGACTGGTGCCAAAAATGCGAGGCAGCCTGACCAGGCCTGAGACGTGGTGAGGCTAAGTGAGATTTCGGGAGAAAAATGGCGGAGAGTGAGGGATTCGAACCCTCGAGGGACTTTTGGTCCCTACGCCCTTAGCAGGGGCGCGCCTTCGACCACTCGGCCAACTCTCCGGATATACCGTCCCGGGGGCCGGCATGATACGGGGCAGAGGGAACCCGGGTCAAAGGAAACCCCGCGTCTGGGGGCAGAAAAACCAATCGGTCAGCCCACAGATCCGGACTTGTCACCGCCACCTTGCTCGCGGCGAATGCGATCAAAGATCTCTTCGCGGTGCACTGCGACATCCCGCGGCGCATCCACGCCGATCCGAACCTGATTACCATGCATGCCCAATACGGTGATGGCAATGTTATCGCCCACGATCAGTGTCTCGCCCACACGGCGACTTAGGATTAGCACGCGGCCCTCGCTCACTTCTTGCTGATTCGGTGGGAGACTATAAGGTCATGCACGGCGCCAGACAATTGTATTTTGGTGACGTAGATCTCAGTGATGCCATGCGAGCGTGGCTGCCCAGAACAGGCGCACGCCGTAGCGCGCCGCGTCGCCGGCGCAGCCATTATTTAAAGTACTGATTATTATTAATATTTTGTATTTTTCTGGCTCTCTCCTGCGCCCCGGCCACACGCCGGGCGGCCGACGCTCGGGCGCCGCCGAAGCGCGCAACGAGGGGTCCGTAGCGGAAAACCACTAATTTTTCCTAATACGAATTACAAATGTCCTTTTTCTGGTCAGTATCGACCCGGATGCGAGTGCCGTGTAGTGGCCAAGTGGCACAGGAACAAACCTAGCAACCAACAACGGGGCGGTGCGACGGCCGTCGGACGCGCCGTCACAATCCCCCAGACCCCCGGTTATGTTTTGGCTGCCCGCTGCGGTCTTAGCTGAACCGGCGAGGACAGGGCGCAAGCGACCCGGAGCAAGGTCCGGGCCTTCGCGTATCACGATGCATGGAGCGATGCACGCAGGCCTAGCGGGCCCCCGTTAATTGCTCAGCTTGGCCTGCACCCATCCGAGCACGCTGTCCAAAGCGCCAGCAATGGCCCCCAAGTCGGTGCCCCCTGCCTGCGCAAATTCAGGTCGCCCGCCACCCTTACCGCCCACTTGTGCCGCAATGTAACCGATCAAATCGCCCGCCTTCACGCGACCGACAAGATCCGCCGTCACACCCGCGACCAGGGTGACTTTGCCATCCTCACCAGCCCCCGCAATCACGATCACCGCCGAGCCTAGTTTTTCCTTGAGCGCATCGACCGCCGCCCGCAGCGCCTTGACGTCCAGACCATCCAACCGCGCCGCGACGACCTGTACCGCGCCGACCGCCACGGCCCGCGCGGCCAGATCCGCGCCTTCCGCACTGGCCAATCGCGCCTTCAAGGCATCGATTTCGCGCTCCAGTTTCTTCGCGCGATCCGCTAGCGCCGTGACCTTCTCCGCTGCATCCTCCCGACTACTACGCAACAGCGCACTGATCTGGCGCAGCGAAGATTCACCGGCATTGAAAAAGGCCAAGGCGCCTGCGCCGGTGACCGCTTCGATACGCCGTACACCCGCCGCGATGCCGCCTTCGCTGGTGATCTTGAACAGACCAATATCACCCGTACGCGCCACATGGGTGCCACCACACAACTCCGTGGAGAAGTCGCCAAAACTGAGCACACGCACGACAGCACCGTACTTTTCGCCAAATAAGGCCATCGCGCCTGCGGCCACCGCTTCGTCGTAGCCCATCAACCGAGTCACCGCCTCGCGGTTCGCCAGAATTTCCGCGTTCACAATCGCTTCAATTCGCACGACTTCCTCTGCGGTCACCGCTTGGAAGTGCGAGAAATCAAAACGCAGACGTTCCGGATCGACCAACGAGCCTTTTTGCTGGACATGCGTGCCCAGCACCTGCTGCAACGCCTCATGCATCAGATGCGTGGCCGAGTGATTACGCGCCGTGGCCGCGCGCCGATCAGCCACTACGGTCGCCGTCACCGCGTCGCCGACACGCATTTCACCGGCCGTCACCGTACCCACGTGCGCGAAGGCATCGCGCAATTTCTGGGTATCGCTGACCGCAAAAGCACCGCCGACTGCAGCCAATGCGCCCGTATCCCCGACCTGGCCGCCGCTCTCGGCATAAAACGGGGTCGCATCGAGCACAACGCGCCCCACAGCGCCTGCGCCGAGCGTAGTCACTTCTACTCCCGATGCATCAATCAATGCGAGCACCCGGCCGCTAGCCTCGGTGGTGGCATAACCTAAGAATTCACTACGCACATCCAAGTGCACGGTTTCGCGCAGGTCCACGCCAAACCGACTGGCCGCGCGCGCGCGATCGCGTTGCGCCTGCATCGCTGTCTCGAAGCCCGCCTCATCAATGGAGAGGCCTCGCTCACGTGCAATATCGGCAGTGAGATCGACGGGGAAGCCATACGTGTCATAGAGCTTAAACACCATCTCGCCGGCGAGGGTTCGAGCGCCCGCCAACGCGGCGATCGCTGTGTCCAGCATCGCCATGCCCGCACTGATGGTCTCGGCAAAACGAGACTCTTCTTGCGCGAGTACTTGACGGGCATGACCGGCGCTCTTGACCAGTTCCGGATACGCCGAGCCCATCTCCGCGACCAGCGCATCCACAAGCGTCGAGAAGAACGCACCCGTCTGTCCGAGTTGATAGCCGTGCCGGATCGCACGCCGAATGATGCGACGCAGCACATAGCCTCGTCCCTCGTTCGAAGGCAACACCCCATCGACGATCAAAAAAGTACAGGCCCGAATGTGATCGGCAATGACGCGCAGGCTTGGCGAGGACAAATCGGTCGCGCCGGTCGCTTGCGCCGCTGCTGCGATCAATTGTTTAAACAAGTCGATGTCGTAGTTGGAGTGCACGCCCTGCAAGACGGCGGCGATACGCTCCAAACCCATGCCGGTATCGACCGAGGGCTTCGGCAGCGGGGTCAACGTGCCATCCTGAGAGCGCTCGTACTGCATGAATACGAGATTCCAGATCTCGACATACCGGTCGCCGTCTTCATCGGGTGAGCCCGGCGGCCCGCCTGCAATGTCAGCGCCATGATCATAAAAAATCTCGGTGCACGGACCACAAGGCCCCGTATCACCCATTGCCCAGAAGTTGGACTGGGCCCCGAGGCGCGTGATGCGATCCGCTGGGACGCCGGCTTCGGTGCGCCATAAGTCAAACGCCTCGTCATCGGTCTCAAACACCGTGACCCAGAGTCGCTCTTTCGGAATACCGAGTTCGCCGGTGATGAACTGCCACGCGAAACGAATCGCGTCGCGCTTAAAATAGTCGCCGAAGCTGAAGTTACCCAGCATCTCGAAGAACGTGTGATGACGCGCGGTGTAGCCGACGTTCTCCAGATCGTTGTGTTTGCCGCCCGCGCGCACGCAGCGCTGCGAGGTCACCGCACGCGTATAGGCGCGCTGCTCCTTACCAAGGAAAGAATCCTTGAACTGCACCATGCCGGCATTGGTGAACAGCAGTGTCGGATCGTTCCCCGGCACAAGGCTGCTCGATGCCACGACCGCATGACCCTGACGGCGGAAGTAGTCGAGAAATAGATCACGAAGTGCAGTACTGCCCAGAGGGCGCGGGGTGACAGACATGGGCGAGGCCTTAAGCGGGGCAAGTCGTTGAAGATGCCCGTGATTCTAGCCGACCCACCTATGGGTTGTGGAATCAATCCGTCCCATCATCCGCGTCAAAGTCGACCGGCTCGTCCTCTAGATCCAGCTCCTCCGCCACCCCTGCCGCACCCAACGCAGCGCGCACCTGCGTGCCGGTAAAACCGCGTTGCAGCAAAAACCGCACCTGCCGGGCCCGTTCCCGGGCATCGACGGGTGCCACCGCACCGAATCGACGCGTGCGCAAGGCAATGGCGTGGTCGATCCAATCGGCATGCTCTCTTTGAACGTAAGCCGCCACCAGCTCCTTCGGGCAGCCCCGGCGCACCAGTTCGATGGTGATGCGGACCGGGCCTTGACCACGGGAGGTCCGGCCGGCCACCGCGGTTTCGACGTACCGTTCGTCGTTCACGAAACGCTGGTCTTCGAGATCCGTGACCGCCGCCTCCACGGCACCGGCTGCAAAGCCGGCCTCGCCCAAACGATCGCGCAATTGTTTGGACGGGTAGTCGCGGCGCGACAGCAGGCTCAAGGCCTTGCCGCGAGCGGCAGCGCCGCTCGCGGGATCTGCCGGCGGCTTCGGGGTTCGCCGACGGAATCCCCCGCTCCACCCACCGCCGCCGTTCACAGCGCGATCAATCCTCGGACGGAACCAGCGGGGCGCCGGTCTGTCCGCGCCGCGGTGCCAGCAAGCGCGTGCGAATCTCGCGCTCCAATTCCGCGGCGATTTCCGGATGACTCTTGAGGAACGCGCGCGCATTGTCCTTGCCCTGGCCGATGCGCTCACCCTTATAGGCATACCAGGACCCTGATTTCTCAATCAGGTTCTGAGTGACCGCGAGATCCACGATCTCACCCTCGTGCGAGATACCCTCGCCGTAGATGATTTCGAATTCCGCTTCGCGGAAGGGCGGCGCCACCTTGTTCTTGACGACCTTCACGCGCGTGGCGTTACCGATCACTTCCTCGCCATTCTTAAGCGCGCCAATGCGCCGAATGTCGAGGCGAACTGACGAGTAGAACTTCAACGCGTTGCCACCGGTGGTGGTTTCGGGGCTACCGAACATCACGCCGATCTTCATGCGAATTTGGTTGATGAAGATCACGATCGTGTTGGAGCGTTTGATATTGCCAGTGAGCTTGCGCAGCGCCTGACTCATGAGTCGAGCATGCAGGCCGACCTGCAAATCACCCATTTCTCCCTCGATTTCCGCCTTCGGCGTCAACGCCGCGACCGAGTCAACCACAACCATGTCGACGGCGCCGGAGCGAACCAACATGTCGGTGATCTCCAGCGCCTGCTCGCCGGTATCTGGCTGCGACACGAGCAAGTCATCGACCTGTACGCCTAGCTTCTCCGCGTAGATCGGATCGAGCGCATGCTCGGCGTCAACGAAGGCTGCGGTGCCACCCATTTTCTGACACTGCGCGATGACCTCCAGCGTCAGCGTCGTCTTACCGGACGATTCCGGACCGTAGATCTCAACAATACGTCCGCGCGGCAACCCACCGACACCGAGCGCGATATCGAGGCACAAAGATCCGGTCGGGATGACATCAAAATCCATTGCGGCAGAGGCATCACCCAACCGCATCACGGAGCCCTTACCAAACTGCTTCTCGATCTGGCCTAGAGCGGCGGCGAGCGCCTTCTTGCGATTGTCATCCATCGTGGGAAATCCTCATGTCAGTGAAAGCCGATTATCGCACCGGGGGGCGCCGGGTGTTAGCCGCATTTCTGGGCAAAACGCATCCGAATGCAGCCGTCAGATCAGTTCGTGATCCACCAACAGGGCATAGCGGGTGGGCCCGACCGTCGGTAACGATTCGGCAAGGGCAATCCGACGGATCGGCCAGACACAAGAGACCCCACCGGACAACGCCGGTGCACTGGACACCGCACGGGCTATGGTCACATGCGGGCGCCAGGGGCGCGCATCCAGGCGCCAACCAGACTCTACGAGACCCGCGCACAACGCCGCCTGCGCCGCCACCAAGGCCGGGGGCACGTGACGGGCCTCCAGTACCAACATGGAGGCGTCCTCCCACCAAGACAGGGCGTCCAGGACCAGCGGCGCGGACAACACGGGAAAGTCGGCTAAGCGCGCCGCAATGGACGCACGCGCGACCTCCGGCACCGTGCCTAAAAAGGCAAGCGTCACATGCCAATCTGCACTGACCAAGGGGCGGGCGCCCACCGGGAACGTCAGGCGCGCGAGCGCCCCCGCCAAGTCCGCTCGCGTGGCCGCATCTGGCCACAGTGCCAGAAACAGACGGCGACTCTTCACGCAACTCATCGCGCGAGCAAAACTTGCAGCGCCCGCGCCACGGTACGGCGCCGCACCGCCTCGCGGTCCCCGCGGAACGCGCACAGAAAGGCCTCGACCACAACACGGCGACCCACCCGGTGCGCAAGGCCAATCCAGACCGTACCGACCGGTTTGGCCACCGACCCGCCGTCAGGACCGGCGATACCCGACACCGACACCGCCCAGGTGGCGTGCGCCGCGCGCAGCGCCCCAGAAGCCATGCGCCGCACCACCGGCTCGCTCACCGCGCCGTGCCGGGCCAGCAGCGGCGCCGGCACACCCAAGAGCGCGGTTTTGGCGCGATTGGCGTAGGACACATAGCCGGTCTGGAACCACGCCGAACTACCGGGCACGTCGGTCAAGCACTTCGCGATCCAGCCTCCCGTGCACGACTCCGCCGTGGTTACCGAAGCGCCCTCGGCCTGCAGCGAGCGGCCTACCTGCGCTGCCAAGCGGCGCAAACTGCGGTCTGTCGGCAGGGTCATGCCACCGCTCGCAGCAGGGCGCGCCAACGACCAAACCACCCCACCGGTGGCGCAGGCAATACCCCGTCAGGCGTCAACTCATCCACCACACTGGGCAGGACCCCGGCTAACAGTTGCGCCAACAGCGCCGGTTCGCGTCGCGTTGCGCGTGCTAACGCCGCCAGCGAGCCATCCAGTGCACTGGCCACCGCAACCGGACTGATCGGCAGATTCGGGCCGTGGGCGACCCAGGAGTCGAACGTCGCCGCCTCGCCCACCCGCACAAACGCGTCACGCAAGCCGGCAAGACCGCCACCGCCCAAGCGGGTAGCCACCGCCACGGCGCGTCGCACCAGCGCTACATCATGCGCATCCTTCATGGGAACGACGCCTCGCGCGCATCGATCGGGCACACGGCCACGCGCGGGGACAGCGTACGCACCAGCGCACAGGCAGGCAGTGGCTTCCCCGTCACAGGCGCTCCACCACAGATCGAATAACCCCGCGTGTACTGATCACAGACCAGCAGCAACTTGGCCGGACGCCCTGACGCCTCGTGCTGGACGACCTGCAACGCCGCGTGTAGTTCCGTGTCCGTACCGCCGATCTCAAAGTTGCGCACCGGCGCTGCCGCACCGATACGGAACAACACCGCTTGATTCGATGCCATCAAGGTGCCGCGCGGCCCGACCGCAGCATTGATCACCTGCGTATCAGCCGCCAACACCTGCCACCATTCTGCCGGTGCCATACCGACGACCCAGGCATCGTGGACCGACAGCGCCGCTACGAACGCGAAAAAAACCAGCCCCGCCCGACGCAAGCCTTGCACGATCTTCAGATCAAACACGACCGGCACAGCCAGTAGCAATGCGAACACCAACGCCCACGTGTACTGCAACGTATTGCGCTCGTCGATCGTGTTGCCCCACTCGTAACGACTGCGAGATACCACCAATAGCAGCGCACCACCCGCCGCATAACCGCCCAATAACAGCAATAGCGCACGCCGCTTTGGATCGGAAGAAAGGCGGAAAAACGCCACGGCAAGCGTGCACAAGACGCCTACCATCACGATCGGGGCCACCCAGTGTGGCAATGGCTCGGCCACCTGCCAGGGCATACCCAAATCGGTGAAGGTCGCGCGCGCCCAGTCCATGACATTGACAGTCCAAGGACGCGTCGAGGGCGGCATGGCATACGGCTGCCATTGACCGAAGGCTGCCAAATTGTAGGCAATCAATGCGGTTAGCGGCGCAGCCGCGCCCACCACAACCGCCAGCGCTTCGCGCCAGGCTGCGCGCCGCCACAAACTTTCCGCGAGCATCACCACCGTGATGGCCAAGACCGCAATACCGGCGTTGCGCACCGTATAGGCACTGCCGGCGGCGAGCCCTGCGAGCACACACCACGCCAGCGGCCGGCGCGCTGTGGCCACCAAGCCCAGACCACGCGCGAGCGCACCGAGCGCCAACACGGATAATGCCAAGGCGGGCACGTCCGAGTAGGCCATAAATTGCCAGCCGCGCACCCCGGAGGTCAGCAGCGTGTAGAGCGCGAACAGCGCCAGACTGCGGGCCGGCATCACCCCTGCAAACAGCGCCAGCACCAATAGGGGCAACAGCATGGCGGCGAGCCGCGGCGGCACCAAGGCTGCCGTGCGCGCAACGCCCGTGAAGGGAATAAAAGCAGCAACAAGTACCGGATAACCGGGGGGAAATAATTTCTGCGGCATCTGCTCAGCAGAGCCTTCCGAAAAATCCCACGGTGTCACCAGCGGTTGCCCCTGGTGATACAACGAGTCGGCCATCTCGATATAAGAACTGCTGTCAGCGGCATAAGGGTAGCGCTTACCCGTCCACAGCGCGTCGAAACACAACACAAATAAGACCGACAAAAGCAGTATCACGAGCCGCAGTTGTCGCGAAGGGGCGGAGAAATTCACCATACCGCTAGCGCCGAGATCCAGATGCCCATGATCGCAAGCAAAGACACCCAGCTGGCGCGATCCTTCAAGCTATAGACGATCGGGTCGTGATGCAGCTCGCCGCGCGCGGTGATCAGCCACAAACGCGCCAGCCAGAACCACAGCGGTGCACATAACAGCCATAACCGCTCGTGATGCAGGTAGGCATGCAGTGCGGCGGTCGAATCCACGAACAGCGCCAGCACCAACACCGACACGGTCCCCGTCGCGATGCCAAAACCAAGAATGGCCGGCAGATCACGGCGCCCATAACCACGGCCCGGCAACAGTTGCTCGGCAGGCCCGTGGTAGGCCGTTAACTCCGCGGCACGTTTTGCCAGCGACAGACTCAAGAATAAGAACGCGCCGAAGCTTAGCAGCCAGTTCGACAAGACCACGTCAATCGCCGCAGCGCCGGCAACGAGCCGCAACACCCACAGCGACGCCAGCAGGAGTACATCAAGCAACGCCACGCGCTTGAGCGCCCGGGTATAGAGGGTGGTCAACAACACATACAGCGCGACCACGAATAGAAAGTGCCGTCCCACCGTCGCGGCTAGACCGGCGCCTAGCAACGCCAAAAACCCAGCAACAGCGAGCGCTGCAGGGACGCCAATCGTGCCCGCCGCCAACGGCCGGTGTCGCTTTGCCGCGTGCGCACGATCGTGCGCAAGATCGGCCAAATCGTTCAGCACGTAGGTCGCCGACGCAATCAAGGACAAGGACAACACCCCACGCGCCAGCGGGTAGATCGCATCGGGCCGTAACCAGGCCTGCGCCGTGAGGTACGGCACGGCCAAGAGTGCGTTCTTGAGCCAATGATGGACCCGCAACAACTGCAGCCAGCGCGCCAGACGAGGCACGGGGGCTTGCTGGACCGATTCGACACGTTCATCTGGGCTGTGCATAGGGGTTCCGTCAATTTCGGTCAACCACAGGCTAGGGCGTAGCGGCCTAGGTCTGCCGTCGGATTAAGCAACTCGATCATCCGCCAGTCTGAGCTGCCAAGGGTAGCCGGTAAAGCGCCCGCAATCCCTGAAAGACTGCTGCTCGCCACCTTACGGGTACGCAGCTCCTTTTTGCGAGCCGCCCGGCGATCGCGTCGATTTCGCCAGCGATGGCCGCCAGCGGCTGCTCGCGCGGTGTTTGCCATGGCGTGTAGACCACGTCGATATCCACCGACAGGCGCGGCATATCGCACCACGCCGATAACGGTCCCGCCAAGGCGCGCCCTCATTCGCGCTGGCGGGGTCGAGCACGCGCCGGTTTGGCGCGCGGCGCAACGATTCCCGCCACAGGCTCGGCCCACCGATCCCGCCACTTGCGCATCTCGTCGGCGTAGGCATAGGCGTTGTAGACGCTGGCCACTCAGGGCAGCCGATGGCCAAGGATGGATTCGCCGATCTCGAACGGGCAGCCCAGGCGCGCCAGGCCGGTTGCGCAGGATCTCGACGGCGGGTGCGGACAAAGGCGTCACGCTGACATCGCCGGTTTTGCCCTGGGTGTGCGTCCTGGTTTTCGCATCGATGTCCACGTCAATCGAGCGCATGGCGCAGACTTCGCCGCTGCGGGCGCCGGTGTAGCGCGTGAGCCGCAGCACATCGACAATCGTGCGGGACACCGCGCCGGAGTCCCGCCAGCGCAGCAAACGGCTGATCTCGGGATCGCTCAGCGCCCGGCTGCGTTTGCCCTGCGGGATAGTGGGTATGCCCGCGGTCGGGTCGGCAACATCCAGGTCCAGCCGATGCATCCTGCGGGGTGCCTAATCACGCCGCGCAGCGCGTCAGCGTGTAGCCCTTGCCGCGTATGCCACCTTGGCAGCCTCTTGTCGCCGGCGTACCTCGTCGCGCGGACCGCCGTGCTGGTCCCGGGTAGCCCGGTGATTTCGCCACTCGCTGCGCACGTCGGCGAGGGATAATGCGGGGAGTGACCCGATCAGCAGTTGGGCCATCTTCCCTGCAGGGTCACGGCAACGGTAGATCCACACCGTGGCGCCGGGCGGGCCGGCCATGATACGCAGGCCGGGATGGGTCGGGTCGGGTGGCTAAGGGAACCGCGTTTCAGCCGCTCGCAGGCCAACGTGGTGAGGGTTGAAACGTTTCGCATTTATGCCGGATTCCAGAGAACATTGTCGGCCTTCGATAAACGCTAATGCAATATGAAATCAGAAGGAAAACAGGCTTTTTTTGATGGCTGACACTACTCAACATACGCCGATGATGCAGCAGTATCTGGCACTCAAGGCCGAGTGCCCGACCGTCCTGCTGTTGTACAGAATGGGCGACTTTTACGAGTTGTTCTACGAGGACGCCCGCAAAGCCGCGCGACTTCTCGACATCACGTTGACGGTGCGCGGCCAGTCCGCCGGCGCGCCGATCCCTATGGCCGGCGTCCCGGTGGGCACCGTCGAAACCTACCTGGCGCGACTGGTCCGGATGGGGGAATCCGTCGCCCTGTGCGAGCAAATCGGGGAGCCGGGCAAGAGCAAAGGCCCGGTGGAACGCAAAATCATTCGGATCGTGACGCCGGGCACCGTCACCGATGACGGTCTCCTAGAAGAGCGGCGCGCGACCTTCCTAGCGGCCGTCGCTGCCTCAGGCGACACCTTTGGTATCGCGTGGCTCGAATTGTCCTCAGGCCGTTTCAGCGTCATGCAGGTCGAGGGCCGAGCAGCGGCCGAGGCGGAACTGGCCCGCTTACGACCCGCAGAATTATTGGTCGCAGAGGGCAGCGTCGTCGAGAACCTACCTGGCGCCACCCGGCGCGCGCCGTGGCACTTCGAACGCAACGTCGCAGAACGACTCCTGACCCAACAATTCAACGTCCGCGACCTCGAAGGCTTCGGTTGCGCGGCGCTGCCGGGCGCGATCACCGCCGCCGGGGCGTTGCTGCAGTACGTGCAGGAAACCCAACGGGCCGCGCTGCCGCATCTGACGGGCCTGACGACCGAGCGGCGCGATGACGCGGTACTACTCGACGCCGCCACCCGTCGCAACCTCGAACTCGAGCAGAGCTTGGTCGGACGCGAGCAGGCCACCCTGATCGGCGTGCTGGACCGCACCTCCACCACCATGGGCGGCCGCGAATTACGCCGCTGGCTCGGCCGCCCCTTGCGCGACCACCACCCGTTGCAGCGGCGCTTGCATGCCATCGGCGAGTTACTCGCGTCGGACCAGGCGGATGCGTTGGCCGAGCACCTCGCCGGTATCGGCGACCTAGAACGTATTCTGGCGCGGATTGCCCTGAAGACGGCACGCCCACGCGACCTTGCCCAACTGCGCGGCTCGCTCGCCGCCTTACCCGCCGTCGGCGCGCTCGTCATCGCCCACGATTCGCCGCTGCTCGACGAGGCCGCTCCGGCGCTACAAGGCCATCCGGCGCTGGTCGATCTGCTCACACGCGCCGTCGCCGAGTCGCCACCACACCTGCTGCGCGAAGGCGGCGTGATCGCGGCCGGCTTTGATGCCGAGCTCGACGAGCTGCGACTGATTGCCACCGACACCGACCGTTACCTACTCGAGCTGGAGACCCGTGAGCGTGAGCGCACCGGATTGCAGAGCCTGAAACTAGCCTATAACCGCGTGTCGGGTTACTACATCGAACTTAATCGGCGCGACGCCGACAACGTCCCGGCCGACTATGTCCGGCGCCAAACCGTCAAGAACGCAGAACGATTCCTGACCCCGGAACTCAAGCAGTTCGAAGACAAGGTGCTGGGCGCCCGGGAGCGCTCGCTGGCACGTGAGCGCTCCCTGTACGAAAGCCTGCTCGAGTCCCTACTTGAAGCGCTGCCCGCGCTACAGGCGACCGCCAATGCGCTTGCACTGGTCGACGTGCTAGGCAACCTCGCCCGCCGTTCGCGCGCGTTGCGTTGGGCCGCGCCGGAATACGTCGACACCTCCTGCCTCACCATCGTGGGTGGTCGTCATCCGGTCGTGGAGTCGTTGCTCGATTCGCCCTTTGTACCCAATGATCTCGTCCTTGACGAAACACAACGCATGCTGGTCATCACCGGTCCGAACATGGGCGGCAAATCGACCTACATGCGCCAGACGGCGTTGATCGTTTTGCTCGCACGGATCGGCAGCCACGTACCGGCGGAACGGGCTGTGATCGGCGCTATCGATCGGATCTATACCCGTATTGGTGCGGCTGACGATCTGGCGGGTGGACGCTCGACCTTCATGGTCGAGATGACCGAGGCTGCCAACATCCTCAACAACGCGACCACCAACAGTCTCGTCCTAATGGATGAGATCGGCCGCGGCACCAGCACCTTCGATGGCTTATCGCTGGCGTACGCAGCGGCGGACCACATGGCGCGCCGCACACGCGCGTTCACGCTGTTTGCAACGCACTATTTTGAACTGACGGCGCTGGCCGAGCGCTGCCCAGGCGTTGCCAATGCGCATCTCGATGCCACCGAACATGGTGACGGACTCGTGTTCTTGCACGCGGTCAAAGCGGGACCGGCCAGCAAGAGCTACGGGTTGCAGGTCGCTCGCCTGGCCGGCGTACCGCGCGAGGTCATCGCAGCGGCTCGGCGTTATCTGGCGGAACTGGAAGCCAAAAGCGCGGCGGCCGAACGGACATCGCCCCAGGTGGAACTGGCGTTTGCTCCCGCGGCATCCGCGCCAATCGAGCCGCCCGCGCAGGATCCGGCAGCGCACGCCGTACTCGATGCAGTGCTCACCTTGGATCCCGACCGCCTCACGCCCCGCGAAGCGCTCGACGCACTCTACCGATTGCGCAGTCTCAGCCGACCTACGCACTGAAGGCACTCGCGCCCAAACGACGGCCATTGCGACCGCCGTCGGCGGGGATTCAACTGGCGGTCACGGCTGGGCGCAAGCGGATGTGCAGGTCTTTGAGCTGCTGCTCACTGACCGGCGTCGGCGCTTCGGTGAGCGGACAGAACGCGGTCTGCGTCTTCGGGAAGGCAATGACCTCGCGAATGGAATCTGCGCCCGTCATCAGCATGATCAGGCGATCCAGACCGAAGGCAATCCCGCCATGCGGCGGCGCGCCGTAACGCAAGGCCTCGAGCAGGAAGCCGAACTTGCGCTGCGCCTCTTCCGCTTCGATACCCAGCATTCCGAACACGGTGGACTGCAGATCTTCGCGATAAATACGCACCGATCCGCCACCAATCTCCGAGCCATTGAGTACGCAGTCATAGGCCTTCGCGATCGCCGCGCCCGGATCTGCCGACAGCGCAGCCGGATCTTCGTTGACCGGCGCGGTGAAGGGGTGATGCATGGCCACCCAACGCTGCGCGTCGTCATCGCGTTCAAACATCGGGAAGTCCACCACCCACAACGGCCGCCAGCCGGCTGTAACCAACTTGAGATCAGCACCCACCTTGAGACGCAACGCGCCCAATGCGTCATTGACCACCTTGGTCTTGTCCGCGCCGAAGAAGATCAGGTCGCCCGACTGCGCGCCGGTCCGGGCGAGGATGCCCTCAACCGCAACATCGGACAGGAACTTGAGGATCGGCGACTGCAGGCCCGCACGACCCTGCGCCAGATCATTCACCTTGACGTAGGCCAAGCCCTTGGCCCCATAACGGGCCACATAAGCGGTGTACTCATCAATCTGGCTGCGCGACATCGCATTGCCACCCGGGACCCGCAATGCAGCCACGCGACCATCCGCCGCGGCAGCAGGACCGGCGAATACCTTGAAGTCGCAGTCGCGCACGAGATCGGCCACATCGACCAATTCCAGCGCAATGCGCAAATCCGGCTTGTCCGAGCCGTAACGGCGCATGGCCTCCGCATAGCTCATGCGCGGAAACGCGGGCAGGTCGGCGCCGAGCACCTCCTTGAACAGGTGCCGCACGAGACCTTCCATCTCAACCATGATCTGGTCCTGCGACAAGAACGAGGTCTCGATATCCACCTGCGTAAAATCCGGTTGCCGGTCAGCGCGTAGATCCTCATCACGGAAACAACGCACAATCTGATAGTAGCGGTCAAAACCGCTCACCATGAGTAACTGCTTGAAGATCTGCGGTGACTGCGGCAACGCAAAGAACGAACCGGGATGGGTGCGCGAGGGCACGAGGTAGTCACGCGCGCCTTCGGGCGTCGCCTTGGTCAACATCGGCGTCTCGATGTCTACGAAGCGGTGCTCATCCAAATAATTGCGGATCGCTCGGGTTGCCTTGTGCCGCAGCAACAGGCGGTCACGCATGACGTCGCGACGCAGGTCCAGGTAGCGGTAACGCAAGCGCACTTCTTCGCGCACGTCCTCATCCAACTGGAATGGCAGCGCTTCGGAGCGATTCAAAATCGTCAGCGTCCCGCACAACATTTCCACTTGGCCGGAGGCTAAGTTTGCATTGGCCGTCCCTGCCGGCCGCGCCCGCACCACGCCCTCAATCGACAGTACGTACTCGGAACGCACCCGTTCGGCAGCTGCAAAAGCCTCGACGTTGTCGGGATCAATGACCACCTGCAGCAGGCCGTCACGGTCTCGCAGGTCGATGAAAATGACGCCACCGTGATCGCGGCGACGGTGAACCCAGCCGGCCACCCGCACCGTCTGACCCGTGAGTGACTCGTTGACCTGACCGCAATAATGGGAACGCATGGAAAGCCTCAACCCCGTCTGGGGAACCGTTAATTTTACGGCCCAGCTTCTATACCTCGCAAGGCGAGCCGCTGCGCGCTGGAGACTGGCCCCTCAGAATCAGCTTTTGGCGGTCTTTTGGACCGCGCGTGGACGCGCAGCGGGCTTGTTCGACACCGGCGCCTTGCCCTTCACCTTCGGCTTGACCTTGGCTTTGGCTGCCACCTTGGGCTTTGCCTTGGATTGGGCCTTGGCCTTGGCCTTGGCCTTGGGCTTCGCCTTGGCCTTAGCAGCCGCCTTGGCCCTCGCCTTTACCGGCACTGGCTTTTTGGCCTTCTGCACGACCGGCTTTACCGCCTTCTTGGCCGCCTTGCGGGGGGACTCCGCTTCGCTCTCGGTGGCCGTCTTCTCTTCCCCGCCCGCCAGATTGCGCTTGTTTTCCTTGTCCGACTTGAAGTCAGTTTCATACCAGCCGCCGCCCTTCAGACGGAACACGGGCGCCGAGATGAGCCGGACCAAACGGGGCTTGCCACAATCGGGGCACTTCCTGAGTGGCGCATCGTTCATCTTCTGCATCGCCTCGTGGTGGGCACCACAGGCCTGACATTCATACTCGTAGAAGGGCATCAAAACCTCCGCAGACTCGGTAGACCCCTGCATGCGTCCACCGTCCGCCTCGTTCAAGGGGCGGGCGGGGGATCATAGCAGGGCGTCAGTGCACCGGCCCACGCCGCTTGTGAAAGTCCAGACCCGCCGAGGCCGCAGAAACGACGATCGTGTCTCCAGACAAGTACTCACCCGCCAACAAGCGCTGCGCCAGCGGGTTCTCCAGTTCGGTCTGGATCGCGCGTTTGAGCGGGCGCGCCCCATAAACAGGGTCAAAGCCCGCCTCACCAAGGCGATCCAAAGCCGCCACATCCAGGATCAGGTGCAGTTCGCGATCCGCCAGACGCCGCCGCAAACCCTCGATCTGGATATCGACGATGCGCCGGATCTCGGTGCGACCCAACGCATGGAAGACCACAATCTCATCAATACGGTTGACGAACTCAGGCCGGAAGTGACCCGTCACATTCTCCAGCACCGCGGCCTTCATGCGCGCGTAGTCCTTGCCGGCCATTTCCTGAATAGTCTGCGAACCGAGATTGGACGTCATAATCACTACGGTATTACGAAAATCAACCGTACGTCCCTGCCCATCCGTCAGGCGTCCATCATCGAGCACCTGTAGCAGCACGTTGAACACATCGGGATGCGCTTTTTCGATCTCATCGAGCAGTATCACCGAATAGGGGCGGCGCCGAACCGCTTCGGTCAGATACCCCCCCTCTTCGTAGCCCACATAGCCGGGCGGCGCGCCGATCATGCGCGCAACCGAGTGTTTCTCCATGAACTCGCTCATGTCGATGCGCACGAGCGATTGCTCGGTGTCGAACAAAAACTCAGCCAGCGCTTTGGACAATTCCGTCTTGCCCACGCCCGTAGGACCGAGGAACAGGAAGGACCCATTGGGTCGCTTGGGGTCCGACAGACCCGCACGCGAGCGGCGAATGGCATCCGCCACGGCCTTGACGGCTTCCTCTTGCCCAACGACCCGCTGACCCAGCGCCCCCTCCATCTTCAGAAGTTTCTCTTTTTCGCCCTCCAGCATCTTGGAGACGGGAATCCCCGTCCACTTGGATACCACTTCAGCGATCTCTTCCTCCGTCACTTTATTGCGCACCAAGGTCTGTACGGACTGATCCACGACCTCTGCTTCCCGCAGTCGCTTCTCCAGTCCTGGAATACGTCCGTATTGAATCTCGGACATCTTGGCCAGATCGCCCTGCCGACGCGCCTCCTCAAAGGCCTGCCGCGCTTGCTCCAGCGCCTGCTTGATATCCGCCTCGCCCTGCGAGGCGGCTTTCTCACGCTTCCAGATCTCGTCAAAATCCGCGTACTCGCGCTCGAGTTGCTTGAGCGACAGTTCCGCCTGATCCAGTCGTTTGCGGGACGCCTCATCCTTCTCCTTGCGCAGCGCCTCGCGCTCCATCTTGAGCTGGATGATCCGTCGATCGAGTCGATCCATCTCCTCCGGTTTGGAGTCAATTTCCATCCGAATGCGCGAACCGGCCTCATCGATCAGATCGATCGCCTTGTCCGGCAACTGTCGATCCGTAATGTAGCGATGCGACAAAGTCGCGGCGGCAACGATCGCCGGATCGGTGATCTGCACCTTATGATGCACGGCATAACGCTCCTTCAAGCCGCGCAGGATCGCGATCGTGTCTTCCACCGAGGGCTCGTCGACCAGCACCTTTTGAAAACGTCGCTCTAGTGCTGCATCTTTTTCGATGTACTTGCGATATTCATCCAAGGTGGTCGCACCAACGCAATGCAATTCACCGCGCGCGAGCGCGGGCTTGAGCATATTGCCCGCATCCATCGAGCCTTCGGCTTTGCCGGCACCCACCATGGTGTGCAATTCATCGATAAACAAGATGACCTGGCCTTCTTGCTTGGACAAATCGCTGAGCACGCCCTTCAGGCGTTCCTCAAATTCACCGCGGAACTTGGCGCCCGCGATCAAGGAACCCATGTCGAGCGCCAGAATGCGCTTGTGCTTGAGTCCTTCGGGGACCTCGCCATTCACAATGCGCTGCGCGAGTCCCTCGACGATCGCGGTCTTGCCCACCCCGGGCTCGCCGATCAGCACCGGATTGTTCTTGGTGCGTCGCTGCAAGACCTGAATGGTGCGACGAATCTCATCATCGCGGCCAATGACCGGATCGAGCTTACCGTTGCGGGCGCGTTCGGTCAGATCAATGCTGTATTTCTCCAGCGCACCACGCGACTGCTCGGCATTGGCATCGTTGACGTTGGCCCCGCCGCGCATCTCATCGATCGCTTTCTCAATCGCTGCCTTCTGGCCACCGGCATCCTTCAGAGCACGCCCTAAATCACCGCGATCCTCGATGGCCGCCAGCGCGAACAATTCCGAAGAAATGAATTGATCACCCCGCTTTTGCGCGGCCTTGTCGCAAGCATTGAGCAAGCGCGTCAGGTCATTGGAGATATGCACCTCGTCGCCATGACCCTCAACCCGAGGCAACCGATCTACGGCTTCGACGAGTTTGCTGCGCAATTGGGTCATGTTGACGCCCGCACGATCCAACAGCGGCCGAATGGTGCCGCCGGCCTGATCCACGAGCGCCAGCCCTAAATGGACCGGTTCCAAGAAGGAATGATCACGCCCAAGCGCGAGCGACTGGGCGTCCGCAAGGGCCAATTGAAAACTCGAGGTCAGCTTATCCTGCCGCATACGCTGGCTCCCAAAAGTGAATGTGATTGGAAGCGTTGTGGGGCCCATCGGCCCGAATTCAACTCTCGGTTAACCGAAGCCAATGCCTTCGGCATGCTGGGTAAACCAAATCACCGCCAATCCAGCCAGGATCAAGACGAGTTGCTCCAGCGAACGGCGCGGGTCGACCTGCCGATGTAAGCCGGGGATCAGGTCCGCGACCGCAACGTACAACAAGGAGGCCCCCGCCACTGCCAGCGCATAAGGGAGAAACGGCACTGCGTGGCCTGCCGCCACACAGGCAATAAGGCCACCGAGGACCGCCACCAGACTACTCAACAGGTTCAGCAGCAGAGCGCGCCAGCGATGCACGCCGGCGTGCATCAGAATGGCAATATTGCCAATTTCTTGGGGCAACTCATGCGCGAACACGGCTAGCGCCGTGGCCACCCCGAGTTCGGGTCGGGTCAGGTAAGCGGCGCCCACAATGACGCCGTCCAAGGCGTTATGGAACGCCTCACCGATCAACAACATCGGTCCAACTGCGTTCGGCGCAACGTGCGGCGCATGGCCATGCGGGTCGCCGTGCGTGGGATGTCCGGCACACGGGGCCTCGTCATGACAATGGCGCCATAGCACGAGTTTTTCGAGCACAAAAAATAGCAGCAAGCCGGCCACCACCGCGAGGCCAATACCGCGCACCCCGCTCGGGGGCACGCCTTCGATCGCGGTCGGTATCAGACCGAGCAACGCCGCACCCAGCAGCGCCCCAGTGGCAAAACTGACCAAATGCGGCACCAACGCGCGCCGACCCACTTCCGGCAGAGCGACAAACACGGCGGCCACCACCGTCGAGGCGAGCCCCACCGAGGCGGTAAGGCCTGCAACAGCAAAGAAGGGCGTGACAGTCATGGCCAGAGTGTAACGGTTCAGTCGTGTCGCCAGACCAATGTTGCCATCCGGCCACTGGCAGGGTCCCGGCGGTGCGAATAGAAGCGCTGCGGATCGGCTGCGGTGCACCAGCCACTGGCGGTCACCGCAGCCACCCCCACCCGCGCGAGGCGGCGTTGCGCGAGCAGCGCAAGATCCGCCTGCCAGCGACCCCGCGGATTGGGCACAAAACCCACCGCATCCCCAGCACACGCGCTGACGAAGGCGGCGCGGACCTCGGCGCCGACTTCGAAAGCTGCCGGCCCAATCGCAGGCCCTAGCCACGCCAGCAAACCATCGCCAACACCCCCCATGGCGGCTACCGTGGCTTCAAGCACACCGCCGACTAGCCCCCGCCAGCCCGCGTGCGCCACGCCGAGGCGTTGTCCGTCCCGGCTGACCAACACCACCGGCAAGCAATCTGCTGTCAGGACCGCGAGCACCCGCCCAGGCACCGCGGTGACCGCCGCGTCACAGGGCACAGTGGGGCCTTTGCCGCCGTCATCGACGTGGACTTGAATGCCATGCACTTGTGCCAACCAGAGCGGCTCGCTCGGCAAACTTAAGGCGGCGCGCAGGCGGGCGCGGTTCTCGGCCACGCAAGCGGACGCATCACCCACATGGGCGGCCAGATTGAAGGTACCGAGGGCGCCTACACTGGTGCCACCTGCACGGGTCGTGACCCCGGCGCACACCCCAGGGGGCGCGGCAAAGGGTGCCGGCAGCCAACCAATCGACATCATCGCAGGCGGGGGTCTGCCGGGCCGGCCGCTTTGACGTCTGCGCGCAGCGCCTCGAGGAGCTGCACAAAGTCCGGGGGCAATGGCGCCTCAAAGGTAACCTTCTTGCCCGTGACCGGGTGTTTGAAGGTCAGGCGCCGCGCATGCAGCGCTTGGCGACGGAAGGCCGTCATGGTCTCCACCAATTCGGCAGTGGCCGCCCGCGGCAATTGGGGCCGCCGGCCGTACAGCGGATCGCCCACTAACGGATAGCCAATATGGGTCATATGCACCCGGATTTGGTGCGTCCGGCCGGTTTCAAGATGGACCCGGATATGGGTCTGGGCGCGGAAACGTTCGACGACGCGGTAGTGCGTCACCGCCTCACGGCCGGTCTGGCGTACCGCCATCCGCAGCCGATTGGTCGGATGCCGGTCAATCGGCGCCTCCACGGTACCGCCGGCTGTCATGACGCCCTGCGCCACCGCCTCATATTCCCGTTCGACTTCATGCCCGGCCAATGCGCGGGTCAGCTTGAGGTGGGCGGCAGGGGTGCGCGCCACGACCAGGAGGCCGCTGGTGTCTTTATCCAGCCGATGGACAATGCCCGCCCGGGGCAGTTGCGCCAAGGTCTCATCTAGGCCTAACAGAGCGTTCTGGAGCGTTGAGCGCGGATTCCCGGCACCCGGGTGCACCACCAGGCCGGGCGGCTTGGCAATCACCAGAATCGCGGCATCCGCATACACCACGTCCAAGGCAATCGACTCGGGGGCCACCGGCACGACCGGCTCGGTGCGGGGCGTAATACGCACCACTTCGCCCCCGCGGACGACGTCACGGGGTCGGGGAACTGCACCGTCCACGAGGACATGACCCGCCTCGATCCACGCCTTTAGGCGGGTCCGAGAGAAGTCGGGGAACAGTTGGGCTAGTGTCAGGTCTAAGCGCTGACCCCGCTGCGCGTCGGGTACGCGCTCTTCGAGGAATCCGGTCATGACGAGAACATACGCTATACTCCGCCGCCTTGCATTCGCCGGTGGCTGCCCGTGACCCAGAAGACCGCGTTTTCGCCTTCCTCCCGCCGGTCCGGGCTGCGCCTCGTCGCGGCTTGTACCCTTGCCGCGCTGGCGTTGTTCGCCAGCGGCTGCAAGACCTTCCGGCACCGCGACGAGTCCGGCGCCAGCCCGGAATCGCTGTTTAAGCAGGCGCACAAATTCCTCGACGAAGGCAGTTACGGCGCCGCCGTTAAGACCTATGAAGCCCTGACCGCGCGCTACCCGTTCAGCGATCCGGCCAAACAAGCGCGCCTAGACCTGATTTACGCCTACTACAAACAGCATGAGAAAGAAGCGGCGATCGATGCCGCGGACAGCTTTATCCGCGAAAATCCGACCCATCCGCGACTTGACTACGCCTACTACATGAAGGGCTTAGTGTACTTCGAACGGGACATCAATTTTCTCGAACGTTGGATGAAGGTCGATATTTCCGAGCGCCCGCCGCAGGATCTGAGCAAGTCGCTCGAGTCTTTCCAACACCTCGTGACCCAGTATCCGCAAAGCGAATACGCCGCTGACGCGCACCAGCGCATGATGTACGTGCGCAACCGACTAGCCGACTACAACATCCACGTGGCCCGTTACTACGTGAAGCGCGGCGCCTGGATCGCAGCCCTCGCGCGCTCCCGCGAAGTCATCGAGACCTTCGAAGGCTCGCCGCGTACCCGCGATGCGCTGGAAATCTCCGCGCTGTGCTACGACCGGCTCGGCATGAAGGATTTGGCGGCTGACAGCCGCAAACTGCTCGCGTCGAACTTTCCCGAGAGCAGCGCCGGCGGCGCCGATCACAAGAAAAAGCGGTGGTGGAAGCCGTTCTAGAGCCGTCGCCGCGTCTCAGCGACTGCGGTAGCCCGAGGTGATCGGGTAACGCCAGTCACGACCGAAGGCGCGGCCGCTGATGCGGATCCCCGGTGGGGCCTGGCGCCGCTTGTACTCATTGCGCTTGACCATCTCCAGCACCCGACCCACCGTAGCGCGGTCATAGCCGCGCGCAGCAATCTCATCGACGGATAGATCGTCCTCGATAAAGGCCTCGAGGATTGGATCGAGCACCTCATACGGCGGCAACGAATCGGTGTCCTTCTGATCCTCGCGCAGTTCCGCACTCGGCGGGCGCTCAATGACCCGTGCGGGAATCGCCAACGACTGGCTGTTGCGATAGTGTGCCAACCGATACACCAGTAATTTCGACAAATCTTTGATGGGTGCGAAACCGCCCGCCATGTCGCCGTATAGCGTGGCGTAACCCACCGCCATTTCACTCTTGTTGCCGGTGGTCAGCAGCATCGAGCCGGTCTTGTTGGAGATGCCCATGAGCAACACCCCGCGGCAGCGGGACTGGATGTTCTCCTCACTCGCATCCCAGGGCCGCCCAGCGAACTGCTCCTTGAGGGCGTCTTGCGTCGTTGCAAACATATTCTCGATCGAAATCACGCTATAGCGCACACCGAGACTCCGCGCCTGCGCCTCAGCATCCGCAAGGCTCATGCCAGAGGTATACCGCGACGGCATCATCACCGCGTGGACGTGATCTGCTCCCAGCGCATCCACCGCGATCGCCAGCGTCAGCGCCGAATCGATGCCACCGGACAGCCCCATGACGACGCCCGGAAAACCATGCTTACCGACGTAATCGCGCACGCCCATCACCAGCGCCGCATACACGCTCGCGTCTTCACTCAACTCGGCTGCAATGTCTCCCGGGACCGGCACGAGGCGGCCCTCTTGGCGCACCAGTTCGACCACCGCCGTCGCTTCCTGCCAAGCGGGCAGTCGATGCGTAATCACGCCTTCTGCGGACATCACAAAACTATTGCCATCGAAGACCAATTCATCCTGCCCGCCCACCAGATTGACGTAAACGATCGGTAATCCGACCTCGCCCACCCGTTGGCGTGCCACGGCTTCGCGCTCGCGCTGTTTGCGCATTTGGAACGGTGAGGCATTGACCACCAGCAAGGCTTCCGCACCCGCCGCGTGCGCCGCCCGCGCAGGTTCCGCTTCCCAAAGGTCTTCGCATATAAGCAACGCGACTCGGGCGCCCTGGACATCAAATAAGGTCGGCGCAGTGCCCGCGCGGAAGTAGCGCTTCTCATCGAAAACACGGTAGTTGGGCAGCGCCTGCTTACGGTGATTGGCGTAAATGCGCTCACCACGGATCACCGCTGCGGAGTTATAAATCGCCTTTTCGCGATACTCCGGATAACCGACGATCACATCGACCGTAGACGGGGCCGCAGCGCTCAGTTGCTGCATGGCCGCCTGCACTTGGCGGCGAAAACCGGAGTGAAACAGTAGATCTTCCGGCGGATACCCGGCTAGCGCGAGCTCCGGCAGCAGGGCGACGTGGGCGCCAGCCTGCGCCGCGGCGTCCGCCGCGGCGAGGACACGCCGACTATTCCCCTCGATATCACCGACGCACAGATCGTATTGCGCCAGAAAAATCCGAAGAGTCTTATCCACGGGGTACGCGCGCGTCGGACTCAGCGGGCCCGCTGCGCAACCTGCTTGACGCGTCGCGTCTTAGCCTTCGCGCTGACCTTGACCTTGGCCTTAACCTTGGCCTTAACCTTGGCCTTAACCTTGACCTTGGCTTTAGCTTTGGGCTTGGCCTTGGCTTGCGCCATGCCCTTCGCTCTGCTCTTCGTCTTTGGCTTTTGCACGCGCTTGGCTTTGGGCTTGGCTTTCACCGGCACCTTGGCCTTGCTCTTGGGCTTGGCAGTGGCTTTGGTCCGGCGCACCGAGGACGCTTTCTTGCGCGACGAGACCTTACGCGCTGCCAGCAGCTTGGCCATGGCGGAGCCGAGTTCGGCGGGCGAATGCACCGTCGTCACGCCGGCCGCTTCGAGGGCCGCGAACTTGTCAGCTGCAGAGCCCTTGCCACCGGCGATCACAGCGCCGGCATGGCCCATGCGCTTGCCCGGCGGCGCGGTCACACCCGCAATGTAGGCCACCACCGGCTTGGTGACGTGCTGGCGAATGAATTCGGCACCCGCCTCCTCGTCGCTGCCGCCGATCTCACCCACCATGATGATGCCTTCGGTCTGCGGATCGGCCTGAAACAAGGCCAGAACGTCCACGAAATTCATGCCACGCACCGGGTCGCCACCGATCCCCACACACGTGCTTTGACCAAGCCCAAGGCGCGTGGTCTGGAACACGGCTTCGTAGGTCAACGTGCCAGAGCGCGACACAATGCCGATCTTGCCGGGCTTGTGGATGAAGCCCGGCATAATGCCGACCTTCGCTTGCCCCGGCGTGATCACACCGGGGCAGTTCGGTCCGACGAGCCGCGTGGCATACCCTTTTAGGGCTTCCTTGACGCGGATCATGTCATTCACCGGAATGCCCTCGGTGATGCAGACGATCAGGCCGATGCCGGCGTCTGCCGCCTCGAGAATCGCATCCGCAGCGCCTGCCGCCGGCACATAGATCATGCTGACGTCCGCACCGGTCGCCCGGACCGCGTCATGGGCGGTATTGAATACCGGCAGACCCAAATGCGTCTGGCCACCCCGACCTGGGGTCACACCGCCGACCAACTGACTGCCATAGGCAATGCACTGTTCCGAGTGGAAGGTGCCCTGCTTACCGGTGAAGCCTTGGACAATGATTCGGCTTTTCTTCGAAAGGAGAATGCTCATACAAAGTTCCTAGCGGCCTGCGGCCAGGCGCACGGCCTTGGTCGCAGCATCAGTAAGGTCGCTCGCCGCAGTGATGGCGAGTCCGCTCGCGGCGAGCTGTGCGCGCGCAAGTTCGGCATTGGTGCCCTCCAGACGGACGATCACCGGAATCTGCACGCCGACCGTCTTCACAGCGGCCACAATCCCCTCGGCGATGATGTCGCAACGGACGATGCCGCCGAAGATGTTAACGAGGATCGCCCGCACGTTCGGATTGGAGAGAATCAACTGGAAGGCCGCCGTGACCCGTTCCTTGGTGGCGCCACCGCCCACATCCAAGAAGTTGGCCGGATGCCCACCATGCAGCTTGATCAGGTCCATGGTGGCCATCGCTAGGCCCGCGCCATTCACCATGCAGGCGATGTCGCCGTCGAGCGAGACGTAGTTGAGGTCATACTTCGAGGCCTCCACCTCGCGCGCATCTTCCTGTGTGGTATCGCGGTATTTGGCGATCTCCGGCTGCCGATAAACAGCATTAGGATCAATGTTGATCTTGCCATCAAGCGCCAACACATCGCCGTCTGCCGTCACGATCAACGGGTTGATTTCGATGAGCGCCGCGTCATGCGCGAGGTACAACGCGAGCATGCCGCGCATGACCTTTTCGAAAGCTGCCACTTGCGTGCCTGCAAGACCCAGCCCGAAGGCCAACTCACGGCACTGATAGCCCGACACCCCGACCGACGGGTGCAGCTCGACCTTGAGGATGCGCTCAGGCGTATGCTCGGCGACCTCCTCAATGTCCATGCCGCCATCGGCCGAGGCCACAAAAGCGAGCCGGCTACGGTCACGGTTCAACAGCAGGCTCAGATAGAGCTCCCGCTCAATCTTCGAGCCGACCTCGACGTAGACCTGATGGATGGGCAACCCCTCCGGTCCGGTCTGCTTGGTCACGAGACGCTGGCCGATCAGCGCAGTGGTCGCCGCAGCGACCTCGTCCAAGGTCTTACAGACCTTCACGCCACCGGCTTTACCGCGGCCACCTGCATGGACCTGGGCTTTGACGACCCAAATGGACCCACCTAGCGCTTTGGCGGCTTTGACCGCCGCCGCCGGCGTCGCCGCGACCTGACCGGCCGGGACGGGGACGCCATAGCGCCGAAACAGTTCTTTCGCCTGATATTCGTGCAGATTCATCTTGCCTCTCGCGCTTAGGCGAACCGTCATTTTGTTGCAACGCATTATTGTGCGGCATGGCGCGAGGTGTGGCAAAGGGAAATCCTTGCCCGTCTGGCGGTTCCCACCCCGCGCGAGTACGCCCCACTAGGGATCAGAATCCGTTTTATGTTAAAAGGAACAGGTACGTTCCGTGCAAAAGTCTTGCGGCACTTCACAGTTTGGCGCTGCGGATTGGTCTACCGTCACCCCATCGCCAAATGGCATGCCACTCGCCCAATTCCGGCTCAATAATCTTCTTCTCTTAGGAGTTCACCCATGCGCAGCCAGATTCAGAAAGGCTTCACGATGATCGAATTGATGATCGTGATCGCCATCATCGGCATCCTTGCCACGATCGCCATCCCGATGTTCATGGACAATACGGTCCGTGCGCAGGTCTCCGAAGGCCTCAGTGTCGTCGGCCCGGCCGAGCAGGAAGTCGCCGAGTTCTATCAGAACGCGGGCACCTTCACTGGCGCGACCGTCACGACCGCTACCGGCAAGTACGTCTCCTCTATCACCGTTGGTACGGGAACCGACGCTACAACGGCCGTTCTGGTGGTGGCCTTCGCGAATACCGCCACGAACACGAACATCCGCAGCTCGACTTTGTCGTTCACAGCCGATGCTGCGGGCGGCTCGATCGCTTGGTATTGCGGCAAGAACGGCACCAAGGCTGGGGCTGGGCAGACCACCCTCGCCGACAAATACCTGCCCTCGACCTGTAAGGCGTAAAAGCCTCTATTGGGCCTCTACCCTGCGTAAGGCCCCTCCCGAGGGAGGGGCCTTTCTTTTTGGCTATGTGACCCCCATCACGGGTCCTAACCCCCGGCTCGTGCGAGCATACGAACGGTATTCTGTTATATAACTTCTCACTCGGTGGCGGCACTCCGCCACCCTCCTGAGGCAGCCGGATTCCATGGCAGACAGCGCACTCTCAGTCACTTCGGCCCTCGCCCGCGGCAACGGCGGCGGGCTGCCGGAACGGCTGGTGCACACCGGCATGCTGGATGAGAACGCCCTCAATGCCGCTATCAAGGGCGCGCGTGAGGCCCACCAGAGCCTGGTCACCTATCTGGTCGGCCGTCAGCTGGTCGATGCCCGCGAACTGGCCACGACCGCGGCCAGCTTGTTCGGCACCCCCGTCATGGACCTCGACGGCATGACCATCGACCTCGATGTCGTCCGGCTCGTCCCTGAAAAGGTGCTGGCGAAGAATCGGATACTGCCGCTAGCCCGTCGGGGCCGCCGCCTGTTCGTCGCCGTATCCGATCCCACCAATCTCCACGGCCTCGACGAGATCCGGTTCTCGACCGCATTGCAGGTCGAGCCGATCGTCGTCGAGGACGACAAGCTGCAACGGGCCCTCGCCCGGGTCCTTGAGCAGGTCGACACGTCCATGCGTTCGCTCGGCGAGAGCGATCTGGATCTGGAGCGACTCGACACCTCGGGTGGCGACGAACTCGATGCGGAGACGGTCTCTCGCGATGACGTCGAAGATGCGCCGATCGTCCGCTTCGTGAACAAGGTCATGCTCGATGCGATCCGCCGGGGCGCCTCCGACATCCACTTCGAACCGTACGAGAAAATGTACCGAGTGCGCCTGCGCGTGGACGGCGTCCTCAAAGAACTGGCCCAACCCCCCGTACAACTCGCACCGAAAATTTCCGCCCGTATCAAGGTCATGGCACGCCTGGATATCGCCGAGCGTCGAGTCCCGCAGGATGGTCGCATCAAGATGCGCCTCTCGAAGACGCGCTCGATCGATTTCCGCGTAAGCTCCTGCCCGACCATCTTCGGCGAGAAGGTCGTGATGCGTATCCTCGACCCATCGAGCGCACAGCTCGGCATCGACGCACTGGGCTACGAACCCTTTCAGAAAGAACTGTACCTCGCAACGCTGAAAAAGCCGCAGGGCATGATTCTGGTCACCGGCCCGACCGGCTCGGGCAAGACGGTGTCGCTCTATACCGGCCTGAACATCCTCAACGTCGAGGATACGAACATCTCGACGGCCGAAGATCCGGCCGAAATCATCCTCCCAGGCGTCAACCAGGTGAACGTCAATCCGAAAGTCGGCCTGACCTTCGCCGCCGCGCTGCGTGCGTTCCTGCGTCAGGATCCCGATGTCATCATGGTGGGCGAAATCCGCGACCTCGAGACGGCGGAAATCGCACTCAAAGCCGCGCAGACGGGCCATCTCGTGCTCTCCACGCTGCATACCAACGACGCGCCCCAGACACTGACCCGTTTGGTCGACATGGGCGTAAAACCCTATGCCATTGCCACCTCCGTCAGTTTGATCATCGCGCAGCGGCTGGCGCGTCGGCTCTGTGCACACTGCAAACAACCGCTGGAAATTCCTGTTGACGCCTTGCTACGCGAAGGGTTCACGCAGGTGGATGTCGACGCCGGCATGAAAATCTATGGGCCCACCGGCTGCAGTCATTGCACCGATGGTTACAAAGGCCGGGTCGGCATCTATCAGGTCATGCCCGTCACGGAGACCATCGGCCGTCTCATCATGGAGGGCGGCAACGCCATCACGATCGCCGATCAGGCACGCCGCGAAGGCGTGTGGGATCTGCGCACCGCCGGATTGCACAAGGTCCGCAATGGCCTGACCAGCCTGGACGAAGTCAACAGCGTCACGATCGAGTGACCCGAGCCCCAACAGCCCATGCCGCCACTCGCCAAGTCTCGTAAGAAGGACTTCCCGTTTCTCTGGGAGGGTCGTGATCGTCGCGGCAACAAAGTCCGCGGTCGCACCGTAGCCTCGAACAAGCATGCAGTCTGGCTCGAACTACAAAAGCAGGGCATTGTCCCGATCAAGGTCAAGAAGCAAACGTTGGGCTTTGGTGGCCAGAAAAAAGCGACCCCTGCGGATATTGCGATTTTCTTCCGGCAAATCGCCACCATGTTGGCCGCCGGCATTCCGCTCGTGCAGGCCTTCGAAATCATTGGCAGCGGCAATGACAAACCGGCCATGCAGTCCTTGATCATGGACGTGAAATCGCAAGTGGAGAGCGGACTGACGTTCGCCGAAGCGCTCGGCAAACACCCGTTGTACTTCGACAAACTCTCCGTCAATCTCGTGCATGCGGGGGAGCACGCCGGCGCGCTGGAGACCCTGCTCGACAAGATTGCCACTTACAAAGAAAAGACCGAAGCGATCAAGAAAAAGATCAAAAAAGCGCTGTTTTATCCCGTCACTGTGCTCGCCATTGCAGTGATCGTGACGGTGATTCTGTTGATCTTCGTGATCCCGCAGTTCGAGGAGTTATTCAAGGGCTTTGGTGCAGCATTGCCACCCTTTACGCAAATGGTGGTCGACCTGTCACAACTCATGCAACACCACGGACTGGAACTCGCCGCGGTGCTGTTCGCGGCCGGGTGGGGCTTTGCCTACGCGTTGAAGCGTTCCCGTCCGATGCAAGAGCGCATGGATCGCACGCTGCTCCATGTCCCCATCGTCGGTCCGATACTCGTGAAGGCGGCGATTGCCCGCTACGCACGCACGCTGGCGACCACGTTCGCGGCTGGCGTGCCACTGGTCGAAGCGCTTTCTTCGGTGGCCGGCGCCACGGGCAACATCGTCTATGAATCCGCCGTGCTGCGCATGAAGGATGAAGTGGCGACCGGCCAGCGCCTGCAACGCGCCATGGAAAACACCCAACTGTTCCCAAACATGGTCGTGCAAATGATTGCCGTGGGCGAGGAGTCCGGCTCGTTGGACCAGATGGCCAGCAAGGTGGCTGATTTTTACGAACTGGAAGTCGACTCCGCGGTCGATTCGATGTCGAGTTTGCTTGAGCCGCTAATCATGGCCGTCCTTGGCATCCTCATCGGCGGCTTGGTCATCGCGATGTATCTACCCATCTTCAAACTCGGCTCCGTGGTCTGATCCCGTGGAGATGGTAGAACTCCTGCGCGCCTCCCCCGGCACCTTCGTCACGGTCTGCGTCGCGCTAGGCCTCGTGGTGGGGAGTTTTCTAAACGTCGTCATTCATCGGTTCCCGCAGATGATGAAGGCGCGTTGGCGCGTGGATTGCCAACTGCTCGATGCGCCAGCCGGCACCGCATTGTCCAAAGCGCCACGCTACGATCTCATTTATCCGGCCTCACATTGCCCGGCGTGTGCCACACCCCTTCGGTTCCGGGACAACGTCCCCATCCTGAGTTATCTGTGGCTACGCGGCCGTTGTCGGTCGTGCCAGGCGGCCGTCTCGATCCGTTACCCCCTCATTGAGGCGCTGTCCGGGGTTGCCAGCGGCTGGGTTGGTTGGCACTTCGGCTTCGGCATCGAGAGCGGCGCCGGGCTGGTACTGACTTGGTACCTGATTGCCTTGGCAGCCATCGACCTCGACACCCAATACCTGCCAGACGAACTGACGGTGCCACTGCTGTGGGGCGGACTGCTGCTAGCCGTCCTCTGGGGTCGCGGCACCGGCGCTTTCCCGGTCTCCCCAAGCGAGGCCATTGTCGGCGCGACCGCGGGCTACCTGTCGCTGTGGTGCGTGCACCAAGGGTTTCGGCTGGTCACCGGCCTTGAGGGCCTAGGCTATGGAGATTTCAAATTACTCGCCGCTCTCGGCGCTTTCGGTGGCTGGAGCATCCTGTTACCGGTGGCCCTGCTCTCGGCACTCGCCGGCTCCATCGTGGGAATCGCTTTGCTGGTGACTGGCCGTCACAAACTCCGCGAGCCCTTGCCCTATGGTCCCTTTCTCGCCATTGCGGGCTGGTTGGTGCTGGTGACCCCACACGAACTGATCGCCGCGTGGTGGCCGTTCGGACACTAAACCGTGCAGTACCGCGTTGGACTGACCGGCGGCATCGCCAGTGGCAAATCGGCCGTCGGCGCCGCCTTCGAGCGACTCGGCGTCCCGGTGATCGATGCCGACACCCTGGCCCGTGAAGCAGTACAGCCGGGTTCTGCGGGCCTCCATGACGTACTCGCCCGCTTCGGCCCGAGCCTGCTCCAACCCGACGGTCGTTTGGACCGGCGGGCGCTACGGGCAATCGTGTTTGCAGACCCCACAGCACGGCATGACCTCGAAGCGATCGTACATCCCCGCATTCAGGCCCTTCTGACCGAACGGATCGGCGCGGTCACAACGCCCTACTGTGTGCTCGCCATCCCGCTACTGGTCGAAGGCAACGGCCGCATCCCGGTCGACCGGGTGCTGGTAGTCGACTGCCCCCGCGAAGTCCAGTTGGCCCGGTTGCTGGCCCGGGATGGAGAGACCCTGGCGGGAGCTGAGGCCATTCTGGCCGCACAAGCCACCCGCGCAGCACGACTTGCCCGCGCCGACGACGTCATCGACAATACCGGACCTATAGAAGCGCTGGACAGCGCCGTCGCGACCCTGCACAGGCAGTATCTGCAAGCAGCCCTTCTGCACCCTAAAAGCGCAGAAATGGTCTAAAGTCGGCTCCTCGTCTGCACAAACTCGGCCAAGATGAAGTCATGCAGTTGCCACTGACCGAGGAACAGACCCCGTCACCGCCCCCGCGTACAGTGACGTTCGAGCAACCCCTGAATGAGCGGTTGCGCGTCTTTCTTCGCCTAGAGTTTCTATATCAGCAGGCCGTGCATCATCGCGACATTGCTGATGCGTGGGGCATGCGCGCGGCGATTCAAAGTCTGCTGGAGATTTTCGCGATCACTTCGCGCGGCGATCCGAAGGCCGACGTCATCAAGGAAGTCGAACGTCGTCTGCGACTCCTCAACGAGTACCAGAACAAGCCCGGCGTCGATGGCACCCGTCTGCGCAGCGTAATGAATCAGTTACTACAACGTCGCGATGCCCTGCAAGCCACGTCGATGACGGCCCTCGCGAAGCTCCGCGATAACGAATTTCTGGCTGCAATCAAACACCGCAGCGCCATCCCCGGTGGCGCGTGCGAATTCGATTTGCCCGGCTACACACACTGGTTGCGGCTGCCAGATGAAACCCGCCGGGCCGATTTTGCGATGTGGCTATCCGTGCTGCAACCGTTGTGTGAAACGGTGCAAGACTTGCTCTGGCTGACACGGGAAAATGTGCGTGCGCGTGAGGAAATAGCTCTAGAGGGCAACTTCCATTTTGTTTTCGAGCGCGATACCCCCATTCAATTGCTGCGCATCTCGCTGCCGGCGGACTGTGGACTGCACCCGGAGATCAGCGGCGGACTACACCGCTGCAGCATCCGATTCTTGCAGTGGGCGGATGCCCAAAACCGCGCGACGCAGACGACCGAGGACATCCCGTTCGTCTTGGGTTGCTGTAACTAATGCTGTGAAAGTGCAGACTCGCCGTTGTCCGTCTTGCGGGCGCCCCTATGAACCCGTGCCGAATGCACCCTATCGCCCGTTCTGCAGCGAGCGCTGCCAACTCATCGATTTGGGTGACTGGTTGAGCGAAAACCATCGCATCAAGGGCGACGAGTTGTCGGTCGATACCCAGAGCGAGGACGATGCGCCATGAAACTGTATACGAGCCCGCACGCCCCAAGTCCGCGCCGGGTACGGATGTATGCCGCCGAAAAAGGTATCTCGCTCGAGCTCATCACGGTCGATATCGCCAGCAACGAGACCCAGTCGGCTGCGTTTCTCGCAGTCAACCCGGTAGGCGAGACGCCGGTACTCGAACTACCCGATGGCCGGCTACTAACCGAATCAAACACGATTTGCCGGTATCTAGACGAGACCCATGAGGGCCCCAACCTATTCGGCGCCACTATCGACGAGCGAGCCGAAATCAATCGGTGGATAGATCGGCTGATGTTCCGGCTCTATGTGCCCACCACACAGGTATTCCGCCACTCCCACCGGTTCTGGGAAGGCCGTATTGTGCAAGTTCCTGCCTATGGCGAAGTGGCTCGGGCCCAAGTGCTGGCCGAACTGGCGGCGCTTGATCGGCATCTGGAGGGGCGCGAGTTTATCGCCCGCGCATCGTTCAGCATGGCCGACATCGTTGGTTTCGTGGCCGTGGACTTCGGCAAAGTGGTGCACCTGCGCGTAGGCGCGGAATGGCCAAACCTCGCCCGCTGGTATACCGCAATACGAAGCCGACCGAGCGCGACCGCCTGATCCGGCTTCCGCACTGGGGGACCTGCTAGGATGCGGGCCCTCCGATCGAGACGAGCCTACCCGATGCAAACGCTGCGACTGGTCCTGTCTTGCACGGCAACCGCCTTACTGGCCGGCGGTTGCGCAATGACCCCGCTCAGTCCGGGTGGCGCCACCCGCAGCGCGCCACCGACGCCGGCGCTCGCCCACGTGGACGTCTATCACGGCGTCTCGGTACAGGACCCCTATCGCTGGCTCGAAGCCCTTGAAGCCCCGCAGGTGCATGACTGGGTGAGTGCCCAGAACGCCTACACCCAACCGATTCTGGCAGCGCTACCCGCCCGAGAACCTTTCCGCAAACGCTTGACCGATCTGTGGCACTACGAGCGTTTCGGGGCGTCCCTGTCCGGGGGCCATTCATACGTCGTCCCCGAAGAGCACACCGGACGCTTGTTTTACTTGCATAACGAGGGCGCCCAGGATCAGAGCGTCCTCACCGTACTCGACAACCCCACCGCAGCGCCCCGCGTACTGTTGGACCCCAACACACTCTCGAGTGATCACGCCACGGCGCTGGCAGCGTATAGCGTTTCGCCCGATGGCCGGTATCTGGCGTACTCGACCTCCGATGGCGGCACGGATTGGAAAACAATTCGCATCCGTGACGTCGTCAGCGCCACGGATCTGGCCGAAACCATTGAACAGATAAAATTCACCAGCACTGCATGGGGCACAGACAGTCGGGGCTTTTACTATTCCCGTTATCCGGCTCGTGAGGACGGACACGGCGGCGACGATACGCGGCAGGTCAGCATTTGGTACCACGCACTCGCCACGCCGCAGGAGTCCGATCGATTTATTTATGCCGTCACAAACCATCTGACGCGCAATCCCTATCCGACCGTTAGCGATGACGGCCACCAATTAGTACTGCATGTCTCCGATGGTTATATCCAGAGCGGAGTGCTACTGCTGAATCTCGATGATCCAGACGCCGATGCGACACCCCTACTCACTGACTACGATGCGCGCTATGACTATCTCGGTAACGACGACGACATTTATTATTTTTTAACGACCGCCGCAGCACCCAACGGTCGGATTATTGCGGTCGATCGCCGCCACGCCGAGCGCTCCGCCTGGCGCACGGTAGTTGCCGAAACGTCGGAAGCCATCGATGGCGCTCAATACGCCGCTCATCGCTTTGTACTGCGTTATCTAAAAGATGCGCATAGCATTGTGCGCGTAGCCGACACCGAAGGGCACGTACAGGACTTGGCGCTACCGGGCTTAGGGGAAGTGGTTGGATTCGAGGGCGACCGCAATGCAAAGACCCTGTACTACGCTTACACCGATTACCTGACGCCCCAATCGATCTATCGCCTTGATCTAACGAACTTAGACGCCGAACTCTTCCGCGCGCCGCGGGTTTCTTTCGATGCAAAGACTTACGTGACCGAGCAGGTGTTCTATACCTCTCGGGATGGCACGAAGGTACCGATGTACATCACACACCGGCGCGACCTACCCCATGACGGCAAGCGCCCGACCATGTTGTATGGTTACGGCGGCTTTAACCTGCCGCAATTGCCAGCATTCAGTGTTCCTGTCGCTGTATGGCTAGAAAAGGGCGGCGTCTACGCTGTCGCTAATTTACGCGGCGGATCCGAATATGGCGAAGCGTGGCACCAGGCCGGCACTAAGACACACAAGCAAAACGTCTTCGACGATTTCATCGCAGCAGCCGAGTGGCTGCACAAGAGCGGCTGGACCAGTCGCGATCATCTGGTTATCCGCGGCCGCAGTAACGGGGGTCTGCTAGTCGGCGCCCTACTCACACAACGGCCCGACCTCTTTGCCGCCGCCCTGCCGGCCGTCGGCGTCATGGACATGCTGCGGTATCACACCGCCAGTGCCAACGCGCGCGGCTGGTCCGCGGATTTCGGTTTGTCAGAAAATCCCGAAGAGTTCAAAGCGTTACGCGCTTACTCGCCACTGCACAACGTCAAATTAGGCACCTGTTATCCCGCCACGCTAGTGACCACAGCCGAACGCGATGATCGGGTCGTACCCTGGCATAGCTACAAATTCGCAGCAGCGCTGCAAGCTGCACAAGCGAGCACCTGCAGCCACCCCATCTTGCTGCGCGTCGAAACAAGGGCCGGACACGGCAATGACCGCCCCGTTTGGATGCAGGTCGAGGATTACGCCGAGCAATGGGCGTTCGCAGCGGCCTACACCGGCTTCGAGGTGGCTCCATGAAAAGGAAAACCAACGGCTTTCTCGATGTTGTCCGGCAAAAGCGCGCCGAGCAAAACCGTAACTGGTCGACTGGGCCGCTACCACCGCCCTTAGATTTGGCGACCTGCGCAGACTTTACGCTGGGTACCTGGCGGATTGAAGTGCAGGCGGCGCGCCTCGTGCGCGGCGATCGCCAATTTGAACTGGATGAGCAAATGCTCAGCACGCTCGTGCTGATCGCACAAGCGGGTGCTCTGGGCATTCGGCGCGAGCTCTTGTGTCTGCATCTGTTCGGACCGGTGCGCCCGGAAAATCATCCGGCGAAGTTGCGCCGGATCACTAGTTTTCTGCGTCGAGTCCTCAGCGACGACGGTTCGGTGCGGCTCATCAACACCACCCCCGACGGGTACGCCTTTGAGACCGGTGCGCCCGTAGAAGGCCGCTCCACTCTCACCACCCACGACGACGATGCGCCGATGCGGGTTGAAACCAGCAATGTGGGGGCCTATTTGCAGCGCGGGCGCCGCCGCGGACTCGCCCTGGGCGCCGCCATCGGTATGGTCGTGGCGCTCACCTTCGTTCTGATTTTTCTGGTCGAACGCCGTGAAGGCGTTCTGTACGGCCAGATCGTCAAGACCGTTGTGATCGCGGCGGAACCTGGGCGGCAATTGGCGCCGAGTTTTTCACCGGACGGTAGCCAACTGGTCTATAGCTGGCTGAAGCCGGACGGCACGCAAAAACTCTATGTACGTGCGACCACCGGCGCCGGCGTACGCGCACTCACAGAGGGCCCCGGGCGCGACGAAAATCCCGCTTGGGCGCCCAAAGGCGGACTCATCGCCTTTACACGCCGTAGTGCCGAGGGCTGCGCCATCTTGGTCGTGGGGGCCGCCGGAGGTACACCACGCGCATTGGGGCAATGTGAGTTTCGCACCGCTGGCCAGATGGCTTGGCTACGCGATGGCAGCGCACTCGTCCTAGGACATCGCGGCGCGTGGGACGCGCCGGGCCAAATCGTCTCAGTGACCCTAGCCGACGGCAAGTTAGGTGGAGTCACCAATCCATCTGCCGGCATGCCGGGGGACTCGCAGCCTGCGTTAGCGACCTCTGGACGCCGATTCTCCTTCATTCGTACGCGGGCAGCCGGCGCTGAGGATTTGCAAATTCTCGAGTTCGACTCCGGCAAACCTGTGCGCATGACACACGACCTCGCTCCCATTACCGGCACCACGTGGGAACAAGGCGGCCACTCCATCATCATTGCCTCGAGCCGTCGTGGGCAAGACGGGCTGTGGCGCATCCGCATGGATGGTGCCCCACCAGAGCGATTGCAACCGTCGACAGACCCGCAGCGTCGGCCCGTCATGACCGACAACGGTCGCTCACTCGCCTACGAGCACTGGCATGTAACCACGCGTTTCACGCGCTATGGCGTCTCGCCAGAAAGCGAAGGTACCCCTTACCGGCGTGGTGTCGCCCTCGAGCGCAGTCTGTCGGTTTCGGCTGACGGACAGCGCGCAGCGTACATTTCGAATCTGGGCGATCATGATGCGGTCTACCTCGCCACAGTGCCCGATGGAATCCCGCATCCGATCACGAAGGGCCATTACGAACAGATTGAGTCGGCGCAGTTAGCGCCCGACGGCAAGCGCGTCCTATTCACTGGCCTCACCCAAGGACACCTCGACGTTTACCTCGTTGACGTGGCTGCCGGCACACCCGAAACGCGTCTTTTGGGTGAGGGCGAGAGCCGCGCACCCGCCTGGTCGCATGACGGTCACACGATCTATTTTGGGTCCAATCGCAACGGCAAGCGCTGGCAACTCTTTAGGCAAAAAACCGGCGATGGGGCCGCCGAGCAGTTGACCGAGGAAGGCGGCTTGGCCGCTCAGGAGTCCACCGACGGCCAGTGGCTCTACTTTGTGCGGCCAGACCGCAAGGGCCTCTGGCAGCGCAGTACCGCGCCCGGTGGCGACGATCTATTTTTGGCCGGGGATCTCTCCCCCATCGACTGGCATAACCTCGTAGTCGGCAGGGATGCGGTGTGGTTTGTGAGTCGGCCTGCCGGTGATCCGGTGCTTGCACGATTCGTCTTCGCCAAGGGTCGGGTCGAGACCGGCCCTCTGGTCACCGGGCTGCTGCGGGATTCTGGCCTCGCACTGCTGCCCTCTGGCGATGCGGTCGTTGTGGCCGAAATGAGCGAGGCTCAGGTCGATATCGAACTGTCGACACTAGAATAATGGCCACGCCAGTGGCCGGTCGCCCCGGCCGTCGCCACACCCTCCGGTAGGAACCATGGCAAGCCGCTGGCCGCAATCCAGCTGCGGCCGATCCGATCCGGCGGCGCGCTGAGCATCAAAAAGTCTGCCCCTGCATCGCGGGCAAGCAAGGCCTGCGCGGCATCGATAACCCAAACACCCACCATCTCCGTGCGCGATGCGGCAGGACGGACCTGTGCAATCTGCGCAAACAGCATCACCTCGGCATCCAGTGCAGCCAACGAAATCAAAGATCCCAACCGTAACGCCGTCACGATGGGCCGATCCGCCTCCAAAATATCCACCGTCGGCAGCCTGGCCGGACAATGCCACGCCAATGCCTGTCCTTCTTGCCCCTGGGGTTGCCCGGCATACCGGTGTACGCGATAGGCCGCGATGCGCACGGCGCGCGTAGCGCCCGGATAGCGGTGCGTGACGGCGTGAAAAAAATGGCAGTCGCCCGGATCGACCTGTACGCCGAGTTCCTCCGCCAATTCCCGCGCTAGCGCGACCGTTGCAGACTCCTCGGCATCCACTTTGCCGCCTGGGAATTCCCAACGCCCAGCAAACGCTTTACCAGGCGGACGGGCCGCCAGCAGCACGCGCCCCTCTGCATCGAACAACAGGCCCGCAACCACCGACAACGGCTCTGTACTCACCGTACGCATACCAATACCTCGGTCATCACAGCACGGCCGCTATGCCGCTACTGTTCCCCTGGTAGCCCAGAGAAGCAGATACCACCCTACGACCAACGGGTCGTGCCCGGGTCGGCACCGCGCTTGCTATCCCAACGCACCGCATCGACAGTGGGTAGGCCCTCCAGTAATCTACTCGCTTCATCCGCGTATCTTTACGCGCCCAGTCCTCCGCCACAAGCGGCCCGTACTCCTCCGGAGCGCAAATGCAGATTCGTCCAATGGTCGCCTCTGACCGACTAGGCTGGAATCCTTTGTGGCAGGGCTACCTGACTTTCTACAAGGCATCGGTGGATGCCGCAACGACCGACCTTACGTTCGAACGACTCACCAAAGGCACGGAGCCTATGGGCGCTTTTATAGCCATCGATGAACGCGGCGCTGCGGTGGGCATGGTGCATTGGATCCTGCATCGATCGTGCTGGAGCCAAGGGGACTACTGTTACCTCCAAGATCTGTTTGTTGTTCCGGGTCTGCGTGGCCAAGGCTTAGGCCGCCAGTTGATTGAGGCCGTCTACGCCAAATCCGCTGCTGTGGGTGCAAACCGGGTGTGGTGGCTCACCCACGAGAGCAATACCGACGCGATGCACCTGTACGAAAAGATAGCCACCCGGTCCGGCTTCTTGCAGTACCGGAAAATGCTCTGATTGCGCAGCAGCGCGACCGCTACTGCGCACAATGGACCTGCCGGTAGCCTAGCGCTCGCCGCAACAAAAAAGCCCGACAGAGTTGCCTCAGTCGGGCTTTTCCTTTAGCAAAACCGGGGCCTTACTCGGCAAGAGCCCCATGGCAGTGTTTGTACTTTTGCCCCGAACCACAGGGACACGGATCGTTACGCCCCACCGTCGGGAAAGGATCTGCCTCGTCTGCCTGCAGCGCCCCATGGCACTGTTTAAACTTCCGACCCGAACCGCAAGGACAGGGTTCGTTGCGGCCAATCTTGCGCACGTCACGCTGAAAGGGCACAGCGGCTTCCGTTTCCGCAGCCTGCGCCGGTTGCGGGGCCCCGCCGGTAAGCGATGGCGCCTCTGCATGCTGGAACTGCATCATGCGCTCGAGGCGCGCTTGTCGCTCCATCTCTTCGCGCTCCAACTCAGCCTCCGACCTGACCTGCATGCGGGCCAGCATAGAAACGGCATCGTAGTTGATCCGATCGAGCATCGAGGTAAACAGCTCGAATGCCTCGCGCTTGTACTCCTGCTTTGGGTTTTTCTGCGCGTACGAACGCAGGAAAATTCCCTGACGCATATAGTCCATCGCACCCAAATGCTCACGCCATTGCGAATCCAGCATCTGCAAGAGCAGCGTCCGCTCAATACGGCGCAACTCCGTTGCACCGATCATGGTTTCTTTTTCGCTATAGGCCTGCTCAAACGCACCGAGCAGAAACTCCTCCATCTCGCGTGCACCACGACTCTTGTCTGCATCAATCCAAGCCTTGGGGTCAAACCCAACAGCAAAATCACGCGCCAGAGTGGTCTGCAACGTCGCTAAATTCCAATGATCCTCGATCGTCTCTGGCGGCATCGCCTGCGCTACGAGCCCCAACACGACGTCGCGCCGCAAGTCCCGAATCGTATCGCCAATATCTTCCGATGACATCAGATCGCTACGATGCCCATAGATCACCTTGCGCTGATCGTTGGCGACATCGTCGTACTCAAGCAAATTCTTACGAAGATCGAAGTTATATGCCTCAACTTTGCGCTGTGCCCGCTCGATCTGCCGTGAGAGCAGTGGACTCTCGATGGCCTCTCCCGCCTTCATGCCGACACGCGACAACAAAGCCTTCATGCGCTCTGGGTCGCCAAAGATGCGCATGAGATTGTCTTCTAGCGACAGATAAAACCGTGAAGACCCCGGGTCGCCTTGGCGACCCGATCGCCCGCGCAATTGATTATCGATACGGCGGGACTCGTGCCGCTCAGTGCCGATGATGTGCAGGCCACCCGAGGCAACAACCGCAGCGTGGCGAACATGCCATTCGGTTTGAGCGGCCTCTATGGCCCCGGTATCCGCATCTAGAGCCATCGTGTCAGGCTTGCCACCGAGGACAATGTCCGTGCCCCGACCGGCCATGTTGGTCGCGATGGTTACAGCGCCCGGCCGACCGGCCTGGGCGACGATCTGCGCTTCGCGCTCATGCTGCTTGGCGTTCAGCACTTCGTGCGGAATGTTCTGAGTCCGAAGCGCATTCGAAAGCAGTTCCGAAGTTTCGATCGACGTCGTACCCACGAGGACGGGTTGCTGCCGCTTGATGCAGTCCTGAATATCCTCAACAATCGCCTCGAACTTATCGGACTGGGTCAAATAGACCAAGTCGGAATTGTCTTTACGCTGCATTGGCCGATGCGTCGGAATCACCACAACTTCCAGGCCATAAATCTGCTGAAACTCGAAAGCCTCGGTGTCAGCGGTGCCCGTCATACCCGAGAGTTTCTGGTACATCCGGAAGAAGTTCTGGAAAGTAATTGAGGCGATCGTCTGATTCTCTTCACGAACCTCGACGCCTTCTTTTGCTTCGACTGCCTGATGCAATCCGTCTGACCAGCGGCGACCCGGCATCGTGCGCCCGGTGAATTCATCGACGATGATGACTTCGCCGTTGCGGACAATATATTCCACGTCCTTGTGGTAGAGGCCGTGCGCGCGAAGTGCCGCATTAAGGTGGTGCATCAATCGAATGTGCGCAGCGTCATACAGGCTGCCGCCCTCGCGAACCAACCCGGCTTCTGTGAAAATCCGCTCGACCGTCTCGTGCCCTACTTCGGTCAGGTGCACCTGCTTTTGTTTTTCATCAACCCAATAGTCTCCGCCGACGCGCAAATCGTAGCGAGCATCGTCACCCAACAGGCCTAACGTTAGGTCAGCGAGTGCGGCTGCGCCCGGCAACTCAATCGTTACCGAATGATTTTTTGCGTCACGCCATAAATCAAACTTCACCTTCGCAGCAGACTTCATACCCGCCAATGCTGCCTTGACCTCGGCGGGAGTCGCCACCGGCGTCCCAGCGACAGAGAGCAACACGTCATTCGCCTTCAACGATCCGCCCAACGCATTACCTGTGACGGCCTCGACTAGAACACCGCCCTCGACTGCTTCTTCTTTTGAGGCACGCGCTAGGCGAGGCAGGAGTGCATTGATCTTGAGATAGAGTTCCGTGCTCTCGTCAGCTGGACCGGAAATGATCAACGGCGTACGGGCCTCGTCGATCAGAATCGAATCCACTTCGTCGACGATCGCAAAATGCAGTGTGCGCTGTACGCGATCCTCAAGCCGGAAAGCTAGATTGTCACGCAGATAATCGAAGCCATATTCATTGTTGGTGCCATAGGTGATGTCACAGGCATAGGCGGCACGCTTCTCTTCTTGCGTCTGACCGGAACGAATCACGCCGACCGTCATGCCCAGAAAACGGTATACGGGACCCATCCACTCCGCGTCCCGGGTCGCTAGGTAGTCGTTGACCGTCACGAGGTGCGCGCCAGCGCCTGGCAGCGCATTCAGGTAGGTCGGCAGGGTCGCCACGAGGGTCTTGCCTTCACCCGTACGCATTTCTGAAATCTTGCCCTGATGGAGTGCGATACCACCCACCAGCTGGACATCGAAATGGCGCATACCCAGCGCGCGCCGTCCGGCCTCACGAACCGCCGCAAACGCCTCCGGTAAGAGACTATCGAGCGTCTCACCCGCCGCCAACCGCTCTCGGAATCGGACCGTGAGTGCAGGGAAGGCCTCATCAGGTAGCCCCCGCATCTGGTCATCCAGCGCATTAGTGGCAATCACGAGGCGCCCGTACTGGCGCAACAGGCGCTGGTTGCGGCTACCGAAGATCGATGTCAGAAACTTGAACACAGGTCAGAATCCTTGCTGGCGGCCGGACAGGGCCGGGCCCGGGGAAAAGTCGCCTATTGTACTAAGTCGAGAAGACCATTACCCAACGATGGTCACGGAGTGGGGCTTGGGCACTGGCTCTTCAAGGGTTATGTCTTCGTACACGGTAGACTGTCCCGATATGCTCTGGTCGATAATTAGGCCAATGGTGACGTGGTGGCTAGCAAAAAACCTATTTCAATCAGTGACTTGCTAGAAAAGCAAGGCCAACGACTCGGCGCCTTGCGTGCGGGCGCTGCACGAGCGAGTTCTACCTTGACGCAGGTTGAGGCAGCGCTCCCGTCTGAACTTATAGGCACCGTCCATGCCGCGTCCATCGATGCGGAGGGTGTTCTTACGGTCCTCGTCGAAAGCGGGGCCTATGCCACACGACTGCGCTACGCCCTACCCGAGTTGTTGCCAAAGGTGCTCGATGAGGCGGGAAAACCGGCCGAGCGCGGCCGCGTGCAGGTTCGCCCCAAAAGTGCCGTCCGCGCTTAGCCGCCGAAGGCAGCTGCAGCAATGAAACTGATCGGCGCATCACGCTGATCTCGAAAGGTCACTTCCTCCCAAGCGGACTGATCAGCCAGCAGCGCACGCAGCAGCTTGTTGTTGAGTCCATGACCGGATTTGAAGCCACTGAATTCACCAATCAACGTCCGACCGAGCAAATAAAGGTCGCCGATGGCGTCTAAGATCTTATGCCGTACGAATTCATCTTCGTACCGCAAGCCATCCTCGTTAAGAATTTTAAAGTCATCGAGCACTATGGCGTTATCCAGAGTGCCGCCCAGTGCCAGATTGTGCGCACGCAGCTTTTCGAGATCCCGCATGAACCCGAACGTTCGGGCACGACTAATTTCGCGGAGAAAGGAGGTCGTCGAAAAGTCCATCGATGCTTTCTGAGAATGTCGGCGAAAAATCGGGTGATCGAACTCGATCTCAAAATTGACCTTAAATCCGTTGAATGGATCAAACCGCGCCCACTTGTCCCCCTCCCGAACCTCAACGGTTTTAAGAATTCGAGCAAACCGCTTCAATGCCATTTGCTCTTCAATGCCGGCTGATTGGAGCAGAAACACAAACGGCGCCGCGCTACCGTCCATAATCGGCACTTCGGGTGCACTGAGTTCAATAAACGCATTGTCGATGCCAAGGCCAGCGAAGGCGGACAACATATGCTCGACCGTGCAAACACGGACATCGCCAACGATGATGTTCGTACCGAGCATCGTGTCGCCAACGAGCTCACAGCGTCCTGGTAGATCTACTGGCGGATCAAGATCTGTGCGGCGAAAAACCACTCCGGTATTCGCCGGCGCGGGGCGTAACGTCATGTAGACCTTGCGCCCAGAATGCAGCCCGACGCCAGTGGCGCGAACCAAACTCTTGAGTGTGCGCTGCTTAATCATCGGCTACCAGTTCCATTCTGTTAACGACCAAACAAGTGGCCATGCCTACGCACGCTACCACAAGGCAGAAATTCCACTCAACTTGTGGCCCAAAAGAGCGCCGCACTGCGCAAAAATATTAGAAATAGCGCCGCAATCAAACGGCCGCCCTCCCGCGTTATTGCGCGGGAGGGCGCCCCGATCAGTCTGCCTGACGACGAAGGAACGACGGGATTTCGAAATCCGCGCCGCTGGTCGACAAACCATCGCCTGACGCCCGCCGACGCATATGCGGTGGGGTATTGGCAATCGCATCCCAGTCATTGCGTGCAGCGGCCGCAGTCACCCCAGCGCCCATCACACGCGCTGCAGGCACCACTTGAGGCCGCGGGCGCTGACTGTGCACCACGGGCGAGGGCACCACCGTGGACACCTCCGAACGGCCAAGCCCGGTCGCGACGACCGTCACGCGCAACTCGTCCTGCATCTCCGGATCGATAACCGTACCAACAACAATGGTTGCATCGTCACTGGCGAACTGCCGAACGATGTTACCGACTTCGTCCAACTCACCAATAGCCAGATCGAGGCCCGCAGTCACATTGACGAGAATACCTTGAGCACCCGCCAAGTTAATGTCTTCCAGCAGAGGACTCGAGATCGCCATCTCCGCCGCGATACGCGCGCGATCTTCGCCACTACCGCGCCCGGTTCCCATCATTGCCATACCCGTTTCGCTCATGACCGTGCGCACGTCGGCAAAGTCCACGTTAATCAACCCAGGCCGTGTGATCAATTCCGCAATCCCCTGCACGGCACCCTGGAGAACGCCATTCGCCGAGGTAAAGGCATCGAGCAGACGGGTGCGTGGCCCAAGCACAGAGAGCAGCTTCTCGTTGGGGATCGTGATGAGGGAGTCACAATGCCGGGCCAGCTCCGCGATACCCTGGTCCGCAAGCAGCATTCGCTTCTGGCCTTCCATCGCAAACGGCCTGGTGACTACGGCCACAGTGAGTATGTTCATCTCCTTAGCAAGCTGCGCCACTACCGGGGCAGCCCCGGTGCCGGTGCCGCCCCCCATGCCCGCCGTAATGAACAGCATGTCGCAGCCCTCGATCAGTTCGACGATGCGATCACGATCTTCCATCGCCGCCTGTCTACCAACATCCGGATTCGCGCCCGCGCCCAAGCCCTTAGTGATACTAGAGCCAATCTGGAGGGTCGTTTTCACCTTCGACTTGCTGAGCACCTGTGAATCAGTGTTCAAGCAGGCGAAGTCGACGCCTTCGATTCCGCACTCGACCATGTGATCGACGGCATTGCAACCGGCGCCACCAATGCCGAGAACCTTGATTACAGCGCTCTGACTATATGCATCCATTAACTCGAACATGGCGCGTCTCCTTGGACGTTAAACGCAAAAACAAAAGAAAAGACAAAATCAAAAGTAGCTATGCAGCCATTCCTTCACTTTTGCGAAGGCTGACTTTATATCGGACTTAACAGAGAAAATTCCGCTCCCGCCCTCAACAAACTGAGCGCGTGCGTAGAGCAGCAAACCCACTCCCGTTGCATTCATTGGATTTCTAATTACCTCACCGAGACCGGTCACTCCTTGAGGAATACCGAGTCGCACGGGCACGTGAAACACCTCTTCCGCGAGTTCTACAGCGCCTTCCATGCGCGCACTCCCCCCAGTAAGAACAATGCCCGCGGCGATCGCTTCTTCAAAGCCAGAACGTCGCAGCTCTTCGCGGATCAATCCGTACAATTCTTCGTACCGCGGCTCTACAATTTCAGCGAGAGTCTGTCGTGCGAGGCGTCGGGGCGGCCGATCACCGACACTGGGCACCTCGATGGTGTCCTCGGAGTTAGGTAGCCGAGACAAGGCACAGGCATAGCGGATCTTCAAATCTTCCGCGTTCCCGGTTGGCGTGCGCATTGACACGGCGATGTCGTTGGTTACTTGATCGCCCGCAATCGGAATCACCGATGTATGGCGGAGCGCCCCTCCCGAAAACACGGCGATATCAGTGGTGCCACCGCCGATATCTACAAGACAGACGCCGAGATCTTTTTCGTCGTCGGTCAACACGGCGAAGCTCGAGGCCCACTGCTCGAGTACGATCCCTTCAATTTCCAAACCGCAGCGCTGGACACATTTTTGTATGTTCTGCGCCGCGCTTTCAGCACCGGTCACGATATGCACTCTGGCCTCAAGGCGGACACCAGACATACCGATTGGATCGCGAATACCGTCTTGGTTATCAATCACGTATTCCTGAGGAATCACATGAACGATGCGCTGATCTGCTGGAAGAGCTACCGCTTGTGCGGCATCCATAACGCGGGAGACGTCTCCGTTGGTGACTTCCTTATCCTTGATCGCCACGATGCCGTGGGAATTAAGGCTGCGCACGTGGCTACCAGCGATTCCCGTATAGACTGCATGGATATCGACGCCAGCCATCAACTCGGCCTGCTCAATTGCTCGCTGAATTGACTGCACTGTCATATCAATATTGACGACAACACCGTGTTTTAGTCCGCGGGATGGCGCGGAGCCAATGCCGATCACTTCGATCGACTGGTCGGGTTTTAATTCTCCAACCAGAGCGATGACCTTGGAAGTCCCGATATCGAGACCGACGATGATGTTTCTGTCTGTACGCTTGCCCATACTTCAGCCTGCCTGCGATTGCGACCCACGCCAGCCGACGGAAAAACCGTTCGAATAGCGCATATCGATATAAGCGATTTCATTGGATCGGCTCGTGACGAGAGTCACGCCGAAAGTTAAAAAGCGTTCGAGTCTCTCTTGTACTTCACGGCGGCCAAGGCGCACCACAACACCATTGGCGAGTTCGATCTCCCAAGCGCCACGCGCATCTAGACGCAAGCCGGTGACGGGAAGCGCAGCTGCATCAAGCTGTGTACGAACTTGGAAAAAGAGATCGGCGACATGGCGCTCGGTCCCCTCCGGACCAGCGAGGCGCGGCAGCTCCATTGGCACATGCCGCTCATCGCGCACGAATAGTTCACCACGCGCGTTTACCAAACCGGAATCGCCCCATCGAGCGACCGCTTCTTGTTCCGTTATTTGCACCAAAAGGCCGTCGGGCCAACGGCGCTGTACGCGGGCATTATCGACCCAGGGTAGAGCCTCAATCGCGTTCTGCACGTCGGAGATGTTGGCGCGTACGAAGCCGCCATGCAGTGTCGTACGCACCACTTGCTCAACCTCTAGCACGGAGACCCGACGAAACGCACCTACGGCGCTAATTTTATGAATGGGTCGGTCGAGCGCAGTCGCGACAGCGCCGATCGCTAGCACGGTCACGACCGTTCCAGCGAAGACGGGAATCCACCGCGAAAAATTCAGCACAGGCATCTGTCGAACGGTTCGCTCAGGACGAGCGCGATTGCGTGAGCGTGGTTTGCTCAGCTTTTTCAACCAACCGAGCTTCATTGCTGCACCTCTACTAAGGAGGTTTCTAGGATCCGCCACACGAGTTCTTCGAAGGAGATCCCATCTGCCGCCGCCGCTTTGGGCACTAACGAATGGCTTGTCATTCCTGGAGTCGTATTGACCTCAAGTAGCCAATTACCACCGCTTCGGTCGCGCATGACGTCAACACGCCCCCACCCGGCAGCTCCGCATGCACAGAACGCCTCTAGAGCAAGCCGGCGGAGGCTTGATTCTTCTTCTCCTTGCAAGCCAGGGCATACGTAGCGTGTGTCATCTGAGATGTATTTGGCGTGATAATCGTAGTACTCACCCGCCGGCACAATGCGGATTGATGGTAGCGCCATGCCGCCGAGAATGGCCACCGTATATTCCTCGCCCTCAATGAGTTGCTCCATCAGCAACTCTCGACCATAACGGGTCGCGAGCGCGACCGCCCCAGCAAGATCTACGGGCTGAAATACGCGACTAACACCAACGCTTGACCCCTCTAGTGATGGTTTGATGATCAGCGGAAAGCCAAGGCGTGTCGCCGCGGCGCTCACATCGGCGCCCACCGCGAGACGCTCATAGCGGGGTGTAGGCAGGCCGAGGGAGAGCCAAACCTGTTTAGTGCGAATTTTATCAAGGGTTAATGCAGAGCCGAGCACGCGAGACCCGGTATAAGGAACGCCTATAGCTTCAAGCAGGCCTTGCACGACCCCATTCTCGCCAGCGGATCCATGCATGATGTTGAAGACTCGGCCGAAGCCCCGGCTTTGCAGCGCCTCGATTAACGCCGGAACACCATCGATTCCGCTCGCGTCTATACCACGCGCGCGCAACGCTTCCAGCACATTGCGCCCAGAGTTCAGCGATACCTCGCGCTCCGAGGAATCGCCGCCGAACAGAACAGCAACCCGGCCAAAAGCCGCAGGATCCGTTACGAGACAGGGTGCACGGGTGAGGGTCATGCCGGCTCTCCAATAATCCGGACTTCGGCTGCCAAGCGCACACCTTGCGTACGCTCAACCTCATCGCGAACGTGCTCCATCAGGCGTTCAATATCAGCCGCGCGAGCGTTGCCTTCGTTAATTAGAAAATTGGCATGCTTGGTCGAAACCACCGCCCCTCCAATGCGTACTCCCTTCAGGCCGGCCGCCTCGATCAAGCGTGCAGCGTGGTCACCCGGTGGGTTCGTGAAAGTCGAGCCGCAACTCCACGCGCCAATCGGTTGCTTGGCGCGTCGCGCCTCAAGCAAGTCGCGGATTTGATCCTGGCTCGCCGCAGGGTCAACACGGAATTCGAGGCGAGCGGACACAAACCATTCGCCAGCGACCGGGGCTTCCAGATGACGATAGCTGTACCGATATTCGGCGGCAGCGCGCGTCTTACGTTGGCCGCTCCGGTCGACTACATCGACTTCAACCACATGGGGCCAGATCTCGCCGCCCCAAGCACCGGCATTCATCGACAAAGCCCCCCCAACGGTACCCGGGATACCCGCAAAGAACGCGGCAGGACCTAGCAACCATCGCGAGCACTGCCGAGCCACCTTTGCACAAGGCACGCCAGCGTCAGCCTGTATCTGTGTCGCGTTGATCCGCTCTAGTTGGCGCAGGCCTAGGTGCAGCGACACCACTACACCGCGGACACCACCATCACGAACCAACAAATTACTGCCAAGACCCAACCACTGCACTGGCACTTCAGGAGGCAAGACAGCAAGGAAGCGCGAGAGCTCGGCAACAGAATTTGGCGTGTAATAAGCGTCAGCGGGACCGCCGACATGCCAAGACGTATGCCGCGCGAGAGGCTCGTCAAAGCGTACGGACGGCAAAAATTCAGCGGCAATCAATTCGCGCACCGCGGTCATGGCGCGACCTCACGTGCCAGTTGGCCCGGCAATTGCTGCGCCACAACACCGATGTGACCGGCGCCCATGGTGATAACCACGTCGTCATGTCGTAGCAAGCCGACCAATGCCTCGTGCAAGGTTTCAACTTTTGCAACAAAGACCGGCTCAATTCGCCCACGAGTACGGATAGCGCGACAAATAGCGCGGCCGTCCGCATCTCGAATAGGCGTCTCGCCCGCCGCATAGACTTCGGTCACCAACAATACGTCGACTTTGGAGAGCACTTCAGCAAAGTCATCGAGCAAATCACGCGTGCGAGAGTAACGATGGGGCTGAAACGCCAAAACAATTCGACGTCCCGGCCAGCCTTGACGAATCGCCTCAAGGGTAGCTGCCACCTCGGTCGGGTGGTGCCCGTAATCATCAATAATCGTGACGTGGCCACAGGAGAGCGTTAGCTCCGCAACAACCTGTAGACGTCTATCGATGCCTTGAAAGTTGGCCAGCGCGCGTTGAATTGCCGAGTCATCAATTCCGACTTCGGTCGCAATGACGATGGCTGCCAGCGCGTTCAACACGTTGTGGTGGCCGGGAACGGAGAGGGTCACCGCAAGCGATCCCCGACCTTCTGGGCGGAGCACCGTAAATCGGGAACGCGGGCCTGTGCGATCAATTTCTACTGCACGATAATCAGCCGACTCGGACACACCGTAGGTCAGCATCGGCCGCGCTATGGCTGGCATCAAACCGGCAATCTCCAGATCATCATGGCAAAGCACAGCAAGACCGTAAAACGGCAAGTTATGTAAGAAATCAACGAAACTCTGTTTTAGCTTGGTGAAGTCACCGCCGTGCGTACTTAAGTGGTCGTGGTCGATATTGGTGACGACCGCCATCATGGGCTGCAAATGCAGAAAGGACGCATCACTCTCGTCTGCCTCTGCGACTAGATAGGTGCCTGTCCCCAGCCTCGCATTGGCATCGGCACTCTTCAGTCGACCGCCAATCACGAAAGTTGGATCCTCGCCGCCTTCCGCTAAAATGCTGGCGACGAGGCTCGTTGTGGTTGTCTTTCCATGAGAGCCCGCGATAGCAATACCACTGCGAAAGCGCATGAGCTCCGCAAGCATTTGCGCACGTTGCACCACGGGGACGCGGGCCGCTTGGGCAGCAATGACCTCCGGGTTATCTAATGGCACGGCGCCCGATACAACCACTACGTTAGCGCCTGCCGCGTGCTCAGCAGAATGACCGATGAAAATACGCGCACCAAGGCTCGCAAGTCGATCGGTGACTGCGTTCGGCTTGATGTCTGATCCCTGCACGAGGTAGCCGAGATTGAGCAGCACTTCGGCAATCCCACCCATGCCACTCCCGCCGATCCCGACGAAATGAATGTGGCGTATGCGACGAAATGGCGCGTTCATGCAGCCCGCCTCTCTATCTGCGCGAGACAGAGATCCGCCAGCACTTCTGCAGCACCAAGTTTTGCCGCCGCGCGAGCGGATTCACTCATCCGACCCAACTGCGCGCCGCCATCAGCGAGCAGTCCGAGGATGGCCTCTGCCAAAGACACTTCGTCCAAGTCGCGCTCTGGCATCAATAGCGCGGCACCGCGGTCTGTCAGGTAGCGCGCGTTCTGCGTCTGATGGTCATCCACAGCCGCCGGGAACGGCACTAAGACGCCGGGGACACCAGCCGCCGCTAATTCGGCGACCGTCAGCGCACCGCTTCTTGCAATCGCTAAGTCTGCCCAAGAATAAGCGCCTGCCATATCATCGAGAAATTCACGCACATCAGCGTCAACACCGCGTGCCAAATAATCCGCGCTGACCGCAGTCGCGCGACCCCGCCCAGTCTGGTGCAACACCTGAGGTCTCTGTAGGACAGGTATTGCTGCCAGTGCGGCCGGCAACGTCCGATTCAAGACGGCGGCACCCTGACTACCTCCAAACACCAGCAAATGTGGTGGGCGCCTAGGCGCCGAACGCAGCATGAACTGAGATTCAATTTCTGGGCGCACAGGATTGCCGACCGACAAGGCGCCGACCGAGGCTGAAAATGCGCCCGGAAAGGCCTCCGCTACCACTTGGGAGAGATGCGCGAGAACGCGATTGGTCAAACCTGCTACCGCGTTTTGCTCATGAATCACGAGCGGACATCCCAGTAGTTTTGCCGCAATCCCTCCCGGACCTGCGACGAAGCCACCGAGCCCTAGGACGACGTCAGGCTTTACACGACGTACAGCAACGATCGAGTCCACTAGCGCACGCAGCACCCGGAACGGCGCAGACAGCCAACTAAGCACGCCCTTGCCCCGCAGGCCGGAGACCCGCACCCACTCTACGGAAATCCCGGCAGCCGGCACCAGACGCGCCTCGATGCCCTGGCGGGTGCCCAGCCAAACAACACGACAGGAGCGAGACTCCAGAACGCGTGCCACCGCGAGCGCGGGAAATACATGCCCCCCCGTACCACCGGCCATGATGAGAACGGTGATCACCGCGTCGCCCCCCGAATCGCCGCAGTACGGGAACTCTGCGTTTCGTGATGCACACGTAGAACCATCCCGATCCAAATCAGCGTAACCAGCAAGCTCGATCGTCCGTAGGAAAGCAATGGCAAGGTCAAGCCTTTGGTAGGCAGTGCACCCATATTCACAGCGATATTGATGAAGGCCTGCAGAGTGAGCCAAACCCCAAACGAAGCTGCCAGATACGACTGAAACTTAAGTCCGGCATCAGCGGCATTACGCGCAATAACCAACGATCGGTAAGACAAGGCGAGAAAGAGCAAAATCAGCGCGGCCACAGCGACGAGACCTAATTCCTCGGCATAGACCGAAAAAATGAAATCGGTGTGCGCTTCCGGTAGCCAGAGTAATTTCTGCACTGAGCCACCGAGCCCGACGCCAAACCATTCTCCTCGGCCGATTGCCATCAGGGCTTGCGTCAATTGATAGCCGGTTCGCTCAGGATCAGCCCATGGGTTAAGGAAACTAATCACCCGTTCCCAACGCCACGGGGTGAGCCGCACAACAGCAGCAATCGGCAAGGTCACGGCGATTGCAATTCCAACAAGGTAGCGAAGCTGCGCGCCGGCGAGAAAAAGCATAACGAAACCCGTAACCATGATCACCACACCGGCACCAAGGTCGGGCTCAGCGAGCAGAAACGCAGCGGCGATCACCAGCAACCCGAGCGGCTTCAAGATGCCCAAAAATGTTGTGCGGATCTCTTCTTCGCGCCGAACCAAGTAACTGCACAGATAAATTAAAATCAGAACGCGCGAGGCTTCAGAAGCCTGAAAGTTGAACCAATACAAATGCAGCCAACGGCGACTGCCATTGACCTTTAGCCCGAGCCCAGGAATCAAGACAAATAACAGCAGCGCGAGCGAGATCCCAAGCAAAACGTAGGCGTGGCGCTGCCAGAACTCGGTGGGCACACGCATGACTGCCAAGGCCAGCAGGACCCCGCCGATACCGAAAATGAACTGCTTCTCTTGGAAGGAGAACAGATCACCTTCCTTGGCTGCCAATGCCACCGAGGCCGACCCGACCATGATGATGCCCAGCAAAAGCAAGACGCCCGTCAGCATCACAACAACAGGGTCGATCTGCAGACGGTTCTTCTGTGAGCGCGTCGATGTCCCAGCGGTGACGGGAGGCGATGTAGCGCTCATGCCGACAACCTACGGGCAGCGTCAGCAAAGGCGTCACCCCGGGCAACATAATCTCTATACATGTCGGTACTGGCACAGGCTGGCGACAACAGCACGCTGTCCCCCCGCTGCGCAGCCCGTGCGGCCGCCGCTACGGCGGCGCCCATGTCTTCAGAGAATTCGTACGAACAGACGCCACCGATCGCCCGGGCCAAGGCTTCTCGATCGCGCCCAATCAACACCGCGTGCCGCACGCGGCCTGCGAATGCAATTGCGAGTGGCGTGAAGTCCTGACCCTTGCCATCACCGCCGGCAACAAGCACCAGCGGCTCCAACAGCCCAGCAACTGCTGCAACGGTTGCCCCAACGTTCGTACCTTTTGAATCGTCTATGTAACGCACACCGGCTTGCTCAGCAACAATCTGCATGCGATGCGGCAACCCTGAGAACGTCCGCAGGACACCCAGCATCGCCGTCATTGATAGGCCGAGCGCATCACCGATGGCAAGCGCCGCTAAAGCGTTAGCAACATTATGGCGCCCAGGCAGCGCGATCTCGTTCGTCAGCATCAAGCGCTCATTGCGGCGCATGAGCCATTGATTCGAAACCGTATAGTCAGCGTCTGGAGAATTTAGGCTAAAAGACACATTGATCGCGTCGCGCGGGCGCATCATGCGGACGACGGGGTCGTCGGCATTCACGATCGCCACGCGCGCACGCCGAAATATAGAGGCTTTAGCCGCCGCGTATTCCGTGACGTCCTCGTAACGATCCATATGGTCCGCAGTGACATTCAGTACCGCAGCGACCTGCAGCTCAAGGCTAAAAGTCGATTCCAACTGATAGCTAGATAGCTCCAAGACATAGACATCAGGCACTGGCAGCGACAACAAATCCAGCGCTGGCTCGCCGAGATTACCCCCGGCCAAAACGCGACGTCCGGCAGCGCCAATCATTTCTGCCACCAGAGTGGTTACGGTGCTTTTCCCATTGGTCCCGGTGATGGCAACGACCGGCGCCGCAACGACTCCAGCAAAGAGTTCAATATCGCCAACTACGGGGAGGCCCTGGCGAAGCGCCTCACAGACAATCGCCTCTTTGCTGGACACTCCGGGCGACACCACAATCCGATCAGCGTCCGCCAAAAGATTCAGATCAAAACCGCCAAATTGCGTCACGACCGTACTGCCGAGCGCACGAACGGCATCAGCGGCGGGAGGCTTCGCACGGGAATCATTCACGACAACAGATTCACCGTGCGCAGTCAGCCAGCGCGCAACGGAGAGACCCGTCTTGCCTAGTCCGAGCACCAGGTTGCGCCGCTGTGTCATTAACGAACCTTGAGGGTCGCAAGACCCGCCAGAACGAGCACTACCGTAATGATCCAAAATCTAACGATCACCTTTGGCTCAGCCCACCCTTTTAGTTCGAAGTGGTGATGGATAGGCGCCATGCGAAAAATTCTCTTGCCGGTCAATTTGAAGGAAGCGACTTGCAAAATGACCGACATCGTTTCGGCGACGAAGACACCGCCCATTACAAACAAAATTATTTCCTGCCGGACAATTACCGCGATGGTGCCAAGCGCAGCGCCAAGCGAAAGCGCGCCCACATCTCCCATAAAAACCTGGGCGGGATACGTGTTGAACCAGAGAAATCCAAGGCCGGCCCCAACGAGGGTCGATGAGAAAATCAGCATTTCTCCCGCACCAGGCACATGGGGAATGAGCAGATAATTTGCGAAGATCGTATTGCCGGCAGCGTAAGCAAAGACTCCTAGGGCGCCGGACACCATCACCGCTGGCATGATGGCCAATCCATCGAGGCCGTCAGTCAAATTGACTGCATTGCTCGTTCCAACGATCACAAAGTAGGTTAGTGCTACAAAACCTACGGATCCAAGTGGAATTGCCACGTCTTTGAATAAAGGCACGTGAAGATCAGTAGCCAGGGGCGTCGATGCCATATTGAGAAGCGCAAATGCGGCCGCCAATCCAACAATGGATTGGGCGAGGTATTTCCAACGCGCGGCAAGGCCTTTCGAATTGCCGACGACGAGCTTTAAATAGTCGTCGTAAAAACCGATCGCTCCAAATGCCAGCGTGACAGCAACCGCAATCCAGACATAACGATTAGAAAGATCGGACCACAACAGAGTCGACCCGATCATCGCAACGATGATCAGCGCCCCACCCATCGTTGGAGTGCCTTGCTTCTTTAAGTGGGACTCAGGCCCGAAGTCACGTACGTTCTGGCCGATTTGTCGCGAAGTCAGATGCCGAATCATCCAAGGCCCAACAATTAACGCGATCGCCAAAGCTGTCAAGGCCGCTAAAATCGCTCGCAGAGTCAGATAGGAAAAGACTCTAAAAAGAGAGTGTTGCAGCGAGAGTATTTCAGCGAAACGATAAAGCATTAGCGTCAGACCCCCGGAGTCAATTCGGTAACAAGCGCTTCAACTACTCGCTCCAAGCGGTTAACGCGTGAGCCCTTGACCAGCACGGTGACGTCAGCGCAGACATGTGACCGAACTCGGTCGACCAACGAAGCGCAATCAAAAAATACTTCCGAGCCCTCGCCGAAAGTGGCAGCAGCCTCAGCCGCTAAATCGCCAATTGCAAAAAGACGAGTGGCACCTGCCTTTTTGGCCGATCGACCGGCATCACGATGGGCTTCAACAGCCGCCGCACCGAGCTCCGCCATGTTTCCGAGGACTACCCAGCGCTTACCGGCCGCGCCAGCCAGCACTTGCAGCCCCGCCTCCAGGCTAGAGGGGTTGGCATTGTAGGAGTCGTCAATCACATAGCCACCCGCTGCGGCGCGCTTCACTTCGAGACGCCCCTTAACGGCGCGCATGGCGGCGAGTCCTGCGGAAATTCGTTCGGGCGTTACGCCGACTGCATGCGCGACAGCGGCTGCCGCCAGTGCGTTTTGGACGTTATGGCGCCCCGCTAGGGATAACTGAACAAGGACTTGACCGGCGGGCGTCTGCAGCGTGAAAGACTGCCGCTCACCAGTAGCGCCCTGCGCCTTTATTGCGCTCACTGGCCGACAGTCGGCGCTGGGATGGGAGCCAAAGCCGATCACGGTGTCCGCCCGATTCATTTTCTGCCATAGGTGCAAAAATTCATCATCAAAATTCATCACTGCAATGGCTGTTGCTGCCATTCCGGCATACAACTCGCCTTCGGCATGCGCAGCACCCGCTAGGCTGCCAAAACCCTCGAGATGCTCTGCTCCTGCATTAGTTACAACGCCCACCGTCGGCTGCACTAGCGCGACTAGTGACGCCACTTCACCTGGATGGTTGGCACCAATCTCAATCACAGCCGTAGCATGCTCGGAATCTATCGAGAGCAATGTCAGCGGAACACCGATGTGATTGTTCAGTGTCCCCTTGGTCGCCAGACACGGACCGAGGGCACTGAGCACGGACGCAATCATTTCCTTAGTGGTGGTCTTGCCGTTACTTCCAGCAACGCCGACGACTGGAATGGCGAATAATTGCCGCCAAGCAGCTCCTGCCTGCTGCAACGCTTGCAAGGTGTCACTGACCAAGATTTGGGGAACGCTTACATTAGTTAGACGCTGCACCACCACGCCGACAACGCCACGCTCAACGGCAGCGCTCACATAGTCATGGCCGTCGAAATTTTCGCCCGATAAGGCAATAAATAGCTCGCCTTTCGAGCAACTGCGAGAATCAATAGATACGGCACCAAAAAGTGCATCATCACCAACTAGTGCGCCATTCATCGCGACCGCAAAATCGTTGAGGGTTCGCTTCATGCGGCACGCTTCGTCAATTCTGCGGAAAGTTGTCGGTCGCTAAAGTGGCGTCTATCGTCGCCGTAGATCTGATAGTCCTCATGACCCTTGCCAGCAATGAGAACCACATCCCCAGACTGAGCCGCCGCATAAACGGAGCGAATGGCGGTCGCGCGATCGCGCTCAACACGGACTGAACAACGACTAGAAAAAGCAGCCAAAATCATTGCAATAATCTGATCGGGATTTTCATGACGCGGGTTATCATCGGTCACGACGACATGATCAGCGCGAGCCTCTGCCACTTGGGCCATTAGGGATCGCTTACCCGGATCCCGATCGCCACCGCAACCAAATACACAGTACAGACTGCCCCGCACATGCCGCCGCAGAGCAACCAATGCCTTATCTAAGGCATCCGGTGTATGCGCATAATCAACGACAACCAGCGGGCCCTGTATCGCAGCAAAAGCTTCCATTCGCCCCGGCGGTGCCGGGACGCCAGCCAGACGCTGTACGGCTTCTCGAAGCGCCACACCGGAGGCCAGCAACAAACCAAGCACGATCAGCAAATTCTCTGCATTGAAGCTGCCCACCAACGGGCTCTGCAACTCAAACTCGCCGGCGTAGCTACGTCCACGGATACAAAGTCCCGTCTCATGACAATCAACGTGAGTCGCATAAATCGAGCGACCCGTCGTAGGTGGCGCCTTATGGGTACTCGTTAGAATTGCCGCAACGCCGACTGGTAGGCGCATGGCGAGCTCAGCTCCAAAGGGGTCGTCGATGTTGATCACAGCATCACGGACCCCAAGACACGAGAGCAGGCGCTCTTTGGCTGCGCCATAAGCGGTCATTGACCCGTGATAGTCGAGATGATCACGGGTTAAGTTTGTAAAAGCCACAATAGGCATCTGCACTGCTGCGACGCGACCCTGGTCGAGTGCGTGGGAAGAGATTTCCATTCCCACGTACTGCACCCCAGCATCGCGAAAATCCGCAAGCATGCGGTGCACTGAAAGCACATCACCGGTCGTGTGAGTCGTAGACGCCAGATGGTGGGGTGGGCGGCCTGCGCCGAGCGTCCCGAGATACGCCGCTTTACTGTCGCGAGATAGCGCATACAACCAAGCACACGTCGTCTTGCCATTCGTTCCCGTCACGCCGGCTACCTCAACGGAGGCAGACGGGGCGCCGTAAGCACGATCTGCGATTTCACCAAGATGGGTCGCAAGCCGCGGCACCGCAATAACTTTTACGCCCATTGGTAGCACCGCCACTACACCATCGGCTGGATCGTGCAATACCGCGATGGCGCCGCGCTCGACTGCCACGCCAACGTGAGATAAGCCATGAGAGGTTCGCCCCGCGACCGCGACGAATGCATCGCCCGGGCGAACGTTGCGACTATCGAGACACAAATTTTCGACCGCAAAGGAAGGGAGCGACACCAACCCTCGCAGAGCAACTGCCAGATCTATAGTCTTAGCGGAGAGGGCATTCACGGCAGGGCCTGCGCTTGGACAGCCTGCGTCGAGACTGGCTGCCGTTGGTCTGGCATGACCGAGAGGAGTCGCAACGCGCCTGTCATGATGTTAGAGAACACCGGCGCAGCGACATCCCCGCCGTAGAATTTTCCGTTGGATGGCTCATCAATCACAATCAACGCGACCAGTCGCGGATCTGTCGCCGGCACCATGCCGACGAAAATACCGCGATAGCGCTTTGAATAAACGCCACCGATCACTTTTTGTATGGTCCCTGTTTTACCGGCGATGCTGTAACCACGAACTTGCGCTTTCTTCGCAGTTCCCTCGGTGATCACGCTCTCAAGCATGTGCACGAGCTCGACGGATGTGCGATTGCTTAGTACCTGCGTACCGGCTGGTGCAGGGCCATCTAATCGACGGAAGGTCAGAGGCCTACGCACGCCGCCGGCGGCGAGTGTCGTATAGGCCGACGCCAATTGGAACGGAGTGACAGACATTCCGTAGCCGTGGGACATGGTGGCGACGTCAATTTCCTTCCACCTGCTCCAATGCGGCAGTCGACCGCCTGCCTCAGCAGGGTACTGCGCCTCAGAAACCTTGCCAAAACCAAGATTGCTGAAAAGCGTATAAACCTGCTCTTTATTGAGCATCAGTCCAATGTGTGCAAGCGCCACATTGGAGGATTTTGCTAACACGGTTGAGAGATTCGCGGCACCAATTGGGTGCTCATCTCTGAGCACTTTATCGGCAACTTTGAAATAGCCGGGCCCTGTGTCGATAATCGAATCGGGTTTTAATTTTCCGCTTTCGAGACCGGCGGCCACCCAGAAGGATTTCAGGGTCGATCCAGGCTCAACCGTATCGAGCATGGCGAGATTGCGGAATCCCTTACTAGAGTGCTCCCGATCATTCGGGTTGAACATAGGCTGCACCGCTTCAGCCAACACTTCACCCGTGTGTGCGTCCAAAACAATGACAGAGCCGGACTTCGCCGCATACTCTTGTACTGCTGCCTTTAGCTCTCTATAGGCGAGATACTGAATACGTAAGTCGATACTGGCGTTCAAATCCTGTCCGGGCCGAACGGCGCGCTGGCTCTCACCCGCAGCAACCACGTTCCCCCTGCCGTCAGTGAAAACCCGCTTAATACCGTCCTCTCCGCCAAGAATCGTTTCGAAACCAAATTCGAGCCCTTCTTGGCCCTTATCATCGAAATCAGTCATGCCTAGCAATTGACCAGTCACTTCGCCAGCAGGGTAATACCGCTTATAGGCCCGTTCGGCACTGATGCCAGGAAAGCGCAACGCGGTCACTCGCGCGGCCTCATCGGGGTCCATACGCGCTCGCAACAGCACATGGTGCGATTCCGGATGGGACGTCACACGACTTTCTAACCAAGCCGCATCGACTTGCAACGCTTTGGCCAAAATAGGCAGGCCATCTTCCATACCGGCTTTCTTCATCTCCGGGACGTCAATCACAATGGAGTCGACCGGCACACTCACCGCGAGCGGCTCGCCATTGCGGTCATAAATCGTGCCGCGACGAGCGACGACCGTCACCAGTCTTGAAATCGCCTTATCGCCTTTCTTTTGGTAGTAGGCGTCGTTAACGAGTTGCAGGTAGCCGGCACGGGTAATTAACCCCGCCGCGGCTGCCGCAAACAGACCCGCTACAACATAGCCACGCAACCGGAATTGCCGGGCACTGGTGCGTGCTTCTGAGCGACGAAGCTTCATTTCTGCACCAACTGCACGTCGGATGGCGCTGGCGCCACCATGTGCAACGTATTGATCGCAACCTGTTCCACGAACCCTGGCGTCGTATAGGTGCCCTGTTCGAGCTGTAGTCGATTCCAGTCCGTGCTCAAGCGGTCGCGTCCAGCGATCTGCTTGTCCAATTCAGCGAACTGCATACGCTCGCTATAGCGGACATAGACAACCCCAGCCGACGTGACCAACACGGCAAACCATAGGGCGGCAATGAGGAGACGCAGAAGATTGACACTCATGCGCGTAACTTCTCAGCAATCCGCAATACGGCACTACGGGCACGCGGGTTTTCGGAAACCTCGCTCTCGCCAGCGCGCATTGCCTTCCCGACCAACGCGAGGCGTGGTTGTGCAGCCTCAGGGATGTTAGGCATCCCACGCCAGACCGGATCGCCATCGGATTCGCGCCGCATGAAACGTTTGACGATCCGGTCCTCAAGCGAATGGAAGCTGATCACCGCAAGACGGCCGCCAACGGCCATGATGGAGAGCGCAGCCTCGAGGCCTGCTTCAAGCAGTTCCAGTTCGCGATTGATGTGGATCCGAAACGCCTGAAAAGCGCGTGTCGCAGGATGCTTTCCCGGCTCTCGAAAGCGCGCCGGAATAGCACTAGTGACGATTTCCGCGAGTTGTCCAGTGGTGTTAATCGAGGTACCACCACGCGCATCAATAATCGCGCGAGCGATCCGGCGGGCAAATCGGTCTTCCCCGTATTGCGCGATCACGGTTGCAATCTCCGACTCTTTGGCGATGGCAAGCCATTGCGCAACACTGGATCCTGTCGTGGGATCCATGCGCATGTCGAGTGGCCCATCGCGCAAGAAGCTGAAACCACGCACAGCATCATCCAATTGCGGGGAAGACACGCCGAGATCGAATAGCACGCCATGAGCCGAGCCGACCGCAACGAATTGTGCAAGCTGATCGAAAGAGGCGTGAATAATGCGGACGCGCACATCATCACCAATTGCTCGGCGCGCGCTATCAATGGCTTCAGGATCTCGGTCGAAGACAACGAGCGATCCCCCTTCTCCCAACTGCCCAAGCATGCCGGCTGCATGCCCGCCCCTTCCGTAAGTACCATCGACGTACAAGCCGTTCGCGCGTACGACGAGGCCGGCTAGCACCTCGTCGAACAGCACCGGCCGATGTGCCGGCGTCGACACCGTTAAAGCGACAGTGACTCGAGATCGGCGGGCAGATCAGAGGGCGTTGTATCGTCCTCCAGCCACGCATCGCGTTTCTCGGTCCACAGCGCCTCATCCCACAGTTCGAATCGATTGCCCTGCCCAAGCAACACCGCATCGCGCGTTAGCGATGCAAAACTGCGTAACTCGTTCGGCAACAGCAACCGACCATGACCATCGAGTTCGAGCTCAGTCGCATAGCCAACCATGAGGCGCTGCAAACGGCGCGCGTGCGGGTTCAGCGATGGCAGACGCATCAGCTTGCGCTCGATCTCTTCCCAATCCGGCAGGGGGTATAGGAGCAGACAATGGTCTTTATCGACCGTTCCGATCAGATGGCCGCTGCAACGCTCAACCAAACGCTCGCGATACCGGGTGGGCATCACCATCCGGCCTTTGGCATCGAGCGAGAGTTGCGTTGCGCCTCGAAACATGAATTTTATGGGACCACGCCCCATCCTTTCCCACTTTTTCCCACCTGAGGGAACTATAGGGCGACGCCACCCGCAGGTCAACGCCAAAACGGGAATTTTTTCCTTCGACGACAAATACTTACCGGCAGCCGAAGAGTGCTACGGTCGCATTTGAAAGGCGCAATAATCAATGGGTTAGGAACTATTTCTGCCGCGATTTATGAGAAGTCGCAGACAAGGCCATGATTGGCTATTCGGTCCTCCGACCCCGCCGTGAGGCGGGGTCGGAGGACCCTTAAAAGGTGGGAGTTGGCCGATAAGCCGGGTTCTGTCGTGGACAGTCATTCCTCTGGGATGCCCGTCGCCGGACACCTCAAGCAGCCTACCCGGGAACACACACGGGTCGTGCGGCGTGGATCAGACGAATCTGTCCACTAGTTCCCCTATTTGGCCTTGCTCCGAGCGGGGTTTGCCATGCCGTTCCTGTTACCAGGACCGCGGTGCGCTCTTACCGCACCGTTTCACCCTTACCAGCGTCGACCGGGGTCTTCGCTTCGGCGGTTTATTCTCTGTTGCACTTTCCGTGGGCTCTCGCCCCCCAGGCGTTACCTGGCGCTCTACCCTATGGAGCCCGGACTTTCCTCCCGGGTCTTGCGACCCGAGCGACTGTCTAGCCAACTCCCACGCGCACGATAGGCGTGTCCGCGCAGAACCTCAAGTTGACTCGTCATCAGCCTGCCGACGCCATTGCAGCGCCCGGTCATATAACGCGTTGCGGCGAAGCCCAGTCAGATCCGCCAAGACGTCCGCTACAACGCCCAGCGGCGCATACGCTGCCAACCGGCGCAGCGCGTCATCAACCTGAGCACCCGCGCCAGAATCAATTGACGCAGGCGCCCCCTCGATCACCAAGACACACTCCCCACGCAGCATATTGGCGTCTTGCTCTGCGCTCTGGGCCAAGGCCGCCAAGGTCTCTCGATAGACGGTTTCATGGAGTTTGGTCAGCTCGCGAGCCACGACGGCGCGCCGTGAGCCGCCAAAGACATGCACGAGGTCAGCCAAAGTCTCTTTCAATCGGTGCGGCGATTCGTAGAACACCAAGGTTCGCGGCTCGGCAACTAGTGCCTGTAAGCGGACCCGACGCGCGGCGGTTTTGGGGGGCAAAAACCCCTCAAATGCGAACCGATCGGTCGGCAGCCCAGCCACCGACAACGCCGCAATCGCCGCACAAGCGCCAGGTACGGGCACAACACGCACCCCGGCGGCAGCGGCGGCTGCCACCAACCGATAGCCCGGGTCACTGACCAACGGCGTGCCTGCATCGGACACTAGCGCCACATCCTCGCCGGCCACCAAGCGCGCGACTAGCGCATCCGCCCGATCTGCCTCGTTGTGCTCGTGTAAGGCTATTAACGGCGCGGACAGGCCAAAACTCGTCAACAATTGACCGGTATGCCGTGTGTCCTCGGCCGCTACCACCGCAACCTGGCCCAAGATTTGGCGGGCACGGTCGGTCATATCCGCCAGATTACCGATCGGTGTCGCCACGATATAGAGCGTTCCGGGCACGACATCGCTCCTTTGCCCCACTGGGGCCGTATCGGCGCGGATCCTGCGCTAGGACACGAACGGTTGCAACGGCTCCCGATCACATCGCCGACAGGCTATCCTGCGCGCTCTTTAGCCCCGCGTGCCCCATGCCGGACCGTACCGCCTCGAAACCCGCACCCCAGATCGCCTTGCTGTTGCCACTGAGCGGCCGCCTTGCCGATGCCGGCCAGGCAATCCGTGATGGCTTTCTAGCGGCTTATTTCGATATCCCGGTGGCCATGCGTCCTGCAGTCCGGGTCTATGACGCCGCCGGCGATGCCGCGCCGGTATTGCACAAAGCCCTCGAGGAAGGAGCGACGTTCGTGGTCGGGCCCTTGAGCAAGGAAAACGTGGCGGCCCTACGCGCACTTGCCGACGGCAAAGTGCCCATACTGGCACTCAACCATCTGCCGGATGCAGACCCAGCACCACAGCACTTCTACCAGTTCACGCTCGCCCCTGAGGACGAAGCCAGGCAAATTGCTGCGCACGCCTTAAGTGAAGGACAAAAAATCGCCGCCGTACTGGTGCCATCAGGCGATTGGGGACAACGGGTACGGCAGGCCTTTGCCGTCGCGTTCACTGCAGGTGGGGGCCAGCTTGCGACAACAGAGACCTACGCCACCGACACGACGGACTTCTCTGACATTCTCGTGCCCCTACTGGGCTTCGAAGCCAGTCAAAAGAGATATCAAAGCGTAAACGCCCTAGTAGGCGGCGGATTGGTGTTTACGCCGCGACGCCGTGACGACATCGATTTCGTATTTTTTGCCGGGCAACCTGTACATGCTCGACTGATTCGCCCGCAACTGAAGTTCCATTACGCTGGCGACCTGCCGGTGTATGCCACCTCGGATATTCATGACCCACAAGCCAGCTCCAATCAAGATCTGGAAGGCATTGTGTTCCTCGACATACCTTGGCTGGTATCCGACGACGAAGCGATCAGAAAACTGCGCGAAACCGTCGCTCAGCTATGGCCCGGAGATGCGCGCCATGTCGGCCGATTGTTTGCACTAGGCTACGACGCGGCGATGTTGGTCAGCCCATTAAAAGCCGGTGAGGGGATTGATTCACTGTCAGGACTCACGGGGCGACTGACGCTGGGCACCAACGGGCGCATCCGTCGCTCACTGACATGGGCCACATTCGGCGCCGATGGATCCGTCTACCCCTCGCCCACGCAGGCGCCTTAAGCGCGTCGGAATCCGACGCAGAGGTTATTGGCGGGCATCCGTTGGACTAAATCACGCACAAACCCATGGCTCAACGCGACCGCCGTCACCGCATCCAAATCGCGCACCCCAGACTGCGGATCACGCTGCTGTAACCACGCATCAAAGGCTTCATTTGACGGCGCGGTATGTACGCCATTTTCAAGAAAGGGTCCATAAAGCAGCACCCGACCAGGCCCATTGGCCTGCAGCGTTCGCGCGGCCCCAGCAAAGAGCGCGTCCGTCGCGGACCAAGGCGCAATATGAATCATGTTGACGCAGACCAGTACGTCGCACGGACCCAAGCGCGGCCAACTCGCCTCCACATCCAGCACCAGTGGCGAGCGGATATTAGGAGCGCCCGCGGTTACGATCGCGACTACGAGTTCAGCAAGCCCCGTGGTGTCCCGCTCAGTGGGTTGAAACGCAACGTCAGGCAGCGCGCGAGCAAAGTGCACAACGTGTTGGCCCGTGCCCGATGCGACTTCCAACACCGTATCGCCGGGCCGCACAAACGCAGCGAGGACGTCCAGAATCGGGGCCTTGTTGCGCTCGGCCGCCGCAGAGTGCGCGGACACCGTTTTACTTGACGACGGTCAGGCGTGGGCGACGCGGCTCATCGCCACCAGCCAGCGGCGAAGACGCTGAAGGCGGCACCGCTTCATCGCCTGGCGGCGGTGGCCAATCGTCGTCGGAGAACACCATCCCGTGACCACTCTCGCGCGAGTAGATACCAAGGACCGCCTGCATGGGCGCCCGCACTTCATGGGCGACGCCTCCAAAACGAGCCCCGAACGAGACCCAGTCATTCTTCATCAACAACCCGGAGGTTGCTTCGTAACTCACATTTAGAACGATCTTGCCATCGCGCACATATTGCCGCGGCACCTGCGCACCAGCCACGCTGGCATCGACGACGATGTGAGGTGTTTGCGCATTATCGGTCAACCACTCATGCATAGCCCGTAACAGGTACGGGCGGCGTGGTGCGAGTGTGGGAATCTCTGACAAGGGATGAGGGCGCGCGTTCAGTGCACGACGCGCCAATATTCCTTGTAGAGCAAGTACGCAAATCCAGCAAACACGAGCAAGAACAACATCACCCAAACCCCGAGATCTTCACGTTGCGCTTGGATCGGCTCGCCCATGTACTCCAGGAAATTGACTGTATCACGCACGAATTCATCGTACTGCTCAGGGGTCAGAGAGCCTTTGTCGATCAGTTCAAACTTCTCGAACTCCGGCTTGCCATCCTCGGTCTTGAAGACTGCATTCTGCACACCTTGCAGCACGCTTAAAACATGCGGCATTGCCGTGCCTGGCAACATCGTATTGTTTACGCCAGTCGGGCGGGACGGGTCCCGATAAAAACTGTGTAAGAAAGCGGACAAGTACGGAGTGCCACGCGAACGCGCAATGAGCGACAAATCCGGGGGCATCGTACCAAACCACTTCTTGGCATCAGCAGCCGCCAGCGCACTGACAATCGTGTCCGCAGGCTTCTCGGACGTGAACATCAGATTTTTCTTCAGTTCCGCCGCACCAATATGGAGATCTGCCGCAACTCGGTTGTATCGCACGTACTTGGCCGAATGACAGCCAGAGCAGTAGTTCATGAAGTTGCGGGCGCCGCGCTGCAGCGACGCCTCGTTACGGATGTCATTGCCCGCCGGCGGCAGCGAAGCACCCTCATTCGCTTGAGCGAACGCAGGCAACAGGAGCGCGGTCGCAACGAGCGCCTGCGCGAACTTCTTAATGAACATGGTAGGTGACCCTCTCCGGCACAGGCTTCACGGCATCAATGCGCGAGTACCAAGGCATCAGCAGGAAGAACGCGAAATACACAGCCGTAAAAATGCGACTCGTCAGCAATAGCGTCGGCGATGGCGGCTTCATTCCGCAATAGGCGAGCACAACGAACGAGACAGCAAAGAGCGCCAACGCAATCTTCGTGATCGGCCCCTTGTAACGGATCGACTTGACGGGCGACTTGTCGAGCCAGGGCAAGAAGAACAGCAGCGCAATCGCGCCGAACATCACCAACACACCCCAAACTTGCGTGCCGGCAAACGATGGTACGGCGCGGAGCATCGCGTAGAACGGCGTGAAGTACCAGACCGGCGCAATGTGCGGCGGAGTCTGCATCGGGTTCGCCGGGTCAAAATTCGGCGACTCAAGAAACAGACCGCCGAACGTCGGCGCGAAGAAAATGATGCCGCAATAAATGAGCAGGAAGACCGAGATGCCCCAGAGGTCCTTAACCGTCATGTACGGATGGAACGGAATGCCATCCAACGGATGCCCGTCGGCATTTTTGTGCTTCTTAATCTCCACGCCATCGGGGTTATTCGAGCCTACTTCATGTAGAGCGAGAATATGAGCGACGACAAGGAAGACAAGGATCAGAGGGATCGCGATCACGTGTAACGCGAAGAATCGGTTCAGCGTGATATCAGAGATGAAGTAATCACCCTTGATCCATTCGGACAGCGAATCGCCGATCACCGGAATCGTGCCGAACAGCGAAACAATGACCTGCGCGCCCCAGTAGGACATGTTGCCCCACGGCAGCAGGTAACCCATGAATGCCTCAGCCATCAGGCAGAGGTAGATCAGCATGCCGAAAATCCACAGCAGCTCTCGCGGCGCACGATACGATCCGTACATCAGGGCCCGGAACATATGTAGATAGACCACGATGAAGAACGCCGATGCACCGGTAGAGTGCATATAACGGATCAACCAGCCCCATTCGACGTCCCGCATGATGTATTCGACGGACGCGAACGCATCGGCCGCAGCAGGCTTGTAGTTCATGGTCAGGAAAATGCCTGACACCAACTGGATCACCAGCACGACCAGCGATAAGACGCCGAACACGTACCAGTAATTGAAGTTCTTGGGCGCGTAGTACTCGGTCACATGCTCTTTGAGCATCTTATCGAGCGGAAAGCGCGCGTTAATCCAGCCCCACAGCCCGCTGGCCTGGCTTGTGGTGTGGTGGTCGTTACCCATCTAGAGGCTCCTTCGACTTTGCGGCGCGTCAGGCGGTCTGCGGGGTATCGCTGCCGACCATCACGCGAGTGTCGGTCAGGAACGTATACGGCGGCACGGTCAGGTTGGCCGGCGCCGGGACACCCTTGAACACGCGACCCGAGAGATCGAACTTCGACCCATGGCACGGGCAATAAAAGCCCCCCGGCCAGTCGGCCGAGACCGTCACGTCCGCCGGCTCGAACTTCGGCAGCGGCGAGCAACCCAAATGGGTGCACACGCCGAGCACGACTAAGAACTCTGGATTTCGTGCCCGCGACACATTCTTTGCGTAATCCGGCTGTACCGAACCATCGGATGCCGGATCCAGCAGGAATGGCGTCGCCGACTCCAACTGCTTGAGCATCTCTGGGGTACGACGGACCACCCATACAGGTTTGCCGCGCCACTCCACTTTCAGCATCGAGCCGAGCTCGAGTTGGCTTAAGTCGATTTCAATCGGCGCACCAAGCGCCTTGGCACGCGCGCTGGGCTTCCAGCTCGCAAGAAACGGCGTTGCCGTAAAGACGACGCCTATGGCTCCGGTCAGTGCCGTGGCCGTGGTCAGCAGACGACGCCGACTCAGATCAACCTCTTCGCTCATGACATCCCCTGTGGAGGTCCCAACGCAAGGCAATGCAAAAAATGTTCCCCGAACCACACGGACGCCGCAAACCTGCGGTGTTTCGTCGGCTCGAAGAATCGCGCATTATACACATCGCTTTGCGGCACGCAGCGACTGCCGCGCCGACGGATTTTAAGGAAGCCCTGTGCAGCGCCTGATTCGACTACTCCGCTACCTGTCCCCTTGGATCGCCCTCGGTCTTGGCGGGGCTATTTCAGTCCTCTACCTACACCCTTCCCTACTGTTACCGCGCAATCGGCCCGCCCCGGCCACGGCCGCAGGTCCGGCACTGACACAAGCCGTGACGGCGAGCGCGCTGGGGCCGGGGTCCGGTTCCAGCGTGGGTGTCGCCAGTTACGCCGACGCCATCGCGCGGGCGGCCCCCGCGGTGGTCAATATTTCGACACGGAAAGTTGTTCTTGAACGCCAATTGCCAGAGCAAATGGCACCTTGGTTCCCAGATTGGCCGGAATTTCGCCGTCGTGAGGAGTCCAGCCGGGGATCTGGCGTCATTTTGGACGCAGAGGGCCATATCGCCACTAACTACCACGTAATCAAGGGTGTTGAAGAAATCGTCGTCCAGCTACGCGATGGCCGCTCCGCAAAGGCCAAATTGGTCGGTACAGACCCGGATACGGACCTTGCGATTCTGCAGATAGGGCTCGGCAAGCTGCCGGTCATGCCTTTGGGGCGCTCTGACCAACTGCGCGTGGGCGATGTGGTCTTGGCCATTGGGAACTCGCTGGGCCTCGGTCAGACCGTTACGCAGGGTATTTGTAGCGCGACAGGCCGGTCTCAGCTGGGTCTGGCCATGCTGGAAAATTTCATTCAGACCGATGCGGCCATCAATCCAGGCAACTCCGGTGGTGCTTTAGTGACGGCAACGGGCGAACTGATCGGCATCAACACCGCGATCCTTAGCCACGAACAAGGGGTCGAGGGCATCGGCTTTGCGATCCCAGTCAATCTCGTCCGCGGCGTGGCCCAAGAAATAGAGTCCAAAGGGCGCGTGGTGCGTGGCTGGACGGGAATGGGTCTCAACGACCTCAACGACGACAGCGGTAATCCGATGGCGGGGGTGCAAATTGCCGGCTTCTACCGCGGCAGCCCCGCCGCTGAAACCGGCCTGCGCCCCGGCGACATCTTGACCGAGTTGAACGGCACACGCATTGTGAGTCGCCAAGACTTCTTCGGGCGCATCGCCCGCATGCATCCGGGCGTCACCTCAACAGTACAAGGCGTGCGACCGGGCGCCGGCCGTTTCGAACTAAAACTCCCGGTGATCGCCCGACCGATTGAACGCTAATTAATGCTCGCGCCGAATCTCGGCGCCGAGACCGCGCAGCTTTTCCTCGATCCGTTCATAGCCCCGGTCGATGTGGTAAATGCGCTCAATGCGGGTGCAGCCGTCAGCAACCAACGCTGCCAGCACCAGGCTAGCGGACGCACGCAGGTCGGTCGCCATGACCGGCGCTGCGGTCAAGCCATTGGCACCTCGGATGATGGCCGTATTGCCTTCGATCCGGATCTCCGCCCCGAGCCGACGCATCTCGTCCATGTGCATAAAGCGGTTTTCGAAGATCGTTTCCACAATCGTTGCAACACCATCTGCCACGGTGTTCAGCGCCGCAAACTGGGCTTGCATGTCGGTGGGGAACGCCGGATAGGGCGCTGTACGCACATCGACTGCTTTGGGGCGAGCGCCCCGCATATCGCATTCGACCCAGTCGGCGCCGATCGAAATGAGCCCGCCCGCCTCACGCAACTTGGCGAGCACGGCATCCAAATGACCGGGTACGACCCGGTTGACGCGCACTCGACCCCGCGTGATGGCACCGGCGACCAAATACGTGCCTGCCTCAATTCGATCGGGCACAACGGCGTAGCTGCCGCCGTGCAAGCGCAAAACGCCTTCGATCACCAGCGTATCGGTGCCGACACCGGAAATGCGTGCGCCGAGGCTGTTTAGGAAGTGCGCAAGGTCGGTCACTTCCGGCTCGCGCGCCGCATTCTCGATGATGGTAGTACCCTCGGCGAGACAAGCCGCCATCATCAGATTTTCAGTACCAGTGACTGTGACGGTTTCAAGGACGATTCGAGCGCCCCGCAGCCGGCCATCCACTCGCGCCTTGATAAAGCCGTTCTCGATGCGAATTTCCGCGCCCAATTGCCGCATGCCGGAAACATGCAAATCAACGGGTCGCTCCCCAATCGCGCAGCCCCCGGGCAATGAAACATCGGCCGCCCCGAAGCGCGCGAGCAACGGACCGAGCACTAGAATAGAGGCCCGCATGGTCTTGACCAACTCGTAGGGCGCCACGCATTCGACCACCGTCGACGCGTCCACAACGACCGTCGCCGCCGTCGTGACCGTAACCTGAGCGCCCATATGCGCGAGCAACTGATGGGTGGTCGCCACATCGCGTAAGGCGATAGGCACGTTACTCACCGTGACCGTCCCGTCGACGAGTAGACAACCGGCCAGAATCGGCAACGCCGCATTCTTGGCGCCAGAAATCTGCACCGCGCCGTCGAGCCGACGGCCGCCTTGCACAAGCAACTGGTCCACGGCGGCGTTAGCTCCCGCCCTGCGCTGCCCACTCCTCCGGCGAGTGCGCTTGAATCGAGAGCGCGTGGATCTCGCGACCGACGACCTCGCCGAGCGTCGCATAAACCATTTGATGACGCTGAATCAGGCGCTTACCGGCGAACTGCGGAGCCACCACAACCGCCTCAAAATGGGTGTTGTCGTCCGACTGAACACCGACCTGAGCGCCGGGCAAGCCGGCCAGGATGGACTTTTCGATCTCGGCGGGGGTCATGGGATCTCGCTGTAAGGGGCGCTGAGAGAGGCGCCCATGGCCGGAGTGTAGTGAATCGGACCGCGGCAGAACAGCACTGCCCCTGCACTTGCTATGATTCACCGCCTACCAGATGGAGATCTGCCGACGTGACCGAGCCCTCTGCGGTGGTCCTAGATGATACCGCCCTGATCCAACTCGGGCGGGCGGCGCTGGCTACCGAGGCCGCTGCAATTGCGGCGGTGGCGGAGCGGCTGGGGGCTACTTTTGTCCAAGCCTGCCGCACCTGTCTGGCTGCCCGCGGCCGGGTGATCGTGATTGGCATGGGCAAATCCGGGCACGTTGGCCGCAAAATCGCCGCCACGCTCGCTAGCACCGGCACCCCCGCTTTCTTTGTGCATCCCGCCGAGGCCCAGCACGGCGATATCGGAATGGTGACCCGCGACGACGTGGTGCTGCTGCTCTCCAATTCGGGCGAAACCTTCGAAGTTCTCGCCGTACTGCCCGTACTGAAGCGTCTGGGCATCCCGCTAGTGGCGCTGACCGGTAACCCGCAATCGTCGCTGGCGCGTGCAGCGGATGTACATGTCGACGTCTCGGTTCCCGCCGAAGCATGCCCATTGAACTTAGCACCGACCGCCTCTACCACCGCCGCCTTGGCGACTGGCGATGCCCTCGCTGTGGCCTTGTTGCACCTGCGTGGCTTCACGGAAGATGACTTCGCCAGATCGCATCCCGGGGGTAGCCTCGGACGACGTCTGTTGCTACACGTCGAGGCTGTCATGCATCGCGGTGCCGAAGTGCCCATGGTGCGCCCTGAAGACACGCTCTCCGCCGGCTTACTCGAAATGAGCCGCAAGGGCCTCGGCATGACGGCGGTAGCAGATGACGAGGATCGTCTGCTTGGAGTTTTCACTGACGGTGACTTACGCCGCGCGCTAGACCGCCGCATCGATGTCCACGTCATGCGGATGGAGGATGTGATGACGCGGCAGTGCAGAACAATCGGCCCGCGAGCACTCGCCGTCGACGCCGTCGTTCTCATGGAGCGTCACCGTATCAACGCTCTCGTGATCGTCGACTCAGATCAGCGCGTTGTCGGCGCATTAAACGTGCACGATCTATTGCGTGCGGGGGTCATGTGAAGTTGCCGCAGATTAGACTGTTGGTACTCGACGTTGACGGTGTTCTAACGGACGGGCGCTTGTACTTTAGCGCCGATGGCGAAGCCCTGAAAGTTTTTCACGTCCGCGACGGACACGGCATCAAGGCGTTGTTGTCCGCAGGCATTGAGGTTGCAATCATCTCCGGGCGGCGCTCAGCTGCGTTGGAGCGGCGGGCGCACGAACTCGGCATCCGGCATCTGCGTCAGGGAATTGACGACAAAGGCATTGCCCTTAATGCGCTGCTCAAAGAACTAGGAATTGATGCTGCGCATGCCGCTTGCCTGGTAGATGACACACCGGACCTACCGATGATGGCGCTCGTCGGCCTACCTGTCGCCGTCGCCGACGCACACCCGAAAGTGCTCGCAGCCGCGACACTCATCACGCAATTACCGGGTGGCGCCGGCGCCGTCCGGGAACTCGCAGACCGGATTCTAGGCGAAGCCTGATGCGCGTCAGGACCTATGCTGTCATCGGTGCAATCGCCCTCGGCACTTGGTGGCTTGCGACCTCGGGGTCGCGCCACACCAGGTCCACAGCCGCAGGACCAGCAGCGCCAGGCTATTACTTCAAAGACGCCACGCTCGAAGAAACCGATGAGCGTGGCCGATTACTGCTGAAACTGCATACTCTGCAGGCCGTAGAGAACGTACAAAAACATTCGATCTCGCTGCAGAATCTCGCAGTCGACTATAAGGCAGCCCCCGATTCTGAGTGGCTACTACACGCCGATGGCGGCAGCATGCCTTTGGGCAGTGAAATCCTGACACTGCGCGGACACGTTGAAATGCGCGCCAGTGGTACCGAGGCCGCTGGTGCCGTAGTCCATACGGATCTGCTGGCCCTGGACCGCAGGCACCGCATCGCCTCCACCTCTGAGTGGGCTCGAATCGAGTGGCCGCCACACGAGTTATACGCTCAGGGTTTCCGGCTCGACCTGACCCACCGCACGCTTGCGCTTGAGAAATCGGTCCATGGCACGTTCCACCGTTAAAGTCATACTTCTGCTCGCCCTGAGCGCTGCGGCCCATGCCGGCGGCCCACAATTGGACGAGGATCAACCGATTCAGTTAGATGCGCGATCTTCCGATTTTGACTATAAAACCAGTTCATTGGTGTTTCGTGCAGTGCACATCGCCCAAGGCCGATTATCGATTGAGGCAGATGATGCCACCGCCAATGGACTGGACTTCAAGAGCAGCGTATGGCGCTTCTCTGGCAACGTCCGTATTACCGTGCCGGATGGCACGCTACAGAGTGAGCAGGCGGTGATTACGTTTGCTGACAATCAAGTGTCGGTGGCCGAAATCACGGGAACTCCCGCGAGCTTCGAGCAAAAACACCAGAACGGGGTTGCACGTGGGCGCGCCATGCACATCGAGTATCGGCCCGTTGCAGGAACCCTCCGCTTAAGCGGCGATGCGTGGCTGTCTGATGGCAGCAATGACATCTCCGGCAGCACCCTCGTGTATGACCTATCCGGCCAGCGGGTAGTAGCAAATCCCGATGATCAAGGCGACCAACGCGTCCGCCTGACGATACAGCCTAAAAAGCGTCAAAAGCCCGAGCCCACGCCAGAGGCAAAGCCGAACCCATGAGCCGCCTCATCGCACAGGGCTTATCGAAACGTTACAAGGACCGCGCCGTCGTGGCGAACCTGTCGATCGATGTCGCCGCCGGCGAGATAGTCGGCCTGCTGGGGCCTAATGGCGCCGGCAAGACCACGGCCTTCTACATGATCGTGGGCCTCATCCCGGCGGACGGCGGCACGATCCAGATCGATGGTCAGGACATCACCCGACTGCCAATGCACCGGCGCGCCCGGCTAGGGCTTGGTTACCTACCGCAAGAAGCCTCCATCTTCCGCAAGCTCACCGTGGCAGAAAACGTGCGGGCAGTTCTGGAAACCCGCCCCGGCGTCGGCCGTGAGGCGCGGGAGGCTCGATTAGAGGGCCTGCTGGAAGAACTATCGATCGGCCACATTCGAGATAGCATCGGCCAAAGCCTCTCCGGCGGTGAGCGCCGCAGAGTTGAAATCGCACGCGCATTAGCCGCTGAGCCACGCTACATACTGCTCGACGAACCGTTTGCCGGCGTTGATCCCCTGTCGGTCGCTGATATTCAGAAGAGTATCGAACACCTACGCGATCGTGGCATTGGTGTTCTGATCACGGATCACAACGTCCGAGAAACACTCGGCATTTGTGACCGCGCCTATATCGTGAATCAGGGCGGTGTGATTGCTTCGGGAACTGCGACAGACATCCTTGCCAATCCCGAGGTTCGCGCGGTCTACTTGGGAGAAGATTTCCGGATGTGACGGTCGGCGCACACCCTAGCTTCCGCCCCTGCTGAGGTCGAACGCATCGATGTTGAAGCCCGCCCTACAAATAAAGCTCGGTCAGCGTCAGGCCATGACGCCCCAGCTGCAACAGGCAATTCGCTTGCTGCAACTATCAGCCCTTGAGTTACAGCAAGCGGTGCGCGACAGTTTGGCTGACAACGTCATGCTGGAACTGGAGGAAAGTGGCGAGGACGCTCAGCTTTCGGTCGGCACCGCAACCGCAGCACTGAACCGGGATGAACCCACCGTAAAACCGGACGATGACCGGGTAGATGACCCGTGGGCAGAAGATCAGGGCGGCACAGGCACTACGGATGCCCCATGGTCGGCAGATGACCAAGCACCCGACTATGCGGATCAGGTCGGCACCACGCTACAGGAGCACCTGCTAGAGCAGTTAGAATTAACCCACCTTGGCGCACAGCAGCACGCGATCGGCCGTGCGATTATCGATGCCATCAACGACGACGGCTACGTGGTCGACCCACTGGAAACCATCGCTGAGGTGTTAAAACCCGATCTTGCAGTCACCGTCAACGCCGTCAGCGGGGTCCTAAAAACGGTGCAATCCTTTGATCCAGTTGGCGTCGGCGCGCGTTCGGTCGGCGAAAGCATCGAATTGCAACTCGCCCAACTCGCGCCTCGCACGCCGGGCTTGCGGACGGCCATCGAAGCGGTGCGCGAGCATTTACCACTGGTAGCCGCAGCCGATCAGAGTACCTTGCGCCGCCTATTGGACGTGGATGCCGACGAACTGACCCGCGCACTCAGTCTAATTCGGGCCTGCCACCCGAGGCCCGGCAGCACCATTCACCGCCGCGACCCTGAATATGTCATACCCGACGTCGTCGTGCGCAAGCGTGGCCATCGCTGGATCGTCGAGCTGAACGCCGGCGCCGCTCCCCGCCTACGGGTCAATCCCGAGTACACGGCGCTGGTCACGCGTGAGCATACTGCCCTGCGGGCCCAACTACAGGAAGCCCGCTGGCTGATCAAAAGCATCGCAATGCGCAATGAAACGCTGCTCAAGGTCGCCCGCACCATCGTGGCACGACAAACAGCCTTCCTCGAGCGCGGCGAGGAGGCCATGGAACCTCTGGTACTAAGGGAGGTCGCAGATACCGTGGAGATGCACGAATCGACTATTTCGAGGGTAACGACCGGCAAGTACATGCTCACCCCGCGGGGCATGTACGAGTTCCGGCACTTCTTCTCGAGCCATGTCGCGGCTGCGGATGGTACGGAGGTGTCATCCACCGCCATTAGGGCCAAGATCAAGAAACTGATCGCGGGCGAGTCCCCGGAAAGCCCGCTATCGGATAGCCGAATCGCCGAACTCTTGGCGGTCGGCGGTGCCAAGGTCGCCCGGCGGACCGTGGCAAAGTACCGGGAGGCGATGCGTATCGCCCCGTCGAGCGAGCGCCGCGCGGCGCACGCACGTTGAAGGAAGACAGTCGAACAAGGAGCATGACAATGCAGCTGACACTCACCGGCCATCATCTGGAAATCACCGACTCGCTGCGCCACTATTTAGAAAAGAAATTAGACCGGGTGGTACGCCACTTCGATCAAGTCATCGATGTGCACTGTACGCTCACCGTTGAAAAGCTCAGTCATCGCGCTGAAGCCACCGTACATGTGCCCGGCGGCGCACTACATGCAGATGCCTCGGAAGGGCATATGTACGCAGCAATCGATGCGCTGACGGACAAACTCGATCGCCTAGTGAAGAAGCATAAGGAAAAGAAAAACGACCACCACGCCACCGAGGTCATGAAAGGCGAATAAGCCGCGCTGGGGGTCTCCCAACACGCGCTCTGAAGCCGTACCATCGTCGGGCGGGCAATACGTCCGTCTCGACGGAGCGCGGCGACATGCGACTGATCATCGTCAGTGGACTTTCCGGTTCGGGCAAGAGTATTGCGCTCAATATGCTCGAGGACCTCGGTTGGTTTTGCACCGACAATATCCCGGCAGGACTGCTCAATACGTTTATCAGTCATGCGGTGCAGCGACCCGGGGGACTCTATGCCAAGTTGGCCGTAGGCCTCGACGCGCGTAACGATCCACTGGAAATCGCTGATATTCCACAGTTGCTGCAAGGGTTGCGGCGCAGCGGCATCCAAAGCGAACTTATCTACCTTTCCGCGGAGCCGGAAACGCTGCTGCGCCGCTATGGAGAGACCCGCCGGCGGCACCCTCTCGCGCGCGAGGGCCTCGACTTGCGGGGCGCCATTGCCGAAGAACTGCGACTCCTGGACCCCCTAACCGATGGCGCGGATCTCGTAATCGACACGACACGCTCGAGTGTCCACCAGTTACGCGAACAAATTCGTGCCCGCGTAGAGCCACGATCCACCGGCCGACTGTCGATTATGTTTGAGTCTTTTGGCTACAAACATGGCATCCCCGGCGGCGCCGACTTCGTTTTTGATGCGCGGACACTACCCAATCCCTACTGGGTGCCTGCACTGCAGGCACAGACTGGGCGCGATCCCACGGTGATCGCATTTTTAGAAGCAGAGCCTGAGTTTCACGCGCTATTGCAAGACATGATCACATTCATCGAACGACGTATCCCTCTTTACCAGAACACGAATAGAGCCTATCTAACGGTCGCCGTCGGCTGCACAGGTGGCCAACACCGCTCCGTGTGTCTGGTGGAACGACTAGCCCAGCACTTCAAGCAAGCGTATCCGGACGTCGTCGCTCGTCATTCTTCGTTAGATAGAAAGGACTGAAGCGCCTCGCGCTGTCGCATTGCGTCGGCATAACCCAGCGCGATCAGGTCACGGGCATAAGCGCGGTCGAATATCAAATAGCTTAGTAATAACCGTCCACCGCGGTTCGCGGCCCCTAGCGTGCGCATCAAGAGCCGAACGGAAAAGGGCATATTAGGCGCGTGGCGCGCTGCCACAACGCTTGGATCAACGCTCGGCTCGATCAGCATGGCATACACCGGTCGGCTGCTACCGGCGCCTTGTCCCGCAGCTCTAATGAGCCGGTTCTCGCGCTCCAATCGCTCCATATCCCGACGGAGCGTGCTCAGGAACAGGCTATGGAGCATAAATCCAAAAATTTGCCCAAAACTCGGCTCGATCCGTGCAGCATCGCTACTGACCGACTCCACATTTGGCGCCGCCTGCACGCCGACAACCAAAATTCGATCAGCCCCGAGATGTATCGCCGGCGCCAACGGTTCGACCTGATGGATTGCGCCATCGCCGAAATACCCATCAGCAAGGTGCACCGGCGGAAACAAAAAAGGAACCGCGGCACTCGCCATCAGATGATCGATCGTCAACAGGTCGATTGGCACACCACCCACCCAAGAGGAGCGTCGCGACGGGTCACCGCCACTGACCATGTAGTACGTACGACTACCGCCCCCCTGATAGGACGCCGCCGTCACCGCCAGCGCCTCAATATCGCCCTGCCCCAACGCCTGCAGAACACGCGCAAAATTCACATGCGACTCGAGCGTGCCGCGCAGTGGGCCGTTATCAAATAGCGAGTGAGGCGAGTGCACCAACGAACCACCGGTACAAAATGCCGCCAACCAGCGCAGGACGGCACCGACCACTGCCAAGGGGTCATTCCGCCAAACACGGTCTACGCGCAAATGACTCCAGAAGCCCTCGAGGATCGCTAAACCATCGCGGAATCGCACGGCATTGGCCGCTAAGATTGACCCAATAATTGCGCCGGCGGAGGTTCCACATACAATGCGAAAAGGTAGCGGTGCATCCTCGGGAAGCAGTTCCGCGATCGCTTTAAGGACTCCCACCTGATAAGCACCACGGGCGCCACCGCCGGTGAGCACAAGCGCCCGCAAAGGCTGTCCAGTACGCGAAACACTCGTTTCCGGGATCATGCTGACATTATGCACCGAGTGGACGTAACATCAGGCACCCCTACTAAAAGGCTTGCCGTATGCGCACCTCGCTGACTGCCCTTGGCTTGATTTTGCTACTCGCCGCCGCAGCCCAATTCCTGCCATCGGCCGCGCAGGCCGAGGGTCCCGCCGTCGGTGCGCCCGCCCCTGCTTTTGCGCTGCAGGATCAGAAGGGCGAAACACACCAACTGGCGGACTATCGTGGCGGTTGGGTAGTGCTTTACTTCTACCCGAAAGACGGCACCCCCGGTTGCACAACCGAAGCATGCGCTTTGCGTGACAATATTTTTGCGTTCCGTCGTGCCGGCGCGACAATCCTCGGAATCAGCGTCGATGACGTGGAATCACACAAGGCGTTCGCCGAGAAGCACTCGCTGCCATTCACACTCTTGGCCGATCCCACCAAACACACTGCCCGAGACTACGGCGTGCTGACAACGTTCATGGGTATCTATGAGTACGCACAGCGCGACACCTATCTGATTGACCCGCAAGGCCGTATCGCACGGCACTGGCCGAAGGTCGATCCGAAGGACCATTCAGACATGGTCCTTAAGGAACTCCTGGCCCTACAAGCCGGCAAACCCGCCGACTGATTACTTCGCTGGGACTTCTTCACCCTGCGCGGCCGCCTCTGCGCTCTTTCGCTCGCACTTGCAGTCGGCAATAATTTTGCCGACCTGCTCGGTGTAGCGCTTGATGGCGGGGCGCAAGCGCGGTTGCAGTTCGGCCTGCATCTTCTCCATCACTTTGGGCATTGACGAGCGCGCCGCCGCAACCGTCTTCATGCCCAGCGGCGACTGATAAAACACCAGCAACTGGGTCAGTTCATCGTCCGAGAAGTTAGAACCGTAGGCATCGGACCAACTGGCGACCATATCTTCGCGTCGAAACGCGCCCTTGGTCACTTCATCGATAAATTCACTGTACGCTTGATGCAACTGATCCATAACCTGCTGCGACGCGTCTAAATGCGTCAACAGCGAGGCCATTCCTTTGTCGGCATCAGCCTTCGTTTGTTGCCGTACCATCTCGCGAGCAGCATCAAACGCAGCACTTACCCCCTCAGCTTCCATCAAGGTGGCGAGGCGCTCAGCACGCGTATCGGCAACCGCGACCGCCGTAACTAGCAAGAGATTGAAACAGATCACGGCGACAAAGCGCATGGCAGCTCCCGACGGAAGTTTGAGGATTTCGGAAGATTAGCAGGTCTCGCTTAAGGACGCCTTATCGAGCATTCAGCACACGGGTTGCGCGTTCCAAGCCCCCCGGGGTGAGAGGATACATTCGCCCTTCGAGCAGTTGCCTGGCCACGCCAATCGAGGCAACCTGTTCCCAGCGTTCCTCAGGCTCTGGATTCAGCCACGCGAAGCGTGGAAATGCCGCAGTCAAGCGAGCCAACCAGGTTTGGCCCGATTCTTCGTTCCAATGTTCGACGCTACCGCCAGGCCGAAGGATCTCATACGGGCCCATCGTAGCGTCGCCGACCAAGATCAAGCGATAGTCAGGTCCATAAGTGCGCAAGACTTCTTGCATCGGGATGCGCTGCTGATAACGACGGTGGTTATCGCGCCATACAGTCTCGTAGACGAAGTTGTGAAAGTAATAGTGCTCCAAGTGCCGAAACTCACTGCGCGCCGCACTGAATAATTCTTCGGTCAGCCGGATATGATCATCCATCGACCCACCAACATCCAGAAAAAGAAGCACTTTCAGCGCGTTGTGACGCTCCGGTCGCAATTTTAGATCCAACCATCCGGCATTGCGTGCAGTCGCGTCAATCGTACCGTCGAGATCTAGTTCTTCGGCTGCGCCCTCGCGGGCGAACCGGCGCAGTCGCCGCAAGGCCACCTGTAAGTTGCGCGTGCCCAGCTCGAGAGAATCATCGAGGTTGCGGAACTCGCGTCGGTCCCACACTTTGATGGCACTACGTTGGCGAGAAGAATCCTGCCCAATACGGACCCCTTCGGGGTTGTAACCATAGGCGCCAAACGGAGAACGGCCAGCGGTCCCGATCCACTTGTTTCCGCCTTGGTGACGACCCTGCTGGTCCTTCAACCGCTCTTTGAGCGCTTCCATCACCTGTTCGAGACCGCCTAGCGCGTCTATTTTTGCCTTCTCTTCCGGTGTGAGCTGTAGTTCCGCCAAGCGCCGCAGCCAGTCCTCAGGGACTTCGGCACCTGACAGCAGATCCAGCATCGATTCGATACCAGAAAAATGCGCAGCGAACACCCGGTCATAACGGTCATAGAACCGCTCGTCTTTCACCAACACCGTCCGGGCGAGCACGTAGAAGTTATCTACGGAGTAATCTGCGATCCCACCCTTGAGCGCCTCGAGCAGAGCGAGATACTCGGTAACGGAAACTGGGATACCAGTCTCCCGCAGCATACTGAGGAAGCGGACCAGCATCGCCCCGTCCGCCTTAACGCGCGGTGCGACGGTGCATAAAAACCAACTGCTCGAACAGATGCACATCTTGTTCGTTCTTCAGAAGGGCGCCATACAACGGCGGGACAGTGCTCTTGCCATCGGTCGCTCGTAACGCCTCCGGCGCGATGTCCTCCGCAAGCAGCAACTTCAGCCAGTCGAGCAACTCGGAGGTCGACGGCTTCTTCTTCAAGCCAGGCACATCACGAATGCGGTAAAACGCCTCGAGCGCCTCCGCAAGGAGCTCTTTTTTGATATTAGGAAAATGCACGTCGACGATGCGACGCATCGTATCGGTGTCTGGAAAGCGGATGTAATGGAAGAAGCACCGGCGCAGAAAGGCATCCGGCAACTCTTTTTCATTGTTACTGGTAATTACGATAATCGGCCGATGCCGCGCCCGTACGAGTTCACGGGTCTCGTATACGTAAAATTCCATTCGATCCAGTTCGCGCAACAAATCATTCGGAAACTCGATGTCGGCTTTGTCGATTTCATCGATAAGCAATACCGGCTGAACCTCACTGGTAAAGGCCTCCCAAACGCGGCCCTTCAGGATGTAATTGCCAATCTCTTGGACCCGGGCATCGCCAAGCTGAGAGTCACGCAGTCTAGACACCGCGTCGTATTCATAAAGACCCTGCTGCGCTTTCGTGGTCGACTTCACGTGCCACTCGTACAGTGGCCGCTCCAGAAATCCCGCGATCTCTTCGGCGAGCTGCGTTTTTCCGGTGCCTGGTTCACCTTTGATCAACAATGGCCGCCCGAGCGTCACCGCAGCACTCACTGCCATCGACAAATCATCCGTCGCAACGTAGCGGCTGGTGCCAGAAAATCGTTTGGTGTGCATAACGTCAGAATCCTTCAGGGCACCAAAACCAATTTGTGCTCCGCCACACCGGGTAGGAACGGAGCCGCGAGCCCCTGTGCCCAGTTTGCATGGCCAGCACGATAATAAAGCGATAGAGGATGACCACTTTGGCCGCCCGGCATCATGAAATACGCTTCCGATTCATGACCTGGCGACACGGCAAACCGTTCCGATGCGCCAAAATGCGGGCCCTGTACGCGCGGCATATCTTCATCGCCGGGCAAAATTTCCTCCGGCATGTCCGCCAATTCCGCGAGCGCAGGGACCGCAACTGAAAGCGGGTGTTGAATATGGACACGATTTGCCTGCCCCCAAGTGCACTCCTGCAATTTCGGACACTCGGCAGCTAGATCATTGAGCACCGCATCGACGGTGCTGAGGAGAAAGCCACGCCAATTGGTCTGGCCCGGCGGCAACAGATTCGTTGGGCGAGCGCTAATAAGCGCCCAAAGTGGTCCCTCGTATGAGGGCGGGGCACGGAAGGCAAAGCCAGGACTTGCTGCACGAGCCGGGGCAACGAGCGCCGCAAACGTGCGCCGTTCCACTTCTTCGCGCCAGGCGCGAACTAACCGGTAAGCTGGATCGTCCACAGCAGCCGTTCCACTCCACTTCTGCAGCGCCTTCGACAGATCTGCGCGCCGAGCCTGACCTTCCAACGCCTCGTCATCCAGCAAACCGACCAGAAGATCTTTCCACCGCAGCAGGAAACGGGCGTGATCGTCTAAATGGATCGCGAGCATATCGGCCGGCTTCAGCCCGTCTGCTTTCGCTGCAAGGTCATCCAGAATCTGGCGGGCCCGCACACCACGATCATAACCGCCGTCACCAATCACGGCTAAGGCTCGACCGCCGACCACGCGCGTGTTGGCCGTCGCCAGTGCGCCCTCGCTTGGGTCCAGTAGCGTCGGGTGCTCGGCAGGTTCGACCCATCCGTCAAAACCAGCCGCCGCATCGGTCGAAAGACGCACGTCCACTACAGGACCGCGGCGCTTTGGAATTTGGCCTGCGATGGTCCACGCGATGTGTCCTTCAGTGTCACCCACCACAAAATTCTGCGCAGGTAGGCCCGCGCTAGCGGCAATAGCGAGCGCCTGCTGCAGAGTGACCGCACGATCTAATTCCACCAGCGAGAAATTCACCGCAGCCGGATCGTGCGCGGCCCAAGCCAAAGCCAAAGCGCGCCCCTGAGCATCTCGCCCGATCACAGGACCCCATCGCGTGGTCTGCACGTCCAATTCTTGCGTCGCGCTAGCGCGCACCACGATGCGTTCCTTGGCGTGCCCATATGCTTCGGGGCCATTGGCCGTGAGGTAACGCTTCCCGTTCTCGGGGTCCGGCACCAAGGTGACTAGTTCTTGGAAATCGCCATAACTGTTGGTGAGACCCCAAGCGACATGACCATTACTGCCCGCCACGATAGCGGGCATGCCTGGCAAGGTCACGCCCGTCACATCGGCCACCGTACCATCCGGGGCAGTCCAACGGATCCGAGCGCGATACCAGGTATTGGGCATCCGCAGTCCCAGATGCATATCGTTGGCAATCAGTGCCGCGCCATTGGCGGTGCGACGCCCGGCGACGGCCCAATTGTTACTGCCCGTGATCGGTGGACGTCCGCGCGAACGTGCTGCGTCCTCGGGACTACCAGGTGCCGTCTGATGCAAGTCGTATTCCGCTGCCGTCGGCAGAACGGGCGTTGGCCCCGGCGTGTGATCGAGCGTCCCGTCCCAATCCGGAGTCTCCGCTTTCAGGAATTGCACCACTGAGGCGGGTAAGGCACCGGCAATCAGCGCGCGCTGCACTTTGGTATGACCATCCGGGTCCTGCAACTGCATGAACATGGCGAGCACGCACAACACAGAGTCCTCTGCCCGCCAAGACTCCGGATAGGCGCCCAGCAGTAAATATTCAAACGGGCGCGCCCGCAGAGAGGCCAGACCCGAGTTCACGCCCGCCACATAGGCATCCATGAACAAGCGCTGCTCCGGCGTCGCCCGCGCGATTACCGCCCGTGCAACGGTGCGTAATCGATGCATGCGTAATTCACGATCCGTTTGCACAGTGCCAGCGCCCAATAACGCCGACAGCTCCCCCGCGCCGGCTCGCCGCAGGAGGTCCATCTGGAAGAAACGATCCTGTCCATGAGCATAACCAAGCGCATACGCCACGTCGGCTCGCGATGTGCCGACGATAGTGACGGCACCCACCGCATCTCGCTCAATGGTAGTGGTCGACAGGACACCACGCGCCCGAACCCGCCCATCGAGTGTCGGAAGACTACCGCGCAGTAGCAAAGTACCGGCGATGGAACTAAATAATAGAAAGCCCAGTACCACGAGTATGAGCCGGACTATGATTTTTTTCATACCGAATGGACCCAAAAAGCAGATACCCCGCCGCACACCGTTCGAGCAGCAAACAGGCCATTAGCAACCGCGCGCAGACGACCACCGAACATTAAAGCCTAACCTGCAAAATCTTCATCGAATTCGTTCCGCCAGTAACCCCGGAGAGTTCGCCCTTGGTCAGGATCACGCGATCCCCCTCGGCCGCAAGGCCCAATTGAACTAATTGCCGGAAAATCGCGCCATATAGCTTTTCCGGTTCGGTGTGCGTGACATCGAACGCCACCGGATAGACACCCCGAAAAAGACAGACTCGACGACGTGTCGCCTCGGAACGCGTGAAGGCATAGATCGGAATATCCGAACGCACGCGCGACATCCACAACGTCGTCGAACCCGACTCCGTCAATGCGACAATCGCTTTCACATTTAAGTGGTTCGCCGTGTACATCACCGCCATCGCTATGGCTTCATCCGTTTCTTTGAAGACTCGATCAGCGGTCTCCTGGGCAACGAGGCCGCCTTGAACCCGATATTTTTCAGCACCGATGATGACGTCGACCATCGTCTCGACGGCCTTGATCGGATACTTTCCGACCGCACTTTCAGCGGATAGCATCACGGCGTCCGTATCATCGAGCACGGCATTGGCAACATCCGAAACCTCAGCCCGAGTAGGCACTGGGTTCTGAATCATCGACTCCATCATCTGCGTCGCCGTAATCACTACACGAAAGTGTTTGCGCGCTGTCGCGATAATGCGTTTTTGCAGCCCCGTTAACTCCGCGTAGCCAACTTCGATACCGAGATCACCACGGGCCACCATAACTGCGTCACTGGCTTCCGTAATCTCATCCAGGTTGGTGATCGCTTCAGCGCGCTCGATCTTCGCCACGACCAGTCCGACCCCACCTGCTTCGCGTAGTAACCGACGCGCCTCATGCATGTCCTCGGCGCAGCGTGGGAACGACACGGCGAGGTAGTCCACCCCTAGCTTTGCCGCCGTCTTGATGTCGACTCGATCTTTATCTGTCAAAGCCCCAGCAGACAGACCGCCTCCCTTACGATTAAGGCCTTTGTTGTTGGATAACTCACCGCCAACAACCACCCGAGTCACCACTTGCGGCCCCTCTACCGCTGTGACCTCTAGTACGATCAGTCCATCGTTAAGCAACAAGATATCGCCAGGACCTACATCGCCGGGGAGCAGTTTGTAGGCACAACCGACCGACGCAATCGTACCGGCGGCTGGATCAAGCGATACATCAAGAGTAAATACAGCGCCTTCTACGAGCTCAACTTTCCCGTCAACAAAACGGTCGATGCGAATTTTTGGTCCGGAAAGATCACCAAGGATGGCGACATATCGACCGACACGGTGCGATGCCAGGCGAACGCGCTCAACGCGGCGGGCGTGATCCTCGAAACTGCCATGCGAAAAATTGACTCGCACTACATCACAGCCCGCGCGAATCAATTCCGAAAGCGTTTCCACGTCGTCTGTCGCGGGCCCTAGCGTTGCGACAATTTTTCCGCGCCGACGACTATGAAGTACAGCAGTCATCAGATTTTCTCCGCAGCTCGCGCTTCGAGCATTGCAACAGCGGGCAGCACTTTGCCTTCGACGAATTCGAGAAATGCCCCACCACCCGTTGAAATGTACGTGATGCCACTCTCTACACCGTATTTCTCTATAGCCGCCAGCGTGTCGCCGCCACCGGCCAATGAAAACGCAGAGGACGCCGCAATCGCATTAGCAATAGTGCGCGTGCCCTCGCCGAACTGATCAAACTCGAATACCCCAACCGGTCCATTCCATAAAATCGTGCCGGCATCAACCAAGAGCTGGGCCAAGCGTTCGGCAGAATCTGGGCCGATATCAAGAATTAAATCATCGGCGGCGACGGCATCTATCAACTTTACGTCGGCTTCAGCCTGCGCAGAAAACGTCTTTGCCACCACCACATCGGTGGGCAATGGTAACGCGACACCCTTCTGGGTCGCGCGCACCAAAAGACGTTTAGCAACATCCAACATGTCCGGCTCTGCGAGACTCTTGCCAATAGACTTGCCTTGCGCGAGCAAGAATGTGTTGGCTATACCGCCGCCAACAATGAGCCGATCTACTTTGTCGAGCAGAGACTCCAACACGTTCAGCTTGGTCGACACTTTAGACCCGGCGACTATTGCCACAAGCGGCCGCTTGGGTGCATGCAGCGCGGAGTCCAACGCAACTAACTCCTTGAGTAGTAGTGGGCCTGCGCAGGCGATTGGGGCGAAGCGGCCCACTCCGTGGGTACTGGCTTCCGCCCGATGCGCGGTGCCAAACGCGTCCATCACGTAGACATCGCAGAGCGCTGCCATACGACGGGAGAGTTCCTCGTTGTCTTTTTTCTCGCCCTTATTAAATCGAACATTTTCTGCCAATACGAGTGATCCAGGTTGGACTTCTACGCCGTCTAGCCAATTTTTTACCAGCGGCACATTCCGACCCAGCAATTCGCCTAGGCGCTTGGCCACCGGGGCCAAGCTGAACTCCTCATTCGGCTGTCCTTCCTCCGGGCGACCCAAATGCGACATCACCATGACGCGCGCACCCGCCGCCAGTGCAGCCTGTATCGTTGGCAGCGCCGCGCGAATACGGGCATCGCTGGTCACGACGCCCGCATGCACAGGCACATTCAGATCCTCGCGAATCAGGACTCTGCGCCCAGAGAGCGCCACATCCTGCATGCGTATTACTCGTGTCGATACGCCACCGGCGGGCGCCGCCGCATTCACTTCGCGCGACTCCAGGCCACCGTCGTGTCGAGCATGCGGTTCGAGAAGCCCCACTCATTGTCATACCAGGAGCACACCTTGACGAGCGTGCCATCAATGACTTTGGTCAGCGTCGCGTCATAGGTGGACGAGGCGGGATCATGATTAAAGTCGACCGAAACGAGAGGGCCATCGTTGTAGGCGAGTACACCCTTGAGCGGGCCCTCGGCGGCAGCCTTGAGGATTTGGTTGATCTCCTCAGCTGAAGTCGCTCGTTTGGCCACAAAAGTCAGATCAACCATGGACACATTGATCGTTGGGACACGCACCGCAAAGCCATCCAGCTTGCCCTTCAGTTCTGGCAGCACGAGTCCTACAGCAGCCGCAGCGCCGGTCTTGGTCGGAATCATCGACATGGTGGCTGAGCGGGCGCGACGCAGATCCTCATGATACACATCGGTCAATACCTGGTCGTTGGTGTAAGCGTGAATCGTCGTCATGATCCCGTGTTGCAAGCCGATGACGTCGTGCAAAGGCTTGACCAACGGCGCCAGACAATTCGTGGTGCAAGAGGCGTTGGAGATGACGGTCATGGCGCTAGTCAAAACGTGATGATTGACCCCATAGACGACGGTGGCATCCACTGCGCCACTTGCAGGCGCCGATATCACCACCTTTTTTGCGCCGCCAGCGAGATGCTTTGATGCCTTCTCGTGGGTCGCGAACAGACCGGTGCACTCCAGCACATATTCGACTCCAAGCTCACCCCAAGGCAGCTTCGCTGGATCTCTCTCAGCCAGCACCTTGATGCGATCCCCATTCACCACGATGTAGTCGCCCTCAACCGCAACAGTGCCGGGGAAACGACCATGGGCAGTATCAAAACGGGTCAGATGTGCATTCGTCTGGGAGTTGCCCAGATCGTTGATAGCAACCACCTGAATCTCTTGGTTGCGATTGCCCTCGTAGATCGCGCGCAGCACGTTGCGGCCGATACGGCCGTAGCCGTTGATACCGATGCGAATGGTCATGATGAAGTCTCCTTAACTATCCAACAGTCTTTTAGATGCGTTGCAATTCAGAAATTAGCCGCCGATTGCAGCCAGCGCAGTTTCCGCAACCCGCGTGGCTGTAAGGCCAAAGTGATTAAACAAGTCCTTGGCCGGCGCTGAGGCGCCGAAGGCGTCCAAACCGACCACATTGCCGATGCAGCCGGTGTAGCGGCACCAACCATCGCGCACACCGGCCTCCACAGCCACCCGGGGCACGCCCGGCGGGAGTACCGCGGCCTGATAGGCCTCCTCTTGGCGATCAAACACAGAGGTCGAGGGCATCGAGACCACCCGAACCCGGCGACCCGCGGCGCGCAGCGTCTGCGCAGCCTCGATCGCCAGCTGCACCTCGGATCCAGTGCCGATCAATACGACCTCAGGCGACCCGTCGCTGTCGAGCAGAACGTAGCCACCCCGCAGCACGGCCGCAACTTGTGCGGGCGTACGCGCCTGATGCACCAACGCTTGGCGCGTTAGGACCAGAGCGGTCGGACCATCGCGACGCGCAATGGCGTCGACCCATGCCACGTGCGCTTCGAGCGCATCACACGGACGCCAGAGGGTAAAGTTGGGGATCAGACGCAAGGATGCCATCTGCTCGATGGGTTGATGGGTCGGGCCGTCCTCGCCTAGACCAATCGAGTCGTGGGTCCATACGTACGTCACCGGCACCTGCATCAGTGCCGCCATGCGAACGGCATTGCGGGCGTAATCAGAGAACACGAGAAACGTGCCGCCGTACGGCAAAAAGCCGCCATGCAAGGCCATGCCATTCATCATCGCAGACATACCAAACTCACGGACCCCATACCACACGTAGTTCCCGGAGGCGTCATCGCGCGTGATGCCCTTGGAGTTTTTAGCCCACGTGTTGTTCGAGCCAGTCAGGTCGGCCGACCCACCCAACATTTCAGGCAAGCGTGGCACAAACGCGTTCAGCGCCGACTGCGAGGACTGACGGGTCGCCGTCGTGGACGCGGCCGTCTGGACGGCAGCCAAGGTCTGACTGACGTAGTCGGTCCAATCAGACGGCAAATCACCGCGCACGCGGCGATCCAATTCGGCCGCCAGTTCCGGGTAGACCTTCCGGTATTCCTTCATGAGTCGCTGCCACTTGCCCTCAACGCGCTTACCGCGACCGCGCGCATCCCATGCTTCTCGCACATCCTCGGGCACTTCGAACGGTGCGTAGGGCCAGGCCAGCGCTGCCCGCGCAGCTGCGATCTCAGCGGCACCGAGTGGCGCACCGTGACAGTGTTCTGTACCTTGCTTGTTCGGCGCACCAAACCCGATGATCGTCTTGCAGCAGATCAGCGTCGGCTTGCCAGTTTCCTTCTTGGCCTTGCGAATCGCTCGGCCAATCGCCTCAGCATCATGACCGTCGACGCCGCGGAGCACTTGCCAGCCATAGGCCTCGAAACGCCGCGGCGTGTCATCCGTGAACCAGCCCTGCACCTGCCCGTCGATCGAAATGCCATTGTCATCCCAGAAGGCGATGAGTTTACCCAGGCCGAGCGTGCCCGCCAGCGCGCACGCTTCATGGGACACCCCCTCCATGAGACAGCCGTCACCCATAAACACATAGGTGTGATGGTCAATGAGGTCAAAGCCGGCCTGATTGTAGGTGGCCGCAAGCACTTTCTCGGCGAGCGCCATACCCACCGCATTGGTCAAGCCCTGACCAAGCGGGCCGGTCGTCGTTTCAATGCCGAGGTGCAAATCACGCTCAGGGTGACCCGCGGTGTGCGAGCCCAGCTGGCGGAAATTGCGTAGGTCGTCCGTCGATAGCGGGTAGCCGGTGAGGTGCAACACCGAGTACAGCAACATCGACGCGTGCCCGTTGGATAGCACAAAACGGTCGCGATCGAACCACTCCGGATTGCCCGGGCTGTGTTTCATATGGTCACGCCAAAGCACCTCGGCGATATCCGCCATACCCATCGGGGCACCCGGATGACCCGAATTGGCCTGCTGGACGGCATCCATGCTGAGGGCGCGAATGGCATTGGCAAGGTGGCGGCGGTTCGGCATGTCCGTTTCCAGAGTGGTGTATTAACCCGTCATTGTCCCGTAAGGGAGATGCAGGGGCAACGTCTCACGGAGAGTTGTATACTCCTGCGCCGTTGGGTCACGGAGCCGCTACGGCGATAGGGAACCTATGTCCTCGAACAGCTACCTTTTTACGTCAGAGTCGGTTTCGGAAGGTCATCCAGATAAGGTCGCTGACCAAATCTCGGACGCGGTACTGGACGCCATCCTAGCCATTGACAAAAAGGCCAGAGTGGCCTGCGAAACGCTGGTAAAGACCGGCTGCGCTATTGTAGCCGGCGAAATCACCACGACGGCATCGGTCGACTTTGAGGCCATCGTCCGCCGCACCATTCTCAAGATTGGCTATAACAGCAGCGAAATGGGCTTCGACGGCGCCAGTTGTGCCGTCATCAATATTATTGGCAAGCAGTCCCCCGACATAGCCCAAGGCGTCGATCGCAAGGACCCGCGCAAGCAGGGTGCCGGCGACCAGGGCCTGATGTTCGGCTACGCCACCAACGAGACGGACGTGCTCATGCCGGCGCCCATTACCTATGCGCACCGGCTCGTGCAGCGTCAGGGCCAGGTACGACAATCGAAGAAACTGGCCTGGCTACGCCCCGATGCGAAAAGTCAGGTCACTTTCCGCTACGAACATGACCGCCCGGTTGGCATTGAAGCGGTCGTCTTGTCGACCCAACATGCGCCAGAGATCAGTCAGCGTCGGCTGCGCGAAGCGGTCATGGAGGAGATTATTCTCCCAGTCCTCCCCACCCGCTGGATCGACAAACGCACCAAATTTCACATCAACCCAACGGGCAAGTTCGTCGTCGGCGGCCCCGTCGGCGACTGCGGCCTGACCGGGCGCAAGATCATTGTGGATACCTATGGCGGGTTTGCCCGCCACGGCGGCGGCGCCTTTTCGGGCAAAGACCCATCCAAAGTGGACCGTTCAGCCGCCTACGCTGCGCGCTACGTCGCTAAAAACATCGTAGCGGCCGGGCTCGCGGAACGTTGTGAAGTACAGGTTTCCTACGCCATTGGGGTGGCAGAACCCACCTCCGTGATGGTAGAAACCTTTGGCACCAGCAAGTTATCGCGCGAAGCGCTGACCAAACTGGTGCGCAAGCACTTCGACCTGACCCCATATGGACTGCGCCAGATGTTGGATCTTGCGCGCCCCATTTACGAAGCGACCGCCTCTTACGGCCACTTTGGTCGTACCGAGTCAGCCTTCACATGGGAGCGCACCGACAAGGCCCGCGCCCTCAAGGCCGACGCGAAGTAACACCTGTAAAAGAACCTTCCGGTCGAGGGGCGCTGCAGCGGGCCTGGGATTCACCCAAGCCCCGTCAGGCTCGGCGGGAGGGTCGACATGACAACGGCGCCTTCCCTCTGGAGTAGAGAGAATGAGCGCTGTAACACCCCTTAAGAACGACTTTCACGTTGCGGATCTGGGCCTCGCCGCCTGGGGCCGTAAAGAAATTAACATTGCCGAGACCGAAATGCCCGGTCTGATGGCCGTGCGCGAGCAGTACGCGAGCACGCAGCCCCTCAAGGGCGCCCGTGTCGCCGGCTCGCTGCACATGACCATTCAGACCGCGGTGCTGATCGAGACGCTCAAGGCGCTCGGTGCAGACGTGCGCTGGGCGTCCTGCAACATCTACTCGACGCAAGACCACGCGGCCGCCGCCATCGCTGCCGCCGGAACGCCTGTGTTCGCCTACAAGGGCGAGTCGTTGGAAGAGTACTGGGAATACACCCACCGTATTTTTGAGTGGGCGGACGGCGGCACGCCGAACATGATCCTTGATGACGGCGGTGACGCTACTCTGCTCGTCCATTTGGGACTGAAGGCCGAATCG